>JAABUL010000054.1_pt1 | contig 199961 bp, 215 predicted proteins | sample 5559151 | NCBI WGS metagenome assembly JAABUL01 (sample SAMN10711876, study PRJNA513368) | rock metagenome | isolation source: Antarctica rocks | place: Antarctica: Victoria Land, Pudding Butte sud | reverse complement strand
CGGAACGTGGTCTTCCGTCCGGGCCGTGAAGAAGACATCTTTGGTCGTCCTGGCCTTCGAGTGACTGGTTCCGGAGACGTTTCTGGTGTTGTTTGGTTCTCGTAGGTGTTCAGAGCGGTTTCACCGTTCTCATACGCCAGAAGTTCTTCGAAAGGCACCTGGAGGGACACAATTAGTGATCTTGTCGGTGCAATAGTCGAGATAGGCCTTCTCGTGTTGAGAAGCTTCATGCCGATGTTTGTGGTTGTGGAGAGGGAGGTCTTGTTGAAGGTGCAGAGGTTTACATAGAAGCAAGGTGGGGTTTCTAGCCACGTGGGCTGTCCCAAATAGGCAATAGCCGGTCATATGACGAGCATGTGAAGGACAGGTGAAGCTGAATAACACGAAAAGTGACATGTCGAAGCACACAAGCCGTAGCAAGGCGCATTAAACTGCATCGGCTTGATGCGAGAACAGAACGCCAAAGACGGAAGGCTTACCTCTTCGACATGGAAGTCTTCGAACTCCACTCGATACTTGACGTCCATATTGCCGTCTTTGAGCTCCTTCATGACCCTTAGGACCACATCCCCACCAGCCGTGTAGTCTTGGAATTCTTCTCGCTCCTCTGAGTCTAGCCGGAGGCGAGTAATGACCGGAACCAGCTTGCGTTGGGTCGTGCTTGGCTCAACATCCTCTCCCTGGAGGTCTGCTTCGTCTTCCGAGTCGGAGGCCACCGAAACAGGCTGGTTGATCGCGGTAAAGCCAACAGAAGGGCGAGCTTTCCGGCCATTGCTCTTGCGATTGCGTGTATTCGTCGACTCTGAAGCACTGCTGATCTCCAACTCAATGACACCATCCTCTTCACTCTGTTCGAGCTCTTCACCATCGTCCGCGATTTTGTCGTCCTCATCGCTGTCGTTCCTCAAGGCTCCAGAGGCAGTAGCGTTGGCTGGACCAGCAGGCTCTTCCACATCCCCGTCGCCTTCGTCATCATTCTGCGCCTGCATACGCGCAACAGGAGCACGCTGAGCAGGCGTGGACTTCGCACCGGTTTGCCATGCTGAGAGGTCGACCTGCTCTTCGTCGGACGAATCGCCCTGCGCCTGGAAGTGGAAGGACATTGCGGCTGATTATTGTCGTGATCAGGTCGCGCGACGCATGCGACTCCAATGAGGAGGATTGACCATGCAAAGTCCAATGCGTTGGTGAATTTGATGTGTTTGGTCGAGATCGAGGTCGCGTCTGCGGGTTACATTGAGGACGCGGAGCTCATGCGGAAGATGCCGAGGGCTTAAATTTAAATTATGCATAACTAAAGTTAACGATAATTCTGAACACTTCCATCAACCCACGCGACCACCTGGTTATGCTCATTGCCTGTCCCAACACCCACGTGTGGTTGCAACGAGCATTACGAACATGGACGACTACTCCCGTCAGAGCGGTGTCGACGACGTCGGCCATCAAGCGTGGTCTGCGAGCAGAAGGAGATTCATCGCGAACAGGAGGCCAGCGTGAGAGGCGCGGGAGCACTGGAGACAGGCGTAGCAACGATCGGCCAAGCTTCGACGATAGAAGCAATGGCCGTCGCCAGTTCGACAGGCCCAGAAAATATGAAAGGGGGAGCCGTGATGAGACTCCCAGCAATTTTGCTCCTAGAACGAGCATTGGGAAAAAGGCCAGCTTTGGAGAGCGCTCAAGTTCTGGACCAGCGTACCAGGCAGATGCTCACGCAAAGCCGCAAAGAGAACGCTACAGCGGCGCGTTTGAACCTCGCGGGAGGACTGACACCGACGGACACAGCAGAGATAAGCCATCCTTCCGCGAACGAAGCTCTACCGGACACAGCACGGATAAGCGATCTGTCCGCGAACGCAGTAAAACAGAGTACAGCGGAGACAAGCCTGCTTTTCGCGAACGAAGCTCTACCGGACGCAGCACAGACAAGCCCTCTTTCCGCGAACGAAGCACCACTGGGTACACTAGAGACAAGCCATCTTTTTCGGGACGAAGCACCACCGAGTACAGCAGAGACAAGCCTTCTTTCCGTGAACGAAGCGCAACCGGGCATAGCAGAGACAGGCCTTCGTTCTCAGAGCGAAGATCTTTCCCTTCTTCGCGATCGTCGGACTCCTCTTCTGCACCGAGACGTGAATTCCGAGAGCGAGAAGACGGCAAGCGCGATGGATCTCCCGCGCGGGTCACTCGCGATCGGTATCAGGCGCCGGAAGCCTTCCCGAAAACGATCAACCCACCAGCGTCTCGCTCGGACGAAGATCAGAAGCTGCTTGGAGAGCTCATTAGGGCGCGCGACAAAGGGACTGGCCCTTATAAGGACGTCCGCGAGGATGAGCTTGCTGTACGGATCGAGAAAGTGCGCGGAAACCTCAGCAAAGGGAAAGCGAAGAAGGAAAACAAGAATATGTTGCACGAGAAGGCAATTACCATACCCGAGGACGACCCGACTGTGCTCGCGCTGAAAGGCAAGTTCAAAAGCGTAGTGGACTCACTCACAGAGCTGCGGGAGCTTGAAGACGAGGAGCCAACTGAGGCTGGAGCATTGCGCGAGACTGTCGAGACGCTGCATGTCAAGCTGCAACGTATCGAGGACAAGGTTAAGCATGCTTTAGAAAAGGCTGGGCATAAAGGAGCCAATATCATGCCATACCTCGAGGCGGCTGTCATAGAGTTCTTTGATGAAGACTCCGGCGACATGTGCAACCTTGCGGACACGCGGCCGACGAACCTCTCTAGCAGCGCTGTCTGGATCGGAAACGATAAAAGTGAAGGTAATCTCCACCTTGTCTTGAGCCAGACGGCGGAAGCCATCGTGGCCAATGCCAACGAAGGCGAGGCGGGAGTTGTGAGGAAGGAGAAGCGGCGCAAAGATGTCGAACCGACATCGCGCGGCTCAATTCAAGACCAGCTAGATGAACAGGAAGTTCTTGAGAAGATTAAGATGGTAGGACTCAGAGGACACGAAGACGACTACTACGAGGATGGAATGCCGTACAGTATCCCACGCACAAAGGCCGACGCAGTCTTCCTCTACGGCACAAACACCGTCCTCGCCGCCCTCCGAGCCAAACGCCGCAAGTTCTACGCGCTCCACTTCAACACAAAACTCCCGAGTTACGAATCCGACACTGCTTCTGAGATACGTCGTCTTGCGGCTCGAGCCTCCATCCCGTGTCACCCGAGTGCTTCAAAATCACTGCTCAATGCTATGTCCGAGAACCGACCTCACAACGGTGTTGTTCTCGAAGCGTCGGTCATGCCTGCTCCACCAACTATCAGCCTCGGCAAGCCGGCTATGGAGGCGGGTGAGGTGCCGCTGTTTACAGGCCACCAGAGTCTGGAGGAGAGCTCAATCAACGGCACCGCTACCTCCATTGCTGTCCAAAGCTCCGCGCAGACGTGGCGCCGGCCGTTCGTCTTGATGCTAGACGGCATACTCGACCCGCAGAACGTCGGAAACATCCTTCGCACTGCTTACTACTACGGCGTTGACGCTGTCGCCATCAGCACGAACACCTGCTGCCCACTCACCTCCGCCGCACTGGCGAAGGCATCCAGTGGCGCGTGCGAAGCTATCCAAATCCTCGCGCTACCCAAGCCAGGAAACTTCGTCTACGCTTCCAAGAAAGCAGGCTGGAAGATCTATGCTGCAGACGCCCCACCCACGGGTAAGGATGCTGCCAAGCATGAGTCTGGGAAAGACTGGATCAGCCACGCCACCGTCTCGAACCAGAGTCCTCTGGAGAAAGACCCAGTCATCCTCATGCTCGGCGCTGAAGGCGAGGGCCTGCGAGAGAATTTGAAGGCTCGTGCAGACTTCTTCGTGGGCATTGCGCCGGTGGTGAAGAAAGGTGCTGTGGATGTGGGGGTGGATAGTATCAATGTTGGGACTGCGGCTGCTGTGCTTGTTGATAGCTTCTTGCGAAAGCCGATGACGCTGAGCACGGCGAAGTCTCAGAGTTTAGCAGGAAAGAAAAACAACGCCGCTGAAGCGAAGGGCGCCGATATAGAGGGAGACACGGAGGCGGATGAGCCGTCCAAAGTCTGGGAATAGATGATGGCGGATTTGTTGGGAGAGGGTGGCTGTCATGGTTCATGTCGAGCGTTTTCAGCGGGTTCATATCTTCTTCTAGCATGTTCTACTACACTGTACTATAGCCATCTGTAAGCATATCGAGCCTATCGTCGTCGTCAAATTGCATATGACAGCATCTCTTACCGCACTGCATTCTTGTACTCCCGCACGTTGACGATAACCTCGCTGAGCGATGGAACGAAAGAAGGAGAAGAGAGTGCATCGGAAAGCAAACACTAAACGTACTTTACGAAAGCGACCAAGATATATATATCAAGCAAGAAAATCGATGTACTTACTGATCCTCCTTACCGTCCTCGAGACTCAACTTGCCGAGCATCGATAGATCCTCAAGCTCCTCACACTCAAGCGCATATTTCTCGGCTAGGCCGGCGAGTACGCGCTCTCTTGCCAGATCCATACTCGCCTCACCAGCAGCGACTGCTACGCCCTTCTCTGCTAAAATCTGCGTCAAAGCGTGCTGGAGTAGAGGCTCGATATCCGCCTGCGGAGGCGGCGGGCAGATGTCATCGGCCAAGATTCCGTATTCATCTGCGTTGTCTTTGTCTCTGATGGTGCTTGCTAGGGCCGTGGGGCTACTACGGCCGTCGTAGGAATCATCGTTGTATTCGAACAGGGCCAAGGTAGTCGCTGGAGTGACGAGCGACCTGGTGTCGCCGCACGGCAGGACTCCAATCGATCCGTCCTCGGTGCAGTAGAAGTTGACCACCTCCTCGGGACAACCAAGAGCCTCGAGAAGTTTTCGGAGACCGAAGGTCCTGTGAAGGCCATTCAGGAGGAGCTGGAGGAACTCTGCCGTTGGTGCCATCGTCGAGTAACGCATCAGAACGGAGAGCAACAGGACCCAAGATCGGATAGTCATGAAATCGAGGGTGCCTGCGTGGGCTCGGAACTCAATCGTACCGCCGACGACTTGATCGCTGTTCTTTGCCTTGCTGCACAGGTTATCCAAGTTGACCATGCAGCGGTGGCCGTTCAACTCAACCACATCGTGGTGGCATTCATAATCACCAAACTTATCTTTCTTATCCTCACAATTGAATACTGTACACGGGTTCTCCCAGTCAGGAGTGGCTTCGAAGTCGTCGACGCGAATGCAGCCCTCTTGCACCGGGACACCGATCTTGAAGAAGGCGCACAGATCTTCGTACGACTCCAAAGCTTCGATGTCTGAGTAGGTTGCATCTCTTCCTCGAGCTTCTGTGTCGATTGCCTCCCTGTATGCTCCCATCCGCGGTGAAATGTGGGCGTTGCCACAGATGGTACGTGGACAGGGGGTAGTTGTATCTGTCAACGAAACTGACACGTTCGAGCAGATGGATTTGGTCGATCTGCCTCTCGAACGCTGTGAGGAACTGTAGAACGTTCTTTGCGGTCCGCAGTGGGATCTTCTCGTTAGCGTGTGCCATATGTACATGGAAACCAGTACTTCCATTGGTAACAAACCTACAATTCTCGCCTTCGATACTCCTGAGAACGTCGAGGAGCTTTGCGATTTCCGATGTCCAATCATTGTGGAGGTGTAGCTTCCGTGAGCTGATTTCTATAAGCTCTTCTTTCCAGCCGCTCCCGAGATGGTCTCGCTCCTCGGGACTCAAGAGCAAGCTCGAGTCGTGCTCGACTCGCCAGCGGCTATAGGTAGGGACATATGACAAGTCTTCACCTGCGCTTTCGTAGCCGGTCGCTGGGATACCGGCCTCAAGCATGCGGCTGTAAATCTTGCGTTTGACAATCGTGTAATCTGGTTCTCCATCAATGCTTGCAAAATCGTGGACTGCGAGGAACTCGAGCTCCACGCCGAAAGAGAGGGCAGGCCCTGCCATTTTGGATAGTCTTCGGTGTTTGTCTTCGTGGGATACAAGTGCAATACTGCTGAACTGAGTGTACTGTGGATAACACTGACAGGCACGGCTGCAGATACTTGAGCGTATGCAGAACACTGCTGACATGCCATATTAGCAGTCCTTTGGTCGAGACGATTTTGCAGTATGTTTGGACAAAGAGTCTTTGACATTGCGTACAATTGAAAAAATGGAGGAGATTACTTAGCGTCTTGTAATTCCCCAATCACTCGATAGGAACCGTGATGTTATACCGCAGCGCTGGTATTGTACAGTGGTCTTATGTCATAACCCTATAGCTTCGTGTTGACGAACCGCAGGGTAGCGTAGCTTCGTCTTGTGCTCTCAACGATGGGCTACTAAGCAGGCTGACCAGCGGCGCAGTAGCACGAGGACTGCCGAGCTCGATGAGAACCTTGCGCGTCCTAAATGGGATCAAAGGTACGATATACCGTCCGTTCCCAATTAGCAATGAATCCGTCAAGGTTGCGTCAGACCGTACGATGGCGCCTCGAACGATCGTGTCCGACGAGAAGCGTGCACGGCTGCCATACTTTTGAACATTCGACTGTCATGGAGGACAGACGGGCTGAGTACGGGATAAAGGAAGGAACAGGAAAAGACCATATAGAAGTGGCATAAAAACGAGATAGGGAAAAAAGAGCTCACCACTTAGACATCCGGATCCACGTTGCGCCCTCTTCATCCGTCAAGCGCCTCAACATCGACGCTTCGTCCGGCTCCTTATGCCCGTCCCAGTATCGACAAGCCAGCTCTGAAAGCACACACTCCCGAGCAAAATCCATGTGCGCCTCTGTAGCAGTGCCTGTTCTCTCATATTGCGGGATCTTCATTAGATGCTTCTCGAGTCGCGCTTTGACATCAATTGCCGGAGGCGCCCGAGCCACTTTAGCGATCGAGATTGGGAATTTGTGAGTGGTCGACTTGGCAGCGATGGCGTTTGCGAGAACGTGAGGCTTGCTGCGGATGTCGTAGTCCTCTTCGATGTACTCGGAGAGTGCCGTAGTTCTAGGTGTAGCGGCCAGAGGTGTGTTGTAGAAGGGTAGAACGCCGATGGGGCCATCATCCGTGCAGTAGAAATCCATCGCATCCTGCGGGCAGTGGATAGCGTCGAGAAGCTGGCGGAGGCTATAGTTCTGCTCCAGACCTCGGAGTAGTAGCTGTAAAAACTCCGCCGCAGGCGCCGTTGCAGAGTACTGAACCAAAGTAGAAGTCAGCAGTATCCAAGAGGATATCGTGAAATAATCGATTGTTCCGGCATGCTGACGGAACTCAATGGTCCCAATGACGCGGCCTGATTTTCCTGAGGAGTGTAGGTTGTCGAAATTGACCACACTCGAGTGCCCGTCTACAACTCTGCTGCCGTTCTGCTCGGCGGAGATGTCGATCCAGAAGAAGTGCTCAAGTTCTGTCCACGTCTTCAACGTCTCGATATCGAAGAGGTTATCAAGCATACGGTCGCCGATCTTCTGTGATGTCCTGAATCGTTGACCTCTTTCGCCATTCCATGGATACTGCGCTTTGTGAGCCTGAGAGAGCGACATGTTGTATTGCTCGCACCTTTTCACGCGTTCTAGTAGGTGAATTTGGTCGACTTGTTGCTCAAAAGCCGTGAGAAACTGAAAAACATTCTTCGCCACTCTGAACGGGATTCCCTGTTCTCCGAACCCAACATGGATGTGGAAGCCTGTTGATTTGTTAGTGATCAGTCGACAATTAGGGCCTTCTATACTTCTAAGGATCTCGAGTACTGCAGCAATTTCTGCTCTCCAGTTATCGTTGTAGAAGTCAAACACTCGCGAGCTCAACTCGATCGGTTCTTCCGCCCATCCGGGCAGCAACAGGTCTGTTTCCTCTTCCGTCAGCGAGAGAGAGTCATCTTGTTCCACTGTCCATCGACTGTACGAGGGTATGTGGGCGTCGTGATTAATATCCAGGTCTAAGCTTTCGTGGCCAGTCGCGGGAATACCGGCAGCGTTTAAGCGTTCGTAGATCCTGCGACCTGCGATCTCATGTGCTGAACCTTCTTCCTCTGTTTCTGGCTCAGGAAAATTGTGCACGGCAAGAAACTCGATTTCTATGCCGAAGGACAATTTTGGCTTCTCCGTGAGCGTAAAGTCTGTCATTGCTGAAGGTAAAGTGTCCATGGTGGTCGTTTAGCGCTTGCTACCTTGTCTGAGCTGTATATGCGGGTATAGTGGTTTTCAAAATGTCAGTCGTCGAACGACGACGACGAGTACGACCGAATAGTTGAGCAGCAGCCCGAAGCACAATGCCGACTCGCCACATTAGCGTTTCTTTGAACGAGAGATTCGAATAACCATGTTGGACAAAGATTCTTTGACATTGTGGTTCTGCATGAAAGCAAGAAGGAGATGAACCGTCTGTCGCAATGTAACAGGTTGTGGCATTTATCAAGTGAAAAATCCGGATGAAAAGCAGGATATCGTGCACCGTATGTGATGTCGCGCCGAAGGCTCGAAGGTTGGCAGTACAGTCGCAACCGTGGTGTTCAGCGAGAAGCCCCTTCCTTCGCATTACGCCAGACGAATGTGCCGTGCAGGTCAATGTTAGTGGTGTGCCCACGATGGCGCAGGGGTCCATAGTCACGGTCGTTGTCCTGTTCATTGGCATCTGAGAGCTCCGTGATCCCGTAAGCTGAGAATCATCTATGGCGCTCGACGATAAGCGTAAAGCACCAGCGACCCTGTCCGGGGGCCGCCGTTGGCAAAGCAGGTCCATCTGTCTCTGCCACTCGGTGCGTGGCCAGGTCTCGCTCGAAAATTTGCGAGAATCATAGGCCAAATCTGTGGACATGGAAATGCGGGCGAGCACATATGCACATCTAGTATATGCATCCAGTCAACCGATGGCCACTGGACTGCGCGGGCTGGCGACAACATCTGAGTCTCGCGGTACTGGAGGTTGTTGAAGACGTGGGCACGTTGGCGAGGTTGGGTGAATTTCAAGGCACGATCGCGGTATATTCGATACTGTCAAAAAAATCAGCTTGCTCACTCTCGTCACTTCATTCTTGACTTCACTTCCACCACTTCGTGAGCCAGCGGGCCACAATTAGTAGCATTCACTGCGATTCTTTCACGCAAGCCACTCTTGGATTTACCAGCAGCCTTGATAGCATTATTGAGCTCAAGACTGACACCCAAGTCGGACACCACAGTCCCACATCGTGATGCGACTTGTCTATGCCTACTTTCCAACCAGCAGATATTCGCGGTAGTACGATGCGTTAAGTTCCTCTTTCGCGTTCTTGCTTCAAATTCCTCTCTCGCGGGTCGGCTAATGCGGATGTAAAGTATTTGAGTTGTGTATACAAGACCACTGTCCGCACGAGGCTCATATACATAGCGCTTACAAGAATAAGCACCATTAAGCTTTGGTGAAGCCGCTCTTACGGACGATGGAAGTGGACGCCAATGGAAGGGCACACAGCCAAGGCGATGCCGTGCAGACTCGTGTTCAGCTGGTTGTTTCTCTGCGTGTAAACCTACATCTGCATACACTCACCATGACTGCTGTTACCAGCACTCGAGCAATACGGTCGGGAATAAGGTCGATATGACCAGCGACCTGTCAGGATGCAAGGAAACGCTGGATCTACGGCGACACCTTTTGATACGGCCGTGGGCTCATGGGAAACATCCGTTCTACGTGAGAGCACGCGGTGTATAAGAAGCCGACGAGGGAACGATGCTGGTCATCCATCCCTTATCATATCTCCTTCCAAGTATTTCCCAGTCACCCTTACATCTCTGTTCTACCTTGTCCCAGCACGCCGCCCACGCCAACAACATGACCTGGCACCTTCTGCTCGGCTCGCTCTTGAGTGCCGGCTCAGTGGTTTCCGCATTGGTTGCTCAGCCAGAGCTTGTTGGGCTCGCAGACATCGCTCTCCGGGATGCCTCCTCGGTTCCCGCTGGCCAGGTTACAACCACAATCAACATAGGGACCGGAGTTGTCGGGAGCCCGCAGTCAACTACGCCCACCACAACGACAACGACTCCCACGACTACAGCTACGCCTACGCCTACTGGAACTCCGCATATTACTCTAGACGTTGGGTCCAACTCGGTACTGTAGCATTGCGACACCTCGCAGCTTGCACTCTCCTAACGGTATCTAGTTCGACATCGGTGACGCAGATGCCAATACCTTCTTGCCGTTGTGGAAGACCGTGTGCGGCGCTGATGGGTATGTTGTCGTTCTTGAAGGAGAACCTGTAGGACACATCGGACTGATAATTTGGTGCAGCTGCCCAGGCGGATCCTCACCTGGCTTTCAGTTCCAGACTGCCGATTTTGACCACGGCATCCAGAAGGGCAGTGGTAGCTTCACGTTCTCCGGGACCGCTATCGATAACGACATCGACACCACTAATGCTCTCTTGGGGGCTATCTCGGCCGCGCTCATCGCGTCGCATCAATGCACATCCGTGCAGGCAAAGAATTGTCCCGTTCACGAGAAGCGGGACTCTGGCGGTTCGACTAATCTCTGTGGGATACCGTTCTCGCTGTGAGTATACACCACTCTCTAAGCTCACACGCTGAGAAGCTAACGAAGGTGGTACCAGCGGTCAATGTTCCTTAGCCAACGCCATTACTGCCACGCTGTTTAGCAGCGAGGGCAACGTACAGGCCTCCATCTCCATGTCGGCAACTTCAGCGGCTTTGACTGCGGTACGGTCTTCGGTGTCGTCAGTAGTGTTGGGACCACGTTCGACCTGGACCCTGTTGTACAGGGCGGTATCGCATTTGCCCAGCTGGTATGCAGCGCCATCACAGGGTCATAGTGCTGTGCTTTTCGGAGAAGCGCTCTCGTTTCTCCGCGGAGATACGACTTTCACTTTGTGCAGCGTTCACACATTCGTGTTGCAGGATTTCTTTGCGTCCGGGAGTTGGTTTCATAGAGGGTGCTTTACTTCGTGCTGCTACGCTCTTTATACCAGACTGACTGGGAAGCCAACCAGTAGACACTAGCTACCAGAGCCACAGACAGTACATGAACACTATCATTGTATCCCAGACCTTTGTTCCATATCCCTGCCTGCTCGCGTGCGACAAACCGGACATCTTCGGCGCGGCAATCTTAGCTGTGACCTATCCCGGTTCGGCGCGACACCAGGTTGTCTCGGGCCGATCAATGGGCTTCGCGCGCTGAGATGTGATGACGGCGTGTGCGGTACAACCGCCTCTGCACGTGGGAGATCGAGCGATATGCGAGATCGACCGGATTCGGAAAATGGGCTGCAGAATAGGCGAGGAAAGCGACAACGTCGCGGCTCAGGTCGTGGGAGAATTTATTCGGCAACTTGTACGCAGTAGCCGATCTCGAATTGTATGACCTCTCCAGCCTTTCCAATCTCGGATATTGCAATATGAAAGAAGCGCAGGTATCACTTCAGATGCAGCACATCGAATCCATCGCCGTAGATGCTCTCCCAATCAATGCTCGTCGCTGCGTTCTCTTTGCCAAAAGCTCGCACTAACTTCTCGCTCTCCTTTGGTTCAGCATTAATCACAGCCTTAGCGTCCTCTCTGAGCTTCGCGGTAGCACCCTGACCCCAGATACTGTTCGAGTCCGCAGCCAAGAAGGTGGCGATGCGACGAAAGGTGAGTGAGATGCGCTGCCCACCGAACGCTGTCTCATCATCGGTAAGTTCGAAGCGAGGACGTTTGTCGGCGGTGATGCCATGAAGGTATTCTGCGTTGGTCGGTAGAGTCATGGTGATCATGGAGTTGTGAGGCATGGGAATGCGATGGGTTGTCCTGGCTAGTGATGAAAGCGGACTTGGCAGAGATGTCGCAGCTCGCTTAGATCGAATGCGCATCGTGCGTTGGGCGCCAAATGAGACGTTGACGATAGAGCTGCCTTTGGTGATGTCTAGAGTCTTGTCCGAGTGCTCTGAGATGTAGTCGGTGCCGCCTCGGTACAGTTGAATGAGAGCATGATTCAGTGGATGGCCCACGACTTGCTCCGCAGCTTTCCTGACTTGGTCGACGGCAAATGTCCAGCTTTCGATAGGCAGTGTCTGATCAGACGGGTGGCGATATACTGGCATGCCGCCGTCCTCACCAATAGTACCTTGGCAGCACACCAGGCGTGGCACCTCTCCGGTCTGATGGTGCATCTTCTGCCATGTGATCTCGCCGTTAAGGGTGTCGAAGATTGTCTCCTCCAGGTCGTTTGGTAGTAAGCCGTATAGAATTCGCGAGCCAGCACTTTCCACTTCTGTGTCGTCGCCAAAGAGTGGTTTACTGTTCTCGACATGTGATGCTTCACCAGCATTGTCCGACTTTGCCTGGGCCATCATCTCCTCATACTGGTTGACAGTATTTTGGTCGAGCCCAACGATCGCGGACATAGCAGCTAGACCAGAATGACTTGACTGTGCCGATTGCTTCCGTAGAGTCTCAGTGTGCGCCGCCCAAGCTTTGTCTATCGTAGCCCATGGAACTTTCGTCGTGACTCCATCCGATGACTCATCCTTCTCGATCATGCTGGTGCGACGGGCTGTTGCTCGACCGATCCAGCCTTCGAAATGGTTCTCTGCGTTTCCATCGCCGGCGTGAGGTTGTGTTGTATCGACTGGATCTCGCTGGCCGATGGCTGGACCACTGCTTGAGTCTGCAGCTCGAGCGCTAGCAGGTTCTCGAGGTTTAATGCTAGCCCTTGGCTGGGTTTCCGAGGCTGCAGCTGGATGTGAGCTCAAGCTCGATGCCAGTGACTTGTGGATGGCAAATGCACGCCCGTTCAGGTATGGGATACGTACAGAGGCTGCGAGCACTTCATCCTCTTCTTCGTTGTTGCTATCGACTGCCAGTGGATCGACAGAAGTAGTGTCGGCATCTTCTCCAACAGCTACTTCGGAGTCGTTGTCCTCCTCCTCGTCCGAGACCATCGCTGGGTTCTTCAGTTCCTCGATGACTTTCTTGCTAGTAATGACCCGAGCACCCATGGTCTCGCGCAGCTGTTTGATTGCTTCGTCGTGCCTGTCTCTCTTGCGGTATCCAAGACAGTCTTCGATCAGCGTGATACTGATACCATGACGAGCCGCGCCCATAGCAGTCGCGAAGAGCGAAAGGTTCGTTGTGCATCCGCATATGTAGAGCTCGGTGACAAATTTGACGCGAAGAGTCATCAGCAGAGATGTCGAAGCGAAGGCGGAGTAGTATGTCTTGACTAGCTGAAGATCCCTTCGCTGGTCCACCAGGTCTTTGATCTGGTTTGGATAGTCGGCACCGAACGAGCCTGGGATACAGCATGGTTCTCTGCTATCTGTACGGGTGAGGAACAGTTCTTCGTCGCTTGAACCTAACGACGTGGACCCTGCGTCGCTATCTGGCGCCAAGGCATTTGATCCAGGCACATCAAACGACAGTCGCGCCTTTTTCGCAGGTGACGGAGGTTTGTCATCGTGTTCTTCGTCTGTAGCAGTTGTCTTCACTTGCGCAGGCGTAGGTTGACGTTCGGCTTGGGCTACCCTCTGTACGCCGCTGCCAATCACGACAGTGTCGCCGGCGTCATCGTCTTGGTTGACAGCGCGATTCTCCGCGAAGTGCGAGCGAACCCAAATCACATCGCCGTGCTCGCGGAAGTCCTTCACAAGGTCATGTAGTCGGTCCAGGAATCCAGTAGGAGTGCTGACCGGCAGTTTACCCTCTGATGAAAGGAAGTCGTTCTGAAGTCCAGTAAGGATAAGAGCCTTCCGAGTTTGGACCGGTGTCGATTGGGACAGCAAGGCGGCAAATGGAGACGCCATTATTGTTGGGCGACCAGTGAGCCAATCCGGCTTCTTCAAACCTGCAGATTTGGATCGTCAGCGCACTGCGAGGTGAGAGTGAGGCGGAGGCGGTGGCCCCAGCCGTTAGAAAGAGAGACATACTCGTCTATTGGTCGATAATGAGGACTATACGAAAGGCCTTGACAAGCACGTGTGTTCACGTACAAACCGCTTCTTCTTTGAGAGGCAGAATAGACGACTCGTAGGAGATGTAAAAAGCAAAAACGCGAGCCAGTGGGCAGCGCACAGCATCACATTTTAGCAGATGACCCTCAATACCGACACGGTGGTTCCGTTTGCATGTAATGAGGAGGCACACAGCACGAAATTGCTCGCAAGCGACGCGTCCATTCGACGAGGTCACGACATGGGTATTCTCTCCTTTGGTAAGTATTTGAGGTCTTGTGGTAGGGGATGTTTGTAGCCGAAGATGAGAACGGTCCGACTCGCATACCAGTTCTGGCGACACTGCACAGGTCACGGCGATGGCCGTGGAGGAGGGCTGCAGAGTGAGGTTCTAGGCTCTCGGCATCCCTGATCTGGACGAAGGGGAGGATGTCAAATTCATGGCGATTTGTGGGCAGCAGAGATCAGACGGCTCGGCAAGGACTGCAGCGAGAACGGCGAGAAAGGCTATGCGCTTGCTCGCGGAGGTCTGTCTCAGGACCTGACTCTGCTGTGAGGCACGGTAGCGGGTAGTAAACGGATGAAGCCGATGTACGAAGATGTTGGAGCTGTTGATTGCCGGCCAATGGGAGAGTTGGAGGAAAGTGATGCTGTAGACGAGAACAACCCGAGTCGACGATCACGGCTTCAACAGCCACAGTGAATCAGTAGGATCGTCGTTGCTGACAGATCGGCGTGAACGATGCGGCCGAAGTCTTGGAACGTGTTTCAAGTTACCGAATGAAGGTCTTGCAACCGGTCGGCAAGAACAATCCTTGCTCGGCGCCGTTTCGGGATGCCGGCTATGAGAATGAAGAACAAATTCTACATCGTCTTCGTTCTGTGTAACTTGACCATCACGATTGTCCTACGTATCATCAGCGAGGACGATATCTCGTGGCACGCACCTAACTGTGTTGAAGGGAACGGAGGAACAACCACAACAGTTGGTAACAAGGTTATTTCCTTCGGCACATTGACGCCTCACGCGCCCTTGTCGAAACCTCACCCTTGTCGAAACCTCACCCTTGTCGCGATCGACGTCAAGAACGTTTCGTTTGAGCTTGAGCAGCTCGGAAGGCCTCCGGCAGTGCCATGTGGGCACAGGGATTGAAATGAGACAAGTGCATGTGAAGCTGCGGATGAGTGTTCCGACATGACTTCGCGGCTATCTAGAGGACCGTGTGCTACAGATATTCGTGCAAGGCAGAAGATCTATCGTTCGAACGACTCGCAAACGTCCCGGCCATCGACGACCGTAAAGCTGGCACAGCTGGCAATTGTCTGCAGATCTTGCAACACAAATCCGACCTCAGGTCAATCGCTACCTCAACAGGCAATCGCGAATCCTACCACCCGCCTCGGAATTACTTCTTTGTCCTCCCTTCCGCCGAGAAGGAATCTCGTATGCTACACCGAGCCAGTTGCCATTCCATGTTCGTAGACTTCGGCAAGTCGATGTGAACAAGCATGCTTCAACTACTCAAGCTCAACTCAGGCGCCGGACAGCAGATCCCGTGCCGCTGGACGCGATAGTCCGGACAACGGCCTGTATTCGAGTCGTCTCGTCTGTACGATGCGTTCGTGCGGTGGCCACTCGATAAGGACTGTCATCATGGCGCGATCATGCCGTTAATCCTGCGTCCACCGGCCTGCGTGCGGATAGCCCAGTAGTTCGAAGCCATTGCTACCGAGCCATCAAGAAGTACCACGAAGATCGTCCTCTGTCAGGATGACGCGAGTCGAGCTCCAAGTCCACAGCCGTGAACGAAGTCCCGCGAATCTCATATCGGTGATCTCGTGCTCACCGCTCTGACGTTGGACACGAACGCATGCGAGGCCCCAGTCGTGCCCACTTCGCTTGCACATGGCGATGCGGTCGGCTATATGGGGCTGTGGTCTCGAACCTTCCGCGACTCGCTTGCGCTGCGTTGCGGCTTTATGTTGCGACTTCGCTACCAGTGCTATCCGCCATGGAGGGAGGTGTGGAGCCGGGCTCGAATATTTTCGTGAGCGCCATGCCGTGGAGGTCGTGCTGCCATCATAGCTTTGAGTAGGTAGTAGAGTGCATCCAGACCCACACCCACGATACATCGACCTCATCCCGTGGCCTTCTTTTGATCTTGCACCACCATCCATCAGCAACCTCACCGCCCCGTGCTTCCCTCCAACGCCCTCAGCCTCTCCGAACCATTCTCCACCCCCTCCTGAAACCCCACCGCCCTCGCCAACCCCACCGCCTCCAGATACCGCTTCTTCGCCTCCGCCACATCTCCCAACAGCTCCGCCAGCTCGCCGAGATTGTGCGTCGCGACCACACACCCGATATCGCACTCCTCGGTCCGAAGCGGTGGAGTGATCTCGCGGGCCACAGCAAGAGCCTTCTGTGCCCAGAGCTGCGCGTTTTGAACCATTGACTCCCGCGTTGCAACCGGACCACTGGGAGCGGACGGATCTTGGAGGCTCTTGCTTTGAGCGAAAGCTTGGGCGGCGCGCGCCGCGCGAGGGGATTGTTGGGCCAGACTGGAGGCGAGATTCGACATCAGGGTCACCGAATGACAATTCTTCTCGCTCTTGAGATTCAAACACTGCAAAAACAGCGGCACAGCCAAATAATGCTGCTCCTTCCCCACATAATTCTCCGCCAAAGCCTCCGTGGCAGCCCCAATCTCATCATCGCTCATCCACGCCCCCTCCCTCTCCTCCAACTCCTCAACCTTCAAACCCAGTCCATCCCGCCTCTGCTTCTCCCTAAAAACCGTCTCGACGGCCCACACCAGCCGCTCTTCCGCGAGCTCTCGGTCCCATATAGCAGGGTTAGAGTAGTGCTCAGCAAGCTTCACGCAAACCGCCACTGTCTTCCCTAGCACCCGCGTCCGCTTGACTTTCATATCCTCCCGCGATCCATACAACTCCAGAAATTTCAAATTATCCCCCCTCATCCGTTCCAGAACCTCGATAGCTTTCTCCCAATTCCCAATCCGCTCCATCAGTCCCGCGACTTCGATCTTCACGCCCATGACTTCCTCTCCCATGGGGTCCATCCCCATCTCCTCCGCCGCCTGCAGCGCTTGTCGGTAGTATTTGACGGCCTCATTGGGTTGTAAGTCTGTTTTGGTGAAGTAGATCGCGCGCCGGAGTTTCTTGGCTACGGGTTCGGGGAAGTTGTGGTAGGCGCCGATGATATAGGTGCGGTAGAGGTGGTTGATGTAGACTAGTGTGCCGGCGCCGCAGAGGATGATGGTGAGGGCGAGGGTGAATTGGATGGGGTGGGCGTGGTAGAGGATGCGGGCGTTGCCTAGGATTGTGCGGGTGGAGTCTTTGGCGAATGTGCGGCGGGCTATTCGAGGAGGGAGGTGGTGGTGGAAGGTGCTGGGGACGGGTCGGAGTTTGGGGAGGGTGTGCAGGCATCTTGAAGGGACGGATGAAGAGGGAGTGTGTCTCAAGGTCAGCCGGGCCAATGGCGCGAGGAAAGGTCGTCCGGACATGGTGATGGTGGTGTGGGAGGTGGTCGAGGAGGATTCGTGCTCAAGACGGAGGCTTTGATAGACGTTAATCAAATAATTAGCGCCGTTCTTCGCTGTTCCGTGACGTAGCCATCAAAGCTCTCCCCACGCTTCAATGCATGTGCTACTGTCTTGAACAACACCACCACCACAACTCCACGACCACGAGGAGAACGATGTGCGGCCGCTACGCCCTCCACCTGCGCCCCTCGGAAGTCCGCCAACGGCTCGCGGACCAGGACATGCCCGCCGACGATGCTCCAGCCGACGACGACCCTCAAATCCGACAGAGCTACAACTTCGCACCCAGCTACCATGGCCTGATCTACCGCGCCGCGACCAACGACCGCGGTTTCGACGCCACTCCCCTTGACGAGGCCAGCACTAGCTTCACCTCCAACACAGATGGCGAGCCCTCGCCCAAGAAAGCTAAACTCACCCATCCCACCGCTGAGGTTGATGGGATGGCTACGCGTGAGACGAAGTACAAGCTGCAGTCCGCCAAATGGGGTTTGATTCCGTTCTGGACGAAGCGATCGCCGGATTATGGGAGTATAATGCGTACGATCAACTGTCGGGACGATTCGCTGTCGCAAAATGGAGGGATGTGGCAGTCGATGAAGCAGCGGAAACGGTGTATTGTCGTCGCGGAAGGGTTCTACGAGTGGTTGAAGAAGGACAATGGGAAACAGAAAATCCCGCATTTTGTGAAGCGAAAGGATGGAGGGCTGATGTGCTTTGCGGGACTGTGGGATTGTTTACGGTATGAGAGTGATGATGATGTGAAGGAGGCAAAGGATGGTACAGAGGCTGGTGCGGGTGAGGATGTTGAAGCAAAGGACAAGCTGTACACGTACACCATCATCACCACGGACTCGAACAAGCAGCTGCAGTTCTTACACGACCGGATGCGTAAGTTCAATAGCCAGAATACCCTCCGCTGAGACACCACGTGGTTCTGATCTCAGACATATGCTAATCTACCCATTCATTTCCGCAGCGGTTATCTTCGAAGCAGGATCGGACGAGATGAAGCGCTGGCTGGATCCGACGAACACACCATGGAACAAGGACCTGCAATCTATGCTTCACCCGTTCAGAGGAGAGCTTGAGTGCTATCCTGTCGATCGCGAGGTCGGCAAGGTCGGCAACAACAGCCCGAACTTCGTGATTCCATTCGACAGCAAGGAGAACAAGAAGAACATCGCCAACTTCTTCGGGAACCAACGAGCGAAGGCGGCCTCGGTATCACCCACCAAAGCTGCTCCTTCCCAGAACAACATCACCACGATCAAGAAGGAGTCCGAAGTCAACCCAGACGAAACAAGACAAACGTCCAAAGTCGAAGACCCCGAATCCAACGCCCCCCTCCCCAGACCCGCATCCCATCCTGACTCCGCACTCTCCCAAGCTATCAACGCCGACTCTACCGACCTGCCTGACTCCGCACTCGTGGCCGCCGCCGACGAAGGCACCGAGCAGAACATCAAGCGCGAAGCCGACGAACTGGACGATGAAGCTTTGCTAGAGGCTGAGAAGAGCCCACCAAGGCATATCTGGAACTCGCCGTCGAAGCCGAGATCGCGCAACATCTTCGCTGAAGCTGATGAGGTCGGTGATGAGGAAATGCTGGACGCGGAGAAGAGCCCGCCACAGCATGTTTGGGCTTCGCCGTCGAAGGTGAAGGCGAAGAGGGAGGAGGTGGATGAGAGGCCGAGCAGTCCTACCGAAGCGAAGGCGAAGTCGAAGACTGAGGTGGGATCGTCGACGCCGAGGAAGACGAGGAGCGCGACCGCCAATCCAGCAAGGACGCCGAAGAAGGGTGAAGGCGCGGCGGAAGGCAATAAGAAGATTACTGCTTTCTTTGGCGGGAAGTGAATATGGGCACTGACCGAGATTGTATTTGAGATACCCATTTGTCCGCGTTCAGGCGTTATCGCATGTACTGAAATCACAGCATCGACAGCGACGCGTACGACCAACTCCAGAGCGCCTTGCTAAGTCCAAGAATTTGATCAGTCTCTCCCGTCGTCCAGCAAACCCAGTTGCCACATCTGTCGCCGGCCACTTCCACCTCCACCTTCGCCCCCATGCCCGTCCCCAACCGCAACAGCAACCTCCGCATCGATGATGAACTTCTTCGCATAACTCTCACTCCACACACTATCGCTCTCCCATTTCTCTCTGGGCAAGCTAGGGCAGTCATTTCCCCAGTGTCTTTTCGAGCCGCAGTTGAAGCAACTCACAAACATCGCCTCTCGCGGCATCTTCTCCACGTTCTCCGAGGTGGGATTGAAGGTCCGCCACAGCCACGAGCACATCTCTTCGACGTGGCCGAAGCCGCCACAGTGATCGCAGGGGTCGTCAGGGCCGCCTGCAGGAACGGAATATGGGGCTTTGCAGGCTGTGGAGGTGTGGCCTCGTTTCCGGCAGCGGGAGCATTTGATGTGAATTGGACAGGCGGAGGGCATGTGGGTGGTTAGTTGGTTGCAGTGAAGACAAATGCGTGGTTGTCTATCCTTTGCGACGGACGGAGCGGTTGTTCTGGTGCTTTCCAAGTCCATAGTCTGGCGTGGATATGCCGAATATGCCGGGGTTGGCGTGGTGTCAGATCTTAAAAAGATTCGACGTATTTGAAGGTATATTCTAGGTCGCTCTTTCCCAATCCGGCTAGCGGATTCGTCAGAGGTCAGGGTCCAGATGCATGTGTGAGGAAGGCGCAAAGTCGTAAGGTACCTACGTGGAGCTATCTTGGTACCTAAGTTCTCGCCATTGCTTGTCCCCAAGCTCTAAGGATCAGGAGCTCTTTTCCATCTCGCTGCCCATCCTCACTCCATCCATCTCACGGCCTTCACCACCACATCGTGAATTTCCGATATCGAGGGGAAAGTACGGACGCGTGTCTCATTCCCGAACGCCGCCAACTTTCTACCCGCAAAGCATCCCCGAGCACAAAGGACAGCAACGCATTCTTCTCCCAACGCCCCCCCTTCACCGGACAAGCTGGCCGTCCTCGATTTCTTCCCCATCCGCGGCTTCGCTTTCGGCAACAATAAACCCCAACAGCAACCACACCGCCGCAGCAGTCTAACCACCTCCGCTTCGGCCAATACCGCCAAACTGACGTCTACGCTCCTTCAACGGACTGGCCTTACCTTCGCGGAGGGCGTCAAGACCAGTCCGTCGTCTGTTAATAGCAGACCTCCTTCATCCGGATCATTAGCACAAATGCGGAGAACGGCGTCTTCGTCGGGAGCCCAAGGAGAAGTCATATTGGAGAATCCGGAGGTGGTACAGAACGCGGAGAAGAAGATGGCTTATCCCACGCACACGACGAACGGCAATGAGAAGGTGAAGGGCAACCGGCGGCGACGGAGTAGTAGTCTGATGTACCAGGAGCCGCCGGAGAGTCTGGAGCAGCAGAGTGACCAGGCCGTGCTACCGAATTTGAACGCGCAGTGGGTGAACGCGAAGGGTATGTCTACACCAACTCAAGGTCAAGAGGCCGGAAGTACATTAGGCTAACAGATTCTAGGAGCCTGGGCCATCCACATAGTCTGCATCCTCCTGCTCAAAATCCTCTACGACATCGTTCCCTCCATTTCGCAGGAGACCTCCTGGACGCTGGTCAATACCACCTACATGTTCGCCACCTATCTCATGTTCCACTACGTGCGCGGCATACCCTTCGAATTCAATGCTGGCGCCTACGACAACCTCAACATGTGGGAGCAAATCGACAACGAGGACCAATACACGCCAGCGAAGAAGTTCCTGCTGGCGGTGCCGATATGTCTGTTCCTGGTCAGCACACATTACACGCGGTACGATCTGATGCTGTTTGTCGTGAACCTGCTTGCGACGGCCGCGGTGGTGGTGCCGAAGTTGCCTGCGGTATGTTCTCCCATCCTGCCTTTGTGGTCACGACTTATACTAACGATTGCATCAGTTCCACCGCATGCGCTTCACCTTCTTCAACCCCGACCTCGCCCACCCCGACTCCGACCAACGATGACCATCTTGATATCTGCTTCCACGGCGTTTTAGGAAAAGGGCGCTCACTGCCGTCAAAAAAGCAAGACGGTTGTGGTGGAGCGAGGGCTGTTTGTACTGATACCCAACTATTTCTGCACTCCTTTCGAGATACCACTGCGCGGCCACCTCCTTTTTGGCCTGCTTTGCGCGTTTTGCTTGCACGGGAACTTGTATTGATAGTGACAGGAAAGAGGATAGCCGAGGGAAACAAATCCAATGAGCTGCGTTTCTTGGACGAAGTCCTTATCTGTACCTCACGCCATCTCCTGTACGACTGGCATTGGTCCCGCTGTCCATGCATGATCACTACATGGACGTCTGTTACCTTGTCGTGTGCTCTACGTATGCAAGGACAAGGTTCTCCACGAAATCCGAATGGGGCAGGAAGCCGGAGAATATGGGGAAACCACGGCCCGCTCCTACCTCCGGTATGCGTCTGCGTTTCGGTACAGGATCGGTGTTGACGACGGTATTCTGCAATATCCTTACACTCCTGCTTCTTATTACAATGAACGACTCGGTCACCCAAATATCTTCAGTTTCAACCCCTGCCACAACCTAAGAGTCGAATAAGTCGTATGCACGGCCGCCTTCCCACCCATCTGGGCCTGAGCGTTCTCCCAAATCTGCACAAGTGACGGACGGTCTGTCGCGCCGCCAACATTCATCTAACATCACCAGTCAGCGTTTATTCCCCTTCTCTCCAACCAGCGGTAAGGCTTACCAGGGAAGGAACAATAGCCCACTGATAAACCACCGTCCCATCCTTCTGCATCACCAGGACCGCCGGCTGCGCCATCCCATGCTCGTACCCTGCTTTATCCGAGATGGCCACGTCGAGGAGTCCGCGCCTCTTCAAGTCGCTGGCGAGCAGGTTCTCCGGATCCACGATGGCGTCGCCGGTGTAGCCTGTTTGGGAGCGTATAGCTCCGAGATGTGTTTCGACTTCCGCGGTGACGATGAGGGGAGTGCCGTGCGCGGCTACGATGTTGCTTTCGATTTCGTGCAGTTGCTTGAGCGAGAGGGTGCAGAAGGGACACCAGTGGCCGCGGTAGTCTTGAGTTCTTTGTCAGATAAGGTAAAGATTGCAGGAATGGAGGTGGCAGAATCGACGTACAGACGACAAAGACGAAATCGGAGGATTTGAGGAAATTGTTGAATCGTTCAGGAGGGCTCGCCATTGTGACAGTCTTGATGTGGGTTTGATAGTTGAGGTTTCTGCGTATGTCTGGGTAGGTGTGGCTTTTAGGTGGGTGAATGTAGGGATTGCTATGTTAACAACAATTGAATATGATCTAGGGCAATACCTCTGGCTAACGACGATGTCCATGATTATATACCGTCAGCTAGGACCTCTCGTTGATATGGAGCTCTGCCTGTAAATGGCTGACTGATAAGGTATGAAGTTCTGCTTGTAGAAGGCTGATTCCAAACTTTTGCAAGGTACATTCGTCCGCAACCCGTCCGAAGGTCTTGCGTCGATTTTCAACCACTGAAATAGGGTGCTAGCACCTCGACACGATCGTTCTCTCCAGTTTGTTGCGAGAGTACCTTATGCTGCACCTCGCTTCTGTCAGGCCAATCCAGCGCGCCTCTGACGACATCTTCCCAACGCTCGTGGTGCTGCTGCTTGGAAGCGGTGCCCGGCATGTTCCCATACATCTACAGAGCGGTCGAGGGAAAATCCAGCCGTGCAGTAGCATCAAGACTTCTCAGTTTTGTCGGGAGCACTTCTTTCCGTCACTCAACAGCCCGGCAGACGTCCAGGGAAAGCCAACTCGTGGGATGGGGCAGCAGTGCTACCCCTCTCACATCTTCTTCATCTTTTCCAAAAGCTCCTCCATGCTGCTTGCGTAGAGATCAAACTTGCCAAACACCTCCGGCACGGAATCGTGCTCCTCGAAATCCAGATACGCCGTCTTGAAGCCTGCCTTCCTCGCTGCAATAAGGTCCCATGCGTGAGCGGCGACGAACCAGCGATCGCCACTCTTCGAGCTCATGCCTTTGGTGTCAAGATGCTTGTTGGCGTTCTCATAGACTCGAAGGTCCGGCTTGGCCACTTTGATATCGTCGCAGCTGAGCAGGTGCTCGCTATCCAATTCGATATCTGCGAGCTTGTAGTACTTCAGACTCGTCTCCTTGCCACCATTAGTGACACCATGAACATCCCATCCCGCCTTCCTGAGCCCATCGTAGCACGACTTGAGGCCAGGTCGTGGTTCGAGAGACGTAACGGCACTCATTACAGCCGCTATATCGTCATCGCTAGGTACTTGATCCTGCGGTAAGTCCACGATCAAGCAAGCTCGACCGAGAGTGTTCTTTAGAACTTGGGCAATGGGCACGTAGTCTCCCGCAACGGTCATGTAGGTGTAATCTCGTTGAGCTGCGTAGAACCAACTGAAGAAGAGCGTCTTTGGGTCGACGCCGATAGCTTTGAGTCGTGGTCCGAGACGGTCGTTGATGGCTGAGACGGCGGATTCGAAGGCGAAGCAGGTGCCTAGGACGTCGAAGCAGACGGATTGGGCCATAATCGTTGTTGGAGCTTGAGCGGCGTCTTGGATACGGAGATGGCGGTGAGGTTCCTTGCCGGTCAAGATACAACGGTGATTTCGTACTGATATAGGTTGATTACGGGAAGAGGGATCTGAGGTACTGTGTGACGCGGTCAAATGGAAGCTTTTTCATCGTTCAAAGTTAGACCTTTTACATCTCAATGTAATCTACTATATTGATCTACTATATTGTTCCGACTGTATTCCTCAACATACCAGCCGTCTCAAGTACGCTTCCAATCATTGAAGCTATGATTTCAGGTACGGCGACATATCTGCAGCTACGGCTTCATCGGCAACATCGCCTTGAGCTGCTCCTTCATCTCGACATAGAATTCGTCGATCTTGCCTGCTACGAGGTCATTCACGTACTCTTCGAACTTGACGTACTTGAAGTCTGGGTAGAGCTCCTCCGAGGTGATGTCTACAGGAATATGGTCAGTGGTGTCGAATACCAAGATCAAGCATATACGAGTACTTACAGCCAAGGTACTTTGCGTACTCAGGCGTGTTGTCTCCTCGACATCCCCAGCTGATAAGATACTGAGTCCTAAGAAGGTAAAACAGCCATGTCAGCGGAATAGTCGAGAAGCTTCCAAAGCAGGGCAGAATTCGCATACTCAATCATATGCAACAGGTTCATGAAGCTTGAAGGATCAGACTCAAGCACCTTCTTCGCATCTGCAAGCTTGCCCTCAAGTTGCTCCTGACTGACGTAGTTGCGTGTGAGCTTTTCGCCAGAAACCTCCTCGAGTTTGTCCCACACTTGACTCTGCGACCACATCTCATTGTAGACAAGCACCTGTTTGTTGAGCGTCCTGTCATCCTTGATAACACGAGCAACGTAACGGCCGACGTCCCGCAGATCAGTTAGAGCCGAAGGCTGTTCTCCCTTGTTAGCAATCGGCGGCTCCATCATGATCACATTGTCGATCTTCCCAGACGGCAGTCTAGGCGTGGAGACCTGGTACCACCACCCGCAGTCAATGATGGTGTATGGCAGGCCAAGACGTTTCATATGGTTGTACACTTCTTCCTTCTGGTCGCGGAGAAGGTGTACACCTCCGGCAGGAATGACAGGGATGTAGCCGCATGGTACGAACCGCTTCACGCCCGCAGTCTTCGCGGCTGTGACGAGCGGGATCTGGTCGAGCTGGGCCGGTGCACCGATGGCAGATAAAAGGACGTCGATGCGTTTTAGAGCGGCGACGAGTTGGTCCTGGGAGTCTTTGGCGAGGTCCATCTCGCGAAGCTCGACACCCTTGTCCTTGAGCGCTAGGTTGGCAGGCCGGTTGATGGACGATGGGCGGCTGAAGGCGACAATGTCCTGGGTGGTTGTCAGTCCTAGCACGTCCAAGCCTGGAAGAATGCTATCATCTTACAAAGCCTCCATCCTCTAGCAACCCATTCAAAATCGAGCCGCCCGTCTCGCCAGAGGCACCGAGGAGGCCTACTCGCATGCGTGCCATCGTATCAGGTTATGAGGACAGTTTGAGACAGGTGAATCGATATCTTCTCCGTCGTGGTAGTGCACTGAAAGCTGCTCAGAGAAGCTGATGGATAATCTCTTTTCCTTACCAGCACAGAGACCTTATAGTCTCTCGAGAGTCTGTGCGATAATTTGGTCTATATCGCTCAATGTCCCGCCGCAGGAAAGAGCGGCCGCATCCGAGAGGAAGATGTACCGTACCACCCTCATGCGGACAACATCATCGTGCCGTCGGCCGATCGAGGTCCGCTTGAGCGTGGGTCCATGCCATTGTTCACGAATCGTGCAGCTATTTGCATACGCGCATCGTAAAAACCGAGAGGTGCAGTGGAGAGCTTAGCAATGGAGAGCTTAGCAATGGAGAGCTTAGCAATGGATGTAAGGCCACACAGTGCCAAGCTTTTGTGCAAACTTTGTGCAAATTCTGTGCACGGCGATTATGCACGTATATGTCAATAACTTGAGCTAAGGAAAGAGATGGCGAAAGACAAGAGAGACGCATGCTGAGGTTCAATCTGCTAGGAGGCTGGGGAGAGCGCAGTGCGCAAGAGCACCACTTACCGTCTCATGAGCACGGATGTTCCAGTCTGGACGGACCAGGTGCTGTGAGATGATCAAGGACAACATGCTTTCGAATCCACGTCGAATTTGTATAGATCTATGCGCGGGTTCCAACGCAGGGTGTATACTAAGGAGATCCGATAACCGTAGGCATTCCCATACTGACGCCACGCGTACGCTCATCGCTGTCGTGCATCATGTCTGTCATCAATCTATCCCGATCTAGGTGAGCTCGTCTACTCCGGCGCTTCGTACGGCTTGACGAGCATTTCGCTGAAGCTGTGGGAGTATCATTAGCACATATCGAACCCCAGGGATATTAACAACATACCTGCTGATCTTCTCCACCCCTCTAACCTCCTCCACCAACAACGGCATCTTGACCACATGAAAGTCCTCCCCATACAAATCATCAATCTGCTCCAAATACTTCTTCTGCATCTTCCGCCTCGAATTGCACTGCTCGCACGGATTATCCTTCTTCGGAAACAACAGCTGATTCACCACAATCGCATGCGTATCAATCTCATACCCCCCCAATTCCTGAATCATCCGCTCCGTCTCATACAGCGACAAGAACTCCGGAATCATCACCGGGATAAAAGTCGTCAGATCCGGGTTCTTGAACTGCTTGTTCACATCCCCAATCGTATTCCTCAAATCCTCCATCTTCGCCAACACATCCTCAAACGTCTGTCCGTTCGGTAGTCCGCCCCGCGCGTTGACGAGGTTGCTAACCATCCCGCCAAACTGCTGGCTCAACGCGCTCAGCTTCTCCAGCGCTTTCTCCATCACCGTCGGGAATTGCAAGAAACGCAGTGTGTGCCCCGTAGGCGCAGTATCGAAGATAATCAACTCATACTCCATCCCCTTCACCTGCTTCAGCACCTCCGCGAAACTCATCGCTTCGTCCACACCCGGGATCGAGAACGCCATGTCTTGGAACATATTTCCCACTCCCCCCAACCCTTGCATCGCTTCCTGCGCGTCGTCCCCGCCGGCTGAGATGAGGTCGGTGATGGTGCCGTTGGGATCGATCTCCATGGCTGAGAGGCCTGGGACGCCGGTCACCGGGCGCGCGTCTTTGCCGAACTTCATGCCGAAGGCGTCGCTGAGGTTGTGGGCGGGGTCCGTGGAGATGAGGAGGACGGATTTGCGGACTTTGGCCATTTGGACGGCGAGGGAGCAGCTGGTGGTGGTTTTGCCCACGCCGCCTTTGCCGCCGACGAAGACCCATTTTAGGGATTTTTGGTCTAGGATGGGTTTGAGGGAAGATTCCATTTCGGAGTCGTCGGCCATGTTGATGTTGAGAGTGGTGGTTGTTGGTGTGGTCTGGTCTGGGAAGGAGGCTGCTCGAGGGAGTAGGACTGGAGGGGCGTAGGGCTAGATATGAGTTTGGGTGGAAGAGAACAGGTATACCACAACTCCAGAGTCACAACGACAACAGTCTAGAAGGCTCCGGCTTGTTTTCTTGGTCGTTTGACTTTCATGGGACATCGGGCTACGTCAGGCGGCACGCATCATTTGCAGTGACCTGATTCGGCATCATGTGGACTCTAAACCACCAAACCCTTGTCTTGCATTCACACCTCGAATATACCACGATGACCACCTCAAACCGTTGACAGCTGATGTCGTCGATGCCCGAACGAGGACCCGGCTACCTCAAGCAATTATGGTATAGATACAAGGCCCTCCGCCTCCCCTGGCGGCGCCAATTCCTGGCCGGAGCAGATTTGGCTGGCAACACGTTCTGGGAGTTCCGCGATGCGATTAATGTTGGCAGGTGGCGGAGGATTGTCAAACAGTCGAGAGCGAAGCACTATTCGGATGTCAAGATCAGTCGTATGTTAATGATATCTCTATGGTTAGGACGAGCATGGAGCTGATAAAAGAACAGCACAATGGCACCAATGGCTCCGCCACACACGCGAAGCAGCACCGAGCATACAGGAGCAGCAATACGACGTCTCGCGACAAGAAATGATGAAACAGCTCGCTGCGAAGGCGGACGAGAGGTGGAAGAGCATTCCTAGCTTTCTTGACGCGCCCAATAAGCAGCAAGCGATTCCGGCTATTGGTGTGACGGACTCGAAGCTCGCAGATCCGACTGAAGCGACCGAGAGCGATGGGATGCCGAGTGCTGTGGAAGGGACAGGCAGTGTTCAGCCGCAAAGCGAAGAGAAGCTGCAGGACGTGGGCAAGGAGGCGAAGAGGAAGCGCGAGAGGAAGGAGAACCCGTGGCAACGACCTCCGCAAGGAGCGCCGGGTGAGGACTGGCAGCCTGCGAGTTGGACGCCTGGGGTTGCGCAGAGGAGATAGACGTGGTGTACAGATAAGATCGTACATCAGCTCAACCTCTTCGATGCGCTTAGATGCACCTCAGCTGTGACAAAATTCCGTCAAGATGCAACACTTTCAAGTCACGCAGCGAAGAAGGCGAAACTGGTTGAAGTTACAAGATACAGAGATATCTAATCGAAACACTACCCAAACCGCTCCAAGCTAAATGCAATGTGCAAGACCATGATGATCTCCCCACAACATGTCTACTACATAGAGAAAAACACCACAACAGCAGCAGCCACACCGAACAGACCAGTCGAAATCGACAAGCCAGCCGCACCGCTCTCACCATCGCCTCCGCTGCCGCTCCCACTTGAACCGCTGCTGCTACCATTGTTATTGCTGCTAACGTCCTCGCTCTCAGTAACCCCATCACTAAGATCAGGCTTCGTCGAGCTCGGCTGTCCACGCCACTGGCTGCTCTCAGCCTCCAAACCAGGCCCATTGCTAACACCATTCCGGATATAGTTCCTTGCCCTCGCAGGAATCTCAGGCAAATTCTCAGTATCCACATCCCACTCCCTCGTCCTCGGCGGGCACTCCGGCACAGTCCTCGACCTAGACGCACCCCCATCCCCACTCGGGTTCGGCGTCGCCGTATACGCAGCCTTCAGACGTCTGAAATCCGCGTTCGGCGTGATGCCGTTCCCGCTCTGCTCCACAAGCCCATACCCGTTCGCCTCAAGCGTGTACTCGTACGCTAACCCGCCGGAATACGCCACTGTCATCTCCTCGGAGTACAACGCCTCGATCTCGCCCCACTGGCGCGTATTCGTGATACACCCGAACTCGCTCAAGAACAGCGGGAGCCCGTAGTCGCGGTACGTTTCGACCTTCTGGTCCCAGCCGGACTGCTGTAAGGAAGAGGGGTCGCACCAGGAGTAGTCGTTGAAGGCGAAGAAGTCGGAGCGGGCCCATTCGTCCTCGCCGCAGGCGAAGAAGAGGGCTTGGGACTCGATATTCTCGGCGACGTCGGCGGAGGAGTAGCCGACGGGGATGGGGCGGGAGGCTTGCGCGGAGATGTATTGTTTCATGTCCCGCGTGACGGCTTTGATGTAAGGAGCGGCGTGGGTGTTGTTGCGGGCGTTGATGACCTCGTTGCCGGAGAAGAAGAGGAGGAGGTTGCTGTAGCCGGCGAAGTTGTTGATGGTGCCGAAGACAGATTTGAGGTAGACGTCGTTGTAGCTTTGGTGCAGGGTGGTGAGCGACTCGCGGTTCAAGCTGAATTCGGGGGTGTTGGCGTCGAGGGCGAGGTAGATGCCTGCATCGTCGAGCATTTGCATGGCTTCGTCGTGGGGTTGGCTGTTGTCGATGGTGTAGACTCGGATGGTGTTGATGCCGAGTTCGACGAACTGGTTTGCAATATGTCAGTCCTTGGGCAGTTCCACATAGTTAGGACTACACTTACGCGCTGAATATCACGCGTGAGCGATGACATATCGAGCAGAGGGTCTGCCGCATCGGCAGCACCACCTGGCTGGTATGCCACACCGCGAATGTAGAAACGCTCGCCGCCAGCCCAGAAGGCATTGCCTTCGCTCGTGACCGGAGGCAAGGAGCCCTGCTGGCGTTTGATAATCTCTCCGAACACGCCTGCGCAGAGGCATGCTCCTGTGAGAAGCGTGCTGTATAATCTCGCCATTGTTGTCTGTACTCAATCGGTCTCACCAAGGAAGATTAACAGTGGGCTTGAAAGCCGATATGGTGAATTCTGAAGGCCAGGAAGTGACTGTAAAAGAACAACGAAAGACTCTGACAAGCAAGAAAGAGCAAGAGAACTGAGAGGAATCAAAACAGAGGGTCTACCAGAAGAAGTACTTGAGACGCGTTATCCAAACCTCCCATCCCTTAACCAAGACTGCCCAGAGGTCCCAAGAAGGTTGGCAGCATGAAGTACACAAGCCAGACGTGTGGGAGGCGAATCGTGCCTTTCCAGCGTTTCGATGAGCTCTTGCGCTCCGCGCTTGCGTGATGGGTGCTTGACATTGCTCGCTCGCATGGTTGGATGGTTTTGGGCGATGGTGCGGGAAAGTGAAGGGTGAGGTTGGGAGACTGCCAAGAGGCCTCAATCTCGTTTGCTCTTGGGGACCCTCGGCCTGACGACAAGAGCGTTGCTGCGCCTGCGTGCTTGTGGATCGCAATAATACCACTCTTCAATGTTCTTCATTCTGGACACTATCAAGGAGCCAGGCGACCTCCACGATAGGGAATCTGTCCAGTGCAGAGACTGAAGATAGGGCGCGAGCGAGCGATCGACAGGCCACTCCAGTCGTGGTGGACTGTATATCGAAGCCTTGCACTCCAACGAAGCGTGGCATGATACAGCCATCTGAAGAACGCAGTTGACCTTTTCGAGTATCCGGACGGCTTGCGAGGTGACACAATGAAGCACAAGATTACCGCACTGTCCTTCTAGAAGCAGAGATCGCAAGAAGTGCACCGGCACAGCGGAACTTATAGCGGTCACGACAGAGCCTCGAACAATTAGTTGCTACCCTCGCTACCCTAGTGATCGAAGCATGTGGGCGATGAGCTCCAAGCCATCACGTTGATGAACAGGGCAGTTGTGGCCTGGGTGCAAACGTGCTGGTTCCACCAACATGGGGCGCAGACAATGGCCCCCACTCGAGATCCTTCAGACTGAGAAGACCATAGGTGTCTACATCTAGGCTGCCTGGCACAGCACAACCACAAGGTTGCTGTAGTAAGTTGTTCTCTGTTGCTGTATAACCTTGTTCCTGCGCCAGTCTCCGAAATCCTGCTCTCTCTTGTCTTCACCTCTTCACAAGCATATGGCCATCACAACCATACCCACTTCGAACGATTACCAACACACCCTTCCCACCACCCCTCCACCAACGTAGCATCATGGCATTGCCATACTCATCTCACCCGATCTACAACCTCCGCAAGATCGCCATCATCATCGCTCTGATTGGCATAGTCCTCTGTCTTCTGTCATACAATCCTTACAGTAACGGAGCGCCAGCAGAGAACGGTATCTCTCTCGCCATCACAGCTCTCTTCTGTACCGCGGACCTAATCTTGTACGCCACCAACAAGCTCGAGAAGCCTGACGAGGATCCGAAATGGCCGACTCTGAAGTGGATGGTTGGCGATGCTATCCTCGCCTTGATCTTACAGCTCATGTTCTGGGCTGCTATGAACGGTCTTAGCTACGGCTACCAGACGAACATCATTGGCGCTTATGGTGCTCTAGCTGCCTTCTTATGCTCGTACGCTATCAAGTGCAATCTGTGTGTCCTTGTGACTAACGTACACACAGCATCCTCCATGCCTGGTGCCTCTGGAAACAACTAATGGCACGGTACAGGCAGAAATGGCTTCTCGAGCTGGCTCGAAGCCCTTGCGCACAATGTGGCTATACCGAGCCTCCTTTGGAACAGACCACTCGAGACGAGGCTCGTTCTCCTATCCATCCGTCACCCGAGCTGACCAGACGAGTATCTACCATGACGCCGGAGAGCGTGGCCTCGACTATGGAAGAAGGCCTGCTCATCGGCTCGGACTACAATGGCTATGGGTCGATAGAGCCGGTTGAACCGACGCTGGTACAGCCTGAAGAAGTCGTTGTGGGCAAAGGCAAGAAGAGCAAGAGGACTTTTGGGACTTCGTCGAAGCATGCATCGAGGTAGATCTATGCACGAAAGGCTGATTGAAGTGGCTACGAAGCCATTTTCTATCTCTATTTACCAATTTATCGAGTGCCGCATTATCGCTCACGACTTTCGAGCCCGACCACGTCCCGGGGGCTCGAGACAATCGCGACACTTCAGTCTAGGTCTGTGCGGCAACACTTCCTTGCTCCTCAATTCCGAGAGGATATGCCATTCTGGAGGAGATCAATCATCTCATCAAGCCTGCAAAGGTGTTAGCTAGTGCTCTCTGCTTGAAGTCATAACGACACACCTTCTGACAACCACATCCACCCGCTCATCCTCCTCCAATTCTTCCTTCCCTTCGCTCCCCACCAGCACTGTCAACGCACCAGCCTCATATCCCGCAACAATGTCATCAATGCTGTCACCCACCATGAGAATGGGCAAAGGCCTTTCTGCAGGTGGACTATCAGGCACCTCTGCGTTCTGCGCCACTCCCCAGGCGTGAGCGATATGCAGTATCCCAGCTGGCGACGGTTTGGGAGGCTTGAAGTCTCGAGTCACAATTGGGGTAAAGGCGTCGATATGGCCAGGTACATGAGTCTTCAAGAGATGCGCCACCGGCGTGCTGAAGTTTCGGGTGCAGATTCCTTTCTTTATGTCATGTTTATCGAGAAACTCGAGCAGGCTGACGAGTCCGGCTTGTGGTACTTGTTCCTTCATGGCTTGACGCTCGATGGCCTGGATTTTTGCGAAAGCTTCTTGTTGCTCTGGTTCAGGGAGATCGTGGAGGTAGTCGAGGATGTCTGATGCTTTTGGAATGCCTACTGCTGAGCGCATCTGTTGGAACATGTAGTTCTGAGGCAGGCCTTCTTGTGGAACGACTTAGCTTCGGCAGTTGACTACAATATCTATTGAGGCTTACACAGTGTCCCGTCCATGTCAAATACGATGCCCTCCACACGCATTGTGCTGCCGGTGCCGGCATCATTTCCGCCCACCGGTGCAAAATCGTGTCTCTCACGCCTCATTAAGGTGGCCATCGAGGGAACGCTGTAGCGGCTGTGCTGTTGACACGTTGCTCGGGATTGAGTCAGCACATTGCTCAACATTGGAGATCTCAGGAGGTATCTCATCGGAAGAGAAGTGGAAGGACATGATCAATGCTTCGAACCATTAAAACATAACTAGGTACGTCATAGATTGATTTGCACCTTCACCTCGTGCTCACTTCACCTGCCCTCCAAATCCGCGCTCAGCAGCTCAATCATGATCCCACTAATCGCAATCCGCCAAACATCAATCGTTTTTCGTGCTGCTGTACCGCTACACGCTTTGCTCAAAGCCTGCCACTTGACTCTGTATGTTCTATAGCACTGCTGTCCTATCCATCACACGAAGCTTCTCACCGATGGTTCCTTACTTAACGCTAAGCCAGAGATCATGCGGACACTTTAGGGTAGTTGCGTGGAATTGTAAGTCGCTCATTTTCATAGTCTACATCGCTAAATCAACAGCCAAGCCTTATTCAAAGCATCAATATCACCCCCAGCCTCAACTACCGCTTTCACAGCCGCCTGACTGAACCTGCGCCGCTTGTCTGCTGCTTCTTGTTCCCTCCTTGCCTTCGTCTTCGAACTTCCGGACGGCGCCACACCGCTCAAGATCTTCGTACTGTCGTGGGCAGTAAAGTTCACGAACCCACCCTGCTTGTCTTGACCTTGAGGTTTTCGAGGAGATGCATTCGTCGACTTCGTCCTTCGATGTCGAGATGTTCGTCTCGATGAGGAAGCTCGCTTCGAGGAGCGAGGCTCGGTCGTGGGGGTGGGCGATGGCGAGAGGGAGCGCTGGCAAGACTTGGCGCGGCGGTGAGGTGTCGATGGCAACTTGCGCGGTTGAGCTTGGAGCGAGTACGGTCGCGACCTGGTGGAGCCGGGTGGGTGATCCGTGGCCGATAGCGTTGCCGAAGGTAAGCCGTGCAGGTTGGAGACAAGTGAGGGATCGCAGCTGATGCCCAGACCAGACAGCACAGGATCAATGGTCTCTATGGATGGCAGAACAGTGTTGCGTAAGGAAGCAAATGGACTGTGAAACGCGAAGCCATTCGAGTAGCCTCCCAAAGCTCCAGTGACAGGGCCCAGTCGCCATGGTTCAGCAGAAGGTGGTTCGGAAAACCCAAAGTCGAAGGCCTGTATTTGGTCCGAGGCGAGTGAAGACGTTCGCTCTGGGTACAGCGGCGCCGTGTCGTTCAGCGGTATAGGCTGCGGACCATATATGCTTGGTGGTAGTGGTGGTATCGTGCTGATATATGAGTTGTTGGCGTGCGCGAAGGCGTTCAGCGTTAGCGACAAGACCGGAGTGTGGATATGCGCATGTTGGAATGTTGTCGTCAATGGCGACATTTGATCATCAAACTTCGGTACAGGCGGATAGTGATGGGCTGAGCCGAATGCAGCAAAGTCGTCCTCGTAGGAGTACTTGGCCGAAGGCGGCGGCGACACAGGCATTCCCATTGTAGGCGACCTGAGCGCATACTTGTCCGGATTCGATTGTAACTTGTCGGTCCAGACATCCCTGAAGCCTGCACGATACCGAGATGGGTTCATCATTTTCGGCGGGCTAGCACTGCATTTCCGTATTGTAGCATATGGGTTGGCAGAACCAGCTACTGCAGTTTTCAAAACACCGCTTGGCCGCCCACGTGAGACGGATCTTGCAGTGATGTTGCGTCTCTTTCCGTTTGCGGCCGATCTTGACACTCGATGCTGGGGGGAGAATGATTGGTCCGTAGGCGAGGATGGGTCGGCTGGTGGCGATGGACACCCTCCCAGACTCAGAAAATCAGGGTGCGACTTCGTTGGCCTCAGCTTCTGCTGCCTATGCTCACACTCCGCTGCGTTCTGCTCTAGAGCTCGTAGTGTCTTTGTCCAGAATGTCACAGGCTCCTTGGCTTGAGGCTGTCTTGCCTCAACCAACTTCTCCTGCTGCAATGGTTCCCAGGAAGGAATAGGCGAGGTAGCGTCCGTAAAGTGGCTTTCTTCGCTCGATGCCGAGAAGTCAAAGAGGTTGACGGAGTCATTGGGACTGCTCCTGCCCTGCTGATTGGCTTCGAACCCAAAAGGGTCATCGCTATCCAGGTATTGATCAAAGACATTGTCGCAAAGGCTTGACCATTCCGGCTCTTTGTTCGAGTGCCGGATATGATAGTTCGATTGAGGTGAGATCATAGCCATGTTGCACCTCGGCGAGCTCTAGTGCGAAGGGATTTGTTCTGCCAGGCGGAGGTGCGTTGTTGTCAGTTGGTGATCTTTCATGAGCCTTTTCGCATGGTGTCAGAGCAGGGCGGTGATGGCGGAGCATCTCGTTTCGCGTCAATGGACTTTGCACTCAGCTTTCAAGATTGAGAAGTCATTCCAGCCAGTAGACCTGGCGACCGCACAAATGGCTATGGCTGATTTGAGCGTTGGCTTGGCACAAGATTTTGCAGCTTCGCTGTGTTCGTCTCCAGATGCATTCCTCGCTGCTGCGGAAGCGAGAATGTGGGACAAGCTTCCTCCTGGATTGTCCAGCGATAATCGATTGGTCCTCAAGATCTGGTGGCAGTGTCACGGCAATTCAGACATACGAGCCTGATAATTGTAGTAACGCGCAGCAGACTCTGGATCGCCCTCAAGCTCTACTGCCATGGTCTGATGTGCCTGACTGGGCTGTCTTCCGTTTGCTCCCGACCGGCTCTTCTCCGCAATCTCGCCACTGCAATAAGTTTTCAAGGCTGTTGAAGCAATAGCTTGTCCACTATTTACTTCCCATGGTCGTGAGTTGCTTGCTGCGTTGCTGTGGCTCGCAGGGTGCAAGGAACTCATATATGGCTGATTAGTTGCTCCCGCATCTCGGAGCAGTAGAGCAGAGCTATCTTCAGTAGGGTAGGTGCTGGGCGGTGTGTTTGTAAAATTCAAGGCCGGAGAGTGGGCTGTACTGGATTGCGGCTGAGGGGTGGGATAGGCATGCTGAGGTGGTTCGGTATAGAGCGCAGGTGGTTTGTAGATGCGCGTATAGTTAGGACAGCTGATGATGTGTTTCTCGCCGGTGCAATTGCAAACCGTACCACTTCGACGGAAGGCGAGGTTATTAGGTTCTTGAGATGTATTGGCAACAAGCCTTGTGTCCGAGTATGGCGGCGTAGCAGTCTGCGTATGACTATACCGGGCTACACCGGTATCTGACTTCGCGGAGCGAAATGTGTCCGGACGTTCGAGCTGGCCTCTGGCTTGGGGGATCGACTCTGCTTTCTCCAGAAGTTTTTGGACCAGTACCGCGTGCCCTTTCTTCAAGTTCCGTTTTATGAAGCTGGTAAGTAGGACTAACGTGTCGGAGCAACACTCATCAGTATCTAACTTATTCACTTCGGTGGCAAAGCATTTCCCAGTTTGAGCAACACGCACCATTACAACGCAACTCGACGTCTTCGCGTAGGTAAAGTCCATCTCTCGGTTTGTCGATGCCCAACTCTACCGGCTCTCGTAGCTCTCCCGGTACGTTGCCTCCAACAGACCACCTACAGCACGCACAAATAGAAGAGTCAGCAGCGTCTTGGACACAGCAGACTTCGGGCATCAGGACTTACTTGGCCAGGAGATCAACGCCACCGGGAGAGAATACATGTGTCTGGAGCCCATCGGGCAGATTGTAGAATCCACCTTTGTATGTAACTTGGCCCTTCACGGAGGTTCCCGGGATATACTGTATCGAGTCCGTTATTTCGTACCAGGTCATATAAGCCAGCTCGTCCGCAGTTGCATTGGGTGGTGCAGTGGTCGCTGTAAACGCGATCACGAGCGGGTTCAGCTCAATCATATCATGGTGGTCGTGTAGCCAGGCAACTGCGGTCTCCCGGCTCACTGTTTTGGGTAGCGCCGTAATCTCTGTGAAGAACGATCTTTTCTACAGCCGGAAGGGTCAGCATTATTGTGTTCGAGAAGAAGGATATCGCGATTGCACACTGACCACCATGTCCGGGTTCGGCTGGGGGGGAAAATCCAGCCACAGACAGAACGGCCCAAGGGTCAGCGAAAGCTTAGAAGGGAGGGTTTTGCGTATATGTTCTGTATCACGTTTTTGCGCTCATATATGGCGGCAGCTAGAGGGGTATAAAAGAGAGGTGAGGTCCTCCGTGCTCCGTGCCTGCAGTGGCTTTTTTAGCCCTGGTCAGAATGCTAAAGGATGGCCTATTTGACAGGACTACGGAGCTCCGCACCAAAAGTCCTTAGGTGGCCTATGCGCGCAGGGCGGCGGCAGTGGCGGTAGCTATATATTAGCGCTCCCGATCTTAATCAATTCGACAGCGGTATGTTAAGGGAGTTGACTAGACAACTATCCTAGCTTTGAACCGGGTCAACTATAGCCTTTAATCATGCCTTTAATCATGTTTTGAAGGCTATATCGACGCTATAAAATAGCTCCCGTTCACCTACGCATGGTTCGCCCAAAGACTTTTGGTGCATCGATCCGTACTAGCTGCTGACATACAGTTACAACACTCGAACGGAGGATGCCTCTGCTATATACACACTTGCTGAAGTGACACCGGACATATACCATACACAATGCCTTAATATATGTAGGTATGCAGCTGCGGTTGATGATCAACAGCCAAGTGAAATTTTCGTGCTTGGTCGCTGGGCGAAAGGATGTTTGTAAAATATTGAATCACGCTTAGTCAATACTGACGCGAACGTCGGCCGTTGTCGTCGATGTTGTCTCTAAATTAGGACTCACTTTGACGATGAGCTAGTCGATGTTGAAATGCAAGTTTCACGGCAGAACTTGCAGATTCTCGGGAAAACTCCGGCCTACACATTTGAGCCATTTGGATGACGATACCTTGATGATTTTCTGTGTTCATCCAATTCGTCTGGGAAACGAAAACTCTTCTAAGCAGAGAAAATACGTGCGGAGATCCTGCAGGTCAGCCTAGGGTATTTTCAAACGACAACGCTCCGTCAGCACTTGGCTCCTGCACCATGGCATGGAAGCAGATAGAGGCAACACCTCCCCATCTAACCTATCTCATCCTCTCTGCATTCCTCATCGGCTACACCCTCTTTGCCAGCTTCATCCGGAACCGCCTGCACCTGAGCGAGCCTCCTCTAGCTCTGGCATTTGGCGTTATTCTGGGACCTCGAGGACTTGGCTGGCTCACTCCCAACGTCAGCGTCGTCAATGGGCCTTCGAGCAATGCTGATCCTGCATGGATTGGAGGCTGGGGCTGGGGCGACGATGTAGTCCAGGAAACCACACGAGTCATCGTCGGCATCCAGGTCTTCGCTGTGGGCGTCGAGTTGCCCAAGTACTATGCGAGTCGCCACTGGAAGTCTGTCGCTATGCTGCTGGGACCGGTGATGACCTTTGGTTGGCTGATCTGCGCGCTGTTCGTGACGCTTCTCTTCCACACGGACTTCCCGACCGCGCTTGTGGTAGCGGCATGCTTGACTCCGACGGATCCTGTCCTGGCATCTTCGATCCTTTCCAACAGTCAATTCAGTGACCGTGTGCCGAAGCGCATTAAAGACATGCTCTCAGCGGAATCAGGCTGCAACGATGGCATCAGCTTCCCATTCCTCTACGTCGGCCTGTCCATCCTCACGAAGGCATCAACCGGCGGTGCGATCAAGAACTGGTTCCTCATCACCGTCCTATGGCAATGTGGCTTGGGGACGATCATTGGTGTGATAATTGGTACAACATTTCACAGAGTACTACGCTACTGCGCCAAACGCGAGTATATTGATGATGCCGGCTTCACCGTGTTCTACCTGCTCCTGGCCATCCTGAGCGTCGGCGTAGGGAGTACCCTAGGCAGCGATGACTTCCTCGTCGCTTTCGGCGCAGGATATGGTTTCGCCCGCGACGGATGGTTCGCCAGCAAGACCCACGGCGTGCATCTGCCAAAGATATTGGACCTTCTTCTCAACAGCGCCATGTTCGTCTACCTTGGCACGATCATGCCGTGGTATGCTTTCGAAGCTCATGATAGCATCACACCTTGGATCACGCCGGGTCGCCTCATCGCTTTCCTGGTGCTAGTCCTCTTGTTTCGACGTCTACCAGTCGTCCTCGCGACGTACAGATGGATTCCAGATATCCGAACGTTCCGCGAAGCCCTGTTCTGCGGCCACTTCGGCCCCATGGGCTTAGGCGCCGTATTCCTTGCCATGGAAGCCAGAGGTTGGCTCGAGAATGAAGACTCCAGTCCGGACTCTCACCCACCTCAGTACGGTCGCCCGTACACCAATCGCGAGAAGGCTGTCTATACTGTCTGGCCGTTAGTAGCTTTTATCGTGTTGGGAAGCACAATGGTCCACGGACTGAGCGTATGGGTGATGAGTGCATACAGTCACCTCAAACGGCCGAAGCAAAACCGAGCGTCATTCTTCGCGGCCGAGACGGATCCATTGGAGGGCATGGAGCACGAAGAGGGAGACGGGAGGAGCATTGCTACAGAAGACGACCTGGACGATCCGGATGTGTAGCTCGCCCCTGGAGCGGAGTCACGGAGGCCCCGTCAGATAGCGACTAGAAAATTTGCACTCCCCAGCGTAATCACAACCACAAGGCATTCGCATATCGCTCTCCTGTTCCCATCCCACCGTGACCACCAAGTGCGCCCCATAACTCCTCGCCCCCGCCCCAAACTCCCCCGCCCCAAAAACCCCACCCTTACTCCGCCAGCCGATACGAAACCACCGTATCAATGCGATGCGAATTCGTCGAAAAACTCCTCAGCATCACTTTCTCCGCGTTCTTCACCTCCTTCGCGTCGCTATCGCCCCACTCGAGCGGAACCTCTGAATCCGCATCCGCGTACACCAGAACGTTGAACGTGCAATTCCCATCTAACACCGGGAGGAACGTCACAGAAGCCGTAATCTGCCTAAACAGGCTTTGGATGTCTGACTGGATCTCTGCGTCCGATTTCTCGGCCGCCGCAGCCGTGGGGTCGGAGTTCTCCTTATCGGTGGCGGCGGAGGTGGCGCCAGAGGAGGACTTCGGGACAGGTGAGTTGTTGTTGAAGATGTTGACGTCAAACTGCCACCGCTCCACGTGCTCGCCGGTTTCCTTGGATGTGATTACGACGACTAGTTTGGAGATTTTGGATTTGAGGAGCCATTTCTGGAGCTGGGAGGTGATTTTCTTGAGGTAGGCTTTCACTTGGTCATCGAGGGAGGTCATCATTGTTAGGCCGTATTTCTTGACTCTGCGAATGTGTCGGTAGGAGGAGAGGGAGTTGGGGGAGTGAATGCTTACGCTGAGAAGTCCTCCGGGGGGTAAACGCCGCGCTGGTAGAGAATTGTATTGAGGCCGTAGTTAAAGAACTCTGTAACGAGCTGGGAGTATGTATCAGTATATGCTCATTTCACAAGATTATACGTGATGCTACGCACCTTTGCTGAGCCTTTGATCTGTAGTTTGTGGATCTCGGACTCTGTTGCTGGAGGCATTGTGGGGGTAAGTCACAGTTTTTTTTTTTGCGCTGTTGACCAACTCTGTTACGATTGATGTCGTAGTATGCGGATTATTTGTGATCTTCTCCGCGATTAATCGTGATCCTGGTGGTTATATCGAGGTCGATCGAAGAAGTTGACTCCCGTCTGTTGACATGGCAGTTGTATGGGGAAACGCTAGTCCTGCACGCTATTCTTGGCAGCGACTTGTTGAACATTGGACGACTCGACAAGAGCTGAGAACAACGACTCGGTCATGCGATGCATTGGCCGAATCCATAACGCATTTTATCCCGGAGCGCCGACACGCTATGGCAATGCTATCAGTCGACTCGATGGCTTCCGGACGTTCACCTCCACGGCGTACCGACTTGCCACCCCGTTGAAGGTTCCACTCGAACTCGAGAAGCGCATCGCAGCCATCCCGATCGAACGCTTCCGCAACTTCTGCATAGTCGCACACGTCGACCATGGCAAGAGCACCCTCAGCGACCGTCTGCTGGAGCTTACAGGTACCATCGAGAAGGGGGGCAAGAAGCAGTTCCTCGACAAACTCGACGTCGAACGGGAGCGAGGAATCACGGTCAAAGCGCAGACGTGCTCGATGATCTACAACCACGAGGGAGACGACTACCTTCTTCATTTGGTTGATACGCCGGGTCACGTGGACTTCAGAGCAGAGGTCAGCAGAAGCTATGCCAGCTGTGGGGGAGCACTGTTGCTGGTGGATGCTTCGCAGGGTGTCCAGGCTCAGACGGTGTCGAACTTCTACCTCGCCTTTGCGCAGGGTTTAACGTTGGTGCCGGTGCTGAACAAGATCGATCTACCATCATCGGATACGGCTCGGACGGTCCAGCAGTTGCAGGACAGCTTTGAACTGGATGGCTCGAACGCAGTGATGGTGTCTGCGAAGACTGGCTTGAACGTCGAACTATTGCTGCCGAACATTGTCGAGCAGATACCAGCACCGACTGGCCGTGATGATGCCCCTCTGAAGCTGCTACTCGTGGACAGCTGGTACGACAACTATAAAGGCGTCATATTGCTAGTCCGCATCTTCTCTGGTTCCGTCAGAGCTGGCGATCGACTCGTCTCTTTCGCCACGGACAACGAGTACATCGTCGGCGAGGTCGGGATCATGTACCCACTCGAGACACCTCAAACAAGACTGCGGTCGGGCCAAGTCGGCTATATCTACTTCAACCCGGGCATGAAGCGCAGCAAAGAAGCGAAGATTGGTGACACCTACACTACGGTTGGTTCGAAAAAGCTCGTAAAGCCATTGGCAGGCTTCGAGGAGCCGCAGAGTATGGTGTTCGTGGCTGCCTTTCCAACCGATCAAGCCGACTACGCCCATCTGGAGGACAGCATCAACCAGGTGATGCTTAATGACCGCTCAGTGACAGTCATGAAAGAGTCCTCGGACGCGCTGGGAGCTGGGTGGCGTCTCGGCTTCCTCGGAACATTGCACTGCTCCGTCTTCGAGGACAGACTCAAAGCGGAGCATGGAGCAAGCATGTACGCCTTTCCCCTCCCTTCCTCCACCCCATAGCTACATCACTAACACCTCCCCAGCATCATCACACCCCCCTCCGTCCCCTTCCGCATCACCTACCGCGACTCCACCCAAAAGATAATCTCCAACCCCAACCACTTCCCCTCCCACCACGACATGCACACCACCGTCACCACCGTCGAAGAGCCCTACATCACCGCCACCGTCACCCTCCCTGAAGAATACCTTGGCAAAGTCATCGAGCTCTGCGAAGCCAACCGCGGCACGCAGGAAAGTCTGACCTTCTTCACCGCTACACAGGTAATCCTCAAATACCTCATCCCGCTTGAAAGGCTGGTCGACGACTTCTTCGGCAAACTCAAGAGCACAACCAAAGGCTACGCGTCGCTCGACTACGAGGAAGCGGGCTACCGGACCTCGCCGCTCCAAAAGCTCACTCTCGTCGTCAACAAGATCCCCGTGGACGCGGTATGTCGCGTCGTCCACATGAGCCATACGGAGCGATTGGGCAAGGAATGGGTGAGTAAGTTCAAAGAGCACGTTCAGCGGCAGATGTTTGAGGTCACGATCCAAGCTGTCGCGGGGAAGAAGGTTGTGGCCCGTGAGACCTTGAAGCCTTTTAGGAAGGATGTGTTGCAGAAGCTGCATGCGGCGGATGTTTCGCGGAGGAGGAAGTTGTTGGAGAAGCAGAAGGAGGGGAAGAAGCGGTTGCGGGCCGTGGGGGCAGTTACGATTGAGAATGAGGCGTTTCAGAAGTTTTTGGCGAAGTGAGGGGGATACGGAAAGGTTGGGATGAAGATGTGCTGTGTTGGATATGAGAAGAGGCGCAATCGAAGATACTGGGAGATGATGAGGGAGTGAGATGCAGATCTGCAATGCTTGACGCAATGGACGCCTTGATCGAAGACAGTCGAGCCTCAATGTCCACGACGGCAGCGCTGCAACAGTTGTTGCCGAACGCAATGATGCCATGCAAACGGACCGCTCCAAAAGAAATACGACCTTGGTCGATGTTTCGCCGGCGATCTAGGGACAGTGTTCTAAGACAAGGAAGCTTGACGGACCAGTACCATAGCGGTGACACCCGATCCATTTGGACCTCTGACCTCATCCCGTTCAAAGGAGCTCGCCACGCATAGACCAAACGCGAAACACAACTTAGCCTACAATGTCGAAAAGGTCGCTCACAGTTGTAGCGCCGCAATCGATCGCAGGACATCATCACCTCGAATGAGGGAGGAAGACCAAGACATGTTCGTAGTCCGGCAAGGCCCGGGCTGCCAGTGATCCGCACCGGTACGGCCATCAACCGCTATCCTATTGACAGCTATAGCCACATGGCGCAGATGGCTCATTATACCAAAGTCAAGGCTGCTCATCATATCCCGCCTTCGGTAATGCTTGTCCAGATCAAGCGCAGAACGGTACAGACGATGAGTCTGGTCCCGCCGATATGATTGCAGCGCTCTGTGTCTCTGCTAATCATGGATGGGATTCGATACTTGGCCTCTCGATATCGTTGCTAGTCGAGGATGACATAGTCTGTGTAAGCTGATCTCTCAGTGTGTTCTCTCCTCTGTTTGGATGCGCTCATACACTCATCACTATCTCATCTGTTTTTCCTTCTCCTTTTCCTGTTGTCGTGAGTCTGCCAGTCATCATAGTTGCGTCTTCTGTCATTCGCTCTCAAAGCTCGGTGTGTTTACCAGCTCCCTCAACACGACAGAAACCCACACGCGGCGGACCAGACTACCGGTCCGACCACATTCGGGCAAGAAAATTGCTGGATTTCCACTTTCTACTTTTTCGACGAACTCTTGCAAGCGACGATGGGTTTCCTCAACTATCTCAAGCCAGGGAGGGCTGAGAAGCCTGCCGACAACGCCAACAACACCAGAAAAGCCACCCACGATGCAAGACCCACGACACAAAACTCCTTGTCCAATCTCAATCCCTTCACGAGCGGTCGTTCAGAGAAGTCTACCTCGGCAGAAATGGACGAGCTCCAGAAGCCAACCACCGCTACGACGGCAGCTTCGCAGCCAGGACTGCTTGTTCCTACTGTGGGCAGCAGTCCCCTGGATGGAGCGTTCTCACGGCCAGCTTCACTCTACCCCGACACAGCGTTCCGGGAGGCGCAGAATATCGCCAGTGTGGCCGAGATCAGATCCGATGTCATGGCCAACTGGCTCTTCCAGCAACAAACCGAGCGCATGTGGACGTTACCAGAATTTCGTGACGAGGGTGTCGTGCTCAAGAAGACTCGCAACGAGTATGTCGGCGTGCCTCAAGATCTTTCGAAGATGGATAACGGCTTCTACAACGCTGTCGTCGCCCTAAACGTACGTTGCGCCATGACGATCCACACCAGAGTCATCGGGTGTTTTTTAGCCGCCAACGACAGGCCATATGTACCTCTCAAGCATGGTCTGAGACTTCAGGTACTGCCGAACATGGCTTCCCTGCCTCGCTGCCAGAAGCATCAGTTCGCCGCCTTCATCGCCGACCGCGAAGTCATGGTGGTATGGGACGACGAGCCTCGCCACCTCCTCGATCGTGCGGCCAAGATCGAGAAGGCGCTCATCGAAATGATCTGGGACAACGAGGATGAGGTTGATGAGGAGGAGGCTAAGACGGAAGGCGGCACTACTCTGAATCAAGGTGCCGGCGACGATAACAACATCGAGCGCGGAGCGGTTGAGGTTCCCCGTAAGGCGAACAAGCTTATGCCAATTCAGTCCGGGTTCTGTGTGATGCTTGTCTGCACAGCGCTTGGTGCAGGCTGGAGTCACATTGCCGTCGAGCTCAAGACAGACCACTACTGGCTCCGTCTGCTGTTCTTGGTCGCTCTCCCCGCCCAGGTCTGGCTTGCGCTGTTCTTCTTCCAGGCCATTTGCGGCAGTATATGCCAGATTTTCGGTCCAGTCTCGCAGATGAAGGGCAATTCAAAGTTCTACTCAGGCGTCAAGCCAAGGCGTCTTCGTCGCGATGCTGGGCCGCTGCCGCATGTTACAATCCAGATGCCAGTCTACAAGGAAGGCTTGAAAGCGGTCATCGAGCCCACAATCATGTCGATCAAGTCTGCCATCTCCACGTACGAGATGCAGGGTGGCACGGCGAACATCTTCGTCAACGATGACGGCATGCAGGTCATCCCTGCTAAACTTGCTGAGGCTCGTCAGGACTTCTATGATGAGCACAACATCGGCTGGATCGCGCGGCCGAAGCACAATGAGAAGCCGAAGGAAGATGATCGTCTCTTCTTGCGTCGTGGCAAGTTCAAGAAGGCTTCGAACATGAACTACGGCATGTGGGTCAGTGCTCGCATCGAGGACAAGTTGAATGAGCTCGATCGTAAGGAGGGTTGGATCCAGGAAGGTGAAGCTGCGGAGTACCATAAAGCGATGGCTGAGGTCATCAAAGAGGACGATGGTTACACCTGGGCCGACGGTAACGTTCGCATTGGTGACTACATCCTGATCATCGACTGCGATACGCGTGTGCCAGAAGACTGCTTCCTCGACTGTGTGTCTGAGATGGAGCAGTCTCCTCAAGTCGCCATCCTCCAGTTCTCCGCCGGTGTCCTGAACGTGACTAACTCGTTCTTCGAGCGTGGCATCACCTTCTTCACGAACCTCATCTACACCATGATCCGGTACTCGGTGGCATCTGGCGATGTCGCTCCTTTCGTAGGGCACAACGCCATCCTGCGCTGGAACGCCATGCAAGAGATCGCCTACGACTGCAAAGACGACCATCGCGAGAAGTACTGGTCCGAGTCAACGGTTTCCGAGGACTTCGACATGGCGTTGCGTATGCAGTCAGCTGGCTACCTTGTTCGCCTCGCCGGGTATACCGGCGGCGGCTTCAAAGAAGGCGTCTCACTCACGGTCTACGACGAGCTCTCCCGCTGGGAGAAGTACGCCTACGGCTGCTCGGAGCTCATCTTCCACCCGGTCCGCTACTGGCCCACCCGTGGCCCTTTCACCAAACTCTTCCGGAACTTCTTGTGCTCGGGCATGCCGATCCACTCCAAGGTCACCATTATGGCCTACATCGGCACATACTACGCCATCGGCTCCGCCTGGATCCTCACCCTGGCTAACTACTTCCTCACCGGCTGGTTGCTCGGCTACCTCGACCACTTCTACATCGACAGCTTCAAAGTCTACTTCTCCATCATCGTCGTCTTCTCCGCGCTTGGCAACATCGCACTCGCCATGCTCCGCTATCGCGACGGCCGGAAGGGCCTCGTCAAAGGCTTGGTGGAGAATCTGATGTGGGTGCCGCTGCTGTCCATCTTTCTCGGCGGCATCTCACTGCACGTCTCGCAAGCGATCTTGAGCCACCTGTTTGAATTGAAGATCGAGTGGGGCGCCACGTCCAAGGAGGCCGAGGACACTTCGTTCTTCAACGAGATTCCGAAGATCGCTGATAAGTTCAAGTACACGTTCATCTTCTGCTTGGCCATGACGGCGATGATGATTGTGCTTGCGCAGTTCGCGCCGCCGCTTTGGAGGATTGATACGTTCATCTCCATCTGGCCGTTGAGTACGATTATGTTTGGGCACTTCGCTTTGCCGATCTTGCTCAACCCGGGGTTGATGAGGTTTACATGGTGAGCTAGACAAGAGGCTGCCGACGATCAAAGTAGCAGTCCACAGTAACGGGAATGGTTCTTGAGGAAGCCGGAGCGTCGACGGGCACTGTACGACCACCACGCTGGCACGATTGATACCGGCAAGAGGTCAAAAGATGGGTTTTGCGGGTTCGAGAAAGCCAAAGGGCGTCGTGCCGTTGCTCAGGCGACACCTTTTCGGCAGGGTCGATGGCGACGATATACTTGTAGCTTCCGTCCGCTCCAGGACGTGGCGGGCCGCCTGTGATGGATGCCGATGAGGAATGAAAATTGTGTCTCGATGACTGGAGGGAGAAATTATGGAGACACTCGCTTGTACAATTCACTTATCTACTCACGTAATATTACAAGATGTACACTTACGCGTTTTGCAACGAAACCTCACTCCGTTCCCGATCACGATGGTGAAATCAATGTGGTCGCAAGTGGCCTGCCATATTAATGCGAGTCGCGTGGTTCTATTCTAGGCGATTCAAAGCACCAGCGAGCTTTAGTGGCCACTAAAGGATTGGCAGTTGGAGGTAGTCTCTTGTCCAACATGTCTTGTCCAAGATATGAACGAGCAAACTGCATGTTCGTGCGCGTAGGATGCCAGTTCCGCCAAAACGCGCAAAGCCACCGCGCCTGGCTCTCAAAGCGGCGCGAAGCAAGCTGAAAGGGGCCAACAATGCTATGAGAGAGCCACACGAGGAGTGGGAACATTCACGGATAAAGCCAGCCGCCAGGGAGATCGCCTTGTATTACCGCCCATCATGCGAGACCACGGATCTTACGCTTGAGCTATCGCACGCCCTCGACAATTTTCATCTCGGTCAGTCCTTCCTAGGCTTCGTGCCCGCTCAGATCGGCCGGTCTCGAGCCGTGGACAACGCTGCACAAGCGGTCGTCAAGGCACAGAAATGGGCCGCGAGTGGAGACATCTGCCTGGAAACCACTGCTATACGACATTACAATCTGGCAATCAACGCTCTCCGGCACGAATTAGCCCGGGACCATGGACGATCGATGGACGACGCTTTGCTGGCAGCCGCTCTGCTATACTGTTGCGAGACCACGCTGGATCCTACCATTGCTACAACCTCGGCGCACAACAAAGGACTGGCTGCCATCCTCATGATGGTGAGTGCGAAGAAATCTACCAGGGATGGCATGAGTCGGAGTATCTTCTTTTACCATTGGAAGGGCACCTTCAATTTGCCAGTCGTTCTTGGTCAGGCTTCTCCGTTCGATAACTATTACTGGGCCAGCAAACAACCGGCCATGGTTGGCATGGTGGGCGAAGAGACGGACAGGCTCCGATGGTTAGCGCAGAAGCTGTTTATTCGATTGCCTCGCTTGATCGCTCTTGTCCGTGAGGTCAGAGGCGGTGCTCTGGCGGAGGATGCTTTGCAGCTGGCCGATGAACTTGCTTTGTGCAGAGACGACAACGCCGAGAACGCGCTCCTGCATGGTCTGAAGGTAGTCAAGACTTTGACACATGACCCGCAAGATGCACAATTCTTGCCCTTCTCCTACCAGTTCAAGGACACTTCGCAATTTGAAGGAGCTTTGTACTACTGGCAGTTACGGATCCTTGCAAACAGGCTCTTATTTACGCTACTTGAGTCGACGTTGAACAAGGACGATATGTGTCGCGTCCAACGCATCAAGGACGACAACACTCGCATGGCGATAAGTATCATGATGTCCTTCCGCTTTGCACTCTCGGTAGGATCAGTGGGGGGCTGGGCACTGTGTCTTGGGTGGACAGCTGTATGGGGACCTGTTCGGGATGTCGACTGCATACAGCGTGGCATTCGCACGCTCTGGAGCTCGAAGCTCCGGCCATGGTTGCTGGACAAGTACGAAGAGCTGCATCGTGGCCACCTCAAGGTCCAAGAATCAGATATGGACGAAGCTGCTGAGATGCTAGTAGGAGGTCCCCTGGGTGCTGGTCTGATCACTGGACAGCCAGAACAACTTGCGTCGTATAGGTGATCGTCGTACGACAGCCTACAATAGCTCAACCACTCGACTGCAAGCACTGATTGTTTCTAGATCCTTAGCCACGGGATGGTCGTGTATCGTTCAAGTGTCCGAAGACACTGTCCTGCCGCCAGCACTGGGAGTACCCACACTATGATCCGCTGTATCATACCACCTTGCTTGTCGCGCCAGACTATGCGCTCTGCCAGGCAAATGACCCCAAACAGCATAAACAACGCCCACACCTGACTACCAAGCACCGTCGCGTAGTACTGATCGTCCACAAGACCCGCCGCAGACCAACCGTGCCATAAGCCGCTTATATTGAAAGTAGCCAAAACCCCTAGCCACTGACCTGTCAGCCTTCGCCCTGGCTTGTAGCCAAGAGAGTACAAGAATGGTGCAGCGCAAGCGTGCCAGTGAGTAGCCCAGAAATCGCCCATCGAGGATGCTGAGAATGGGCGATAGAAGAGCGGACGCCGGCAGTTGGGATGCACGACAGCGTGTAGTCCTTCGAACGCCACCTGTAGGATGAGAAGCAGGCAGATGCACTTCAACTCTGCCAGTGGGTACAAGTAGTTCACGGCTCCTAGAAAGACGAGTGCAGCGAAGGAGGTGGAAATCTGGCGATCCTGCTCGGTTTCTGATGAACGGCCTTTCTGATGGACTGCGATATCGAAACTTCCATATCTCATCTCTGCGAGAAGGAGCCACATGTACTTCACGTGGTCGAACAGACTCTCCAGTTTCTGTGGTGTTGTTCTCTCTACTTTGATGATACGCGGAGGCGTCTCAGACTTGCAAAGTGCAAGATCTAGCATCTTACATCCATAGAAAAAGCACGCAACCCGTATCTGGCATTGGCTGAGGCCGTCCAGGTGCGTGTATTGGTATGGCAGCAGAAGCGTGAGGACAAATGCCAGTGTACCGATAATCTTGATCAGCCCGGAAGGGATCGCAGGCCGGCGGTGGGTATGACTTTGGGCAGTCGATAATTGTTGACTATGTCTGACCGCAAGCAAAGCAAGCGTGACGATGTGTAGACCAAAGCAGAGGAGTAGCATGGTGGCTCTGGCCATGTCGACGTGAAGTCGATGGGAACTCGAATCGAATTGAGGCCTATTGACCTCTACCTACCCTGACATTCTGAGCGGCCAGCCGTCCATCGTCTTATGTATTATCGTTCCGCGCAGGGCTGATGGAGATGGAGCATCACCAGTGATGATACAGTACACAGCAGCTCGCGTTCGGATTCGCTCTTAGCGCATTCAGAGCGCATCCAGAGCGATATTTGGTGCATTCGAGCGTATCCATGGCGCATTCGGAGCGCACCCACTCAACCGCGTCGGGAAAGAGCAGAGGAGCAATCCATTGATATGATTTGTGGCAACAGATGTACCTAGTCATGCTTCCATTACGCTCACATTACCACGTCGGCCCTTCCAACAAATTGTCTCATCGCTCGCTTGACTACGCACTCTCCCTCCCCAACCTCCCCAACTCACCCAGAAAACTCTCCGCACTGACAACCTCCGTACTCCCATAAACCACCCTCTTCCTACTAGCCACCCCAGCCTGCCCCGCACTAGCTCCACCACTCGTCCTTTTCGCCCAATCCTGCAAATTCCCATACTCATCCATACTCCCGCCCCCAACCGTAAACACAATCGCCTCACTGAAACCCTGCCTCCGCTGCCCAAAACTCGCCTCGATACCTCGACTCTGCGCGGTACCGCTCCGGGCGTCTTTAGCGGAAGGCGGCATAGTCCCACGGGCGTTCGCGGAGCGTGGGTCGAAATAGAGAAATCCTTCTGTTTTCTGTAAGGCACTGGTGGAAGCGTTGGCAGGATCCATGAGTGATTCGGTGATCTTGGTTAAGGTGAGGTCTTTGTTCGCGGGCAGGAAGTTCTTGACGCCGGAGATGAGATTGTCGAAGTTGGCGCCGAGACCCGCGTCTTTGAAGCGGTCGGTGAGGCGGGAGGAGATGGAGGAAAAGCCGCGGAAGAGGTCGGTGGACGCGGAGGTCTGCTGGGGTTGCTGTTGTGTTGGGACGGAGGAGATCATGGTCATACGAGTGATTTCGCGAACACGGCGGATGTATGTTAGTGGGAGGGTGTCGACACCGGCGTTCTTCAATATTTCTTCGAAGCGGTCCATATCTGCTCGTGAGACTTCCTGCTCGGTGCTGAGGAACCAGATGATGAAGATGCGGAGCTTGTCTCGAGGCTCGTTGCCTTTGTCGGAGTCGGCTAGCATGTCGAACATTTGTTGCTTCGTCTGCTTCTTGATGTCTTCTTCGAGCTGGAAGAAGTTGTCGAGTTGCCGATCTTTGATGCCCTTGAGAAGAGCAGTGGCAATGTTCATGTGCATGTCGAGAAGTGCTTTTCTTTCGCGAAGTTCTGGTAGTAGTGTTATAGCTGCCTTCAAATGTTGAGCGGATGCGCTAGTGTCGTTCTGCAGATCCTCGATCGAATTGGCTCCGGTCTTTTTGGTGATGTCCGCAGCATCGTCCTTGTACCGTGTAAGTTCCGCATCGATGTCTTCGGCTACCTGAGGGAAGGGTACAGGAGCGTTCTTGTTCCAGAAGAAATCATTCGATGTGAGGTCGTATGATCGCTTCACGCTACCTTTCGCAGTGTTGCCTTCTTCTACTGGCGTCTCCACGGTAATCCGGTTGAGATGCATATCCAGTACATCATGAATGAGAGACTGATACGTCCACGAATGCGAAAGCATTGGCACTAAGTCAACGTTCCGGTCGACGATGATCAGAACAGGTCGTGATGAGGCAGGATTTTGTCCAGCTGCCTTGCCGGAGAAGAGGTTATCCTTAGCGTTGAGAACGTGGTCTCGTAGTTTTCGATCGAGCTTCGCCGCGATCATCTCGGCTGCACCACCCTTTGGGCATCGGATGATGGGTATTGTGCCTGTACCTGTCAGAAGCGCCACTTCTTGCACACCAGCCAAACAACTTACCCATCGTCACAGAAACGCTGAACAGCCCGCTCACTATCCGATCGACATTTGAATCGATATCTTCGTCGCTCGTCTGTGCGCTATTCATCGTCCAATACGTCTCCTTGCCCATACCCAGACTGAACAGATTCGGTTCGCTGACGATGAAGTTCAGATATTGGTCGTACACCTGGCTAATGCTCTCCGCCGTCCCCGCCTGTGCAGTCTGCGCCGCGAAGTCTTCGAGTAGCGGCCGCGATATTGAGGATAAGAAATTGATATACGCGGGAGAGTACAGGCCCTTCTGCAAGTCCTGCGTGATATATTCGAGGTTGGCGGCTGTAGGTTCGACGAGGTATATAACCGGCACATCGGGTATGGCGTGCCTTTGGCCGTTGATGTTTCTGATACGGAGCCGTCAGCGCTCGCTGCCTGAGTCTCAGCATCCACTGCGACTGTGCTAGCTTTGCTTGAGCAAGAACGTACAGGTGTATTGTGATGCCCCATCCGCGCAGATCATTTACCCGCAAAACACTACTTATCACATCCCGCCCGAGGTTGTCGAAGACAAGGACTTTCCATAAAGGCTCGCCGTCTGAGCTTAGTATGGGTGTGGATTGTGGTATCAGGCCATTCGCAGACGAAGGGTCGTGTTGGAGGTCGGACGACTCTGAAGAGATGGTGTTGAGGTTGAGGATTCGCTCGATTGACGCTGACTCTATTAATGGCGCTCGGGGACGCGTGCAGTGTTGTAGCAGACATACCTACTTGCCGGTCTCGAAGCGTTTGGTACGAGGACGCCATTGTGAAAGGAAAAGAGGCTGTCGAGCGCAGCCTTCTGGTCGATCAACGCATGTGCAAGTTATTTTTCTATGAGTCTGTTGCAACAACGACTACGTGTTCTTCTCCGCCAGAGTCCAGTGATATGTTTGTTTTCCACCTGTCCTCTGACCTTGTTCTCGAACTCTTGACGATCGCCGGTTGGAAGAGCGGCTCAAGCCGGCCCGAAGCGGATTGGGACTGCGCCGAGCAAACAGCTTCCACCAATTTTGTTGGCCAACCCTTCGTCTTTCTTCCATCAACAACCACCTGTCACTCACACACTGACCTGGTCCTCATCGACCACTCATCACTTTGACACTTTCCTCAACCTTTGAAGTGCTGACTAGATCATAATTGGGAGTCTTGAGGTGTTTTGAACTGTGATTGTGCCAGTAGCGAAGGTGCTTGCAGGAGACGCGCCAGATTGCGACGGGCACCACTTTGGAGGTGTTCACGCGTACTGAAGCGTCCTCATCATCACAAATTCACTGCAGCCTCCGTGCTCGCTCACTCTCTCCTTCTCTAAGCATCTGACTGGCGTCGGCATATTTTAAGCCTCGCTGTGAAACTGCGGTGGACGGCAAGGGTGGTGCACCGAGACAGACGCGGCAAAGCTGTCGAGAGAGTTGCTCATACACGTCGTATCGTCAGATCGACACCGCTCGCTCAAAGGCTCGAACGAAACTACAGCCACACACCAACACTACACCAAGCAGACAACACCACCGGAAACGCTCCCCGCCGCCTTACGCTCCTCATAGACCTCCTCCCCGGGCTGGCTTGTGTTTTCTGAAAGGATGCTGATTCTCACCCCGCTTTGAGACATCACGTGATCTGCATCTCCAGCGAATCAGGCTGCAGCAAACTCAAATCCGGAACGCCTCAACCCGCTTACGGCAAACCGCCAGGATGGACCATCAAATGCCTCGCAGTAACGACGGCTTCTCAGGCAATAATAATTTGTTTGGCGATAGTCAGCCGTACAGTGCATATGACAATCTGTTCCAGACTGGAAACGATCAAAGTCCTTATGATGCTAGCTGGGGCGTAAACACCAGCAACTATCCGGCTGTATCGCATCCACAATCCCAGCATCCCTCTGCGCCAAGTTGGGCAGCACAGAATGCGAACCATCTCTCTTCTGCGTCGGCGAATGTCAATGGACAGCCGTCGCCGTACGCACGCACGCTATCCCACAGTCCAGTCCCGTATCCGCAGAACGCGTTCAGCAACTATGGAGCGCAGCAGGGCTTCCAATATCGTCAACCACAATACGACCCGTCACTCGTTCCGCCACAGGGCATGAACGAAAACTTCAGCCCATACTCCACAACATCCTATCCTACCACGAATCCGGGAACCATCGCGCCACATGCACTTCAGCACGAGAGTCGCTCGCCAGCGTACGGCCAAGGTCCTTATGGAAACCCGGCAAATCCTACACTCGCTGCTCGGCCAAACAAGTCCATCCAATCCGACACTGTTGATCAGTACAAGCTTGTCGCTTCGATTCCAGCCGCCAACAATGCTGGCTTCTTCTCAATCATCAACTTCGACGATCTCGCAAGGGCAACAAGTTCCGAGCGCATGGGCAACTTCCTGAACATCGGCTCGAAAGCACAGAACTGGGACATCAATCGTGCCGCGCTGCCCGCATATGTCCCACGTAAGTCGCGCAAAGACTTGCGCAAGACCGCCGGCAACGATCCAAAGTTACTGGCCAAGCTCGGAAAGGTGGCGAAGCGACAGAAGGCTTCCATCATCGCACCACGGACAGCTTATCCCACGTCTGCAGGCGGCTCGCCGTCCATTGAGAAGATCAAGTACGAGGGTGACTCTTCAAGCGCCGAAGAATCGTCTTCCGAGGATGATGACGACTCACTATACTCTTCTGACGACGCTGCCGAGCCTACACCGCTGCCGGCAAAGCGCCCAGACTCACCCAAGGAAGCCACTGAGTACGACACCATCAAAGCGCTATGGCGCGGTAAACGTCGAGCGCCAACTTCTGAGGGTATCAGGAAGGGCCTCGTCGACTTCTGGGAGGTTGCAAAGACTGTCCGAGACCGCTGGAAGGCTGATACCACCGCTCTCACTGACGCGGAGACGAAGAATCGAGCTAACGAGATCCCATTACTCAAGAGTCGAGTCAAGGATCAGCGTGACATGATGGAGACGGCTTTCAAGGCTGCTCTGAAGCACGGTCACAGGGACATCGTCGAGCTGTACGTATACTCATCCCCCATTCTCCCTTGTACCATTTGTAGCGTTGCCCGCAGCGTGATATGGAGACTCTTTGTTGGAGTCAGCGAAAACGCATCGCCTAAGCACCAATTACAATTTGCTGTAACGGCTCCATAAGCATAAGCGTCGATGTAATGGACTATCCATGCCAAGACATGTGGTCGCACCCGCTTGACAGCTCGCGCGTCCGCAAGCAGCTACTTATGCTTGAAGCTGCAATGTGCCATATGCATTACGCGCAAATACTCATGGGCCTCTCGTTTCATTTCTATTTGTCCTAAACTCTGTCTGAGAATAGTAACTGATCTTGGTTCGATAGATTCTCGCAAAACCAAGCGCTGGTTTTCTTGTGCTATCAATTCCTGCTGGACCGCCACAAGGAAGATGACTACAACGGACCGCTCTCACGTGCCATCCTCGAGACTCTGTCGTTGTCATCAAGCCTCAAAGCAGAGACTTTCGAGAAGACGCATCTGGTCAAGGTCCTTCCACGCTTCGCCAAAAACGGAGATGCTAAGACGCGGTCTTATGCAAAGCGAATCACTGCGAATGTGTCTGCTGTCGCCGAGACCGACAAAGCGGCTACAGGTGAGGCGAAGAAAGTGGTCTCGAAGGATGGTACTGCCGGATCACCTACCGGGAAGCGAGCGGTGCCAGAGCCTGTTGCTGGTATCAAGCGTCCCGCGAGCTCAGCTGGGGATGGCACGGCGGCCAAGAAGATCGCGACAGTGGCGAGCAAGCTGAATGGCGGCATGACGGCCAGCAAGCTCACCTCCGCCGCGAAGAAGACGACATCTTCCGTGGACGCGACGAAGACTGCAGCTGCCCCGCCTGCAACAGCCATGAAAGCAAAGCAGGTCACTGCCAAGCCATCCGGACTTTTCGCAAGCCTTCAATCGGCATCCAAGAAGCCAGGAGCCGCGGCCACGATCAAGGGTGCAACCTCTGGGAGCACAACGTCAGCAACAAGAACAGCATCAGCGGCGCAGGCTACCGCTCCGAAGTCTACTTTCTCGTTCACAGAGACCATGCTCAATCTGTCGAAGCCGAAGGAAGAGAAGCCTGTGGTCAAGCCATCACAGCAAACCATCAAGGAGACTCCAGAAGAGGCCGCCAAGCGATTGAGGAAGGAGTCCCGTCGTCATCTTCATGTTCGGTTCAAGAAGGACGATGAGCTCACCGAGGTCCGCGTCTTCTCACACGATCCGGATGAGGAGCTGGGACACGATGCTAGTCAGATGCGTGACGTTGACGATGTTGGCGGCGAAGGTCGGATGCTCAAGCAGCAGAACAACTTGATGGATGTCGATGAGGATGACGAGACGACGGAGGAAGAAGAGAAGCTCGTCGACTTCCAGGCACCGACGGAGATCGACTTCGTGGACGTTGACGAAGAGTCGCGGAAGATGAACTTTGCGCCGTACGGAGGTGGCGAGCTCAAGCCGGAGTCGGAAGAACGGTCGAAGCGCGAGCACTACGAGGCTAACAATCTCATGGTGTTCTACGCCCAGCCGAGCGACATTCCGCCAAACCCGCGCGAGCCATCCGATCCGTACAATGGTGAGCCTGTGACATCGATGAGGATGATCAGTGCACCGGAGGAAAAGTGGGCTGCTCGCGGAAAGCAGCAGAAGGCTATGCACCAGCAGCAGTACGGAGGCGCGCATCGGCCGCCCATGGGCGCTCCTGCGGGCCATGGTTTCGATCTGTCCAAAATCTCGAACTACCTCCCGCCTCAGCAGTACTCACACCCTCAGGCACAGCAGCAACAACCGAACCCGCTGTCAAGCGACCAAGTCTCCAGCATATTGGCCGCACTGACGGCGAGCAAAGCAACGCCACCACAACCAGCCATGGGCAGCTTCGCAAGACAGTACCAAACTGCCCCAGCACCCATAATGCAGCAGCAACCAGCAGCCCAAGCAGCCCCACAACTAGACCTTGCAGCCATCCTCGCCCACATCGGTAACCAACAACCCGCCGCCCAGCCCCCGGCGATGGGTGGCTACGGCTACAACACCGCCGCAGCAGCACCGAACATGATGGGTTTCGGCCAGCAGCCAGCTGTCTACGAGGACCCGTCTCGCAAGCAGTGGCGTGAAGGTGCCGGCTCGAACGAGAACCAGGCTAAGCGCCAGAATCCGTTAGAGGCGCGCAACTACAAGACCAAGGTGTGCAAGTACTGGTTGGAGGGGAAGTGTCAGAAGGGTGATGGGTGTACTTTTAAGCATGAGAATTAGGGAAGCATGCGCGAGTGCGTTGCGTGGTGGGGAGTGGAGGGGAGCGCTGCGATTATGAGGTGCGTGGCGGAATGTCTTGCAGCTCGTAGGTAGTTGACTTGCTGCGTACAGCGCGTTCGCTGCATTGTGCATAGCATGACTCGAAATGAGAGTCAATCAATCGAAGAACTTTTTTCTTATTTATCGCGCTTTCGTCTTCGCGTCTTGCTACGTTGGTCCGATTACAATCCTTCCTGCGGCTCCCACCCGAACGCATCACCAAAAAGATCAGAAAAGTCAGACGGATCGGACTGAGGCCAATTCTCCCAATTGGCAAACAGGTCCTCTGACAAGAAGTCACCGCCTCCCACATTGCTTGCCGATGCGGTTGGAAGGACCTCCGTAGTAATGGCAGTGGTACCGCTCCCTGGCGTCACGCCCTGCTTACTGCTTCCTGAGATACTAGTCGTGCGTCTCTGATTCATCATCGCCGTCTTCTTGAAACCTTGCAGAACCCGGTGCAGACTTCGGATCAGCTTTGCCGTGGCCGTAAGGATGCAGCCTTTGCTCAGAGCTTCTGGCGTGCCGGCGGTAGCGCTCATGGCTTCGAGACTGCGGGCGAGTTGGAGGAAGAGGATCATTTGGACGTCTATGCGGTCGTGGAGGCCACCACAGCCTTTCAGTCTTGCTGCTTGTTGCTCCACAATGTCCTTGGTCGTGTAGATCATCATACCCGTCCACTCGCGTAAGGGGCCGACGAAAGGAATCCCATTCAATGTGAGTGTATCGACAGTTGTGACGCAGTTGGCGAGGTCGAGCTCTAGTTCATCGATTCGTGTGTGTCCGTACTTTTCCAAGAACTTCCGATGCGATGGTCGATTGGGATCGTCTGCTTCGTGAGCTAACAGCTGCTGGATGATGTCGTTCGTGATGCCCATGGCTTGATCTGGCTGGACGTGGAGCTGGCTGGAGGCGGCGTGGGCGCCACTCATTACTGCGAAGAAGCTGATAGGAGTAGATAGTTTTAGCACGATCGTAGAATGGTAACATCAAGGAACGTACAGGGCGCAGCCTTTCACTCCCTGGACATCACAGAATGTTAGCGAGCAATTAGGACAAGACGATGCCGGACTCACATGATGGTAAATATCCAAATCGGCCCCTGATAAATGCATGATCGCATGGCCGAGCTCCGGAGAGCACTGTTGGACATCAATAGCATTCTGGATCGACTCCTTCTCACGGACTGTGTGAGCCTTGTGGCTGTCGATGAGATCTCCGAGTTTTCCGAGATCTTTCCAGACCTCTGACAACTCTGACAGTGACAGCAGCATCTGGCATAGACCGCAGGTTGAGTTGTATGGCAGAAGGAGCTCATGGGGCAGACGCCCAAGCACTGATGCTGTGGTCAATGCCTCTACGCTCTCATACGTTGAAGCAACGGCGTTCCTGAACTGGAAAGCTCGATGAACCAGCATGTTCGATACCATATCGTGAGCTATACTCAGCCGTATCCAATGAAGACACTGATACATGAGTTTCTTGAGGAGTTCGTTGTCTGTCTCGAAGCCGTGAAGGGCTTCCGTCAATCGGCCTGCGGCAGTGTCGTATCCCAGTTCTACGCAGACTTGTTTTGCGAGGAGGCAGTATGATACTGCTCGTATAGCCGGCGCAGCAGCAGTCTGACTACTGGTGAACACCAATGGCCTATATTGCGCTGCAAGAACCAGGGCTAGGATAGTCCAGTCCGTTCTTGACAGCGTTACCAAGACTTGCTGGCCTGTGTGGAAGAGCAGTGCTCGCACAGCTGGTTGTAGAATCCGGTGTGAAGCAAGTCGAACAGATGGAACATCTAGAGCTAGGTCGCATAGAAGCGTGAGAAGGAACAGAGCAGATGGACGCTCTGAACGGCCGCGCTCTAGGCTTTTCACCTCAGTACGCAGAGCTGTCAGACTTGGGATATCGGGATAGTAAAGTCGATGCCACATCAAGCTATAAACACGTCAGCGTAGGGGAAGATAGCGCTCTCGAGCCCAGACACTTACTGTTGATCCAACAGTGCCATTGTCGTCTCATCAATCATCTCAATAACGGAACCACCGACAAGTGGTTGTGAGCCGATAGCTGATGCAAACTGTTTGTCCCTTGCAAGCAACGCCGGAAGTAGGTTGAACGGTGAAAAGCTGGCTTCGATCATCTCGCTTCTGGTCGGCTTCGAGTCAAATATAGCATCGGTATCAGTTCCTTGTTGCGAGAGAAGGAAGTCTCCGACATCGTGCGAGACGTCATCTTCGAATTCCAGTGTCGTTTGCTCTTCAGAATCTGGTTGACCTGTTGGCTGAGTCGAAGTGGGCTCAGCTCTGTTACGCTTTTGTGCTGGTCTACCAAGTCTGTAGTTACGGTTCAGCCTTGTCCAAACACGTATGCAGCCCGTAGCGTACTGACGTTGTGTAATCGACAACACAATCAAGACCATTCTGGGCACAGCGCTGGCAGGCCTTGTCAGGCTCTTGCGGTTCGCTCGAAGGCACGATGGGTATATCTGGCAATACACATCTGATCCGTCTCGATCGACATCCCAGGCAAATCAGCCGGCTATACTTCTCTCGTCGTCTTTTGGACGTTGCTTCGGCCATCGTGATTGTTGCGGAACAGAAGGAAGGAGAAGCGGTACAACGAACCGCGGGGAAGTCGAAGGGGATTTATAGACCAGCAGTAGGCAATCAAGCCGCATTCGCACTGCGAACTTGGCACGACCGATCCAATCGGTGCATTGATCAACCAGAGCAGTGGTGTGAGTAGACACGAAGGCTGTGTACAACGCTCGGCAACCTGAGAGTACCTCTCTGTGGCTGTTATCCCTCAACCGCTCTCGTTCCGTGTGCTGGAATGACACATAAGAGATGCCCTCGTAGAGAAACGTGAAGGATGGAGAGTGACATCAATGTCGTATGGACAAAAGAACAATGCTACCATACCTCTTGTTGCTAGTTGCCGGAGTGCGTTGTGTGCCTCTGCATCACTCAATCAATGACAAGATAGTTCAGCTGCCAACCGGAAGGTAAGAAAGCTCCCTCCGGATGAATTTTGGTGGTTGTTGATTATTCTCAGATATCGAGGTATCCACAATGCCAACTGGTCGACTACCACGTACTACTCCGTCCCATATGCTTTTGCGAGTCGCTTCGACACACCAAAACCGATCGAAGAGAAGCCAGGTATATCAACGGACGTGGTGATCGATGCGAGCAAGCACGGAGCCGCCTGTACGAACTTCAACCTTCCGCCTCCTTACGACAAAGGTTTCGCGGCACTGCTCGGTGACCAGGCCATTGAGCCACAATCCGAGGACTGTCTGACGTTGGACATATATGTACCAGATGGCGATCATGACGACCTTCCCATTTATTTCTGGACACCAGGTGGTGGTTTCTTGGTCGGATCGTCCTTTACATACGATATGAATCCACTGGTAGCCAGTTCTGTCGAGCTCGGGATGCCCATGATAGCAGTCTGGATCAACTATCGACTGGGACCGCTTGGCTTTCTGAACCCGAGCACGCTAGGGTGGGACAGTATGAACATAGGGTTGCTTGATCAGATCGAAGCTCTCAGATGGGTATGTGTCGATCTTTGCGATAGATGTTGCTGTCATTGAGACAAGTTTGTCGCATTCTCTGACTCCGACTTAGGTCCAACGCAACATTCGTGCATTTGGCGGAAGTCCCGGAAAGGTCACCATTAGTGAGGATCGACTTGACCTTTGGAAGGGCAAATATGCTAATCATCCTCAGGCGGAGAATCTGCTGGAGGGGAGTCGGCGCTCCCACAGTTCCTGTGGACGAACGAAGACTTGTTCCGCTCTGCCTGGATGATGAGCATCCCATCGGCCGGGAGACCATTCCTTGCAACCGAGCCTAGCTTCAACGACGACTTAGTCAAGTCGTTTGCGAAGGCTTGCGGTTGTTCTGGTAAGACGATCGAATCAGCTGTCGCATGTCTAAGGACAACGGATGTGGGTGTCCTGGTAAACCAATCTATAGCGTGGGAAGGCAGCCAGACTGGCTTCGGAGGGTTTGTACAAGGAAACTTGTTCCAGAAGATCCGGAGGCGAGAGTTCCCAGAAGTGCCCATCATGGTTTCCACGACCCGGGATGAAGGAACAGTGCTAGCTCTAGGCTTTCAACCCAACAGTACCGAGGAAACGAAGCGAAGTGTCGCAAGTGAGCAGATGTGCAGCAATCAGCTGAAATATTCTGGCTAACCGCGAGCGTAGACTTCGCCACGGGAGCTGGGCTCAAACCACGAAAGGCCCAAGACTTCATTCAGCAGTTGATGAAGGCGTATCCGAACGACCCTGTCCTTGGAAGTCCGTTCGATGGCCAGTATACAAACTACGGCCAGGGTTCTCAGTACAAACGGGCCGCAGCCATCTTAACAGACGGAACATTCGTAGAGCCATGGTTCGAATATCTTGGGTTGTTCTCAGCGCGGACACAGACATACGGGCTACTGTGGAGCCAGCCAGCACCAGGGACTCCTGAATCTCTGGGCGTGAACCACGGCGCAGATGTGAACTTCTACTTTCCGTTGCTCGCTGGTAAGGAGAGAGACCGCAACTCCGATCATGGCCGCCAGGTTGTGAATGTTATTCACACCGCGCTTGTCAATTTCGTCCACTATGGCGATCCGAATGGATGTCCGGCAGGCCTTGCTGCGAAGGATGGATATGTCTGGCCAGAGTATTCGGAAAGTGGTATGATTACCGTGGTGGGTGGACCAGACGTTGCAACTGCTGAGCCGCCGCCACATCGTCCTGGGTTCGAAGTGTTTCATCGTTTCTTGAGACCAGGGCATTTTTGATCTTGGGGGCTGTCGAAAGCAAGAGAGAATGGAAAGAATTGAGCTGGAGGTTAGCCGCTACGAAGATGCTTCTGAGCTGGATGATGCGATGCTATCAGTGCTTCCCACCGGCTCACCCACGTCTTTCTTGCTCAGTACCACTCGAGAACACCAACTGCACCAACTTCTGTTCAGGCGGTCTTGCTCGCGATGCAGGAACTTCGACGTGATCCGCTCGTCTTCGTACTCCTTTACGATCGCACCAACCAGGATGTTTTTCTTGACCTTCTTCTTCACTGCTCCACCAATACCTACGATCTCGCACGTCGTATAACTGCTGCCCGCCCAAGACCTCCCGTTAATGCCAGTCTTCTCCATTTCTGCTTCGATGAAGGCGAGCTCCTCGGCGTCACATTCGAGCTCCCTCTCAACAGTCTGCGGCTTCAAGCAAGAGCCACCGCGACCACACTCGACCCCTTCGTTGCCTTCGCCGAGCCCTGCTCCCATGCCTCCGCAAGTGGAGTAGTGGGTTCGCCACGACCAGCCGCGCAGATAGGTCGTGTCTGACGTCCGCAGCGCTTGGCCGCATGGCCGGCAGATCCATAGCACTTCGTCGCAGGTACATGGAGCCTTATAGTACTCCTTGACATCCTGTGGATCATCTCTGAACATCCTGTCAGCGCTCTATTACCAGTTCGCGGTGACTAGGTCATACTCTGCGGCTTTCGTGACAAGCGTGTGAGGCTCAACGCTAGACTTCATGCACGTCCGGCAAAGCCTACGGAACCGGCCTTTGAGCACGTTCAGACTGGGCTGCTTCATCACGCAATTCTGCTTGGATTAGTTATAGCACGTTCAAGCAGGCTGTTACGCATACTCTGCACACAGTACGCTCGCATCGTCCACATACTCCAACCATGTCTCTGGCGCAGGAGCCGATCCGGCCACCAGAGACGCGGTCATTCGCATCGCCCGTCCTTGCGTGGCTTGTCCATTGCTGGTAGCTAGCTTTAAGTGCATCGCCGAGGCGTGCAGCGGGAGCTACGTTCTCGTTCTCGCAACGGAGGGTCTGCTCGATCAGAGTCGGCCTATGTTGCAGCAGGGCCGCTCGGAACTGCCGACATGTTCGCGAGAGCTCGTGTAGAGTTGTTATGTCAACGTATCGAGCGATCTGCGATATCACACTGTATAATCTATCAGTCTAGCTTGGATGCTACTGAGCAAACGTGAAAATTACGGATAACACGATAACGCAGCCGAGAAACGTAAATCGAAGTTTGGATCTGGTCTGTCGTATGCTCCTGACGACTCTGACACGGTGGCGATATCATCGTAACGATGAGGTATTTTCGCTTCACTTCCGTCTTCGTCAAGAGTGACGAGCCTCACCATGCTGTTGAACTGATATTTCTGATGAGCGCATTAGAGCGTGTAACCAAGAAGTTCGATATCCAAAGTGATGATGTTGTGATATCGTGGTCGATGGAAAGAACTACAACGTGAAGTTGCACCCGCGGCTGTTGTCACATGTTTCGAAATGCTTGGCAGTATCCACTTCTATACCACTCCTACTTTGCTCTATCACATCCGAATCAGATCGCAATCATACAGGATATGCACACAAACTCTGTGACAGTACATCTCGCAACATGAGACACTTGCGGACAAGTTCACGGCATCAATCAAGACTCCAACAACGATCCACTATTCTGAGAGGGCTCCGCCTCGAATTGGGGGCCAGCTTATGGTATGCGAGCCTACTGCTTTGTGCACTGTACAGTTGTTGAGACATTGTCTTGGCCTTGCCCTGGCTACCTGAACGGCCAGGGCGGTTCATGCTAATATGTAGCTGAGCCATGCATTTATGCGGGTTGTCTCCTTGTTACCAAAACTTCATCCCCCGTTTTGACCTCACTTGTACTGCTCTGATTCCCCCTCGCTGTTGGAGAGGTCCTACCCAGACCCACCTCGCCAAAGAACGACCTTCATAATGTACAGCGAAAAGACATAGAACAATCGGATCCTCATACCGCTGTGGATCGCGCATTTGACGATGACCCCCATATTCATCGCGGTCCTAGCAGTGAAGATGATGGAATATGCTGGCAACCATGAAGGGGAGACGGATCCTTGAGTGCTGGCATCATCCTTGCAGTGGCTGCTTCGGTTTTCTGACACGTACCATAGCACTCTCACAGCCTTCATGGTTCTCTCGGTCATCTCACTCGCGATGTCGCCGCTCGAAATGGTACTCAAGTCGTCCCGATACCTTGAGCCCTGGCTGTATCTTGGTTTCCAGGTATACAAAGTCGGGTTCTCGATAGTCTTTGCGGTTCTGGAGATCGTGGAGTACGCTCAGCAGCAGTGGATTCTCTTCGCGGAAGGGTACAGATATCTGGAGATTGTTCTGATCGCCGTGGCTGTGGTCATGGTGTAAGTCAAACTTATCCCTTTCTGATCAGCTTCAAGAGTGACTGCTTACTGATTCTTGACAGTCGCCTCCCTCACATACGGCGCCATTGTCGTGCACCGACAACGCAAAGCGCCCAGCTATGGATTCGTGAAGGAGCAATACCAGGACGACGACGAGTCGACGCATATGGCCAGTGGTGCTATGAGATAGCTCTGCCAATAGCGATAGAAGAGCTCAGATGAACAGGTCCCATCATCCCGCCTTCCTCAGGCTGTTGTAATGCTCGCCGAGGCCGAAGCCATGCTTGTAGTAGCCCAGCCATATCGCCTTGTCGCTGTTCCCGCCATCAATCTTCTCCACGCGTCCGAAGTCTTGCAGAACATTGATATCAACGCCGTAACTCTTCGCAAGCGCAAGAAGCTCCAGCTGGCCTCCCCACTCGCCTGTATCGCGTACTTTGTGCATGTAGTCCGGTAATGGCTCCTCCAGGAATGGCACAAAGTCGTCCTGGTGCTTCTCGATGTAGTCTGCTGCGACTGACCGCACGAGCTTGTAGCCAGAAAGGTCCGGTGTACTGCCAGGCGCTGCTCCAAATGAGATTTGAAGCTGGTCCAGCTGGTCTGCTACAGCGGAGTAGAGACAGTGACCATCTGCTCGGATCTCTTTCTCTTGTAGACCACGGCCTTTCATAGCGTCGAGCATCCGTTCGCGCTCTTGCGTCTTCAGGTCAGGCAGATTCTTGGCCTCCTCTGCTGCTTGCTTGGCCAGCTCTTCTTGCTCGGCGGCTCTTCGTGCTAAGCGAGCTTTCTGCCGGTTCTGCTTCTTCGGTCCTTGGTTGTCGTCGTTTGTACCTTCGGATGGCGTAGAAGCACCGTTGGTCCGCCCTCCATCCTCGCTAGCTGTACCATTGGTGGCTGTGGCCTCCCCTCCTTCTTGATCCGTCTGCAATGTCAAGTCCTCCAAAGCTTCAATCGGCGTGTCTCCACCTCCGCCGTTTAACGCCGCGAACTCGCCTGCTTGTCGCTCCTTCAACTCCACTTCAAGCCGATCGCACTCATCATTGACGCCTTTCCGGGTCTTCTTACTGGCCTGCTTCTTCTTCTGCGTGATCCGGTTCTGCAATTCTTTATGCTCCTTCTTATGCCGAGCTTGGAGCTCGTCCATGGCGCCCAGTATGTTTGTCTACCATGAGGCCCACTGGGAGTCTTCGAGATGTCCAGAAGGTCCAGTGTCGGGTTGCTCAATCGTGTGATAGAGTCATATTCACCGCCGAGCCTCGGACCGAGATACTTCACGCCCAACGGCACCTTCCGCAATCCATCCCACTTTGGCAGTTGCAAACGTGCATATGAGCTCGTCCCGCTCTTCACAAAATGGCGGCTCCTTCGACAACATCCCCACCGCTGACCCGTGCATCTGTCCAGGAAGCGCACCAACGCATCAAGCAATACATACACGAGACACGTGTCGCGACATGCACCACACTAAACATACTCGCATCGACACCTCAAAGCGAACGATGCCCAAGTAGTGGTGCGAATACAGCTTATGAGCCGGCTCCTCACTCTTCAATACAGCAGCAAGATGCCTCCTCATATACGTCTCAACCTCATGTTCGACTGTTCTTCAAGTGCGAGAACGAGCAGCGTATAGGCGCTTTCAAGGCGCGAGGAGCATTTCATGCTTTGGGCAGGCTGATCGAAGACGAGGGCATTGAGAATGTGCGCCAGAAGGGCGTATGCACGCATAGCAGTGGTAAGAGCGCAATTACATAGGACAGGCTCAGTGCCGCTCGCTAATAGGCGCTCCACCGTGAACAGGTAACCATGCCCAAGCCCTCGCGCTCGCAGCTAAGACGCACAACGTGCCCGCCCACATCGTTATGCCTAAGATCAGTACTCCCTCTAAAATTGCTGGTACAAAAAGTCTGGGAGCCAACATCATATTCTCGGGCTCTACTAGCGACGAGCGTGAAGCGGTGATCAGAGAAGCGATTGAGGAGACTGGCGCTACGCTAATACCTCCCTACGATCATCCGAATATTATTCTAGGGCAAGGCACTCAGGCTCTAGAACTCGAACAGCAGGTAGAAGATATGCTCGTCAACCACCCAGACCTCGGAGTGTCAGGAAAGAAAGGGCTCGATGCTGTCATCGCGCCTATTGGTGGTGGTGGCATGCTCAGTGGTATAGCTACTGCACTACAAGGCACTGGGATCAAAGTCTTCGGCGCTGAGCCGAACTTCGAAGGTGCCAATGATGCTGAGATGGGGCTGAAGCAAGGCATGCGCATCAAAACGGTCAAGACGCTCACGATCGCAGACGGTTTGCGGACACCGGTTGGTGAGATCCCATGGAGTATCATCAGCGACAAATCGAAGCTGGAAGGTATCTATTCAGTGAGCGAGGAGCAGATCAAAGCTGCGCTGAAACTGCTCATGGAACGCGCGAAGCTGTTCGTTGAGCCATCTGCGGCCGTGCCTTTGGCGGTGATGTTGTACAATGAAGACTTCCGGAAGATGGTTGAGCAGAAGGCTGGGAAGGCAGGGTGGAATGTTGGTATTATCCTTTCGGGAGGCAATACGACAATTGAGGCGATCGCAAAGTTGTTTCAGCCATCGACTGGCGATGCTGAGAGGGCTGAAGCGACGATCTCGACGGATGGAAGTAAGAAGGTTGAAAATGTCGCTGGATAAGCGCCTTTCGCATATCGTACGCGTTATCAACACAGACCTCCACATGCATATTCTCAAGGTATCCAACGGCTGTCGGCAGCCTGTTGGTAGCTCCTGCCCAAGATCTACATCGATCGTTACGTTACGGAGATACCGCCCACTGTCACCACCTCCGCAAGATAGCATCAGCAGGCAAGAGCAACACATCAGGCCACGCGTGTCTGTTGACCTCTCGCTGCGAGTCTCTTCTCATCCTTCTCTCCTTCATCATCTTCATCATCACACCTCAGAGCTCATTTCTTTTCTCCAGTATCTTCCATCGTTCATTCAAAGAGCTACACAGCTAGTCACCAATCACAGACCAAGTCACAGCCACAATGTCGTCGAAAGATGCAGGCGCTGCAGGTGGTCGCCGTGTAAGTTCGGCATGCCGATGCGTTCCTACCACACTTCTGACCCGATCTGCAGGTCAAGCTAGTCAGGAACGCGGCGTTCTTGAGAAACGGCGTGATGGCGTATGCGAAGGCTCTTCGGAAGTGTGAGTCTCTTTCCCGTCTCGTTCGAGATGACCTTGTTGGTCGAGAGCGGGCACAATGGGACGACTTTTGCTCCAGCCGGCCCAAATCTTCCACTTCACAGACTACAGTGAAGCTCACATCGTCCACCTTGCTCATCTGAGATGGCTCTTGCCATCCTTGGGAACTTTCCTTTGCTGTCCCCTCACTGTCTTCGGCTGTACTGACCCCACTCCAGTCAACATCAAGCCCACCCTCGCAGGCCCATTCGACATGATCGACCAACTCGCCCAGCCGTCCGTCCAGCCTGACTCCCAGAAAGGCAAGCCAAACCGCGTCGCTCCACGCAAGCTCGTCACCAAAGACGCCGATGGCAAGATTGGAGAAGTGTCCGCCAAGGACATCAACAACGACAGCGAGTACATTGCACAAGTCGAAGTCGGTACCCCTGCTCAGGCCATGGACCTCATCTTCGACACCGGCTCTGCGGACCTCTAGATGTGGTCGACCGAGCTGCCGAAGAGCGTGCGGACGACTTGCAAGACGGACCACAACATCTTCGACCCCATGAAGAGTTCGACTTTCAAGTGGTCTGCGGGGCAGAGTTGGATGATTACAGTGAGCTGGTACTCGCCTTCATTGTTGACATGGCGGTGCTGACGGGTTACAGTACGGCGACTCGTCCGCTGCTGGTGGCGGTGTCGGGAAAGACGTCGTGGAGATTGGTGGCTTGTGTCTGAGGAACCAGTAAGTGATAAGTCCCAGTCCGTCGATCGAGTTTGGGCCTTGGCTCAGACTACGTGCACCAATCTGCATTTCGTTCCGTTTCCTGAGAAACGGCTAGCTGACCCTCGATTCCTCTGCAGAGCCATCGAGTTGGCGGAGACAATCTCGACCTCCTTCCAGAACAATGCCGCCGACGGGCTACTTGGACTGGCCTGGGTGAGTTGTGCTGTAACATCAACCTGCCAGATCTCCAAGCTGATGGTTAGAATGCAGGGCTCGATCAACACTGTCACACCAACCAGGGTCCGCACGCCTGTCGAGAATATGGTCGCACAGTCCGCCATCGCCACCTACGCCGAGCTCTTCACAGCCTACCTGGGCAGCTACAAGGACGCCAGCGATCCGGACCGCGGCCAGTCCTTCTATACCTTCGGCTACATCGACAAGGACGTGGTAAAGTCGACCGGGAGTGATGTCTACTACGCACCAGTCGACAACTCAAACGGGTTCTGGCAATTCCCATCATCTTCTTACACCATCAATGGCACAGTGACGAAGACCGCTGGACGCACAGCGATCGCAGACACAGGCACTTCGCTTGCTTTGGTGGATGATGCCACGTGCAAGGCAATCTACGATGCTATCCCTGGCAGCAAGCTGTCTAAGGAGTTTGGTGTAAGCAACTCTGTTGTTCTCCGCGACGAGTACGATTGGCTGACCACCACAGGGCTACATATACCCTAAGGATACCCCAGCCGACAAGCTGCCTTCCATTGGCTTCGACATCGGTGGCAAGACTTTCAAGCTGAACAAAGAAGATCTCGGCTACGCTCCCATTGGCAGCGGCATGGTCTATGGTGGTGTCCAGTCCGCTGGAGATTTACCTTCCAACATCCTCGGAGATACGTTCTTGAAGGCGGTGTATGCGGTGTTCGATTGCGTAAGTTCTCCAGTATGTTTGCATCTCGTGCTCCTGAGCTGACGTATCTTGCAGGGTCGTCAACGCTTTGGCTGTGTGCAACGTGGCGAGCCCGACAAGCCTAAAGCAGCAGAGAAGAAGGATGCTACTCCAACTCTACCGGTTGTCAAACCGGCCGCGCCAACTCCAGCAGCGCCAACTCCAGCAGCGCCAGCTCCGCCGCCAGCAACCCCGGCACCGCCCAAGCCTGCTCCACCGGCTCCAGTCGTAGCAGCCGTTGTCCCGCCGCCGACACCAGCACCTCCGAAGCCTGCAGCACCGACGCTCGCGCCTCCTCCACCGACCGCTCCGCCAGCCGCGCCAGTTGCTCCACCTTCGGCACCCAACGCCAATGCTCCAGCGCCGACACCAGCACCAGCACCAGCTGGACCAAGCGCAACTCCGAGTGACCCTCCTGTGGTCCCACGACCGCCACCCCCTCCACCGCCGGCAGATCCGGCTCCAGCTCCCGATGCGGCGTAGAACTATGTTGATGTTGGTGACCTAGGGCTGTGATGCTGAGGTGGAATTAGCGAGGCGGTAGATGTGGCTGGTGGATCTTTTGTACCTAGTCTGTTGTCTCGATACCCTACAAGAACCTACTCCTCGTCGTGTTCCAGAGCGTGCATTTCCTTCAGAGCAAGCAACTAGAGACGGCGCCTCTTCCTCCGACATATGATCTCACGTTCTACTCCATCATGAAGCTCGACAGGGCTTCGAGTGGCGTTCACATCATCGAGAGGCTCCGCTGGTTGCGAGAGAGCAGCCATTGGGGGTTCAACAGGAACTAGAGAAGGCACTGCCCGCTTTCCTTAGAAATGGAAGCGGTCGAGTGACGACAACTCGATGGGCTTAAACTGTTATTCCGTGATCGTGGTTCTCATGCCTATACTATCACGCTAAAGCACCATGTCCGTCCACGTTTCTCACAAGCACTAGGCTACGCAACGTGTACGCTCGCCTGCCCAGCCAATCTCCATGGCCACAGCCAACAGAGAGCGCCGCAACCCAATATCATACCCAGCAGTATCCCTCTGCCCCCTACTTCTTCTTCGGCCCCAACATCGGCTTCCCAATGTTCTCCCTATCGCCCGTCAACCTCACATTCGCCGCCTTCTGCAATTTCAGCACCACGTCCATAGACGGGAACTCCGCGCCCGTCCGCTCCAGATCCGCCACATATTTCACATCCACCGCCGCCTTGGAGGCCAGATCCTTCTGTGTCATCGTGGCGCCCTTCTGGTTCTTGAGCTGGTTGCGGGCTTGGGCGAGGGCTTTGGAGACTTCCTCGGGCACCTTCTTCGTGGCGACGGGGCCGTCGGCGCGGTCGACTTTGGTGAGGCGTTGGCCTTCGGGGTTGCTGCCGGTCTGGATTGAACATTAGCATATGCAATGGCTATGATGTGTGTGGTAGGTTAAGGTGGTGGCGTACGTTTGCTGTAGCGAACTTCTTCTCTGTGCCGAGGACTGCTCCGCTCCGTTGTGCTGCGTTCAGTGCGCTCTTGCCTTTGATCGTCGTCTCTCGCTGCGCGGTGCCTGCGCCTCGCACTTTGCTGCCGATCTTCGTTACGGATTCCCAGTCGTCGCTCATGTTGGCGGTGTTTCTGTGGTGATGTTTGAGAGTAGGTTCGATAAGAAGTAATCGGTGTGGGTTTGCAGTGAGAGGTTGTAGACTGCAAGACGATGTTGTTGGTAGAATTGAAACAGGTCTTGTGAGGCTTATATCGTCAGTAAATAATGACTCTTGTAGCAATCACTCGACGACACCGGACTTCCCAATGAGGCTTGGACGTTCCATGACTTTCTACCACATGGTCACGTGAGCCGCCACAGAGATGTTTGATGTTTGTCTTGAAGTCTATTTGCCATGTGGAGTGATCTGGGCATTGCCAAAGGCTACAGCTCTCTCTATTCTGTACATGGGTATCACGAGCAAATACCATCTGGACCAGTACATGGCACAGCATAACATATCAAGGTCCAAACCACCCATCCTCATTGCCTCTCGTGATGAGCTTCCCTAGCACATCGAGTGCTCCGTTCGTAAGCCCACAAACATGCGGTACATCAACCTTCTCGATCTTCATCTTCGTCCAAAGCAGAACATGCTTCGCTTGCTCGCTATCGATGGGCTCACTGGCACCAGAGGCAATAACAGCAGAAGCGGCTCGCTCGATTTCCTGCGTGGACATTCGAGGCTCAGTCGGTTGTGGTACGGACAGTCGTAGCATTCGTTGCGGCGTCTTGGAGGTAGTGTGTGCTCGTGCCCAGATCACCACAGACGCAATGTATATCGACCACTCTTGGAACAGAGTGCCCGTCTTGGGATAGTTCTGATGCAGCTCGAGAATCTTCAGCGCGTGATGCACGGCTTTCTGAACAGGCTCCTCGAACGGCTCCAGAGCTTTCGCACTGGCCCACTCCTGACACCGGTGCTGCGCTTCGGCGAATTGTTTCGCGGTTTCCAGTTTCTCCGACATGACCCAGCTCTCTCCAGCTACGGCGAGGAGGTCGCGGATCGGCGTGAGTCTGCAAAGCTTTCCCGTGTGATAGGCCAGTTTCGACCTTGGGGATTGTTCCATCATAGAGAACAGGGAGGCGTAATTATCTTGTTGGCTCACAAGGTCTTCTGGCGATAAGGTCTGCAGGCCAGGACACTCGACGCAGACAGCGGCGAGAATCAGGGTTGACTGGAAGAAGTCGTATCCTGGATGCGCAGGACCTGTCGTAGAACCATCGCTGATCGCTTGCCATACTTTTTGCTCTGATGTCTCATCTCGGGTTGGACGTACGCTGGGAGCATCCCATACGCTCTGCCGCTCTGGGAAAGGCAGGTCCAAGCCAGCACCAGTGAAGCAGGCGATCTTTTGGCGACCGAAAAGCGTTGCATGTTGTACGTCAAGCATGAAACAGATCATCAGGAGCCGCTTTCTGACCTGAATATCCAGCGTGTGCAGACCACCAAAATCGTCCATAGATGAGATGCTGCCGATCGTTGTTCCAGCCATAGGACCACTGTCCAGTATCTCCGGATCGACTACAGAAGGATCGTTTGCGAGCTGCATATCTGTCAGTGACATCTAGAGAATGACCGCAACAAGGCTACATGACTTACCTGCTTGTAGACATCTTCGAAGATCTTAGATAGTTGGAGAGGCGGTCGGCGAGACTTGTAGACCGAATATAATTCGATGAGGATGATAGCTTGCATATCACAGGTACGATAGGTGTGCCACTCATTGAGCGTGCGCTGTGAACTTTGTCAGTATCGATCTCCCGAATGTCAACAGGAAGCCGGCATACCTTCTGAAGAACCTTCATGCATTTCTCATGGATCTGTCTTGCGTTCTGCTTGTCCGAAACGTCGTTGCACGCCTGCGCACCAAGCGCGAGCATGGCAGCCTTCAGTAGCGGCGACGTTTGGTGTGCATCAAAGGACGGTCGATGTATGATTGGACGAAATGCATGTGACCAGGTCCAATACATGTCGAGATACTTCTCTTCGTTCGACGAGGCGTTCTCGTGGAAGTGCAAGTCTGTAGAGGAGTATCGAGAAGCGTTCGAGCTCATGATCAGCTCATCCTGCTCCATGAAGTCGCGGTCTTCCGGTGTCCACACGGCGGTACTGTAGGCTCCCAAATACGTTGGTTGAACAGCCAATCTGCAGTTGTGTAGAGCCAGACTGTCGCCATAAGAGGCCTCGGAACCGGATGATGTATTTAAGCTCGCGTACGTCGCGTTGTGCGCATTCGGTCCCCATTGAGGTAAATGTACGTTTGATGACCCGGCGGACACTGGCGAGCGCGACGTATGAGTCGGTCCGAAGAAGGAAGCGTGGGAGTTGTGCCGTACTTGCTCTACGTGCGGCTGAAAATAAGGCAATCCTGCGCCGTTGTTATCAGGCGAGTCGTAGGTTGTTGGAGAGTATGGAGGCGAAGGCTCCCATTGCTGAAAGCCGCCGAAGGATAAGGCGGACCACGCCCCGTGGATATCGACTGTCAATCCGTCGGGGCGTTGTTGTAGGTCATGGATGTTCAGGTATCTGTCCTTCGTTCTAACAATCTGAGTCAGCACAGATTACTGTGACGAAATCTGACATGTGGCACGAGAGTAGTTGGTCGATGCATAGACCGCCAGAAGGAACAATCGCGCTTATCGACAATGTATTGGGGCCAACACAAAGACATTCTTTGCTAGCTCTAGCGTTGGACAGGAAGAGGGATGTGGTTACCTTGAGTCGCCAGATTGTTGTCCCACCGCGCGAGACGCCGCTGGCGGCGCATCTACTGGTTCGGCGTCCGCATCGTGACCTGCTGAGACTTGTGTCACACGAGGCCGTTGTGGGAGACTATGGCTGGGTAGTCGAGGGGTGGGATCGGAGTCATGACTTGCGGGCGACCCGTGCTGGCTTAGATCGTCGAATGGATCATCACTACGTCGTGTCAGCGCTGGAATCCGAGCAAACGCATATAACGTGGTCTTACTGTCGTGCTTTGTGTCGAGTTAGTAGGTCCTCCCGATAGAATGATCTGCCACAGTCAGGTACGTCGCAAGGAAACGCACCAGGTTTGTGGTTCTGCTGGTGCCGCCTACGAACTCGTTAGGCCTGATCAAGCATTGCCACGTTGGTGGCTTTCGTCGTGTCATCGTACCTGAGGTGCTCTGCTCGAGTGTAGATCTGAGGTGTAACACGTTAGCTTTATGCTCGCGCAGTCGCCGGTTATGGTGTGATATGACAATAGCTGTGTGAGTTCCACTCCCACACCAATGACTTGGTCTTGTAGGAGGAAGCCTAAGTACTTTGGCTTGAACATACCTTTCCACATTCATCGCATTGGTGTATCCTCTGACCTTTGGTCGCCTTGCTTACCCGGCCAGTCCGCGTATATTTGACGGGTCCAGTACCTTCAGGCGGCGACATCTCGCGGGAGGAACCCGGTTGGGGGCTGCTTGTCATGAGGCTCCCACGTGCTGTTGAGGTTGCATCGCTAGCCTCCGACGGTACTGTAAGCTCAGTGCGGTCTGAAGTTCGACGACGTTTGCTGCCACGGTGTTGAGTTTCGTCGCCGCGGAGGGCGATACTTCGTCCAGGTGTCTCCGATGGCATAGCGAAGGTGTCCAGCTCTATATGTTTCAGGAACACGCAATAGATGTCGACCGCAGCATCCCCACCTCGGGCTCTGGCCAATAGTTGGCAAGGACAATCGCAAAACGGAACAGGACGATGCCAGATAGATGCCGACGTTTGACAAAGCTTGAGCACTGAGCGAACCACCAGCAGATTTCACAACAAAAGAGCCGACCCCAGTACTGTACGAGGACGAGCAGCGAGCATAAGGTATTGTTAGAACCAACCAGGGAAGCCGCAGCAAAGTAAGAGCGGCATACAGATCGGCCAAACAAGGCAAAGTATGCTCGGTGAAGCAGCGAAACCTGGGGTGAGCACGTTGGAAACGTTGATCCGCAGTAGTTAATGCCATGAGGCTGAATTATGCTCTGCATGGTGTAACCGATCCTACAACGGTTCGACCACTAAGCTTAGGGAAACCCAGTGACAAATGTTTCCCGGGCTTTTGGTTGAGGCTTTGTATACCTCGCGGCTTTTGGCTTATAAGCCAGGTTATTGATAAGCCAATTTGGCTTATTGGAGCTGGCTTGTGACGGTGAATGCGATAAGAAGTCCCTTTCACCGGAACCACGCGAAGAATGTGTGGCTGCTGTGCGAAAACAAGAGCGATGCACGCGAAGGTGAGGTGAGAGCCATGCATTGTCAATGCGAAACCTGGCTTTAGCGGCACATTAAGTTGCGAACGGCCACGCTACATACATGCTGCGGTATCTATCTCAGTCAGTCAGACAACAATACTGCCCTGGAGTACTTTCCAAACTCTCCCGCAACACCTACACGTCTCGACGACGCGTCGACGAGATCACTCCTTAAAAGTGCCTACGAAACATTTAGGGTTAACAAAATGAGCGGCTGCCGATCATTCGAAACGAACACAGTGCTCGGAACGCCGGTCCTTGAATCTCCCTTCACCGGTCCATCTTGCGGCGCTTGGGGATGGAGTGATGGAGTCCCGACTCTCGCGCATATCTTCCCTCGATGATATATATCGCTGGAGTGTCGAAGACCAACAACATCATCCCGACGTTCGCGAAACATTCTCTGGATTCTTCCAAGGAGCGGACGTTGCGCCGGGCTAAATATAGAACATGGAGCTCGATGCTCACGTGGGGTCACCCACCATTAGTAATAACGGTGAAGAGCTGCAGTTGTCGGAGATTCCGCTAACACCGACGACTGCCGCAACGACAGAAAACATCGACCGGCCGAAGCGATGCTGGAAGTCGAATGCCATTCGCGGCACTAGGAGGTAGAGCAGCGGAACCTCTCAGAAGTCTCCGCCTCCGTGCAGAGCTTGCCTTCGTTGGATCTCTCGCTTCATGGTGCGTATCTTACGGTGAGTGGTGTCGCTGTACAGCATTGGAGCGCTCTGAAACATGGGCTGAACAGCACCTTTCGGCGACATGTCTCCATCTGGATTGCCTCGATTGCTAACACCGGGACGTCTACGCTTTCTCCATCAATTCTACAGCCGTTTCTTTTCTTGTCCTCAATTTTCCTCGTGCCCTTGCTTTGTTTGCTGCTTTCCTGCGGCTCAACTCTTTACCAGCTCGTCGGTGCCATGAGCGCATACCCTCTAACCTTTACCCTAACCTGGCGAACCCTCATCGGCTGTCCATCCTCGGGGGATAGGGCATACTGCTGCACACACGTGACACAGACAACGAAACAGGGTCGAGATCGTGACTCCAACATCCGGCTCCAAAGCTAGTTTCACGGTTGACTCGCGCTGCGGCAGTCTGACCCATTGATCGTCTGGTTGGTAATAACATGAGTGGTGTTGCCTTCTCTCGTGACGCCAAGGGCCCGCTGCCCGTCTGGCGTTCCCTCCTTCCTTGTTATTCGCATCTCGTCAACTTCTTCTAGCATGGCACCCCTGTAGGAACAATTCAGCCATCTACTGTACTTCTATCATCAAGCTTGCACAAGCGAATGCTTAGTAACACCAAGCGAGACCACCTGAGCTCGAAAACTTCAGCTTGTGTTTAGATCGGGCACAGAGGCGTGATTGTCATCAAGCCTGCAAATCGCCCTATATGAGTTGCGACATCCACGCTGATCAGCCCTACCGGACAATCATCACTTTGCAACGACGACTTCAAGATGATGTCTCACGAATTCATCACACCGGCCTCCACTCCTGAAGCGGGTTGGACCGTCCACCAGAAACCAATCGTGAGACCGGGGAGCTGCTGTCGACGCCGGAACTGTCGCCACCATGGCAGATCTCTGCGCGGCTCCGAGGACGAGAAAGATGGCGTCAAACGACTTGCAGAAATCTACTCGCGGCCGCTATACACGAGGTACGCAGCAGAGACCAGATTCGGCGAATCATACATCGTTCGCCGATTCGTGCGTCTCGTCGAAACCTCCCAGCTTCAAAGGACAAGTATCTCGTTCTTGCCCGCGAGGATCGGCCGAGATCGTACCGTCGAGCTGCCCGCGGGAGTTTTCGTTTCCTTGTTCGCGACCCTACGGCACCAACAGGAGCCAATGACGTGCAGTAAGATTTACAACGAAGCACTCGCTACACTGAGGACGTCCTTGCAAGACCCGGACTGGAGTACCTCAGAACGTGCCTTGGCAGCAGTCTCTCTGCTTGCGTTTCACGATCGTGTTCTTAGCTTACGTACTGGTGTCGTCATTCCAAAGCTGCAGTGCACGGGAAAGGCTTGGCTGCTCTGCTCAAATCGCACATATCTACCCGGAAGCGAGGAGCAGAGTCCGACTTTCTTCGAACGCTGGTCCACGAAGCATGGATAGGATCCTTTCGCGGCCCTATACTCTATGGCGCGCCATCATATTTTGACTGCCCCGAGCTACTCGACGTAGACCCACCAAGCTTCTTCAAGCTCTCGCCTTCGTTGACACGACTGGTGAAGAAGGCGAATCAAGCTCTCATCCGGCTCCCGCGACTGATAGCTGGTCTGTCCGCAATGGAGCAGCAATCCCAACCGTCGGATGGAGAAGTGTCAGACGTGGTCGACCTCGCGACGGAGTTGTTAGCCTGCAAAGAGGACGAGGGAGAGAACGCAGCATTGCACATGGTGCAAATAGACAAGAGCGCTTCAAGGCTCGTCGGTATCCCCTGCTCGTTTCAATTCCCGGATTTCTACACATATGGATCCTGCATGTTGTACTGGAGTGCCCGCATCACCGTCCTACGAATCTGCTTGGTTCTCATTCGTACCGGTGTCTGTGAGTTCAACCAGACCGAGGACGAATTGCGTGCTGTGGCCGAGTCGACCTTTACCAATATCCTCATGGTAAGTTAATGGAGCCAGAACCCCTTCCCTTGCTAGAATATGTGAGACACGACGTGAGACATGTCTAATTCCGTGTTCAAACAGTCCTGGAATTACGGCCAGTCCATTAGCCAGGACTACGTTCACCGACGAGGCATCTGCATACACGCCGTGGTCTGCGCCTGGGGTTTGCTGGAAGACTACGATTCCTTCCGAGGGTCAGAGTCGGCGGAAGTCAAAAGGTCAGTTTGCTCGGCCATGAAGATGGCGTATTGCAATTTCGACACCATGGAAACGAATCTGCATGTCGCGGCCGAGTCGTATGTCGGTCGCTGCCCCATATCAACCTTTACGAATGAGAGATCACGAGATCTTTCACCCATGATGAGAATGGATCATGACATTACGGTGTAGTGGCAGCAACTGAGCAACAGCTTTAGATGGACGCTCAGAGTTCTACCACTGCAACTGCATTGTCCGGGATAATTTGGTTTTGGTGACTTTGCAATGCTCATGGCCCTTACTGAGCACGTTGCTCTGATCTCGGCATCTCGGGTCAATGCAAACACTACTGGAACCCACCCACGAGCCCATCATATGAGTTCTGCACGTCAAATATGCCAGACGCGAAGAACTGCGCGAGCTCCAGATCCTCCTTGAGAAAGTCGTTCAAGTCCGGCAACCCGGCAGAGGGACTGATCGCATCCAGCGGCTGTGTTACTGCGTCTAGACCAGCTTCCTGCTGCGCTTGGACGACAGGCTTCTGCCGCTCCGTAACTCGGACGAGATACTCGATGTAATCAGTACACCTTTCAACCACGCGGTTGTTGCGGTCAAGGAGGCGGAAGGCGGTGATGGCTCGGTTGAGGTGATCCACAGTCTGCAGTGGCTGCTGGGACTTGCCTTGGCGTGATGGCATTTCTCGTTGGATGAGCGAGTAGGAGAAGACCACCAGAGCAGCGTTGAAAAGATAGTAGACCGCTATGAACCTCATGTCAGCACGCAATCCGAGTTATATTAGCTTCGGCGACGTACTGAACCACCACGCTCCAAGCATCGGCCAACCACGATCGGTGTCGATCAAGACCCCATAGATGATATCGATTGTCTCCTCGGCACTCTGGAGACAGATACTGATGGAGTGATTTGCCATCTCGCTGACCGAGCCCATCAAATACTCCACGGAAGATCTGGACAACTGGTCCAGTACCTTGCACAGAAGAGGTCGGTGAACCAGAATGTTCAGGTTCTGATACCGCAACGTCAGCATCACTCGGAACCTAAGGTGATGGGTAGAAGGGTTAGCAAGTGCCTCGGAGATGTCGGTGGGAGGTAGAAGGTCTCAGAGCGCTGCATAGCGCGTGATGCTGTCTTGGAGAACCCTTCCACCGATCAGGTTGACGAACCGGCCAAGTGTGCGATCGTTGGGTGTTCCTGTCGCTGGTATCTCGGAGGACCACACGATCGCAAGCTCTTCCCCTAAAGTACACCGCCACCTCTCGAGCTCCTGATCCATCTGGATAATGCAAGGGATGATTTCAGCTTCGGACAGTAAGGCCTCATATCCGAGATTTTGGTCGTAGAGGCGACTGATCGCCAGTCCGATGAGTCTGTGCAACGCTACGGATGCGTTGAAGAAGTTCATGCTCGGCTGTTGGAGGTCTGCCACGGGGAAGGAGGGTGACAGATCGGGCCATGGCTCAGCTGGTGGCGTGCGTATAAACTCTTCCGGGATAGCTTTAGGTCAAAATCAGCCCTGTAACACACATCTCGATCACACATGTTATCCAGTAGCTTACATGGTGGCCGTCCGAACGTCATGCTCAAGACTCGATCCAGGAGAATGCAACCAAACCACGTCCTCTTCCTGATTTCGTTCTCGAGTGCGGTGAATCGCTGGGACGCTTGATTCGAATGTAGGCCGATGGCGAATGCGCCTTTGACGGCCAAGCCGTGGAGTGTCCAGGTCTGAGACGACCTAGGCGTGCCCTGCAGATACTGTGAGGCCAGCAGAAGATACTGCACGATATCCAGACTTGGTCCTCTAACACTGGGCTTCGCCGCCAGAGCAACTGCTCGGGTATAGAACCGATTGGCCCTCTCGCCTCTCACGACAGCATCTTCCGCGGTGCCGAGTGCAGAGCCCATAGCCATGACAATATTAAGCAGACCGAGCCAAGCCTGGCGAATCCGCGTAAAGGAGCTGGCTTTGAACTCATTGTATGTCCGCACGAACGACGGTTCGTGAATAAACGGGAATAAGATGCCTGTGTTCCGGAAGTATATCGATATGTATTCTTCCCTACAGGAAAGTTAGTCTACCGCTGGTGGAATTCAATACGTCCATGTCCGTGGCTGTGATAGGCAACCTACATCTCGGCAACCGGCGGCAACTCATACATATTGAACCCAGAGCTAGCCGGCACCCCTACCAGATCCGGACTACTCGGAGACGGAGCTCTCGAGTAGTCAAGAATACCTCCACTCGCCCGTTGTGTAGGCGGCGGCTTCGGCTGGTTAATGCTCCGAGCCATCGCCCTTAGGATATGCCGTGTGAACGCGATGTTTGATGATGGCCCGAAGAAAGCCGTATTCATCTCATCGACAAACGAGAGCGCCATGCCGTCCGTAAGAGTTTCTTCAGTAGCGTGGTCCTGTTCCAGCTCGGAGACATCGACCTGTATGCTGTCCCGCATGGGCATGCTAGGTCGTGGCGGGAGGTGCTTGACTGGCGACGAACCGGATTGCGAGCTGGGTTCTGTATGGCATGATGAGAGGTGCCCTCGCAGAAGGTCGTCATGTCTTCTGAGGAGGTCCTCCACGACTTTGAGCCGTGTGTCCACATCGGAAACATATTCTTTCTTGACAATCACATTGGTCGAAGACTCTGTCGGCTCATACTGGCAGTCGAAGCCCAAATTCGTACATAACGAGCATTTTGGCCTCACACCATTACCTTGCGAGCTGGTCAGCCAATTCGTCCTCCATACTTGAGCGTACAGGTTTTCGTCTCACATCTGCTTTTCCTGATCCTGCAAGCATTGCCTTCTCAAAACATCCATCAGCAATGTAATATGCCTTCGATACTCACGCGACACGTACAAGCAAGCGCAACCCGCCTCCTCTTACTCGCCGGCTCTCCATCGTTGCCCGTTTCGCCGACTATGGTGGTGGATGACATATTGCGATCATGGCACTGAGGTGATTCGGGAGCGCCGCAACTACGAACAAAACTTCACTGTCAAACGAACAACAACACGCGACGCCGTAAAAGGGAAACGACATCGACAAGCAACGCCTCCCTCTCGGATGCGCATTCGCGGTCTCGCGGGCCGGACGCGGATGAAATTGGTGATTGGTGATCGGTATTTCGTTACCCCAACCCTAACCCTTCCGTCATGCGTACCCCCTGTGTACGGCGGTGGCAGTGGTTCTATACAGCTGATGATTGTTGGATACCTGGATATGGGGTACCCCGTCATTCTGGCCGACTTTTTGTTGCAGTATACCGTCATCTGGTAGTCATGTCGTAATATTGTAGCGCAGAGTGCACTTTGAAGAGAAAATGACCTCAAATGTATGTGTGCGAAGAACAAGATATTGGTAACATGGCAGGTGACCATCAATCAACGTCCCAGCAAACACGAATGGACTACATACCAACGAGACGAACGGGACCACTGGGTAAACACTTATCACTCCAACGAGATCGACAACAACTACCCCAACATCAATCACCCAACCCCAACCCACCCAACCACCCAACCGAACACTCCAATTCCCCATTTCCACCCCGACCTCCTTGTCCTCCCAACCGCTTCATTCGGCAGCTCCCCACAAGGCCCCCTCCCGAAACACAAACTCGGCACCCTTGCGCTCTCCAACCCGCCATAAAGCTGACTGCTCACCCTCCCCGCCTGCTCCGCCGAAGCCTGCGAGGCATCGAAACTCGTCTTCGCGCCCGTCGTACCACCCACCACTCCCGTAGCAGTGGGCACCCAGCTTGCCAGCGCCGTAATCGTAGCGCCCGCCTCCGTAAACGTCGTAAGCGCGGGCGTGACATCGCTGAACTTCCCCCCCGAAGCCGCAAAAGGCGTATTCGCAAGCGGCGGCGTGGTGGTGAAAAGCGGGCTTAGCGTCTCTAGCAAGAAGCGCAGGTTATACACCGCCGGCGGGCCCGTGTCAGAAGTATCCCCCGCTCCCCTCGCAGCAGCCTCGATACCGTCGAGCCAGGCGCTGAAGTCGGAGAGGTAGAGGTACGCGAGCGGGAATTGCGCAGTACAAAACTCCTGTATCGCACCAAGCTCCTCGGCCAAAACGTCCATGTTTTTCTCCCCCTCCATGAGCAGGCAGTGCGCACAGCTCGAGTAATTCTGATATAGCGCGCTCTCGATCCCGAATGGTGTTGAAGCGGAGGTCTCGCAGAAGCAGGCTTGGAACGAGGCGCTCTGAGCGTTGTCGTATGGGTCGGCCCAGTGGCCTTGCGTGGCGATGCAGGAGGCGAGGTGGGTGAGCATGCCGCCGCAGCCTGCCAGGGTGGTGTCGGTGGAGGGGTCGTAGCCGCCGGGGAGGGAGTAGCAGGTGTGGAGATTGGGGGCGGACATGGTGGCGGTCGGGGTCCACATCGGGATGCTGAGTTTGGAGACGAGGGTTGTGTCGGATGTGAGCATTGCTGCTGTGGGTATGGCTGCTGGGGTTATTGGTGTAGGGTTACCAAAGGATGTTGTGGAGGTGGGTAGGCTCGTGAAGGAGGTGGTGGATGCCATTGAGCTCGTAAACGAGGTAGTAGAGGCGTATTGGCTCGCGAAGGACATCATGACAGGCGAGTCAGATAGTGTCCTCGTTATAGCGATCGCTGTTGCTGGTGTAACGGTCGTTTCAATGGAGCTCGAAGGCGGTTGTCGAGATTTTGCGGTAGCCATCGTCGAGTCGCTGGTAGTTGATGTGGTAATCGCAGTCGTGGAATGCTGCCGCGTGTGGCCGTTCCATGTGATACTGGTGGTGGCGTTGGTGAATGACATCTTCGGATATTCATCAGCCGCTGCCGACCGAAGGGACATAAGCAGTGCTATGAGCGGCAATGCCCCGGTGTACCTCATAGTACCTGCAGAAATCTGTATGGTTTAGTGGCCTTCTGGGTGGTGTGTGAAAAGGAGGATGTTAGTGCAGCTCGATAACAACGTTGAAGCAAACAAGGCAAGGAGAAGACAGAAGTCCGTAGTGTAGAAGTTTGCCTACGGCTGATATCACGGACCGCAATGTCCTGTCTCCTGATTGCGGGCATCGCCCGAGACTTGAGTATGATGTCGACGAGGTCAGGTACGTGTCCGCTGAGAAGTAGCAGACTCGTGGTATGCATGTCAAGCTCACCTGTCGTGTCGTGATGTCAACTTGAGATTGGATGCAAGGGGAGTATAGAGGAAGAATAAGTGTAGAGTGTACCGCTCCCAACGAACGCCGCCAACGGATGTACTGTTTGCTGGTTTGCTGGCTGCACTTGTGGCTAAAGGTATCGAGGATATGTCAGGTGTTTAGGTGCAATGCAATTGTAGCCCAAAGTCTTTCACACTGGCCATTCATGTGGCCACGTGCAGCATGATCGCTCTATTTGCTGCCGCCGAACCAGCTCGAGATGCCGGACTTCGCCTCGCTCGCTTTCTGTATCACACACACAACATGTCAGCTCGTCCCTCCCGATGCAGTTCTCCTTTCGAGAAGACGAAAGATCGGACTCACCTGGGTGACCGTGTTGTCAAACTTGTCAATAGCCGCGTGCCCACGCGCCTCAGCCTCACTGGCCTTCGCACTGATCTGTTTCTCCGCATCCTTGGCGGTGCGCGAGGCAGCATCGGCGTTACGCTGAACAGCTGAGTCGAACTTGTCGCCCTCCTTGCGCGCTGAGTTCTCCAGCTGCTTGGCTTTGGCCTGGACGTCGGCGCCGACAACCTCGGCCTCCTTCTTGGCCTCTTTGGCGCTGCCTGGGACGTTCTTCTTGATCTATGCGAGGGAAAGATGTGTTAGAAGTGGAATCGATATGTGAGGGACGACGGCAATCGTACCTCTTGAGAAGCTTTATGGGCATCGGCTATGAAGGGATTAGCAATCGTGCCATTGTGTCTATCGAATTGATGTTGAGGGAGGTACCTTCGAATCTCTTCTCTGCAGCCTTTGGGTCTCCGCCCGCCTGGTACATATAGTAGCCCACGGCGGCCAGGGCGGTCACGCCGCCAACTTGGAGTGCTCTCTTGGACATGGTTGCTGGTGCTTCTTGTGGTGGTTGTGCTGTCGGTTCTGGTAGGATTGTCGGTGGTGAAGTTATCACTTTTGTTGACTTGCAGGTGGTACGAGATTCTCAATGTCAGGTGAGAGACGAAGTGCAATGGATGTTTGCGCGAGAAAGCGAGGTCAAGAGAGCTTGCTTTGAGCATGGCCAATCAAGCTGCATCGCACCTGCCACGCGCCACCAGTTTCCCGTGACGTAGCTTCCCCAGATCAGCACAGGGCAGGCGCGATCAGTGGCGTAAACGGAACCTCCATCGCGAGCGCTTGCTGTGAGTGGCTCGACACGACTTCTCGTATTTACTCCGTGGACGATATGTGCATACAGCTTCTCTTGATATCGCTTGGATCGCCTGCTTCTCGCAGAATGAGAGTATAATGGACGGGTCAGAAGCGTCATTCGGGGACAATCAGCACCACGACAACCACATCCGCCTGAGCATCCCAGCGATATTCCGACATCGCATAGGACCAGACGGAGATTTCCTGGTGACGCCTATCAGACTTGAGGATAGGTGGTGTACATGTCCATAAGCACTACACGTAGCATACCACCATCATGTCCTCCCGAGCCTCATCCGTTCGTCAAGTGCCCACCACCAACCACAACATCACCCTTGTCGATCAAGAGCGGCGCCGAGAACCAGCAGAAGAAGACCCTGAGCTCACAGACGGCAGTGAAGCACCCACAGCACCACCGACACCTGGTCCCGCGCCTCTCACCAAGAGATTGACCAACAATCCCCTCCAATTACAACAATCCCTGAAACGAGAATGGACACGACGGAAATACGCCAAGTATGACAAAGGCCGGTACAAGATCAACGAAACCGACAACACCAACACCACAACCGAAGATGACCCTCCCACGCCCCCAGAGGACGCGCCAACCGACCAACCCCAGATCGGCGAAGCAGCAACACCACAACAGACCTCCTACCTAGAGCGCGGTCGAGCAAAGGCGGCAAAAGCGAAGACGTTGCTCAAGCCGAAGCGGACTCTTGGAGCAGGCATCCACAAAGAAGACCAAATGATCGACGTTCTCTACGAGAACCAGCGCGGCTTCTTCTTCTTCGGCCTACCACGCTACAGCGCCTCGACATTACTTCCTTCCGACCCTAAGCCGTGGCTCAACGCACAGTTCCGTACTTCACCGGTCGACATCCGAAATGCGCAGGTACCGGATCCGAGCTGGGAGTGGGCCTGGAAAAGCTGGTATGTGGATATGAGTCGCGATGTGGATGAGGAAGGGTGGGAGTACAGCTTCCAGTTCAATACTGGCTTTGCGTGGCATGGGAATCATCCTTGGTTTCATTCGTTTGTGAGAAGGAGGAGATGGTTGAGACTAAGGAGGAGAAAGGTCACGGTGCATCATACGAAGGAAAAGAGCCACGAGCTGACCGCGGAGTACTTCACCGTCCATCCCAAGACGCTGAGAGCAGGACCACAGGATGACATAAGTAAGATGGGCGAGAGCGAGTTGGCAAAAATGCTACGGGAGAAGGAAGAGGAGGCGTTGGATGTGGAGAAGATGCAGATCGAAGATATTGGAACGCTAACTCTGGCGTTGAAGCACGCAGCTGTTGATCGCGAGAAGCTGGCCGCGGTCCGCAAATTCGTCGACGAAGGCGGTGATGAGCTCTTCTATCTTTCCGACCGCATGCCGCAGATCATGAGCTTGTTCCTCTTCCAGTCTTCTCGAAGACAGCTCCTCACCGACTTACTGCAGCGTTACGACGAGACGAGCAAGCGCAAGCAGAGCCTGGTCTCCCACTCCCACGACGATTCGAAAACCCAGAAAGACCACGACGCGGAGACACGGCGAGCCGACAACCTTATGAGGGCTGTCAAAGCTGCCGACGAGCAGGTCAAGAAGCTGGAATACTGGAGCGATATCAAAGGTATGGCTCAACGCGGCGACACGCTCCATAAGAGTGAAGGTGGCCACTGGAACGGCGAGAAATGGCAAGGTCTTCCAAGTCCTACAAGCAAGACAGAACATCCGATCGAGACGTTTGCTAGCAAACAAGCGGCGAGCGAGGGGTTCCAGGATCTGCATGCTCACCCTCAGCACGGCGACGGCGAAGAGAACGGGAAGCAGGTGAAGGGCAAGGGCTCGATTTACTACGACGCGAAGATGCAAACCAAAGATAGCAGCGAAGATACACACGGCACCTATTCCACCGCCGCTGAATCCGTGTCTCAGCTCAGCAGACAACGCAGCAAAGGCAAAGGTCGCGCACGCTTCGACGGCCCCTCAAGTCTCGACGGCGTGCTCGAAGGCTCCGCATCCGACATGGTCGACGATCAGGCGCAGACAGAAGAAGGCCACGAGCTAGACCCAGACACTGGCCTGGCCTTCATGACACCCCCCGAAAACGCCATGGTCGCCGCCGCGCAGCCGGAGGCACAGCCGCCGACACCAGCCGCCTCGAATATCAATCGCAAACACAGCGTGCAGATCATCGACCCCGAGCCGATGCCAGAGACCGAAGACCTGCCCTCCCCAACGCTCAAACTGGACGAAGGTAGTTGACAACCCAAGCGCTCCACCACCTCGACCTCAAGGCGGCACTCTTCGCCCACAAAACGTGACCGGGACGAAGGCATCGATATCGTCACCGGCCAGCCGCGGCGAGGATGGTGGAGCACAATCATGACCGGTCGACAGAGACGGAGGAGCGAGAGCAGGGATAGCACGCGTACGACAGACAGCGCGAAAGAAAGAAAGAATAAGCCCAAGACGTGGGCGGAGCAGGCATTTTTTTAAAAGCAAGTTTTCATTCATGTTATCTGAGTATCATATCGTAGCATAGCATGGCCAGCGAACAAATTCACTGCAGCTCAATGATCCGCGAAGACCAATATACCATCATTTCGCACATCAGTATCGTTCAGTATGCTCGTATCATCATCAATCGAATCAGCAGTGGTGTTGTTTGATTGCCGGAGAGCGGTGCCAGCACCGTCTCGTAGCCCAATATACCCATATCCATACCCATAATATACTCGGCCGAAACGCCCCTGCTCGCATGTCGGATTGTTTCGTGTCGTCGTCGTTGAGGCCATCAGACCATGAAGTCGTTGTTGCGACGTAGGAGATGGCGGTCGGCTGCGTGAGCAGCACTACTGCATGCCGCCTCTCGAGCGTCGTATCGTATCGCGTATCATCATCGCAGCCTCAAGATTTGTTGTGTCGTTGTTGTGGTGTTGGAGATGGTTCAGGCGCTGGACCCAGCCGGAGTGGCGGTGGTCTGCACCCAGTCCATGTAGTTGGTGTTGGGGTCGGTGACGCCGGCCTCGTTGTCAGCCTCCTTGGTGATGAGGAACTCCATCGGCGGCATGCTGGTGATTTCCCCGGTGTTGACGAGGTTGCGGGTCCAGGCGATGATGGTGGCGAGGTAGTCGTAGTCAACGCCTTGGGCCGGGAATTGCGACTGGACTTGGTCGAGGTACTTTGGCGGGAACTCGTCTTCGAGCTTGAGCGGAACGAGCTCGTTCTTCTTGTTGGTGCGCGGCGCGACGTGCACGGCGGCTTCGGCGGCGGCGACGTCGTTGTTGTTCTTGGCCAGGGCGGCGAAGTACTTGTTGAGACGGGTCGTGGCGCCGGAGTTGAGCTGGACCTTGAATCTGGCCTCTGGACGCCACATCTGGAGGCGCTGGAGTTGGGTCTCGATGTTGTCGGTGTAGTGGTCGCACTTGATCTTGCCGCCGATCTTGTCAACGCGGTAGGTGCCGCGCTGGTAGTCCTTGCGGCAGTAGTGGTGCCAGACTTCGAGGTGGATGTAGTTTGTCTCTTTCTTGTTGCGCCCGAAGAAGTTCGAGATGACCTTGCGACCGTTGGACTTCTTGGTGTCGCCGTCGCGATAGTGCCAGGTCTGGCCCGAATTGCACGAGCGGTTGGCGCAGCGCCACGGTTGGTCGAGCGGAGCGTTGGCCGGCTTGTTGCTTGAGGTGCCGAGGTTGGTGCCCTTGCCGACGAAGTCTTTTGGGACCTTGGTGGCGAAGCCGTTGCTGTTCGAGGAGGAGGCGGTGGTGGTGGCTTTGGCTGTGGCCTTGCCTTTGCCTTTGGCGCGTGTCTTGCGTGGTGTCTCGACTTCGGACTCGTCTTCTGGCTCTTCTTCGGTGTCTGAGTGAGCGTCGCTGAGGTCGGTGGGATCGTCGGAAGCGATTGCCTTGGCCTTGCCCTTGGAGCGGGTCGGGCGGGCAGTCTCGGTCGTCTTGACTTCTTGCTTTGGCCGCTCTTCAGCAGCCTCACGAGCAGCAAATGCGATCACATCTTCGAGAGATGCAGCCTTGCCTTTGCCCTTGGCGCGAGGTGTCGCGATGGTCTTGACAGCTTGCTTAGGCTGCTCGTCAGTATCCTCATGGGCACCAGATTCGATCGCAGCTTCGACAGATGCGGCCTTAGCTTTGCTCTTGGTGCGGGTTGTGCGAGTAGTGTCGGCAATGTCGGCAGTCTTGACATCTTCTGCTGGCGTGCTTTCAGCACCCTTGTGAGCATCAGACTCGTTGGCAGCTTCGGTGACAGGTGCGGGGTCGCTCTTCTTTGCCTTGCGCAACTTGATCTTGAGACGACCCTTGTCGACGGTTGAACGCTCAGCGCTGAGGGTTTGAGGAGTCTCGGAGTGTTCGAGCCTGGACTTGAAGAGCTTGACGCCGGTCGGTGTGGTGGCGTACAGGTCGGTGGTGCTGATGGGCTCGGACTTGCCAGGTGTGCTGATTGTGCTGGTCGTGTTTGTGGACGAACGAGTTTCGCGCTTGAAATCTGGGTTTGGCGCATACTTGGCTTTCTTGGACGGAGAGGATTCGGTGCTGTCGTTCTTGCGCTTGGTTGCGGTGGGCGGAGTGGCGAACATGACCTGCTTGAGCGGGCTGGGTTTGGACCGAGTCGTGTTGCGCTTCTTGGTTGGTGTGGACATGGGTGAAGCAGTCTTGGCCTTCTTGGTTGGAGTGGGATCCTGAGCAGGTGGAGCGTGACGTTTCAGCTCGACTTTCTGAGCTGACTTGTGGAGAGCCGTATAGCCAGCTTCGCGCTTCTTCGTGCCGACAGGATCGTTCAACACTCTGAACTTGTCGTCGAGGTTCCTGGGAAGAAACTCCAGGCGGCTTTCGACAATTGGAGGCTCGCGGAAGATGGTCTCGGCCATGACTTTGCTGTGCTGTTTGACCTTTGCCTTGAGCGTCGCCTTACGCTTTGGGGATATAGTCGTGTCGGTGATATCTATGGCGAGTCAGTATTGTGGTAGTGCTGCTTCGCGAAGAGGGAGGTGCATGGTGTGACGAGACGAGTGACGAAGTTAGAAGCAGGAGACGTACCGATCTTTGGAGAGGTGACGGCCGGCGCCATGGATCTCGCTTGATGGACAAAGGTGCTTGTGAGTCGTTGGTGGGTTGAGACGAAGGTGGTGTAGATGTTGTTGAGCTTGTGGTATGCTTTGGTATGATGGTGAAGACAAGATGAAGATGCAGCTTGTCTGGATAGTTTGGTGTAGGAAGAAAGGAGAACATCCAGATCCTATGGAAAGAGAGCAGATATAAGGAGGTGGCAGACGTGCGTGTGATGTTGTGTGCCGTCGAGTCACAATAGTTTGCTACAATGCCAGACGACGTGGTGAATAGGCCTCGTGCGTCCAAAAATAGCTCACCTGATAGACGAGATGGACAATGGCAAACCGTGAATGCCGCCTATTGTACCCCACACGGATCACTGCCGAAGTCATCGTGAAAGTGACTTCAGATGCTCGTTCCAGGGTCCGTTGGAACGTGTGCTGCGCTGGCATTGGTCCAGCCGACGAACTCGATCCACCCTCGTGAGCTTTCATCACGGTTAGTTTCCAAGAATAGGCCATATTGAAGAGGTGGAAGATGTGAAGCCAGTCTCATGGCTGTCAGTAAGGCATGGTGGTCAAGCATGCTGCCCGCTGGAACTCTTCCACGGCTCCCAATGGCTAACGCGTTGCCCAGGTTGAAGCCATGTGCAAACGATCGAGTATGCTTTCAGCTCCAGCATTCTCCACGCCGCAGCAAGACCGGAGGCATTTTCAGCAGGCAGCTGTCTTCAGTAAGACATTCAGTCACCGCACTCATGCTCCGAACATTATGTTTGGAGCGGATGAGTTGATATTGTACGGAATCGCTCGCGATGTTCAATGTTCCATATTCTCTTACTGTAGACAACTCCAAGATGAGGTATTCCAACATTCTGGGTGGAACGTCGCTGCTACACTTCTTTTCCAACATCTGCTTGAGGAAGGAGCGAACTGAAGTGAAGTGAAGTCAAGTTGAGATGGACAAAGCGGACCGTACCGCATTGAAAAGGTCACGTGATCACAATTTCCTACAGAATGCAAATCGTGATCTTTGCTTTGAGGTAAAAGAATTGCTTGGTATAGTGTAGGCGATACATCGTTGATACCGGTTCTAATACGTAAGACACTTTGACCTCCTTAAGACCTTGGTGCCGCTGCTTCACACGCAACCTGCACTCGCCGCTTGAGCTCATCTGATGCGACCCTGCCGCTCTTCGTGATGACCACACCCGTCACAGCACCATTGCAGACCAGACTGACAAAGCCTGGCGTGACCTCATTCGCCATAAGCCCAAGACAGCGCTCAATCTCCTCCTTGCTGATGGGGTTACGCAGACTTTGCCGAACCTGCTGCGATAGTGCCTGCATACTGAACGAGCATCGTGATCGTCCAGTAGCGAGTAGCTCGAGTACGCGCGCAATATCCTCGATACGCTGGAGAGCTGCTTTGCGCTCAAGTTGATCCCTCGTTGGGCCTGCCGGGAGGGTTGATGAGAGTGCCTGTTTCGCGAGGATGCGGTCGAGAAGGCTTGTACCGCGGTTCTGGACGGCTGCAATCGACTTCTGCTCGATTGGTGGCATGGTGGTGGTGCCCGACTCTTGCGAAGCCTCGATCTGGTTGGCTTTCAAGTCTGCTAGACGTTGTTGTCCTCGAGCGAACATTGGTGCTGCTTTCTCCACAGACACGTCTTTCTCGACCTCAGCAAGAGGCAGTTGATCCAGAAAGATACTAGCGAGGCGGTTCTCCTTGGACGTACTTGCTGACCATGTTTCCCACCTCCCCTGAAGTGCATCCTCGAACTGTGCGCTCATATCTACTTCGTCCACATAGCTTGCCGCACGCTTGATAGCTCTTCCACGAGGGGCCGACTTGATCAAGCGGATGCCTGCTCGTCCAAAATCCTTGAACTGGAATTCGTCTTGTGAGTCCACTGCTAGAAGCATGCGCAAATCGTCCACTGATACGGCTCGCTTCTTCCAGTGCTTCGTGACCATATGGAGCAGTGTCCTCAACTCGACAGGGGAAGTTGTACCGTTGTGGGAGTAGTACATCGAGAGCGCGGATAGAAAGGCAGAGTGGAGGCGCACGAGGTCATCGAGCTCTTGTGGTAGCTGATTGAGATCGTTCGTGAGCGATTCGGGCGTCTTCGGAGGCGTCTCATAGCCTCTCAACGCGAAAGGTATGGGCGCAGCAGCTTTTTCTAGCTTCAGACTGCGAAACAGGTCTGCCGTGCACTTGCTAGGTGTCTCGGCAGGGCTTGGAAGTCGTGCGCTCTTGAATCGCTTACTACGTGGTGTGGACGCATCCAGTGCTAGATTCTGATGTTTGGTGCTAGGTTGGACTTCGAGTGTGCTATCGGCATCGTTCTGGTCGAGACCACGCTTGCGCTTATTCTTCGCCGGGACAACGATCTTCGACAGCTCGACAGGCGCCGGTTCGAGGTTGTGCGCGGTCTTCCTCTTCTTCTGTCCATTGACCGCATCGTGAGCCTTCCCAATCGTTCCGAAAGACTTGATCCCACGCTGCGTGTTGACTGCTTGTTGAAGAGGTTGTTCCTCTGCGGACGCGTGCTTCCGCTTTCTTTGCGCCGCCATAGTGCTGATTTTATGTATGTCGGGATGTATGAGAGATGATGAGATGGATGGTGAGTGGTAATGAGGTATTGTGATCGACTGTTGTGGTCGTTGTATGAGAGAAGTTCTGGGGGCTGGGACGCGCAGGAATACGCGCCAGAAAACGCGCTACTAAAGATGTGGGGTGGATATTCACGTGGCAGCGCCGACTTTGACTTTCAGGTTTCTCACCTCACTTTCCTTCAGGATGGTCCGATCTGACAAACACTGCTCGTTCGTGTCATCAAGCCCGTTCAGATGAAGCAAAGCACTCGATGCTAGGAAAACACAAACTCTGAGAACTCCCGCATTGAGCAGACGTCCTCGCTACCCGCTCCACGTGGAGAATCTGCCGACCGAATGCTCTCCGCCTGCCCTTCCCCGATCCACTCCATAAGGTGTGCCGATCAGTGAACCTCGCGGGCGTAGTCTCACGCGCAAATCAGCCTCAATATGGCTCCCATGCGCGGTGCACGAATCAGCTTGGACATCAGACGACAGTATCTCGGAACAATGTGGGGTTCGGCAGCGAGAGCTTCTCATTATTGGCTCATGCTGAGCATACAGTAAGGACCGCATTGCTGCCGGCAGCAATGCCGGGACGATCATTGTGTGTAAGGTGAGTAATCGTGCAGCTTCGCTTTTCTTATATTCTCCTCAATTTCTTGTTCTCGTCAACCCACGCAACCACTTGAGACGATGTCGGACGAAGAGAAGAGCGCAAAGGAGGTCGATCATGTGAGCCTGAACGGCGCCAAGCCTGGCTCAGAGGACAGCGAGGACCGCGATATCGATCTCGAGGCTTGGGGTGAGGAGCATGGCTACGTCCTGGACGTGGAGGTCTTGAAGACTATCACTTCGAAGTGGAGAAACTATCAGCTCGCCAGCGATGGAAAGACCGTGTTGATCCCACAACCGTCTTCAGACCCGAATGATGTACTCAACTGGAGCTGGCGCAAGAAACATATCATCCTGTTTGTCATTTCCGCGACCGCTTTCTTGCCAGATTATGGAAGTGCTACGGGCGCCGTCACTCTCATCCCGCAGTCCATCGAGTGGGGCCTCTCGCAAGACACCGTCAACCACAGTCAAGTTGGCAACGTCTTCATGCTCGGCGCTGGTGGTGTGTTCGTCGTCGCATTGGCCGCATACTTCGGGCGGTTACCAGTACTGTTCTGGTTCACCTTCACTGCTCTGTGGACAGCCGCAGGTTGTGCGGGATCTGGCACATTCGACTCTTTCATGGCGTTCCGAATCTTGAACGGCTTCTTCTCGACCGTTGCTCAAGGTGGCGGAGTCATGTTCATCAAAGATCTGTTCTTCGTCCACGAGCGCGCGCGAAAGATCAACATCTGGGCGAGCTTTGTCATCTTATCGCCTTACTTCGGACCGCTGTTGACCGCTTTTATCACGGCTACTCAAAAGTGGCAGTGGGCCTTCGGGATATACACGATCATGACAGGCCTTTGCTTGCTGGCTCAGATTGTGTTTGGCGAGGAGACTTACTTCAATCGGAAGATTCCAGTCGAAAAGCGCCCGGTGCGACAGCCTGGTATAGGTGGCCAGATTAAGAGACTGATCGGCATCGAACAATGGCGCGACAGAAAACAGCGAAGCACATTCGCCCAGGCAATGATGCGACCAATCCTCGTGCTCATCAAGCCTACCGTCTTCCTCTCCACGATCTACTACCTTCTCACGTTCGCATGGGTAGTCGGCATCAATACCACGCTCTCAATATTCGTCACCCCGCTCTACAACTTCGGTCTGGAGCAAATTGGGTATTTTTACTTCACACCCATTATCGCCGCTCTCCTCGGAGAGATCACTGGTCACTGGCTGCACGATGCCATCGCTAACTATCTTACCCGTCGAAGTAAGGAGAAGAAGCTCGAACCGGAATATCGTCTAATGGCGATTGCTATCAGCACCCCGTTCATTATCTCCGGCTTGGTGGTGTTGGGTTTCGCGTTGGAGAATGGCTGGCATTGGGTAAGAACTGATGGGCAAAAGGGTACTCGTGGACAGATGTCTGCGTGTCTCTCTGATTTAAGACATTACTGACCCTTTTACCCTTCTGTTCTATAGGGGATCGCTGCACTGGGCTGGGGTCTATATGTCTTCGTGAGTCGCACTCCCCCGCCTAAAGGTACCTTTAAAACTTACTGACCGATTGCAGGGTATCATGATTACTACAGTTGCGATAACCGCCTATTGCCTAGATTGTTACCCCGAGGGTAGTGGTGAGATTGTACGTCCCGCAATGCCAACGGATATGAATGATTTCTGATCTAACAAACTCTGTAGGCAGCATGGATCAACTTCGCGAGAACGACGGGAGGCTTCATCGTGTCCTACTTCCAGATCACCTGGGCGAACGCCATGGCCACGAAAAAGAGCTTTGGTATTCAAGCGGGTGAGTTTTTGATGGGCATATGCCTGCGGGTGAGTCTTGACTAAGAAACTGCTGACCATTTTACCCTTCGATTCTTAGCGATCTGCGTGTTCGCGTATATGATCATCGTCTTCCTGCAGTTCTACGGCAAGAAGATACGGGAACGATCTGGGCCGCTGAAGTTCAAGACCGATTGATAAAGTATAACTGTTGCGAACAGCATTACGCTATCATCCATAACCTTTTAAGGCTATGGCTTTCGTCTCGCTGGCCGGCCCAAGGGCTACTTAACACTCTATGTGTGACGCTCGGGCGACTTCGTTCGTGTATTGCAGCTCACCTGCGTACTTCGCGATCGCCGCGCTGCATTTCTGATACATTCTTGCGCTTTCCGGATCGACAGTGTGCTGAGCCCGAGACCTGGCTATCCCCAGCTACCGCAGAGCGCTCCAGCCTTTTGAAATCGTTCGTCGCGACCACTCATGCTGGAAAGGACGTGTATCTCCACCTCGAAGCCTTCGTCGGTCATGGGACGTCGTAATCATCGCGTGTACATTCTTCAGGCGTATCCTCGTTCGGTCCCATCTCGTCCCGCTGTCTCGTAAACCCCCATGTGCTCGGATCTTCACTGTGGTCTCGCGTTGCGCTTTCTCTTATTCGCTGCCGACTCGCCCTTAAAGATCGCCTTCGCGCCCTCCCCAATGGTTACCATGATGATGGCTATCATGTACTGTATAAGCTGAACGACCATCCGCGCTGGCCACCATAATCGTTGATCGGGGTCTTCGCGCACAGTGCCTGCGCCGCGGATGAAGCGCTCGGAGCTCGAGGGTTGGTGGCGCTGGTGTGTTTCTGCCATGTTGTCGTACAAGTCGTCCGGAGGGTTGCGCGGTGAAGGAAGAGATGGAGAGAGGATCAAAGGAACAAGATGAACTCAATGGAGTGGCTGTGCCTGATCAAAAGCATCATACTTACGGACGATCGCGGATGCAAAGTATTTGCTACTTGATGTGGCAAGAAATGCGATTGCGTCGCATCGGCGATGTGAGTTTATTTGTGCCTTCAACTCTTAGTACCGCCGTCTTCTGCTCTCCAGCACATCTCCGCCTCCTGGAGAGGTCTTGATTTGATACGCATGCATCACTAAGGTAATAAATCCTCCTGGCAAGTCATCTTTCAGCAGAAGGCGCTGCCTAGGCAAATCTGGAAGGAGCACTCAAAACTCGGACAACGCGGACCTCGGCTTCCTCGAACCTCACCTCACCTCACCTCAGCATCTGTAGAAGAGAGTCGGGAGTACTCCGTAGAGACGGGCGGCATAGGTTTGTAGCAGCTCTTTCTATCCTTACTCGCATTCTTGTCCTATCGCAAACTATCGCAAAAGCTGTCGACTATGCCTCAAAGCTACAGCGGCTTCGAATACTTTAACGTCACCTTCCCTGCCGAATATGTCGCCCAAGTGGAGGTCGATCGACCCAAGAAGCTCAATGCGTTCACAGAGCCCATGTTCCACAGCCTGGGGAGCATCTTCGACAGACTGAGCCACGATGCTGATGTGCGAGTGATCATCTTGAGCGGCAACGGCGACAGGGCGTTCACAGCTGGCTTGGACGTCCAAGCCGCGTCTGAGGGCGGCAACATCTCGAATAAGACGATTACGGATGTAGCGCGGAAAGCCACACTTCTCAAGCGACACATCCAGGAGATCCAGGATTGTGTGACTGCGATCGAAAGGAACGAGAAGCCTGTCATTGTTGTCATGCATGGAATTTCATATGGCCTGGGTATTGATATGGCCAGCTGCTGTGACATCCGGATCTGTACGAAGGACACACGCTTCTCAGTTAAGGAGGTCGACATAGGACTGGCTGCAGATGTTGGAACTCTCAGCCGACTGCCGAAGTTGGGCGTGTCGATGTCGTTCGTCAAGGATGTTGCACTCACGGCCCGGGAATTCAGCGCACAGGAGGCGCTGCAGGTCGGGTTCGTCTCGGGTGTGTACGATGACAAGAGAGCGGCGGTAGCTCGGGCGCTGGAGTTGGGCAAGCTGATAGCCACCAAGAGTCCGGTGGCGGTCCAGTCAACGAAGGATGGTAAGTTCAATCGCCAGAATACCCTCCGCTGAGACACCGCGTGTTTCTATCTGAGACATAGACTAATCCATCCATTCACTCCACAGTGATCAACTTCTCGAGAGATCACACCGTCGTCGATGGTACGCTTCCATTCTCTTCTCTACAGACAACGAACAGCCGCTGACATCCGATTGCAGGTCTCACATACGTCAAGATACTGAACTCGTCCATGGTTCAGACGAAGGATGTCGAGGATGCCATGTTGGCAGGAATCAAGAAGACGAAACCAACTTTTGCAAAACTGTAGGCGTTGCAAACAGCAATCAAAATAATTATCGCCAAAGACGGTAGTCCCTACGTGCCGAATATATCATCCCCAGTGCAACACCGAAGCTCTGAAGAATTGAAGCTACGCCGATGAAATTGAGTGGCTCGCCTCATCGCAGAGATCACCACGCGAACATTACATGTCTTCCCGCGTTGTTGGCCCAAAGGTAGGCCTGTACTGTTGTAAGTAAACAGCCTTCTTCGTTGAAGCTGAGCACGTCCACGTGTCTTGAGATTGGATCCGGTGACACAAACAACAACTTCACATCATTCACATACCATAAATATGGTTTCACCCTTCGCAGAAATGCTTATAGCAACAGTTCTACAACGTTCTATCAAGACTTTTTGGCAGATCGGGCCTGAGACGTTGCCGTGACACTACACTACGACGTACTATCACACGCTTCATACGTTTCACAGCTACACTAAACCCGCGGAAAAGGCCACGATAGACGGAAGCGAACGACTGCACACACACTCAGCACCGTTCCAAACAACTGGCCTCATCAGCTCTCCTCCACTACGACCCTCGAGGCTACCAGAAACTCCACCTCTTCTTGTCATGGCTGACCCTTTCGCACAATTCATGCTCGTGTGTGAGCAAAAGACGAACGGCCGCAAGCTCGTACCCAACGGCGTCAGCATTCTCGAGGATATGGCTCTCATGACGATCCTGTCGCAGCGTAAGTCCATACTGCTTGGTCAATCTTTCCAGAATTTCAACTAACGCTCAGCTAAGATCCGGATATCCGCATGACTACTAAAGCCATCACACCAGGCAAGACCACATTCGAGATCTACAAGGCAGACCTGATTGTGAACGAGTGCGCTGGTCAACAGGATGCCGTCAGAGGAGCCGTCTCCGACCAAGCAAGCGAGAAGACCAAGACCGCAGATGAGGTGCCATGGAAGTACTTCCTCGGCCACGAGTGGGAGGGTCACAGTTTCGACGAGATCACGATACTGTTCACTACCAACTCTGCCGCAAGTACTATCAAGACTCAGGTGAAGACGGCTCAGCATGGTGGCAACGACGGAGCTGGGAATGAACTGTGAGTAGAGATGTCGCTCAGCGGACGGGGTGTCTAATGCACTTCACTGTCATGCCCGAATGCCACACGGAGAGGAGACCAGAGAAGTTGCCGACAGCCTGTAGATGACTTTTGCGTGGCCTACCAGTGGCTGAGAGACAAGGCGAAGCTCTGGTCAGCTATTTCTTCTTTCGTCTCTCTGCCTTTCGATTAGAGTTCGTTCCCGAACTTTAGTGGTGTCTTTTGCAACACACTTCCAAAAGAATTCACCACGGCATTTCCAGATACTATAAAGAAGTCTGTCTGCCCATCATGTTTTTCCTGCTACTCTCGAGCGACTACCGCTCTACAACACGACATTAACAGACCCCCTTAGGTCATTCTGCGGACTCAACTGTGAGCTCGTCCACCACATCTATCTGCTGAGCTGGTGGCTAATAGCTCGAAGGCCGCAGCCAGACAGCCTACTCTCCCAACATGGATATTAATGCGCCGCTTGACCTCACGTGCAGGAGACCTGGCTGTGTTGCAAAGGGCGAAAAGAAAGTGCTTGTCTACGAGTTCCAAACCCGCGACGCGGATCGTGTGATGCAGGGCAGCCGTTTGAACGTCCTTCATGAGATCTGCTACGAGAAGTTGCAACAGATGTGTAAGTCGTCATGTCAGCATAATCTCGCTCTCAAGGCAGCCGTCACTGACACAAACAATACAGGCGATTCCCATCTCCAGTGGGCGAAGAAGGACATCAGTCCTGACCACCCAAGATTCGAAATCTATGCCAAAGACCTCACCGGACACGCGGTCTGCGATGGAATCGCAGCCGCCCGAGGCGAACACTATTGGCCGGTCCATCTAGGTCAGCATCCGTTCCATCAGGTCCATATCCTTTTCGACGCCGCCACTGCCGAAGAGGCTCGGGACAAATATTACTTCTGTGCACGGGTTGCTCGTCCTCAGGGTAGCGAGCCTAAACGAACCGAAGAAGCTCCAAGAGCGGCTCCTGAAGAAGCACGACCTGTTGGTCATCGTGCACATTGTAGCCTCGAGCAGCCAACCGAGAATGAAGTTCCGAAGCCTTGTGGGCACACGCTCAGTTGAAAGACTTTTCCATTCCTATTCAGCGGCTGGAGCAGCAAGTATTCGGCTCGACCGATGGCGCAACTTCTCGCAGTCGTGACAACGATAACGACGACTCCTCCGGCACGCTGAAGGCTCGTGGGGGTGGCAGCAGTAGCGAGAGCACCGTTGGTGAGGAGAGCACCGACGAAGATAACGTCGACGAGTACACCACCCACGAAGAGGACTACGGCGACGACAACGTCGAAGAAAACGATATCACCCACAGGTTCGTTTACATCCGTGGCATGCGATATTAGCACCTGATTGCTGACTTGGGCACGAGATACCACAGCAACTCGTAGACGGTAGGTCGGGATTCCAATCACATCTCGGTACACTGCTACGATCATCTCATCTATCTCGGCTCATCTACATCCGTGGCATGTAGCTCGTAGCTAGCTGCGAGCTTGGAACAAGGTAACACGGCGTTTTGTGGTTATGGGCATGATCAAGCACATATTGATACACTACTACCATCCATTCAATCAAGTCAGCGTTGCAGAAGAATGAATATCATGATACATCACACTACTTACTACACTACAGAATACTGACACCACCTCCATCAGCCCCAACCACACTTCCAGTAATCCATCTCGACTCCTCTCTACAAAGCAGTCCAACCACATCTGCCACATCCTCTGGCCAGCCTACTCTCGGAATCCCCTGAGGCGGCACGAACTCCTCTTCAAACGTTTTAATCACGTTCTCGGGAATGCCGTTGTTGTAGACAGCGTCTGTGCGGGTAAGACCGACCATGACGGTGTTCGCTGTCGTGCCGGCCATGAAGGCGAATTCTTGGTTCTTGCCACCGAATGCATCGGCCCAGCTGCGGCAACAAGCTTCGAGTGCGGACTTTGTGGCCATGTACATGATTCTGCACACCAATCAGCTAGCACCCAAACGATTGATCGTCGGCATAGACGTACTGTTGACTCCACCCCTTCCTCGCCCTCACAGAAGAAAGCGACACGATCCTCGAGTTCGGCCGGAACAGCTGCCGCTTCACGAGCTCCTCAACGATCTTGATCGGAATCACCACGTTCGCCTTCAGGTTATCGGAAATATGATCGTCCGTCAACTTGCCAATCCCCATGGCTGATGCAAAGCAGGCATTATTGATGAAGATATCCAAATGGCCGATGAAATGACGTTGTAACGCGTTCGCGATTATCGCCGGGGTCTGATCGTCCAGTAAGTTGGCTGCTATGCCCACGAGCTTGGGCTTTGCGTGGGTGCTGTTTTTGTATATATCGTCGATCGAGTGTGTTAAGGTGTCGATCAGGTGCACAGATTCTGTGCTGGAGCATGTAGCCAGGACGCAACAGCCGCGGCTCTGGAGGTTAAGGACGATGGCTCGTCCGATGCCTCGACTACCTCCGGTAACGACTGCTACTTTGTCCGCGAGGTCCAGTTCACGGAGGCGGAGGGGTGCTGGGGGGGCTGTTGTTGGTGCTGCCATGGCTGTCAACGTCGGTCGTTGTATAACCCAATTGGTAGCGAGCCGAAAGAGTTCTCCCTCGGGAAAGATAGACGACTACATATCTCCAACGAATGAGTAGTTTCGACTCATGCCCATCACCTGATCGAAAGCTTAAAAGCAAGCCACTTCCCAAATAGGCAGGTACAGCTCAAGCTCCTGCACCTTCACGTGTTCCCATCCTGAGCTCCTCCTAAATCACAAAGCCGTAACGGTCGATACCATCTCACCACCACCAACCCGGAAATGTCGTCTCCCACCTCCTCTCCCTCCCAACCACAAGCCACTGCCACCCGACCAACCCCCACCCTAATACCCGACACCCCCCTCCCCTCCTCCCTCTCCCACCAATCCGCCCAATACCAAGACTGCGCCTCCTGCCGCGTCATGGGCAGCGCCGTCTTCACCGGCCTGGGCTTCTACACCCTCTACAGCGGGCGCAAACAACTTCGCGAAAGGGAAGTGGAGATTCTGCGGAGTGGATCGAGGTTCGGGGTGATGGGGAGGAGGATGATGGTGTATGTGATGTCTGCGGGACTTGTTGGGCTGGGAGCGTGGCGGATGGTGGAATGAGGGACGAGAGGGTACCGAGGGCGGATGCACGAAATATCTGTGAGATGGGACTGGGAGGTACGGCCGCTGAGCAAGCGATGACGGACCTCGATGATGGAGATGAGGCAGATGAAGGGGCGAGACGAGACGAGACGAAGGGTATCGCCCGCGCGCGGACCAGGCGTCGGTGGTATGCTGCACCGTGGGTAGGCGATGGACTGGGGTTGGGGCTGTGCACTCCGAGGCGGTATCAAGCTTGTTCCAAGGACGTTGACGGTCACTCTAGACCCATCGAACACCAGGGCGATATCTACGAACACCGCGATGACGATGGGAGCGACATGTCACACCTCCAGCACAGCGCAACGCAACGAAGGAAGCACACCACGGCATGGAGCTCAAACGGTCGTAGAATCTATCATCCAATCACCACTCAACCTCGCTCAAAGCGCAACGGATCCGCTCAACCCATCAATCATAATCATCAAACTCCCCACCACATGCTCAAAAGCCCCATATCCCACCTCACCCCTTCTTCATACTCCTCGGCCCCAAAATCTGCCTCCGCCCCCCAAAATCAATCCCACTCCCCGCGCTACTCCCCCGATTCTGCCCATCCCCGCCCGTAAAACCATACTGATTCACATCCCACGTCTCCCCGGGCTTCACACCCTCCCGCTCATCCCGCGGCGCCTCCTTCAAAACCGCCTGATTAGCCTCCCACTCCCTTTGCCTCTCCCTTTCCCGCTCCATCTCCCGCTCCAGCAAACTCTTACTCGCCCACCCGCCTGCTTTGGTGGATGTCTGCGACGATATGCGAGAGTCGCGGAGGGAAGATTGCTCGAGCGCGGTATCGCCTGCTTCGCGCGCGGAAGAGATGCGGGGCGCTGTGGGCGTGGGGGCGGGGTTGGTGGTTAGGTATTGGGAGGTTCGGGTGTGGGCTTGGAGGGGAGAGGGGGTGTAGGGTGTGAATTCTTTGTCGGGGGTGGGGAGGGGGCGATTGAGTTAGGGAGATTTCGGGGGAGGGAGGAGGCGGAGTTTGAGGGCTGCATACGGTGGGGGAGTGGTGGGGCGTCGTCTGGTTCTTCGGAGTCGGTGGATGGTTGCGGTAGAGGTCGTGAAGGTTGGTCAGGCGTGGGAAGTGGTCTTGATTGTTGTGCGCCGGGCTGTGCTGCTGATTTTGCTGAAGAGCTGTCTTGGTGGCTTTGCCACTGCTGCCGTAGAGAATCGCGCTCGTCTCCAGTCCAAGACGTCTCGCTCGGCATTTCTGTTCGAGCGGTCGTTGGTCTGGAGCCCTTCCGTAATCGCTCCTCGCGCTCTGCTTGATATTGTCGTTCACGCTCTCGTGCCTCCTCTAATTGCTGCTCGAGGTCCCGCACTTTCTTCTGCTCTGGCGTTTCCACAACGTCATTTCCATTCTCGGATGACGAACGCGCCGCTTGCTCCTTTTGATACTGTGACAGCGTCTGCCCTCTCAGGATGCCAGAACTCGGCACTCTAGGTTTCTGAGGCGGGAGCTTTCGTGTGAATTCTGCCTCCTCCTTTCGCCTCGCCTCTTCTTCATCCTTCCATCTCCTCTCCTGCTCCTCCCACTGCCGTTTCTGCTCCTCCATCCTCCGCCGCTCTTCATCTCGTGCCCGCCTCGTCTCATCCTCCCACCTCCGCTCCTCTTCGGCCTTCTCCCTCTCCTCCTCCGCCTCCCGCTCGACTCTTCGTTTATGCTCAGCCTCTTCCGCCTGTTGCTGTAGCCTCTCCTCCTCCGCGGCCTTCTCCTTCCGCACCCTCTCCTTCTCGGCCCAACCCGGCACGCTCGGCGCCTGACTAGTAATCTGCCGCCGCGCGCCAAAGCTAATGCCCTGATTGCCCTGACTCGCCCCACCCATATAGCCGTACTGATGTATGTTCCACGCTGGTGCCGTATTGCCCTCATCACTCTTCTTGCTCCAACTGCTCACGGGTCCCTTCGAGCCACCATCCGTCTGCTGTGAGCTGTTCGAGCCGCCGGTAAGCGCGGGACTCATGGCTCTTTGACCCGACCCAGGCATTGCGGCGGACATTTTCGTCGGGCTCGGACTCCTCCCAAAGCTCGAATTGCTTGCGTTACTGCTCTGCCTCCAGGTACCGTTTGCGCCGCCTGTAGCTGTTGGTGACATGGCTCCTCCTGCGCCGGTCTTCTTTGGCCCAATCGTTGTTCGGAAGACATCCGGCTTGATAGTGTTCGCCAACCGCGAGAAAGCAGTCAAACACTGAAGCACTTGCGCCGGGTCCTTGGCCTCGAACAGATCGACCGTCAAGAAGCGATCGTGCGCCGGCATGTTCAGCGGCTCCATCTCGCACGCTCGGAGGAAGTGGCTGATGTTCTCCATCTGGATGAAGGGCATTTGCGACGCCTTGAACTTGATCCCGCCGCGTGAGGGTTGGAGGAGTAGATTGGCCAGTTTACAGAGGGCGACGCCATCTTTGAGTACTTCGAGGAGGTCACCAGGTGGGAGAGAGGTCGACAGAGTGGTCTCGATCCAGGTACGGACTTGGTTGGCGGCTTGAGGGGTGTAGCGCGACAGTCGCAGGTTGCGCATATCCTGGTCCAAAGAGCTGACGGAAGCCATGGTGGGTGGTGGTAAATGGGAGTGCTCTGGAGCGGTTATGTTCGGGCGCGGTGATCACATCGATTCGTCTTATCCTTCATTCAGATCGTTGCCTCGTGACTGCGTAAGTGTCGTGGCGGAGTCGTACTTCACATCAACACCCATCGACATGACCCAAACATCCAATCTCGGCCTTGGCACCACATCACCGGCGCTTTCCCGCCGACGTCAACCAAGCCGGCATCCCGCATTTCCACCTCCCACTTCTGCAGCCAGCCAATCTACACCACTACAAAGCCACCTTACCGCACGTCACCCCCTGGAAACAGCGATCGATGGACTCGATACACCACCTCTCCACCTCGCTCCCTCGCACCCGCCGCCGCATGGATCCCCCCGAGCTGCTCTCCGACTTCAAGGCCGCTGCCCTATCTGTAACGAACCTCTACAAGACTTCTGCCGCCCACCAGGAGAAAGCGAGAGGGCTGGGCTATCAGGATGCTTTGGAGGACTTGCTGGCGTTTCTGGATGCGCAGAATTTGGGCTTGATGGATGGGGAGGGTTGGAGGGTACGGCAGTGGGCGACGCAGAAACTTACGGACGATGGGGGGTTGCGGCAAGGCGGCAGTGATGGGGATGATGAAGCGGAGGAGCAGGCGAGGGATGTCAGTACGCGGGCGGCGTCGAGGAGTAGTTCGCCGGAGGTGGGGAGGAAAGTTCCACCCATGCCCACAGCCAGCAGCGAACTGCAAGAGGACGAGAGATCGACTGCACGGCGGCACACAGCGTCCGAACCGCCTTTGCAGCAACAACAAGTCCCCAGCTCCGACAACTTCACTTTCCGCTCCTCACACGCATATCCCACCAACCACGACAGAGACGGCAGCATGGATCTCGACGCCGCTTCCACGGCCCCGGGTACACCTTCAAGCATGTCTACAACCACACCCGACACAACCTCCGTACGCATACATTCCCGACCGACGCGAGGAAGCAGACACAACCGTCGCAACGCCGCCGCTTCGACGAACAATAACAACAACTCCGCCATCAATCTCAACCTGGGCAGTGGAGCGGGTAGCAAGCGCAAAATACCTTACCCAGACTTCTTTGACATCTCGGGCATGAACTTTGATCAGCAAGGCGGGAGAGATAATGGTAGTGGGAGGGGTGGGAAGAGGGGACGACATGTTTGAGGCAAAGGCAGCTTTACGATGGTTATGATTGGGGGGGTGCATAGCGGTGGTTTAGGACTGCATAGCGAGAAGGGGAGCGTGGCATCCATTCGGCACAAGATGTGCTTGACGGGGCGGATCGCTGATACCCATGTCCACGTCTATGGCTACGATGAGGAGGGAGAGGGATGAGATATAATGTCAATCGTGCGTCTTGCAATACCACATCTTCTGTCCGTCCTGCATCTGGTGCTCGATTCGATAACGGGAAACAACTTGTACGTCAAGAACTCAGATGGGACAGAACTTCAATCAGTCAGACAAGTCGTTCTAAATATGTTATGCTCGTGAATATGCTATATGGGGTATCAATCTATGCTATGCTATGCTAGCTCCAATATCACTCCCGCTTCGCCAAATGCTCCAAGATCGAAAAGATGCTTTGAAAGAAATGAGCGTCGTTGGAGGCAGAATTTCTCTGCCAATCCAATGTCACCGCAAACAAAAGAAAATCACTCAGCCCAAGACTCCTCTCATCCCCTCCCCCTAAACGCCCCACCCAACCCTCCTCCTCAGCGTCGGCATCCTCACAGCCTTAAACTCCTCCCCCGGCCACCCCTGAATCGTAGTCCCAGCCTTAACAACATCCCCAGCCATCACAAGCGTATGCTCAAGCAAGCAACTATCCTCCTCCATCCGCGCTCCGCTCAACAATCTGCTGCCGGACCGCAACACACACCTATCCCCAACGACAAGCGGGTTGAGGTCGAATTTCCCGCGGGTGTTGATGTGTGCGACTAGACTCACGTCGTCGACGCTCACTCTATCGCCGAGGGTAAGGAGGTCCGGTTCGGTGAATAAGAGGCTGGGGAGTCCGCCCGCGAACAAGGCGCAGTCCTTCCCGATACTGGCGCCCAGAGCGCGGAAGTAGAGCGTCATGTAATGCGTGCCGGTGAAGAGTCCAAGGATGCCGGCGCCGCCGTAGCAGTTCCGCCGCAAAGATTCGAGTTTGAGGTACAACTGCCAGCGTTGGCAATAACTCGACGTATCCCAGGAGTGATTCCCCGGGTTCCTGCGCCCCATCAACACCCACTTCGCTGCTACCAGAAACCCAAGGACTAGAACACTTTGCGCGGTCGTAATAACGATGGTCCAAGCGAGGAAGATCCCGTAAAACGCCAGCGGTCGCGCGGTAGCGGTAGTTAAGAGCGAGAGTTTAGAGAGGTAGGCAGGGTTGTGGTGCATGATGTAAGCGATTACTTGGGTGCCGGAGATGCTGCCGATGTTCCAGTAGATGGCTGTGGCGATGGCGGTGAGGGTAGAGTAGAGGAAGATTTCGAACTGGGTCCAGACGCGGTAGGTGGTTTTTTTCTGGTAGAAGGCGCGGCCGAAGGGGGAGGTGGTGGGGTTGGGGGGTGAGGTTAGGACGGTTTCCTCGCCGCGGGAAAGTGTCATTGAGGTTCTGGTGGAGGAGATGTCCATGTATGTGAAAGGGGCTTTGGGTCCGTCTAGTGGGTGGAGGTGGTTGTGGCTCCGTTCGAGTGCGGGTAAATCGGTGAGCTCGAGCTCGTTGTGTTTGGCAGCGAGCGTGGTGCTGCTCGAGTTGAAGCTTGTAGGTATTACAGTCGACGCCAGGGAGCCTTTCTTGACAGAGGGAGTTGGCGTGGAGAGGCAGATACCCTCGCCTTTCTTGCTTCCGACCCACGTTGTTTCGTCCGCATACTGAGCGTTGCGCTTCGTGAGAGCGCCACTGCCCATGACAGTCTTCTCACCGAGTGTAACTCCTGGCAGCAAGATGACACGATCTGCAACCATGGCACCTGACCTGATGCGAATCGATTCACTGCCTGTTGCGTCTGAAGTAACAAGATGTGATCTCGAGCCAAAGACGACATCATCGCCAACCTCCAGCAGATCGTAGTCCTGGATCGAAGGACCGGTACCAGGCCAGTAGACATGCTTGCCGACCTTTGCGCCCATTGCTCGCATGAATATGGAAGTGGCCTCGTAATGTGCTCCGAACAGTTCCGTCAGCTTGTGGAAGCGCGGCACGGGCATCAATGTCCGAATCAACTGGCGTCGAAACTTTGTCATCTGCGAGGAACTGCTGACATGGCCACGCCGTGTTGGTCCAAGGCACAGATCAAAGATCTTCTTTATGGCGAGGACAGCAGCAAAGAAGAACAACGGACCAAGCGCTGCGTTCGCTGCCAACGCCGCATAGTGCAAGCCAACGCGGTCTGGCGTGGCAAACCAGACGATGATAGAGCGAAGTGGATCGACGACGGAGAACTTCGGGTCATTCGCTACGAGTGCAGCAAGGCATCCGAGCCATGGTAAAGCACCTACGAACATCGATGCGAACTGCAGAGGCAGTCCGATGAACAGGGTCAGCGCCCAGTGAGCACCTGGGATCTTGCCGGAAGCCAGGTCTCGGTTTGCTTCACTCGCATCATCGACCTCCCAGCTGGATGAGTTGGGACCGATGCAGGCGTAGGGAGGCAGACTGGTACCTGCGGCAACGATAGATCCGAGGCCGACAGAAGAATCGCGACCAAGAATAATGCGACCCAGATACATCGAAGTGTTGCGCTCGGCAGCGAAAGGTCGTACAGTGCATCGCTCGAGGTTCACACCGTCCTCAATCGTCAGTAGATCGTATTCGCCGAGGACTGTGCCCTTGTTCAGCGTAACATTCTTGCCGATCTTTGCACCTAGGGCGCGGTAGTATAGACATCTGCTCCAGTTGAACGTGCCCCACATACCCATGCCGGTGACTTGGATGGTTTTCTGGCAGAGCCACCAGCGAGTGTGATAGCGTCCCCACATGGGATACAAGCCTTCTTTGTACCGGCCGATGACCACCCACTTGAAAATAATGGTGATGATTGGAGCCAGTATCCTGGTGACCGTGCGAGCGATGAACATGGATACGACCAGCACGAGAAGACGGCCAGGGATGTGTACACTGATATTGACTCCAAGAGACCAGGACAGAGAGTAGATGAACACGGTCCAGGTGAAAGCTCGCTTCATGGGGTAGAACAGGCAGATGGGTAGCAACTGGATTGCCATGACCAGCGGATGGGTTGAGCTGCAAGTATTCTCACATCCAGGAAGTAGTCTCTCATGCGAAGATGCATCACCCTCAACAACTTTGGTTGTTTCGACAGGGTCGGTCTGTATGTCGTCCAGTAAAGCAGCTAAAGAAGCTATAGTCGAGTGAGAGAACAACATGTCGATCGTGAGTCTCGCCTTGAACTCCCTGCGGAGAAGGGAGAGCAAACGACCTGCTCTCATACTGTCGCCACCGAGCAGGAAAAAGTCCGAGTCGTTCGAGAAGGTGTGTTGTTGTATGTTGAGGACTTGAGCAAAGACGCTGGCGACCGTTTGTTCAGTCTGTGTCAAGCTTGGCAGCTTTTCATTCGATAAGTCAGGTTGAAGGAAGTGGTCCAAGGCGACTTCATACACTCGGCCATGCATCGTACGTGGTAATGGATGTTCGAGGATATGGATAGCTGCAGGGATCTGGTAGCTGTGAAGGCTGCCGACCAGACTCTCCATCAGCGAATCCGCATTCCATGACTCTGTTGTCGTCTTATCTTGCAGCGGCGCAACGAAAAGCGTGGTGGAAATGTCATCTGTCCTCACATACATGTCGAGGTCATCGCCAGGGAGCATGTCTCGATACGCGGCTTTCAAGGCCTCGGGTGTCGATTCCACAGACTGGCATTGGATCTGAGAGGCCAAAGGAGTGTTTTGTGGCGAGCAAGACGCCTCGAAATGGCGTTGTCGGAAGGTTGTCGTGTCAGACAGCTCTGGCAGACACAAGCGCTCCGCAAGCCTAATACGGAGCACTTTGTTGTTGTTCGTTGGTAGGCCTCCATCCATGAAGACGACAACCGTGGGTATCTTCACCAGCGCGAGGACATCTTTCAAAGCTGACTGGATGTGACGCAGACATGTGCGGCTTGCGCCAGGCGGCGTAACGATACAGACGCCCACCACTTCCTGGAGAACATCGTGCGGCACCGAGAAAGCCAAAGCTTTGCTGACTTTGCCATATGTGGGTGAAGCCGGGTCCATACTTGTGGCGACAACAGCCTCTTCGACTTCGAATGGGCTAATGAGCTCGCCACCTCGATTGATGACCTCTTTGCTACGACCCGTGAGGTAGAGATATCCTTCTTTGTCAAGATATCCCATGTCGCCAGTGTCAAACCATCCGTCGTCGGTGAAGCATGATGTGTCAAGCATGTCGTCTCCTTTCAGATAGCCTGCGAAGACTGGTAACCCTCGCACCGCTATGCGACCAATAGCGCCTGGTCCCATGGCATCGTCATTACCATCTAGTACGGCGATATCAGGACCAGCACTGACGCCGGAAGTGCCAGGCTTCTCAAGACGGTAGTTTTGCGGAGGTGTGGATATCGGCATGCACTCAGTCATACCATAACTGGGTAGGACTGTACATTGGAAGGTGTTCTGGAGTCGACTCGCTAAACTTGGAAGAAGTCCACCCGCTGCGTTACAGACCAGTTGTATTTGGCTCTTGGAAAGCGCTACTGGCCTGTCCTCAGCATCGTCGAGAATGCATTGGTGCATACTTGGTGAGGCGTAGTACCATGTCGGCTCGTAGTCCTCCACACAGTCCCAAAACAGCTGTGCGTCAAATGCGCTGCAGCAGATGACCGAACCGCCGGAGAGAATCGGGGCGAATAGGTTCCGGACCAAACCACCGACATGGTTCAGTGGCATCTGGTTCAAGCATCGCATAGATGGAGACAAGCCCCACGAGTCTACAACCATAGCGACACCGCAGACCAAGGAATGCACGCTCAGCGGCACCAGCTTTTTCGTGCCTGAGGTGCCGGATGTGAACAGCAGTATAGCGGTATCGTCTGCTGTATTCGGTTCGAGCTCAGGTGTAAGGCTGGATGCGGCTGTCGCTCCGTTCAGTCTAGTGGTGTAGAGGTCCATAGCTGGCGTCAGCTCAACGAGGAGGACCCCAATATTGGCTTCCTTCAGCCACGGGTCTAGAAGGCCAAGTCTAGACACGTCGTCTTTCGATGCAACGACGATACGGGCACCTGATTGAAGCACATCAGACTTGAATTGCTCCGCTCCCACGCCACTGCCGTGGGCTAGCGGAGCTGCCGTGCAGTACGTCGCAGTAGCAGTGACGGCCAGCGCTAACAAAGGACCGTTTGGTAGCGAAAGTGCGACAATCGGCTTGTGCGTGGATGTTGCTGATGGCAAATATTGACTGAAGTTCCGAATTGAATCGGCGAGTGCGTTGTGTCGTATTGAGCGTCTGGTGCCGGGGTCAATGATGGCGTCGGCGAATGAGTCAGAATGTAGGAGATCGAGGAGTGATGTATATGACTGCTTGCACTGGACCAGAGTTCGTTCCACCAGCTGCTGTGCATGTTGACTACCTCTGCCAGCTTTTGCATCGTTAGGCAAGGCTTTCCAGCATCTGGTATGGGCAAGTTGCAGCTCCAGGACTGTCCAGGGTCCTGAGGATGTGGACAAGAGAGCCGATAAAGTTGCCATTGGTCCGTAGGACGGTGGCAATTGGCATGGTATTGACTTGAGGATGTCTGATCGACTTCCATGTCCACTCGAGGCCGCATGCTGTATGTATTGCAGGTAGATGTCTACGTCCTCGTTCGGCACGAGCAATAAATCTCCATCATGGGTGCCGTATTGTTGTGCCATCTTCTTGATCGTTCCACAACCTAGTAGTTCGAACGCCGTTCATGCGCAGACTGACGGTGTGGGCAAAAGGCCTCTTGCAACAACGAAATGGAACGCACCGGTACGGAAAGCTGGTAGAGAACGGAGTATAGGGGATAAAACAGCATCAGTGAGACAGGCGGTTCACACCATGTATACCCTACCTACGATTTGGCCACGCTAGGCGGGTAGTAGCAGAATTTCGATACATACCGTCGGCATTGCACTTGATGAGATCAGCACTCACGCAACGCTGAAGGCCATGCTACAGTGTTCAGACTGTGTCATCAGTTCGTTGTTTCATGTTGTACACGACTTGCGTATCGCTAGGCAATCTCACCGTGGTATGTCGACAATATGAGTGGCTTAGACTTCGATACTGCTGCCGAGCTCTGGGCAGCGTCCATTGTGGATACATTACGGTAGGTAATCGTACCGCTGAACAGATAGGAGATGTGAAAAGTGGGCCTTGGAATAAATGTAGTGAGGAAGTTTCTGATAGTCCTCGCCGTCATGCTACTCCGAGGGCCAAGACCAGAGGCGGTGCAGATGGTACCTGGTGGCGGGCAGGCGTCGTGGCATACCGTATCTTCTTGGAAGCAGCCGTGATCGGTAGCCGAATCCTTGACGATATCTTTCTGTGGCGTGCATGCTCCGACACGTAATGGTCCGAATAGGATGTCAGCGTTGGCGATGGCTAACATGGGTAGCGGAACACGAGAGATGTATGCAGGGTAATCGAGGAGTGAGACGTGAGGTCAAGAGGCAAAAACGAATCCCACGCGTCCGCGCTCGGGCCAGTTTTCAGCCCTATGAGTGCCACGAGATTCAGGAACTACAAGCACCTCAAGACACTTCAAGTACATGTAATCGTCAAGCAAGACCGTCACTGGACCAAGACCGTGCTTCTGTGAGTTTTACATCGAGGTTTCGCGGCATTGAAGAGCAGCAGGTCGATTTTCGCAGAAATTTCTACGAAGGCAAGACCGAGCATGCTCTCATATGGAGCATGTCTCTGCATATGTCTTTCAGAATCAGATCTAGCCACGGGGCGTCACATCAGCTCTCCAAGGCCGCTCAGACTTCTCCCACCTCTCCCTATCGAACTTCCACACTCCGCACGTCGCGGCCACATCCATCTTCTGGCCCACCACATCCAACAGTCTCTGCGCCACGGGATCACCAGTCTCCTTCCGGAAGAACAACGGCTTCCAATGTTCCTCACTTGTCTCAGGCTTCTTCCTCAGCTCCCGCTGTGCGTTCTCCAACTCGCTCTTATGGTCAGCCACGCCCTGCATGTTTCCCGAGTTGATGGACGATATAACACCATCCCAAGCCTTCCGAGACTCCCACGGATCCTGTTGCTCCAAAGGCAGGCTTTTGAAGTCTGTGGCTGGCGCTGAGCCTACTTGGTAAGTATCGACTGCGTTGCCGCTACCGTCTTTGAACGACAACGTCTCGGTCCAATTACCATCGACCGTGAAGACTGGATCTTTGCCTTTCTTATCGTCCGTGCTGTGGATGGTGGCGTGCACATGGTTCCTTTCGCCCCCGAATCCAAGCAACTTCTTACCACTAAAGTCGACATCCGCAACATAGCCAGAAGAAGAAACGATTGTGCAAGGCTCGGTCAATTCGGGGTACGGTCCACCAGTCAGAATGCCTTTCACCTTCACGTTCGGCAGTGGTATCAGGTAATCCTCGTCATACTGATCGATATGTAAGACAGCGTGCCCAATCTGCTGGATGTTCACACTCCCACTGAAGGTAATCTCCTGCCGCGTGAAACCTTCGGCCCTGACACCAGCTCTGTCGTTCCAGAGATAGCAAGCCGTTACTGGAGGATGATGGCTCACTTGCTCGCTAACAAGCACGGTCTGATCGTTCTCTGGTCCGCAAGATCCGGTGAAGATCTCGCCTAGAAATGCGTTTAGAGGTTTCTTAACGCCATCAGATGGGTCCCGACCAGCATACTGTTGGCCTTTGAGACTCGACAAGAACCATTTGAGAACTGCCAACAACCTTCGCTCCGGGCTTTGTTCCTGGGCTGGCGCACAGAACAGATCAGGGTGCTCGATCCAGTATCGCGGGAATTCAGTCGTAGACTTGTCTGCAAGGACAAACGGTGGTGCGGTGATGTTGCTAGGATATTAAGTTAGAAGGAATATAGTAAGGTTGCGATTTGGGATAGCACACCTCAAGTCACCTCTGATAGTCGCTATTGACTGTTGACGGTCAGAGACACATGCTCATCGAACCTCTTCATGTTGTGCCTTGTTTACTTACAGCAAGGAATTCTTTGAGAGAGCTCCGTTGAGCAGTATTGTCTGCCATGTGTATGGCCGGTTTTGGTTGCAAAGACTACAACGGATTTTCGAAGGACCTAAGTCGCAGAACAGATTATGGCTGCAGCAGCATTGTTGTCGCGTTGTCTCCGCTCAATCGATGTACTCGAAGTGGTTGAGGCGAAGTGAAATGGATGTCGTCATGACAAGCCGCCTTGCAGTTGGCAAAAAGTTAACATGAAGCAGAAGTTACAGGAACACGAACCGCAAGAGAATCTTGGATGCTCCTTTTGAAGATGTTTCTTAGGCTGGAGGGATTCTACCTACATGTAGTATCGAGTAGTCTATAGGACGTTTGGTATTGCAGGTGATTTCGGACACTGCCACAACCCGGCGACCACTGCTCAGCTATCCTCTTCTCCTGACTCGGCCGTTCCTTCTCAAGCCGATGCCGTCCGCTCATGAAGTCTTCATAGGCTCCTCAGCCACGTAATGCAGGTACGCTCCAAGCAACTTGATGCCCTCGATGTAATTCTTGCGATCCAGCTTCTCGTTTACCGAGTGTGCTGCATCTGTACTGCTACCCATCGGCAGGAGCAGCACGTTCTTGCCAGTCGCTTGCTCGAATGTCAGCGTGACTGGAATGCTGCCTCCTTCTCTCGTCAAATCTGGCTGCACACCCCAGACGCTCTCGACAGCCTTGGCCGCAGCAGTGAAGTTCCAGTGCTTTGGGCTTGCGACCCACCACTTGCCGCTGTGCTGTAGATTACAGTGCATGGTGTTCTTGGACTTCAGCGACTTGAAGACTTTGTCAACGTGCGAATACACGAGGCTGTCGACCTCTTGCGGTTCCATGTCTGGGACTGTACGGATGGAGAATTTGCCGGTGACCTTAGCAGGGATGACGGTCTTTGCGCCTGGAGCCGAGAAGGCACCTTCAATGCCGTGCAGGGAGAGAGATGGGTAACGCCACCTGCCCATGAGTGTGCTCTCCTTGTCCGGGAAGATGCCGGTCTTGCTTCCTAAGCTCTCGTACAGGTTGTCCATCGTGAACGCGATGTTCTTGTATAGGCTTTGCTCCTCCTTCGTGAGCGGGGCAACCAACTCCTTGATGCCAGGAATCAGAATGTTGCCGTCACCGTCTACCAGACTGCCCATGACGCGGACCAGATCCGTCATGGGCTCTTGAGCAGTGCCACCGAAGACACCCGAATGCAGGTCCTGTCCAGGTCCAGAAATCTCAATGCTGTAGTAGTTGCATCCGCGGAGACCGTACGTCAGACAAGGCTTCTCTGTCCCTAGCCAGTAGTTGTCGCTGATGCAGCAAGCATCGGCGTCTGCAAAGAACTTGCCCGGCTTGCACTCGGCGATGATGAAGTCGTCCAGACCCTCGGAACCATACTCCTCCATTCCCTCGAAGCACATGAGAAGGTTGACAGGGAAGTCGATGCCGGCTTTCTGGTGCGACTCAATGACATTGAGCCATCCGAGTACTGGTCCCTTGTCATCTGTGCTACCTCGTCCATACATTCGCCCCTTGTCGTCGACACTCAACTTGAATGGCTCTGTTTTCCACCCGTCTGATAGACTCGCGGGTTGCACATCGTAATGTCCGTAGACCAGTATCGTCCTCTTGCTCTCATCCTTCTTCGCAGGGTATCGTCCGATAATTGCAGGAGGAAGGTGAAGATGTTCTTTCCCAGGCTGTGCTCCCAGCGGACGTGCCTCCATAGCAGCTCCTAATGAATCAAGCTGGCCCTTCAGCCACATGCCCATCCTGACAACATCTGCTCGTCGTTCGTCCTCGGCGCTGATGGAAGGAATGGCAACGGCATCGCGGAGGCGCTCGATGAAAGGCTCAGCTAGGTCGTCTACAGTTTTGTAGAAAGATTTCAGGTCTGGAGCCATGCTGGGCGAGGCTTCTGTGCGGTGTATATACGGCCAAGTTGGTGCTGTAGAGTACTGTCGTGAGAGCAGGCGATGCTTGTGTTGCACAGGATCGAGGAAGCGGTTCAATGGTTTGGTCAAAGCTCGTCGAGGAAGTAGAAAGTTGGAGATTGAGAGTGAGATACGAGGAAAGGGTAGCATTGGTATGTAACACCGTTTCTAGCCGTGTTCTTACTGGAGATATGCCATTGCATCGCGGGGCAGGTGGTGCTGGCTCGCACGGACGCCTCGATGGATGACCTCGAGGCGGCCTCCTTTTACACTATCTCGAAAAATCGAAAAATGTTGCGAGCGACTCACTGTCACGAATCGAGACCGTTGCGACCTAGGACTTAGGACTGTAGATGACTGGAAATCGCCTTGGATGCCGCTTGTCACCTCCTTCTTCCGCCTCCCGTGGAGGAGACGAGCCGCGAGGCAAACTCGAATGGCCATACAGGTAGCGGCAGTAGCAGTCCTGCTCGTCGTCGTACTACCATTGTATATCGTCTACAAACCCCCGGTCTTCATCGTCAACCAACTGCAGCGGCGCGATCCCCAAGTTCTCTTCCATATACCGGCTGCTCGGAACGTGGTGGCACTTACGATTGATGATGCTCCTTCGGAATACACCATGCAAATCCTGGACGTTCTACAAGCGAATAATGCTACAGCGACGTTCTTCACGATTGGCGGCCAAGTGAGAGGACGGGAGAACGTCCTGGAAGCTATCTTACGCGCTGGAAGCGAGCTGGGCAACCATGCCATGCACGACGAGCCCAGTATCAATGTGCCAACACCACGGCTGCGGGAGGAGATCACCGAAGTCGATGATATGATCAGTCGTGCCTACGAAGCAGTAGGCCAAAACAGGACGATGCGCTACTTCCGGCCTGGCTCTGGCATCTTCAGCGACCGTGTGCTTGACGTGGCGAAACAGGCTGGCCACAGGACTATTCTCGGGAGCGTCTATCCGCATGATCCATTCATACCGTACTGGAGGATCAACGCATGGCATATTCTAGGTAGCCTGAGGCCTGGCGCGGTGATCATATGTCATGATAGGCGGGCTTGGACTGTGCCGATGTTGAAGAAGATTTTGCCAGAGATGAGACGAAGGGGCTATGATGTTGTCTCTGTATCTGAACTTCTGGGTCCGACTCCTCCGACGTGAGAGAGCATGATATGCAACGAAGGGCCAGCAGCGTCGTACGGCAGATCGATGGTACAACCATGCGCTCGGCGAAGTCATCTGTACTTTGGCATGCTCCGCTCAAGGATGGCCTCCATTGCTCACAGGGTCCCACATCGTGCCAAATTTTAACCCCGAGTTACAACACAACAGCAGAATGTGGCAAATATCCTGTCAGTAGTCAGCCAGAGCGTGCATTATTCTCACCTCGAGGCAGCGACTTACTATTGCGAATCCTGTCCACACATCAGCAGGATATTCCGGATCGCTGATACAAGCAGTATGAGACTTACTGCTTAGCAACGAGGTCTTCGAATCGACAGCGCAAGCCGCAATATGGATGAAGTACTCATCATGCATCTCAATATTCGTGCAGCTGTATCTCAGGCTCCCTGCCTCGTTCTCAGGACCTGGGAGGACGAGGATGTCATCAGCGGCAACCACCAAGTTCGCAGGCTTGGCAAGAGTTTTCTTGTTTGCACTCAAGGCCTTGCGAATGTGAGGGCTGGTGATGTGGTATTCCGGCGACGTGTGGTCGAAGCCAAACAGACGTCCTAGCAGCCGTGGAACTGGGTCGTTCAAGTGGGTGACTCGGTGGTTGTTATTGCCAAAGCCTTCATTGATAGAGTTGGCGAAAATTAGGTTGCCTACGCGTGGAGAAGCATAGGTGTACAGAGACATTGTTGCATTGGGCCTCATTTTCTTCAAGCTTGCGGCGCAGATATGTGCCAGAGTGCCGCCGAGGGAGTGACCGGTGATGATGGTGTCGTACTGCGGATACTGCTGCAGTACCGAAGTCCAATTGGACTTCACATTGTCGGCGACGCTTTCCCATGATGCCAGGAACCCGGAGTGTGCTATACAGCCTTCGCCACAGATATCGCTGGCATCGTACTGAAGGCCTTCAAGATTGGTGTTCCAGTCGGTATGGCTGATAGTGCCGCGGAAGGTGATGATTATTGCCTCGTTGGTGTGATCCAGCATGATGAGTCCAGATGTATCGTGCTCGTTGACGTTCAAGAAGGAGTGGACGATCTCGCAGAAGCCGTCCTGGTCGAACGTATTCGGAGGAAATGTTGCTGGCAAATCCGCGCCACTCCGATAGTTCGTACGACAGTATGCTGCTGCTGCATATCCAGAGACTCTCTCGAGGGTTGCGAGGAGGGCTGAGTTGACAGTCGCGCCGCAGGGAGGAATTATGAAGATGACATGTAGGAAGAGTAGGAATGAGAGCAGCATTGCACCGAGAAGCGAACGAATCTGAAAGATGTGGTCTAGGAAGGCATCGATGGTGGAGTGTGTGAAGGAACGTCGACGACGGGAAATTCTCAGGGTGTGGACGTCGCTGCAGCCAGAAAGGTTGTCGAAGGATGGAGCGACCACGACCTGGTGCCACCTTCCTTACGATACCCTTGATTTCACATCGCAGTCGACCAACAAATCATAATTACTCGTTTTTACCAGAGCAACGACTTCGGCCTCCACCTAATCCAATAAAGGCGCACAACGTTGTCGTTTTCAAACCAACGACACTGTTCTCTTTCTCCAGACCATATATGAACTACGTCGACCGATTTCATATCTTTCATCGCAGAAAAGAAGCAAATGATCTCTGAAGTCGAAAGATGAGTATATCGAAGCGGTTGATCTTTTCCGACTACCCCTCCCTAAAGCTTAGCCAAACAGACGGAAATGTAACACATTCGTCGCCAAAACCGAGTACCTGCGCAGGTGATCTAGTCGATGAGATGTTTGGCTGAGGGTGGATCTGTTCAGCATTCAGGTAGGTGGTGGACGCCTCGCCCTCAAAGACAACAAACCGGAGAATCGATCGACAACCACAACGACTTCTATCGGCACAACTACCAACGGCACAACTACCAACGGCAATATGTTCTTCCTCTTCGCCAACTGCAATTTCATTCCGGATCACTACGATGCGGTCAGTACAGGATTCAATTTGACGATTACAAGCAGTGACTGACAGTTGTATGCAGTGGCAAGCGGCGTACGACAACCTAGCGGAGCACGTATGGGACAAGGAACCCACGACCATGTCTTACTAGTTCGGCATCCCATTAGACTATGCCGACGACTTCTCGAAAACGACATCGATCTTTGCATTCGAGGTGTACGGCTGTAGAGAGGTATGTAAAGTCCGAGTTTAAAAGGATACGTTGCAGCACGTTGCTTTCGCTGACATTGCCTAGGATCTCTACGAGACTCACCTCAACTCAAAGCCAATGCAACAGTTCCTGAACACAATTCCAGATCACACAACAACAGACCTGGACCTGAACCACTACAGCGCCGTCGGCGGGTTCCTGGACCGCGATGGCGACAAGAGAGAATGCGCCATTATGCAAGACACCCGCATCGGCTGCAAAGATGCCTCCTCGCGCGAAGCAGTCCTCAAACGTCTCGAAACTCTCGCCTCAAAGGTCAAAGAGTCCGAGAAGTCGGAGCCTTCTGGCGTCCTAACTTTCATGACCTTCTCATGTCTCGACAACGACGCCTGATTGAGGATGTATTCCAGATTCGAAAGCAGAGAAGCGATGGAGAAGTTCTTGCGTAGAGATGATGTCTTGAACTTCTGGAAGGAGAGTAAAGGTGAGATCGCGAGTATGGAGGCTCGAGGCTATCTTCCTAATGGCAAAGGGTGGCTTCATCGATCTGGTGATAAGCATGAGATCGGGAAGGCGGTACATGCCTCTTAATGGAACCAGTGTCTCGATAGTAGGACTATTGGTCAATTTGACAATGCGAACAGGAGGATACCTGCACTCTCCGGGATGCGATCGCACGGCAGCGATTTTGTAGAATGAAGGGTTGGCAATGATCGCATCGTGAAGATCATCTGTAGCAGAAGCGTGCACGAAACGTGTTCTCCGAAGTATGTGCACAGTGTTCAATATCTATCTCGACCCGCTCATGCTCATATCAACGCTCATAACTTCCGAGAACGATGGACTTTCTCCGTTATTCGTCCCAGTCCTATAAGCAGCAAACACCAAACACCATCATCCATCTCCATCGCCGGCCTCAGCGCCTGGCTAATTACCCAGACCCAAAACACCTTCATCCCAACCATCCCCTCGCGGAGAATCACTCATACCCACTCCCCCTCACCGGCTTCCTCCTAACAGTCCCAGTCGTCTCCACCAACTTCGGCTGGTTCTGGCTCGGCGAGCGGCTGCTGCCCATCGGTCTCGGACCTGTGATCTTGCGCACGTTGGTACGCATATCCACTGCCTGAGCTGACGAGATTGTTGGCTCTGGCGAGAGCTGTTGTTCGCGCTCAACGCTAATGATGGATTCGACCTGTGAGGCGTTCTCGTCAGTACTGACATGGCTACGATCAGTCTCCAGGCTGTGTCTCACCTCTTCGATCGGCTCAAGAAGATGCCCGGAGCCGAAAGGACTGCTGTAGTAGCCGCCACGGCTGAAGCCGCTGTTGCTGTAGGTTGGTTCTTCGTGTTCCCAGTCATCTTCAGGCTCCGGCTGTGGGTGGGTCACCTTGTGTACTGGCGCGGGCGCTGGCTTCGCCTGTGGAATCAGCGAGTCGTTGTCACGTCCGTATCGCCCGTGGGTCGCCGGGCTGTTCATGCTCTCGGGACTGATGGGCTCAAAATGGCTCAGCCGATGCTTCGCCAGACCCGCTGTGCCTGAAGAGCCCCATGTAGCTGGGTCAAAGTCGCTCACAGAGCGTTGGGAGAGGTCGCTGCTCGTCCCGGCCACATCGTCAACATCGAAGGTGTGTGCATGTGTCTCCAGAGTGTTCTGATGACGCGCAGTTGGTCCTTGCCGTGGTTGAGGATGCTGCAAGAGGAGAGAGTTGCGGTGTGCCTGATACTTAGGGTCATCGAGCTCGTAGTCAAGGTCCTCCTGGATTGGCGATGGTTCATCATCATAAACATCGCGTTGGTTGATGCTTGCTTCGGACGGGATAAGCGGCGAAGGAGTCCGGGTCATCTTGCTCACTTGGCTGCGCATGCTCTTGTTGTCCGCCATGTCTCTATCACGTGCGAAGCTCTGCTTAGAGCTCAGACGGTCGTCGTCCCGGAGCTCGTATTGCTTATCGCCATAGCCGGAAGACGACTCCGTCCTCGAAGACGCTTCGGAAACCGGCCGCCTGTTGCGCACGTTTGGACTGTCAAGCGTCGCTGGATCTGGTGCAGCAGACGAAGTTGTAGTCTTAGACCATCGCGACACTTTGGGTGCCCCGAAAACAGAGGAGCTGGTGCTCTTATGCTTTCTCTGCTTGTCCGTCGAGCGTGGCGTGATCTCATCAGGTTGCAGTCCACCATACGGCACGCCATTATGCGGCGGTGTACCCATAGGGCTGGTGAACCCTCTCGCGCGCTGATTCTCTTGCGTTGGCGTCAAGAAACCTTCGTTATGCTCAAACTGGTTCTCGAGAACATGAGCTTCATGCGGCTCGAGCTCTTCTTCGTCGCCTTCTAGCACAGTGCTGACACGATTAACAGAGTTACGACGACCATCGTAGCCCGAGTGAAACTGCTGCTTCTCGCCTCGCGGAGTCAAAGACAAGCCTCCAGAGTGACTAGGCGTGCTCGAAGTACCAGCCTGTCCTTCCGGCTCGTAGCCAGAGTCAGGCACGTTCCGCAGCCGCTCATAGCTATCCAGGCTGTCAGTGGTATACGGTGAGCCAACAGAGCCAGCAATATCGCGCTGAGCTCCACTACCACCCTGGTGCTTCAGATCTTCAACGTTGTCCAGGATCTGCATCAGCATACCCTCAACCTTGGCAAGATCGTTGGCACTCTTGCTTCCTGTCAAACCTTTCAGCGCTCGCCTCAACACACCTTTGCGCTTCGTCTGAATGTCCTCCTGAGACTGCAGTCTCGGCGTACGAGGCGAGTCGCCAGGTAGCGGCCGTGGACCATTAAGAGCCTTCTGGACGGTCTGGTCGACACTACGATCGGTGCTTTGCATGATCATGCGATCCTGCTCCGCGATGAACTTCTTGATGTCATTGAAGCTATCCCGCATCTCAGCTGTACTGCGTACGAGCGACACCAGAATTTCGGTGTCGCGTGCGTTGCGCTGTGCATCTCTGACGGTAAGATGGTCCATGAGAGCCACAATATCCTTCGAATCGATGCCCTTGATGTTCTGGCCTGTGGTAGCGTCGTACAGTGGAGCCATACCGTGCGAGTTGCCACTGACTTCGCGAGAATGCTCCTTGGTTCCAGTGAAAGGGTCGTCCTTTTCGCCTTCGTAAGCGGCCATGGCACGATTGTACTCATCAACATGATTCTTGCTGTACGACCTCTGCTCCGGTTCTGGAGTGAGGGCACCGGAAGATCGAGCATGCGCATCAGTGGCGTACCCTTCATCTCTGAAACCGGCGGCGCTAGTTGGCGTGGCTTCTCGGTCGATGTAGCGGCCACCGCGTCCGATGTCTGGCGTGAGTCGGTCCTCTTCATCATCCTCAACGCTGGGCTGGCGAAGTGCGTGTGCTCCGGCGAGCGCAGTGGCACCAGCAGCCGCAGCCGCCGTCATTCCTACGCCCCTGCTACCTCCGCTCTTCATCGACTGGCCATCACTGCCCGCAAAGCCTCTCTGCGCTTGGAAGGCTGGGTCCGGAGTATAAGGCCAGGTGTCCTTGCCAGTGGCATCACCGCCCAGTGGCTCTCTAACAATGGAAGCATTGGTGCTAACTTCTGACTTTGTGTCATCGTAGTGTCCAATCTCCGGGAGAGGATCTTCCGCCAAAGGTAAACCGCTAGCACTCATGATCGGCTGCAGCTCGGCTGAGCGCTCTTCTCGAACAGTCTTCAGGGGTGCCTGTTGAGGCGACGCAGTGAGAATGTCCCGCGAGGTCGAGATATCTCGCGCATGCCCTTTGAGTGCTTTCCATCGGTCTTGACTAGGCATAGTCTGACTGACTGTCGAACCCTGATACAGTGGCGGGCTGTCCTTGCCCAGATCCCGCAGTCGTGCGCTGAAAGAGGTGTTTGCTTTGGTGATGGGACTGTCAGCAGTAGACAATCTGCTCTGGCCGCTGCTGACATTCGAAGGCTCCAGGATGAGTGATGCGACAGCTGACTCTGCCCCATGCGGTGTGTGGATGTATTGAGGATTGGCTCCAATACCACGAATGTCGTGCTCGTCTTGGAGGTCGTCAAGCGAGCGGTCGCCCTCCTGATCATCTTCAGAGTAGAACGTGAATCTCTTCTCGTCCTGCGGGTAGGGATTCGTTTGGTACGAATCGCGGTTGGAAGACTTCGCGAAGGAGTCCCTGTTAACATCATCCACCTCTAGAGAGTGGCGATATCCGTCGTTGACTTGGTGCTGCCTCTCATACCAGTCGTCCACGCTCTCGCCGTACGTTGGTGTGCCAGGCGTAGTTTCACGAGCGAACTCTTCGGCGGGTGTAGCGTACTCTGTGGCATATCCATCGTCGATGGTCCGTGACGACTGCGGTCTAGCAAGCTTCGTACTCGGCGATGATGCACCAGATCGAAGGCTCGCTTTGGATGCACTCTTTTCGCGCCCTGCCGAAGATCGTGGGGCCGCACTGCGAGGTCGAAGTTCCTGCGGCTTCAGTGACTCCTCCTCGAAAGTCTGCTTCAAGCTCGACACGCTCTGCATCGGACTCGACGTCTTGCGATACGTGATAGGCGACGCACCGCCATAGCCGTCCGCGTCAACGTGTCGATCGTATACCTCCTCAGAAACTTTGGCTGCGCCTGCGCCTGCCACTCCAGCAGCGGCAAGAGCAGCCAAGCGTTCCTTGGTCGAGAGTCCAGACAGGCTCTTAGGGCTGTCAAAGGAGCGTGTGTTCTGGCTCACTCCTATACTTCTTGAACCAGGTGTCCTCGGTGAGCTCCCCACGGTGGCAGGCGACATGGCATCTCTCAGCGACCTGCGCGAGACCTCATGAACCGCCGTGTGTGTCTGCACATGAGGTGTCGCAGTGGCATCCGAGACAAGACTCGACCGCGTCACTTCCGAATCGTTGATATGACTCGCCATGGGCATCAGTGGTACGTTCTCCTCGAGATAGCTCTCTTCTTCCACACGCCTGGACCCGCTGCTGCGTCTGCTGCCTCTTGACTTGCTCCGCCGTTTGCGCTGATCCGGACTATCTCGACTGAATTCGAGACTCTTCAGCGCTGCGCCCGTAAGCATACCACTCGCTACACCAGTTGCTGCAATGTCACGAAGCTTGGTGCTGCTCTTGCTCGACTTCGCACGAATCGTATCGTCGTCATCGTAAGTTCGAGATGAAGTCCTGCCAGAGGAGCGTCGACTCGAAGGTCTCTCTTCCGTGTAGCTGCCCCGACTCGACTTCCGCATCTTCTTGCGCTCCGAGTCGCCTCTTGACAGCACAACGCCTGGGTCCTCGCCATCCCTATTGAGCACAACCTTCGGCTTGCTGGAGATGTTTGGGGAGCTGGAAGACTTGCTCAAACTGCGATTCAAGCCATTTCGAGTATACAGGTCGTCGAGTAGAGAGGTTTGTCGGCTTCCAGTTTCGTATGAGCGCATCTTACGGTCCGTCCGCTGATCCTCCTTGATGGCGTTGATCTCGGGCAGAATGATGCGCCTGATAGTGTCTTCCACCATACCGAGCAGCTTCGGGTTATTCGAGACATCTGACCCAGAACGATACGACTGCTTGCCAGTGTTCGATGTAAGCACACTGCTGTCTGCACCGCTGAACGTATCGCTGTCGAACTGCCGGCTCTTCGAAGCGTACTCACTCAGATTCCTGTCGCTCTTCGATCTGCTAGATTTGCGAGGCGTAGGAGTCTGGCTCTGATTAAGCTTCTCCATCACCTTCTGCGTCAGACGCTCTCTGCTCGCGTTGCGGTCTTTCGAGCTCTGAGGCGCATTCAGGTAGATTCCATCTTTCACCGTGACGTCGTCGTCCCCACGCTCGCTCTCGGTCATGTTGCTGCCTTCCAACATGCTGTCCGGCGGCATAGAAGACACGTTCGAATCGCTCGGACCATATATTAACCCTCTTGATTGTGTTGAAAGGTCGCTGCCGTTGTGGTCGAGCATTTCAACCTCAATCGGCGGTCGACCAGAGACGTTGCTGCCCGAAGAATGGCTGACTTCTGTAGCTGTAGGCAGACCTCCAACGTCCGCGCTCCTGCTGTTGAGCGAAATGCGCCGTGTATAAGAAGTCTTTCTATCCTTGCCAATGCTCGTTATCTGAATCGCATCCGGCCCACCACTACCGCTCTTCTTCCTCGCACTCGGCGTGACCTTGACCCTCACGCTCGGCTTCGACCGCGTCTTATCTCCTTTCGAGCCCTCGAAGTATTCTATAAGCAACGACGTCTGACTTGGTGCGAATCCGTGCTTGTGCTCTCGCAGAACAACCGGCTTCCCGTTCTCCGGTATCTCGAAGCTCGTGATATCAGTTTGTGTGGTGATGTTGGTCGCTACATCCGTGTCCGGTCCCGAAGTAGTGCCTCCCTCGTCGTTGGACTCTGTAGGCGCAGGGAGCGGTGGTCGAATGTCGCGTAGGCGAGATGTGACACCCATTTGGTCAAAGGATGTGCTGCGCTATGGCCGTGGATGGATGCATCACGGGTGGAGCTGCAAACGAGTGCGCCTGAAGATTGGCGGCGCAAGCCAAACGCTGCGGTCACACAGCGCCGCAAGCAGGCACTCCGTCGGCTCTCCGAGACAAGCAAGTGGACACGAACGTCCACTGGTGGGTATGAGAGCGAGTGTCTTCAAGTCGGAGACGGTTGCGAGGAAGGTCGGCTGTGAAAGCGATTGATGCGTTGTCAAGCTCGCTCGCCCATCGATTAAATTGTTGGCGGGGGATAGACCGCGGACCCTTGTCGATTGCGGCGGCGCCTCCTCTCAGAAACAAACGGCGCGAAAGTCATGTGCAGCAGGGAATACGTATGCACAAGAAAGAATACCGACCTCGAGAATCGTGTTTCACCAGCTGCAGTCCCTCGCAAGCATACGCATGGATGGGAGCAAAAGCAGGCTGGGTTCCTAGTCGACGGATCGAAAAGTGTTGCCGCCGATTAGACTTCTCGGCTGCTGCTTCCCCAGCAACGCAGCCAACGAATCGCTCTGTGAACATCATCTATCCACCCGCGGCAAACGAGCGAGACTACGGGAGAACCTGAACGCTGCATACTCATCACGCACTCGACCAAGGCGGTGTCTTCACCGGTCAGGCTCTCTGCATTACCGAAGGATCATCACAAACCTGCAAACAGCGTCCTCGAGATCTGAGGCGAGCCACGCAGCCCACGCCATCGCAAGATCGCTGTCCAATGGGAAGCATCGAGAGCGCCAAGCCGGCCAGACGTTGGAAACCGGGACGCTTCCCTGGTCCGATCCGTGATCCACGGTGAACCTTCTCCACGACGAGAGACGGGAGTAGTTGTAATATGATAAAAATGGAAACTTTCATGTGTCCTAGATCGACCAATCCACCACCCGTTGGCAGCATAGCACCGCACACACACTAAAACGTAGCAGACCTCCTCCCATAGATCCAAAGGCTCTCCAACAAGCCGTCCTTCTCAAGAACTTCTACAAGTCGGCCAAGCAGGGCACTACCTCATCGCGTCAAGCCCGCCCTGCAGTTCCCGCTCCAAGTCCGCTCCCTGCATTCTCGCTCCCATCTCCTGTGGTCGTGGATCCTCATATGCTCTCGGGTCGTAGCCTTCTGGGATCGGTACCTGCTGTGTCTGCTGGCCCTGCTGCTGCATTTGCGGCTGGTGCTGCGGCGCCCTGACCGACTTACGGAATGCCACAACTTCATCGACGATCATCCTGCGCATGTCCGGCACCTCTTCCACCGTCTCGAAGCCGAAGTCGAATGGAGTTGGGCACGGAGGCTCGTCGGAAGCATCGTGCCAGATGGCCAAGTAGCGGTGCTCGAGCGCCTCCTCGACGCCCACACGCTGGCTAGGGTCGAAAGCGAGCATGCGATCGAGCAGGTCCAGCGCATCGGGGTTGGCGCGCGGAAAGAGCTGCTGGAACGGCACTTTGCTCATGTACGGCAGGTTGCGGACGTATTCCTGTGCTCTTGGAGATCCGATACGCGCGAGGGTGGACTCGGAAGGCGTGCCAAGGAAGTGCAGGATCTGGTTCAGCTGGTCGACGTAGTCTCGGCCCTTGAAGAAAGGCTTGCCGCCGAGGAGTTCGGCGAGGATGCAGCCGACGGACCACACATCGACTGTTTATCAGGTCAGCATGAAGTCCATCACGAGTGCTCGTTAATACGTACTAGCTTTAGTGTAGCTCTGGAAGCTCAACATGATTTCCGGCGCTCTGTACCACCTCGTGGCGACATACTCAGTCATGTATCCAGCATTCTCCTCTGGGTCTATGCTGAAGCCTCTCGCCAGGCCAAAATCGGCAATCTTGAGCTCGCAGTCGGCGTTCACCAGAAGGTTGCCAGGCTTCAGGTCACGGTGAAGTACGTTGGCGCTGTGGATGTACTTAAGACCGCACAGTATCTGGTAGATGAACGACTGGAAGTGGGCGTCGGTGAGAGGCTGGCCAGAACGGATGATCGCTGCTAGGTCGCACTCCATGAGTTCTGTGAGAGTCCTGAGTCAGCATGCGGCATGATCACTGCTGAGGCGTATGTATGCTCACCTTCGTACAGGTAGCACTCATTGAAGCTGTCGGGCCTTGGGATATCCATGTCGTACAGGCACGTTATGTTCCTGTGCCCGCGGAAATGTTGTAGTAGCTTTATCTCTCGTAGCGCCCGCTTGGCCAGAATCTTCTTGCTGAAAACATTGGTGATCTTCTTGATTGCAACACCCTCGCCCCCCTCGCTGTTGGTCGCAGCGCAGACGATACCGTACGCTCCCTGCCCAAGCTCTTTGGTGACGGTGTAGCGCTCGTCGACCACGAAGTCCTGGTTGAAGACCTTGAAGACTTTTCGACCTTGTAGGTCTGCCATTGTGGTGACGATGGAAGTGGGGTGTTTCTTCGATGTAGCTGTTTCTGCTCGTGAGAACTCGATCGCGAGGAAGGATGCTGAGGGTCGTGTGCTATAAGATGCTGAGGGTCCCTGGAGATTGTGCGGTGTGAACGATTTACTGTACTCGCTGGAGTAGTTGATCAGGTAGTCCTGCAGAAGAAACACGTCGATAAAACCGGTGAAGTTGACTTGACCCCGCGATTGGTTTGCTGGGACTCGACTCGACTTGCTGGTCGTGACTCGGGCAGCAAGAGAAATATGGATTCAGAATCAGCGAGCGATGGAAGGAGACAAACGGTATATCAGCTGGAAACGTGTAGAAGATGGTGCGGCTACGTGATCTCGTCAGCACAGTGTAATTGCGGTGGGTTGATGGAGGGGTCTTTGATCGCGCTATCGGTGTTGGCGACAGCCGCAACGCGAAACGCACAATGATTGGTCCAGAAGGATACCTAGACTGAAAGAGTGTTGCTGCCCACCGCCTTCTTCCTGTCGCGACACGGCGTCGCCGCTGACTACCTTAAGCTGCACCCGTCGATGGAGCTGCAACGTTGTCCGGTGAGGTCGAAGGCAATATCCTGCATGGATGGGAGACATGTAGGGCTGATGGTGGACTGACTAACGTCAATCATCCCCATTAGTCCCTCGTCCAGATCATACCGGTCTACTGCCGATATACCATTGCTGGTCGCTGGCCGCTGGCACCAGACTCGACGTTTCGCGCACCAAGTTCGACCTCTCACTGTCATCATGAGTTCCACGTAATAGGGGTGCTGTCATGGTCCCACATGCTTCGCTAAAAGCCATGTAGATGCCTCGGCCCGTCCAGGGTGTCGAGGTCGAGGTGTACAAGAGAGAAGCTCTCGTCTGACCTCTGCTTGCTGCACAAACGTTTCTCTACAAACTTTAAGCTCAAGATGGAGAACGTTCTACCCTTCGAGGCAGTCTCAATCGACCTCATACCGTCGGTCCACCAACGCGTGGTAGACAAGTTCCACACACACACCACACGTCCAGTCGAATACCGCCTGAAGCAGCTGCGATCGCTATACTGGGGTCTCAAAGATGCCGAGCCTGCGCTTCTGGAGGCCTGCAAGCTCGATCTGGGCAAGAGCGCGTACGAAGCATATCTCACAGAAGTGGGATGGGTCCTCAACGACATCATCTTCATGAGCAAGAACCTGGCTCGCTTCGCCAAAGACGAGAGCGCACCAGACATCGATCTGACGAACAAGTTCATGCGGCCGAAGATCCGGAAGGATCCACTGGGTGCTGTTCTGATTATTGGCGCATACAACTTCCCGCTGCAGTTGAGTCTGGGTCCTCTCGTTGGCGCGATCGCCGCTGGTTGCACTGCGGTTCTTAAGCCGAGCGAGAGTGCCCCCAACGCGGCGAGAATCATGCAGCATGTCGTTGCGAAGAGCCTAGATCCAGAGGCGTATCAAGTCCTGCAAGGTGCTGTGCCCGAGACAACAGCCTTGCTGGACTGCAAATGGGACAAGATCTTCTATACTGGTGGTCTAACTGTGGGCAGAATCATAGCCAAAAAGGCTGCTGAGACTCTCACACCCGTTGCGCTGGAATTGGGAGGGCGAAACCCAGCAATCATCACGAAGAATGCGGATCCTCGACTTGCGGCGCGAAGGCTTCTGTGGGCAAAATTACTGAATGTCGGGCAAGTGTGTGTCAGCCAGAACTACATCCTGATCGACAAAGACATCCTACCTGAGTTCATCCGACAGCTCGAACTGGCTCTTATCGAGTTCCAACCCAAGGGTGCCGAAGGCAACTCAGACTACGGCAAGATCATCAATGAGCGCCAATGGAAGCGGCTCAAGGACATGCTCGACTCTACAAACGGCAAAATTCTACTAGGAGGCAAAAAAGACCAGTCCGCGCTCTTCTTCGAACCCACTGTCGTTCAAGTATCTAGCCCAGACGACTCGCTACTGAAGGACGAGTCCTTCGGTCCACTGATGCCCATCCTGCCTGTCGACGACCTCGATGAAGCGATCCGCATCTCCAACAAAGTCCATCCAACACCTCTCGGCATCTATCCGTTCGGCTCTACCGCTGAGACTAACCAGATCCTCTCTCAAACCCGCTCCGGTGGTGCGAGTGTTAATGACGCGTTCTTCCATGCCTCAATCCCAACTCTCGCGTTCGGCGGTGTCGGAGACAGTGGACAGGGAAGCTACAGAGGCCGAGCATCGTTTGAGTGCTTCACCCATCACAGGAGTGTAACCACGACACCGAGCTGGATCGAAGGCATGCTGGACGTTCGATATCCGCCGTTCACTGATGCGAAGTTCAAGAAGCTGAAGTCGATGACGGAGCAGAAGCCGAACTTCAACCGGCAAGGACGTGAGACTGGAGGATGGGTGTGGTGGACGTTAGGGCTTGGGAGTAAAGGTCTCACGGGGGGTGTCACGAGATGGGCCATTGTAGCCGCGGTGGCCGTTGTCGTGAGCGTATTGAGAGCAAGAGTGTGAGTACGATTCCGCTTGCTATCTATGCACTATGTTATGGTCATCGACCTTGCCAAAACCTCATGTATCAACATCTAGGCAAGAGATTCCAGCCTCCCTCTCACGTGGCATGAAACTTCACAGTCACCTCCATGCTCATCTTAACCTCCTCCGGCCGGAACTCCAGCGGACTCTCATCCCGACTGCCGTCTCCGCCGCTCCTACCCATCGTCCCCGGCGCTTGCTGCATCTGCTGCTGCATTTGCTGCTGCATCATTAACCCCCCTCTCCCCATCCGACCCATAGCCGGCATCACACCCCCCTCCGTCAGCTCAACAGGCCGCACATCCTTACACCCGAGCACCTCGCAATAATCCCGCGCCTTCACCAACGCGTCCTGCGCAGCTTCCTTCCTTAGTCGGGACCGATACGACTTCTCCGTAGCTGGCGTAAGGATCCACTGGATATCCTTCACCTCTACATGCGAAAGCGAAGACAGCTTCTCGCCAAACCCCCCAAGCGCTTTGAACTCCTTGAACCGGATGTCAAACGTGATAGAGCCATTGTACTGGCGTGGCGGGGCCGGCGTCGCTCCCGACCAGGGGATATGAGACGTTGCTGTGAAGCCCGTCTTGTTCCAGTGAGCTAGTGGCGAAGCCTGCTTGGCTTCTGGCGACGAGTCTTGAGGTGCGATTTGCCGGAGTAGGGCTTCCAGGTGTTTCGCTGTCGTGAGCACTTCGTCGGAGACGGTGGCTTTGTTCTTGCCTGAAGATTCGACGGCGACGTTGATGACGGCTCGTTCAGCTGGGTGAGGGATGACGGCCGTGCCGGTGACTGTTATGGCGAAGGGCTCTGACATTGTGCTGAGTTGGCAAAGTGATTGTTGTGGATTAGATGTGTGGAAGAGAGTGAGTTGACTGAAACAGAATTGAGAGGCCGGCCTCGATATATATATCTTAGCGTTTCTGAAGGCAGAGATGCCTTGTAGCCTGGAAGCACAGCCACACATTCACTTTACTGTTCTGACTGATCACGTGCTTCTCTTTTCTTAACTTGAGCAAAGGCAATCCGATGGACTATCAGACAAGTCTGAAGGCGCTGCAGGAACGCATCTCGACCAGGCTGCCAATAATTTGGCGCTCGCGACTAACTGTGTTCATCACAGACGAGTGCAAATAACAGGTGATATGGTTAGTATAGAGGGGACAGCAAGGGAGGTTGCGCGAGAAAAGAGACGAAGCCACCAGCTCTTTCGGCGCTCGCGAGGTGCCAATGTACGTCCGCTAGGGGTATCAATACTAACAATACTCAGAGATAGATAGTCCGTCTCACCCCACCGTCCCACTGCAGCCCCCGATCAAGTGCGGCCGGTACCAAGAACCCAGTCGACCAACGCCAGTGCTGCTCGAAAGACGCTCAAAAACTTCAAAGGAATGTAGTGTGCTTCAGTAGCCCTCCTGTATCCGATAACGCCTTGCTTGCTGGAGCCAAAGTCCGTAGGACAACCGAGTAAACGACAAAGTGACAATGAAAGCAGAACGCAGGAGACCAATGAGAGACCAGGAAAGAGCGCAGGCGAGGTGTGGAGCGACCCAGCTCTACTACTGCTGGGGCGGATAGTAGACTGCCGGCCCGACGTCTTGCATCCCATTATGTTGGACGGGTGGGTAGTAGTACTGCATCGGATCGTCCGGCGCAGGAGTCGGTGGAGGTAGGCCAGGCATCGCGTAGGTTGGCACGAAGCCTTCGGCGGGTTGGTAGTGCTGCTCGGACGATTGTGCTTCCGAAGCTGGGACGTAGAAGACCATGCCGTTACTCTCGTGTGCGACCATGCCTGACTGCGACGCTTGCTGCGATTCCTGTTGACTGCTCGACGATATAGGCCGGCTCTGCTGTGAAGGTGGTTGCAGCTCGCTCATGGGAGGTGCCGGGGGAGGCGGCATGTAACCTTGTGGCGGCGGCATCATGTACATCGGCATCTGCGGATAGCCGGACTGTCCAGAAGGCGGGTAGTAGAAGCCCTGCTGAGGTGGATATGTGGGGTAATACGGCGGCTGGCCGTAGCTGGGAGGCTGGATATTCGGTGCATGCATTGCTTGTTCGGGGATCCCAGAGAGCGGCGTACCAGCTGGCGGGTGCGTGGGATACTGATATTGCTGCTGCGGCGAAAAGTACGGTTGCGGCGGAGGTGGCTGCTGATAGACCGACTGCTCATTCATGTGTGCTGGCAGTTGATTTTGGAAAGGCTGAGGCTCGCCGGCCTGTTGCTGGAGTATCGCCGGAGATTCAATGCCAGTAACAGAGATGGTCTTCTGCGGACGTGGTTGGTGCAATGCTGTCGTCGGCGTACCTTGAAATTGTGGCATCTGAGGGAGTGGATACGTATGTAGAACTGGAGGACCAGTTGGGGTGTGATAACCCGACATCAGACCAACGGGCGTTGAGTTGTTTGACCCGTGTGGCAGCCGGACAACTGGACGACCAGAAGGCATGCCGACGAACGAGCCGGCCGGCGAGAACGCACGATCTCGAGAGACACCGGCCAATGATGATCGCCTGCTGGGAGCCACGCTACCTGAGTACATGCTGCCGTGCATACTCGTCCGGCGACTGGAGTACCCGTAGCCACCGATGCTCCGTTGGTAACCGCGATGGTACCCTTGCTGGTTTGGTCGCATCTGCCTAGGAATGAATATGAACGAGCGGTCGGTAGCAGGGAAAATGTATCGTTGGATGCCTGGAAGAAAAACACGAACAGGTTTGTCCCTGCGCAGCGGTGGACGATGGTTTGGTAGCCGGACATATCTTCGTGCCTTGGCCTCAGCAAGAGCGACAGGCGCCTTCATACCAGGTAGCTTGACACGAACTTGCAGCGTACCAAGGTAAATCGTGCTATCAAACGAGATCACACTTGGCTGAGCGCTGGCGGACGGTGCGTTGTTCGGTTGCATCGCAGGCTTCGGGAATAGATGTGCTGAGTAATTTGACTGCTGTCGTGGAGGCATAAATGCTGGGTTTCCTGGCTGAGTCGGTGGTGCAATTGTTTCCTCGTTGATGGTATCATGGAGGTCATGCTTCCAAGTCTGCTGAGCCGCTCTCTCCGCAGAAGCCATCTGGTTCGCTGGAGAGAAAGGTCCGCCCACATCCGGCACACCTCTCCCACGACCTCGTCCGCCCCAAGCACCGCGCTGCGGGGGAGCAGGACCATGGGTTTGGCCCCTTGTGTCGTGCATGAAAAAGTTGCCGCGATTCGGGATGAAAGCTGGATTGGCATCACGCTTCTTCCGATACTCCTCATGATCTCGCCTTTGTCTTTCGGCCGCTGGCAAAGTGCTACCATTGGTTCGAGGAGGCGCAGTACCCGCTGTGCTCTGGCCATCATCTTCGAAATCCACGGCTTCTGCTTGCGCCTTGCCCTTCTCGTTTATGTCCAAACCATTCATCATTGCCTCCGTATCTGCGACCGCCTTGAACTCCGATTGGACTTGCGCAGGAGGCGAGACGTCTGATGCATCTGTACCGTTCGTTCCAGCCTGCTTGCTCGGCTTCCGTCCCTTCTTAGAGCTTGCGCCATCAGTCGTAGTCGGCTCCTCCTTAGCAGCCTCCCCTGACCGACTCTCCGTAGCACCTTGACCAGCAACGCTGCCTCCGTCCACTTCTTCCTCATCGTCCGGCTCCGTCAACACCGAGCCCTCACTCTGAGAGTCCTCCACGTAGACCGGACCCTCCTCGTCTTCTCCTTCGTCCCCGGCGCGCCTCCTGCGGCTGACCAGCGATCTCAGCGTCCGTCCAGCAGCCATATTTGATGATTCTGCGATAGCAAAGAGGTCAGAAGTCGGCTCTCCCGAGCGCAGGCATGGAGACGACTCGAAGGCGCCAGGCAACTTCCTGCAAGGAGATGGCGGAGTTAGGTGGAAGCGCAACACGGACTCGGACTCCGTCGCCTTTTCATCTCAGGGCTTTCTCCGTCCTGCTGTATAGATGCGACAGTAATGCTAGATGATGAGTGACACTCCTCCGAGGAAGAGAGGATGAAAGGATATGATGTATTTGTGATTGGTGATTGGTGAAGTGCAAAGAACATCGGACGGCAGCCACCCGGCGCCGAGGTTGTGTGGCGCAAGGAATTTGGCAAGAGCGACCCGCTCACGTGCCTCTATATGTCCACAAGATACTACGGTGAGGTATGTCAATGCACTTCCCTTCTGCTACTTCTAATTTCAAGTAATATGTGATATTCTTCAGACAGGCTGAAAATAGGAATAAAGGACAAGGGTCCACTACGTTCGGACTCTACGCTGATACACATGTCATAGTATCCCTTCCCCCTCAAGCCAACTTCTCCACGCACTGGCGGACAATCTACGATCTCGGTCCGTCTGCAACACCAGTCGACAGCAGTCGACGAAGTCCTGACACGCCGCCATTCTTTTCTGCACAACATGGTCCATCCTTGCGAATCGAAGTGGATCGCCAGACTTGATGGAGTTCCTTAATCTGAACATGTTATCCCCACAGGCAGCGCTATATGGGGAGGCACCAACGATCAAGAACAGAAGGGTGACTCCGAGGCTCCAAGCATCGCTTGCGAAAGTAGGCGTATTCAGATCCTTCTGGATTCGTAGCTGTTCTGGGGCCATGAAGTCCCAGGTACCACCTGCATTGGCCGCGGAGTCCTGACCGGGTATGAAGGACGCTGAGAAGTCAATATACCGCGCTCGAATGACCAGCGAGTCCTGGTCGTCGTGGTCCGACACATCGAGCAGTACATTGGCCGGTTTTATGTCTGCATGTACAATACCAGCATTGTGGATGAACTCCAGGCCACTGACAAGATCATTCGCAATTTTAGGAAACACACTGCGAAGCTCGAGATGTCGCTCGAGCTCTGTCATGACCTTCAGCCTGCGTGACAAGCTCTCAAGCGAGCCTCCGATGACTCCTTCGAATATCAGTGAGTCGATTCGCTCGTCCAGGCCATGGAAGGGGACTATGTAATGATGCGCTGTTCCTGTCCGTTGCAGCCTAGTTAAGGTTCTGGCTTCATCGTGGAAGATTTTCTTTGCGTCAGGACGAGAAGCCGTTTTGACCGCGAAAAGACTGCAAGGTGGCAGCTTCGATGTGCTTCGAGGTGTACCAGGTGGAGATGGAACGTCTTGCCGGGTTCGTCTGGGAGTTTTGACGATCGGCTGTGCAAAGTAGACGACGCTCCAAAGTCCTGTCCCTACAGAGCGAGCCCGATCAAGCTCGTAGTCGATCTTCGCGAAGTCGAAAGGGATGATGTCGACGCTCTCTGTAGATGGCAGAGAACTTTCAAGATCGACTGCCATGTCTTTGGGCGGCGTGGTGGGTGGTGTAAGAAGGCTGCCTTCCCCTACATTACGCTCCTGAGGAGTAACGGTGTTGTCGCGAGACTCAGATACAGTATATAGAGTTGCGATCTGCGATCTCACGTCCGATCGATTTGCACTTGGGTTCAGACGCAAGCGTGCTTTCCTAAAGCCCACTTGTACTGCAGATTTGCGACGCCAGTGCTGCCAGATGTTTGTACTTGGGTTCGCTTCACCCTGGCTATAGGCACGTAGTGGCAGTGGTCGCTGTTTGGCCCTGGAATCCTGTAGGCCGTTGGTGCTCGGATCGAATGCTGGTGGCCATTTGGGTGCTTGTGCCATGACACAGATCAGTCGCGGTGGCGAACGTGACGCCGTGATGGGATGGTAGAGAGCCGCTCGACCATGTAGTCCCTAAATGCTGGTCCTTGTGTTTCCAGCTCGGTCATGATGGGGTGAACGAAGTCGCGGGGAGACAGAGTGGTGTAGTGATGGAGCAAGAAGTCAAAAGGCGCCACCATCGTGACTGCTCGAATGGATTGCAACAACCTGACTTCGCCGGGTTTTTCCTATCATCACGGGATCAATGTAAGGTCATCAGAGGTTCCGGGCAGCCTGAAATACTGACATTAGCGTCGATCAATCAACGTGCAGCTCTTGACAGCTGCTATTGGCACCGCTGACGTCGAGTGAATTTGCCTGGCGAGAGCAAGGAGAGTCCTCCCGCCATCTACACCTCTCCCGTATTTGAAGAGTATATCGATGGACCGAAAGCTCCCATCTCAAACCTGGTACCTGCTAGGACTGTGAAGACGGCATCACAGGGATGATCCATCGGCAGTCCCGTTGCACACGACTCGCCTGTAGCGATATAGCCCATCCTAGGATACGGACTCTGGATTGATGATTTGAGGGAGAGGGGCTATGACACCTGCCTCAAGCTCAGCTGGCAGAAAGAATCGAATCCTCGAGATGTCAGAGCCAGACGAGTTTAAAGCGCCCATTGTTTCTGCGCGCCATGGTCATCAAGCGGCCCCCTCCCCTACCCCCTCCAGACTCCGCCACACCTCCGGCGTCGACAACGCTTCGCTTTCGATCAGAACTCTAGCTACCAGCCTACTTCGGGAACTCCAGTCTTCTAGAACGAACGATCATCGAGCTGTTGCCTGATTGGCAGGCCTGCTCACTCGTGATAGCAATCTATTGCGGCACGGTTTGCAGCCTGAGGCGCGTACATATGGCCTATAAAACGTTCAGTTCTACATCTCGAAAGCAGAGTCCTTCCTATAACATTATCAATCACTGCTGACTACTTGCCATATGAACATAGTGAAGAAGTTGCCTTGGGAGTGGCTGTGTTCTTGTTATGATTGACACTACCTTCACGGTCGTCTACCAATAGCTCTGCTCGCTCGTAGCTCGTCATTGACTGACATACGCAGACACAGAGAGATACCGTCTAATCGAACCAATTTTGCGCGTGAAGGAATCGTCTTTACTGTTACTACAAATCCCGGCGCTCAATATGGACGTGCATCGTGAGGAGCAATCGTTCGCTCCAACAGCACAGATGTACCAGCCAGCTGCGACATCGTCGAATCTACGGACTGCCAACACCAACCATGGCAGTACAACACCTTCCTCGAGGTCCAAATCCAAGGGCAAGGGTCGAGCCATCGACCCACCGTCCCCTCCATACTTTCGTCCAGAAAAGATCGAAAGCGCAGACATCCTGGCAGAGATAGACCGTTTAGAGCGACATCGCGATCTCGAAGATCCGGACTACAGTGCCTTGGACCCTTCGACGTCGAAAGCAAGAAATGGACGAAAGCGGAAAGCCGCAGAACCCGCGACTGTCGCGGAATCGAGCACACGAGCAAAGAAATCGAAGGCCTCACGCCCGCGTTCACATCACGTCGCTTACCACAAGTGCGCACTTGAAACTCAGCAGCGAAGGGACAACAGCATCAAACGTATCCGGGATAATTGGGCTGTACCATCTGAGCAGTGGTTTCCGGAGGAGATGATGCCGACCTTGGACAAACAGCCTTTGCCGAATCCGAAGGATTGGAATTGCCCTATACTAGAAGAGTTGGCCTATCTCTCTAGCATTACGAGGAACGAACCCGAACGGGCGTATATAGCTATCCAGGACTCACTCTCGCGACCAGACAGGCTTGCTGAGGGATCGCAGCTGCTCAAGACGGACATCAAATATGCAACCGAACGCTGCGAGCAAGAACAGCCTGCACCGCTTGTATCTAGCTTGATCACCGATGCAGAAGTGGGACATGGGCATGATGAGATTACGTCTGAGCCAGCGGCTCTTCGTTCGCCTACTTTCGCAGATGTTGAGCCGAACATCAAACAAGAGGTGCAGAGTAGTCGCCCAGCTCTTGACTGGAGTTACGAGGATGATGTAGAGAAACTGAGAGAATGCGAGTTGCGACGAGATGCAAAACTGGCTGAGCTTGAAGAGTTTCAACAGAGGATGCGGGTTCGCCAACGCATGCGCGAGCGTGGTGGCTGGGAGGATCATGCGATTGCGCTGCAGTAAGGCAAGCTTGTAGTGTGAATGGACTGGATGAAACGATGCAATAATGGCGACTGACCGACCGGGATAGAATGGGGTTGAAGTCAAGCACATTGGGTTGGAAATAGCTAGATAGAGGACAAATGCATTAGGCTGACACTGTTATTGACACCGCTGATTCACGTTGCTTTTCCGAGAATCAAGAGTTCCTGTCAGTGAGGTGGGTATCTATCAAAACGGTGGATAGAGCGAAATTTGCAAACTCGTGTCCTTTAAATCGCAGTCGAGGTACCTCCAAAGCACCAAAACCACAACTTTCTCGAGACAATGCAGATCAAGCTTGTCATGTCTCATAGGAAGACCATTCGGCTGCCATGCAGTGTGCAACATCATATTAGACATCCTTTCACCGTGTTGTGCTAAGGCCAATTGCGCTACTGCAAGTCTGAATGCTATACAGCCTTTGTTCTGACAAGCATATAAACAACATGGTCTGCTGTCGAAGACCGAGCAAGTCTCCACTCTCCTGCTCTTCAGTGCCGATCAGCCCTTCCTACAAAGACTTCTAGATTTTGTCCTGAATGCCACAGTACTCGTCCCGGGACGACCAGAGCTCTCCAGTGAGTTGGTGTAGGTTTGCCTGGCCATTGGAAACTTCGACGGCTTGTACTAACAACAGCACAAGTTAGTCGACCGCAGATGACATCCGCATTCCCAAACATCCCAACGCCTTTGCCAATGTCTCTTCGAGGACAACATCGTACTTCAATCGATCCGAGATCGTGTCGGTCGCCTGGCATCAGTCATCCTCAACAGTCTCCCGTGCCACCCATATCAGGGACAAACTCAACATCCATCCCCGGACTATCCATCCCTCCCATTTCTTCGGCCAGCATGCCATCACCAGCACCAAGCGCAGACCACCAGGCCAGAACCTTTCGAGCAGAGAGGTCCAGCGATCCAATAGAGCCTGGCTTTAATACCCCCTCCGCCAGACAGCTCAGGAAGCGTAAACGTGCCGTAGCAGAGCCACTCTCGCCAGCAAAGCGGGCCAAGCCGGTCTACAACCGACACATCCCGTACGAATCCTGCGGACACGAAGCCCGGGGGTATCGAGACAAGCACATCCGAGTCATCCGGGAGAATTGGGGCGTGTCGCTGAAGCAATGGATGCCGACGAAGATGGTGCCGTGCAGGAGGGGCAACCAGGATCCCGAAGAGCTATTCCTTGAACCAGAAAATTGGAGCACACGGCTTCTGGCAGGGCTGGCTGCGTTTTCTGCTGTGACCGCGCGTGAGCAGGACAGAGCGCGGAGGGTGCTTGAAGCAGCTGTAGGGCGGAGCGATAGGGGGACTGCGTGTTCGGGGGTGCTGCAGTCGGATGTGCGATATGCTATCGAGCGGTGGAAGCAGACGGCGGCAGCATATCCCGGTGTCAATACCACGCCAGACCTTCCAGTGGAGTCTGAGGGGCCAGGTACACCGAGACCTGCTGGAGAGAGTTCTGGGATGCCAAACAAGGTGGACAGCGACACCGGGGCTGAGTCGAGGGATGTCCGGTTGCTGAGTCTTGAGCATAGGAATGTGGTGATCAAGCAGGAGCCGGAGCTCAGGGTCACGGGTTTCACCGGTTTCACCAACGTCTGGAGTCATGAGGATGAGCTAGACAGACTGAGAGAGTGTGAGCTGCGGAGGGATCTGAAAGAGCTCGATTTGCGGGTGGTGCTGGAACGGAGGCGGCAGCGGATGCGGAGGCATGGGTCTGGCGCTGACAATGCGATTACATTGCGATGCTGTAAGGGGTCGCGCATAGGATGTGTCGCCCATCTATTGGACTAGACCTTACCTTGCCAGCCTTGCAGGTGTGAAATGGCACGGTTTAGAGATCTGGAAGTAGAGAGGTAGAAGACTGTTTCGTACCGTCCGAGTGATCTGCTTCCCAACGCCACGCTAATAGCAATGTCGAAGTCCAACCGCCATAATGATACATTAAACCAGCCGCGCCTCAAACGACCAGCGTCATCGCCTAAGGGTTCACTCGAGGTTCAGGTACACGAGGAGAGCTGCCACTGGCCGTAGAGTTGCATCCCTGCCCCGCCGACTCCGTGGTGTGCACTTCCGAATAGTCCGGCGGCTTCAATCCCGCATCACCTCTCGACAACGTCTGCAACGGCACTGCCAGTCCGTTGCCTTGCCCGTCTCTGTGAGGCTCCGAGCTCGTCTTCGGCACATAGACCGGTGGCGCCTCGCCGTACTCGTTCAGCCCCTCCTCTCTGCTGACTTCAGCACTCCTCCATCTCCCATGCCACTGATGTCTTCGCTCCGGGTTCCAATTCGCCCAGCCTCCATCGTGCCGCCGCTCGCCAATACCCCCTTGTAGCTCTGTTTGCTGGCCACCATGGAACCGAGCAGCCATCATCCTTTGACGTCTGCGTAATACGATGAAGATGCACAGCCCAACTGCACATATTATGAGGGCGAGGAATCCGAAGTAGTAGTTGGTCAGGCTGCTTGTTCTGTTGTCGTTGTTACCGCTGCCGCCCGGAGCGGTATCGTTCGCATTTGTTGAAGGCATTGCTGAGCCGGAGAGGACCATGATCGGGTTCTGTCGTTTGGTGAGAGATGGTGGCGTCGTCATCGCGGCGTAGGGGTCAGCTGTGATGGCCGCCATGTTCTGGGCTGTGGCGAGGTGGAGGAGGCAGAGGAGGTGAAGTGCGAGAGGTAGCTGTGTTTGCGGCATATCGATAGTTGTAAGGTTGTTTGCTTGTCCTGTGAGGATGCTTCGGGTGTGACTCCAGAAGGATTCACTTGGGGAGGGAGGCAAAGCAGGGTGCGAGAGGAGGAAGGTGCTGGATTTGAAGACGAAGACGGAGATCGGGAGGCTTCCGGATGCTTCGGTTGCACGGCAGACTATTTGGGCGACTGCATGCCGATGTGTTGTTATCGTGGTGTTGGTAGATGTTTCCTCCTTTGTCCGCACCGTCTAGAATATATCAACAACGAGAGCAGAGTGTAGACTTGTGCATACATGCATGTTTGTTTGCCTCTTACTAGTGAGCGCCGCATTGCGTGGGCCAGAAGCTTATTTTGCATGGCACGTGCTCTATAGATTGCCTTTTGGAACACCGCGATTTGTCTTCCTTTCTTGTCCAATCCTTCACCATTTACGCAAAGATGCCTCGAGCCGTGGGAGGTGAGATGACTCTGTGTCACTCCTGTTACAGAGTACGCGTTGACATCATCTACAGGAGTTCTGGTGGAGTGTGATCCGTCCATCAAGGCCATCATCAGCCGGATCAACGACCAACACAACCACGACATCATCATTGAGGATATCGACGACGAACATGTGCTCATCAAGAAGGACAAGCACGAGGAGCTCAAGGCCCTTCTCAAAGATGTACGTCCGAGGTGTGTACCAGAATACAATATGGAAGTCTACAGCTAACGGCATTACCAGGCACTAAGGGATACTGTCAAAGAAGCTGAAGAGACCTCTGAGTCCGAGTGATCTGGCTATCGCGGGCCCAAGTACAGGCTCCAGGCTTTCAATTTGCTGGTTAAGAAAGGCATCTCCATAGCCTGTCCCACTAAGCAAGGAAGCTGTTTACTCATCAATCACGTCAACCTACCTCAGGTCTTGAGTGATACATGGCGGACCTCCCATCTCATCCACAGTTCCTCGACATCACGATGCAATTTGCGAACACAACAGCAGTTTTCGAAATCTTGCTTGGAGGATTTACTGACTCCTGCTGAGGGAACGACTGTATCGTGTACCATCTATGGGTCTGCCTATACACACTCCCACTTCACCCTAGACAGCATTCCCACTTCTCAGCACCTAGCGCGCTCAGTTCACGCTATCGGACCCAGGCATGTTCTTCAGCTGACCAGCGCCCTCAATCGACTCCACCCACGGTGCCCTCAATGGCACGTAAAGCTCCACACCGGGCTTCGCATCCGCCAGAGCATTGGAGTCGTCCAGGATGCCAACCTTGATCACCTTGTTCTCGCCAAAAGTCGGGCCATCACGGAAGAGTGTAGTACCGCAGTCACCGCAGAAATGAGAGGTGACGGTGTTACCGGTATCAGCGCCCTTCTTGCCGATGGTCTTCGGGGTGCCGGACGTCACGGAGAAGCCTTGGCCGGGCACGATAATGTTGGTGCTGTAGGTCGAGCCGGTGATCTTCTTGCAGTCATTGCAATGGCAGAGGGCCTGGTGCCACAACGTCAGCTAGAAGGAACAGTGCAAGCCGTTGGCCTACTGGAACCGACACCAAGAAAGAACGCACCTTTGCCTGGATCTCGCCAGTGTACTCGATGGCGCACGCACCACAGAAGCAGCTTCCCTTGGCCATGATGATTGGATCGGAAATTGGCTTGGTTTGAGGACTGGTGAAAACTTGATTGGATTGGATGAAAAGTAAAGTCAATTGCTGGTATTCAAGACCTTGATGGTCCAGGGAGATGAATATATATACCCCCACCAGATCCTCTGCGACATCCACCTGCCCCGCCAAAACAACGACCATACTTCGACGTCACAGACGGCCTGGCCCATGGCGGGGCCTGAACTTAGCACCAAAGTGACAAATAGCAGCGACTCCTTTGGTCCATTTTCGACTTTGGCGCCTATCATGCAGCCGACAAGGAGCCTTTTATGCGCGCCACCTCGGGCCCCCGAATCTGAAATGGGGTTGGTATATGGAGCTGAGAGCGAGCAACAACAGCGCAGAGATGTTTGAGCAACGCCGAAAGGATTCGTGGGGCAATTGTCCAGCGAAATCTCACCCCACGTGATCTGGCGATGCACTAAAATCAAATATTCGCGGAAGTGGGCCGCTCTGCGCCCTTCGCGACGCGGTTTCGAGTATGGAGCAACGAGTTGGCGAAGCTGTTGCGTACAGCCGCACCTCTTAGCTTGTTGAACTCTCCTTGGCGATCGAGTTTCTTCGACAGGATTGGAAAGCGGCGGATGTGCTGTGCTATGCCTACTGTCTTGGGAAATATACATCCGAGATGGCTCGAGGTGAGGATGCTCAATTTTCACGAATGGAGACCGGATGGTTCTCTCAACCGACAGCAAACTCATGTGGACCTGACCCAGCAGTCTACGCGGCGCATACGTTGTCCTCCATCGCAGTTCAAAGCAAGCATGAGCTCGATAGCAGCGTGGTGAGGTTCGGGGCTACATTGGGCTGTAGTCGAGTTGAAGTGCGGACACGTTGAACGGGACTCCTCATGTTTTGGTCCTCGTAGCTACTGCTCCAACTAGCCACTTTTCCAATGGTCACATCACTTTTGATAATACTAGTTCGCTATTGTGGAACAGCAGCACCATCACCCCTCTGATCACTCCCAGCACTCCACACACCCTTCTTCTCGATAGGATCGACATGCCATCTGATGACCTGTCCGCGCCCAAACAAGGACCGACCCCATCCACCAACAACTTTAACCTGGTGCCCCAACTTCTTCATACCTTGAACCGTCTCCTCGCTCATGCCTTCTTCCAGGTACACGGTCCGATCCATCACATCCCCTTCATCTGGCATCCCAGCTCCAATACACACTCTCGGCGCATCGAGTGCTGCTTGCGGTGTCTGTCCGAACACCAGCTGGTTCATCAGGACCTGCACATGCCCTTGTGGTTGCATGAACCCACCCATCACGCCGTATACTGAGTGTAAGCTCTGGTCACTCGCATTTGTCACCAGCGCCGGAATGATAGTGTGATATGGTCGCTTCCGCGGCGCAAGAACGTTGGGATGCTCGGCTGGCTGGAGTTCGAAGTTCGCTCCGCGGTTTTGCAGAGTAAAGCCGCATCCTTTTGGTATGATGGCTGTGCCGAACCCAGCGTAATTGCTGATGATGAAGCTGATGGCGTTGCCTTCTGAGTCAGAACAGGCGAAGTACACGGTATCGCTGCTGTTTTGCGCTGGACTGCCGTGTTTAGGGGGCTCTGATGCCTTCTTCGGGTCGAAGAGCTTCGCCCTTTCTGCAAGGTACTCTGGACTCAGCATACCCTTGGTAGGCACCTTCTCGACGTTCGGGTCCGCGATCCACCAATTACCGTCTGCGAAGGCTATGCGTAGGGCTTCGACGATAATGTGCAAGTATTCTGCCGAATTGTGGTCCCGAGGTTCGAACTTGGGTATTTTGCCGCTTTTCTCCAGCTGCTCGATGATACCCAACGCCATCAATGCGACGATACCCTGACCATTCGGCGGATGTTCCCAGAGCTCAATGCCCTCCGAGCTCGCATCCTCCATGTGCTTCCTGTGCGAGTCGCCGACGTTCTGAGCATTAAACTTCAGGCTTATCGGTTCTGTCGTTTCTGTGCCGACCTCCATATGGTGCTTCAAGTCGTCCAGAGTCAGATGCGCACCCAGGTCAGACGTAACTTTGATGAGTTCCTCCGCTATCCTTCCAGTATAGAACCCAGCCTTGCCTTCCTTCGCGACTGTTCGGAAAGTGTTGGCCAAGGTCGGGTTCTTCATGATCTCACCAGCTCTCGGTGCCCGACATCCATCTTTCGCATCGGGGTCGCGCTTCAGCATCTCCACGCCATTGGGCGATGCTCGTCGTATCATGGATTCCGAGTGAGCCCACTTGTCACTGTCAGCGTCAGTCTCCATGTTCTCCGGCCGAGTAACGTACTTCATACCCCATTATCTCGCTAACAGGAAATCCTCCCTCGCCCAACTCGATCGCTGGCGCCAGTATCTCCTCCATGCTCAGCTTTCCGCTTCCGAACCGCTCAATCGTATCTACCCACCCAGCTGCTGCTCCAGGAACAGTCACCGCATGTGCGCTGTCCATAGGTATACTGCCGTTCTGCCCCTCTTTAATCCCAAGGCTCTTTCGTACGGCTTCAAGAGTGCAGTTTTTGCCCGACCTCCCGCTCCCGTTTAGTGCGTGCACTTTCTTCGTCTTGGCTTCGTAGAACAAGCAGAACATATCGCCGCCGATGCCTGTACTGCCTGGCTCTGTCATATTTAACCCAGCTGCGACCGCGACAGCAGCGTCGGCGCAGTTGCCGCCTCTGCGTAGGACGCAGAGACCGCATTGTGAGGCGAGTGGTTGTGTCGAAGACACGATGCCTTTTGTGCTGTGGACGACGGAGCGACGAGAAGGGAATTGGGCGAATTGGGTAGCGGCCTCAGCAGGTGTGAAGGCTGATGTTGAGAGAGGCATTCTTGCGGTATATATCAAAAAAACCGAGATGAAGAAGGTGCCGCCCGGTGGAGGTCGTTGCAAACGAGGACGCGGTGGTGAGAGAGCAGCAATTGCAAGGCTAAGCAAGAATTCTCATGTGCGCTTAAGGATCAAGTTTCGCAGAGACCGGCAGATGATATTGAATGTATACTTACAGGTGAAGGACATGTAGTCATTACGTAGTATTTGCGAGTATCTCTCACCCCTGCCAAATCTGTCAGGTAGCTCTGTGCCGAAGGTAGCTCTGGGGCCGAAGTCGCTGAATGTAAGTAAATATGGAACCAAGCCCGCAAACAGCCGACCACCCGATCTATAATGAAATCGCTATCCGGCAGCGAATGGCGCATAGGACGATGGCACGTCGTCCTTGTATTGATCTTGACTCGTAGTGTGTTCAGCCCAATATTGATATCCGCCTTCCATCGGAACATCGAGACCACGCTCGAACATTTGGTCGAAGACAGTAGGATCCAATACGGCCTTCGTCAAGTTGAGGCCGCCTTCTTTCCACTCAAGATCCAGCTTCCAGGCTTGCTCTAGAATATCCACAAAGGGCTGTACTGGATGGAAAGCGGTTCCACGCAGCACATCGCGCTTGTACAAGATCCGCAAAACTCTTCTTGGGCATGACATCCTTGCTGCTAGCGGTCTAGTTTTGGTTGCATCGTTCACATCTAGTTGCAGTTGCCGTTGTTGTTCTTCGAGCGGAAGCAGTGATATGTTCGGTTCACGGCGAGGCCGTTCAGATGCCTCTTCAGCTTTGCTGACACCAGCTTCGAGGTCGCGATGGACACCAAGCGCGAATCTGCCGGCCCAGAAATCCCATTGCTCCGCCCTCGCCTTCCATGCTGCCTCCTTCACTTCCGGTGGGATGAGTCTCTGGTTCTGACCATGCCCAGAAGACACAGCATCAGCATCATGCACGCTGTTGTGCGTAGGCAGCGGCCTGTCCGTATGAATGCTGTGTTTCATGCGAGTGAGCATTGTTTGTGTGATGTTGCCAGTAGCGCATGCATATCGCCAAACCACCCGTACAGAGTTGAAGTGCCTTGTCTTCCATGCGAGTTGGAACAGCATACCGTAAGCAAGGTATCCGACCTCCAGTTGGGCCATGGCGTTATTCTCTACCGCCGACGTGGACGTTGCTCTCTGTCCATAGCCTCCAGCCTTGAATTCGTGCGCAGAAGCTTGCGCGGTCTCCTCCGCCCCTTCAGAACATCCACCTGTTAACGCACGCAACAATGACACTGCAGCTCTCATGTCTGTGGCGCGCAGCGCTGCGGCAATGAAGACATCCGTTGCGCTGGTCTGCTTAAATTCACCAATTCTGACACAGTCAGGCCTGTCTCGAACTTCGCCGTAGAACTTCAGTGCCTCCCGCGATTCACCCTGCTCCAGTAGAACGGCTAATATTCTATTCGTCGTAGATGCTGTCAGCCAAGCCCTGTCCTGACCATACCGTGTGTCGCAGGCACAGAGGAAGGCTTCCAAAGCTACACCATTCGTCATAGCGGCTGACAGGTCCTTTGGGATATTGTGTTCAGCTATACCTGCAACGACAGCTGGGCTCCCCAAGAGGCCTTTCCGATGCATGATTTCTTCGATGGCTTCGACTGTATCGGGGACCTTCCTGCTGGCCAAACCGTGTGCGGAGATCCAGATATTGCTGGCAGGGTTCATGTCCGCGCGTATCATGCGCCGCAAGTAGTGAAGAAAGTTACCCATTGACCCTTCACGCGCGACAGCGGCGAGTAAAGCCTCGTAGTTCGAGCAAGTCAAATTGTAGGTAAAGTCTTCCAATCGGTTCGAGATGCGGTAGATGTGGTGGAATTTCTTGTAGCGAGTGAGAAAGCGTAGACAGACATCAAGTGCATCGCTATTGACACAATGATTCAATCTTTGCTCGGTAAACAGGAAGACCAGCTCGTTCGAGACGTCGTCTTGAAAGGGTTGATAATCCCGTTCAGACTCCCTGCGCCTCGCCTTGGCAACTTGCTGGAAATGGCTTCGACTGGTCAAATGATCGACATAACCAGCAAACGAGGGTGGTGTGAGAACGTGCGGTCGCGTGCTTAGTACCTCCGATCGATGTAAATTACGACCGAACTCAGCCACGTGGAAAGGGCGCAATTCCATGGCTGCTGCGCGTGGTGCGTAGGTGATGTCGTCGAGTGTTCCTTCGAGATCCCCAAAACTAAGTTCGTCGCTCTCATCTTCTATGTTCTCCGTGATCTCTCCGGATCTAAATCCCTCTACTTGGGGCGTGCTGTCGACCAGTAGCTGCAAGATGTGCCCGAAATCGATGAGATCCCGCTCCGGGTTGCTCTCCTTGCCCTCCTGCCAGCGTCGAGCTTGCTTGTCGAGTCGGCGTTCCACGTTATTGTTCGAGGTATTCTTGTTCGAAGTATGGAAGAACTGAATGGGCGGAGCCTCTCGTTGAGCGATTCGCCTGACACTCACACCGCTTGTGGCACTTTCCTCATATATGGGTCCCAGGCTCACTGCTACTACGGGCGTCTTGATTCTCTGCTTCTCAAACTTCTGGCTATTTGCCGACTTGGTGGGATACACGTGGTCATGTTTCCGGATTAATGGAACACCGTTCTGCTTTTTGGTCTTTCGACCTTCGCCCGACTTCAATTGAAGGTCGGCACCATCCTTCAGTGTACCTGCATAGTGGCTCCGAGGGCGCCGGTTGTGCAGAACACTCGCGACATGGTGGGTTTGGGGAGGATCTGACTCATTCGGATGGCTTGAGCTCTCTGCCTGCCTGGCGGATGCTGTCTGTAGTTGACGGAAGCCAGGATTATTCGAATGTAGCAAGTGCCGACGGCGACTCAGGACCCTCTTCGCTAGGAAACCACATGGCATCTGCCGTGCATTGAAAGACTGTTGTTGTCGTACTTCGTGAAGACTGACAACCTGGGCTGGTCAAGGCACTCCCGAGAGCTCCGCAGATTGAGTTTCGGGATCGGCGAGATCGGCAAAATGCGGTCGATTAGATAAGAGCGCGTCGCGCCAACGCGTCTTCCGGTTTCTCGACAACACCTCTTCAAAATCGCCAACCATTGAAGCACAATTTACCTACACATTGTACAGCGACAGTATGTCGTATCAAATTGCTACCATAGTTGGATGAGCTGTATGCTGGTCAATTCGATACGATGCTGCATTTCTAGTCGACAAACCGGACTATTGAGTAGGAACCAGCAGACAGCCTCAGAAGATGGAAGTTTCTTCGCCCGCGAGAGACTCAAGTCCTCTACCAGAGGGCTTCTTGACGCCACGCTCGAAAGTGGCAAAGATGCTGGCTGATCTGGACGATGCAACAACGCCATCACCACCACAGCATCCACCATCAGATATAGCAGCGTTACAATTGGCAGATACTACCAAGCCTCCCGCACCTGCGCAATTTACATCTGTGAATGGCAACGCCGGACCATTCCAGTATCAGTCTGATACCGACAGTGACGATACGGACGATGTCAGAAAACCACAAGGACGAGCAGCACGCCGTATGCTTGGCAAGCTGAGGAGCTCCCCACCTTTACCTACCCAAGACAACAGGACTCACGAAAGCGATGATGAACTCTACTCTGCTACTCCGTTGCGACCATCTCGTCGTGCAATGGCTCCCATCCAGTCGCCACTGAGCAATCGGCAGAGCAACGGCCTTTTCGTCAGCCCTGCTAAATCTCTCGATGAGGCCAGCGACGATGAGCTTCCTTCGAATCCAGTAGGCCCAATCAGAAAACTGGACATCGTGACTCGCAACAAGGCCGAGCGTCGGGCCAAGGAAGCCGAATCGAAGGAGACACGGACTACATCGTCATTAGATCTGCCAGAAGAGCCTCTGGACGGTCCTCAAGATGATGCAACTGACGCGGCTGTGGACAAGATCATGTCCGACGCCAGTCGACCTGCTCGGAAAGCCAGCAAGAAAGCCTTACTCGAGATGGAGCGCGAGACTCAGCGTATGGCGCGCCAGCAAGCCTTGGCACATCAGATGCGCGTCAAGAAGAAATTCACGACCAACGACCTTTTCGCGAGGTTCAATTTCAGGCGGACTGGCGCAGCCGAGGAAGTCAATCCGGAACCGACTGCAGGAGACAGTACTGCATCTTCAGCACCAAACAGCGATGGACCTGAAGAGCGCAGTAAGGAGCCTGTCAGTACGCCTCCGTCAAGCCCACCTACACCACTGGACAGACAGAAGGCATTGGTAGAACAAGGCGCACTGAGCAAGCTACAACCAGTCAGACAGGACAGTATTTCTGCTTTTGCAGAGATGGATGATGATGATGAATTGCCAGACATTTCTGAGATTATGAGATCTTCGCAGACGCCCAAGGGTCTTACTCAGCCGGTACATCCTGCAAAGAAAGGGCTCAGGCTCGCCCGCTTGGGCAAGAAGGCCGCCTTGATTAAGAGCGACGACAGCGACGACGAGCTGGAGATCGTGCCAATGAACCCACGCCATCTCCGCATGTTCGATAAAGCGGTAGGCTCGAAACACGGGAGCAAACCAGCAGAATCTAGAGCCATCCACAATCTCAAACACCTTTCTCACATTCACAGCAGAGAAGCCCAGCCACGGAAAAAGGGCGCACGTCCCTCACTGAATCCTATTGCGCTCGAAGGTCAATTGCGCAAGCGAGCAAAAGAACAAGCTCGACTGCAACAGCTCGAGCGCATTGAAGAGCTCAAAGCGAAAGGTATCGACATCCAGACGGCGGATGAGCGCGAGAAGGAAGCAGAAGCGTTTGAAAATCTGCTCGAAAAGGCTCGGCAAGACGCTGTGGAATTGCGGAAGGCGGAGAGAGCTGCAGTCAAAGAAGCAGGAGGTGAGGTCGCTGTTGAGGTCAGTGACGATGAGGACGAAGATGAGGACTATCTCGACTCTGGGAGCGAAGCTGAAGGCATGGTGGACACTGAAAACACTGCTGGCAACGAATTGGTCGATGATGTTGCCGATGAGACTGATGATGATGAAGACGACGAAGTTGCCGACGAAAGCGAGGCCGAGTCTGAGGGCGTGATTATGGAAGATCAGGAAGGAGCTGAAGAGACAGAAACCACCGCAACGGCAGATGATCAGGAGGGTTTGAGGCTCGAAGCATCATCAACACCTGCACTTCTTAGCCGCAAAGCCAGAAAATCACGAGTCATTGCGGATGAAGACGACGAAGATGATCTGTCTGGAGGTGAAGTTGATGGCAATGGAATATCTGAGGCTCAGGAAAGCGACGATCCCTTTGCTGCGTTCGGCTTCGGAGCAGCAAATCAGAACACAGCTCTAATGAGTCCCACTCAAGCCTTCCATGCGACAATGCAGACTCCGACACAGGCCACCCAAGAGGAATCGTTTGGTATCTTCCGACGTGATGCACCAGGCTCAGTACCATCTCTGCCTCCTACTATGCCTGACCTCGATACGCAGCTGGACGACGCTTCTCAGTCTGGCTTTATGGCGAGCAGCCAAGTGCCAGAGAGTCAGCGCATTGAGTTGAATTGGGAGACTCAAGCACCGGAGACCCCGATGCCAGCAGGCATGACGAGAGATGCTTCGTTGCTGAGCGAGACCCCTGGATGGGAGCCGACGCAGGACCGAGGCTTGATCTCGCCATGGGACGTTGCGCCTAGGCTGAATCGCGAGGATACTCTCGAGTCCACGGCGGAATTCGACACGCAATCCACTGTGCAGCTAAGAGTGAGCGAATCACCTGCGCCCTCACAGACCGCACCACGACGTGGACGTCTAGGTAAAAGACGGGTTGCTCTCGACGATGATAGTGAAGATGACTCTGCAGCACCGCCTGCGTCTGTTCGAGACAAGAAGGATGCTTTCCGAGAGATGGCTCAACGTCGAAAGCAAGCTCTAACAGCCGCCGAGAAGGCCGACGTCGACAAGGAGGCACGACAGATGATGGACGAGCAGGCCGAGGAGTCTGAAGACGAGTACGCTGGCCTTGGCGGAGATGACTTTGTGGCACCAGAGACCGAACAAGATCGAGAGATGATCGACTCGTCTCATGTAGAAGTTAACGAACGTGCGATTGCTGCACACTTCGCCGAACGAGAACGGGTGCGGGAAGAAGCAGAGACAAGCAAGCTGTACAAGGACCTCACTACTGGGATGATGCGCAGGAACCGGGCAACGAATGCTTTTGATCTGGATGAAGACGAGGACGAGATTGCCGTTCGCAGGCGGCAGATGAGGCAGAAAGAAGAAGCTAAGAAGCGCAGGGCGCTGTTGAAGGATGGGAACATTGCGCACTTGGCCGACGGCAAAAGCAGCAAAGGCAAAGAGGCGTTTCTCAAGGCCATCGCCGACGATGATGGTGGGGACGACATGCTAGACTTCGGGGAAGACGACGATTCTGCTGCTGCCACCCAAGATGACGATACGCAGTCACAGTCGCTGCCAGTCGCTGCTGGAGCTTCGCAGGAAACAAGCGGCAACAAGCGCAAGGTTGCTGATGAAGAAGACAGCGGCGAAAGACCTCCGGCCAAGCAGAGAAGGACAGAATCATCTGCCTTCAAGAAGCCCACAAGCTTACTGGAGCTCAAAGAGTCTGTCAGCTTCTTGTTGGAGGGGTCTCACGGCGGCACGGCGGCGGGCCCTACAATTCTCGACGTCAGCTCAGACGATGAATATGGCGAGGCTGACTTTGATGAGGGCGACGACGATGCTGAGGAGGAAGCAGAGCAAACGCGGCAAAACGACGGGTGCTTCGCGCCGAACCCCACCAGCTTTGAAGCGAAGGCAATGCCACCACCCCGTCTTCCGGCTTCACAGCGCCGTGTTGCCGCTAAACCTGCGGTTGTCGATCGACTGTCCATGAAGCGAGCCTCTAGCAGTGGCTCCGAAAGTGCTCACAGTCGCACGGCATGGGCAGCGACGCCAGCATCAGGAGGCTTCAAGGTACCATCTCTGTTGCGTCGGGCTACGACGAATACTGCAACTCTAGCGAACGACAGGGGTGTCACCACGCCGAACTTGTCGAGGGAGAACAGCGGAGTGAAGATGGGCGGCAGCAAGAAGTCTTCGCTTGCGTACCAGGCCAGGGCGGAGGAGAGGAAGGCCATTGTTGATGCGAGCGCGAAGAGGAGGGAGGAGAATACTGCGAGGATAGCGCAGATGCGGCGAAACAGCAACGCGCTTAGCCATGGGCTCAGTGGGCGGTTTGAATAAGTAGGGTGTCTGGTGTCGAAGAGTAGCTCAAGTAAGCAGACAATCGTTTCACAATATGAATGCTTCCACGACAAGTTGTCGACTGAATTAGTGGAATAGGCTTATGAAGCTGAACACCTTCGCGAGATCGGATGATCAACGACCGTTGGACCTGTTATACAGCCACACAGCGAATGCATACTTCTCCTCTGATCTCCATCTCCATCCGGGGATCGACATCCTCTGGTTGATCACTTTAATTGACGTCAATTCTCCACTACCGAGTCGGCTATGAGGCTCAAGATCACACGATACGCTCTTCCAGCTGCCATGAACAGAGTCTGTTGGCCGGAGATCCGATTGTGTTTGGATGATCTGGATAGTGTCAGCCATGCCGCCTCTGCAGTGCACCGACTACATGTAAGAGAACCTTTCACCCGTTTTCCATACTTTCATTGTCTTTGGTCTTTTGGCTTCGTTCTTGGCCGAGGAGGACTCATCGAAATCATGGCGTTGTCACATAGAGGATTCATTGCTTCGAGCACCAAGATGAGCGGCAAAGCTTTACAGGTCGGAGGCAAGTTAACATTTGAGTGATGGGTTGTTCGATGCTAGGAGTATCGGCAGGGAACAACAAATACTGCGCCATGCGCCGTGCCTGTGACCTAGGCTCACGCATCGACACGGTAACAAGGCGAGCTCGAGTTGCTGACCGATCTTCCAGTATGCTTCGCCGCTTCGAGTGGCTTCTTTCTGCTCGGATACGACGGTAAGCCATTCCCTCAAGAACCGCTGAGCTCATTGACTAAACTTTGCTATGCAGAGGGTGTTATGTCCGGCATCATCACCGAACCTATCTTCTTGAAGACCTTCCCTCAGATGGAGCAGAACAACAAGTCTGGGGCGATCCAGGCACTGGTGGTTGCCATAGACGAGATTGGGTGCCTCATTGGTGCCCTGGGTATTGTTGGGTACGGTGACAAACTCGGCCGAAGAAGGGCTATATTGACAGGAGCCGGAATCATGATCGTCGGTGCCATTCTGCAGACCGCGTCTACGGGTAAGCAGACCATCTTGGTCGCCGTTGGCAACTCGCTGCTTCGTCGATGGATATTGGTTGATCACCGGGATCCTGCCAGGTATTGCTATGATGATTGTTGGACGAATCGTGACGGTAAGCTGGTGTTCTTCCCCGCTTACTATCACAAACTCACCACTGCCTGCAGGGCATCGGCAACGGCATGAACACAAGCACGATACCAGTCTGGCAATCAGAGGTAGCTCCACCACACATTCGCGGCTTCTTGGTTCTGTTCGAAGGAGCCTTGATTACGGCCGGTATCATGCTCTCATATTGGCTCAACTACGGCTTTTGTTTCATCACCGACATGGGCTCGTTCCAGAGGAGGTACGCGGCGCCCGTTCGTGTCCATAGATAGTACAGCTGACGCCGTCTCAAGATTTCCAATCGGGTTCCAGATCATATTCGCCATTATACTGATCGCAGGTGTCCTTGCGTTCCCGGAATCACCGCGCTGGCTAATGAAGCATGGGTATCGGGAGACTGCGGCAGAGTTGATGGCACGATTCCACGAAACAACGCCAGATGACGAACAGGTGAAGGCCGACATCGCCGAGATCGATAAGATCAACGCACTCACGGAAGGCTCCAAGCTGTCCTGGAAGGAGTTCCTCAGCAATGGCAAAGAAATGAACCTATGGCGGACTGGAGTAGCTTGTGCTTCTCAGGCCTGTCAACAAATCAGTGGTATAAATCTAGTCACCTATTACGCTACCACTGTGTTCGGTGAGCAACCCAAGAAGAATCTCGTCGGCATGACTGACGAACCACCTCAGAGACCAATTTACAATTCAACGGAACTCTGTCCCGGTTTTTGACTGCGTGGCTCGGCACTGAGTACTTCATCTCCGCGTGCGTTGCGCTTTTCATCGTGAGTCCACGTCGGCACATGCCAGATTGTCAAGCAGCAAGCTGAGATCCGACTCTGTGGTATTAGGTCGACCGGCTCGGAAGAAGAAAGCTCATGATGATTGGCGCCGCCGGAATGGGGATCTCAATGCTCGTGATGGGCACTTCGCTCTCTTTCGCCACAAAAGAGTACACAACGCCGGCTATTGCTGCAACCGTCTTTATCTTTGTATACAACACGTTCTTCGCCCTTGGCTGGCTTGGGGTAACGTGGGTACGTGGGCCAGAGCATTCGACGACTTCGCCAGGATGTGCTGACCTCTCTTGCAGCTGTACCCTGCCGAAGTGACTCCCATCAGGAACCGTGCAGAAGCGAACGGCTTCTCAACCAGTACAAATTGGATTTTCAACTATGCTGTAAGTTGTAGAGACCGGGTACTTGTAGCGGTTCTGACGTTCGCCGGGTGGTCCAACTCGCACCGATCATGATCAACAAGATCAGCTGGAAGACATTCTTCGTGTTCATGTGCTTCAACTTCGCCTTCATTCCGATTGTCTATTTCTGCTTTCCTGAGACCAATGGCCACAAGCTCGAGAAGCTGGATGCAATATTTGCGGAGGCCTATGAGAAGAAGCAGAACCCCGTGTTCACCGAGAAGCGTCACAGGAAGCATGGTGGTAAGTTGGACGTCGAGGGCGAAGCAGAAGACCAGGCAGGTTCCGAGGGCGATGAGAAGGTCGGAAGGATGGACAGTACCTTCGAGGCGGACGAACACAAGGAGGTTGCTTGATAGGAGATAACAGCAGATACTGACGATGACCGTTGTCCGAGCAGTCATGGTAATATTGCCAGATCTTGGAAATGTCTTTCACCCCATCTTTGAGCCGGATATGGCATCAATACATGTATACTCGAGTGGTCATTGTTTCAGACCCGCGCCAGTCTGGCAAATGAGGTCGGAAAAGGCTCATATGCACGGGCCACGCGTTTTGTCACAAGCATCTATTGGCCAGCTTCACTTCCCTTCCTCCTGTCCATCACATCATCATCAATCTCCATCATGTTTCCCTCCAGAGTCCAGGGGATGAACGCCGACGGGCAAGTGGGTCAGGTATCGTCGCCTTCCACGCGTCAAGCTTTCCAATAAGCACAGGCACGCCGATAAGCACGCCGTAGTGTCAGATCTAGGAGATGAAACGCCAACGCATGTGCCTCACCTCCTCCAATCCTTGCAATACAGCAGACCAATACATTAAGGTACTGCGTTTCCCTTCCTGATCTGCGGCTCGAACCTTCCATTTCGTCTCTCCTTTGTCCGCAGAAAAAAAGCAGCATGGGCGAACACTCGAGGTACTTTCGAAATGAGTCTCTCACCCAATGTAGCATCAGCAGGACGATTCATCGGACACCGTCGAGGCCGCAGTTCTGCAGTCGATATCCGGATCTCAGACCTGAGCGAACCGCAGGAAAAGACCATTGAGAGCACTCGACCACTTCTAGAAGACGAGAAATTCGAACGACTACCAAGATTAAGACCACGAAATAACACTGTTCTTGCTGTGTTTTGGATCACGTCTCTGGTGTTGACCGCATTCTTGACGCACTTTACCACGAGGCTGTATCACAGCCAACCGGGCAAGGAGTTCGCGACTGGCTTTTCGACGGAGTTGCGTAGGTACTACCCAGAGATCGCCAATATATCGTCTGTTAGCTAAGGCGACAACAGGCGCAGCGCGGCTGGCGATCGAGGTCCACGAGCAGCAATTCTACGGTAGTCTCGACTTCAACGGGCATCATGGTTTCGTACCACTCGGGTCTCCCAGCCTGAAGTTCATAGGCTCGGGTCCTGAGGTAGATGCAGCCTGGGAGGACCTTGCGAGAGATCGTTACTTTCTCTTATCTGACGATGAGGCCCGAGAGGCATACGGTGCAGATCCAGGGCAGTACTGGAATGTGCATCATGGCGGTTACGTAGCCGGGCTCGATGTTCTACACTCCCTCCACTGCGTCAACCATTTGCGGATGTCACTTTATCCGAAGATCTACCCTCAAGATCCCGTCGACGGCACTATGCAGTAAGTCGTATCGATGTGGAATCCACTATCAAGAAGCCGATCCTGCGGCGACGATGTGACCGTTGTTGGTCTTGAGCTGACAGTTCGCAGTCAGGCACACTGCATCGATCATATGAGACAACTTTTGATGTGCAATGCCGACTTGACACCAGTACCGACTCAATATTTCCCGGGTCTGCAAAGGAACTACATCAACTCGTCACGACCACACACATGCCGCGACTTCACAAAAGTCCGGGCATGGGCTTCGGACAGATTCAACGGCAGTACTGCTGTGAAACCTAGAAACCGCGATGGTACTCCGAGACAAGATTTTTATGCACCATGGTCGCCTTGACTCGTTTGACATAGGCTATGCTTATTGCCGAGCCTCTTTGCTGGTTGTTTGCCTTGAAGGGCATCTGTCGTTCGTACTATACACAAAAGAGATATGTACAGCTCATCCAATCGAAACCCCAAAGCTCCTCGCTAGCTGCGCTATATCCAACAAACATTTATATCCTGAAATGACTGCCAGCATTAAATGTCGACTATGGCATGTCGATGTAAGTCGTCTTTCGCGGGGTCCTCCTCATGCTGCTAAAGAAGCCACCGACGCTTCTCTTCTCAGCTTTCTTCTTCGCCTTCTCATCTTTTGCGGAAGGGCGAACCGTTCTGCCAACGAACGGGGCAGGAGCGCTGTCTTCTTCGTCTGGTCCTGAGGACTTGAAGAAGTCTGCGAGGTCTTGAATATTTGAGTTGGCGGCGACGTCTTTCGTACCTCCTCGAGGCATCATCTTCGGCGGCTTTGCTTGTCGGCCTGAAGACACCGACTGTGCCGAACTGTTTAGCACTGAAGGCGCCATCGAGCGTACCCTCGGATCTGCTGAGTTCTGCTGGCCATTGGTGCTAGTCGATGTCATTCTGCTAAGGGCGTCTCTCGCTTGCGGGCTGTTGACGTCGAGGAGCGGGCGAGGCGCAGTATTTGTGGGTGGCGCATTGTTGTTCAAGAAGTCAACCAGGCTCTCTCCTCGGCTTGACTTGGGTGGAGTGGCGAACCAGTCGTCATCATCATCATTGAGGAAATCCATATTGTAGGGATCCTTGTTGCGATTTCGCTTCCGTGTCGGTTCGTTCTCTTGAGAAACGCCACTTGCGGAGTTGTTTTCATAGGGTGTGGCCAATCTCGGCTGCTGATTGTTGCGAACAGGCTGCACAGCTTGGCTTCCATTACCGACGCCGTTGAGTAGTGCTGACCGAGAGTTGACAGACGTCCGCTGTGAAGATCGCATGGAGGGGGTCTTCAGACTTGCTGAATTCGCGGGCTGTCTCACGTCAGAAGAACGTTCGGTGCTGGTCCTGTCCGTGAGATCTCTGAGCTGATCGGAGTCCATGGTGGTCCTGAACGGTGCCACCGACCGAGAGATGCGGTGTTGGCCGTACTGGTCTGGCCCCGTACGGATGAAGTCGATGAGTTCTGATGAGCCGGCTGTGATAGCTTTGGCAGGGCGTGGCTGCATGCTTTGCTTTGGTTGCAGCGTAATAGGAGGGACAGGCGGAACTTCTGGGGCACCATCATTGAGGGTATTGCTCCGCGATCGATCGCCCGTGGGTGACGATGAGCGTGACGCGGAAGCGCCGTGAATGTGCGCAGAGCGCAGGGAATGAAGCGAAGTCTGAGACGCATTCGCCAGAAGTGGGACGACCGGCTTCTCCTTCTGTGGCCCGGTTGATCGGATGAAATCAGCAAAGTCGCGGGTCGAATTGGTCAAGACTCTGGGTTCCCGAGCCATCAGTCCGCTCTTTCGGTGTGTACTGGCATTCCTTGGTGAAGGTTTGCTGATCGAACGGCGCCTCGACTGCTGGTCTTCGTCCTCGACTGCTCCTGCTGTGGTGTAGGTGGGTGTTGCTTGTTTCGACGCTTGGCTCCTACCTATGCGGCCATCCGATGTCGTAGAAATGGATGTCGCGTCCATCTCGACTGGCGGCTGCCGCGATTGTGGGTGTGGAGCAGAACTCCATGGCTGCTTCAATGTCAGTTTCTCAATAGCACGTGCATGGACGATTTCACTTCACTTACAGCATCGTCACGAACGGTGTCAGGGGTCAACGTATACTTCACTGTATCGGCTCCCTGCAGAAACATGTCGAAGTCTTCCGGACCACGTATTGAGGCACTTGTCATCACATGTAAGCTCTCAGAATCACCCACAGGCCGAGGAGACTTGGGCGCTTTGGGTGACTTTGGTTCATTGCCCTTGGAGCCGCTCATCTTCTGGCCGAGGCCTTTCGAGCTTCGCGCACGTTGTGGCACAGCGATATTCTTCTCGACATCCGCAGTGAGAGACTGTCGATGTGGCGCTTTCTCGACTGCTAGTGGTTGTTGAGCACCATTTGCCAAGTTGGCACGATTAGAAACATTCGACGGCGATCGTTGAGCTGACGCTTGAGTCTGATCAGTCTTGGACGTCAAATCCGGCAACTGCCGTTGCGTAGTACTCGGCGAAGTTGGCTGCTTGATCGTTGGACTATCGAGCGCCTCCTCCGGCGGCGTATTCTCAAGGACTAATCTGGTAGGTCGTTTCGGCGCCTCCCTTGCTTGTTGTGCCTCACTCATGCGAGGGATAACATTAGAGGGCACATCTGCCGTCCACGCGACACCAATACCATCGTCCGGACCCTCTTCCTCTGAAATGGAGCCCGCACCGTCACTCACGGTTTCGGGCGCCAGAAAGGATGGCTCCTCGGTTTGCGGTGACTGCTGACCTGATGCTGGACCAGAGGGACTATTGACTATCATCATGGCTTTGATGTCGATCAAGCTCTTGCGTCTGTCAAGCTCCTCTATTTCCTGATCCGAATAAGACCGCTGGGGCTGATGTTCTGTCGAGGCCAGCAGACTTCCACTAGGATTCTGCTCCTCTTCCGAAAAGTTCGAATGGCCAAGATTGTCCGTCAGACCCACGCCATGTGGCGACGTGCTCCTGGACTGCGTCACGCTGGAGGCGGAAGGCTGCGATTCGGTGGCCGTCCCAGTGAGCGCACCGACGACGGCAGCCGCAGCTCCTACCACGACAGTGGCGACCGAAGCACCACCAACCATCAACGGGAATGATTCGCTTCCCTCCTTGTGGTCAAGACCTCTACTCTGAACTGGCATCTCTCCCGATTCCTCCTCGCTCAGTGGTGGTGGAGACGATTGAGCCTGTGGGTCCTCTTGACCATCTGGTTCTCTGGCGGCATCACTCAGGACGGATGCCTCTAAAGCGGTACCATCTACATCGGCCCGGCCATATGTCGGGGGAATTTGCGTTCGCACGGGCGTAGGCTGGGACATTGATCGCATTCTTGTCAACTTCGGCGTACCATGGTTCTTTGACGAGCTTGAAGACTCCTTTGGTCCTGTGAAGGCAGCCCTAAGCCGGTGAAACAGAGGTTCAGTGAGACTAAGTCTTCTGGCTGGTGTAGCCTCCTCGGCGGTGCGATCAGCTGCGTCTGGCTCGTCTGGCTCGTCTGGGTCTCTCGCTAATCCTGGAACTTCGATCTCGTCGAGGTCTCTCTTCGCATCACCCATAGGCAAGGTCATCAGACTTCCAAGCAAGTCTCCAGAATATGGTTCATCAGTTCCTGGTCGTTCTTCTCCATCGACGTCTGGATCAGCTGCCAGGCCGGGTACCACAATCTCATCAATGTCCTTCGTATTGTCGCCTATTGGAAGCGGTATGTTTGCTGCCAGAACGTGCTCGTGGTATTCCATATCAGCAACATCGTCCTTCTGATCTCGAGAAGCTGGCCGCGACTCGGTCATGACAGAACCTTCATGGGCTGTACCGAAGCTACTGCGACGATGACTGAGAGCGCTGACCATGGTGTCACGACTTATCGGATTGTTAGAACCCGATGAGCGATACGTCGGTGTCCCGTTTGCGGCGGCATTGTTACGCAAAGCTTTGCGCCACGTGCGCCAGAGTCGCCCAAGAGTGGAGTTCAGTGCAATCTTCTCCACGTCGTACTCCTCTACCACGAGGACGTCGGATCGCTCGACATTCGTGGCCCCTGCTAAACGCTCTGTGCGACTTTGACGGCGCGCGCGGTTGTACGATGCTTTTCCGGCCACCTGGAGTGTCTGCTCGGCGATGAACTCGAGCACCGAGGTGAGGAAGATCGCAGCGGCCCACGACACCAATCCGCTGGACTGCGAGAAGCGTCGCTCGTTGCCCTGAAACAGTTCCTCGTCTTTGACATAGCGCTGCTCGTCTTCATCCTCCATTTCGCCCAAGCGCATATACACCATCACCCGTAATCGTGTGCGCTTCCATACGAGCTCAAGATCCCAGTGCCGGTTTTCCTCTGCTGTTTTGTGCTTCTTGTCTTCCTCCTCATCGTCCCCACCAGCAAGCAGCTCTGCCAGCTCTTCTTCCGCGCTCGTGATCGCATCTCGCGCTAACCTGTGCTTCAACACCTCGGTCACAGCAGGCCTCAACGCAAGCAAGCTTGTTGATCTAGCAGTCGACAAGAAGCTGTACAAAAGCTGGTCCAGAAAGGTGTTGACCAGTGCCAATGCTCCTTCGCTGAAGCGCACATCGTCTTTGTTCAGCTTCTCGTCGTCTTCATCTTCACTCGACGAGTGTCTCTTTGCCGATAAATGTTCGCTGACCACCTGTGATGCACCAAACGGTGCAACATACTGCGCTTTTGGATTGACGTTCGTCGGATTGCTCGGGAAGTACGAGGTCAGGCCAGAGACCGTCGAGAAGCGATCGCTGTCGAAGCTGGTTCTCCTGGACATCATTGGCGAGACAGGCGTTGTCTGGTCCTCTTCTTGATCAGCGTGCCCTGCCAACTGCTCCAGACTGGACTTCGTAAGTCTCGCCGGAGATGTCCATGGAGGCGACAAGGCTGTCTGCAAAGGAGGAGGACGAGTCTTGTCATGGACATATTGTTGGACCACTCCCGCCATGGTCGCCATGCAATCGGCGGCTTCCCTGGGCACCTGCAGTAGTCGCGGAGAAAGGCGACAAGGGTGTCTAATTCGCCTTCATCTATCCGACCAGTATGATGCGAGACATGCGCTGCCCGTATACGGAAGATACCAACATCCTTAACGAGATCTTGAGAAATATAAGGACGCCGATCTCTGGTCAGGGACCACCGACGCAGTGGTTATTACACTTTAGCTAGAACGAATGCTATCCTTTCCGATGCATGCGGGCTCAGCTCGGACCAGATTAGTTGAAGAGCTCTTGTCATGCAAACGATAACACATCCGTGAAACATGCGGAGATTGGGAAGAAAGTGGTTGCAAAGGTTTTGGAGATGCTTTGCCCTGATGACCCCATTGACCCTGTAGCTCTTCGACTTCAATCGTACTTCTAGCAAACAGAAGAATGTCCAAACGTTCTCCGCAGAGGTGCTCGTTCGGGAGTGGCAGCACGCCGGCTCAACTCGATCCGGCTCCGCATCCCGCTTGGTGAAATTAGTGTAGGATGGCGCACTTGCACGTTCTCGCAAACTTCCGAAAGCCAATCGTTCGCAAGCGACACCACCTTGTGCTGCTATCTGCTCGTGCACTTGTAGAACGTGGTAGAGCACTGCATGCACACTCGGCACCGCATCCTTGTGTCCTCGGCGTTGTGCGACACTGTCCACCTTGATGGATACCAAGTTCTCGGACTGGAGATGAGACAATCTAGCGTTGAAGCTTGCTCCGCTTCCGTTGCACGCTTCTTGACTCGACCCAGCTCGGCATGTAATAACCCGGTTCGACAAGGTGATCAGCAGAGGCACAACCTTGGTGGACGTGGAGTGGGTCGGGAGCGTGGATCCGTAATGATATCTGTACTCTGCTCCGTAGTCCGCACATGATTGAGATGGAATAGGGCAAGATATTTTACCACGTGAAGTCGCGATTTCCTTGGCAACTCAAACGCGGGGCGCGTGTTTGGTTTAGGAAGTTACGAACATCATTTGCTCTTCTACGTCAAAGCAACATACGTATCTTCTGAATGGCTCCTCTAATACAGAATGGCTCTACACCTCCACCAAGCTCAGTACCTCAGTCCAAGCCGCGAGATGTTCAATATCGCAAAGCCCGGCCATTACCTGTAACATTGCTGGACTCCTGCTCCATCTGGTTCGAAGAGCTGCTCTTATCGCAAGCATTCTCCCTCCTCAGCAGTGCACTGACTTCAGGGACTGGAGCTTCCGTCGAGGCTTTTATACCACCACATCAGCATCTAGCTCTCGCAGCAACACTTGTAGTACATCCTAGTGTCACGACAAGGACAACGTCCCAAGACAAACATGTAGCTGCAGATGACGCGCTCCGGTATCTACGACATGTAAACAGTCTTCTCGGTGCACAGGAGTCTGGACTCGACAAAGCGTTCCAATTCAGCAGTGCTTCTAGTCCGTCTCGTGGTAAAGGCAGGCGAAACAGGATATCCGATATAGCTGGCGATGAGGACGACGATCAGCAGGGACGATTAAGTCTCTCTTATGCTGGCAAGGAGTCCTTATGGAACACCGCAGAGGATTTCTGGAGCGTAGTAGGCTGGGCTTTCAACTGCTCGGTCCCACATCGCCCACGATGGGAACGGTGGAAACTCTGGCTCGGACTCATGCTCGATGTTATTCAGGACGACTTTGAAAACAGGTTACCGGAGGCTGAGAAGACTTACGCGGTCACTCAGAGTACTGGTGCTGCTCAATCGGTGTTAAAAGATAGCATGATCGCGCAGTACTTGCTGCCGATTGGCGAGAGCCGGAGCAACAAGCGCAGGCTAATGCGTGCGGTGCTCGCGGACGGGACGCAGAAGAGTCTTGCCGAGTTTGGGGAGGTGTGGAAGCATGAGACGAAGGCTCCGAAGCAGAAGCAGGCTGAACGACCTGGGAAGCGCAGGAAGCTGGATCTCGACAACGGCGAGTTTGGCGACTACTTTGATGAATCGGACGAGGATAGTCTTGCGAGCTCGGTACGACGGTCGAGGTCGGGTACTGCTGTTCCAAGCGCACGGCACAGCCGAGCAGCCTCGGACGATAATGGCAACGATGAGGACGAGCTGAGTGGTTCGAAAGCCTTAGCTGTCTCAACGTCCGTAACGAGTATCGACACTTTAGGCGGCATCGAATCACTCCACCTCCGGCAGCGGATTATGGCGCTGCTCACACTCTTCTGCTCGAAGAATCCAGACGCTTTTCTGGACACAGAGGAACTCTTCGACCTATATACAGAATTCTTACGACCATTACCACTCGCCATGTTCCAACAATTCGTGCTTCCAGCGACACCATGGCTAGGACCGAACAGCCAGGCTTCACTCAATCAGATGCTGCTCCGTCCACTACTGGTCACGACTGCGCCGGCATACAACGAGAACGCGCTGACGCAGAAGGAGTTCGAGTCGTGCTATGCTCCTTATGCGGCCAATAACACGAGCTCCACGGACAATGCGAAGGTTGGCTTGTTGATTGAGAGTTTGCTTCGATTACTGTGGAGCTCGAACGCGTTGCAAGTCACGCCTGCGCTGCGAATGGCTGTGGAGCAGGGAATTGCTGCAAGAAAGGACAAAGCTGCATTTGACGGCAGGAAGAAAGTTGGTGGCAGGATCAAGGTGGATGAAGAGGCGATGTCTGTGATGGAGTGTTCGGCGGAGAGGATGATTACTGTGCTTGATATGGCTGGATGAAGCCTTGCTATCAGACACCATCCGCGAATAGCTCTCACGATATGTTACACAATATACATACTCCTCGATCGACCTACCAGCTGTACCACTGCTGCTTCGTCTGGATCGGCCGATCAGGCAAATGCACCCACACATTATCCAACTTCTGCCGTCTCCGCTTCGCCTCCCGCTCCTCAAACTCCCTAACCCGCGTCGACTCCTCCTTCAACAACAAGCTAATACTCGTCCACGGGGTCCTCATAATGAACACACGTCCTCTCGCTCGATAATCAGGCAGCGTACCATACGGTCCTCGCCCAACCCATGCCTGATCAATGTAAATCTCACTCCGGTCCTCAACAAGATGCCTCTTCCCATCCTTCAACTGTACCTCCACCGCCTTCTCCTTCCTCTTCGTCTGCGCAACCAAGTCCATCGTCCCACTCACCTCGACCGGACTCTCACTACCAGCTTCCCCGTCCAACCCACCCAACCCCATCCCCCTCATCACAACCGCCTCGTCCCGCGCGAACTCCAATTGCTTCAACACTTCCGCCGCAACTTTCTTCTTACTAAACCGCATCTGGCTGATCGCGTCCTCAATCCTCTTTCCTTGGATCTGCCGCGCCAACGCGCCGAGCTTCTTCACGCTCGTTTTCAAATTATGGCTCTTGGTCAGATGTTCCCGTTCCGTCCTTTTCACGAACTCCTCTTTCGTCAATCGCCCGCCTTTCCGAACCATCTGGATCACTTTCTTCCGCTCGAACCTTTCTCTGGCGTTGGGGTTGGGATCGGTGATGCTGAGCGTGGTTCGCGGGTCGCGGGTGAGTTTATTGGGTTCGGCGTCGTCGTCAGAGGCCACTTTGGTGGATGTTGCGGCCTGGACTTGGGCGCGGCGGTCGTCTTCGAAGATTGAGGAGGCGGAGAGGTCGCCGGCTATGTCTTCGGGTCGGGGTTGCTTGGGGGCAGAGGACGGGATGGTTGGGTTTTCGCGGAGGAATTTCTCGAGGACCGGGTTGGGGCGGGTTGACGGGGCGGGGGGTTTGTCATCGTCCGCTGCCCGACGGGGCGAGATGATAAAAGAGCGGGTTTGATGGGTATGTGTCCTGATGGGAAGTGATGAGGCATTGGAGTAGAGACCTGTGGCTGGTTAGCGATCTCCTCGCTCAAAGCAATTGTGTAGACTGAGCTCACCTCTAGACGCGAGGCGCCATGATGGGGCTGATGCGCTCATTGAGATGGCGGTCGTGATGGTAGTACCACTGACGGGGTGGATATGGGTGCTTCAATGCCGCACTTGCAGTCGTAGTTGACTTGCCAAGGAAACATCGGGTGTGGCTTGTGGCTTAACGGTATCGGGCGAACACCCGAGATCTCGAGAAGTCTAATTCTATAAACATGGACATGAACAATCACTTGAGTGTCGCTTTGGTGGCTTCAGAAGGCTGTGTTGCTGGCGGAACAACGGATACATAGGCGAATGGATATCGACTATCAACTGTATACTTCGAGATGGTGGATGTCGTGTCCAAAGACGATTATGTTATGACATTTGAATGGAAGCACCGGCGCATCTAGACTCGAAGGAGGTGGACCGCGAGCGAACTCACTTCCGGCCAGCAACCTCGTCTCCTGCCTGTGCGTCCACGTCGACGGCGTGCTGTCTGTAGTCTATGAGCGACTCTAATCCGGCTTCACCTTCACCTTGCTTGACTTTGGGCGTGTCGGGCTTTGGTCAAGGTTAGAAGGTGGTGTTTGTTGCATGGCTTGAAACGCGGAGCCTCAGGACCCTGACGGAAATTGCGCCGCATGTAAGAAGCTGCTAGACGGCGTTCTAGAAGATATGGACATCAACGACCTGCTCTCGCCCAGTGAATCGCCGGCCACACCTGGAGAAGCATCGCCGGCACCCACCCCACCACCTCCGAGAGCACGGCCAACGGGTGGCAAACGAACGACCTCCGGCCTGAGCCACGAACTGCGACAAACACCTGAAGGTGTCACATCAAATCCATCCTCGCGTCCGTCATCAGCCTACGACTCTCCCGGTAGAACCCAGCGCGCTTTCCCAACGCAGTCTGCCTTGATCTCTGCCGTGCCGAGCTTCCGATCATATCAACCGTCCACCAGCAACTCGTCTTCCGCCCTCAACTCGCCCACCCGCCATGTTCATCCGCCCAGTCAACAGCGACCTGTAGTCGCGCATCGAGGCTCCTCCACCCCGCAGATGGAAACGCTGACCGGTCAGTAATTATCCCTCAGAGAGCTTTCTGACAACTTCAAGAGTGTTTCATCACTGATATCGCTCCTTCCAGATTTGGCATATATGCAACAACGCCACCAACTCGTGCGTGCCTCGTCTTCAAACGGCATACCCCGCTCCACTGCCCAAAACAACCAACAGTCTCCTTCGTTCGTCAACCCGAACGCCAGTGCCCGTCCTGCCGCCTTCCGGAACTCATCGGGTCAGTCCCTCGCAGACATCACCATGGCGGAAGCACCATCCTCGACGCCACCACCTCGTAGCTTCGAGAGTTTTGAGAGCAGTGCCCTCTCTGACACTGACTCAGCCACGGTCACTGAACTTCTCAAACATCTCAACGACAACTCGTGGGCCTACGAGTCGCACGTTCAGCTCATTGGCCTTCTTCACAAAGGATTTGTGGCGCATGTCTACCCATCTGCCGAAAGTGACGAGTCGAGCTTACGGGATCCGAAAGCATCCAGCTTGATCATGGAATTGAGGCAGGCGCGCGAAGCGATGAAAAGTCGATTCGCTGTTGGCGCGGATGTGTGGGTGGAATGGCTTTCTGATGAGATGCTCTTGGCTTCCTCGTGGGAGGAGCGCACGAATCTGGCCGAGCTATTCGAGAAAGCTGTAGAGAGCGAACCGGCATCAGTCAAGCTATGGCGGATGTGGGTCGACTGGATATCGGCTAGTTATGCTGCTTGCAACGATTTCGAAGGCGCGGATCAGAGTCAGTGGACCGACGAGGACAAGGAGATCTGTCGGGAGCTGTTCACGCGCGAGATGATCGTCGACATTCTGGAGAAAGGTCAAGCGGCAACTCAGTGGCAAATAGATGGAAGCCGGATGCTGTGGGATCGGTACGCGGAGCTTTTCCAAGAAAACTTCCCAGAGTCGCCGACTGGCAAGGACGTGGATCAACTGTTCAATCTGTTCGTCAAGCGATTGCAAACACCACACATTAGCTGGGACGAGACTGCTCAAGCTTTCTGGCCGATAGTGTCTAGACACCGCGGCAACGACTGGGAGGCAGTGATGCGAGATGTGAATGAGTTATCTGCGCCGGCAAAGCGAGCGGCAGCACTGCGCGAGGAACAGGAACATCATCTTGTACGAGCAGTTCAGAGCGGCGATCAAGCCGCTGTGTGCAATGCCTTCTCGCAGTACCTGGATTTCGAGAAGAAACTCGCAAAGAAGACCAAGAAGCAGCCAGGACCATTCGATGCTCACCTCAGATGTGCGGTGTATGAGCGAGCCATGCTGCGCTTCCCTACTTACTCGGACTGGTGGTTAGAATACGTGGACTATGTCATTACCGCCAACGCTCCGGTCTCGGCCACATCATTGCTCGAACGAGCCGTCAACCACTGTCCCTGGTCTGGAGATCTCTGGGCAAGGTGGATCTTGCAGTGCGATGTCGAGGGCATGTCGCGGGAGCATATCGAGAAGATCAAGCATCGTGCGACGAACTCGGGATTACTTGACGTTGGTGGTATGGAGGAGCTGGTCAAAGTTCTGATCCAGTGGTGCAGCTACCTACGCAGGCACGCTTTCAGGCCCAATTGTTCGGAAGACGATCTCGACACTGCTGAGGTCGGCATCACTATGGCGCTTGAAGACATCCAGCAGGCAGGGACCAAGATCTATGGCAACGACTTCAACGGCGACCCCGTTTATCGCTTGGAGAGGATCCAGATCAAGTTCCTGTCGGAAGCACGCCGCGTCGAAGAGGCCCGTACGATCTACAGAGCACTTGCGGCCAAACAAAAGAATTCCGCCGAGTTCTGGACAACGTACTACCATTGGGAGCTATGGTTGTGGGCTTTCGACAGGATGAGTGATAAGTATCGCGTTGAGACTGTGAACAATGGCCCGGACAAAGCAACCGCGGTGGCGCAGCAAGCGCTGTCCCAACGGGCTCTGGACGAACCTGAGAAGATTTTGAGCATGTACTTGAACCACTTTCAGCAACATGAGTCAGGCGAGAAGCTACGAGCGGCGCTTGTGCAGTCGAGAGAGTTTTCGAAGGGTTTGGCGATTCGCAGGGCGAAGGAGGCCGAAGAAGCAGCGGCACAGCAGGCTGCTTACCAAGTTCCACCAACCACAGTCACGGACGGCACTTCGGCGCAGGGTGGAGAGAAGAGGAAGAGGGAGGAAGACTCGTTACCAAATGGTCATGGCGATAAGAAGGCGAAGACTGCAAACGGGGATCTACCTGCCACCGAGTCTGGAGAAGCTTCTGGGTCTGCTTCTGCGCAGATCAAGCGAGACCGGGAGAACAACACTATTACGGTCAAGAATCTGCCTGTTAATGTACAAGAACTGGACGTCAAGAAATTTTTCAGGGGCGTTGGTACCATCGTGGCTATCACAATACTCCCGGAAAAGGATGCGGAGACTCCAATGGCAATCGTCGAGTTCGAGAGCCACGAGGATGTGCTGACCGCGAAGATACGAAACGGCAGAGAGCTTAACGGCAACGAAGTGCGCATCCACGGCGGCAGCCAAAGCACACTCTATGTCACGAACTACCCGCCCGAGTACGACGAATCATCCATCCGGAAGCTCTTCGAGAGTTACGGTGACATCGTCAGCGTCCGTTTGCCATCACTCAAATTTGAGAACCGGAGACGCTTCTGCTACGTCCAGTTCCTTACTACAGAGATGGCTAAAGCAGCAGAGACAGCCATGGACGGCAAGATGCTCGATGGCAACCACAAGCTGTTGGCGAAGATCTCTGACCCGGATGCGAAGAAGCAACGATCCGGCCCACAAGCCGAAGGCCGAGAGCTATTCGTAAAGAACATTGAGCGCTCTGCGTCTGACGATGAGATCAAGACGTTCTTCGAGCAGTACGGGACTATCGTGAGCATGAACGCGCTGAAGCTGGTTAACGGTAAACGCACTGGAACAGCTTTCATTGTCTTCTCCAGCAACGACGAAACTACTGCCGCTCTTGAAGCGAACAACAAACCCTTCCGCGACCGCATTCTCCACGTCGAGCTCGCTTCAGCGAAAGGGCGAGCAGACCCACGAGAGCGAGCGCGAAAAGAGGATGTCATAATCAAGCAAGGTGGCGCATCCGCCTCCCCCGAACCCGACGCTCTGAACGGCCGCCGTGGCTCAGATATCTCGATGGCTTCTGGTCCCGCTCAGCAGGACGACGCCTGGAAGACTGCGAAGGAACGCAAGATTGCTATCTTCAATTTGCCAGACACGGTCAACGATGCACGCGTACGCACTGCGATGGAAGCACACGGACCACTAGTCAAGATCCAGATGCGTCGCGAGAGAGGTGGCGCGATTGTTGAGTTTGCGAATATACAGGATGCGTTTAATGTTCGGCAAGGCGTGGAGTGCAGTCCCTTAGGGCCGGAGGTGAAGACGGGAGATGTAGCCGACTTGTTGGCGAAGGGGAAGAAGAGGCAGGATGGTCCGGCGACGGGGTTGGGGAGTGTGGGTATGGCGCCGCCGAGGATTGCGAGGCCTGGGCAGGGAGGTGGGAAGAGAGGTGGGCTTGGATTCAAGAGGGGCGGTGCGGCTGGGAGTGGGAAAGTGGGTGGGGATGGGGAGGAGGGAGGGAAGGGTGGTGCGAAGAGTAATGCTGATTTCAGGTCGATGTTTCAGAAGGCGAAGGAGGAGAATTGAATCGGAGATACCACGCATAGCGGCGAATTGCACTGTCTAGAGAGGTGCTGTCGTTCAATATGCCAAGCCTCTTTTCATTCAGCCGAGATTCGGCACTTCTTACAAGCGAGAAGTCTTGACGTTCCTTGACCTCATCTCTACAACAAACCTTGAGGGCGATCTTGAAGAGGCCCTGCAAGCGTGCACGATCCTTGCGTGTTGGATGTGCTGTTTTGATCTTTGGATTGCGCATACTAGGCTTTTGGGTCTGGTTCCTGGACTAGCCCTGCCGGCAGATAACGGTGATCGTCCTGCTGCAGCAAACGGTGACTCGCGAGCCGCATTCGGTGAAATTTTCGCGTGCGCTCTTCCGGACGACACACCGACACAAAGTGCTGCCCATCGCGGAGCGAGCTCCTTTATAACATCTTCACTAGCAATGTGATCTCAACAATATGGAGCCTTCGACGGTTTTCGGAGCTGCTGATATAGATCCGGTACCGACACCCGCTCGCTGGACTGCCGAAGGTATCGCCATATAAGCCGCATCTCTGTTAACAACCAATGATAATGCCGACCTGATCTCCGTTGCGCTCGACGCTAGGGTAGGTCGATACAATGATCACCTCGACGTAATGTACGTATTGATCTTGGCTTCAAATCATGGGTGCTGGCTCGGTAGATTGATGAACTGTGAGCCGGTCTTATATGCCTCGGAGTGTGCTGCTGGAAGGTAGGTGTCAGTTGTTGTCATTCTTCCAATAGCTTCGCTTTCCTGTCTTGTTTCCTGTACTCGTCGCGATCATGCTCACTCCGTTGCTCACGACTGCGGCGCTCCTGTCGCAGGTACTCGCAGGTCCAGTCGCGGCGAGGGTCGACAGGCGAGCTGCTGACGTCCCAACTGTAACACCATATGGCCCGTCAGGCGCGAGTGGCCAGCTTCGCGGCTCGGAAGACCTCAACGGCTACGACTCTTCGAACCCCATTGACTACAAGGAATCGACCGTAGTACCAGCAGATGAATACGAGCTCGCCCCGGGACAAAGCCAAGATCCAGATCTTGGTCTATACCTCGACCTATCCAATGTCGAGAACCCACAGCCGGTTCGCGGAGGCACCAAAGCACCCACAGACCCAGGTCCACGGAACGAAGAGATCGACCGACAGAACAGCGACCTCTTCGCCCCTCCCGGCACGGACGCAGGAGGTCTACCAAACATTAAATGGCCAATGGGCCTCTCACACAACCGCCACGGCCTGCAGAACTCCGGCTGGGCTCGCCAGCAAACCGTCCAACAACTCCCAGTCGCCAAAGCCATGGCCGGTGTCGACATGCGCCTCGAGCCGAATGCATATCGCGAACTGCACTGGCACAGCGCGAACGAATGGTCGTACATCCTCGCCGGCAGCGTCCGCGTCTCCGCAGTCAACGAAGCCGGCGAGGTCTTCGTCGATGACTTGCAAGCAGGGGATGTCTGGTTCTTCCCGTCCGGCAAACCGCACAGTATCCAAGCCCTAGAGTCCGGCGTCGAGTTCCTTCTCGTCTTCGACGAAGGCGATTTCAGCGAAGACGCCACTTTCCTTGTTAGCGAGCTCTTCCTGCGCAACCCCAAGTTGGTCCTTGCGAAAGACTTGCGCGTGGACACCAGCGCTTTTGACAATCTCCCGCAAGACGAGCTCTACATCTTCCCCGGCACGCCCACACCAACAAATATTAGCGAGCGAAACGCCACCGGCCCGGCAGGCATCATCCCGAAGGAGCGGACGTACAGCTACCACTTCAGCCAGCAGGCCGCGTACGAAGTCCCCGGCGGGAGCGTCGAGATCATCGATCTGGCGAATTTTCCTGCAGCGTACAATTTCGCTGTCGGGCTTTTCACGATCAAGCCTGGTGCGATGCGGGAGTTGCACTGGCATACGACGAGCGATGAGTGGAGTTTCTTCATCGCTGGACAGGGACGCTTGACGGTGTATATGGCGCCTGACAGTGGACAGACGTTTGATTTCCAGGCGGGGCATGTTGGATATGTGCCGGTGCCGAATGCGCATTATGTTGAGAACACTGGGACGGTGGATTTGGTGTATCTTGGTGAGTACGACCTTCGAGTTGAGAATCTGTCTTTTCTGTTGCTAATGGGCTGCTTCCGTAGAGGTCCTTCAAGCTGATGTTTATAATGACATCTCGGTTGCGCAGTGGTTGGGTTTGACGCCGAAGCAGGTGGTGAAGGATCATCTTGGCTTCTCCGAGGATACTTTGAACCGTTTGCCGAAGATCAAGCCGTTCATTTTGCCTGGTGATGCGGATTTGTTGCAGACGAACTTTACGTCGGAGAAGGAGTGAGCAGTCTTGCGGTATGCCAGAGTATGTTTGCTCTAGTTATACAATGCTAAGGCTGTGATACCCTATTGTAATGTTACAAGTCGTAATTCGTCGAACTTGTAAAGCGACTAGGCTACTTCAGTCGTTCATCGTTCGGTCGTTGCTCATCGTTCCTGTCTTATCGATGGATTCGAATCGATTCGGTTTGCATTGGTTCGTGATCGCGGTGGTCCGCATGCATTCTGTATGTCGCAGAAGCGTTGTCTGAAACATCGCCAAACTTTCGATCCTCCGATTGGAAACTTAGTGATGATAGTGCTCAGACGTGGCACACGACCTCCAAAACTTCTTCGTGACCAGGAGAGTCCTCCCTTCAATCCACGCCCTTCTTCCTCCTCACCCTCGTCGCCCGCACCGGCTCAACAGACTCCACCACCATCCCAGCACCATCCTTCACACCACCCCCAAACAACGCCATCGTCCTCCCAAACATCCCATCCACCCTCTCCATCTCATCATCCAAAATCTCAAGCACCCTCGGCCCATCTTCCACCTCCAGTTCCGCCTTCCCCTCCACCCTCCTCCGCTTCTTCGCCGGCGCGCCCCGAATCGCCTGCCTCCCCTTTGACTGGTTCTTCGTCTCCGCCTCCTCCGCCTCCCACTTCCGCAACACAGCGTCCTCGGCCGGGTTCTCCAGCGAGTGGAAGCTGGCGTGGTGGTTGCAGCCGTCGCACTCGAAGGAGGTGGCGGCTTTGACGGGGTGGAGCATGAAGCGCAGGCACGGGCAGGCGGGGGACATGAGGGAAGTTTTGTGGTTGCAGCGGCCGTGGGGGGGGACGTAGGTCATGGCGCTCCAGACGCTGTTGGCGGGGATTTGTGTGGCCATGGTGGGGGTGGTGTTATGGGTTCCCGGTGAGGACGGTGTTATGGGGGGAGGTCAGAGGGTTTGCGCATTGTATGGATTGTAGATCGTGTGGCAGAGATGGGGTCTATTTGACGTGGACGTGAACGTGAATGTGGTTTTAAGCTTCGCGATAAAACACGCTAGTGCCACGACTTCTCGTGATCTTCAAGTCGAAGCTCTCTCTCTGCCCTTCTATACCACCTCTCCTCCTTCAACAACTCCTCCAACACCACACCACCACCGCCACGATGCCCAAGTTCTTCTGCGACTACTGCGACGTCTACCTGACGCACGACTCCATGAGCGTGCGCAAGGCCCACAACAGCGGGCGCAACCACCTCCGCAACGTCGTCGACTACTACCAGGCCATCGGCCACGAAAAGGCACAGAACGTTATCGACTCAATCACAAACTCCTACAACGACGCGGGGCAGAGTGGTAGCAACCCGATGCTGCAAAATGCGCCGGGAATGCCGGGGATGCCGGGGATGGGACCGCCTGGTAAGTCATTGCTACAAGTTGACTATGGAGGGGGTTGCTAATTTGGATATAGGATTCGGGGCACCACCTGGGTTCGGGGGACCGCCTATGCCTTCAGGGCCGCCGAACTTTGCCGGAGGTCCGCCGCCTGGTGAGATATATTTACGGCGCGAGTAATGCTGTGCATATGCTAACGTGTGATATAGGTATGCCGCCGCTTCCTCCAGGTTTCCCACCTATGCCGCCCGGTTTCATACCACCCGGTCAAGCTGGCTCGCCTGGTCAAGGCAATATGCCGCCCTTTCCGCTACCTGGCATGGGCATGCCGCCGGGAATGCCTATGCCACCGTTCCAGCAAGGCATGTTTCCACCGCAGCAGAGTCCGGGGCCGCAGTTTGGGCGAGGGCAGGGTCCTCCGATGCCGTCGCACATGAGCGCACCGCCGGGTATGGGTCAGCAGGGAAGGTAGTCAAGATACGGCACAAGGAGTTGTTCTCGACGGACATGGTGGGAGATGAGGGCAGCGGCTTGAAAGTAGCATGAGAGGTGATGAAGTTTGGGAGGGTGGATGGGTCTGATCTTAGCGAGGAGTCTGGGATTACAGTAGGTCTATCTTTGCGTATCGATGCTTTGCGTGAGCTAAATGTCGCTGTGCTCTTAGTGAGTGTGCCTATGCAACACTCGATTCGACTCCGGACCCGCACGTGACTTTTGCCAAGGCCGGAATTCCGCCGATCGCACCTTCAACCTGGAACTTTTGCGAGCGCTTCGAACTTCCAATCGCCAACTTGCCAACTTGCACGACAGACAACAAACCACAACTTTACCGAGCCATCAATCCCCATCATATCCATCACCACCACCCACCGCAACTATGTCTGAGCAACTCGTCCTCCGCGGCACCCTCGAGGGCCACTCCGGCTGGGTCACCAGCTTGGCAACCTCGCTCGAGAAGTGAGCTGCAGAGACCACGCCCTCAGTGAAGCAATAGCTAACACTGTTGCAGCCCCAACATGCTTCTCTCGGGCTCCCGTGACAAGTCGCTCATCATCTGGAACCTCACCCGCGACGAGACCTCCTACGGCTACCCCAAACGCAGCCTCCACGGCCACTCCCACATCGTCTCCGACTGCGTCATCTCCTCTGACGGTGCCTACGCCTTGAGCTCCTCGTGGGACAAGACTCTTCGTCTGTGGGAGTTGAGCACCGGCCAGACCACGCGCCGCTTCGTTGGACACACCAACGACGTCCTCTCCGTCTCCTTCTCCGCCGACAACCGCCAGATCGTCAGCGGCTCCCGTGACCGCACCATCAAGCTGTGGAACACTCTCGGCGACTGCAAGTTCACCATCACCGACAAGGGACACACCGAGTGGGTCAGCTGCGTGCGCTTCAGCCCCAACCCGCAGAACCCGGTCATCGTCTCCGCTGGTTGGGACAAGTACGTCAAGGTATGTTCGACTCTTTCTTTCAACCTTCAAACTCACATGATGGAACTTTTACAAGTATTTGCTACTTCAGAGCCTGTAGCGGTAGAGGCTGCAGGCCATGAGACACCTTTTCGCCTCACCAGGCGTACTGACCCTGCACCAAACACATTTGTCCCGTTGTACACTCATGTCAGAGCTTCGACTGACACATCTTCTTCAGGTCTGGGAGCTCGCCACCTGCCGCATCCAAACCGACCACGTCGGCCACACCGGCTACATCAACACCGTCACCATCTCGCCCGACGGCTCTCTCTGCGCCAGCGGCGGCAAAGACGGCACCACCATGCTCTGGGACCTCAACGAGTCCAAGCACCTCTACTCCCTCACCGCCGGTGACGAGATCCACGCCCTCGTGTTCTCGCCCAACCGCTACTGGCTCTGCGCCGCGACCTCCAGCTCCATCATCATCTTCGATCTGGAGAAGAAGAGCAAGGTTGACGAGCTGAAGCCGGAGTACATGGAGGTGGGCAAGAAGAGCCGCGAGCCAGAGTGCGTCAGCCTTGCGTGGAGCGCTGATGGCCAGACTCTGTTCGCTGGGTACACCGACAACAAGATTCGTGCCTGGGGTGTTATGAGCCGCGCTTAAGCTCTCCACTAATGTGGCAGGAGCTTGAGGGGTTGATCGGTAGCATGAGACACGGTTGTGGGGAGGAGATGGCATGGCACGATGATAGCTCGATACGAGGAACTCGCTGCTTTACGAGCGTGTGGGCTGGAGCACAGCGACGTCCGAGGAAAGGTCGAAGCGGTGCACGTGCTGAAGGTACTGTGTTATTGTAGCTCGTTCGGCTAGCTGCAAAGAAATGTTCAGTCTGAAAACCCACTTCCCAATGTTGAAAGTCGTCCACCTAGGCACATGAGTCTCCTGAACGGGTAGAGGTGCCCATGTCGACTCCGGAGAGGTTGCAATATGGCAGCTTCCGCAGCTTCCGGAGCTTGCCTGTTCTCCAATTTCGAAAAGGCTCCGAGGCGTTTGACTTTTGGATTCCGAGACGCATCTGGCGAACCCGCACGGCAGAGAGCGATCGCAAGATGGCATTGTGACGCCCGCTATTGTAGCTCGCTCGTCTTTTGGCCAATCGGTGCTTTTTCACTACCCAACCCTAACCCTTGACGACGACCCTTTGACGGCGGCGGTGATGTGTGGTGTGAGAATTGTGTGTGGTGTACTTACGGGGTACTGTGTGATGGTTTCGGTCTTTTTGGTGTGGAGATTGGAGTGTTGGGAGCTGAAGTGGGGGATTTGTTGACTTCGAGCGTTCTTTTGGTGTTGTTTTGAAGTCGGGTTGTGAATACGCACGCATGTTGGGGTCACAACTCAGCAGAACTTCCACGATCGAATCGGAACTACCAAGGGAAGGTGAGGAGGAGGGCACTCCACGGCGCGGGAGGTTGAGAGTACGAAGGTCATGTCTGCGCTGAATCACATCCAGGACTGAGAGATATAAGCTGTGCTGAATGATAGGTACTGTAGGTTGAATTGAAAGGTATTGATTTCATTCATTCGTCGGGGTACCTTGCACAGGCCTAGACGGCACTACGTGGCTGGTCGCATTAGAAGATTATCGCATCGCTTTCGATCGCTCTCGACCCTTTCCCACTGATATGCAACACCCAGAACCCGGATGACACCGACCCAAGCGAAGCAGTCTTACAGCGCAAACGCCAGCCCGAACCCAGCAAGCGCCAGCCCGCCATAAAACTCACTCCCCAACCCCAACCCACTCGCCGCATTCCCACTTGTCAATGATGCGCTCGCCGAAGCCGTCGTACTCGTCTCTCCCGACCCTCCGGTCGCGCTCGCCGCACTACTGCTCGGGCTCACCACACTCGTCACCGTACTCTGCTGCATCGCCGTCGTCCCCGCCGCCGCACTCGTCGTCTTGACAAGCGTACTCGTCGCCCCCGTCACCGTCGCCCGCCTCGACGTCAACGTCTTCGTCAGATTACTGCTCGCGCTCGCAGAACTCGTCGTCAACGGCTCCGGCCCTCCCGGCGGACCACCAGGCGGCGCGTATGATATATGCGTCGTGATGCACACGATACTGCCCACTTGCACCGTATTCGTGCTCAGTTCTGACGGATTATGCGAGGTGAACGCCAGCCCGGCGTCGCCTGTCCCGTCGGCGTGGAGGTAGGGCGTGCATGATATGCTGTCCAGCGGGATCCCGCCGGTGGAGTCGACGATGTAGAGGGTGCTGACTTCGTCGAGGGCGGAGGAGTTGGTGTAGGTTGCTGTGAAGGGGACGGTGATTGTGGTGTTGGTGAGGTCTTGACCCGCGCCGCCGTGCGAGGCTTCGATGACTATGATGGCGTTTTGGAGGGCGGCGGCGGAGGTGAGAGTGAGGAGGGTGGTGAGGGTGAGGGATGTTGTGAGGAGAGCGCGCATGGTGGAGGGCATGGTGGTGGATGTTATGTTGTTGTAGCCAAGTTGGTGGAAGATATATATGTGTGGTTTTCGGTGAGGGTGTATTGTCTAATGTTGAAATCACTTCCTTCGAGTCTCCTTTCGGGAATGAGGTGCAAGGCTGCCGTCTGTCGTCGCCGTGGAATGCGGTTTCCTGTCTACCGAGCAACGTGACTTCGCGACATCGACATCGTCTCGTGATATGTGCTGTTCTTGAACGTGAAATCACACTTGGATCAGGAGTATGAAAGACAATAATAAGAATAAGACCACACGTGGTCCGAGCCTACCTCTGTGTCTCGCGAAAGCACGGCGAATGCTGTCATCGTACACGGGCACCCGGTAGCTTCCTCCCCCAATTTCTGAAATGAGAGGTCTCAGCCTCGACGGCAGCCAATGAAGTCTGTTTTGCGCCGATCGGCTAGCGGAAAGGATCACCTCCGCGCGGACGTCACGCGACGGATCTACCGCTAAGCCAAACAACCTCGTGGCTCCAATCGAGCGTGCTTGTGTCTGTGTAACATGACTTCGTAGCCGCCAAATGTCACGGGCAGGTCATGTGGTATGAGTGAGAGGTGGATGTGTACTGGAAGTATTCAAGAAGGATATCGAAGCGCGTAGGTTCATTGTCACCTCAGGCGTCATCCTGCCGTAGGTCTAGCAATCCTTCTCCCTGCTCAACACGCGTATCCTGACGCAGCTTGATCGTCACGCGACCACTCGTCAATCTGTCATAGAGTTCTGGCGCTCGCAGACCCCAGTGCCATAGCAGACCAGCGAAGAAGCCTATAGCATCGTTCTTGAACGCTAAGCAGCCGGCAGCGGTGATGAGCATCACCATGTACCGATCTCTGCTTTCCTCTTCTTTGCCTTTGCGCGCCTTGCCAGCAGGTCGACCATCTTCGTTGTCTTCTTCCGCGAGTTCCCATACGCCGGGACTCTCGTTGACAGTTTGACCGACCTTAGCTAGTTCTACACCGGCTGCGAGGACCATGATGCCCAGCAGGCTCTTTGGTAAGCGCTGCAGGAGAGGTATAATACCGTCGCCTACACATAGACCAAGCAGGAGCTTGATCAGACCAAGGATGATGATACTTGCTCCGCTTCGTGCGCCAAAACGATACTGACCGGCCAAACCTCCGGATCCGTGGCAGATTGGCATGGCGCCGAACCAGCATCCGACGAGGTTGGCGATGGCAACAGAGAAGCCGATGGATGTTGTCGAAGGTGTAGGTGGATAGTCTGGGAATAGAGTAGCTGACAATGATGTTACCGCGAGGATGCTGTTGAGGATAGTCAGAGGCAGCTGTGGAATAGCTGCGTCCACAGCTCCTATTCTCCAGGCCTCGCCTCGTGGAACGAACGGTGCCGGACGCCATATACCAGCATGTAGTCCACCGTCGCCCTCGGAGCCTGGGACGGCAACAACAGCCACGAGCATCCCCAAAGCAAACACAATCAGTGCGTACGGTAGCCGCGGCACCAAGCTCGCAACAACCAACAACACAAACGCCCCAACGGCCCACATCCGATTATCATACCCCGGCTGCACGCACCCCAACGGCAGAATCAAACTCGTCCCAGCACTAATCACAAGCGCCAGCCCAGCACCAACCTGAATCCCCTTCACCACCGGGATAGGCACAACCCTATTCAGCCACCTCAGTAGTCCCGTAGCACTCAACACGAACACCGCAGCGCCCATAGTCAATCCAGCGGCTGCGGTCTCCTGTTTGCTGAAGTGCTGGCTGATTGCTACTGATGCGATTGCTTTCATCGGCTGGACCGGGAGCGGCAGGCCGTAGAACGCTCCGGTGAAGATGTTGGTGAGGCCGGAGAAGACTAGGGTGCTTGCGAGATTGATGGAGCCGGTGAGGGCCATTGCGATCATGAGGGGGAGGAGTGTGCCTAGGTCGCCGAGGGATCCGGAGAGCTCCGCTAGTGGCGAATTTTTGAGGGTGGAGAGGTTGTAGGCTGTGATGGCGCGGAGGTGTTGGCGGAGTGCCATGTTGATATTCGTGTAGTGATGATCTAGGGCAGGGACAAGTCTGGATTCTAGGACATCGGAATGAATGTGATGTTGTTTCAATGTCCTCGCTGGATGTAGGCCAAAATAGCCAGGTGCAATGAAGTGTGAACGTCTGAGATGCTTTGTGTGATCTTTCTCGATTGAGAGCTCTCACCAGGAGTAGATTGTGCTAAGCATGATATATATACAACAGAAGAAGTATTAAAGATGGAGTCGGCTGACGAAGGGAACAGTAGCGAGGGAAGTGTGATTGAGGTGTGGTGGTACAGTGCACGGTCCCACTGCAAGTGACCAGCTCACTGCCAGCCTTGTCTCCCTACTACTTTGTATGCGATGAACGCAGCCTTATCAGGCTTGAGACACCCCAGGCGCGGCTACGTAGCTGTTGCCTGGTGTCGATGCATTGCTGTGCCGTACGGACGTTCACATCTGCCACTCCTTCGGGAGGAACAACCTTTGCGGAGCATAGGGTATCATGTATGTCACCAGATCGTACAGGAGCTGACCCTCAGTTATGATTAGGTAACCATGGAAGCTCAGTATGACTATCATCCTCTCTCCAGTTCACGGGCTCAGATCCGACTGCTATACCTGGAACGGAGCGTTGACTATAGCTCGCCACTTACAGGCAGACTCGAAGTCCATAGTCTGCCACGCTCAGTACCGCCCACGCTTAGATCCTTCGTGGCACTTTCGTACACTTGGAGTAATGCAATCTCCGATGCTGTACCTGTACCAATTCACGATGGTCTCGCGAACGACTCAGCGACCCTCTCCAGCCCAAGGTCGACTACTGCTACTCCTGATTGTATTTTCATCGATGGCAAACCTTTACCCATTGGAGAGAATTTGGCAGCCTTCCTTCGTCACAGCCGCCGCTGTAATCAGGGAGAGAATATACCTCTGTGGATCGACGCCATCTGTATCAATCAGAAAGGCGACCGAGAGAAGAGCCAGCAGATCTCACTCATCGGCTTCATCTACTCCCTGGCGACTAAGGTTGTCGTATGGCTTGGGCCTCCAACGGCCAATAGCGATCTGGGCATGAAATGGCTCGACAAACTCGGCTCAGGCTCACCATACTGGAAGATGCCGCTGCTCTCCTCGCGGACTTTGACAGCCATTCAGAACCTCCTGCTTCGGCGATGGTGGACCCGAGTATGGATCATCCAAGAAATCGTTGCAGGTGGCTTCCACATCAAGTTGCATGCTATTGAAGTTTGGTGCGGCGAGCGAACCACGACCTGGATGCGTGTGGTCATCGCCGCGGCACGCATGCGGGCGTATCGGGATGATCGACGCCAGTACTTTCCCAACATTGATCGCGTTCTGGAGCTCGATGCCTTGCGTGACAGCGCTCTCGGTCTGAGTCTTGCAGGACCCTATCGCTGCAACATAGAAAGTCCACTGCACTCTCCCACTGCTATGCTGATCCGCTGCCGGCGATACGATTCCACGGATCCTAAAGATAAGGTCGACGCCATCTATCACTGATTGCAGGAGATACCTCAGGGATTAGCACGCCAAACGGCGAGCTAGGAGTGGAGGATATATACATAGAGCTTGCCATCGACCGATACAGAAAGAAAGGTGTAGAGCTCTTACGGCAATGTGGAACTTCTGCCCGGCAGTTGCCCTCCTGGACTCCGGACTGGTCGACCAAGCTTCACTGTACCCCTTTGCCGACTCTGGGAGGCAAGTTATATGATGATGTGCCCTGGTGGTCTGAGCCAGACGACACTGTACTGCAGCTTATGGAGTCAGACACGCAGTTGGCACCGCAGGTGGAGCGTCGCACGTGGAACAAGATTCCAGGCTATAGCTACTTGAGGTACGAATTCCATGGCTACAACATGGATCGTGAGGCGGCCTCGGCCGAAAGCATATCTAGAAGGATGCGTGGATGGGAACGGGAGAGGGCACGCACTACAGAAGCAGGGGCGAAGAGCGGTTTTGTATTGTTCAACGACAAGTTTGAGATCATCTCGACACATTTGACGACAGGGACAGCGCAACCCAGCCAACCATCCTCAAGCAAACTCGGACCGGCCACTCCGGCATTCCCTCTCCTGTCAAACAAGGTGAAGGTATCACCGAGCACAAACAGAGATCCGATTTGCAAAGCAACCTACTATACCGTCGTCTGCCATACAGTGCGGGAGGTGACTCCAACGGAGATATCGTGGTTGATGATGCAAGGCGGACCATCGAAGTCACGGGCGTGGTGTGGGATACCGTCGATGTCGCTCACGAACAGTGTTTCCCAGATGACGTTGACGCAACGTGGCAGAATGCGACGCTGTTAACGGTCGTGATCGGCTCTTGCAAGGCCATTGCTACGTGTCATCCAGCTGCACGCCAACTCTATCCAAATGTGGAGAAGTGCATGAAAGCGTTCTGGTTAACCGTATTTGCAGGACAGCTTGGACGACAAGACAAGTTCCATGTCAGTACTGTGGACGGCGAGAAGATGACGTACATGGATTGGCTACCTGAAGTAGATCCTTCATGGTCTGCAGGAGCTCCGGTCTTGACTCCATTCACTGGCGGTCTGACAGAGATGGCACAGATGGCACACGACGATCAAGAGATACAGAAAACCTTCGTGTCCGAATCGGGATGTACTGAAACTTGGTTTGACTGGGGATCTAGCGTCGATGATCAGGACTGTCAGACGTCTACCCATGTCATTGATGACCGTCGCCGCATGCTCGGCATCAGAACCAAAGATTGGACAGACGATCAGATCCAGGAGCATGAAGATGAGTTTACGTACTTGGCGTCGCTCTGGAACAAACAGCCGTACGATCTTTACCGTCGGCCTTTCAACCTTCTCAACGTTGTCCCCGACCCATATTGGCATCTTCGGAGGGAGCGGGATGAGTTGGCGCGACGCAAGACGTGGCAACACAGATCACAGAATGCCATAATCGCTCCTGCAGATGGAATACTGCCTGGAACTCCCCTCTAGGCAGATTACAAGAGGTATTCCGAACTCTATGTGGAGGGGTTGAAGACCAATATAGCCATAGACCCGCAAGGTACCCTGGATCTTGACATGGAGAAATATGCACTGGGCCGAAGGTTCTTCGTCACGAAGAAAGGACACTTCGGCCCTGGACCTGCGGACACTCGCCCAGGAGACCGGATCGCCGTCGTATGGGGCCTTTCTGTTCCAGTAGCTCTTCGGAACCATCCAGAGGCAGGAATCTCTGGCAAGACGGTTGTTGGTGAGACATATGTTTGTGGCATTATGGATGGTGAGGTCCGGAAGAAGTGGCACGATGGCTACGTTGAGGCTGGCAAGATTCTTTTGAGATGATAAGACGGTGACCTGCCTGCACCGGTCCAAATCTACAGCAAGGAAATGCAGCTGTCAAAGCTTGTGGCAGTTTTGCCCCACGAGTGCCACATGTGTCAGCACGCTCAGCCACCTGCTAAGCACATGTAAATCTGCTGGTGCCAGGTCAAAGGCAAAAACCATGGGATCGAAGATCCATATTGTGCCAGGCTTCCACTGCATACACGTACAGCCATAGGTGCGAGAATATAGAGCTTCCCGTTTGCTCAGCTGAACTCAAGCTCGCAACCGGCTGATTAGTACTACGGTGGGTGACCACGTGGGAATACCGGCTGTTGTACGTTTTGCATTTTTGCTCTCATAACGCGTACGAAAGTGAAAACAGAACCAATTCTTTTCTGTGCGGCGAAAACCGGAAACCTGCTCCCGACCCGCTCCCTAACCTAAAACGCAAGATCCCTAAAATGCGCCAAGAGCTACCGGGCCGAAGTGGCCGATAGGCCGATAGTCTTTTCCCAGCCTGGGGCCTGGCTTCCTTCTTCCTCGCCGACTTGTATATATCGCTGAGTCGACCTCAGCTATATGATCAGCCGAACTAATCAGTAGTGGTCGTGAACCCAGCAGCGCAGCACAACGTTGTGCAGCCCCAAGTTATGCAGGCCTGCCATGATGTCTTGGCGCTCGCCGCCCGCATGTTGTGACAAACGATCAGTAAAGCGGGTATCACTTAAGCTAGGACACAGGCAGAGGCGTGCATAATGGTGATAGCGTGCCTTTGGTCAACACGAAGATTTCGAAGGGCCATCCTGCCTTTTCATGTTGGCCTCCAGAAGAAAAGCACCTATCACTCCACGGCTGCCCTGGGGAGCTCATATCAGCGTCTGACGCTCGACGCTGTTGAGGACATCGAGGAGTACAAGGTAGGCGGCTATCGTTCTGTTCACTTGGGCGATGTGTACCAGGAGAGGTACCGAGTCGTTCAAAAACTGGGTGTCGGAGGGTTTTCAACGACGTGGCTCGGTCGTGATACAGCAGCCAAGAGATATGCTGCTTTGAAGATTCTGAAAGCAGAGGAGACTGAAGCGCGCTCCGAGCTGAACATGCTTCAGCGCCTAGCTGAGCTGCAGTCTGATCATCCAGGGCGCAACCATGTCCGTACCCTCATCGACCACTTCACCATTCACGGCCCCAACGGCGACCACCTTTGCATCGTGACGGACCTCGCGGGTCCAAGTCTCTCGCAAGTCTACAATCTACTGGGCTGCGATCAAATAGCTGGCGCTCGAAGGCTCCAAGCGGACCTCGCTGGTAAAGCGGTACGGCAGCTCGTAGCTGCAGTGGACTTTCTTCACTCTCACAAGATCTGCCACGGAGGTGAGTAAGCTGCCTAGCCCACATTGACACCTGCTAACGGATTACTGACACAGACCTGACGTTGTCGAATGTTCTGTTGAAACTAAAGTCGATTGATCATTGGACAGAAGACGAGGTCTACCAAAGACTTGGTACACCCTCTCGAACGCCTCTCATAGCAGCAGAGGGCGCGGAGCCCGGCGACTCGGCACCTCGATGTACCGTCGAGACTGAACACATGCCAGATGCCGAGTTTCTCACGCAGGACGTACTTCTTGCTGATCTTGGACAAGCCTTTCATTTCGAAGAGCCGCCAAAGCCCGAGGACATCGGCGTACCTTACATGTATCGGGCTCCCGAGACCAGGTTTGAGTCGGTGTATACCCAAGCCTCGGAGACGTGGTCACTGGCTTGTGTGTTGTTCGAGGTCAGAGCAGGAAATCCGCTGTTCACCGATCTCATGGGTACCCGAGACGAGATCATACTGCAATGGGTACAGATGCAAGGCAAACTACCGAACCCGTGGTGGAGTGCTTGGGATAAACGTGCGAAATGCTTCGACGACAACGGAAAGCCTCTGACGGACTGGCCCAACGGGAGGGTCTTGGCTATTGAATACCCGCTGGTGGACAAGATTGCCGATATTGGGACAGAGGATCAAGATTTCATGATCTCGGGACCGTGCGCGCCCTTGCTTGAGCCTAGTTCGACGACAGTACCGGAAGCTGAGGCAAAGAACATGCATGACCTTCTGGAGGGTATGCTCAAGTGGAATCCAGATGAGCGCATGTCTATCACTCAGATTCGCGAGCATCGCTGGGTCACCGGGCAGCATTGAGTAGCTCCGGGCTGGAGTCGTGAGGCGCTACATATCTGCTATTACTACTACCTAGCAGGATCGGCGACTCACGATAAAACGAGGCCGGTATGTCTAAGGAATCAGCACCGAGCTTGCCCCGTTGCAAGTCATCATCTGTGCTCCGGGCGGCAGACAAGACGCCCGCTCTCGGAGCAAGCAAGCGGTATGCGGCAATATCATCCAGCTAGACGGTGAAGCGGCTGTATGAAACTATATCTCAGAAAGTGGGAACGAGCTTCCTTCCATTCGTAAGTTGCGAGATAAAGTCGTATCCGCATTGTGACAAGATATCTCTGTTGATGTGTTGACAGACAATCGCCAACGCAGTCGAAGTCTTTACCACAATAACGTAAGTCTGGTTCGGTGCTTCGTTACTCATCCCCACTTCCAGTGCAATTCGCGCCTCGCGCCTCGCATCGCATACTGCAGCCGAGCGCGGCAAACCGCAGGTCACGTGGCATCTCCTCTGCCTGCCATCAATCTCTGACGTGAAGTTCGCACAGTTCCCGAGCATCAAGTGTATAGCCCCCAATGGCATTCCTGGAAGAATATTCACTGCTCCCTCATCTCCAGCGTTTCGACGAGAAGTCGTTCCCTTGCAGCGACTCGGACGATCTCGAAGATCCGGAGCAGATACGAACAAGAATTCAGCGCTCGAGTATACTTAGGACCCTTCACGTCATCTACACTGTGGTTCTCACGTTTGTGCTGGCCATCGTAGCAGTGCAAGGCGTCTTCAGAGATTGGAGCGACAAGCAAAAACTGCCAACGGCACAGCGAGAGAACCCCTTCCCACATAGTACGACACTTACTGTTCCTCGTATAACGATCCATCGCTAATCCCGAGTTCAAAATGCAGTACCGTTGAAGTCCGTTGTCTGGGAGCCGGACCCAAATTTTGGTGCTGACATGTTTCGGGCATCGATGAATGGCAGCATATCTGACGTTGGATGGGATACTCTTGGCTTGAGTACATCTGATATCTTCCCGCGAACGTCTTGAAATTCGTACTAAACATATCGAAGCGGACGGCTACTGGCTGGAGCTATCAACCGAAGATGTAAAGGGAATCCAAGGCGGTCTACCGCCGAGATACTTCAGCTCATCTTCGACAACGACTGAAGCTTTTGTGCCAGCCCTGCACCACCAGCTCCACTGCTTGGTAAACGAGAACTCGCCCAGACAACGATGGCAAATGCTGAAAACCGCCAGATACAACTGAACGTCATTGTCACAGGGTTGGAGTTCCCTGTTGTAACGCCAGAACATGGCGAGCACTGCATTGAGCTCATACGACAAGTAAGCTGGCGTGAGCTCTTCGGCTGGTGTTTGCTAATATCTATAAATTGATACTAGGCGCTACTCTGCTCGGCTGACCTATCACTTGAGGGGCCTGTGAGAGTGACAGAAGATAAGTGGAATGGCCCCAACGGATGGGGCGGCACGCATCTGTGCAAAGACCGAACGGCGGTCGATGAGGTCGTGAGGACTTATGGCCTTCCTAAAGCAGCGTTGATCCGCCCAGCGCCAGAGCCTGACGCCGAAGCTTAGACGCACTGGTGGATGTTGAGTCGCTCATTGCTGAGCCACACCAGCGGCTCGCTGTTCTGCCTGCCGGAAACGAGTTTGGATCAGGCGGTTAACAGCATTCTGTCGTGTCGATGCACAGACACTGTCTAGAATTCTCTCATCTCTGCGGCTGGTAGTCTCTCACACGGCCGAATCGCGATTTTGGCAACGTCAAACTTCATAAAGCCGCTCATCGCGAATTGGTTGGAACTAGTGTCGACAAGTGTTCGTAACGAGATATACCAGCGCTTTTGAATAGTCATAAGTCATAGCATAACCCATTCATGTCCCATACTTTCCATAGCGTCCATCCAGTCGAACGTGGCAGACCTGCTTGGAGAGTTCCGCCGAAGCCTCTTCGTTTCACGGGCCACTGCCAGAGCCCGTAACACGTTCGAACAGTAGTCCCTGTCTCCTCACGCCCCTTCTTCAAGACGATCGAAGAACGTCTCGTGCCGCCCATCTGCCAGACTTGCTGCAACACAGATTGGCCATGCGAGTCGCCGTATCAGCGCGGCGTCACTCAAAGCCTTTAAAGCATTCACCACCATATCCACCGCATCTCGAACATCCGACACATCAGGGTTCGCATCCGATAAAACCACATGTAGATAGACCTTTGTAGGTGCTAGATATACTCGTGTTACCGTTGATACAGTCTTGTCGACAGACGCCTCTGAGCGGCGGGTCGCTTGCTGCTCATGGACGTTCATCTGGTCTTCCAGCTTGTTTGCTTTCCTGGCCATCTCTCCGACGTTCAGCTTTTGGGATGCCTGACACTCACGTTTCCAGAGGCGCAACATAGTCACCTCAGCTATGTGCTGGAACACCCGAGAGTCGCAGCCGGTAGCTTGCTGCATGTCCAAGTTCATCGTATCAAGGTCCGCTACACTGGCAGAGTCGCGAGTGAGTGATGGTCTGCGCCGTGCCGAGGCCGATCAGAGGATATCATATGCGGCGGCAAAGCTAGCTGCGAATCTGGTGACAGAGTTGTTGCCTGGGACGATAGACTTGCATCTGGCTAGAACGGACTCCAGCAGGCTTGCAACGGTGTCATGCTCCGGGAGCCCTCCTTCGATCTGCTGAGTCAGTGGAGTCTTCGACAAGCTCTGTTGGCTTCGCACATACCTGAAGTAGTAATAGCTGTAGCAAAGACAAAGCTGCATCTGGAAGTGCGTTGTCGTGGAGTGGGTTCGCACGCCTTGTATGCGCAAGATCAATGGCAGACTTGACCTGTTCAATGCTTCCGATGTGTGTTCGCAAATGGTCTGATCGACCTGAGGATCGCAAGAGCCAGTAATACGCTGCAGCCCAAGTTTCCGATAGAAAGAACTGTGCGCCAGTGTAGAGCAATGAATCATGCCCTAAACGGATGGTGGTGAGAGTCAGCAGGGGTCTCATGCGCCATGGGGAGCGAAAGATGTTGCAGAGCGCCGCGTATCGTCTGACAGGCCCTCTGAGAGACCTTCTCACTCATCCTCCCGACTTACTTTACTATTTGCTTGCGGCATGAGAACCCCAGTCCGAAACGTTTCTCGAGTTTCTTGGGTGATGAAGGGCAATATATTCGGAATGATCTGTTCAACGTAGTGGACAAGCTGAGGATCGGTGCTCATCTCTTTCTGAGCCTCTGGTTCTGCAAAGAGGCTAGGATCAAGCAGTTCGTCGAGCCCCGGAAGAGGCGTGCCCCTTGGAAGTGGTGCAGGTCCGAAATCGAAAACATAGCTTTGGTCCGCAATAGGTGAAGCGAAGAACGGTTCGTGTTGCCATGTCGAGTTGCCAATATTGGGGTCGAACTCAGACGTCGTCTCAAACAGTGGTTCGAGATGGGACAGGATACCAAGGTCTGACCCATAGCCTGGTGCTTGGGGCGATGAGGCGAAGAGCCCGTCCGGTGAGTTTGTTACTCTTGCATGAGCAGGCTGGGTATCTTCGGTAGCTACCTGACCATCGTCGCAAGTCTCGGATGAGCCTTGGGTTGCAGCAGGTGTTGCCAGTGAGTTCTGTCCTTCTCGTTCACCGCTCGCTACGCCATCACCCATGACGGCAGCGTTGGGTTGATAGCTCATTGAGTCCTCTCCGGAGGCTGATCCTCTCGAGTTCCGTCGCCTTCGACGCTCTCGCTTGCGTCTGTGGACTTCGGCTTTGATCTCTTCCGCCTTCCGCTTCTCCAAAATGCCGCCGTCCATCCAGATAGGTTTTGCACCGTAGCCAGCGCACTCGAGACGTAACGACGAGCACGTCGAGCACTTGTCACGTTGCTCATCACATTTCTTACGTCGCACACCTGACAACGCACTGGGTAAGCTGCCGACTGAAGATGTCTCTGCGACACGCAATGTCTGAGGCAATATGTGACTTACGGCATGTCCAACATCCTGTGGTGCTCCGACTTCTAGTCCTGCTGTGTTGAGAACTTGCGACTGTGATCGTATCAGCCATTGTTATCTGGGAGTATAGCTACATGGCTTTGCGATCGAAACAGATATCCCTGGACAGTCTGGAGTGAAAAGAAGTGAGTTTTGCAGAGGGGCAATATCGATGCCGCCGCGGACCTGCCAGTGTCGATCTGCCTTCGGGCTGAACAAAAGAGCTCAGTGAACCTCGTGACTTAACGCAGGAGGATGCGAGAATCCATGCATGTGGATACAGGCGTTGACATATATGTGGAGGTGCTCGAGAGTGCATATGCGTGTTGTTCGTGATGAGGGGCATGGCATGCCTAGCGCAACTCTCTCGCACAATGATGCATGTTTCCATACCAAGATAAGTGGGATACCGACTGATCGTCTTTTCTGCGTTAGTGGGAAGACGGAGGGGCGAAGCCGAACGCCTACCTGTGAACCCCTAGGTGTGAAGTATATCTGAGACGAGCTGCAAAAAACAGCGGTCCGTTCAAGCCGGTCACTGGGACGCCGGGGAGTTGTGGGGATGTACCTATCGGTCCAATCTAATGTCAGCAGACAGAAGCCAATGATGCTAAGGGAAGTTGCGAGTAGGGATGCTCGTGAGAGCATGATCAATCATACGATAACGAGGAAGAAGCGACGAGATGGAGGAGGCTTCGAAACCGGGAAGTGGGTACACAGCACAAGCTGTCAACGAGTAATACCATGAACAATGAACCAGCAAGGGCATGCAGCAGGCCAAGCACGATGCCATACATAATACATCGCGACGGCCGCGTTCGAGGGAGGAGTCGAAGGATTCTGCTTGTTACAGTAGCATATGTAGAGAGTAACACTGCCGGTACATTTCTTGCTGTGTGGTTAGCCTTCGAGCTCCACGTCCCCGCTACTTGCCCTCCCTGTTGGTCGGGGCCGGAACAGTATATGCGATGCGACGTCTGCTAGGGCTTCGAGGGCTTCTCGATTGAGGTTTCAATCGGATCATCTTTCGGCGGCTCGTTATCACAAAGCGAAATAGCGGACTCCTGCCGACGGGGGCTGATAGGTGTGTAGTCACAAGAATCATCCATGGATCTGAGGTAACCCTTACCGGGCGCAAAAAAGGCCCGGCACGTCTCGGCACGCCTCGGCCCAGTCGGAAGGCGTATCAATCCAAGCCACCCAAATTTTGCTTCTACAAATTCCTAACTTTCACCCCAGAATATGCCATTACAGCGATGTACTTCTGCCTCGCCGCCCCGCCGGAGAATCGCCACTAGCGCTCTATATGAGGCTGATACGGCTACAGGTTCTGTTAGCACAGCATCCTGGAGATATGCTTCAAAGAATGGCTTACGAGCTGCCGCGGTGGGGCATTAATGTATGCAGCCATCTGATCACGCTGACAGTCCGCTGCATTGAAGCCAAGGTGATATGCTTGCTCGCCTCTAGAGTGAAAGAGGAAGTTCATCGGGAAGTGGGGATTGAGTGGCGATGCTTCGTAGATCTGATCGAGCTCGTCTTTCGAGAGCTTGACGCGGAGCGCATCCGGCATGGCTAAGACGTGCTCCACGGTCTGCACTCCTACGACAGGGAAGGTGTATGTAGACTGCTGGAAGAGGTACGCAAGAGCCTGCATGCCGATCAGTAACTGCTTACATCCTACACCCTGCCATAGCACAAGGGCGGACGGGGAACCTCGACAGACGTACCACAGCTTGCAAACTCGTACCGTGTGTCTTACCAATCGCTTCCAGTACTTCCGACACTTTGGCATGCCGCTCACTCAAGAATTTCGGTGGCCTGGAGCCTTCGTCCTCACGGTCCGCTTCCCGCTGCTTCATTGTTCGCAGCTGGCCTCCACCAAAGACTCCCCAAGGTAATATAGCCATTCCTTGATCTTCACACATGGGGATAATCTCGGCTTCGAGGTCCCGGAACCCAGCGTTCCATCTACCTTGATACAACGAAAATGGCGTGAGGCCGTTAGAACGAGCGAACATGTTGGCCTTGACGACCACCCAGGCTGGTATATTGGATGCTCCCACGTACAGAACCTGGCGGGCCACCACAAGTGCATGCAAGTGGCGCATGACTTCTTCAACCGATGTGGCGAAGTCCCACCATTGCACATAGAGAATGTCGATGTAGTCCGTTCGAAGCTTCCTCAGACTGTCGCGGACGGAAAGCAGCAGCGACTTCGCAGAGTTGCCGGCATAGTTGCTCTGCAGCGGTACGTTCGCTTGGTCGTGCTTCTTGTACCCTGCGGTGTACTTCGTGGCAATAACCATTTGATCGCGAACTCCGCGCTTCTCCATCCACTCGCCGATCAAGCTCTCGGAGTCTTCGGACTGACCGTCGTTCGACGCATCGATGAAGTTACCGCCCAATCCAGAGTACGCATTCAAGATCTTATCGGGATCCTGGTTCGTTCCGTAAGTAGAGCGCCATCTGTTCCCAATACTGAGACCCCCAAGAGCGAGAGGCGAGACTTTGATCGCTGCCGTGGGAGAGAGGATGCGGTGATAGCCTAGCAAACTCGTCGGCTTAGGAGGCAACTGATAGGAAGGGTCACCATCCATCTTGCATGATTGTTAGTGCAAATCTTGTTGCTTCAAAGCGAGCGGAGTCTTCATTCTCGACTCGTAGTGTGGGAGCAGGTCTATCAGACGAGGTGCATGCAGCATCCTTGTGGCGCATAAGCTTTGTTTGCACGCTTTCGCATCGACCTGCATCACGGCTGTCGCAACCACTGGCCCCTCTCGTGACGCTAAGAATATCAGTGCGGCTGCGCTCGCGCTCGAGCTCGAGTCCCTGTATGCAGGCCGCCAAAAGTCGGAGCTAAAAGCTCTCCCACCTGGAGACGCACTTTCGCTTACCGCTTGTGTAACCGCGTCTCGCGCGTGTTAGAGAGCCGCGTCTCGCGAGACGACTACCTCCTATGGTCTCATGGACGTCCCACACATATGTTTTGCCATGGCGGTAAGTGTTCGGTGGCCGCGCTTTTGGAAGGAGTCGTGTGATCAGGTCCAGAAAGACTGACGTCCCCTTGCCCACGTCCACGAGTGTCTTTGCCCAATGCACAATGAACGATGCAGTACTGCTATTGACAGACGAAGAGCTGGACGATGACATCCTCGAGAAAAGATACGACCTTGGGTATTCTCGACACCCTCTCGATGTATCTCGACGATTTGGCAACGGAACTTGGTCCAGAGTGTGTTACATTGGCGGACTGTTGGTTATATGGCTTTCAACTGCTGTGGTCTCATCTGGAGTCTGGAACTATTGGCTGCATTCTGGCCATAAGTCTGACATGAACAGAGATCAACTCATTTTCTCACCGGCTCAATCGGAGGTTGAGTACTTGGTGCAAACGTTCCAGCAGAACATATCGGAGGTGCCTGTGTCGTTCCGAGACCCAGATACCGCAGACATGGCGTGGGACGATTTGTACAACAGTAAGTGGAGGGGTAGAAGCCTGAACAACCCACTACTGGCTATCGACCACTGATTACTACCAAAGGTGGATTCAGATCGAAGCTCTCCACAAGAGAGGCAATGGACATGACCAATGAGACTTTATGGGTCGACGGAGAGAGCAGTGCAGACGCCGGAGGCTACGTTGTCACGCTGAGTGTCTTTCATGAATTGCATTGTCTTGTAAGGCACACCTTCATCTTGGTCTCAACGGACACTGAACGCAAGTCAGGATTTGGTCCGTCACGCCCTCGAGCCCCACTATGGCTTGAAAGATAACGCTGCTGCCAGCCTTCCGCTCAAGCGCGAATCGCAGAAAGTCAATCGACCAGAAACAGTGAAGGCTGCAGAGTCCACTCGCTATGCGGATCTGCAAATGAGCGATCTGAAGGATCATCTGAACCACTGTGTGCACTCATTGCGGCAGGCAATCTCCTGTCATAGCGATATATCTGTCGGTGTCTGGCAGTGGGATGCTGCTTTGTCTGATTACAAGCCCAATTTTCGTACAGCTCACACCTGTCGGAACTTTGAGAGGATCAAGGGCTGGGCCGCTGCTAGAACATTCGAGTCTCAGTAGAGTAGATCATCAAGTCATATGGCCACTTTCTCAAGACTTCGTCCCAGAATATTATGCAGTCATCATGGTCGAATCGCACGGTGGACCGGCAACCCGCCACGGCTTTAAAGGCCATCTAGCAGCAAAGTAACGCCCTTGCAGTGTTCTTCACTCTGGAACTGTGCGTCGTCGACAACACGAACCATCAGCCGGTTAATTAAGCTCACATTTGGCGAACCTTTCACCGATGCTGCTCTTCAGTAACAGATACCTTACCTTTGAAATCGCAAGTTTTCTTGCACAGGTATACGGCGGCCTGCCTTTCGTTACGAGCCTTGAATGCTGTCCGCCCAACCGCTACAGCATCATTGAAGGGCATACTCCTGGATTCTCGAGTTGCGCGGCTGACCACTACATCACGGTCCAAGGCGAAGGCGACGAGGCGTGGCCTTATCGTCAATATGTTTCATCCAATACTCGCCCGCCAATTGTTCAGATCAATCAAACCGGTCAGCCGCTGTCGGCCGGTCTGATCTTTATCACGCCAGAGGAGTTCAGTCCCACGGTCGATAGGGAGGTGCCTGCCGCACTCATCATCAGAGACAACGGTGACCTAGTTTGGGAAGCCAATTATCCGGCACCAGGCGCCATGATCATCAATCTTCAACCACAGCAACTATACGAGAGACCAGTCATAATGTATTGGAACGGGACGCAGGCCAACATGCAAGGATACGGCGCCGGTGCAGTAGAGATATTGAACGACAAGTACGACAAGATTTTCTCAGTCTGTCCGGAACTCAACATCAACCTCGACACACCGTTGAGTCACACGGTGAATTGTTACTGCGACTACCATGAATCGCTAATTACACCTCACAATACGATTCTGGTGACGGTCTACAACAAAACCACAGCAGATCTATCGTCGGTCGGTGGCTCGAAGGAAGGGTATGTCGTTGACTCGTTGGCTGTCGAAGTCGACATCGATACAAACCAGCCTATCTTTGTGTGGAGTGCTCTTGAACATGTCTCTATCAGTGACTCGCATCGACAGATCGAGCAGACCGGGACGGCATCAATGCCGTACGATTGGTTCCACATCAACTCGATTCAATCATGGGGCCGCGGCTTCCTGATTAATAGTAGACGCACGTGGACTACGTATTATGTATCTCGAGAAGGAGAGATACTGTGGCGGATCAATGGGGCGGCTTGCTAGAGAGGTTTGTCGCTCTGTAGATTGAACTTGGGGTGAACGTTATAGCGGTTTCGGGAACTGGATGTCGGGTTAGCCCTCGCCGTTCGAAGCCTGTGTTACGATACGCTAACCTTGCAGTTGTCTCACAACATTTGCGACCGAGCCACTCCTATGGTAGATACTGCCATAATCGATTTTGAAAACGATCGCACTGCCTATACAGACGAATATCATTGTGACAATAGCATAAGCAGTCGTGGGGCGCTGTGCCCAAACAGGACTTTTGGCTGGCTTCTGAAACCCCAACTCAGGCGTCATGATCGAAGTCTGAGTGAACGATAACGCTCGTAGTGTGTTTCCAGAGGTAGAGACCCTTGCGTCTAGAAGGTCGACTGATCACGCTCCATCGTCAGCACATTACACGCGATAAGTGTATAAGCGCGGCCAAAACAGAGCCGCGTTGCGGGCCCGCTGAACCAAGATAGGCGAGCCGGCTTCACCTTCATTCAATACTTCCTCAAGCATTGCTGTTCTCCGACTCCCATCCTCTTATCTGGACCTGGTCGCCTCATGGTCCACCAAGAGAATTATCATGCCTGCGAGACAGAGGAGACCCAGAGATGGAGTCAACCTCATACACGACACCTGACGACAAGAAGCGCCGTGTGTGCGTGTAGTGTCCTTGTTGTTGCGACTGTTTGCGCTCTTGTCACTACTGCAGTGCTCAAACCTGGCTGGGTTGAGAATTCTCAGACTACTGAGTCACTCTCAAGCATCGTCTCGAGGTTGTCAGGTTCGTTGTCATGTATGCTTCGCCCATTCAGCTTCTAACATTGTATTAGTACCCTTGGTAAACACTCAATTCAGCCCAGAAATTGCATACCAAGCCGGCGTTTTCTCAAGTCAGTCAGAACAACTATCAGGTAGATGATGACATTACCTATCGATCGCCCGTCCAAGGTTTTAACTAACCGTAGCATAGAATGGGGAGCCTTTATCCTTGAGCCAGATGGGGATACATCAGATGTGAACAGAGTCTACACTCTGTCAGTCTTCCACCAGTTAGCTTGTCTTGTAAGTCTAAACTACTTTGATAGACGGAGGGAGATTAATATCAGGCGATAGGACTCCATTGCGAACGCGCTATCTGAGGAGAATATAACGTGGCGAGCAAATCGACAAGGCTCGACAGCCGAACGGTTTCTATATCACTGCATCGAGTATTTAACACAGACTACAGCGTGTGCTGCGGACGCTACATTGGAGAAAGCTTCTGTTATCACAAGTGACGAAGACGGATTCAGCTTTCGTACGACAGGTGTTCACATGGACACGACTATGCACCAATGTCGAGATTATCGCATAGTTGTCAACTTCGCTGCGAAATACGCAGTGACCAAATCTTTCGATAGCCAGCTCTAGATGTAAGGAAAGAAAGGCAATCATGCTGACCGCCGTGCATCGGACCATTGTCGTCGAGCTTTGTAGATCGATCAAACTGTTATCATTGACGATTAAATAGGTTCTGTCTGCGGCTCGTGTCCTTGCTAGACCTTAAGGCGGAAGATATGCTCCGTGGAGTTCCAGATTGAAATACGTTCGAAAGACGTCTGACACAATGCATTGATTGCACAAGCGCTCGAAGATAGAGTATAATCGAGCTCACTGGTATAGCATTGGTGGTTTGGAAAGCATCGAGCAGGCAACTGCTCAGGGACATTAGAAATGCAAGGATCCTTCCAAGCTGGGAGCTGTTGTCCATTGTGAAATACTCTCGTCGCCCCAATAGTGGACAAGAACTTGTTCAGGAGCATAGTATACTTTTGGGATACACGCCTGCGGGCGAGGCGTCGATGGCGACCTAGGGAAGTGGTGCAGTGGGTGCGGTTCGCCGATACGCAGAATCTGCACATCTGATCTCCTAGGCTCACAATTTGATACCTCGACTGGCTGTGGAGCGGAGAGACCATATTGGCCTTGGAATAAATTCTACAGTGACTGCAAGCATGGCAGAGCTCGGCCATTTCCGCACGTTTGTCTCGGTGCGTCATCAATAAACACAGTTGTTAGACGCAGTCGACTGACCAATAGACGTAGCGACCAGATATCGTGGTGCCCCTTCTCGATGTTACAATCCATGATGCCGCAGCTGTACAGCCAGGATATTTGCTCTATGCTCCTCACTATCAATCTACAGTGGACAACCTGGGGGGTACGTTCAATCGATCAAGACTTCAGTCTGGTCCCTATATCTTCGATACCGCTGGTGTAAGAGCTACCACCATCGTAGAAGCATAAGTGCACTCGACAACGGCAATCTTACTTATGGCAGGAACTTGCGTGGAGTGGCGCACACTTACGAGATTGGGACTTTGTCAACGACTTCAAATACCATCCTTGGGGCGAGTTCTCACTTCTGGAAGGCGGCACGCTGAAGACAATTAGCCCTAATGGGGCACGACCCATGATTCTGAACTCATCGTTGCAGAGTTGTCAAGATGTGCACTTGCCGGCATCGATCTCGGAAGTAAACCCACATGACCTCCAGCTAGCAGATGAAGGATCTACACTCGTGGTGGAGAGATCGATCGCCAACGAAGAGCCGGCCCATGGAGGTATTCAGACGATACAGGACCATCTATATCAGATCGATCGTCACTCAGGGCAGATCATCTTCTCTTGGAACTTGTCGGATCACATTCCAACGCCAAGACCCAGGGTCATAGATTTGGAAGGCTTTGCTCAAATCACGGAGATCCACTTCCTGTAATGGCATCAGCTTTCCTGACCATCTCTCAGAATACGTGCTGATCACGATTATTCTAGGCGAGTCAACTCGGTGGATAGGACGAGCGAAGGCGATTTCTTCATATCTGGCCGCGGAACCAACACCGTATACCTTGTGTCAGGGAAGGACGGTTCCATTTTGTGGCGACTTGGAGGCAGTGATAGTCCATACCGCGACTTCGTCCGCAAAGACTTCAACTTCTCAGCTCAGCACGACGCCCGCATGCTCCATGCAAACGAATCGGGAATCTCGTTGGTGTCGTTTTTGGACAATGCTTCGGACGGCTATGACACCAGCTCGCCAACGTCCTCGGACCTGGTAGTTGCCCTGAACCATACTGACCACACCGCCTCGCTGGTCACTCGTCTTGCAAGGCCTGATGGCGGCATCAGCGATCGCAGGGGCAACGTACAAGCACTTTCCCAGGGTAGTTATCTGGTATGCTGGAGTCAATCTGGATGGGTCACGGAGTTTGATCGTGATGGACGCAACATCTTCGATATTCGATTCAAGGACGAAAATATGTATACCTATCGTGCTTACAAGGTTGTATCGTCTACCTTTGACAGTTTAAAATCACCCGAAGTCCCAGCTATCCAGGCTTTCACTCAGGACTCCGTCAGGATATCGGCATACGTTTCTTGGAACGGGGGCTTTGGTGTCACGGAGTGGCGGCTGTTTGGTTGCTCTGGAATCCTGGACATAATACACAACAGTGACGTCCTTGAGTTGTCGATGTGCGAGGGCAAGTGGTCATTGTTGACCGAGATGTCTAGACAAGGCTTCGAGACACGATTGGACTACGTTTCTGAGTTCACCTTCGCCCTGGTCTACGCAGAGGCTGTAGACAAGAGCGGAGTCTCGATAGCCCAAAGTCGGCCGATCGTGCTCAGGAAGACAGCGAGGAAGCTGGCAGAAGCAGGCAGCACAGGAGAAGAAAACTCGCTGGAAGCTCCGCTGGCATCGTATACTAGTAGGGGACAATCACATGCACCCACGAAAGCGACGAGCATCATCGTGAAGACCACGGAGGCGACGGCTACAACGGCCGTTCTGCATGGACTTTACAAGATAGTAAGGGGCCCTGCATCTGACTTTTTCGGTTGGATCACATGGATTCTGCTGGGTTGGTGCATCATTTTAGCTTCTGCTTCTGTGATACTTAGTTTCAGATGTATATACAGCAATGCATTGACGATCTAGCCTCGAGCCACCCAATGCTGAAACCACATAACCACAAGACTCCTGATAATACGGTATTTGGGTAGAGACTACAGTCCGCAAGATCATTCCATCGAGTGCATACATGCATCGCGAGTTGCTATTCAGTAGTCGTAGCAGAAAGGTCCAGTGTCGATCCGCATCGCCTCGGATACCACCAATGGGCCACCAAGCTTCAAGAAGTGAAGCAGATCTTGTGCAGATGCGCTCTCTTCGGACTCCCGCGTTTTCCGACCATATTTCCACCTCGCTGGTCGTTTCTGCAGCCACATCCACCACAATCTATCGATGTTCGCATGATGAAGGTAGAAGATTGGGTCTGTGGAAGACCTTTGCGTCAGCATATGTCACGCTGATTCCATGCTGCTCGCCGTGGCTGGAGACATAGCTACGTACCATTGGCAGAAGACCACTGCGAAAAGTCACCACGTAACCCCCAGTGAATCGCATTATGAACCTCGTATTCGGTCATGTTTGCAAGAGGGAAGTAATGGGGCTGTTCCAGGAGCCTTTCGACCACGCTTGGCTGAACGTGGGCTCCCGATACAGAGCCATCACTCTTGTCTTCGTAACGTATGAAACCGCGTGCCAGGCAGTGCGGAAACACCGTGGAATTCATATACATCAGTTTTATGTCCTGGAATGGCCCGTCGGCCACGCAAGATGAGCCATCGTCCAGCGGACTTGCGATGACCTTCCCTCCATCTCCGCCAAATCCGGTGGTGTTGCTGAAGATAGGAGACCCAGCAATGTCTTCCCAGTCTAGCGTCCAGTCACAGTATCTAAGAGAACCTGTCAAGAACAGTTCAGAACAACGGAAGGCTTCATACTTACGGCAGGGACCCTTGGAAACCGCAATAATCCTTGAGATGCTTCTCCCACAGATGTATAAACATACGATGCCATGGGAAGAAAGGCGCAGCTCCATGAACTGATAACGTCAGAATTCTCCATACAATGCGGATGTACCTGTGTGTTCTCACCGTGCGCTCCAATCTGCATATGCACGAATGCGAAGTCGTCGTAGATGGTGCCAATGCTATTGCTCGGGGAGGGCGTGTTTGCCAGGCAAACTACGGCTCCGAGATAGGCAAGCTGCTCCTCCTGTCTCAAGGTGCGCCATTCTCGCCGGCGGACTGGTTGAGTACAGTATGTTGCGTGCGGCCCTTTTGTTCTGAGTGATCCTATATTTGCACCCAGCAGTAGCGTCGACAGCAGTGCCAGGAAGACGACTGTTGACTGTAGGAGCATACAATACTCCATCGCTATTGCTCCTTCTGAGAAGGACTTATTCCCAGCCCACACAGCGCGGTACTGGCTTCTTGACAGATGGAAATTCACTCGTAGCCAGGAGTTCAGCTTCTATCGGACGACGGTGTCGGAGTAGGCGTGCGATAGCACTGATCACGTCAACACCTAGCTACAAGCAGTCGAGGTGACCCATCCCTGCCCACAATTCTGTTCAGCAGGACGTACCGCATCGGGCGTTTCCCTCCCTACAACCGCGCGGTTCTCCCGCCACAACCCACCAGACTGCGCTTGCGTCTATCGAGCGAGTCCCGCAGCACAGGACTCTATCCTCACGGATCACTCAGTTGATAGACCGATGAATGCACAGCAGCCAGACACTAGTGCCATGAGCGAAAGCTGAAGGAGATGAGGACGGGGACGATGATGCTGGAGATTACGAGCTAAGACCCGAAAAGGTAATCTTTCGGAATAAGGTTTGCCAATCATGTCTATCTTCGAAAAGCTTAAACGAGGATGGTATTCGCAAGTGGTGGCTTTGTCCCAAGCTCAATGTAGATGGCGAGATCATGGCTCTGGCAAAGGTCTTGTCTAATTGCTGAGCAACTACTTTGTTAGATGAGAGTCTATCGCTTCGTCCTATCCAGCACCAGTCGCCACACAATGGAAGGTGCTACCCTTGTCGGAAATCTGCCCATTGCGAGACGCCAGAGCCGCAGAGAATAGGTAGAGGATTTGACGACTAAGAAGAGTAACAGCATGCTGCCTTGCCCCGCTACCCAGACTAACGCTCCTCAAGTGTTTTCGGATCGACAGGAATATCGTGACCGCGCTCATTGCACCACGAATGCAGAGCATCTCTGTTTCGACAGGTGTGCAGCTGTCCGTTGGCTATTCCCGGCCAAACTTGATCGAGCGGTATGAGAGTACCGTTCAGGTTACAAACTAGCCCCTGCCGAACAGCATCCATGCAGTGAAGCACATGGTCCTACAGAAAGCCACCCGCATCAGGCCAATGAGGCATGGTTCCGTTGAGGAAATATATCGCTTTTCTAACGACAGATGCACAGTGGAGCTGATGATATCCAGCTACCAGGTATATCATCTTGTCGGGATCGTCCAGGGCGACGGCAGCCCTGGGTAGGTTGTTTTCTTCCACGAAGTGCGTTGATAGCGCTACCACGCCGCCATCATCTAGAGATCGTCAGGATCCCAAACGTTCTTGCATGGTTCCACACCACAGCAACTCACGAGGAAACAGCTTGTCGCCCCACTCTTCTTCCCTGTAACGGTACGTATCGTTTTCCTGCTGCCAGAGTCCACGCCACTCGTGGTTGAAAGCGGTGCGGGTCATAGCTGGTGAGCCATCTGAAGGAGGTCAGCTCGGCCCTTCGTCGTCGTTCGGCAGGAGTGATCGTACAGTATGCTATTTGGCTTTCTGTATCTGTTCACGCAGCAGGTAACGAAGCCCACAACAGATTACTTGCAAACAATGTGATCGTCAGACCAGTGCGGGGATGTGGTGTGGTGTGGTGAATAATAGCTATATGGTGATGGTGTGGTGACAAGTGAATACACGTGCTGTATGTAGTCACCATATGTATTGTGGTGGTTACGTCATCTCTAGCTCCTCCGGAGGCTCGTCGTCGTCGCTAGGTGAATGTTCCTCTTG
>JAABUL010000053.1_pt1 | contig 200670 bp, 222 predicted proteins | sample 5559151 | NCBI WGS metagenome assembly JAABUL01 (sample SAMN10711876, study PRJNA513368) | rock metagenome | isolation source: Antarctica rocks | place: Antarctica: Victoria Land, Pudding Butte sud | reverse complement strand
GCCCCCTGGTAGTGTACTTGAATCGCTTATGTCTTTTGGGTGGAGTGGTTGGTTGGTTGGTTGGGGAGATGGTCATGGAGGATTTGTGGCGTTGCTGCGAGCGAAGGGGAAGGGGGGGGGGGGAAGCTGGCTGCAGGGATGGTGGGGTTTTGATTAGAGAGCGATAGGAAATGTGATGGTGATGAAGGGGATCTCCCTCCTTCCCTCCCTCTCTCCCTCTCTCCCTACGGTATGTAATAAAATGAGAATCGGGCTTGTGTATGTTTCTTGCATTCATTTTTTTTTTCTTTTTTGGGGATTCTCAAGTCTACCGCTACTGCCTTTGCCGAGCGAGAGGGTAGAGGTGCCTTTGTGCTTGTCGGTTCTGGGAAAGGGATGGACGCGCAGACGGTTGGGGGTTTTGTGGATGCTTTACAGTAAGAGGTGTGAAAGCCTCCGTAAAGGGGTTATCGCGATACTCAAGGGTATGTTGCAATGATTCTCTTTCTCCCACCTTCGGAACTATTGCGTGGTTCATCCCAAGGATGTCAAGTCTTTCCTCTCCACCTCTGCGCTGTTTGTATACTTGCCATCTTCGCATGTTCTGTTGTAACAGTAGTTTCTTGTGTTGATTTCGCAAGCACGCGGCTGGGGGGTTCATTCAGTATCTCAGTGTTTGTTTGAAGAAACAGTGTTCCTGCTTGGTTTGGCTCCTGATACGTTTTCCGCACTTCTGATTTTGTGATTTGTTTTTGGGCTGCATGGTGGGTTCGTCTGCCTTGGTTTTCTACTATTTGGGGTTATGTGTATGATTGACTGGGTGTGTTCGGTTGTGATGGTCTGGCTCTGGATCGCGGGAATATGGGGCGTGAAGTGCCTTGGAGTCGTGGATGTTGTCGTGGGTGGAAGTTGGCTATATGTCTGAACAAAATGGGTTTATTAGAAAGCGTCGTTCACAGAAGTTTTTCGAACAGAGATTGTAGACAGCGACCCAGGAAATCTAAATTCATTCAGCATGAGATGGTCTCGCGACAGTCTGTTTTTCTTAGAGTGGTGGTGATGCAAGCAAGAAAGTAGGGTATGAAAGGGCGATGGGCAAATGCAAGACTGTTGAATAATGTAGAGCGTCATATTCCTTCCGTTCAGAGATCTCGTGAGCTTGGAGCGTTGTTTGACGTTCCCGAGGATGATTTTGACGATTAAAGCTGATAGGGGCGTCTGTTTCTCTTGTTTATTCGCCCAAGAAGCCGCATGAGTCTGAGTCTTACTCATCTTTGGTATGTCTTGAACTAGATCCTAATGTGCGCCATTAGGGACAGACTTATCCTTACACTTGATCTTTCAGGACGCCAGGGGTGATGAAGGTGAGACAGAAAGAGAATATAATGGGTTCTACAAACAATATAACGCCGCCAGTTACGTAGCTGAAAGCAGGGCAAATACTATCAAACCAAACGCCAGTGAACACTATCAAAGACCAACAACAGTCAACCCAAACATATAGACATTAGCACCATGAGTCTCAAGATTCTTCCTCACTAATGCAAATCTCTCCAAGAGCAGTCAATCTTTACATAACAGGGACCCCAGAGATATCCAGTCGTCGCCCAAACTCGTTTTCGAAAAGGTCGAAGCTGGCGTCATCGATTGGCGGTAGCATCCGTGGACGATATCCAGATGAAATTGGGTGGAGGGGTGACGTCAGATCGCAATCGCTGCAGTCTTGAGCGTTGTGACTATACAATGGATAGTCGTCGTCGTCATCTTCGTACAATGCACGTCGCGATCTCCTATTCGGGTGGTAATCTAGTGTTTCCGGTGCGGACTCGGCGATCCGAAGAAGCATCTCGGGATCTAAGTTGGAGCCATTGATCTTTTGGCTGCCACCACGAATGCGAACTAGATCCTGAGGTAATTGTGGGGGTAGTATCCGCAGAGGACTGCCGAACATTCGCCGTTTCCTCTCCTCTATCAAAGCGTATAGTTTGCCCAAAGTCTGAGGGCTTACTGCGCGATCTTCGGCTAGATCGCGCAGATTTTGCGAGTCTATGCTTTTTTCGTATTGCAGTAGGCAAGATAGAGCGCTTGTCATGCCCGTTTTGTTGTGCATCCTTATACTGTCAAGTCCCTGGATATACCGCAGCCACCCGTGGGGCGTCCTTTGCACTATTTCGCGACAATGCCGCTCGAAGAAGCTTACCATTGCGTGGAAAATATCTCCGCTGCATCCAAAATGCTTGAACAAGCTGCAGAGACTGTAAAAGAGATCTTCGGCTTCGGTCTTGCTGTGTGGGGAGTTGCGCCATTGGGAATCGAGTCTAGTTTGAAGCACTCCAGATACTCCGTGGCCACGTTCCAGCTCCTTGAGGTATTCAAATATAATAATCAAGGCCAGTCGGTCCCACCAATTGTCGATTTTGGTGTACCTGTCTGGGCGCAAGAAACCCATTGATATCTCAGGCTGTGCATTTCGGTACAATCGTGGAAGACAGTGCCTAATGGAGTCTCTTCGAAGGGCGGTACACCTGCCGCCAAGGGAGACCCGAACTAAGTCATGATAGGTTCGAAAGCGTTGCGCTGCCATTGTCTGCTTCAGTGGACTTTGTGTACGGTTTTGCTATTTGGTTTAGAGTATTCTTTCATCTAAGTGATGAAGATGAATCTCTGAGAACCGATGGAGCGCATAGATCAGAGCGCGAGATCAGCAATGATGGCTTTGAGATGAAGACAAAAGACTCGAGGTATAGAAGGTGGAGAGGGTAGAAATAGCTTCTTGATATGAAGAAAGGAAAGGAATAACGCATCTGGTTTGATAAGCTGCGCGATTGTGGACCCTGGCTATGCACGGTTTGCTTGCCTGAGACGTTGTGTAACTTGAGGTGAAATGAAGAATTGCAGCAAACATAAGAGAACAGCACGGAGGTACCTCCGTGATGGGCGCAACACAATCAAATCGAGGACTGAGCGCTTTGTTTTCGATGAGTGTGTCACGATAGATGGAACACGGAGAGACATTGCCAAATTCTGGAGACGAAAGTAGAACATCGGTTCCAGATGCATTTTCCCGTGGATCGACGATGAAGATCCCGCCTGAATCCGAATAGCCGATGTTGTATCCTCCGTAGGGAGAAGTAGAGCCTCAGGATAATATGGTACTCGATACGAGGCGTGCGCCAGGTTTGCAATGGTGATTCGTATCGCTACGTGACCATTGACTGTGCGCCAACAAACAGCTCCACAACTGAAGTGTGATATTGCAACTGCTGAGAAGTGGGCCAGCTCCAACATTGGTATAACACTGCCTCTTCCGTCAAAGTAGTATTGAGTTGTCAGAGCAAGCAAACATATTGCAGTCTGACATCCTAGCTCAGACATTTGGACGAGGACCTATGCGTTCAGCAAAAAAATCACACATGCTTCGTCTTCCAAAATCCAGCTGCAGAGAAGTATACCGCTGGCCAGGAGTAAATGGTCCGTAAAGCAGCTTGTTGGGCAAAAGATAAAAGCAGTACCCAAACGTCTTCCGTCAAGCCTATTTTACTGTATCAGTGGTGCATGGTTGAGGCTGCCAGAATCAAGGAGCTTCGCGGGAGTGTCTCGTAGCCTCACCTGCTCGGAAAGACAGTAAGAGCTTCAAACCAATCGACGAAGAAGAAAACAGTAGCTGATCACAAAGAAAGGTAGAAAAAGCAAGATCTGAGCGAGAGGTCCCTGAGGCACGCCGCACGGCAGCTTCGGTCTTTTCGATTCTCCGGCGCTAAGCACAACCTCTGTGCAACAACAACGCTCCCATCTCCCCTTCCTTACGACACCCCTTTTGGTCTTTCAGGAAATAGTTAGTTCCTGCTCCGATAGTTGTGTTGTGGCAGAATATCGTGAACACGGCGACGCTCTATCGCGTCGCTGCCGTGGACTGTGGCAGACAAAATATGTCACTGTTCCATGAGCAAAGCCATGGATCTCTAATGAGTAGCAATGACTTAGCTGGGTGATTTAAGTGCTACGAGGAGTGCCTGTTTGGGCGAAGGACTACCTCAATAAGGCCAGTGGAGCTTTGCTACAGGTTGAAAGAAGCCATAGCTCACCGGAGCCAACCCATCAACTGCCGGACAGTGCAAGCAAAGCCGTTCAGAATTCAGTAACATTGGTCCATACGCCTGAGTAGAATATAGGACGTTGTGTAGGGGGTGTCTGTCATCGAAGGAATCGAAGGGTGTGGGTGTGCTCTCGACGATGATGAGCCCCAACACCTATCCTAAGCCTACCACTATGTGTTAAGCATACCTTACGATAAAGCTTCAGATCCGACGCTATGAAGAACACTAGCGGGCATACTAGATGTAAGCTTCTCTATTGTCAACTCCCCAGTATAATGATATTGAAGTACTTCACCGCTTTGACCAATTAGAGCGTCCATTGTGTTTTCAGTATTCTGATAGCTCTCGGCGTCTTTTGTTCACTTATCCTGAAATCTCCTTTTAACACCTCACTTCCAACCCAACTTCTCGCTCCAAAATTCAAGATCAACCACCTTTTCTACTTCAATCAGATACAATACTCATCTCCATTCCAGAACATTACCAACCCGTAACGATTAACGATGTCTAAGTCAATGGACGCACCAAACAAGATGCTTCTAGGCGAAGCACCAAACGAGACTGACAACGGCGGCCTCGAACAAGATACAGCTGCTACCGTTGCGGAATCTGCAATCCGCAAGACTGAGGAAGTCCATGTTGACGGCGCCGACGAGACTGACCACACCCTCTTGGTTGCCACTGCTACCGCTGCGACCGACCAGTTGGAAGTTGACGATGTAAGTTCAAAGCTCTACTCGTATTACTCATGTTACTTGTTGTTACTGTTTTAGTGATTTCGGTGGCTAGAGATTTGCCACCTCACATTTCCTAGGCATAATAGGCTTCATATAACGTGCCAAAGGTCTAGGCTTTGGTAATCGGAATGTCAAGGGCATCACCCGCCTTATGTCTTCTATCTGCGTGTCTTTCTTAATGTTTTCACTAGTTGCTAAGCTTACGGCGAGCCTGCAGAAAGTCAAAGATACCATCAAAGTTGAGGTCAAAACTTCACCAAAGAAGCGTGGAGCAGATGCTACCGATGAGGGATCCCCAAGCCCGCAGAAAAAGCGCACTCCAAGCAAGGCCAAGAATGGTAATGATGACATCCCTCCAACCCACAGGTCTTCAAGCTGACAATGATACAGCCAAGACCGGCGATGCGAATGCTACAGTAGTAGCTGAGCCAAAGACTCCTAGAAAGAAGGCCGTCACAGCTAAAGCGAAGAAAGCTGCTGCGGATGCTGCTGATGGACAGGAAACGAGCAAGGATGACAAGGATAGCGTCGAGCCAGTCACCCCGAAGAAGAAACGAACGCCTGCTAAGCCCAAGGTTGTCACCCCTAAAGCAGTGACCGACAATGCTGAAACGGACAATGAGGACGAAACCATGACCACTCCGAAAGCTAAGACAACTCCGTCCAAGTCCAAGAGCAACGACGACGGCACGCCCCGCAAACGTGCTCCCGCTTCTGCAATCGCTCCGTCGCGCAGTATCCCCACATCCTGGGAGGAAGCCTCTGATGCGGACAAGTTGCTCGTCAAGATGAAGGAAGAAGGGTCCGACTGGAGCACCATCCGTGCCGCCTGGAAAGATGCAACTGGACAAGATACTGGGGCCAGCACTTTACCCAATCGATAGTATGTACTATCTTCCCTTTCATTACCGACTCAACTGTCTATCTTCTTGAGGCTGAAGCTAATGTGCGCCACACAGCAACCGCATCAAGGTCAACATGATGCGCCTCAAAGACGGCGACGATAAGCTACTCTTAGCCGCTAAAGAAGAAATCGAGCACAAGTTCCAGAACGACAAGTGGGCTTTGATCGCCACAGAGATGGAATCTAAAGGCGCGGACCATTACCCTACTTTGTTCATCCAGAAAATGTTCAAGGAGCTCAGTGCTAGGTCCGTCGAGAATGGCGCTACCACTACTGCTGCTACCGCCGACGGTGCCGGTGAGGAAGATGAGGCGATGGCAGAGGAGTAGTTTGTCTCTTCCGTTATGTTCTAGTCTCAAGCTTGGTACTACTACTGTCGCTGGGTCTACTGGACATTTACACTGTGAAAGCCTTGGCTACTTAACATCGGTAAAAAACAAGGGATGTGGAAGGTCTTCGTGGTATGTGCGGTGCAGCTGTTGGCATGCTGTAGCGGTTCTTTGTGCGGAAAATGAGGGCTTGGATTCTTTTCCTTGGACTTCGATCTAGGTGGTTACGGCTGTCTTGAGGCCCTTGGATCTTGCTAGGTAGCATGATATCTAGCAAATTTGATGTCTGCCTTGGTGCATGCTTGTCTCTGTGAGTACTTTTAGTTGACAAAGAAATGGACTGGGGAATCTCATGCATCCAGGGTGGTTGATCGCAGCCCAGTAGAGAGAGCAGGTGATCGCAGCCTTTAGTACCTAATGCTCTGCTACTATTCACTCTTATGCTATTCACTCTACATTACTCTTGACCGAATTCACTTGTCGACGTTCACCCTCATCATTCACCCTCAGTCTCCCCCTTCCTCCCCCTACACCCTAAAATAAACCAAAACGCGCATATTTTAAAACCTTTCTGCTGAATCTTTCTTTCTTTTGGCTTTGAGCTTTTGAATTTGTTGGTTTGGATTTCGTTGGCTGGGGGTGGTTAGTTCTGTGGGTGGGGAGTTGGTGTGGGTTATATTGCGGGAAATTTCGATGTATAAGAAGATTCTAATGTGTTTTGATTCCGGCTGCGCTGTGTTTGTTTTTGAACTTGTTGATGTGTCTTGAAAGTGATGCGCATTATAGTAGCATCAGCGGTACATTTTTCCAACCTGTGTATAAGGTAGCCAAGCACGCCTCTATGTATCCCAGTCCTTTATAGTTTATCCGTCCCAATTCCCAATGTATCCATTAAATCCACACTTTCCAGAATTCGTGCGTCGATCAAGGCGCCAAGGCGCCATCAGCAGCACCACCGTACCCTCCCAGTCCTTCCTCTACACACAGACACCTTCCCCACCCATACAATCAAACCTTCTTCACCCCATCCTTCCCCTCCTTCCCGTCCCCCTGCGGACTCAGCCCCTGCCTCTCCATCCCCAGCACCATCCTCAACCTCGACTTCCTCTCCGCCGCCGCCCCGCTCACCTCCACATCCAGCGCCTTGAGCACATTAACAACCTCGCCAGACGCCATGATGCGGATATCGTGCTCGTGCTTCGGGAAGCCTTTGATGGGTTTGTTGGAGGCGAGGTCGTGCAGCGGGAAGAGGATGTCGTGCGGGGAGCTAAGGCGGGAGTTTGCGAGGCGGGCGGTGGAGTTGTGGTCGCTGTTGTAGTGGTTAGTGTTGGGTTGGTTTGAGGGAAAACCAAGGGGGGACGGACGTGGCTTTGATGCGGAGGGTTAGGGCATCTTCTTTTTGTTGGAGATCTTTTTCTTTTCTGGCAAGTTCTTCTTCCCTGGCGGTTAGACGTCGGGCTTCGGATTCGAGGGACTCAACGCGCGCTTTTAATTTATCGTAGAGATTGTCAAAGTCGTTGAATTTGTGCTTGATCTCTGTGGGGATGGTCGGGGGATACGGCGGTGGCATTGTCGCGGGAGGGGATGATGGAGGATTCTGGATTCTGGATTCTGGATTGGCGAGGAAGTTGGAAGGGAATGGGATAGGACAGGAAAGACATCTGGGGGAGTAGTGCCATGGCTTGGGAGTCGTACGATGTGATGGAGGGGTTACATCATAGTGGTGTCGGAGGAGCAGGTTCTTGGGCATGGTTTCACTACCTTACAGTAGGTAGATAAGGGGTTACTTACAAGGCTTATCGGGGCACGTGACAAAAATCCGGAAGAAACAAAGGCCGATGTCGGCTGGGACTGCTGCTCCGAGACTCGCTTATGGTGTCATATCTTACCAACCAGCGGGGTTACATACATACGTCGGTGAACGGCGAGTGCGCACACAGTCGTTTTCGAAGTACTACGCCCTTCGAGATCCAAATGCAAGTCGAGTGAGTCAGGCCTTTGTATTGAAACATTTGTAAGTACCTAGTAGTGAACATATATACTGTACGATCGTAACGGTTCCCTGCATTGAGAAACTCCGCTGGGACTATTCGTCTTTTCTTTCCATTTTGATTCAGGCAGTCGTACAATGGCAGAACTTCAATCCCCCAAAGTTCCTTTTGGCCACCCCATGCGTAATGCCCACTTCAACTTCGCTCCCTCCCATACACCACTTAACCATGGGTCGTTCGGGACCTATCCCACTGCCGTACGGAATAGACTTCGCCACTGCCAAGAACTTGCGGAGGCAAGACCGGATCTCTTTATTCGCTGGGATATCCCTCAAGCTCTCGACTCCTCTCGAGCTGCTCTGGCCTCATTCCTGGGTGTCTCGGACTCGGAGGTCGTTCTTGTACAAAACGCCACTACAGGCATTAATACGGTGTTGCGAAGCTTGAAATACGAAGAAGGAGATGTTATTCTTCATTTCTCTACCTTATACGGAGCCTGTGAGAAAACGGTCTGGTATGTTTGCGAGACCACGAAAGCGGAGAGTGCGGTAATTCAAGTGCGTTATCCATGTAAAGATGAACGGGTTGTAGAAGACTTCGTATCAGCGATAAGAAATGTGAACGGGCAGCCTGGCAAGAGGGTACGAGTAGCCATATTCGATACCATAACCGCTCTGCCGGGAGTTCGAGTACCGTGGGAAAGGTTGTGTGAAGTCTGTCGAGACGAGGGTGTATTGAGCTTGGTGGATGGGGCTCATGGCATTGGTCATATCAGCTTAGACCTGAAGGGAGTGAATCCAGATTTCTTCGTTAGCAATTGTCATAAGTGAGTTGGTTTCACCGTGCCCAGCCCTCTAATTTGAAGTGGCCTGAATTTGTTGATGAAAGCTTATTCATCGATGCACGAATGAAAGATGGCTATACGTACCAAGAGGGAGCGCGGTCTTCTACGTACCCGAGAGGAATCAACACCTAATCCGAACTTCGCTGCCAACATCCCATGGATTTGTACCAGTCCTTGGAAAGACACCAATATTTAACCCTTTGCCACAAGGCAACAGAAGTCGATTTGTGGAATTGTTCCAATTTGCGGCCACCATCGACGCTAGTCCATACCTCTGCATTGAAGAAGCCTTGGATTTCAGGCAAAACGTGTGCGGAGGTGAAAAGAGCATCATGGGCTACTGCGAGCAAACGGCTCTAGAAGGAGGTCGAAAAGCCACAGAAATACTGGGAACAGAGATGATGGAGGAGACTATGATGAAACGAGGCTTGTTTGCAAACGTACGATTGCCATTAAACATCGGGGATGATGTCGGAGAGATCAAGAAACAGAATGCTTTCATCTTCTTGGGTTGGATTGCGAAAAGGCTAGTGGCGGATTATGATACCTTTATGGCTCCATACTTGCATGGCGGGTATTTCTGGGTTCGCATTTCGGGCCAGATATACCTTGAAGTGCAGGACATCGAATGGGGAGCCAGAATGTTGAATGAGCTATGTAGAAGAGCTCGAATGGGGGAGTATCTGCAGATAAAGGCGCAACTCTGAAGGATGTCGGACATGATCGGGGCCTCTCCAGGGTACCTGAAGAGACTTCTAACATGTTTCGGGATCTTTTGGTCGAAACCGTACAGGATGCCTAGGACGAACCACACATCACTTCGTACCGGTTGGAGCCCACTGATCTTGTTCATGGCTATGAATTAAAAAGTGCCAAGTGGCCAGAGAAGTACGGAGGTGTGGGAACAAGCAAAGTCCGAGATCGTAGTCGTAGATTTTCGGCTGTTGGAGATGGTGGCGGCATATGCACGCTGCAGCTTATGCGTCCACCGTTCTCCAAGCATTGCGTCCTACATAACACCTTGCTCCGTGATTCGATGTTTTGTGAGTATATCAAGCGATGCGATCAAAGCCCAAGGGTAACACCCATGGTTGTGACTTGTCCTTGCATGAAGGATGAATTCGAGAGATCCGCGAATGCGCTGGATAAACAGCCACTCACTTGTCAAGTATGAATACTGAATGGAAGTCTACCACCTGTAGAATAAACACTGAGATACCCGGGACATAGGGAGCATCTAGAGATAGAGGAGAATTTTCCAGTTGATCAGCCCCCAAGGTTCGGCAGGACAAGGGTCAAACTTGGGCTTACCGCTTCAATATCACACTAAGACCTAGGCCTCCAACAGGCTCAAGCTACACCAAGTTTTCAGCGTGGCAATGTAGGTTGCCGTCCGCCTACGTCTTGCCTCTTGCTGTATCTCCAGAACATAGGCCTGACCTCCATAGCCCGAGAGATTTGTCCTCGGTTTGTACAACACCCTAAACGTGAGCGTCATCTCCGATGACAGCAAAACCTCTTGGACCCGTCAAACTGAAAACACATACCTCGTCCTTAGCTGTCAGGAAGACATCATCTGACTCTAGCCACGACGATACAACAATACCTACTCCCTCCGAAACACCCCCCCGGTTCTCCGATTCCAGAGGTGCAAGCCTTCCAGACCTAGACAATCTCGAGAGTGCAAATATGGACGATACCAAAGCAGCGGGTTCCAGCTTAAGGGAAGATGTAAAACCAAATGCGGCCGACGGTTCTACAATACAGAATGAGACCAAGACCCAAGATACTGGAGATGCTAAAGGAAAAAAAGGCTCGTGTAGGAGGCACTCGAAAGGTCTCAAGAAAGCGAACAAGCGCTCTAAGGTGAAGGTAGATGAGTCTAGCGCAAGCGAAAGCTCGTCTTCTAGTAGCTCCAGCTCCAGCTCTAGCGATTCCGACGACCCTACAGAAGCTGAATCTTCCGAGGAGGAGGAAGATCCAGAGACTCTAAAGAAGCGGAAGAGCAAAGCAAGGAAGGCGAAAAAAATGAAGGAGCTGAAAGAGAAGAAGAAAGCCAAATCACGGAAATACAAGGAGCCTAGCGATGAGGAGGACGAACCCGAAGCTAGTGACGAGTCTAGCTCGGAGGAAGAAGAGAAGAGGAGGAAGTTAAAGTTAAAGAAAAAGAAGAAGGCAAAGAAGCACCGAAAGGAGGTAGAATCTTCGGATAGCGAGGAAGAGGAAGAGGACGATCCTGTAGCTCGAGCTCAGGCGCACTTGAAGGCTTTGAAGATGCGAGGCTATCGACGACTGAATAAAGGAGGTCTAAATTCGCTGAACGAGAAGGCACTGAGGAAGGGCCTGAAGTCGAAAGGCAAGAAAAAGAAGAGGCAAGTTTCGTTGGACCGCTTGCTCGCTTATTGAAATGCATTCCAGCGGTGCGGCAACGCTGACAATACACTTATAGGGGCTCCAGAATAGACTTTGTTCGCATAGATCAACTCTGGGATAGTTCAATACACAACTACAAGCTTACAGAGACCGCCGAAGACGCTGATGCCGATGAATATGATCAATACGTATTTACCGTCCGAAGGAAGTTTGACTGGGAAAACAAGTATACGGAGACTGTAGTTGACATTAAGAGCAAGCCACTCAAAGAAGTCTTGACCCACGTTATGGGGGCTGTCAAAGGAGTTTCATTCGCCGAGGAGACGCCAGTTGTAGACCCGAACATGCTTTTTCTGTATCTCGAAGAACTGCGCACCCATATGAAGGAACTCAAATCTCAGAGTAAATCGGAGAAGAAAAAAAAAGCAAAGAAGTCTGCTAAGCTCAAGGCTGATCATGTCAAAGTGCTCATCAAGTACCTTGACAAGGACTATGCTGAGACGAAGAAAACCCTCTATCCGCTGTTAGAATCCAACACCATCACGTTCGACCTTTTGTGGGCCTTGTTTAAGAGTAACGAAATCGCTTACTGTCCGACATACTCAAACCCTGACGAGCCTAGAGCCTTTAAGATCGAGTATGCTACGAAGGAGTCTTCGTTCATGAAAGGCACGTGGTATAGCATCGAAGGCCGCTATCTCGAATACGACGGCAAAACTTTCGGCATGGGAACCATGGAAGTCGAAGTCGAGCAATTCAAAGGCCCTCGCAAAATTACCAGTCTCGCCTGCTATCCCCTCAAATACCACAAGGACTCCGACAACCTCAAACTGCAATTAGTCGAGCGGGGCAAGAAGTTTGTCGCTCTCAAAGGCATGAATTATCGTTTTCATAAGGGTATGGCCTTCTATAAGAAAAAGCGCCAAATCATCAAAGTTAACATCAACGGCCGCGTCATGGTCGATCCTGCGATCCACCGCCGCATCAACCCAAATTATCCCATCTCTACCGTCAAGCCCAAAGATCCCGATATTCTCGAAGAGGAAGAAGACAGCAATGACGACAGCTGCGGCTGTTGCCAAAGCTCCGACGATGACGGCGGGCAAAGACCCACAGACCAGCTAGAAGACGCCGACAAGCCTAGAACAAGAATGAAGCTCGTCATGGACGCTGACGAACGTCCCCACATTGTCGAGGTCGAAATGGACGAAAACGGCAATGAAGTCCAAAAGGAAGATATCGACCAGCTCCCAGGCCAGGATGGAACTGCGGAACGCCAATTCAACGACGAGGAACTGCTTATTGCAAGCCCGGTTGTGCTGGGTTTCGCCTTTAGCGAAAAACTATGGCTCGAGTTTACCGTCAGCGGTATCAATGATATCGATTGGAACGAAGGCGCATTCAGCTCGCTCGTGCTACCCGAAAACCAAAAATCCATCGTCAAAGCCCTCGTCGAGTCCCACACTTTCCAGGCGAGCCGCAACATCGACGACGTCATCCAAGGAAAAGGCCGTGGTCTTGTCGCCGTTCTACACGGTCCTCCAGGCACGGGCAAGACACTTACTGCGGAGGGTATAGCCGAGCTCCTCAAATGTCCGCTCTACATGGTCAGCGCAGGGGAACTAGGCACCAACCCCCGCGAGCTCGAGGCCGAACTAAACAAAATCCTCGACATCGCACACTCCTGGGGCGCCGTCCTGCTGCTTGACGAAGCGGACGTGTTTCTCGAAAAACGCACCATCCAGGACATCCACCGCAACGCGCTCGTGAGCATCTTCCTCCGACTGCTCGAATACTTCCAGGGGATCCTCTTTCTTACCACCAACCGCGTCGAGACCTTTGACGACGCTTTCCAGTCGCGCATCCACGTCGCGCTGCGTTACGGCGAACTGACGACGAAAGCTAAACGCAGCGTGTGGAAAATGTTCCTTGATAAGGTGAAGGCCAAGGATGGGCTCGAAACTGTCGATTTCAAGGAGTCGGATTATGATAAGCTTTCCAGACACAACCTAAATGGCCGTCAGGTATACACTCTCCTCCACCCCCTAATCCTCCCCATCCCCTCAATCTTACACTACCCCTGTGACCACAAAAATCTTTCCACTAACACCCCCCTCAATAGATCAAAAACGCCGTTCGCACCGCCCAAGCCCTCGCGGTCAACTCGAATCAACCGCTCAGTATGGAAAACATCGCCAAAGTGCTCGAGGTGGCCGAGACATTTGAGAAGGATTTGAAGGGCGGGACGGGATATGAAGGTATGTTCTCTCTTTAATTAGCATTTTCCTCGTGGAGCGGGCCTGTGAGAAACAAGGTTGTGAGAGAGTACTAATATTTGGGTACAGATGCCATGAGGAGTTACACCTAACCACCCTCTTCGACCCTCTACATAACCGCTGTAACCGCCAACACCCTTCTCCACTCCCTCCAATCTCCCCTCCCGCACGCCCCTTCCCCGATGACGAGTATAGCATAACACAATATTCTTCGACAACACAAACCCAAGGTCACGCAAAACCAAGAACGTACATAGTCAGCCACAGACGGGGCGGGGCGGGGCGTTCACATTTGCATAGCAGCCGAGCATTCTTTTCATTTCCAAATGGTTGAAAGGTGCGTTTACTGATTTGGGGGAATGGGGGACGGGTGTTGCTTCATTTTTAAATAGCATGCAATTGGGAATTTTCAAACCCTTTTTTTCTTATTCATCCTGCGCAGCTCTCTCTCTCGCTCTCTCTCCTTCCTCCCCAGCCTCACTTTCACACCCCAATGCTTTCACTCCTCCTCCTCCTCCTCCTCCTTCTCCTCCTCCTCCTCCTCCTCCAGCTCAGCTCAGCTCAGCTCAGCTATAGCCTAGCCTAGCCTAGCCACACCCCTACAATTGAAATCAAGAATTCCAGCGAAATTTTGAACCCCCGGTTTGTTTGGGGATCTCAGTGCGCGATTCGCAAAACAAAAGTGATACGATCTGTGATAACAGGTAGGTACAGTACCTAGATATCGCCTAGAGTAGCTCATATCGCGCTCATTAACTACCTATGTATGAGCAACCGACATTGTTGTTGTTAAGCAAGAGGTAAGTAAGAGTGTTGTTGCGTTGGGAGACTTTGAATAGAAGGGAGGGCAGGGGTAGGAGGGGGTAGTGGTAGATAACAAATTTTTCATCCGTCCGACTTTGTGAGAAATGAGGCGGTTCGTTTTAGCATACAATCGAGGACTTCTCGACTCAAATCTCTGGCCTCTCAGCACAGCTCTTTGCCTTGCCTTTTGCAATGAAAGTTCATAGTTGTATAGTTCATAGTTGTACAGATACACACATGCCACGCTTGCTTGCTCAAAACGCTCACGTAAGCCATTCGCCCCATCCACCTCCCCACCCCCCACCCCATCAGAACCCAAACCTACCTCTTCCCCTTCTTCTTCGCCGCCACAACCTTGAACGCCGAATTCGTTTCCTCCTTCGCAGCAGCGGGTGGCCCTTTCTTCGTAACCTCACTCCACGCGCCACTGCTCTTGCTCTCACCGGCATTACTAGGCGAAGAGCCAAACCCTGAGATGCCAGTGCCAGAACTCGGGCTGGGGATCTGGCCCTTGTCGGCGAGTTTGCGGCGACGGATGAATTCCTCGGCGAAGCGGCGGCCGTCGAGGGTTTGCGAGGAGGCGTAGATGGAGTCAGAGATAATGTCAAGTTCGGGAGGGAGCATGAGGAGTTGAGAGACGAAGTCATGGACTAGGCAGATCGAAGTGTTAGCTCATGGGTTAGGGAGTTGATAATGTAGTGGGATGGGGTTACCAGGGATATTGGAGTTAAGCCCTTTGCTCAAAGCAGCCTTTGCCCATTTCTGGAATTCTTCGTTTGCATTCTGCTGTCCTGGAACAGAAACCCCTGCGGTGAGGCTCCGACTAGAATGGGCGGGGGTTTTGGGCTTCGCGACTTGAGCTGGTGGCTGCACGATCCCTGCGCTGGCAGCTCTGGCACCGAGGGCCGGAGCCGGACCGGTAGGAGTCTTGAGCTTTCCGGAAGCTCCAACGGTAGTCCATGCACTACTTGCGCCTTGAAGATTAGGTAAAGTAGCCTTACTGGCTAGGTCAGCGTATCTTTTGCCACCAGCGGTGGGAACCACATTCGAGGTGTTGGTTGCCGCGCTGGCGGCCGCAACAGCGGCAGCCCGGTGTTTACGTGCCTCTTCTTCCTTCTGGATCTGGGCTAGAGTCTTCTTGGCATTTGCAATAGTTGTGGACGTTGCGGGTTTACCAGCAACTGGCTTTGCCCATGCTGACGGTCCGGTAGATTGCGGAACGGCTGGTGATACTCCAGTAGCCCAATTTGCTGACGAAGGCAAACCTGGGGCTGGTGCGACGGCCTGAGGTTGATGGAGACGCTCGTGCTCAGCCAAGGCCTTTCTAGCGGCCGCGGCAATCTCTTCTTGCTGAGCCGCTTTGCGAGCTTCTACCGCCTGAATTTCTTTCAAAGATGGTCCTTTAGCAATTTCATTATTTTCCTTGGCCCAAGGAGCAATTGTTGCGTTTGGGGTTTCCACCGATGGCGTCTGAGAAGCAGATCGAGACTCAGCCGCTAGCGCATCGGCGACATTGGATCGGTTCCGTTGGGCAGCAGGAGCTGGTAGGGGTGAACTTGACTGTGGTGGTGGAAAAGGTTGCGGTAGACTAGATTCGATCTTAGCCCAAGGCGATTGCGGCTGTCCCATGGGAGACTGCTTGGCCGCTGCTTTTTGCACCTGTTCAGTCATGGAGAGTGGTTCCGGTAACTTTCCAGTAGCCAGCGCTGCCTGTTGGGCGTCTCCATAATCGGAATTTATGTCTAGTACTCGCTGCTGATGCTCAATCTCGGGCGTAGGTTTGCCGATTTGGCCAAGTTCGCCTCCATGCGGCTGACTCCTTTGCTGCTCTTCCATTTGTGACCGTAGCTGATGATATTGCTCATACCGTTCCGCTGTGACTCGATTTTCATCAGAGCCTCGCTGCAGTAATTCATACTGCTCTTGCTCACGCTGTAATCTAGCTCGCTCTTGCAGCATAGCCTGCACTTGCTGTTGATGACTCAGATTGTCTTGTTGACTCGCATTATAGGATGGACCCGTGAATGGAAGCTGGTTTCCACGCCCAGCGTTCATTCGTTCCATGAAACCAGGCAGCTCATCTTCACGCACTGAGCTTAATGCGTCAGATCCAACGCCTAAAGGGCCAGCATTCCGGGAGAGAGGATCGAAGAAGTTCGGAACCGTTGCTGGCGGTTGAATTGGACCTTGAGCGGGGGAAGGCTGATAGCCAGTAGGAGAGGTAATGCTTCCGTAGCTAGGTTGACTTTGCAAGCTGTGAGCACTTGAATGGTGGTGGAGCTGCTGGCCATGGATGCTATGTGGGCCGCTTTGCATGTGCTGCATTTGTTTAATCATGACTTGTTGCTGGGCCAGGTGCTCCTTCTGCCTTGCCATAAGATATTGCTCTTCCTGCTTCCGTCTCTCAAGTGCATTCTGCTGCTCAGCTGTCAGGGTGGTACCAAAGCTTGGGAAGCTACTAGCGAAAGGAGGTTGAGCTGAGCTAGACTGCGCAGCAGATGGTGTTGTTGCTGGAACTGAACCTGAAGCGGGAGCATTGCTACTAGGCATAGCACTGGCAGAACCATGGGGTATGCCAATTTGGGGAACCAAGAATGGCTCACGAGAATTTCCGATACGTCGTATCAATTGCGCTAGAGGCTCATAGTCGGCATCTTCCAGCTTCTTGACCTGCAATTCCGGAGAAAAGAAGCCTGCCTTGTACCAGTCGTGCATCTCTAGCCCCGACCATGGCCCCTGGGTGATTCCTTGAGGGTCTCGGTAGATCCATCTCATGCGGTCTGGCATTACCATTTGACGCTGCTGCGTTGCAGGCATCTGACTGGCATCGGCGCTCGAGTACCCTTGGTCTTGCGCTCGACCAAAGTATGAATTACCCGCGGTAGATGCAAGTGATGGCGTTCCAATTGCGGCGGAGAAAGGTGCCTGAGATGACATCGATGTTGTTACTTGACTGAGCGTCATTTGACCGAGCTCCTCCCTAGAAAACGATGGGTTCGCCCCTGGCGTGCCCCTACTCCGGATGTCAAGGTTCCCAAAAAGGTCGTCTAACACCACGCGCCCGAGACGTGAAGAGCTCTCTGCATCCCGCATTCCTGAGCCCATGCCGGGTGCATTGCTTACAGGAAGGTTTCTCAGATAAGATTCACCACCATCGCTATGTCCCTGCTCTTGCCTAAACTGGTCTCCACGCATCTGTTCTTGCGTGGCATGCGGGAAGATCGAAGCCGTCTTACTCCCGCGGCCTATTGCACCTAAGGCACCAGATGGATTACCGGCACCATAGATTCCGGAACCGCCTAGGCCACCATGACTAGGCGAACTGATATCACCCAACGGACTGAAAATAGAATCGGCGAAACCCGTGGAGAATCCAGGCGTGGCTTTACTCGGAGTTCCGACCGCGCCAGGCGCTGCTGACCATGAAGCTGTGCCCAGTCCTCCCAATCCTCCTAACGATCCAAGATTTGGGAAGGATCGCTGAGCCCCTACACTTGAAGTCCGACTTCGATCACTCGCGCCATCGAATTGCGACTGGATCGCCCGCGGTGGATACCCGTACTGCCCAGTACCCTGAAAGCGAGGAGCAGGTAGGTCCGAATCATCGTTCTCATAATCTTGTGGAACTACATTATCTCCTTCCGGACTTTGGTAGGGATTGGTATTTGTAGGGCTCATAGGTTCGTTTGGTTGGACACCTTGGTTCGGGGCTTGTGGCGTGTTCTGTTGCGTGTAATCACGACGCTGCATCGCCTCACGGAAGGGTGGTATATCGGAAGACATTCCTAAGGACGAGAAACCAACCTCATCATAGGACGCCTGGCGGTCCGGGATCCGAAATTGGGATGGTTGTGGACGGGGCGGACTAGCATCATCGCCACCCAAAGCCGCGCTGCCTGTTGGACAATCCTCTTCGTGTCGATTTGCGAATTTCTCTGTACCGGATGGTTGTATCGAGCGGCCAGTTCCCCAGCTCATCGAAGACTGTTCATTTGCGGACTCGGCCAGTCTCTCCAAACTACTCAAGGAGCCCCTTTCCTTTATTCTTGATTTCGCCTCCTCAGGCTTTTCCGCGCTCATAAGAATTTTGAATCGACTTTCACCGCGAAGACTACTAAATCCTGACTTTTTATCAGCAGTTGCCGGGTGGCCTGGCGCACCATCCAGTGAGAAGTTCCCAAAAGCTCCCATTGGAGAGAACCCGGCAGATTGTGGGGTTGCAGACCATGGCGAAGATGGTCCATTTAGATCCGCGCTTGCTGGACCGGTGAAAGTTCGTTTTAAATTACTGAATGGAGTAGTTGACTCTGACAATGAACTTGGCTTGCTACTCTCTAAGTCTCTCTCCTCAAGACTCGGTCCGAAACCTCCTTCTTTAATGTCTGTCCTTCTCCTGAGGAGGGACGGTGGGGGTGTAGACATATTTGGTTCATCTCTAAAAAACTGCGTGTTTCCTGTTGGCGATGCTAACGGATTGCTTGATCGAAGGACTTCAGATGATTCCCTACGCCTGGTTCCAGGACGCGACGACGGGGAGCTCCCAGTGTAATTATTTGAAATATTTTGCACCTGTGAGACAGACGTCCGCCGACCAGGAACCCCATTAATTGCTGAGTTATCCTTGTTGGTATTCTGTGTTGGCGGCTTGAGTGGGGAGTTCACAGAGCTCGTAAAAGCCTAAAGCGTGATTAGTTAAGCCTTGCTATGTGCAGACAGTTCTGCTTCCGGATTACCTCTTTTTCGTGATCGGTCATATCGATCAATCCAAGAGGTTGAACTTTTCCTTCATGGTCCCAGCATATATCGGGCCCACTGATCCCTTCTTTGTGATCTTCCTTCTTTCCCCACCCACCATTTGTTGTACCATTCACAGCTCCCGGACTCCATCCATCAACGAAAAGATCACTGATAACGATGTTGGACTGTCCAGACTTCCCCTGTGCTCTGAATAATTCAAGTAGCTGGTCTCTGGAATACCGATTCTCAGCAGTTGCTCCATTACGGCCGTAGGTAGATTGATAGTTTGAGTTCAGATGTGGCGGAACATAAACACCACTACTCGGTGAAGGGTGGCCAGTCTGCGTGGATTCTCTTTGGTTCGATAAACTATTTGCGAGAGAAGGCCGCCGGAATGTTTGAGTGGCGCCATTGCTGCGAGCTCGCGACCTATAATTCAATGTTTGTCAGCGCTGAGGACTGTGGAATCCAACTGGTAGACACGGTATGGTTGCATCGTTCCTAGTATTTGTACTCACCAATCGCCACTACCTTCGCCCCTTCCAGAATTTCGACCGTTGGTATTTCCCTCATTGCTCGTATTACCGGCAGCTGCAGAAGCGAAGCTCGAAGTAAACGGAGAGGGCATAATTATATGCGGAACAAGCTAGAATGAACTGGACGAATGGCACGTCGAGTTAACGGAGGAAAGCTCAGATGTACGGGGTTGAAATTGGTGAATCACGGTTTCTCGATCGTGAGGTAGTTTCGAAGTTTACAAGCTTAATCAACGATGGTCAAAGTGCTACCAGTCTTTGCGGTCACAGTATCAGGAGTCAGACTGCTCTCTTGGGGTCGTTGCAGAGTTCGTGAAATTGAATGGAAGTGGAAAAAGTGTCGAGGTTTCACGTCCAGTAGGAAAAAGGGTTCAGAGCATCTCATCTCGCGAGCTGCTAATTTAGCCGTTGGGAGGGATGAGATGTGCCCGCAAAGGTACATTTTCCAGCATGCAAGCGGGCACACGACAATTCCAAGAGCGCGCCACGATCGACTCCTCGACTCCACGACGTGTCGGGGTCTTCATGTCACAGGAAATATCAATGTTTGATGTGTCTCATTCTTTCTCGTGTTATGGAGCATCAAGTATGCACCTATAGCTCATACGAGCTCTCTCTACTATTGTACCGTCCTATGGAGCCAGGGGTTGGGTACTCTACGGTAACCGGTAAACGCCACCTTCCATTGAAACTCGATGTTTTACGGAGAAAGGGATGTACGTCTCAAGAAGAAATGATAGACCCGAGTGAGAGGTCCCTTACAAGCCGATCTGATACGCTACGTAAATGGTTTGATTGTTGTATCCGAAGTATCTTACTTGGTCCTCTTGCAGTCGGTAGGCTACTCTATCCGAAGATGGTGAGGATTCTTACGGTCTATGGGTAATGGGTGCTATTCTTGTCGCTGGGCTTGCTCTCCTTTTAAAACATATGGCATCGCTGGAAATAACAGCTGATGCACTGGCTCTCGTGCAAACTCCTCCACTGCCTCGTGCTGTTGGTACTGAGAAATGTTTGCCCTCATTTGCTCCCGCGGAGGTTTCTACCAACATGAACAATTAGGTCTTCTACCTACATATAAATAAGACAGCGTTGCACGTCTCATGTTCTATGGTCAAATCTCTCAAGCCACGCGCTCAGGCTGACCTTAGCAGAAAACCTGGTCCACGTCATATCCTCTGCCTTGTGCAAAAAGCAAACTTCAGCAAGCAAACAATACTTCGAAAACTCGTGTTAATTATTCCTTCTACGCTATTACTACGTTCAACAGCAAGCCCTCAATTTCTGAAGTCGACAAACCCCATTCATCCTTTTGGCTTTTCGCATCCTTAGACTTCTAATCTCCCAAGAAGGCATTAAGCTAACGGGCCAAGTGTAAAAGCATCAACGATGGTTTGGGGCGAAGTGGCACTGACGAATATGTTGGGTTTCCGAGAGCATAACAGAAGATTGAGAGACGGACCGAGACGAAGCTACGATGTTCCACTGTCGGACGGTCGACCTGGCGCGCTCGTTCCTCTACAGCGAGAACGCTCTGGGCCAGGTATGATGCGTTGTGGGACTTGCAGGGTTCCGATGATCTCTTGTACTCACAGAGATCGTGGATCGAACCCCCGCTGGCATAGGAGGTACGGTAGCCCTCGCCCAGATGGTCTTCCTATGGGCCGGGACCGAAGGCAAGGGTATCATCTGAACGACCGACTACATATTAGCCCCTTCCACCGTCGAGGTAGACTTCAACACCAAGAACTTCTCGACGATGACGACTGCTCAGATGACGCCTCGGACTACGACGCAGATGCTTTCAGTGATAGTGATATCCTAGACCTACGCATGGAGAGATTATTTGGTGCTTTGCCTAGTTGGGGTAGGGATGAGACCAGGCGGCCGAGCTACCATCGAGAGCGAGAGCAGCCTCGATACCCTAGTCATCGTTCTTACAATTATACCGGACGCCCGTCGAATTTTTATGATCACCAGAACAACTCGTACGATGAAGGAATGATGTATGGGCGAGGCGGGGGAAACAGAGGCCATCACACGACGTATGCACCTAGTGAATCTGAGTCAATGTTAAGTTACTGATTGTGGTGGCGTGGGATTAGGTAAACCCAGTACTAAGCTCATTTGATAACGCCCTTTACTGAAGCTCTTACAGTTAATGCGACAAATTCTTGTACTCTCTGATAGATATTGGAATAATTTGCTGCAGGTTATCAATACTTGTCGAAGCCTTAAGGATTGGGAATTTGTGCCGCCCATGCTAGCAAAAAGGGCTCCTGAGCACTCTCGGTTAACTGCTTATTCGGCCCATCTCACCTCACTCAAAGTCTTCATTGTACCTGAAAACTTATTGGGGATGAAGAGTCTATGAAGTTCTATTCCTTCCAGATCTGAAAGATGGATTTCCGCTAGCGCAATCATGGTGTTCACCGTGGGCTATATAAACCTCTCCACCCACCCACATTTCCGTCTCTTCTACATCCACCTCCGCCTCGGAGTCCTCCACCCGATTTAGGGGTCGTCTTCCATATCCACTTCTTGCACCTAGTCTTCGTTCCATAGACTATACTATTACTCGATCTTCTTCCTCCAGCTCTCTTTCTTCCACTTGGCAGTCTGTATCAGAGATTCGTGTTCTTCTGACTTTCCATGCGAATACCTCCCATTTGAGGATCTTTTATATGGCCTCCGTTCGCATTTCCTAGAAAATCTTCCGCCTAGCCATCAGCCACCTCACCTTCCGCTACCTTATCTTCTTTCACTTCCTACCTGGCGTTCCTATAAGCTTTCTTTCCATATCGCTGTCCCACCCGGTTTTCCTTACTCAACCTGCTGTTATTCTTTCAATTCGAGTCTCTTCTACATCGAAAGGAAGTAATGCTGCTTGCTTCGTAGTGCCAATTTTCTTCTATGTGTGATATAGTCACAAAGAAGGTTGACAGTTGTTGCTCGAACGTCATCTACTGCTACATGCCGCTTTAGCAGTCCTTACCCTAATGCCATATCAATAACAAAAGCAGCGAGTGCACTAACGACGAGTGTGTTTATGGAAAGCTTCTTCACCCAATCTCACGATCAACCGACGTCACAACTTTTCACACGCGATTTATTGCAATCTACATCTTCATTGAAAATATCATTGCACATAGTATACTCTTCAATAGGCTTGATGTGACCTATACCTCTTGTTATACTTCAAAATAAGATACTCACAATTCTCTTTGGGTATGCTTATAGGATCACACGGAGTGATCTAACATATCTCTCACGGAAACCGGTTCAGTCGTTGGTACTTAAGTGCACTACCAATCCTTGGGGCTTTCAGAGTTTATGTACCTCTTTCAGGACGGAGTACAACTAGATGACAATTCCTCAAATGTGAGTGATGCTGCTTTGGTGATGAGCTCGGAGGAAGCTAATGAGCGATTAGGGGAAGAAAACAAAGACTCAGCGAAACTTTTAGGATGTTCTATAGTGCGATCTGAACTGGTAGACCCACCTACTAGCATCAGTATGCGTTTAAACACGCCATCCTTTGTTTGTGCATCCTGTTTTTGATGAGCGATCACCAGCAGATTCAAGGTTTCCAACCTGGCATCCGCCCCACGCCACTATACGACCATTTCCCAAATAATCTCCCATTCTGTGCGGAGCACTTTTAGAACGTGTACAAGCAGCTGGACCGTTTTTCAAACTGGAAAATCGAGAATCTCTGATCTTATGCTTTAGAGAGTGGAAGCGTTGCTCCACCTGGACTTCCCTACAATCACTCACTACATCGCTACAAAAGCGGCTCCTCCGTACATTGTACCATACAGCCAGCAGGACGCTTCAACCACAGTTTGGATTGGTCAATGTACGTCTACAAACGGCTATTCAGCACGGAGGCTCGTCTCGCCATATCTACTCGAATTTCTGAAGCTGATCTAAAGATTTATCTAAGTGTAATCGAATCTTTCCAATTGCATTCTTGAAACGATGAAATATTTCATGTTTACAGGTGGAGATGCTTCTTACCTCTATTGAGACGCTTGTCACTGTCGGCGCGATATAGACTTGCAATGCTTCACTGAGGAGGCTAATACAATACCAGTCTTAGGACAAAGACGGTTGCCAACAGGACTTTCGCAAGGGAGAAATAGATATGAGGTTCAAAAGAGGGAAGACGTAGATGAAAATGTGGATTGACTGAAAGAAGTGGAGGGGGGCGAGACACTTATGCAAAAACTTCATAATATCGGTTTTATAAGCGATAATTGCGGGCAGCTGAATGCTGCGAGGAAGATCCTACAAGGGGCAGCCTTTAGTGAGAGTTCAAGAAAAATGGAGCACGAGCGAGCTGAGATAGAAGAGGGTTCAAGCAGTGCATGCAGAACGAGGCATGATATCGGTATGAGAACTACAACTGCTGATACGTGAGGTTCTGTGAGGAAAACCTGACAAAAGAACCTCAGCAGCAACACCTTAAGAAAGATGAAACATGAGCAAGCCGAAGAAACAGGGCCCAACGCTTGTAAAAACCGCTATTATACCGTTTTTACTACCGAGAAGTCCGGACTTGTAAGAATTTGGCAGGAATATTACACGGAGGATGCTCTCAGCGAAACCACAATTCAGATCAGAAGAGAATAACTTCCAGAAGTGAACCCGGTTACCAAACGTATCATACGGATCCTCTCAAACTTCCTTTGCAGACAAGAATTGCGAGTTGGCGAGACTCTTTAATTAAAACTGGTATGGAAATTCACAGAAAGACGAAAATGGATTCAAAGAATGTGACACAGTCGAGAGATGGCCGTTCAAATGCTCAAGAATCCAAAGAAAGAAATTAGAAAGGCCAGTGATTATCCAGACATGCATACCTTCCGCACTAGTCACTTGAAGTCGTCACCACCTCTTCACTCAAGGAGTTTTCAGAACTGGTCAGAACTCACCTTTGGCAGAGCACTTCTCTCAACGAGAATGCGATGGTTGCGGAGTTTGATACTGCAAGGATAGAACACCGTAATCGAAAGAAAGAACAGGGGGAGTATTGAGAAACACAAAGCTCGATCAACAGTCTATTCTCTTCCCACTTCGTTATCTACCTCGTTATAAGGGATCAGAAAAGATCTTTGTCCTTATCATCCTTTTCCGAAGATTTCCCCATACATCATCCCCACCATGAAGATCATGCAAGCGTCTTGGTTATCTCGAAAGGCAGGGTACAAATATCGAGCGATTAAAATGAATGGATCCCGGTACATTGACGACTACGGAAGCACTCTCGACGTCCATCTGGTTCCCACAACATCTTCAATACTTGCAATATCATTGCCGCCTGTAAAAGATCAACCCAGCCGAAAAAAGCAGACTCGCATAAGACATTCACGGAGAAGGATAACAGTGTCGGCGATACCTTCCAAATACCAGTACTCGAGGATTAATTTCCTTCGATATTAAGCCTTGCCAAACTTGGGGAACTCAAGTACGACTCGCAAGTTACATATCAGTCCATGTCAGCAACCATCGACTGTTTCACAAATAGCTCGTGCAGTCGAAGGAAGGGTTCGGCGGCAGCTCAGGAAGGAGCACAGGATCCGGTGTACTTTGCATAGGAAGCTACCGCATTGGTCTCCGTTCAACGGATCTCTTGCCTAGCCAAGAACGACATTAACCTCCCCACAACTGGATTACGCAAACAAAGGACGGACGGACCAGGAGGTGGTAAAGAATGACGCTCAAGAACCAACGAGGACGTCAACACCCTTTGGACTACACAAGCGCCAGCCGCCAAACGTATTCCAGATGCAAGGCTAGGTGGCTTACCGTACATATCTTGATTAGGTACTTATCTTGATCAAGTGCTCTTCTTGACACTACCGCAACAATTCCGGGCCCGAGTATCAACACAACAGGGATGCGAGGAAGATCTTAAGTTCTCCATTGTAAAGTCCCACCGTCTCGCTGTCAAGATATTAGAACTCTCTGTTCAGGTGCACGCGATCTACATGATCGTATTACTTCCAATCTCATTTCCTTTCCAAACCCCTTCCATACCAACTCTTGCAACATGTAACTCTTCATGCTGGGGACTATCCAAAAGAACCTACAAGCTTCATTCAGATCTTTGTGACCGTTGGATATAGGGGGTTGGTGGTCATCCTGGGTGGGCCATGTCAAGCCGTGGATATGTGCCTCTAGAGCGGTGGATCCAAATATGAGGACCGTGGACAGGCCTATGACGGGGACAAACGCGTAGTAGTCAAAAGGCTTGAAGCTTCCAGTTAGGATTCAAGAGCTTGGAAGCTTCTGGAGCTGAAGTGTGGAGGCCACGTCAGGTGACAGAGGGTTAGGAATCTACGAAGGACTTGAATGCTGGAAAAGGGTTTTGGAAGCCCTACTGCCAGGACACAGGGGAGCTAGAAAACATGTTAGATGCTCCGAATAGCTTCAATATATGGTACCGTTCGGCTATGATTTCCAAATTGTTGGGAATGTAGGTGCAATTTGGTTGGTAATCTCTACCTTACCACATTGGGCTGAGGCCCGCTAGTAGAGTTTAACACTTCACATTTCTTCCTTCTAGATAACCTAGGTAGGGTGGCCCACGAAAATGTGGTTGCCCTCCGAGTCGGGTTAGTCAGCTCCCGCTGCTTTCCTCACCCACCACGCACCGTCGCGTCACCCTCGACTCACTCTCCCTCACCTTCGCGCACCCACTGCGCAGGCACTGCTCCCTTCTGCTCTCTGGACGTCCTATTCTCGTGACTCTTAGTGCATCCTGCCGGCTCGAAGTCGTCAACTTTAGACGGCGGAACCCCAGCAGGATGGAGGGGAGCCAGAGCTGGCTCCGTGGGCTGCAAAACTGGATGCAAAGCCTACGCCATGCCCTCCCCCCCGTCTTTCCGTACAAAGCATGGCCTGCTGCCCTCGTTCTTTCTGTTTCTTCCTCCCTACCTGTCTACCGTGCTCTGGTTGTTGTGTCAATCGCCTGGCAGTACGCCTTCTTCGCTCCTCGCAAATCATCGCTCTACGATACCTGAACACACTCCCTTTGTGTCTCTCTTCCTTTTGCGATCTCGCGCTCACGCTTTTCCCCTCGTCGTGACTACTCCATCTGCTGTCGGCGATGCCGAAGAAGAAGTCCCCGGAGGATTTCTTCCAGCGAGCTCGCGAGAAGGGTTCGGACATCAACAAAGCGATCGTCAATGGCAGTGCAGTCAAGAAGCACATCGAACCCAAGACCGAGAAAAACTACGCGCGGGCATTGGGGCTATGGAACGGGTAGGTCTATCGCCTTGGGCCCTGGGGCGTTCTGGAAGAAGCTGACAGTTATCAAACAGATACGCACGAGACCACCCTGGCGCTGACCCGTACGATTTGGAGACCTTGAAGGACTTTGTGAGGATGATGGCATACGGTATCGATGGCATTTATGGTGACCCCAAGGCGGGTGAGAAGTCCGTTCTGCAATACTGGAAAGACTTCACGGCCGGCTGGCGGAGGCACGCTTCCCTCATACCTCCCGAAACAACGCAGTCCGTCACAAACGTTGGTGCCCCGTGGCTTCCGCAACCCGTGCTCTGAGTATTGAGGCTAACCAGCCCGCAGTTCATTAAGATCCACCTGCGTGATGAGCTTGGCCTTGCTCACAGAAAGCGGCTCCGAAGCTACGGTACCACCAATCACTTCATCCACCTGGGCACGCAGCTCTGGGAGAAAGACTGGCAGATCTACGACAAGCCGCGGATCCGTGTGGACACATGGGCGAAGATCCAGCTTTACGTATTTACATCGGCCAGGGTGGGTGAGTACATCGAATCCACCTGCCGTGCCGGTTCCGGTCGCGGCCTCTATTACCGTGTAAGCATTCTCTGCAAGTTGGAACGAATTCTCCTACAATGATGAAACTGATTGAGAATGCCTCGTGTAGGACATGACCTTTGGTGTCTTCCGGAATGAGCGAGGGGAAGCCGAATTCGCCATACAAGTGGTGCGAGATGCGAAGAATATGACATTGACGCCGGAGAAAAGGTTCGCCTCCACAGCATCCAGAGCTTCTGTGCCACTACATCTTTTCTAACAGCTGATTTGATGAGCAGGCCGGAACATTCCGTACACGAGGGTCTGGAGCCACGACCACTTTTTTGCAATCCAGTGCTCACGATGCTGGCCAGAGCCATCGCGGATAATGCATTCAGGGACTACAGCACTATGGAGGAATTGCTGGAGATCGAACCGCCGGAGAATGAAATGTATCATCTCCGGCAGAACGAAAGTGTGCTCGGCAAGCCCTTTTTCCACGTCGTCTCCACCGGCGAGATGGAAAAAGCCGACACGTTCAGCAGGCGTCTGAGGGAGCTGGGAGTGCGCGCCGGATATCTGCGGCCCCCCACCATCCACGACTTCAGGGCGGAGGGCCTGTACCTCGTTGGTAGGGTCCCACCATCTCCTCCCTTGACCCGACTTCTCGAGCTGACATGGGTGGCAGACAAGCTCTATTCGGCGGCTCAAAGGATGAAGCACGGTGGACACCGGGACGAGCGCACCTATTGCGATTCCTACATGCCTAACAATGCCGGGACCGACCTTCAAGGGGGCTACTTCGACGGCAAGCTGCGCAGTATTGTGAACGATCGCTTCCGCGGGCTGACTCTGCATCGCAATCCAGAACTATGGCAGGCACTGCCGGCCAGGAAGCAGCACGAGCTGGAGGACACCTCCGAGTTCGCCGCCATCGAAATTGAGATCGACGCTCTGGCTCCGAAGACAAAGACAGACCCCGCTGCGAAAGAACGTCGACAGACGCTGATGGCAGACAAACGAAAGCTCGTGGCGAAAGAGCTCAGCAGGTGCCAGAAGCTTCAGCCGAGCAAACTTCTGGCGAGCCCCGACGACGCCGAATTGATGGGATACCACCGCAGCCAATTCCACCGCATTCGTCGTCTCATCCCCGAACGCGACCGACTGGCGTCGAATCTGTTCCTCGTCGCTCCCATCCGGAGTGATGAGGGTCGCTCTGTCCTCCGCGATATGATCGCGCTCTGTCGACAGGAGGCCGAGGTTCCCTTCCGCCCGGGCTTGGAGCCCGAAAAATGCACTTGCCTAATGGCAGATCATAAGCTGGAGCTTGATAGGTATGTGATCTGCTTGCCCTCGGTATCCTCTATGCACACGTCCAACGGCTAACGAGATTCTTTCCCCATAGGAAACCGGTCACCGAGAGATGGAGACATATATACGGCTGCTACAAAAAGAAACTCGTGGCTAGCTACGGCTTCGCCGAGCTGTGCTTTGACTGCAGTGAGTGGATTGTGGGCAAGGATGCCTGGAACGATCATTGTGAGATGCACCTGGGGAGGCCGGAAACGCTTCCCATCCAGTGTAATCCTTTCGTCTACGGCGGAACCCTCGCCTGCCCTGGATATTGCCCTTTCTGCCTGGGAAATACGGCACTTCCAGCTCCCACGCGGATGCAGCAATTCCTCGACCGAGAAAAATGGAAAGCACATATTGACGGACACATCGAGATGCTTGACAGTTGCAAAGTGACCAAATGCACACATCCGAGACGAAAATGCGTCGACGCCTTCCCATCCGTCCTGGAGATGAAATTCCACCTTCAGGACATCCATTGCATCGAGTTCAGCAAAAGGGTCAACAGGCGTAGATCCGGTAGCGAAGTGGACACTATGCCGGCTCGAAGAAAGAGGTCCAGACAGACCAAGGATTATGACGCAGACGTGAAGCTCGACTCCTGGCCCCAATTTCCGTATGAGTTCGTGGATGAGACGACGAAGCTGTGCGGGCAACACGCCACTGGAACATCAACACCTCCTTCGATCAGCTCGGACCGCTCGCCTCCATCGAATACCTCCACGACGGATGAGAGTACGGATGTTACAGAAACGCCGGCGTCGTCTGTTTGCACTGACATATTTGACAAGCTTGACCCTCGCCTCCTGGACGAGTAAGAAATTATTCAATCCTCGTCCTCATGTCTACAGCGCTGGTAGCAGAGATATTTTCCCGCACAATGTATTTTATCCATCATTTTCGCCCATGTTTTCTGGAGTAGCAGTCTCCATTTCGTCCATCGGTAAAGCTCTATCGCTTTGTCTTCAGGTTCGTTATCCAACTATTTTTAATGTTTTCATGTGGGAAAGCAGAAAATTGCGAATAGGCTCAGGTTTGATAGGTGCAATTTGGCTTAAAAGAGTTCAGGGTTCGTGATCAGTCAATAAAATATTGCTCTTTCTTTTTCTTTAACCTAGCGTATCATCACGTTGACCACCCTAAAAGGCCATTCGTTCATTGGTTGACAAGTCCCTTCGCTTGGTTCGGTCCTGCTGCATTCGGACTCTTCTAAGGTGTTCGTCCTAGGAGGATTCTTCTTGGGTCAAGGAAATTAAGATCAGCTAGTACAGAACCAGCTGTATTTAAAAGCTCCCGGGAGGACGGACCCAGGGGATCTCCCCTAGGGTATAGGGCGGCAGTCAGCGAATCCTTAAAACATACAGCACGAGGAACCCTCAATAAGCCTTACAGCCCCATCCGTTCTTCCTTTTGATCACATTAATTTATTCACCATGCATGGTCCGCCCACTCTGCTCCACATATCGTTGAATCCTATAACAGACCGGCAAAGACGTCGATGGAACCTCTTGAACTTGGCTCCATCCTTCGCCCCGACCCCCAAAAGCCCAGAGTTCTTGAAACCCATGAAGTCCGTTCTCTCATTCTCAGTCAGATCAACAAACTCGAATGCCTTCCATCCCAACCTGAGGTCAGCGTGGTCAATGTTCCAGGATAGCCTTGTCAGCCCAAATCCTGTTGCAAAGACGGATCTTAACCCCGCCTCCTAGGTCTTTTTCCAGATCGAACGGCCCTTGAAATTTGTAGTACCTGCCTTGATTTCCAGCACCGCATTCCGGTTCGGCTTTGAGTTTCATGAGGCCGCCTCCTACGTCAAACACCCTCCCTCTTCTAGTTTCCGACTCCTCACAGTCCGCCTCGATGTCGTCCATATCCCCATCCACTGCCTCTGCAACTTGGATTATTTCCATATCTGTCTCCTTGATGAGCCGAAGGAATCTCATGGAGTTCGCCCGTCCGAGAGCCTTGATTGCGAACTCAATGTTCTCTTCTGACCATTCATGGTCCGCCTGATACTTCAGCCAATGACCGACAGTATCCCAAACACTGTCAAAGCTCCAATCGTCGGGAGCGGATACTTCGAATCTATATGCGTCGCCATCTTCGTCGAAGTATACTGAGAACGCCTGGCGTCCTGTACCGATCTGCGCACTATCAGCGGAGCCGAAGGATCTTTAATCTGGTTTCAATTCATCAGCGCTTCGTACCTTTGACTCATGGCGGAAAGCACGTAATGATATGTTGGACCCAGACATGAAAGACACCTGCTGCACCAGGGTCTTTGCCCTAGCGGTCGGCCACCGGTGATTCTTCCAAGGATGGGTTGGCTGCCGGAAGACTGTGCTCGTCGTTGCGACTCTGAGCAAAGCTGGCCGGGTCGTACTCATTTTCAGCATCTTCCAATGACTTGAAGTGGAGGGGGATCTTGATGATTTGTAGGGTATCGTTGCGGGGAGAAGTTTCGCGGACCCAGCGTGGTGCGATTGAAAGGGTCAGATATATAGATTCAGTCCGTGTCTAATTCATCCTAAATATCGAGGACCATTTTAATGAATGCAGACCGAAAGGTTGTCACCATTTTGCGATCAGCTATAAGAATCAAATAGGCTCCCCTGTAGGAAACAGCACGAAACGTGAGGCAGTATCACCCTTTCCACCTAACGGATCATAACGACCAACCATTGGGCTTTAGACTGAAGGCGCGTGACTCAGAGCTTTCTCATCCATCCTCACCATCCGCTTATAGAAGAGCTTGATTCGCGTTCAACGCTGCAAAGAGTGCTGTGCTTAATGGCTGCCATCACGCCTGATGACCAAACTTGTGTTCAAAAGTTACAGGAGGTGCGAATAGCAGAAGTTTAATTACGCTCCCCCACGAGCACGGCGAGCATGATAAGTCCTACGCCTTTTTTGAGTACATACCCTTCTGTTCCCCCACAATCAGTCACACGTGACTTGACCTGTTCCACTTTCTTATTCATAGCTCAGAAGTTAGGCATAGCTCCTGGGAGACTGAGCCTGAAAGCGGTAACTTGGGCGGCCTGGGGCACTTTTGCGAACGCACACAAACTAAAGGATATGCAAGCCATGAAGTGAAGCCTATCGTTCTTGGATATATTACAAGGCACAAGCTCAGAACCTGCATTTCCCATATTCTTTAGCGCCACGAGGACACCTCAGGGACAAACGCGGACGAGGGGCGACGCGTTAGCGGCGCGCTAGGTGCCGAGACCAAGTGGCGCTCGTTCCCGTCCAAAACTTCTATTATCATCAGCTCACATGGCGAGTAGCCATTCGATCGCCTTGAATTGCCCAGTCCCCAGTTGCACAAGACAATTCAAGACTGAACGAGCTAAGGACTGCCTACGCGTCCACTTACGGTACTCAAAGGATAAAGACCACAAGGACATATATGTCGAGAGGTACTTTGATCACCAAAGGACGAGGGTCACCTTTTACACTTGTTCCAACTGCCGCCAAACTTTCGAGAAGAAGTCAAGGTTGACGAGGCATGAGAGCGTCCGTAAGTATTCCCTCGAATCGAGATGGCGAGTTGTTAATGTTGAAACGTTAAGATCGCTATTCAAAGTCCTGTTGCGCCAAGTGTCACAAGACTTTCAAGTACCCTCTCTCAGAGCATCTCAACAGAGGACGTTGCAAAGCGCAGTTGGGATCGACGAAATCTCCTTCCACAAGTAAGCTGCCATCCCGAAAGTGATTGTGAATTCGACTGCTGAAATTGTTTCTACGAAGGCTGCACGACAAAGCGAGTCAATTCGCAATATCCTTGCACCAATCCGTCAACATTGACCCCGGACATCACTGCGCAGCATGCTCGACATTCAAGGTCAGCCGAAACCGCCGGAAATGATATCGTGCTGCCGATCCGTTCAGAGTTGGGAGCTGCATATACAGGTGACGATGTCGACGCGGCCACAACCTTTCGACGAGACGATTCAAACCAGAGCCAGGGTGCGCCCTTCAAAGAAGAAACGGTGAATCAGTCGGGAAATTCTGAGTCGAAATACAATTTGGATCTGAATCAAGGTTTGCTTTCTCACCATCAAACGGCCGATCGACAAAGGTCAGGTGTGTTTGGGAATGGGTGGCATTCACGTCTTAACGGTCCCACGAGCGAGCGGTCAGCGCTGTTATTGCCTGACAACCGATTCCAGGCTTTCAGCCGCAAGGTGAGCCCAGATATTGGCGGTCGCCATTCCTTGGTTAAGGCATCTGCATATTCCGGGTATACAAACGTACTTCAAACTAGTGATCTAGAGTCAAGCAAAGGACTCTGCACCCTCTCCAACCAAGCATATGCATACAGTACTACGGGTCTGGCAAGGGAAGACAGTTTCAACCGACTCTCAGTTCCACTGTGCCAGACACCATACGGTGAAAACATACCAGGACTACAGAAAAGAAAATCAGCGGCGGAGGCATCGCCGAGGAAGCGGCAGAGACCAGAAACGGGGCTTGTACAGAGGCCATGTCTTCCCACGCCCCGATCACGCGCCGGAGAGGAACAAGCTGCTGATAGTCATTCTCCAGCACGCGACACAAGATTATCTTCGTTCCAGAGCGACAGCTTCGCTTCGACACCATCGACAACGGAGAGCCAACAGTCTCTAACGCTGAATCGTATCAACTATGAGATGGTCGAGCAGCCTGTGGCGAGCGCGCAAGATCTGAACCAATCATACAATCTACAGCCTGGAACAAACCAATCGGAACAGGGAATGTCATCGAGGCTACTAATGCGAGAGAGACAGCAGCAGAGCGAAGAATTCGTACCGTATTGTACTAAAGACGCTCGACTCATCTCCACGGCATCGATATCTGCAGCCCTATTCGCCGACAACGAATTTGTTTCCATTCCTAGTTGTAATGACGTCCAAGGATTCTTCTCCGACCGCTCCAGAGTGATGCATTCACCGTCTCCAACCCAGGTTCTGTTGGTTGCTGAGGAATTGTACCATAATATCAAGGTATATTTCGAAGACTCTTGCCAAAACATGATCTTCGACGACCATGGGACCCTCCTCAATCCAAATGGCGCCGAGTTACAAAATGACTTATGTAACGAATTCGACTCGTACTGCTTTACTGCTACGATGCTCAAAGGAAGGAAATTGCACGTCGAGTTTCGCCACGCACTTTCCAAAGCCTCTGCTCTTGTCGAACAAATCCTTCGAGCCGAGCATCCTCGGACCCTAGCCTGCTTCCTCGAAGTATTCGTCCACCTCATACAAACCGGGCTCCCTGAGGTTGCTTCCATTCTCCGTGACTTCATCAAAAAAATGTCCGAAAAAGTCACTAGCGGAGAGCATCCTTGGGGTCGAATCTGTCGGCTTCTCGGGGAACTTGACTCGGAGCCTCTTGACCAGGCTATGGCACAAATTTGGAAATGCACTACTGATACTTTTGAGAATGAACTCGGAGCGTCCAGTCGACTTGCTGTGTCTGTTCGTCTCGATTACATAAAGCGCGTGTACGGGTTTAAAGAATATCTTGAAGAAGAACGGCTTCTTCGAGACCTCCTTGCTCAATTCGATGGCATCCCTAGAGTCCCGACCCCGCGGGTGATGCTCAACCTAGCGCATAATTTGAACAGACAGGGACGCCATGACGAAGCGGAGAAGATGGCGCTGGAAGTCTTTTCGCTGCTTCAACAAAATGAGATATATGCTAAGAGAATTGTCGAGAAGATAGAATGTATGAAAATCGTTTCTCACAGTCAGTTCAATCAAGGGAAGGCTCTAGTAGCAGAGCGGACTATACGAGAGGCGATACAAATGATTGTGGATCAGTGGGGAATACAACATTCTTGGGTCCTTGAATTTATGAACGTTCTGGAGGGTTGGCTACAAGATTGGGGCCGGGAGGAGGACGCCAACACACTACGGGGAGAAATAGAAGGGTTGATGGGGAAGGATGAAATTGACGAGCAGCTTGATGGGGTACAAGGCTTGCTTTGTTAAGACAAAATCGGAGAAGCCTGAAATTTATACACCTGCCGGAAGGAACTGATTCAGTAAGCTGACGACCAAGTTAGTTCTCATGGATGGTTGCATATTTGTATTTACTTTCTGTCAAGTTACTCAGGTAACTGAGAAGACTGTGCTGAAGGCAGGGCGTGCTCTAAAATGTGTTCCCTCATGCACATTGTTCTTTTCCTTCGCCTCCTCGAAAATCAAATAAAAGGCTACCAATCTCGTAATTGGGATCAATCAACTGTAGTCGTTTGAATCAACGACTCTTTCATATATGAAACTGCTAAATTGCCCGGATATGATGAAGAGTCTTATGGCTACCTGGCAGTCTCCCTATACTTTTTGTAGCGATATCAGCTTCAACTGACTACACAGCGTCTGCCTTCATCTTCTTCTCCAGGGGTATCAATCACCGCTCCACTCTCCACAAGCACTAGCTCATTAACTCTGTCCGTGGCATATTCGACCCGCTTCCAAGTCTTCAAGCTCCCGGTATTCGTATCGAGTTCCCAAACCCGCATTCGTCGGTGAAAACGCTTTCCGCCGAACGAACCATATCCCCCGAACCCACTGCCACCTCCATAGCATAGCCAAGGGCCAGGCTGAGGGGTTTTGTCGCCATCCTGCTGCGTTTGTTGTGAGAGCAGAGCGCAAAAGTCATTCACGTGATCGTGCCCGCAGCCTAATGCTGATATGCCTCCTTTGACCAAAGCGTCGTAGAGATAGGAATTGAAGCTAGAGCTCTCAGTCGGTTCCCTCCGATAGCCGTTACGTATACTAAGACGGCGATATCCGAACTCAGGAAGAGGGATGTGTAGGAAAGCCAAAGACAGATAGAAGCGGCTGTCGTTATCATTCTTCTCACGCGCGCTTCGTTGCGCTTGAGAAGCGTTCACGAACCAGTCAATTTGGCTTTGCTTGATAGGGTCGTAGTCGGGATTGTGTATCAAGCTCGGTATTTGACCGTGCGAATCCAGGAAATATAAAGTCGATAACGAGAGCTGTGACGGGGCGGGAGCTAGGACTTGAAGGTAGAAGTTGCCTATGCCGTCGACTTGCTCTGGGCCTGACTCGCAGAGGCTAAAGGGCAGATTTTCAAGTATTGACATCTGTGCCGCGCCTATAATCCAGTCAGCAAAAAATGCACAGCTATCATTGCCAAGATGCAGCTTATAGGATTGCATGACTACCTTGCGGAGCAAAGCAGTCTACACCATTTGCGAGAGTGCGACAACTCCGAGTATGTTGTCGACCGCTAGCTCTGTGTATTGGCTACTTTATGAAAGAAGTTACTCACGTGGCAATGCGTGGATGCCCTCACTATCATGATTGCCAAAGACGGCTGCGAATGGAATCGAACGCTCGATGATAGGGGCAACCACCTTAAAGAGGGCGGATTGGCTATCGGGGATATTGTGGTGCAACTGATCTCCAGTGAGAATCACAAGGTCTGGTTTCTCGACATCCAAGATCTTTCCAATGAATTGTACCGTAAGTGGGTCAGCCTCGCTCTCTGGTAGATGATTCCCATGGGCATCAATAGCATCTTTGCAAACCCCGACACCAGTTACCATGTGCGTGTCAGAGATCTGGACAATCTTGAATTTGCCATCCTCCCTGACTCTCAAAGCCGCCCAAGCATCTGGTCTCGGCTTGGCCCTGCCGCGGAGTACGCTTAGTCTTGCAACCGGTACCTTTGGCTGGGCGTTAAGTTGGAGCGATGATTGCATGAGAGTCCATTGTGGTCGTGGGTCAACGGCATCCACACCAAAGAGAACGTCCACCTCTGTCACAGCCTGGTCAATCTTGCCAGAGAACTTGCTTCTCAGCACCCAGATTCCGCCAGGTCGACTCTCCCATGAATGATCTGAGCTTGGGTTGGGCTCGCCAACTCTGATATCCATAACCAGCAGGTCCTCAGCTACAAGCTCTTCCTCATTCGCTAGCGCTACATACAACCATGCACGCTGCTGAGATGTATATAGATATAGATCTTTTTCTACGCGGTGCCATATGCGCGGGTCCAGTTCACAGGTGGAAGGAGGAACTGTCGAAGAGAAGATGCACACAGTCAGATCCGTGACAACTGGGTGAGCAACAACGGCCGTGGTATGGGAAGTGGACGACGTCGCCGCTTTGGAGGGCAAGACCCCAAAAAACTCAAGAGTACGAAGTATTATAGCTAGTACTGCTGATGCAATCGCAAAATGGCATTTTAAGCCATAGGAGGACATGTGAAGTCAGCGTTGGACTCTAGTTCAGGGTAAGGTCGATGAGACGGTGACGAGTTGAAGGTTCGTATGGTCTCTTCGTTGTCTTATCTAAGGCTCTTGGTTCTCAGTTAGAGATGTCTTGAAAGTGGAAAGAAGATCTAAATGTGATACTATCCGCAAAGACTGGATTGAAAGGAAGCTTCGCCAACTCTGTCTGAAGAAACCAATCGGGGTTTATTCTGGCTAAACCTGATTAGTAAGCAATGGGATCTTGAGGACGTCATCTAAAGTCGACTTCTTTCTCAAGCTCTATTCTATCATGTAGTGGTACTGAGGGAAACGTAGGATATGAATGGTGAACACGCCGCTGTGGGCGCTGCTATCAGAAAGGAAGTCGATCAAGACCCGGAAGGGCTTCTTGGGCGAGCTCCAATACGCTGTGCAGTTCTCAAAGGCAACGATCGGAACCTCTCCCGTCCGTTTAACAAAGCTTCAATCATCGCTGCATGCAAGATTCTGGTGCAGCGAGGAAGGTGAACGTCACTGTCAATTTCATATGTATGCACAATATCAAGCTTGAATCACTTTGGCGAATAAGAATTGTACAGGGCGGGGCTTAACAAGTAAGAAACGAATTGCTCTCGAAAGACCGAGTCCAAATTGGGCGGAATAAGATCAGTGAAGCCGCTGCACAATGCCGCCGGATGGTTTAGCACGACTCACAGGCCTCATTTAAACCATTTAGGGGTAATTCGGGAATGTGAGTATGTCTTCGTCGGGGCTTTGCTCCCATCTAAGTGTACATAAGAAATGATCTACTACAAAGCAGATGTCCAACGTTCCTGCAAGATCGATGCTGACTGGCCACATAGAGCACTTCTCTGCCTGACCAGAGGTACCTGCCGTCGTCACAGTCGCATCCTGTCACGCCAGTGCTTGTGCACCCCCATGCTTTGGAGCAGCCTGAGTCATTACGCCATTGATGTCGTGAAGCCGAACATCACTGAAATGCGCTGTGCATCAGTCTTTTGCGGTTGGAGAAGCTTCGGCACGGATCATACGACTTACAACTCTAACGATGAATCTGGAGGGATGAGTCCCGGAAAACCACTTTTAAACAACAGTCATTAATCAGCCCGGGCTAAACGTAATACAGGGATAATAGGTTTTGTGGTATGCTGATGTCGGCGTGGCTTACCGTGGTCCATAGGCATAATCACTGTCCCATAAAAATCAGCATTTGTCATTTCTCGTCGAGGAGGTCTTAGGTCTCGAATGGAAGAAGTTCGTACCTAGAGATTTTCAAAATGCTCCTCTCGCCCAATCTCATCTCCATGATACCTTCGTCCCAGCCTTCAGAATAAGTTAGAATCGAGCGCTCTAAGGGCTGCGTTTTATGCCTTCAGTGATATATAGGACCTTGAATAACTTTGCCGACCCCGATAGCCGTCTTGAAATGACACCCTCGACTTGCGGATGAATCAAAGCTGTTTGGCACATACGGTGTTGGCAGCTTCTGTCTTTGGGAATAGCCGACCGAAACTCACTATTGGCCGCGACACTCCATCGCCTCATCATAAAGGAAACCGGTGTACTCGACAGTGATTTCATCCCCTTTCTTTGGCTGATCGCCGTTACCGTGCTCCAAGACCGTTCGCGTGACACCCATTGTGAGCCAGTTACGAGAATCGATACGAAAGATGATTTTCAGATGGATCAAGACTTCTTGATCTTGCAAATATTCTGGGAAGAAAAGTGCCAAACTTGGTGAACGGTTTGTTTAAGTTGAGCAATGTGAAAGATAACGCAAGCCCACCATGGCGTTGTGGAGCACAGATCGACCGAGCGGGTGTGCGTGGACATAAAAGTGTACGGGATCTTCAGGCCTGCGGAGCGGGTGTGCGTCCGGGATCAGAGGATGGGATTTCAATTTGGACAGTGGCTGCATTTTGAGCCAGTAAGGCCATCCCAACGACTCCACGCACACCCGCTCAGCACACACACCCGCTCGGGATGAGCATGCCGGCGTCTTTTCCTTCTGGGCCAAACGAGGATAGCATTCAATCACGATGGATCAGCGAATGTGGTCCTGCAATGCAGGCTTGATGAGCTTCGCAGTTATATGCAAGGCTGCGTCGCATAGCTGCCTCTTCAATTCGCTCTCACTTGCGTTGTTGCCTTGTCTCGGACGCTTGTTTTTGTAGGATGCCTTCTCATCTATTCGTGAGTACTCCTGCAGCTTGCGACCAAATGGAACTAAGTCATGCTATCTACAGCCTCAGCACCGCGAGCTCGAACAACCAGCCAGATACTCTCAGCCCCTTTACGACTGGCGATGGTCAGACATCTCAGAAGCGATCACTTGTACCTACGAGGTGGACGTTACTGTCGAAGACACTACTTCGAACCCCCCAGCTTCTAAGACGATCTGCGAAGTCTCTGTCATCTCTGACGCCACGGATAATTCGCCAAATGCTTCTCACGCGTCCCCATCTCCTGTTCATGCCTCCCTCATGAACAGTGGAGCCAGGCCAGATGCAGCCGCTTCCAAGATTTCCATAGATACTGCCAGCACGGTACCCTGTGAGCAAAATCAGGCATTGAATGCCTCTCATGTGTCGGCCTCCGCATCTCTGGCCATCTTTGCAGATTCTATCCCTGCATATGTTGAGGGGAGGCTTGTACCACCGCCGATTCTCTTTTGGCTCCGATCCCGATTGGCCACAGAAGGGGAATACCCCGTTCCCACCGTCCTTACCGTAGGCTGGTGGCAGCCGATTCTCATGCGGATTTTGCCACTGAACTTCAAGTCCACCATCGTGAACTATCGGCTGCACCCCAAACCATCAACAAGCTATTCGAAGAGCGCCTTCTGGTGGCGGGGAATATCAACCAAGAATCCATCTGCTGACCAGCTCAATTGGGTCTGTGGTGGTTACCGGCTCGTCTACTTGCGGACCACGGACGTACTGGACGTTGTGGAATTGAAGTCGAGCCTTCGTAAACATTGGTTATACAGAAGTTACCGTATCCTCGCCATGTTTCCATTTGCGACAAACCTTTGGGAAATCCTCGTCGAGCGCGACTACGTTGACCAGTTCATTGAATGCGCCAAAGCTTGTGACTACGTTGTCGAAGAGTTCGTTCGCCCGGGGAATCCTGTCGGACATCTCTCCAACTTTCGGAACCCCTTTGAGTCTTGCTTGAGAGCTCGAGAGCGACTCATTGCGCGAGCTTCGATCGCTCAGCTCGCCTCAGGCGATAACGAGCTTGCGTCCTGCGCAGCCACTATCTATCGCGATCTGGTGAAACTCTATCGGTGCCATAATGCCTACAACACCGTTGTCTCAATTCTGCTTGCCACGAACCAGCCTGCATATTCGCCGGGGCCCTGTATCATAGGATCTTCTCAGTACCCCACCAATGACGCAGCTTACGAAAGCGTCGCGAGCAAGTCTGTTTTCTAGAATCTTATTCAGGGTGATGAGATGGTCCAGTCTTTGGTCCCGATGGCGTCCGTGTTAAATATCTTTGTCACAAAGTTAATCCATTTTAATTTTCTCAATCTGCAATTGATCATTGATAAGGCCAGCGTTCAGCTAACACAGCATCACATTGTATCTAATAAATAGCTAGCACGGTACAGCGGAACCCTCCAACCAATGAATCATCCAACCGTAATACAGTTCAGGTCTAGCTTGAGTCTGTTCAGGAACTCATCCACAGACTTTACTGTTGTTGTTCTCAACAATTCGCCTACACCCGCCAGGTTTTGCACGGTTTGCTGTAACATCTGCTTGTCCATTTCGGCTTCTTGTATTGCCAATCGCAGTCGATTCGCTTCTTCTTCAGCCATCTCCTTCAGCTTTGTCGCATTTTTCACCTCACCATTCAATGATTCGAGGTCAGAAGCCATTTTGAGCTTGTCTGAGTTTAATTGTTCGATCACTGTGGTGAAGCTGATTTCAGGACCAGAAAAATTCTGCTCATTCCGTCAGTCAAGGCTGGGCAATGAAAAGTACACCTACTATAGTTCCTCGTCTCTCCTCGAGCACTTTACCCTCGGCAGCGTTGCTTAATTTAGGTGCCAGGATGGCTTCAAATGATATACCAACTCCTCGACACAATTCTCTGTAAGCCCCGATCGAATGCTTGCTTAGATGTTTTTTGAATAGGTGCTCTTTCTCCGGCAGCATTTGCCAGGTATACGGATCATCAGCACTCGTGATCAGCCGTACTTCTGCCGGCACAATTGTGATGCCGAGTTTGGCCTCTTGAGACTGTTGTCAGCGGTCGGTATCCTTCACTAGGTAGCTGGATCTTACGGATGTGCTCGGATAATTTCTGGCGGGACATTTTCCTATAAGCCGCACGGTTAAAGTTACTTGATCGAAGTATGGCCATTTGATTAGCGCTTTTGCAGACGCAGACGGGGTATGCGAATCAGGGTCTTTGATTTACGCTGGGAAATTGCGAGCAGATCCGATGTTGAAAATATTTGTATGAGGAAAGCTAAAGCTCAGATTCTTACCTTGCTCCAGAATTGGCACCTTCCGCCAATACGGGCACCCTCCAGTTCTGGCACCCTCCAGTTCTGGCACCCTCCAGTTCTGGCACCCTCCAGTTCTGGCACCCTCCAGTTCTGGCACCCTCCAGTTCTGGCACCCTCCAGTTCTGGCACCCTCCAGTTCTGGCACCCTCCAGTTCTGGCACCCCCTCCATTTCCGGCGTTCCTGGCGGGCGCTTGCATAGACTAAGCTTGGACAAGGTGGACGCCGTTCTGGAGAATTCTTGCACCGTGTGGCTCAGACTTCCGCTGGCCAGTCCGCGTGCTCGAACTCCCTCCGATCTGTATTTGGCCATTGGGGTCTTCAAAAATCTCCAGCCCGGCTGGCAGAGAATTGACCTTAGACTTGCATCAAGCTCGTGCGTGAAATCACGAGCATGACGATCAAACGTGCAGGACAAGAGAAACGCCCTTGGTAACAATGACTTGGACAAAGTGGTTTCTGTTCTCTTGGGCGTTCGAAGTATTCTATATTCCAGGTAAGAGGACAATGTGACCGCCTGAAACTTTCATACCATAGCAAGATTTCGAAACTCTCAATCTTCTTGTTGCTGACACAGATTTTTCAATGCCTCCATCAGATCGACTGCAAATTCTCCAACCTCCCAAGCAGCCTTCTGAAGAGCTTCTGCCAGATCTGGAGTTTGTACATAGGTTTTCGCTGCTTCTGTGATTGCCAACCATCTTGCATAATCATTTCGAGACTCGTACATATTTTGACTGCAACCAATGAGCTCACTAATTGGCCAGCGTAGTTGAGACCTGAACCGTTCAAGAGCGAGCGCTTCCAAGTCGTCCATTTGAGAATCACGTGCAATAAGAGCTACAGTTGAGTGTTTGAATAACTCTGGCTCGTCTTCTGGGAAGTACTTTCAGTGCCCTTCGACACACCTCGATTTAAAGACCTACCTATATCACGAAGTGTTTCTGCAGGCCACAAAGAATATCTTTTCTCATACATGTACTGGAAGACCCTCCAAAATGAATGTGCGCTTCAAGCAGGCTGGCTAAACTGGAGGAGTCTGCTCTTCAGATTATTCAAGAGTTCGTTGTGAATATAAGGACTTTGATGTGCAAGAATTATTCGATGAGCAGGAATTTCGATTCCGGTCGTCCCAAAGAGGACTTTGATATCAGAGTAGTCGGAGTTATTGAAAAAGCTGAAAGCAATCAGCTTGGATTTCAGAGTCACGACGGACATACCTCGCGTGCGTTTCACGAGCGTATCCGGGGCTCTTATACGAAGATCTGCTTTCAGGCATTTGGAGTTGGGTGATCGAAGTCGTCATGATGTATGTGCTGTGATTTAGTAGATAAGCTTTTTAATTGATTTGCAGTTGCCTTTTAGTAAGGGTCTGAGCGAGAAGGCCCCTTCCAGCTTCACAATTGGCTCCCAAGCATCTAATTATTACCCCCCTCTAGCATCCATATTTGGCTCCTAAGCATCCACTTACCGCCTCGCCTTGAGGCCTCACGGTACCGCCTCTCACAATATCTGCATTGACGGTACCGTCTTTTCCGGTGCCATCTTTCACGGTACCTGCTTCCACGGTGCCGGCTTTCACGGTACGGCAAACATGCCGTAAGACACTTTTCGTAAGACACTTTTCGTAAGACACTTTTCGTAAGACACTATATGTCTTGAGACACTATGTCTTGAACCGCTGTGTGTCTTGAGCCACTATATGCCTGGAGACACTTGTCATAAGACATCATACGTCTTGAGACATATGTCACGGGACACTATATGTATTAAGGCACATGTAGGAAGACATTATACGTCTTGAGACATATGTCATGAGACACTATATGTATTAAGGAACATGTAGGAAGATGTTATACGTCTTGAGACATCATATGTGTCAAGACACTTGTAGAACCACACTACATGGCTTAAGACCAATGTATTAGACACTTCTACTTTTTCTCCCTTGTGCACATCTAATGAAGGTCGTACAGGAAGGATTTTTGAATCAATACGTATCTCATCTTCGGATACATGTGATCGATTTCCTTTGATTCTATTGTAAATATTACATCATGAGCAATAACAAAAACTCAAGCCCTTGCTACTCAATTGTTACCGCTCCGAAGGCTGATATTCCAATTCCAGCAATTTTACCCGGTCATCTAAATAGTCACGTACAAGGCTTCGTAGATCATCTCGCTGCTTATCGGTTCCGGATACTAAATCACGGTCAGTCTTGATACGCAAAGAGCGAAGAGTACTTACCCATCACCAGCATCTTTTCCTTGCCACTCTGCATCTTCTCGCTGAATTTTTGCGCACCCCCAGCGTCCCCTTGCACGGCCTCGATATCCTCTGGTTGCCTCATGTTCACCTCTGTTTGTAAAATCTCCTGCAAATCTGCGGATCCTCGGTAAACAGTCCCACGTCGACCAAAAGACACTGTCTCCTTTTTTAAATAGGTCGAAAAGATTGAGATGAAGAGAATCTACTCTGCGTGTCAGTGAAGCAAACGAAAGCATTGATGAACGTCACCTTATCCAGATTGTCGCCTTCCAAAGCATTATTAAGCAGCGGCTTCACTGCGAGAGCAGTCTCTGCCCTTGTAAGTTTCTCATCAGTGAATTCACAACCCCGCTTCATGCTTACCGATGTGTTGTACTTGCCAAATCACACGAATTCGAATAGTACTAGCCTTGCGAGCCTTATAATCCTGGATCAGCTGTTTCAGATACGGCAAGTGTGCAGCCATCCCGAACCCAGCGGCTATCAGAAGAACGCTTTCATACTCGCCCACAGGGGCACTGATTCCATGAGGCCCACTGAATAGTACCAAACGAGAACCAGTCGCGCCCCCATTCTCGTCGGTCTCGGCGCGATACAGAAGTTCCCGTGTTAGTCCATTACGAGGTTCGACGAAAAGATCTAGTCTATTCTGCTTCTCGTGTGCCCAAGAGGTCACCACGAAAGGATGGCTCTGCACGAAGGACCAGAAGCTGACGGAAGAAATCCATAGGTTGATGTATTGCCCAGCTTTGACCTTCAGTGGTCGAGAAAGATTGATGCTAATCTTAACAGTGCCATAGGCGTGGCTAATGAGGGCTCGGGCGCGACCGTGGCGGAACGTCCCACTCCGCCACAGTACACTGGCGCATTGAACAACAGATGTGAAAAGGAACAGCGCAGCAGATATATAGATGTACATGCGAGGGAAAAGCGACTTGAAGGGCAGATGACGCCAGGTGGAACAGGCGGAAAGCGCAGCCAACGCTTGGTGCGTACGAAGAAAGATTTCGTAGGACGGCCGGCGCAAGAGAGGATGCGAGAGTAGTAGTAGAACACACAGCGATGATCCGGCCTGAGTATGGTTAGTTAAGAACGGCGGTGGAAGCAGCAACAAAGACTAACTATCAGTCCAAGAAGATGCTCTGGTACTTTCAACGAGAAAGTGGTTCGGTTGGCCACGAGGACGAGTACGTGAACGAGGATGAGCGCGAACGCCATCAATCCCGCCGAACGGTGAACGCGTCGGTAAGAATCCAAAGGAAAACCGAGAAGGTCAGCCAGAAAACTAAGATGAGCGCCTGCAAAGAGCGGAATCATGTTGACGAGCGATAGGTTCTCGGCTTGAAGACCAGCTTTAGAGACCGTGGAAACTCGAAAGCTGAGACAGAAGACATTGATTGTGATGTAGATCAGCTGAATCAGGACGTCGGTTCGACTCCACGGACCCAAAAGTCGATGGCGGTTCAGAAAGTACGGGTAAGTAAGGTGCTTGAACGTAAGAAGAGAGATCTTTTCCCGGAATCGCACTGTACGAGGAAGAAAGTTAACAATAATGAAGACAAAGAAGAAGCCGTCTGCGGCGGCAGCGTATATCTGAATGACATTCATGAGAATACGAAGTCGAAGCAGTATTACAGAGAAGAGATGGAATATCGAAGCGAATCAAAGAAGTGAAAGACTGGGAAGGAAATAAAGCAATGTATCGAGACGTCAAGACTCTTTTAATACGTGAAGCTAGAATTGAATAGAACTGGTCGTGAGAACAAACGTAGCAAAGGTTGAGGAGGGGGGACACCAAGGGTATTAGGAAAGAAGCAGGAAATGATGGCTCATAAGAGCAGGGCTAAATGGTCACCATTTTCGATGATGCGCTACATTCAGAATTCGTTTCGAGAAACGAAAAGAATTTCAACTCACTAAACCGGCGCAAAAAGGTCAGAAACAGAGGTTTTATAATTTTTGATTGACATGCAAAGGTATTTGCGAAACCCTACAAAGAACTGTCTATACTGGCTTGTGAAGTCTCCACGCGGAGACTCCAGCCCAGTCCACCATCCACTCGAGCCAATCCTTCCGCCAACCACACTGAAGCAGCCGATGCTGAAAATGTTAGATTCTGAATGAAGCGGCTAGGTTCCGGCTCACCTTCATTAGTTCGTTTACCGAAGAAGCAGATGTTGTCGCCGACAGAAATCCGACGGCGTCTGAGTCGAAAGGCCAACGATTCAAATCCTCGACACCGATAGCTTCGTCGTCTTTGGTGTATTTCTGCATAAGTTCCATCATGATTCTACTGAGCGCCCTCACATCTCTAATACTGGTCCCGTCTGGCGAAGCGACCTGGCAACAGCATTCTTGATTCGCTTTCATGTAACGTTAACGAAGCCTTCTGTGAACTGAAACTGAGACCGACCGATTTTGACGTCTCCTTCAGCGCTGACAAGAATGTTCGAGCTAATAAGAGACCCATGCTCCATTCCCTGAGAGGTAAGATAGGCAAGACCCTCAAGTATCTATTGTGATTAGCACATTCTTCGTGACATATCGTCCGCTAGGTTTACCTGTCCGAGTATGGCCGCTAACTCTTGCTCGTCGGGATAGGGAGAAGAAGCAACGATCTGAACAAGAGAGATGTTCATACGCTCGAGAATGACATAGAAGGATCCCTCGAAACTAAAAGATTCTAGAACGGCAACGAAGTTGTCGTGCCGAATGTGATGTAACATGTGAAGCTTCTCGTGAGAGTCTGGTCCCGAAAAGCTTTTCACGACGACACGTTTGCGAAGGGGTTCTCTCCGAACGGCAACAGTAATGAAACGATCAAGCTTGAGCTGAAAGACCTTCCTGTAGCTTTTCCACGGAGATTCGTTTTTCATTCCCTTATATTCGCGGATCCCAAGCCTTGTATCTACCCCATTTCTCTGCGGAGAGAGAGATCTCTTTCTTTTTGGACCTTTGTTTTTAGGGATCGAGTGGTTCTGGAAATGCCGTTCCGGTTCTGTGACATTGTCATGATGCTCCGTAGTCAAAGTAGGCTGCTCGGGACCTCTCAGATCCTTCATGTTGAACAGGGTGTCGCGCTTGAAGGGGTGGGAACTCATGCTGAATATTCGTAGTGATGAGGAAATATTTGAAAATTTGATGATTGTTGGGTAGGAAGTACAGTCGAGAAGAGGATGGAACGTCGAAAACAACGCGGTGTATAAGTAGACTGGCAACGGTCAGGAAATTATTTAAAGCACAGGAAGAGAAACAGTTTCTGGAAGGAAGTTGGCAGCACTTTTTGAAGTCTGTCAGAAACGGCGCGCAATACAAAGTACAAGCATTGCTAGGTCGCAAGACACTCTAATGTATCTGTCTCTTTTCCATCCTTCACCAAGTGAATCTTCTCGAAATGTGGCGGGCTCAAGCGCATGACGAAGAGTCAAGACTCGAAGCGAAAAAAGAGCTCAAGTACAAAGGAACGGCTCGCGTCAGGCTCAAGTGGCTGCATTTTCGATGGAACGAACCAGAGGAGCTCGATAACACGAACGTAGAGAGGTTGAAATCCATTTTTCGAAAAGATTGTCGTCGGCTTGACATACATAATCACATCTGTGCTGTTGTTGACCAGCAACACCTCGATGCTGCTATACTGGTTTCAGGAATCTCAGCGAGAGCATTGCTGACTAAACCGGAAAGCGGATATCCGGAGCTAGTTTTTCCGGCTGGCTACCAGCTGGAATGCCTGCACGGACGGCACAGAATTCAGGCAGGAAAAGAAGTTCTTCCTCCAGCGGATAAATGGTGAACAGTGAATCTTTACCTCGCAGGTACGATAGAACTATTCTCAAAACCAACGCTTCTGACCTCTACCTTTTACAGATATCGACCGCGAGCTGAAAACATCTCTGATCGAGGAGTATTTCAACGAAGAGAAGTCAGCCGACGGCGAGATCTACCGCAAGATACGTCAGTACCACTTTGAACGCAACCTTAGCTTCGAACGACGATGGTGGAACCGTCTGACTGCGCACGAGAAGCGATGTCTGAGGCAACTTTTCAGACATGATGAGCTGACCGCGGCTTGCGATGCTCTGTTGAATATCACTGATCTTTGGGGGGGTTGAAGGAATAGCACACTACACACAATTATGGCCATTAAATGTCACGAGGTGAGCAGATACTCGACGAGTGCTCTGATTTGCTTATTCTTCGATAGGAAAGCCTGCGCTACCTCAATCACATCAAGGAGGTCTGGGAGCCGCTACTTCAGCGAGACAAGAACGCGATGCAAAAGGTGAATCAAGCCACAGTGAAAGCCCTGGAGCTGAAAGCACCACGACTATCGACGCTGGATGCCAAAGTTTTACGTGGCCAAGTGCTAGAAGGGGAAATATTCGGCGCTTTTAGCGAGCAAGAGCGTGTGGCAATATGGGGCAGACTGCAAGCCGTCGACGGTTTGATTCCTTCTCTATTTACTTTCTTCGAGGACGTCAAATACCTGGAAGCGTGCGCCAATTGCGTGAAACGATTGGTAAGCCTATCTCCTCGGGACACCGTGTCCATCGCGCTGGAAAAGGCGTTTTTCGACGCAAATCAAAGAGCAGACCGAGCTGTCATCCAGGTCACGGAATTCAGCTTTACGTCTAGCCCGGCAAGCTTGGCGAATCGAGCGGACCTGGGCTATCGACAGTTGCATGCCTACGCCATGCGTCACTATCTCCAAATGCCTAGGGAGCCCAAAGGGAAAGAGCTCCTGGCGAGGCTAATGATCAACATAGATGAAACGATGCTGCGCGACTTTGCTGACCTGGCTGACCGGTTAGGTTTCGAGTCACCCGAGATTACCGCTCTAAAGCAATGTTCAAAGTCGACGGTTGCGAGAGCGAGATCCGAAAGATCGAAGCCTCTGCTAGTCATCGATGGTGTCGATGAGATAAAGAAACGAAGGTGTGAGCTACCACGCGTAGAGAATTATGTAGAGGATGGCGAGTTTCTGTTCGTAAATCACCTACACAAGGAGGAGAAGGAACAAGGCGAGAGGATTACATCCTTTTTCGTTCGAAAGTCCGTCTACTTTGCATTCTTCGAGAGGTCGTTACCCTTGACCTTGAATTCGATCCCTCGAGTTTCTGATAACATAGACGAGGATATGAACAGATCGCAAGACGCACACATATCGCAGAAGAGGCGAAAGCTGAAGCTGAAGCTGAACAGGTTGAAGCTGCAGAGGCAGGAGCAAGAGCAGCAGAAGCAGAAGCAGCAGAGGCAGAAGCAAGAGCAGCAGAGGCAGAAGCAGAAGCGGCAGAAGCGGCAGAAGCAGCAGAGGCAGAAGCGAGAGCAGGAGAGGCAAGAGCAGCAAGAGCAGCAGAGGCTGAAGCAGGAGAGGCAGGAGCAGCAAGAGCAGCAGAGGCTGAAGCAGAAGAGGCAGAAGCAAGAGCAGCAGAGGCTGAAGCAGGAGAGGCAGGAGCGAGAGCAGCAGAGGCAGAAGCAAGAGCAGCAGGAGCAAGAGCAGCAGAGGCAGGAGCAGGAGAGGCTGAAGCAGGAGAGACAGGAGCATGAGAGGCAGAAGCAGAAGAGGCAGGAGCATGAGAGGCAGAAGCGAGAGCAGCAGAGGCAGGAGCAGGAGAGGCTGAAGCAGAAGAGGCAGAAGCGAGAGCAGCAGAGGCAGAAGCAAGAGCAGCAGAAGCAAGAGCAGCAAAGGCAGGAGCAAGAGCAGCAGAGGCTGAAGCAGAAGAGGCAGGAGCAAGAGCAGCAGAGGCTGAAGCAGAAGAGGCAAGAGCAAGAAAGGTCTAATAAGGAGAGATTAGAGCGAGAAAGACAAGAGCAAGAGGTCAGACAGGAGCAAGAGACGCGAGAAAGACAGGAGCAAGAGAGACGGGAAAGACTAGAGAATCAAAGTCTAGAGAATCAACAAAGACTACAGGATCAGCAAAGACTTGAACAAGAAGCATTACTTGAGAAAGAAGAACTTGATCAAGAGAAAATATACCAGCAAACAGAACAAGACGTAAATCGAGCCGAGACATCAGCAAATCTACCCTCGACGAAAAAAGCACGGAAGCCTGAGACTCAACTTGAGAAGAGATCAGATAACACAAAGATCCGCATCAACTTCAAATTTCGTGAAGAAGGCTTCTGGAAAGATGCGTCATTTCTCATGATCGATCCATTCGATCCATCCGAGGTCGAGAGAGTAGCGAAGAAGAAAATAAGAGAAAAAATAAGGCTTTTCGATACCGAGCTGCGCATGTTAACTCCACAGGAGTGTTACCAAGCCGTGATGATCGACGGAACTTACACTGTACTCTTAATTCGGGAGTCAGAAATCTACATCGACGACGAGCTACAGATTTCTGCAATGGACGTCCGCATTAACGCCTTATCTCATCAACAAAATATGCTGAAGAGAGTTGCCACCAATGATATATCTCAACTGCATCACGTTCGAAAGAAACGTTAAAGGAGTGTCTTATATGAAAGAGAATCACTCTGAAAGGCACAAGGCCGTTGATGAATTGATGGCATACAGAGCTAGAGTAGATTTCACACAGTCATCATATCAGAATCACCTTGTTCCAAGAAATACTGTTCCAATCAATGTAAGGATAAGTTCAAAAGGCGCAAACCAGAAAAGCGCTTTCGACGATCGCAACAACAGCTAGATGAACGACTGCTATCTTTGAGAGACCATTGAAATCTGCCTCTCCTTCGACCAATAGGTTAAACAAGAAACATCATTGACTCACATTTACACCCTCACTTCATTGCGCGCCGTGTATAAGGGGTGTACAAACGTACAAGGTCGATCCCGCAAGGAAAAAACACACCGAGTAGGGCATAAACATCATTGGGCACTGCTAGATGAAAACCGTTTTCCATCGCGAACTTCTAATACCGCGGCTACTTCCCTCGAAGTACGATTGTACATCAGATTCTCTCTCCCCTGCCTCCGCCAGCAGCAGGGGGCGATAACGGCGAATATATCCACTTGCCCTACTTGCTCTGGGCACCCATAAGAAGGTAAGTACGACGACTGCTTCGAACTCACGGCTCTAAGTATCAGACTTGAACGAATCGTCTGAGGTGAGACTACGCAGTTTCAACGTTCTCGCAACATCTTACGCAAAGATTTGTATCACTCATATGTAAGTTCGAAGCTCAATCGACGTCTCAATATTGCATCGATAGTATCACCTCCTCTACCTCTCTAACCCGATCGTCAAAGTTTGCGATTGGCCGGTTCGAGGTCTCTGCTAGTCCCTTCAGATGATTCTCTTCGACAGCGAGCTTTTCTAAGACCATTCTCTGCACCTCCAGCATGCATTCTTTCATGTCTAGTACTTTCGAGAGTTCCGGGTCCAAGGCAGATAATTCGTTGAGCCGTTCGCGGCGCTTCGCCCAACTTTGGCTGCGGAGCTCCCCCTTTTGAATTTCCTCATCTTGAGTGGCCAGCCATTTTCTTCGGAGTCGGTCCGACTTTCCGTGTTCTCTCGTGGGTCTCGGTCCTCCACTTGCGTTGAACCTAAGGTTCGGGCGCAACGGACGATCTGCGTATGATGAATGTGGTTGCGACGTACTGGTGAATCCCGCCATGTCGAACTTGAAGAAGCGACTCGCGAAGTAGGTCAATGCAGCTTTAAATCTAATTACGTCTCTCCTCGACAATACAGCAGTCCGGACCGATCCGTTTCTTAGTCATCTTCACCGGTGTTTCGACTTTCCATCCTTGCTCTTGCTCGGCATCCACTTCTGGCTCTGGCATTCACTTCTGGCTCTGGCATCCACTTCTGGCTCTGGCATCCACTTCTGGCTCTGGCATCCACTTCTGACTCTAGCATCTACTTGTAGGGATAGGTATCGCTGCCTGCTAGCCCAAGTCTATTGTGTAAATTGCTCTCCATTCCTAGGCTTATAATAAGTAATGACGGCTATATACTCTGCACAAAGGCAATATACAATCTTTACGGAAACGCAGTGTGTTTAGCATAATCTAATAGTCTCAGTTCGACATTTTCATAAGGTTCTTCACGTAGAACCCTTTTAGAAACTAGATCAGATTTGTAGTGATCGAAGGAACAGATTCCTATCCAGCTAAACAAAACGCGAATCAAGAACAAGTGCATGTCCATCTCAGCGTGCTATCATATATCATTACAAAAAGACAGCCTTTTAGCGAGACATTTGACCCTAGGCGCGCTATCCGCTCGGAGCACAAGACACAAAGTTGAAGCTTCCTCGATACTAGTATTCTGCTGGCTTACTGCTCATACCTCGCATCCGCCTAATAATGCCACAAGCGAATACAGCCAGCTCCTTCTCCGTTAGGATTGTTGTGACAGCCAGCAGCTGTTACCATCCGATAGTTCATCATGTACTCTCCGCAGCTCCAAGCCTGGGTTTGGCCGGGATCTTGGCCTAAGCGACTCAAATCCAGCTGTTCTTGTTCCTCTAGTGAACGAGATATCTCAATGGATTTGAAAGGCGCTACATTGGCCCAAATTCCATCTTTCCCGAACCCCACATCCTGCGAATAATAGAGAATTCCACCGTGCCGATCACCTTTGCAGTCGAGTTCCGTGTAAACAGTCAAGGTAAGCGTCGAAGGAGTGTAGGCTAAAGAGCCTTTATTGGTTGCCTGAATCATGGTCAGAAGAAGCGGGTTTGAACGCTAGTTCATATATACTTACACCAGCATCGGGTGCTTTGTTGTCTCTCACCTGAAGAGCAGCAGACTCATGAGCACTTTGGAGTGTCGATACAGCATCGACGGGTGCGCAGACCAGATAGTAACAGAATAGGGAGGCGAGACAAGCCTTCAAGACGCTGGTAGATATCATGTTGAATTATCAGATGAGATGTGAACGTACGACACTTCGCAAAACCAATAGATTAAAAGAATTTGACTCGAGGAGGGTTTTTATCATGACAATACTCGACCACATCCAATTCCGGTTTTGAAGCTTATGTAGGATTTTCATGAACATCCAGAAAAGATTTCCTGTGGGACATCAAAAATGAAGCTCCTTCCCTACAGGGTTCAGAAGAATGCCCGATTATTATATTCAGGAAGATTCGCGGAAAGATGTTTCTTTAAGCAGCTATGAATGAGCTTCCAAGTCACCATTTCCAGTCCGCTTCTAATTCCTCGTCAGATATTGTGTTTAGATCAGACATATTCGACTACGATGTCACAACAGGCAACACACGAACCGAAAGTGAGGCAGAAAATCGGTCGTCGCCAATGGTAGAAGAACAGCGGCGAGAAATAATCCATGGCGAAGTCTCAAAGGCCGCAACGCCAAAGACTGCATCCCTGAGGACGGAAACAACTAGAGACAATCGACATGTCACCTTTCAAGATCCTCGAGTAAAGCGACGACTGTCATCAATACATCCTGCATTTCGCAGACGGCCAATTTCCGGCAAGGCAGGTGATGTTGCTGCTCTGAATCACCAGATCGCAAGGAATGGGGGGATCACATTCACTTACGAGCAGCTACCTCACCGGCTTCAGATATCGAAGCAAAATCGCTCTGCTTCTTCAGCGAAGCGCGTGATAGAACTTACAAGAACGAATGACTATTTACTGCAAGAGCTGGCTTATCACAAAGATACTCGAGCAGCTGATATGAAGTTTCACGAGACAGTAGCTGATTTGCATGTGAAATTGAACGATGCGTTGAAGGAAAGATCCCAAAAGCGAGCAGATGCAGAGTCTACTTTACTAAGCTATTGGGGTATTGATTTTGGTGATGAAAATGTCGAGGATACCGTTTTCTAATAGCTTTCATCTTTATCTCATTTCGTAGAAACGAGCGAGTTCAGCGCTGAAGGGAGACTGAGCCTGGCCGAAGTATCTCCGCTCCCATCCCTATAGGGCTGTTGCTTAAGGTTCCAAGGTTTCTGATATACAGTCAAAGCTGGCTATAACGGAGGTGGCAAATCCTGTACCTTATTCCGTTATATACAGAGTTTCCGTTATTAAAATGTGGCTAGTGAGTGACTGAGTGTGACTGATGTAAAATTGGCATAAAAATACACAGATTCGGCCCTGAGATGAGATAAAATACAATGAAATACACAGCTTTTCTGTATTTTGACTATATCTTACAGCTCGCTATAACGAAACCCCGCGAAAATTTCAGAAAAGTCTTTCCGATTGCGTTATAGACAGACTTTCCGGTAATCACATATGTAGTTCTCAAAAGCCAGAGCTTTCTTCCGCTATAGCCAGGTTTCCGTTATTCGGAATTCCCCTATAGCCAGCTTTGCCTGTATCCCTTTAACCGCCCGAAAGTCGGCCAACCCCCTTGACCAACAGCTAGGCCCAATATGGTAGCAGCTTGACCCTATAAGGTACGGGTGCTTTCGCTGTCGCCGACTCCCGAATCCAATTAAATTGGAGCTTAGCGATGTCTGTACGCTTAGTCATTGATGAGGTTCCCTTCTACCCTACGTAGTAGATCATGGGGGGTGACACACTTTCTGACGGTTAAAGAGATAAGTTAGTTACCTTCCGTCCGGCCACGTAGCTTTTTACTGCAGTTCAGTTCAATCAATATATTCAATGCCCATATCTACTGCTTCTGCCCTCGTATACTTCCAACATTCACTACCAGACCCCACCTCAATTCTAAATTGCCAGGACTGATCATACACCATAGTCTAGCAGTAAGCGAACTATATAGCTATCCGTAGATGAAACATTAGCTGAAACGTGATAAAATTAAGCATCCGGAAGTGAACTGCATGACATTCGTTTTTCTTCCGCGATCCTGATGACTGAGCTTTTTAGTAGAATTGCGGCATGATTCTGCAATTAGAGGCATTCAGAAAAAAGGCGGCATCCATTCACTGCTTTCGAGAATCCGTTTATTTCCCAAGGGTATATATTGTCATTGTGCCTCCAAAAAAGAACGGCCAAAGCATCTTCCTATATCTTCATGACAAAAGTTAGAACTCAACGACACATTAACCGAGAGAAAGCCAGAAAGCGAACAACAAGTCTCTTCAAAAAGATGAACGAGTTGACACAGATAGCGAACGCAAAGATCTACTTCGTCATGAACCGCAATGAAAAATTTCAAATCTATAAATCGACTGATCAACCTGGGTGGCCGCCGTCGGAACAAGAAATGATAAGTAGCCCAACCGCAAAGGTCCGCGCACTGTTTAATACTATGATTCTAGGAGAAGCATTATCCCATCCCAAAGTATAAAGACCCGGCGGACTTTGAGCCTGCGAACGGCGAAGCAAGGAACCAGAGGAACACTGAAGAAACCAACGACGGACACCTGACGAAGCCCAAGCTTGAAGATGGCCGTGATTCCATTGATTATCAGCGACGCATTTTCTCTGTTCCCAAGCCTTCAGTTCTGTCGTGACCATCAGCTGAACGAATGTATTTCTCGTCTCGACTTCCATCTTAGATGATGTGCAGATCAAACATCTATCTGTCATAAAGACTCAGATTGCAATTGTCTCACCTGAATTCTGAAAGTTCCCTGAGAAATAGCATTCTCATTCAATTCGATCTATGCCCGACTAACAAAATGTGGGCTGCCTCCTTCGTGCCTCGTACCATATGAAACACATATTGCTGTTCAAGACTAGTGCTACTCGTATTTTTGACGCCGCACTGTGTGACAACGCCCAAGATCCTTCGATCACACTTCAGAGAATAATGCGGTAAAGTGAGGTCAGGTCTCTGCGAAGTCTCTGACAAGAAGTTGTTGAAGCAGAGGCATCACATTCTGAAACTCTTGAATGAAGCGATGAGAAGCAAGAACGAGAATCATCGTCAGAATGCATGATTAGTGATTGTAGTTGAGATTCTGAATTGAGTTTCACAATCAGGAAGCAATCCTAGATCTTTCAACGTCGTTTTTACGTATTCACTAGCGCACCCTTGTATGATGTGCATTTACTATGTACATGCTTAGTTGACTTGCGTCTGTGCCTCAAAAAGAATCCTAGTTGCGGAAGGATGATTGACAGCGGCAGGGGCTCGAAGTTGAAATCGGACTGTCTGATTGAATGACTGTCAGCATTTGCAGTGCCTTAAAGAGAAACGCGCACCCGCTCTGCTTCACATGTTCTAGATGCTGCCAAAAATGGGCTTCTTGATTTGAAATACGTGTTTTGACTTCGACTGCGCCTTTCTTCTTCTTCTCAACAGTGTAGCACAACGTCATTTCTGAATGCTCGCTAGTCGTTCCTTACTAAACCTTCCTTTCATTGTATTTGAGATTTCTGCTTCCAATAAACGGAAGCCAAATTACCTTCTTCTACTTGACATCAAATCCTCGCATATGTCGACCTCAGTCAATCCTCCCTTTTGCCGTCAGTGCCTTCCGTCGAAGTTCTCTGACCATCGCGTCAGCATCGTTGCTGAAAGCACCTGCAACTTCCTGTGAGCCATCAGGTCCTTTCTGAACAGGATATGTCTAATTTTCTCCGAGTGCGTTTGAAGCAACTCAAGAACAAGCTTTTCCGAACGGTTGAGATGGGAAGGCTTCGCCGCAGAATCGTCAAGAATGGTGCTGGTATTATATTGCGATCGACAGCCTGAGGAAACAACTTCGAGACCATTACACTCAGTATCAACATTTGTGCGCAACCTAAAATCAGGCTCAAGGAGACGTGAATACTCAGGTCCGACGATTCAAGTCTATTGATTCAGCTCTCAATATGAAAAGGAATGCGCAGGTTGAAAAAGAAAATCCAATATGAAGCAGACAAACAGCGAATGGCCACCATTGCCAAATTCACCGATATTCTTCACGCTTCGCGAGTTCTCGGTGAGAACGTAAGGGTCTGGCTCAAGGCAGGAGCATTGAAGCTTGACCTCTAAATCGCGATGAAGATTGTTGGTGCTTTAGTGATGTGGTAGGCAGTTGATAGGCATAGAGTGAATAATATAGCATACTGAGGGATCCCGGTTGTTAGAACACATCATATGCATAAGATAATCACGTTCACAGATTAATGAAGCTCATTCTGCTTCGATTTGATCTATCTATATTACAAAATCCCTATGACAGAGTAGTAGGTAATAAGCAAAGAGACCATGCCCCTAGATATTTCCTTCATGGCAGCCCGACCAGAAAATGAAGCCCCTGACGGTCGTATCCCAGAAGTTGAAACACCGGTTGCCCAGATACTGTTGTTCGTCGACCATATACCCAAAGAAGAAACCGCGGTGAGCACTGAAGCGGCTGGTTCATTTCCAGTCCACGAGAGGCCGAATGTTCGCGAAGCGCTCGTAGAAATTGCCTGCGCAACGCTCGCTGTAGCGCTGTCGTTGACTAATTGACGATTTAAAGAATTTAAGCTGAAGATTCCTCTGTCTTTGTCACGAAGCGCACAGTTCTGCTGTGATGATGAGCGGTAAAACCATGCTGAATTATCCGTTGTTACCAAGTAAGGAATCATCAATCTGAAGAAATTGACAGCGCTTAACAAGTGATCTGCTTGACAGAGTCGATCTAAAGAGATCTGAGCTATATGGTCCCTGAGGTTCACTGGGGTGAACAAGATGGTATCGCCGACGAAAGCATTCAATTGGTTGGAAGTGAACACAGTCTTCAAGTCGATGTCAACGACGATGTGATGAATCGATGAATTCGAAGATATAGCTTCTGAACTAGATTCTAGTGTTGTTGTTTGCATGCTGGCGTTGAAACTTGTTGAGTTTCAGCTCAAGTTCAACTCAACCGACAACGCCTCAAGCGCGCTATCGGCATGACTGCTAAGTAGAATATTAGCTGGCTCGACCTGCATGCTATTCACTTACATTTCAGCGATCAACGTCGTCAACAATGCCAATGATTTCAACCCGTTCATGCCTTCTTTTGCAAGTTGAGATATTGATGTTGTCAAAGTTGACAACATTGAGAAAAAGACTTCTGACTCTTGTCAAATGAAGATAGTAAACCTCAAAAATGAAATCTCGAAGGGCCTCGATTTGTGAATGTTCAGGGTGCACCTTTTGCAAGGTTCTATTCGCAGCCAGAAAAGCTTACAGAACGATGCAAGAACTGATGGCCATGAGAGCCTAAGTTGACTTACCGATGATTTATTAAAGGGCACATTTTCAAATTAATGATTCAAAAAAACACAACATTACAGTTATAAAATTCCCAGAAACAGACCGGTTGATTCGATCCTTGAATACATTTACTCGAGCAACACTATCACCTCAAAAGACAAGCAATACTGCTCTTTCGTACGAGAACTGATTTGAAAAAGGAAAAAGGAAAAAGGAAAAAGGAAAAAGAAAAATCCTTTCAATTGAATAATGGCTGGTTTCGAGACGAAAATTCCATCGGCCGTAGAAGCCGAAGGGAAGACGTCAAGTTCGGATCCCAAGCGGGTTGTGGTCGACGAAGCGCGTAAACAGGCAGAGCAAGCAAAGACGTCTCACAACCTGCCAACACCAGAGAGCACGCCGGGCCCAGACACTGCTCGCCTTGAAGCTGACAAAACACGTCGGCAGGCAGAAGCGGCAAAAGCATCCTCCGACGTGATAGACCCGAAGAAGGCGTTGAATCAAGACACTGCTCATACCAAAGCGAACAAAGGAAAAGGTCGGGCAGAAGAGTCTTCGGAAACAGCTCCTTCAGAGTCATTCAAAATCTTCACTGATAAATCCGAAGAGTTTGCCGAGAACGCTCATGAAAATGAAGATCAAGATGACGAATCTGATCGCATGGAAATTACGCAGAGCGAAGCTTCAAAGCCAAATGATCTCCGCCAGCAGATATATGAAAAAGCCACACCGCATTTGGGAAAGCTCATGAATAATCTCAAGAACGCTGAAGCGACGTCAGAATTGAATAAATTGAACAAGCAGATAAAGAAGCAGAACCTCAAAGACAAGCTCTCAAAGAAAGATCTAGAGAACTTTCTCATTCAGGTTCTCACATTCGCCGCCAACTTCGAAATGACGAAAGGTTACTGCGAATCTTTGCAAAAGGACTCAGCGGACGATATAGCGAGACAGAAATTAACCAACATCAACAACATTTTGAGCCAATTGAATGAGCGGCATGGGTATCCCAGAACCTGGCTTATAACTCTTTCACCTAGACCAGACACTAATGAAGCAGGGTTCGAAGCAACAGAACCATCCGGAGCAGCAGAGTCATCCAGAACAGCAGAGCCCAAAGCCGTCGATCAAGCTGGCCAGACTTCCACCAAAGGTGGTGTGAAGATCAAAGTTAGCGTTGAGATACCAGATGAATTCGACGACTTAACGTCGCTCGAAAAAGTCGTGATTGTCCGGAAAGCTGGGTTTGGATCGCGAGTCATTGTGAACCGTGGAACAGATGTGAATCCGTATTATGAGATACACCCTGAGGCCGACTTTGAAAAAGGAGTCGCCAAAGAGTGGCTGAAAGATGAAATGTACGAAAGCGAAGATCTGCCAAAGGATGCAAAAGCCAATCAGATGCAAATTCATGAACGAGTCAAAGTCAAGAAAACAGACCGTAAGCCAGCTAATAAAACCACGCGTACTCGAAGTGAAATTCAATACTACTTAATCAAAGTTCTGGGGACAGATTACGTAAGCATCAGGTCGACGCTTTCTGAAATGAAAGAACTCAGCCCTGCCAAACTAAAACGTATCGATGCACAATTGAATCGTCAAAACGAGCAGTTGCTCGCGGAACTTGACCAGTGTCGTGAGAAGAATGAGCATCCGGACACCGAAGAGCAGCTAACGGATGACGATATCGTAAAGATGTCGTGGCTGTCGCCGGACGCGATAATCGAGATTAAGAAGGAGGAGAATGAGAAGGAAGAAGAGAATGAGGATGTGAAGAATATAGTCCCTCAGAGAACAGGCCTGAAGCGCAGTCCAAAGCCAAGGACCGCTTCACGCACGCCGAATGCGTAATATTCCACCGTTCAAGCATTATAGCATGTTGTGCAAAAAGATGAGCGAGGGTTCCTTGAATTTGATTTCCTTCAGTCAGTCTTTACCAAGTTATAGTAGGTTTAGAACAAGAACAATAATAGATCATTGAAACAGAAAGCTTTCATACATATACTAACGAACAATGTGCCCACAACATCTCATTACTAAGCGCTCAGCACGTCTGGTGACAGCCTAGTGAAATCACGTAGGATGCTTACGTAATCCCTCTTTGTTTCGTCTAGAATTTCAGAGTGAAAATTGATTGAAGTCCACCAAGCCTTGGCATAAGACTAGCGCTGGCTTATATAATTTTCGTATTCAAATTGAGAATACTTCTCTCTAGTCTCTACAACCGTTTATTGCAATCAAGGTCCTTGCCCATGAATTCTCAAACACCAATCTTGAAACATCGGTTTGATGAAATCAAGGGTGGACAGCGTCAATTCAAGAGCAGGGATTGCTTATATGTTGAAGTCAGATCTGAGTCGAGAGATCTCACACGATCACACACGAGCAGATGAAAGGTATACATCTACAGAACCTGAGCAACAGGGGCATAAGAGAAAGCGTTTTACTGTCAACCAGCAACGCGATGCAAAGCGAGCTCGTCGTACCGTCGCACAGCCAACGCACTTGACCGCGGCAGCGCTTCAGAGTATTCAAGACGAACAGAAGAAACCCGACGGTAGCAACGACTTCGAGGCAAGTTGAGGGGGTTTCTCTCTAGGTGCAATGCTGACTAGAAACAGTGGTTCTATGTCATGAGTTGTAAAAATGAGGCACTGTCGATGTCGAGTTATTCCGACAGCAAACGAAAAGGGAGCGCCAGCCTTCTATCCTCAAAATTCAGGTCTGTCACGGCTTACGATGTTGATTTCGAAGACATATTGAAGACGCATCGCGTCATAGAGGCAGATGACGAAGAGCCCAAGAACTGAAGGAAGCTTCAATCGTCGATGGGAAGGGAACGCGTATCTGCACCGCCTGAGAACCATGAAATTAAGGGCATCCGGGTAACTGTACGACGCAGCTCAAACGAGAATAGCGTTTCTTTCAGTGTGTTTCCAAGAATTTTCCCCGTGAGCAGAGTGAACACCTGCCACACGTTGAAGGAGCACTGAAACCGTCAATGAACACATTGAATACCTTCTTATGCAAACCACAATCCTAAGATTGCACCTCCACAGCCAGACTATGCCATTGAATATCATACTAAACTCTTTCCCGATGAAGCCATCCGAAGACTATAAGGACTCGCAAGCCCTAGCAAGAACAAACTCTCGTTCCTCGTATTCTTCGCCGAGCTGAAAGGGGCATCGGGCGCGATGAATGTTGCAAAATTACAAAACCTGCACAACGGAGCGAGTGCGATCTACAACATATTAAGATTGCATCAGGCGATAGATGAGAAGAATGAATTCTACGATAGGGCCTGAGTGCTATCGCTTGATACCAACGGCGAGATGTGGAGACTTCGGTGTCATTGGGTTTCTAAGGATGACCATGAATGTGATACCTATTACTCAAAGATTCTTAGATGTTGGGCAATCGAAGATCCGAGAGTGACTATTGTCTCGGAAGCAAGAGCTTCAATGAGAAATGTCGTGAACCGAATGCGCGATGTGTTATTCAAAGATTTATACGCTGCGATGAACACCTACGAGAAAATTTTCAACCCTCAGCTCTTGAATTTCAAGCCCTACCAGACCAGCTACGACACACGACTCAAACCAGAGGATGACAGCGTTCTTCTGGCATCTGATCACTCCGTTGTCGATGAAACGCAGTCTATTGAGTTTGATGCACAGCCCGATACTGCTTTGAAGTCTCAAGAGAATCTCGAAACCGACACTGAATCTGTACATGAATTCATTGAATCGATGTCAACTCAACAGTCGAGCCTCTTCAACGCCAAGTACAATAAAGAACTTAGAAAGAAAGAGTGAGAACTAGACAACCCCACGAGAAGCTAGCGATAGCATACACACTTAGTTGCACGGACACCTAATATTTGATTCTTTCGCTAGACGATCATACACAATGAACGAAACTGCAAAGGATGTGCTTGATGATCTTGCAGTCCCATAATTATTATACATTAGATCTATTGTTTCCGGTTTGCCAGCTATTCATCTCGGTATTCAAACAGATTATATAGCAAAATGCCATCTTGGAACAACAGTAATACCCATTTTCATCATGCCGACTAGATTGATTCTTCTGAAATCACCAATAGAGTCTCGACAGATTGCGGCCCAAGTCGAGACTTCTTGCACGTTTGTGATTTCTGATGACCATCAAGCGTTGGTCTCTTCAGACTACTGTTCGAAATACATGATTTACAAGACCGGTTCAGCAAGTTCCTATGAAAAGCCGTCCCAAACGAAGCATCGAGCCTTTGCTGATTTTCAAACCACTGCATTGTCTGAGGAAACGCACTAATCTTCCGTCGCCCTTGCGTAACGCTTTTGGCGTAAATGGTCACAAGTTCGGTCGAATGACGAATCAAAAAGTCAACCTTCTTCTGATATCGATGACATAACAGACACAAATCTAAATTACCTCCATAATGCCCCAAATTTTCGACGTCAGTGATAAATTCTAAGTTGAATATACCACATCTTGCTAGTAGCTTGACGACCGAATTCCCTGAAAGGCGACATCGTATCGTATCACGACAGTGATATTGACCTTCTCGAAGGCGTTTCGGGACGCTTGCCAGCTCGAAATAAAATGCGAAGATGAGCAATGCGTAAAGTGTCTTTGCACAATCTCGATACATTTGTGATACGTGGACACTTTCTCGCAGCTCATCCATGCGATCAGTGTTGTCAATCGCCGACTCGTCGCTGAGTAAGACGGAATTCAGCCGGATGTAGTCTTCTCGCTTTCTCTCATTCACAGAGTTCATGAGTTCATCCCAAATTTTTTGCCCATTGAAGGAAGACATGTAAGATCGTCAAAGTCGAGGTACATAGCCGTCGAGAATCACGTGGCGAAAGTCGGTAGTCCTGGGAGATGCCGAGGTCTTCTGAGCACCTGTGCCAAGGGACACGACGACGTCCGGGCCCAAAAGAGAAGGATCGTTGCATAGACGTTCCGACAACGCAATCCTGACAGGGTTGTTATGTCCGCTCATTCCACCATCCTGAACCGGTCCGGATGTCTTGATTTGTGCTGATCGATACAGACTGTTCCACGTCAGCCGTGTTTCGCCGTACAGCTACGCCAATGTACTCACACAGATGCAGCCGAAGTAGCCCGACCACTGGAAAATCAGTTATTAAGCTCCTGCAAAGGCGAGACACTCACGCTTCCCATATGCATGGTTCATCCTCAACTTTCTCCGGACGAACGTGCGTATACCCTAATCTTTTGTTCAGTCTTCTGCCTTCGAACACTACACTCAACCTTACCGCATTCTTCTTTTTTTGCACCAGGCCCGTTGTAATTGGTGAAAATCATCGGAGAGGCATTACCAATTGTAGCGGCAATGGTACCGACTTTGGTGGCAAGAATCCCCGGTTGGTAGCCAAACATACGATCGTCAATCCTCAAGAACTCCTTCAAACAGTCTTCGAGGGCGTTCGCATCATAATGACCGTCCCTATACCAACCCTTCAAGGAGAGTCGAAGGCGTTTAATGAAGTTCATTCGCCCTTGAGATCGTTCGAAGAGTTTCCGAGCCAATACATCGAAAATGTGAACACATTGAGAAACTGGCATGCCACGTAGGAATAAGATACAGACAATGAGACCTTCTGTTTCATGTTTAAGCCTGACAATTTGTGAGATCTGAACGTGAAGCTTATCAACGCTAGTGCCGAACGCAATATCAAAAAGGTCTTGAATTTGTAGTTCACTTCCTATCATACCCTGAATGATTGTCATGATGTCTAGTGGGATAACACCACGCGTGCCTCCCCCATCGATAGCCAGAATTCGTTCGCCAGCGGGGAAAGGTTTAAGTCTCACGGTGCGATTCCCAGAACGACATAGGAGACAAGTCTCAATATGATATTGACAATCCATAATGGGCATCTCATCCCCGTAGATCCGTACACACACATTACATATGGCATGTTCGCAGGAGAGTGTATTCTCTGGCTTCCGGCGAAGACACCAAAGGCAGGTGCTGTTGCTCTGGAGTAGCAGCCACGGTATGCCAAGGCCGCCCACATTCTCCCGATGCACTTGTGCCGCGAGCTTGACCAACGTCATATCCACAAAGTACGTGGCCAGGTGACTTTTGATACTTTGCTCCTGGTCTTCGGCCCGCTTCACGGCCTCTTGTTCCGTATACGATCGCTCTTTGAATGAGCCAACGAGTGACCTAAGGCACGAGGGACGGTAGATGGCATCGTATACCGTCTTCGAATCAAAGTCTGAGTCCTGAATCAGCTCGTAACTTGTAAAATGCCAGTGCAGCACTCACGATGCATCTTGGGAGGATAGGCGTCCAGCAAGATACTAGAAGCAATGAAACTTGCCATGATGTCATTCGAAAGACCACGGTACACTCCAAACCGTAAGAACGAAGTTAGATGACCGAAGTGGTCTGGACCGACTTCGTTACCTAGTCGGCTTGCCGTAACGAAGTTAAAAGGTCGAAGAGCAGAGGCTGCTGTCTGCGATACGGCAATTTGAAAGAACTTGTTCAGATGCACGATCGAGTAGAGGCATCGACAGCGCAATCGAACATTTCGCATCTCATCCATCTGCCTCCAAAGCAGCTCCTTTAACCGTCTAAAACGTGCCAACGAGAATATTTGCTCGTCTGTCAGATGAAGGACCTTGATGAACGAGTAGAAATCTTTTAGGACCTTCTGATTCAGACTAAATTGCATATCTTGCATTTCGAGTAGATCGTGTGTAGAACTAGCACTCGCCTCGCCACCGCGTTTGACGATTACAACACTCGGCCGAACTTGCTCGAAGAGACTCGATCCTGCTTCGGCAATGGCCCAAATTTTCAGGCGATTCACGACACTTTGGAAGTTGGGGAAGTCGTCGGCGAAAATGCACAGTACGTCGCTGAAGGGACAGAATATCCGCGCATGCAGAATGTCATAGACATCGTGCACGGTCGTGGCATTCGCCCACCGGACTGGGAAAGACTCGATTTCATGGCAGGATGCGTTCGAGGCTGATATAACCGTCGCAGACGGATCACTTTCGGCAAAAAGCACTGGATGATCGGAGTAGAGACTTGTATTATCGACCCGCAGAGTGATAATGCTTTCACTAGGTCCTTTCTTGACGTGATTTGGAAAAAGCTCTCGAAGAGCTAGGTTCTTGGCTTTTCGACCTATAAATAGTAGGACAGAGGGTTGCTGAGTTGCCGGACTAGTCAGCTCCCCCACCATTCTAGCCAAGCGGCCTGTATTGATCAACGCGATCTCTTTCCCCCCCGCCACGTGTAGCCACTCTGGATGCTTGCAGATGGTCATGTTGATTATGCTTACAAAACGACGATTGTACAACATAGAGAGATAGAGATCACGGCAGGTCTTATATGGCCCTATGATTATCCAAAAGTTGACTCCCCTCAGGCATCCTTTTCTGGCAGTCTGCAGGACGACCTCTCATCCGTACTTTGACGGTTACTGGGCAGGGGCACTTGATCTTAGCTCCAGATACAAATGGTAAGAAGTGATCGAATCTTTGCCTTCGACATGATCATGTTCACCTTACGTGATCTAGTGAGGAAAAGAAGCTGTCGACTTCCCCAGTTACGTTCATTCATGAGACCTGAACCATGCCTCTTAAAGCAATAAATGTTGAAGGTACAGCATCGCATTCCGCGAGTAGCGCATCTATGAAAAAGGCAAACGAGTCAAAAGTCAAGCTTCGCAGCAAGTAACTAAAATCAAACAAAGGTTTTCCGTGAGCGCAACAGCGACATTGTAAACAACATTTGCCCTTCTCCTCATCCAAGTCGTTTTCCCTTTCCTTGTGTCGTGGGTACTGGCTGCAATTTGGCTGTTCCTGTGTTGGTTTCCTCGCCGCTATCAGAGAAAGACGTTTCTGACATACTCTGTGATTGAATCTTAAACTTTCCCGACAGGTTATCAAGAACGAGTTGCTTGTGCTGCAGCTGGTTGGTCGTGCGTTGTAGCTCGTTCCGCAGACTTTTCGCTTCTGACTTTGTACTCTCCCATTCGTGAAGAAGGGTACCAAGACCTATATTGTCCGGAAGATCAACGCCCAAATCTTCTTCGTTCGAAAGCTCAAACTTGTTGAGAATGCCGGCCAATGTTCGAACGGTAGCCCGTTCATGCTCAAGGCATCTCTCTGTCGCTTCACAGCGGGCCGATTCGTGTTGCAGCGACTGAACCGCGAGAGCGTAGTCCCTTCTTTCTTCTTCGAAAGCCGCTTTTTGAGTGTCAAGCTGTCTCTGAAGACCGGCTGCGGCTTGTTTCGACGACTCCACAGATTCGACATACCCTTCCCGTTCATGTTCTAGGGTTCGGATACGGAGCTGGTTGAGCTGGTTGACGTGGCCGGCCCGGAACAACTGATCGCTCAGGATGCCGTGCTGGTCCTGAAGGATATTGACCTTTCGATGAAGATGCTGGTTTGAAAACCATTCAATACCACACGTCGTGCAGATAGATGGATCCACCTGCCACTAATGTCAGCTTCACGACTTCCGAGAGGAGCGGGAGGCCTTTACCACCCGAAACGCCTGATGTTCGAAGCTCACTGCGTGGCCTTGCGATGCCATGTCTGCGATGGTTGGGCTTTTTTCAAGGAAGTAGAGGTGAGAAGTTGGTGGATTGCTGAGCTCTATGATCCTTTCAATGAAAGCAGTCACGTCAAGATATACCCCGAAAGACGCAGCGTATAATGAATGCTTCAAATCCTTTGCGGCACGTTCTGAGCCTAATGTCTACACCTCAGATGCGCAGTCAGAACTAGTCATCCCAATTGTGATAGTGTGTTGACTAATTCTATTTTGTGGTGCTTTTAGAAGCACCAGAGATTCAAGTCAGACTTTCGAGAGCATCGAGATTTGAATAGCGCTGGATGACTGGTAGAGATACGAAGCATGGGTGAGGCGTAGACCTGCGCGGCGCGAGGAAACTGGCTAGGCTTAGAAATACGGTTCGTGTGAGGTAAGCATTCCTGATGAAAGGATTCTGGGTGTTAGGGCTAACGCACAGAATCACACACGTGGTACAATGTAGGATTGACGCACGTCAGTTTTCAGGGCGTCTGTAAAGTCCGGTCCGCACGGACCCTTCATGCGCTCGCAGCCAGTCGAACAAGGCTCAGCCGCAACCTCCCGTTCGCTACCTCTCATCATCCAAATATTGCTGCTTCGGACAAGTTGATAAGAAAGCCGACCTCAATGAAGCAGTCCCCCATAATTTTTCTCTTTCGTTTCTCGAGATGGCTTTCATCAAGCAAGAACGTTTTTCTGACGAGCAGTGGGATCAATTCATCAAGAACTTCGAAAACGAACCCGACGCATACTTTCCCAGCTACGAAAACACCACATTGAATCAAGACGAGTCGTCCGCAAACAACACAGCTAACCCGAGCTTTGGCCGAGTGACCGGCCAAGCGGCAGAGAATGTGAAAAGCGATTGGACATTCATGAATCCAGCCGATCAGGCGTTTGAGATACCGGGAGATAATGTGCCTGATATTAATCTTGATCCCGGCAAAATATTGTTAAGACTTGATGAGATTAAAGCACTGTATGGGCACTGTATCTCCTTTAAATGATAATTGCTTACAATATAACAGGCAAGAAGAAAATTCAAGGTATATCGAGTCCAAAAATCCTACAGAAAAACGAAAGTTGACCTTCGCGAAAGACAAATTAGCGGCCTTCACCAGCACCTCGCTGCACTTCATCCATTCTTCCAGGGGATGAGAGCGACCTTAAAGGCGTTAACACAATACGTTAACCCCCAATGGGAGGTCAAGACGCCTACCACCCCGGTCAACATGCAACACGGCAAAAGCTCCGATCGTGGCTGAATGCAGCGCCTACGTGGGAATACACAGTTGATGTGATCAAGTTTGGCAGTGGCGAGGCTGGGCGGGAAATCAGATCATGTTTGGTCTAGGATGCTTTTTCACTGCATGATTAATGATAATTGTTTTTTCACAACTTTGCATTCCAGGAAGATATATCTTTCGTAAATCTAACGGGTCCTGGCGATCTTGTTGCTGGGAGGAAGCGAGCATGTTCAAAAGCTTGGTGGCGTTGACGTAGTGCACATATAGCACATCTGCAAAGCGGTAAATGCGTTTATCGTCGCAACACAAAAATAGCATCTGCAACCATTACGTTCTCTATGCAATCGCGTCATGCATCACAGGTTAATCATGCTAAACCCCGAGTCATTGAATTACATGGACAATTCTTCTATCTCCACAGGTTCATTGTGAGAGCGCAATTCCTTCTCTTATTTTTAGTAGAGCTCTTTCATGGTTCTCGAAGGTGGTCACTCTACCTCCACAACAAACTTTTTGTCAGCGCGACTATGCGATTCCAAGGTCTCTATCGCTTCGGCACAAACACATAGAGTCAGTCTCGAGTGCTTTGAGAGGAATGTGGCTTTGATTTGAGGAATCAGTCTCTGCCCGAGTGATCATTTGCGACAGATCAACAAATTTTGCATACCCGAAAATCCATTCACCAAATTCCATAAGAGAGGGTACTCGACAAAAGTCATTTCATTAATGCTCAAATCACAAAAGTACTATACAATGATTGCTCTCATTCAACTTTTCGCTAGGAACCTGGGAGAAACGTGCTTCATGCCAATTTATTCCTTATACATCACGCCTGGCTATAACCACGTGAGGTGCCTCCATCCCAGGTTAGCGATCAGCTTGGTACCTCAAACGTCTTCGGGTCTTGATTGTAAGGTGGAGAAGTCGCCTTCGGTACGCCAGACTTATCATCATTGCGAGACGTTTCTGAGTCGTTCGGAGTTCATCCTAGTTGGAAGGGAACGTGCTCGTGAAGTAGAGCACGAAACCTTGCTCGCCGTCCTTCGAGGCTCAAAGTATCTGCATAGCTGGACTTTGAGAGTTCAACACTCTTCGAATGCTGTTGAATCCATATCGGCCTCTGACTTACGCCTTGGGCACCTCAACATATGGCTCTCCCCTCAGATTCTGACCTCCAACTAAGCTTGCGCTGACCAGTCGACCTGTGAAGACCTCAAATCTGGCTCCCCTTCCCTTCTCTTTTAGCCACTGTTGAATTTTTGGCTGACAGTTCAAGTTCTGAACTGGAAGCGTCCATTTTTTGCGTGCAAGGCTTCGCATGGTTCCTGGCAGATGAACAAATTCGATTGTTCCAGAAACATTTTTGAACATGACGTTTTCTTGTCGTTCGTTGAACCAAAGATAACTTCGAGATCTAATTACAGACTTGCATTATATTCAACCAAGTTTAGAAGATGCTTCTCAAGACCGTTCGACACAGACACATTCCCGCCATGTCCGCATTTCGACGTCAAATCCACTCTCTCCTGCGCAGAAACCAGACTACAGCCAAGTGGCATTCCATCTTGACAGACCCATCATCAGCAGAACTGCTGCGTCAAGAAGATAGAAATGTCGCACAATTACAAAACATGTTACAGGAACTATCTGTTTCTGGACGTGAGACCTTCTCCTCCGTTATCACCTTGCTCACGACGAAGATATGTATTGCCGAAAATGATGAGATTCTCTTCTCTTATATTCGGACTGTCCTAGAAGTTTTCATTCTTTACTCTCTCACAACCTCTGACTCCGCCTGGATGTGTGACAGCCGTGCTGCATACATAGTACGACAGACGAAACTTATGTCAGAGCTTACATTTTTTTCCGCCAAAGTTCCCTCCTTTCCGGACCCTTGTCCAGACAAAGATTGTCTTCGATTAGCCGCGCTGTTTGAGATTATGTCACGCCGCGAACGCTGTCGTGTCAAGATCATCAGAAGTATTGTCGGGTTGGCCAATGCTGTGCCGCCAGATGCTCCATTCACAACATATGACCATGAAAGTCACCTTCACCAGCTTAACGCCGTTGCTTTTCTGAAAGACATTAGACCGACGGGCCATTATTGGATTGGAATGGCTTACTGTCTTGCTACAGAACAGGTCGTGGGCGATGCCCCTCCGAGATACACTGTCGAATGTGACTCATAGGGTTCTCGAAGTCGCTTTCAGATAATCTGTTGTGCTTTCAATCCAATGTTACGTTTCTGTTGAAATTGTCACTAAAATGTGTCCCTTCCTGTACCGCCTCATTCTTTTGAGTCGATGGTGCCCGGCTCGCGTTGAACGGCGAGTAAATGGCGACGGCAACGTTGCGTAAAGTAATGAAGAGCTGTCGGATTTGGTTCTATATCATAGGCAGAACTAATAAAAAGATTTTGAGCTTGTACGTATTCTATGTGCATATGATGTAGTTGCGCAAATGCGCCGCATATACAGTCTAGCGTTCTGCTGGCATTGTGAAAGGCTGCGGCGTGATAATTGAGCAATTTGCTTCATGGTCTTTTAAGATAGGTTGATACCCGTTACGCTGCTCAACCTTCGACTCCTGAGATATGCCTGAATACTGAAGCCGTCCTAACAAGTCTGCAATGTCGTGTTTTAGAATCTCAAGATGATCGTCTAACTCAGAAACAGTCTTCTTTAAATCTGGTCGCAGTTTCTGCAGAGCTTTGATGAAGGGTTCACGTTCTCTAGATTTCATCTTCACGTATCTGCACCAATATCAATAGTGAGTCTTCGTAAAAGGAACTGATAAGCTCTTACTGTTCATTGTAGACCGCGCATCTTTCTTTGGTACGCTGCCCCCCTGGGATGAGTAATAGGATGGCAGCACCAAATGCATTATACAAATAGACCCATATCTGACCGTCACGCCACCATCTTCGGTACTTGCAATACTGTAATTCTCGCTCCTTCGCTAGGCTTGGCTCTTGAAGCTCAGGATGGGCTTCCCTCATGAATTTTGCGAATGCCTTTGTCGATGCTTTTTTTCCTTTATCGTCGGCTTTAATCCTGAATGTACTTTGCTCAGGCGACGCACGTTTCCTTTCGGTTTCAATATCTTGCAGTATCTTCATTGTAAAAATCCATTTGCCAATACGTAAAAGAACCTTATCCTTGAACGATCTGATCTGAGCCCCCTCGATAAGTTGGCAAATGACCCTAGCCGTTGAATCGGTTTTCGGTGTTCCGAGCTTGATGTGGCTTTGCTCTCGGGCGATTGCTTCATCCCAAGCTGTCATTACTTCCTCACACCCGACTGCCTCGATCATTCGAAGCAATTCTTCCGCTCGTTCCAAGTGTTCCGGCCCAGGTTGTCCGTACTTCGAGCTGATAGCGGCGAGGTGATCCCGCTCCTCAAGCCAAGCATCTTGAGGGCCTAAATGCGATGGAGGCTCCCAGTTTAACCTTCGACTCTTCTTGAGTTCTTCTTGGTTTTGGCCAGACTCATCACCTGAAATGTCTTCAGATACACGACGCTTTTTAATTCTAAGCTTCTTATTTGGTGGCAGGATCATATTTACTATCTGCCGTTCACTCCTCCCTCGGCGTTCTAAATCGACTAGACGCTCAAGGTAACGATATCGAAGTTGAACACCGTCTATCTGCTCCTCTAATGTGTCTCGGTTTGAGGCGAGGCAATCTGCATTGTACACCATGTATATCCCACAGTCAGAATTGTTTTCTTGCTGTCGAGATGGCTGCAAACCTTCAGTGGCCATAAAGAAAAACACGGAAGAAATGAAAATTCTCACTTACCCCATTAACTGCGGTAAAACCCCGATTTTGGTTCTCCCATCCTGCCATGGCGTGGACCAATCGCTCTTTGATGGCCAACACCACCTCTGAATTTGATATGTCTCCGGCAAGAGAGTCATACTGTCGGATGACGGTACGTTTGAGGTCCACATCAAACAGCGTCCAGTGACTTTGAAAGCAGCATGGAAGGATGATGCGATCATGGTCGCGACTCAATGGCCATCGCACCTTCAGGTTGGATTGCTGATTGCTGCTCTCAAATGATGCATAGGAGCTGTGTAATACCAAAGTCGTTTTTGACCAATTGAATGAGAATAATAACGGCATCAGGTTGAAATTATTGAGCCATTCTCCCTGTTGAAAACGGGAGAAGAAATAGCTGATTTCATCCGAGTTGACGGTCTCCGAGCGTTCATCGCCATTGACAACGAAAGTTTTTCCGCGATATTGATATTCACAGCGTTGGATCTCTTGCTTCAGCTTGTCCCGGGTTGGAATTTCAACATCCGTCCTGGTGGTCTCGACATCAGTTGTCGTGGTGAAGCTTTCACAAGGAACAGCAGTCACATCGGACTGACTATCAGGTGCTGGTGATCGACCAACGATAATGGTTTCCTGGTCAGAGACGGAAGGTTTCTGGGATATTCCTGACATAAGCACTCCTGACTCCAAGTGTGAGCGCAGTGTTAAAGACGATAGGTCGTCCATTGATACTGCCTCGCGTGACCTTGTGGTCACGTTTGGGGAGTTTTGGAGTGAGACATTAGTGGCCCCATGGCTGAACTGCAGCTGCTTGTGTTTCTCCTTCTGACGCTGCTGTTCCTGCCGAGCTTGCTCTTTGAGTTTCATTGTCACATGTTCCAGGCCGTCAAGGAGTATGACATAGTTTCCCCTTGAATTCGACTTCGGGTATGCGGAGAGAAGCTCCACTATCTCGCTTAATGCCTATATAAGAGTCAGCTTGAGGATGATTCAGGCTGCATAGCGTACCAGAGATGAATCTTTCGACGCCTGACCCATTTGTGTCGTCGTCAAACGAATATTGACCAGGGCCTCTCACGAGAAGGGTGGAGGATCACGTGATTGATAATGCGCGCGCGAATTATGCGTCACGTGATATAGGTTCCGTATTGCCATCAGATAATGAATCTATGCCGGAAGGTTCACAACTCCCTTGCCTGTCCCTGGTCTTGTCTCTGTGCGTGTATGGGTTCCCTAGGTCAAATATTAAAGCATATACTTCGAGAGTTGTAAGATTTCCGTGAGAGTCCACTTCATCGTTAAGCTTGAATTGCCAGTAGGAGGAGCTGCAATAAAATACATGGCCGAGCCATGACTTCGCCCGGATGCGCAGCCACTTGAAACGAGTATTGTTAAATAAAGCTGCCGCTTCTGACCGTTCGAGTACAGCAAATTCCGCTATAATTTGTAATGTATCCTTTAAATCCAAATACGACTACTCACAACTCAACACAATACAGTACTCGTACATCCTGGACGGTCACCATCTCTCTATCTTTTAAAATCACCATCCACTCTAACACCCTTTTTCTTCCTGCCTTTCCCGGGAGTAGATCTTATAATGATTGTCATGGCGCCAGCGCAGATCAAAATGACGGTGCAGCTCTACAAGGGAACAAATTTATCCAGAGTCCGCTAGAAGAAGCGCAATGCCCTTCCGCTATTATTAAACCTCCCTGTGAAACCCTTGCCGAGCTCGTCGCTAAGACGCCGGAAAGAGCGTATGCGCTAAAACACAATTACCTCATCCCAGTCACGTGCCAGTCATGAAGGGATGTTATCCTGTACAACCTGCATTTCTCGAAATGTCTTGTCACCATCCTTCGTATTTTATTGTACTAAGTTGGTCTAGAATACTAATTTCAAATATCTGAATGGCGCTCACCTGTTACTGCATCGACTGTGCACCATTTTTGTCGCAGTCCTTACCTTTGCCCCGGCCGTATTGCTGTCGCACTTTTTTCTATCATTTTCAGGGTAAAGTCTTGGGGATAACGGAGGCCAGAACTGGATTTTCGAGCATCCAAAATATGCATTCCTTTCAAAATTGTAATCGATCTATGCTCCTTTCCCTCTATAAAATCCTGGTCAGCCCCGTCGATTCGGTATATCACTGCTTTTACTGCCACGTATCCCAAAAGCCTGCCATTGATGATCTCTAATCCCAAATCCAATGTCACTACAGCAATCAATGCGCCTCCTGGAGCGGCTCAAGGTAGCCAGGGGACGTCGTTGCATTCATTTATAGCGTCTCTTACCGTTTCAGCGTCGGCATTCAGCGTTGAGATTATTCTTTTCCTTTTACTGAAGGATAGACTTACGCAGTTGTAGTGAGTCTCCGTTATGTTGAAGCCTACCACCAGTGGCTAACGAATGTCAGTCAGCCTCGAACATATCTTGTACCTGAACAACAGCGCGCTGAAGTATTTCCTTCCGGGTTATTTTCTTGGATTCCCGTTGTATTTCGAACTCCAGATTGAGTTATCCTTCAGAAGTCTGACCTTGACGCTTTCTTCTTCCTTCGTTATCTCCGTACACTTCTGAAAATATTTGTTCCTTTAAGCCTAATCATAATCCCCATGCTGGTGCCTTTGAATCTTGTTCATGGAAAGAATGCATCAAATGGAGTCCACGGCCTGGATAGACTCAGTTGGGCAAATGTGGGACTGGCGCATACTAGCCTCTACTGGGCTCACCTGATAATGGCCTTAACAGTGGCCACCTTCGTATGCTACACAATATATGCGGAACTAATGGAGTATATCCGTATTCGACAGGCGTACCTCGCATCGCCTCGGCATCGTCTTCAAGCCTTCGCAAACACTATCCTTGTGACGGATATCCCTAGAAGTTTCTTGTCTGTTCCCGTTCTGACCCGTCTCTACGGCGTATTCCCTGGCGGGATACGCGCCGTGTGAATCAACAGAGACCTTTCCGAGCTATCCAAAAAGGTTCTAAAGCGGAGGAAGATAGTCTGCATACTAGAGGCCGCGGAGACGAAGCTCATACGATTGGCGATAAGATCCGTTGATGATCGAAAAGATCATGGCCTTATGAAAGCCGAGATGGGCGGTTCAAGCCACGCGTACGTCGGAAATGAAGAACCTCTCTGGAAACGATACCTAGGCGAAAAGGACCGCGATTACATGCGTCTTCCAATTTTCAATCTCCCCTGGATGCCATCAATTCCTTTCGTGGGAAGAAAAGTCGATACCCTTTATCACTGTTGGCAAGAGATGGCTCGTTTGAACAACGAGATCGATCAGGATCAACGAGAGCCAGAAAGATACCCCCTAATGACCTCAGCGTTCATACAATTTAATACCCAAGAGGCCACGTATATGGCCTGCCAGTCTATTGTTCGATGTACGCCCTTGTGTTTTAGGTCTCAATATCTCGAAGCTTCGCCGGTGGATGTTAAATGGGAAAATTTGTCTAAGAACTGGTGGAGCAGGTATACGCGGACTATCCTGGTCGTTGCCTCCGTCGTCGCACTTGTTCTAGAATGGTCTGTTCCCGTCGCCTTCACTGGCCTCGTATCTCAGATTGCCTATCTTACGGCTTTGTTGCCTTGGCTGCATTGGATCGACGCACTCCCGGTATGGCTGCTTGGCTGCATTCAAGGTGTTTTACCGCAGCTAATGCTGACCGCACTTACCACGTTGCTGCCATATGTACTACGCATCATCACAGAACGTCAGGGTCTGTTGACGGAGGTGGCCGTCGAGCTTTCTCTACAGAAATTTTATTTCATCTTTTTATTTGTACAAGTTTTCCTGACAGTCTCTCTGTCTTCGAGCATCACGGCTGTTATTCAACAGTTACTTCACGGCCTCGATTCTGTGCCGGCGGTGCTAGCCACAAATCTACCAAAGGCGAGCAATTACTTCTTTTCTTATCTAATTTTACGATGCTTCTCAGTGAGCGCAGGTTCACTTCTTCAAATAGGACGACTAATCGATAGATGTACTCTCGCTCGAATTATGAACGTTACGCCGAGACAGAAATGGGAGAAGCAGACAAGTTTACCTCAAATGCAGTGGGGCATCCTTTTCCCAATTTATACCAATTTAGCTTGCATTGGTAAGTCGCTCTTTAACCACTCCTGTATGATTTAACACCATGTCAGGGCTTATCTACTCGATCATCGCTCCGTTAATTCTCTTGTTTGGCTCCATCACCTTTGGCCTTTTTTGGGTGGTGTTCCGCTATAACCTGCTCTACGTCACAGTTTCCCGACCTAATACAAGAGGTCTGCTCTATCCAACGGCCCTTAACCAGCTGTTCACGGGTGTCTACGTTATGGAGCTCTGCATGATAGGCCTGTTCTTCTTAGTGCGCGACGATCATAATAGAGCAACCTGCGTCGGTCAGGCTGTGATCATGATTGTTGCTACGGCGACGACACTTGTCTTTCAATTAATCTTGAATGACGCAGTTGCTCCACTTCTTCGATTTATGCCCCGAAGTGAAATGAGAGAAGAGAGAGAATCGAAGTATCGCGGAACGGAAGTAAGAAATCATCTTCGAAGTTTTCTACGGAAATGTTTCGATTGGCCTGATCAAACGAGAGATCCAAGTCCTATTGACAGGATCTTCTTCGATGTGCATGATGAGATGAAGGACTTCATGCCGGGCGAACATGATGGCCTTGCTCCGCTAGCGTTTCAACATGAATCTCTTCGCACTCAAAGGCCTATGGTTTGGATTCCAGACGATCATCTGGGGATCAGTGATGATGAGATATCGCGCATCAAACGACGCTACGGCAATGTGAGAATCACTAACGAGCATGCAGGTCTAGATGAAAAGGGGAGGGTGACAATCACGCAAAACGCCAGTGCCTTTTCAGAAGTAGAATTAAGGAAGCTTCAAAGCTTTGTTAAAATCTAGTGAACGGTTCTCTTATTTTATCTATATGGAGCTTTTTACATTCGGGCAAGACCGACGATATCGCTACTGTTTCAAAGTTATATCCACTCTCATATGAGCTCTAATTCCCTTCCCCTCGTTCAAGCTCTTTGTAGAATGTTTCGAAGTATAAATCTTGTTCACTGAGATTAATATCCTCAAATAAATGAAGACGTCCTTTATTGATTAGCTGCTAGGAGCCTGATACCGGCCTGTGCAGACAGTAGAGCATACGGCCAGTATGGAAATGGACGCTGGTAAGCCAATTCTCAAACAGAGAAGCCAAAAATGGAGCAAAGGAGCCTCAAGTGAATGAACAATGAGGCGCATCCAATTTCGCTAGAAATGAAGCTTGGCCGTTGAGCTAGGCGCAGTCATCGTTCAGAGCTTAAGACACCCATATATACTAGATATATATGTGCTCGCTCTCTTGTTCAACTGTACCTTACTTTTTGTATTCTCTCTTAAACATTTAAATTGTTTTCCGTGAATTCTAATGCAATACCTATCAAAGCACTAGCAATGTCGGGATCATGGAACCATAAGCTATTTGACTGCTTCAATCCTATCAACACATGTGAGTCTCTAAGAATATTATAGAAATAGTACTTTAACATATGCAACACTAGGCTGCTTAGCTACCTGGTGCCCATGTATTCTTTACGGTAAAACACAGGCTAGGAGGGATGGCAACCCCGATGTTTCGTTTTGTAACGGCAATGTACGTCTTTCTTTCTTACATCTCATATATCACACGCTACTGACTTCTTCTGCCGTTAGTGTATGGGCTGTTGGGCCCTCTCATTCTGCTCTCTTCAAGGTATCCGTCGAATGATCAGCCGGAGCAAAATGCGCCGTCAATATGGCATCAAGGGCAATGGCTGTAACGACTGCCTTGTCTCCTGCTTCTGTGGTTGCTGCGCGCTGGTGCAGGAGGATAAGGAGGTGAAAGCGCAGGAGAAGGAATATGGGAAGCACGGTGCTCCGAAGCGGCAGCCCCCGATGGTGTATATGCCGCAGCAGCAGCGATAGGGGCCAAAGCCTTAAAACTACGCGAAAGAAGCGAGCTGCGCGGCAGCAGCGTTGAAACGTTCGAAGGGAGAGTTCTTTCCGTTCCAAAGCGCTATGAAAGTAATTTCTAAGTAAGAGATCGTTATCAGAACACGTTTATGCCCGCGATAGTCGTGGCGGGTATCTAATCTTTCATGCCATTCCTTTCAACTATATAGTCCAATAACCGATATTCATTAATCAAGCGTGCCACGTCCGAAGCCAATATAGCGTGCCTTCTTGATTTACTACTAATTGCACGATTTTGACCATACCCCGACATGTGCTTGCTTGATTCTGTTCTGCGCAATCATTGGGTTTCCGTTCTCGCAACGCTCCTTATGCTGGCAGGAGTGAGCAGTCGGCAAGCTACTGCTGGATCCAGCAATGACCAAATGCTAGATAGCTTCAGTCGTCGGTTTCTGTCCTTGCTTGAACGTTGCGCACGTTTGAGGAGTTTGACGTGAGCGCTTCCGAAGTACTCTGATTCTTGCTTGATCCTTCGGCTTTGGAAGTACCGACGGGTGAGGTGCTGTAACCAGTGGAGGTACTATGGCCAGTGGAGGTGGTGAGAGTGTTGTTGCCGACGGAGGTGCTGTTGTAACTGCCTCCTATTTCTGGTTTGGGCATGTTTGACGATGAATCCATTTTGATTGTGGAGTTGATGGTGATCGAGAAATTGGTAAAGTGGATACTGGTGACGAGAATGGAATTATCAGTAGGTAAAATAGAGGAATCAGTGCCCTTCTCTACTAGCCTTGAACCCATAGAGCTTGTACTAGAAGGAACAAGCCAACGGGAAACGGGAAACCTCAAAAAACCCTTTTATCCTATCCTTGCATCTCCTATGCATCTCCCTTGCCTAGAAAGTTATGCGGACCCTTGCTGTTTGGCCCTGGAGAACAATCCGGAAAGGCACTCACGCCCGCCTCAGCCCTGCAGTACCTCCCTTCATTGTATAGCCATCAGATGCTTCTGAATTGTCCAATCAAACATACGATCGTATTTGATACCCTCGCTTACAAAGAGACCGCGGAAGATTCTACGCGGATAGGAATATTGAGGGTTATCGTCAAAGCCACGAGAACGAATAAGATCGAAATAAGCCGCGAACTCCAAAGAAAAGACCTCGCACAGATTTTCTGTACTGATCGTCTTCTTCGCCAAGATAATCTCCTTCTTTTGCTTCTGATTTGCAGCGTTGAGACCTTGCCATGAGAGACAGTCCGGGAGGAAGTAGAGAAGCATATATCCTAGAGACTTCAAATCATCGTAGCGATGTTGTACTTGGGTGGCTATTAGTCTTTAAGTAGCAAGAGCCAAGGATATTTCACTCACCCACACCCCAACGACCGTTGACGCTGGCAAAACGTGCCGTGCCAACCAAATTTGAATCCAGAGGATGGCCGGTGTTGGACTTCCCCTGGGAAGCACGGTGTTCTGTGGCGAGGCCCATGTCGGTTTCTTTTTCATAGCCATCAACAGTTCTCTGGCTTGATGACTCGATGGATGGCAGATCTGGCCTTCAAGGTCGAGGCACACTTACATACACTCTCACATTGCCTTTGCCGCTCAGCATATATGGCTAACAATGGAAAGTAGGTATTCCTCGAGAAGACGAGAGCCGCAAAGTCCTGGACGGGATTGACAAACTCGAAGGCTACCAAGCTGTACTAGTGTAACTTTACTGTAGTTATTAGCGTATGCAGAAACCTGTGGAATGCTTGGCATCGCATTTGTCGCGCCCCCCTTGATATCGAATGAACAAAGCCCCGATGATTTGAAAAAAATTGGACATAAAAAGATTCAGTACCGTTTACGCAATCCTATTTTTCAAGAATTTTCAAAATCGAAGCAGTTGATATTCATCGAAATTCATGGCGGGGTGATGCGGGGTATCAAAAATGAAAGTCACGCTAAAAAATGCGGCTCAACTGCGGTTTCGACTGCGATTTCATCCACGATTCATATACGTGCTAATAACTGCAGTATTCAGTCAATTTAAACGGCAAAAATCAGGTAGCAGAATAAGACGATGTTATACACTTAAACTGCCTACTTTTTCTTATTGAAAATATGCATTGGTGGATCAAATGGTGGATTTGACAGGAGAATCCATGGGGGGCGCGACAAATGCGATGCCAAGCATTCCACAGGTTTCTGCATACGCTAATAGCGTGCATCGGGGAAAGTTGACGTGCGGGTCGGCCAAGCACCCATCTTCCAGTTTCTCGACGTATGATGAAGGATCTGGTTCACATCATTGTTGAAGACCCAGGGCACTCCCTTGAGTGGTCGGAAGTAAGTCTTCTTCTAACTGTACTTGATCAATCCATTAATTATCTGTACAGTGCACTAATCGTCTCTACCTCCGTATACGACAACGACCCTTCAAACCCTCCATTATTCGAGAGTCTCAGTCTCAGCGAACGCAGTTTTCGTGGACGTGTGCGGCATTATCTAGACCTGAACATCATCGCTTAGCCATCTTCTATCATAGCAATGCCCCACAGCAAGCAGAGACTTGTGACTGTAAGATCGAAAGGTTCACCGCTGGGGATGTTGTCATTGAGGAAGACAAACCTTGTGAAGGTGTCTTTAGAGATATCTACGGGACCAGTGTCAACAAAAAAGGCGACGACTCTATCTCTTTACATCAGACGAACAATGAGAATGATCTAGACAGCGCTGACGAAGATCGTTCGAAAGATCAGAGTAATACGATCAAAGACAATTCAAACAGGCAAGATCATGACTCTGAGAATGAGGATAATAATTGTGGAGATGAAGTCATCCAAGACAATGATGATGCGGAGCATGACGGCAGCGCTGACAAAGATCGTTCCCAAGGTCAAAGAAACACTAGAGACAATCAAAGCTTTCAAGGTGATTACTTTAACAATGACGCAAAGCGTGGTGAGGTGAACAGAATCATCAAAAAAATAGAAGAGTCTTTGAAAACGCGTGAGGATTCTCTCGATGCCCTTGGCAACTCACGAACTCAGCCATCATGGGATCAAGTCGGCTTCGTAACACCTGCACAATGGGATATTGATTCGCTATTAGGCGGAACCGAGCTTGATCCATTTCGAAAGATCGTGCATAAACTGAGACTGCATCTGAATCTTGAAGCGAGGATTGAAAGTGAAGCTAGTTACGGGATCACGAGCAGTAATCATAATATAAGAAGGCATAAAGACGCCATGATGAAAGAGTCACGATTACTTCATGTCCTGCAAAGCGATCACAAGGCAAGGTCTCGCAGCTTAGATCGATACTTACAACATGGGAAAGTCTTTTACAAGATGCGTCTACTATGCCCTGGACTCTTGAAGCTTGTTGCTCCCATATTGACGGCATCAGAGTGCGAACATTTATCCTTTAACCTGTACGTGCTGATCTTCTCTACAGGATACAGACCGTAAGCTCGCATTTCGAGGAATTTTCTGCGTCTTGGAATCGAACTGGCTTGCTTTCAACCGCCGCCAAGTTTTCCAATATTGTAGCGTCTGCTGAGCCTCAGGAACAGGCGAAACGGATACGTGAGTTTACGTGTAGCAACTGATCTTAGATGAGGATGTCGCTGATATATCGAATTTGGCATCCAGCAAAGCGGGTGCATGAGACCTCTCAACTGAACCTTGGAAGCTCGAAACGAAAAAGAGTTTGGCGGGACGACGGCCTTGTGGTATCTCCACCAGTGCTACCGACTTCAGATATAACCACTATCACGTTAGGAGATACTCGGTCTGAACCTCCACCATCGCGCAATCCGTTGCCACAGTACGTCACCCAAGCAACTGCGAATATCAGCTCTCCTGGACGAGATGGCCCACCTATAGTTAATGGAGGTGGTACGACGACGGACGGCAATGCTCATCAGAGCTTTGGCCACTTTAATCCAGCACCTTCTTACCAAAGCAACGCCACGAATGAAGCTGATGAATCACTCTCGAGTCAATGCCCGTGCCATGATGGTCAACATATAGCTTCACCAAAAGAGAGGTCAAATCCACAATGCCTTTCCACATTTTCCAAGCCTGATGGTCAAGCTTTTGATTTAGGACCTGGCATGGGGTCGATTGCGGACTTTCCTTACGTTCCTACCTTTCAGGTTTCAACCGACGAATCCCTTGATTTAGAACCTGGCATGGGATCGACTACGGACTTTCCTTACGTTCCTACCTTTCAGATGTCAATCGACGAACCTCTTGATTTAGAACCTGGCATGGGATCGACTACGGACTTTCCTTACGTTCCTGCCTTTCAGGTGTCGACCGACGAACCCCTTGATTTAGAACCTGGCATGGGATCGACTACGGACTTTCCTTACGTTCCTGCCCATCAGGTGTCGACCGACGAACCCCTTGATTTAGAATCTGGCACGAGATCCACTGCGGACTTTCCTTACGTTCCTGCCTTTCAGGTGTCGATCGACGAACCCCTTGATTTAGAACCTGGCACGAGATCGACTGCGGACTTTCCTTACGTTTCTACCTTTCAGGTGTCAACCGACGAACCCCTTGATTTAGAACCTGGCATGAGATCGACTACGGACTTTCCTTACGTTCCTGCCCATCAGGTGTCAACCGACGAATCTCTTAATTTAGAACCTGGTACGGGGCCTACTGCGGACTTTCCTTACGTTTCTACCTATACGATTTCCATCGACGAACCTCTTGATCTAGAACCTGGCATGGGGTTTGCAGCATACACTACTCCTTACGATTCTACTTGTCCCTAGTCGAATCGGTGGATTCCGTAGATCATCACTATAAATTGCGATAGGTATCTGATATAATATTCTGTACTACGAAATGAACTGTGCAAGTAGCTCACTTCAATACCACCATAATAAAGTTCCTCCTTTTTTATTTACTGCCTCTAGCCTAACAGGTTGACGTACTTCCCAAGCCCTTCCCATATTCCAGTCTATAGTCACAACCTTTCCATCCCCAGTTGTCATGGTAGTAGGTAAGCCGTCTTTTTCAATCGGGACGACGATAGAGGGTGATCGCAGATACATGGCGGTAGTACCGGGATGAAGCACAATGACAGAACTTTCCACAGTGACAGAACCTTCTTTTACCGGTCGCGAGCACTGTCGTTGTGTGAGCTCGACGCATCAATGCATAGTCTCCTAGACACAGACATCCGCACCTCTTGCTGCACAAAGCGAATAATCTGGACACATTTTTGTCCTGGCTTATAGGTCTTCAGAGGATCCGGATTAGTTGGATCCTTAGGGTCCAGACCATTGCATTCAACCTTCGCTGCATGTATCAAACTGGGGTCAAGGTCGATGCCGGTGAACACAGAAATGACCTCTGTGTTGGAAGACATGGTAGGTTTTGTACCCCCGGGAGGTACTGCAGAACGATCTAGTTAGCCTTTAGTTCAATTAACCGTGCTCGGGACGAAGTAGTTGGAAACCACACCTGTTGCAATCCCTCGATAGCGCAGCGTTTGCTTCTTGATGGGAATATTGCAATGAGGGGCAAATGGCGAAGTAAGGCAAGCGTGAGGGAATGCGCTAGTTGGCCGACCCAGACAATTTAAATTTATCGCAGGCACGGCAAGATACCATCGTCATACACCAAAGAAAAAAGGGACAGGTCTTGAAACCTCGCACTGCTTCCGCTATTGCGGCATCTGCAGCTTGAGCTCGCTGTAGTGCGGTGGGTGATTGACACTCGTTGATTCTTGCCCAGTAGGAAGGTCCTGGTACTTTCTCTAGCGGCTGGCGCCTGAACACAAATGCATTAGCCCCAACCTTCTTCAAGAGCATGTATGGCTAAAGAAAGACGTTAAGATAGGATGAAGTTTTCTGTTTTGAAGTGTGGGCAACGAGGCAAGCAAGCGTTGCTATGAAAGGCAAAAAGATAGAGAGATCCAGGCATGACAAGGACCAAACGAGATAGCAATCTCTTCTGTCCTGGCCAAAGCTTCATTGCTTGGATGTCATTTGATGTGTGAACGGATGATATCAGTACGCAGAAAGGTATAGCCTCGGCAAAAGTGTTAATTGTTCTCTTGTATCTGACCTTCTCTTGAGACCACGTCTACTTCTTGATATGTTCCAAAGATACTTGGCCGTTCGGATAGTGTTACGTTGTTGATGCCCTTCAGTCGGACTTCACTAAAATTCATGTTGAAATTAATCTTTGCACTCTATATGGAAGAGCTTAATCGCAGATAGCTCGACTCACAAAAGCAGTGAAGAGTCCAGTGGGATCAGAAATAGGCTCGGGGTGTAAAAGCCTCTACCGGATACTCGTTGTATTAACTGTAAATAAAAGCTAACAGCGATATTACTTACCGCTTACCATAGGCAGAGTCAACAAACTGAAGGAGAAGAAGATAAAATTGTGGTATATCTTCAAAACCACGGATGAACGTACCTCGAGATTGTCAAGATGCTCTTCTCGCCCAAGTTCATATCGTTGATAGCTACCTCCCAGCCTTTCACGGTTTATCAGTGCACGCGCTCAAGGGTTGTCTTATATTTCATGACGAAGAATCTAGTACGTTAGAAGCGTCCATCACCGTGGTCAGATGATGATACTCACTCTTGCCCCGATAGTAAGCCTCTTCCCCTTTGCCTCGTCGTAACAATTGTCGATGAGGTCAACGATGACTTTATCCCCTTTACTTAGAATTTCCCCACCTTTACCTTCCTCGAAAACCTTTCTTTCGACACCCTTCATGGGCCAAGTGTGAGAATCGCTACGGAAGGTGATAATGGATGAAGTAACCGGTCCTCCTAATTCTGCGGATGTTCTTAAGAGAGAGGTCTCAAATTGGGGTGAGCATGTATGAAAAAAGAGGGGAGATAAGCCAAGACAAGCAGGGTACGTACAGTTTTATTTTGTTGGCAATAACCGAAGGATGACGATTGTGTCTCATAGGGTTTGAGCACTCTGCACCGGGTCAAACTTCGTTACCATTCCTAGTCTGTTCCCGATCTATTGTCATCCTTGACTGATACAACTTTCATCCCGCAGACCATTCATGAAGACATCCGTATGTCCATGAAAGCGATAATGGTGAATTCTAGGGCATCCCACTTGGCAGGAGAGGGTCTTACTTGGCACACTTGCTTCCTTTGCATTTTTTCCACTGGATCTCTAATACTATTGGGCCTCTTCATTTAATGCTAGCCTGTTCTAATTGACCTAGGCCTAGAAGAATCTTCGTTGGGAAAGATGACTGACACCACGGAGCAGGGTGCCAATCCTAGTAAGCTGGTTTTAAATTGTTGGTGGTTGGGCAAGAACAGAGGTCAATAATATGAAGACAGGGAGCTACTAGTATGGATAATCTACTTACACTCCAGGAAACACCTCAGAGGATCATGCAGCATGTAACGTATCGGGATCCTTCTACAAAGACCAGGCAGCATCCACTCTATTGAAACCTTGCGCCTTCCACCACAGTAGTAAGTATACTACCGCAGGTGATGTGCAAGTGAAGCTTAATAGAAAGAAGAGCAGACAAGTGAAAAGAGGATAATGTGATTGTGTGACTGACAATTAACTGGGCCGAGCGAAGAGTTCTTCCTTCGCTCGATGTTCCCTTTCTGTCATCATGCTGAAGTGACTATGCGTTGCTAGGGATGAATGGAAGTACATTAACCAGGATCAAATATCCATGGTAGAGGATACCTAAGGGAACAGAAAGGGAAAAGACGACGTGATTAACCGCTCATCATTCCCTGCGCAAGCGCATCACCCTCAAGTCTGTGCTCGTTGCTAATTTCTTCGGACATCTCCCCCGATAGAGATGTCTTACTAGACAACCCTTCACTTTGAATCCTCGGTTGCATAATCCACAATGGGCCCGTTTTGAGTTCTCTCTGTTGTACGTCGGTTCGATCGGCTGCTTTATAGAAGAGGGCGATGAGGTACGAAGATGAAGTTGCTTAGGAGTAACCGATGGTGCTTTGAGCAAATTCGAGCGGGCGAAGTAAGATAATAGTTGTGCATCATCAAGAAGAGAAGTTGAGCCTGCACATGAAGATCTATTGGAGTCGTTAAATTTGAAGTCTGGTCTTTGAGAATTTCTCGCTGTGAATGTAGCAAGTTAGAATGAGTGCATTCATACGATACAGAGAGCTTACGTTGCTTCTGATGCTTGAGAGCAAAGCTGTTCGAGCTGTTCGACAAGCTCTGATTGAATTGCTTGAGATTAGGACTGTCCTCGGGGTTTAACAAGTCCTGAATGGAAAGTGGGTTCCGATGTGTATACATATCCGAAGCTAACAGTGAAGTAGGGACTGCGGAAGAATCAAAATTTCTGCTCTTTGACATGATCAAGCTTGGCCTTATTCAACAACCTCAGGTTGCACAGATCTTGATTATGACCTTGTATTTTTGATAGGCTAGAGCTTCGAAAAAGGAACCCTTGCTCCTCTGACATGGGTTGAAGTGTGTCGAGATTAGGGGCTTCGCTGGTCCGACATCAACATCAGGGGTTAAATCAAGACTTATAGCAGATCTGCCGTTGTCGTCGTCGTCGTTGCTCCACAACATTGATGAGCGGCGTATGAAAGTTCAAAACAGAGATCTCGGACAATGGAATGTTCCTGCTAAAGACCTCCTGAATGACTAAACCGTTCTCAAGAGCTGAGATCTTCCGTTGTATCTTGAAGCAAGATTCAATTCTAAGGTACTTCCGCAACTCCAACCCTTCATCCAGGGTTAACCTTGATTCGGGTCAGGTTCAAGATCGTACCAACAAGCAGACCTTATGCCCATGGCCATACTCGCTAGACGCTACAAATCACTAATGAATGCAAGGCAAACGCCGCCAGACAACATATGTGCAATGGCGTTAACTCGGGGGACCAGGTTACGGCAAGCTAGGTGCAACTGACTACGATACCGGCCACAGTCCGATTCCATGCCGGAGTGACTATCAGCAGTGGCCGTCATGCCCAATGGTTGATTGTCTTGCCCACAATCAATAGTGTTATTGGCCCCGGCTGATCCCTATCAGTGAGAATATTGCTAGGTTCGGCTGTATCAAAGCAACTCTACAATGGATCAAACCCGCTAAGCCAGGGAAACGATCATGCCGGTGGCAGCAGGGATTTCCTAATTGTAATCTGCTTGCAGGAACCCCTATTTGTACTTTCCACTGATTTCGCCGAGGATGTCGGTATTCGTCTTCGGTTATTCCAACGGTGAAGGAGAGCGTGGAACGAATGCATCATGAGGCTTTCAACTACTCCCTTTATAGTTACCACTTCGACAGCTGTGTCGAAGTGCTAACTCAAAAAGGGAAAACCCAAAATTTTGAGGAAACCTCAAGAGCTCACCTCGTCGTCATAATTATGTGAGTCTAACTAAGGTACAGAATAATAGAAAGGAGAGTGTGGAACGAATGCATCGTGAGGCTAACAGAAAGCCCACTAGTAGTATGCCGCCATAATGGCTTAGCTTTCAACTACTCCCTTTATAGTTACCACTTCGACAGCTGTGTCGAAGTGCTAACTCAAAAAGGGAAAACCCATAATTTTGGGGAAACCTCAGGTCGACCAGCCAACTCAAGAGCTCACCTCGTCATCATAGTTATGTGAGTGCTGCTTCTAGGACAGAGTCCGGGAATGGAAAACAATCACAGAAATGGATTACTGGAGGAAATTTGATCAGCAACGTGCCGGCGAGAAGATCAGTGATAGGAGAGAGATTCTGCTATATGTACTATATACCTATATACTTCACCTCTTACAAGAAACCTGTCATCTTGTTGCCTCATTTTGCCTTGTGAACAATCATTTCCTCTTCCCCTCTCACCTGCTGAGTTTGCCTTCTTTGTCTCATGCAGGCTTGCCTTACACAGCGTCAACGATTGATTTTGGTGGATCTTATACCTTACAAGGTGTTGCCAATGGATTTGCTAATGGTAATAGTGATACACCAATAATGAATGAGCTCCCTCTTCCTCGCCGTTCCTCGTTGACTAAGGTAATCTTCTGCAGCATTGTCTGACTTAGCCCTACTGACCAAAAGAGACTTCGGCAGGAAAGCCTAAAATAATTGGACAAATATTGTCAGAAGACGGGATGATTTATATCATCAGAACATCACGAAATAGAGACAGTTACCTTGAGCAACACTACGTCCCTGTAAAAAGAGAGTGGTACGATACGGTGGAGAAATCTCTAGCTGAAGTTGATTCGGAAGTCCTCGATGTATGGGAAGAGTTCAAGACAACAACACCCAATTGGCCAAAACAAAATTTAGACATGGTGGAGAAGTGGCAGACTGAAAAGGCCACCAGGGAGGATAAACATAAGGCACTGGAGGTTGAGACTGGCTGGACAAGGCTTTCTTGGTTTTTTAGCGTGTTTCCTTGCATATTTCCTACTCGTTCTTGACTTCTGTAATATCCATGGGTAGAATCTTATCAATTCACCGTAATTCCATACTAAGATTTCATCGCATCACGGGACGTTGTAGATGGCTGAGACTTGCTTTGGCTATATAAATAGCGAGGCGAACGATTATGAGTACACCAGATCGCCAAGGGAAGCTATATCCAACGATCAGCAGGGCGGTGTTCAATCCTCGGAAGCAGAAGATCAACAGCTAGTACACCTCCTAGACCAATCCTACTGCCGTAGATCTCAAAGTCTTTCCATAGTATGACTCGCTACTCCTGCCCCTGCTGTTGTAGGCCCTACGAGACCTTCGCGTGTACTTCTTGTAGTATGACCTGCTGTCCCCGAGGGTTGAACGCCGCCCTGCTGGTACTTCTCCAGGAACACATTCTCCTTCTGTAACCCGATAGCTACTCCTAGGACCAAGCAATGCAATGCTGTTCCTGGTCTCTCGCGCCTGCTGTGATCTCGTCATCCCGCCGTTTCGCCGTCTCTCGTTCCTCGCCGTCTGATGGTCTCGCCGTCCCTCTGGATCAATCGTCGCCGCCCGATCCTTCACCCGATGAATAGTGTTCCTCCCTTGCTTGCCTTCTACCTATCGACCGCTTGCAAACCCTGTCTTCCTTGACCTATCTCGATGGGGTCAAGACCTACCTCTCCTGCGCGGTCTCCCGCTTGCTCTCCCCTTATCTCCTCGCTACCCCCATGGGGTCAAGACCACCTCTCCCGGGTACGTGCCTTCTACACCTTCTATTATTCATTCTATCCTTCTACAACGTCTTGCAAAAACCCTTTCTTGATCTCTCCGGCCACGCAGCTTTAAATAGAACCATAAGAACCTGTTGGGTTAACGAGAAAATTGGTTTGTTCAGCGTTTTACATTCATGGCAAACCCGTGCCGCAAGACGCTTCATATTTCATCACCGGCTACAATGGGAGCTGCTTCAGCCACTCAAGCTAGAGATACGAGAGAATCCCAAAGTCAATCCGTCCAAGCTTCCAGTGGAAACGACTCTGACGCCGCTCTCGACACATTACCTAACACTGAATTTTCAGAGCCCGCCAACGGAAGGAGTGACAGTGGGCACAAGCAAGATGGAGAAGAAGCGCGGAATGGAAAGAGCTGTCTAGCAATGTGTCGTTTATTGAAGCGCAGGTCAGATGTCGAAAAGTTGCTGAAAGTCTCGGAAGCCGTGATTGACATCCGCGAAGATTCCGGTGATATTCTGATCGTCTTGAATACTGCAGTCCTTGCTATCGCCTGTCTGGAAACGTTGCTAGATTGCGAAGCAAAACGAGGATTCGACGTAATGCATCGTACTCAAGAGAATGCAAGCTCTGATACTGGAGAAAGAATGTATAGGGAAATAATAGATGAACTACGTTTCTGCAAGATCGCATTTGATGTCAGACAGGCTGGAGCGGAATCAGCTTTCAAATGCTATAAAACGACCTCAGAAGCTCACGGGATTTACGACATTCACTACGTTTGGAACGAAAGAGCAGGCGAGGAAAATGAAAACGCAGAGTTCGTCGCCTGATCCAATACTAAGATGAATGCTGACAATATCAATAAAGTGACTAGGCATCGATATCCGCATACTTGGCAGCGCCGTGTTCACAAGGTCGTAAGCGATGCAGTAGCGAAGCTCTAAAGGATACCGCATCTCGGAAAACCTCACGCACGCGCTCCAGTGACGAGGAAAGCAGCCAAGCAATATTGGACACGGTTCGTACTACCGCGAGCGAGGCTGGACAACAACGTAGAAAGCTGGAGCATGACTTTGATGAGGAGAGACCAAAAGAGGGTATGAGATTGTGTTGATGTTGCAGTCAATGGACAAAGCCCACGAAAGAAATCAGATGCGAAGACCTTTTTTGCAATCGTCTGCGTTGCGATGGCTGCAGAAAGTGCGATGTCTTACGGAGAGCTTAATAAGCTCTAAGCTTTCCTTTCTCACTGTCTTGATTTCGCGATTTGATATGCGAAGAGAATCAGATCTTTCGGGTAGATAACACTTTGTGCTTGGGCTTCTCGACTCGCATGGATAAGGCTTGGTGCTTTTGAAGGCGGCGACATGAAGGGCTTGGTATCGAGATTGACAGATATCGGGGGTGCTTCTGAGGGAGGATCTTGCTGCTTTGGGTTCCTTGGTTCTGTGTCGGCTGAAGATCGTGCGGATTGCGAATTCTTTGACCAGAACAGTCCTCTGCATTCGTGCCCTTCTTTTCGTAGCTGATGTAGCCGGATATTTTTTTATTGATGCAAATATTCAACGGCTGCAGGTTGTACTACATAATGCAGGTTGAAAGGCGGCACAAATAATCTTGGCAAGTGGTCGAGGGAGCTGATAAGGCATACCTAATTGGAGACCTTTAGTGTAGTGCAAGGTGGACAGAGCCACCAGGAACGCATCCCCTGCTCCAAGTTCATATCTGATTTCCCATCCCACGCAAACTAAGGAAAGACTAGCGTTGACAGGGACCACAGGAGTTCACCCCTAAATCTGAAAGCGCTATCTTTTTTGAGGGGAAAGGGGACTCGTCTAAGTATCTGCACGTCAAATATTCACCTTACCGGTGCCTATGTAAATAGGCATTCCACTCAATCCTCTTTGTAGCTTCATGCAGAAACCTCAAAGTCTTGTTCAATTGTTTACAAATATTCATGAAGCAATGGAATCGAACGATAGTAAGTCAGTAACGACCCCTTTTGAGCAGTAATAGTAACAAAGACGCAGGTCTCACCCCAGCCACATTAAATGAAGAGTATCGATGCAGATTGATCAACAACAATTGGTATCTCGTATCTTGGTCGGTGTCACCTTGGGATGCGCAATTTCGGCCGGAGGAGTACAGTTTGCCAAATCATCGAGTTCCGCCAACACCGTCTCACAGAGTTGTGCTACTTCGATATCCAGCAATCTCGGCATTGAATTTCTTCAATTTTGTTTGTCAATTTGGGCCGGTGTCTTATGCGCTATGGACGCACGAGTCTGCGATTGTCAAGTTTTTGACAAAGAAGCACACCTATGATTGCGTCGAAAGTTTTTTCGAAAAAGGATACTACGCGGCGATGACGTTGGTAATTGATATGCTTTAGTCGATAGGGAATTTCGGTGACTGAATCAAATACAGGAGTTCCCTCTATTATCCGAATCCTCACTCAATGTGTCTCTGCACACTAATCAATGAAAGCAAAGGGAAGGTGGTGCTGAAACATAGACAGATATCATTGCAAAAGGGCAACGGTTTACTTAGCGGTTGTTTGACCCATCTATATTCCTTGCCTCTCTATCTGGAGGAAGCGATAGGACAATGACTATGTTAGAGAAAATGTGAGTGTCTGCTACATATTGTAATAGGTTGAGTTTCTATTTAACGCTATTACAATTGATGTGACGGTATTTTCTTTAAGGTGAGAAGCTTGCGGTATGTCTTACCAGACACCAGGGGTCGTCAGAATTATTAAGCATTAGCGGCAGCGTAATATGACCGGCCCCACGATCATTAAATCGAGGGCTCTAATAATTACATACTACATCGTCATCAGCCTTCCGTATAGTATCAGAGTCGTGCCAGCGATGAGGTGTTTTTGAGAGCGGCGAGGGCGTTGCCGAAGTTACATTGATGCTCGGTTAGCCGGTTATAGTACGTTGCCGCTAATGCTTAAACTTCCGCTGCTTACGCGCTCACGCCGCTACTATTATGCAATCTCAACATTTTCTTTGCCTCTTGAACAAAGAACTTCCGCTTGTCTCGCCAATGAACCTGCTTCGCCCTTTTTCACAGCTTGCGTAGAGGCTATTTACACTAATCCTTATGATGATAAGGCTAATGTAAACAACCACAGGTCTCTTGTTGCATCGGTATGTCTTGCCAAGCACCCTCAAGGCAAGTTTTTAAACGAAGAAATTCAACACCCAAGTCGTCCATACAACACCTTTGCCTGTCTTTTTACTCTCAACCTCATAAAAATTCTAGCGACTCGACTAAAAAAGAACAAAGACATTCAATAAGGCAACAATCGAAAACAGGTAGCCGATTGCTCAGTTCCTAAAAGCTCAAGATTGTTATGACAATCTTCGGCTGTTCCAGCTCTCCAGCTCCCCAAGTAACTGCCGCAGATCCAGTTCAGAGGTTGACTGAAGATACCCGAGAAAGTTTGAAAGAGATGAAAGGAGTGGGTGGCTCGTAATCAGTCTCATATTCGATACCATGCTCAATCCATTTGTCTTTGTGATCCGGCTCGAAAAATATGCTTACGACGATTCCTGCTTTGCCGGCATCGGCATATTTCATCCCCTGCAGAAAAGGGACGCCATCGAATCTTGGCACGGCACAAAGACAGGATATGAACAGAGCAGGCGAGCACTGGAAGCGCTGGTGAATAGCATATTGATCGAATCAAGCGTGAACATGTAACGATTCAATTAGGGGAATTATGGTTGGTCTCTAGTCCTTTAGCTATGGCACATGACTTTGCAACCATGACGTCGATTCTGGCACATCGCATCGTTTCTTGCACCCTGGCACCCCGACACCGTTTTTGGCACCATGAAGTCGTTTTTGACGCCGTAGCACCGTTTCTTACACCATGGCATCAGTGTCGGCGCCTTCATATCTAAGGTATGTCTGAATTCATGACACTATGTTTGCAGCCATTTGGTTCCTCGATCTCGGCAAACTATGCCTCGGGGAGCAAAGTAGTTTGTAGACGGATTATACCTTCATCTGAAGCATCAGCTCAGAGTGTACGTCGAGGCGTGCAGAGCAGACGGCGATGGTCACCACTTTCGTAAAAGCCTATCAGTGGGTAGTAATTAAAGCACTATCAACTCTATTGCTTCTATGATATATGTTTTGTCTGTAGATTATAACATTGCACAAGTAATATATCCCAACATTTAATGGGATTGCTGGTGGCGTGCAATTGAAGGCTTCGGGTTCAAAGAATTATATCATTTGTGGGATTGCCGTGACGGTGCTTTGCACAAGGGCCCAATACAACAAGAAACAAGTCTACTCCCGAGGTTGCTCACATTTGCCTTGTTATCGTTAGGATAGGTGTAAGCCGCGCCTGCGCAAGCCGCAAAAAATGGTGGTGCTGGCCCGTTGGGAATGTTCTGAGCGGGGTTCAGGCAGACAGGACCGTCAACTAGCTTGTCGCACTGGATACCAGGCTGCTTGAATAAATCGATGTTGCATCCGGTGATTGGGATGCCTTGTGAAGAGCATGTTATGGGTACAGAATAGCCATCCACATAGCTGACATCGATATCGGGTGGACCTGTAAAACTGCCTTCGATCTTGCTGCCCAAAGGGTTGAGGTTTGGCCCGACATATATTCTACCTGCCCATCCAGTTGGAAATGTGTACTGTGTGTGTGAAGCGTTCGGGAGGACGGTGGCTGATGGGTTACCTACTGGAGATGGGGCGCCGACATTCGAAAGAAACGAAATAGAAAGCTGGGTTCCATAAATGTTCGTCATCGAAATTGTCATGTAGTCAGTGGTCGTAACATTTGGACTAGCCGTGATAACAATCGCGTCCGCCGTTATTATGGAGGTCTTCCACTCTGTGATCGTAACATTTGGACTAGCCGTGATGATAATCGCGTCCGCAGTTAATATGGAGGTCTTCCACTCTGTGACAGTTGCGGTCATCGTAGGGGCTGATGGACATTCGAACGACGTAGCAGCTACCAGAGCTGTGAGGACGAAGAATGCTATCTGATAGTATATCCTCATGTTAAAGCTTAAGGTTCGTTGACTGACTGACTTAAGGAGTATGACGCTGTCCTGCTCTTATGTACTCCTTGGCAATCATAAGGAACATTCATGCTTTGATAGACCAGCAATGTAATAGAAGGTTCCTGCGATAGCGGCGCGCGAGCATTCAGAATTTGCAGTAACATCCATAATCAGAGGCATATAATTATATGTACGCAGCATCCACAATCGAAGGCATGTGGTTATCTCAACCGGCAATGGAGCTATGCGCAGCCTCAGTAGCATGTGTACGGACGCTTTTGCGTGGGAATTAGTGGTGGTTAAGGATAGATGGTAATTTGAGGAGTCTAGCGAAATGTTAAATCGAAGAAGGAACTTGAGGTGTGTGAAAGAAAAGCTATCCCTATATACGTGATAGCAGTCTAATCGTGGAAAAGCTTCCCTCCGATGCACGGAATGACAGAGGCAATCTGGTGTTAGTGACTCATGCATACGGTAGGCTACAAACACTGCTCTGCTTGTGACTGCATTGAATAGAATAGCGCAAGCTTATAGGGATTCTCGAATTGAAAATAGGTCTGAGGTCCCTGCTGTAATTGCGGTTCTTCCGGTGACAACGTTCCCAAAGTCTGGCAGAAGACCTCGTATTGCGCTGTTTGGGAATTTTCTTTGCCATATCCACAAGGGGCACAGAGCGGTCATGACGTTGAGAGTGCGCAGGATCGGAAGACTCGAGAGTGACATTCAGGAAAGCGGCTGTTGACACATGAATCGTCGCAACGACTTAAGCAGTGTCAGAGCAATAAAAAGAACTAATTCTGCGATGCGTAAACAAAAAATATTGAATGCCGTTCTGCCTGTCGTTCTTGAAACCGTCGCACAGCTATCTGCGCTCTCTGAGAGATGCCTCAATATCAGACAAAAAGAAAATCCGGTTCGCCCATCGGCCTTCTGCATACCGCACAGCTCGAAGTAATACGTCTGCTGACGCTCCCTGCAGAAGCCGTGTCCACAGAGTCCCACGACCTCAATGGCATTCCGATCGCAAATGGAGCACATGAAACGAGGTTGTTCTACAGCGGGCAGATCGGAAGCGGCAGGTTTCACTCCAGCTCTTCTTCTGCGCTTCGTGGTTCCCTTCCTATCACCCGAAAATCGGGATGTCCTCTTCTCTTCCAGCCCGGGTTGTTCCCTTTCCTGCTCACGTAGTCCTGTTCTTGCAGCACGATAGAGCAGCTGTACGAGCTTAAACAGCTCAGCGACTTGCAATTGAGCAAGACGTTTGAAAGTCAAGTCGATGAACAAGTGCTCAAGTCTGCAAACGACAGCAGTTGGTGTATGCTTCAAATTCTTTGCGGGGTCTGGGTTGATTTTAAGACACAGCTCAGCCGTACTTCGTCTCTCCAACCTCCTTGAATACAACAGATCTCCCACTCTAGATACGGTCAAAAGCCAAACAGCAGTTCAAAGTCAAACGACAGCGTCAGATTAGAGGCACGAGGTGGCAAAACGCGTCACAAGGCGGAGCAAGAATCACGACAGGAAGAAGGTTCTCAGAGAAGCAAATAAGTGCATTTCTGCGTGGTCATGACTACTAACTACCTAGCTACCTCGAGTGAGAGTGGAGATAATGACAAATTGCTCCGCGTGCTGCCCGCACGTACATTCATCGGGTCTTGTCCATGGGCTTGTATGCGTGTACCAATCTGTTGCCATGAAAAACCCCCTCCTCCGTCGAAACACTAATGATCCTCCTGATGCAAATCGAAGCAATCAGACCTCGATGACGTATCCCTGCTTAACAAGGGAGTCGTAGAGAAGCTCGGGGCTGATGGACTCGACGCTGTTGACGTGGACCTTGTGGGTCTTCGTGCCATCCGCCTTCGTGGACTCGTTCCAATGCTCACCCGGGCCAGGCCCTTCGGGGTCGCTCTTCGGATTGTAGCCCCGGGGGTTCCAGCCCGTAGGGACCGGGTTCGTGACTCCCTTGACCATCCGATCGAAGGGCAGGACGACGGTGAGGCTCTCGGCGGTGCCCCAAACCACATTCAGCTCGGACGTGCGCTTGTCGTCCCCGGCACATGCCTTGGCGAAGTCTTTGACCTCAATAGAGATGAGCTTGGTCAGGTCGTGTTCGGAGAGATACTTAGCGACGTCGAAGATGAACTGCGGGGGAATATTCTGTCCCTTGAGGGGCGAGGGGCCCTCGGCGAACTCGAATGGAATCAAGGTGCTGCCCTGGACCTTGAAGAAGGGGGCGTGAATCTTGTCCTGAGCGAGAAGCTCGCTGTCGATGGGCGTGGCCCTGGTCCAGTTCATGCCGTCGATGCCAGGCGCGGCAGCCTCAAGGCGAATCGTCTTCTCGGGGACCGCGTCGTGACGATGAAGAGAGTGAACACCAAAGAGGTCGCCCATGCCATGTTTGTTGATGATGGCGAGCACGTCCTTGATGTGCTCGGTGTGAGAGCCCTGAAGCCTCACCTGCGTCTCGATGGGGGTAAGCCCATTATACCTAGACGAGACGGGCACTCGGGTCAGTATATACTTTGAAGCGTGGTAGCCATTGGAGGTGGTGTTGGAACTCACGTGTTGGAACTCACGTGTTGGAGCCGAGGACCAAGTCCTTCTCCCCAAGAGGACAGCCAATGCCTGGGATGGTAGCAGAATCAAAGGCACCTTCTATCTCCCAAGGATGGGTAGCGGTGGCGACAGCGACGGTGGCCATTTTGGTGGGTGGACGGTGGTTCTGATTGTGAGTGGAGAGTATGCGAGGTAAACAAGTAAACTAAGTAAGATTTGAGGGATTATTTGCAAGTTTCGTCTCTGATGCCGAAGAACGATATCCTCGTCGTATGAAGGGAGGAGAGGTTGGATATTTATGCCTTTCCGACTGGCGTTGGGCTCGGAGAAGAGATACATCGTCTCTGCTCGAAAAAGAGGGGATATATAGGAATTATCACACCCCCAACAATGTGGGTGTTGTGGCGTGGAGCCGTGTAATTCGTCCCTCGTGCCATCGCCCTGCCATGTTTGGGTATGACTGTATGTGCCATGGAGCGTACCCTTGGTGCCCTGTCTGCAAAACAAATCTATCACCATGTCTGCCAGGAAGTGGGTGGTATTGGAGTCATAATACCTGTTCATCTGCATCTGCATCTGCGCGATTATGAGTCCAACCAGGGCTCATCGCCGCCCACCCTTTATACACCTCTCGGCAGCTCGTCATGTCGCAAGAGGGCAGGCATCGTCCCCCAAGACCTCCAGGGATTCTCCCCTGTGGTTTTCTTCCTCTGCTCTCTTGGCGCTGATCGTCGCGTACAAGCTTCAAAGCGGAGACGCATATGCAGATGGTCTCAAGGTGATAGATAAGCGTCGAGCATATTATCGAATACGCCACCTGCCAGCCTTACTGATCCTTCATCGCTACGTGTCGATATGGGATTGGCGTATATTGGTTATCCCTCAGGCAGGTCTTGTTGGGGTTCAATGATCAGATGTCTCATTGTGGAAGGTATGATCGTTGTCAATCTGAATGCATCAGTATGTGAACCTCACAGGCTTGAGAGAGCTCGATATACTAGCCCTACCGAATGAAAACCCTCCTCGTAAAGCTTTCCGTTATGTCTGTTGTCTTACGTGTTATAGACTAAAAGGGTCAAGGTGTAGTTGGCTGGACGAGGTTGCCAAAGGTGCAGGGATAGAAGATAAAGGGTTGGGCAAGTACGCCAAATCACATACATGAGCGGATTTCAAACCCTCAAGAACCCTCGCGTCAAATGCAAACCTCCACTCGCATACCACACACGCAAGGATTCTAGTCATCGGTTGTTTCGTGGTCAATATCGATTACGTACTTTGTATCGAGGTGGGTGTGGTAAGACACGCGAAATATCATTTGAGAACGACCGCCCCAAGAAAACGCAAGTCCTCACTCTCCTCCGTGGCCGGCTTGCCCTGCTGGAAGCCATTGGCCAGGAAGAGACCAATCAGTCTTGCAGCGTCAATGCGCCGCTTCTGCTCGTCAGACGCGCCTCCCAGGTAGTCGTAGAACTGGGTCCAAAAACGATCTCGGAGCTGCTGGTGATTAGGGTGGTAACGCCAAAAGTCCCCAGTTGTTGTTAGGGTCCCAAGCATGATCTCGAGCCCCCCTATCGACATCCCAAACGGACTAACTTCGGCGCCTCTCCAGTCGCAGATGCCCACGATCCTACCCGTGGCTTTATCCACGTGGATGTTGTTCTCGAGGAGGTCGGTGTGGTTGGGCACGAGCGGCCAACCCTCGGTGAAGAGGTCCGGCAGTTGAGGGATGATCTCGTCAAGCATCGAGTGAAAGCGCTTAGGAAGTCCCTCACGCAGCTGCTGGAGTTGTGACAAGTACTTGCCGAATAGTTGGGTGGGATCTGGCCGTGTCATCTCGACGGGCGTGTTATGATACGCCGAGGCGAAGAATCTGCGCTAGCCAGGTTAATTGACCTTTTCTCTGGCTTGGAAAGGAGGGGAGGGGGTGACAAGCCTTGCGTAGTCATCTATGGTCGATTGCAGGAGGTAGTAGTTGTTGCTCTGTAGCTCGGTTCGGGCCAGGTACATACAGGTCCCCCTTATGTTGTTCATCACGTAGACGCTGACCTGGCCAAGCTTGCCGCGGTACTTGTGTTGTGGCGCGAAGCCGCGATAGGCTTGTCCGACACTTTGGAGCAAGTCCATGTCCAGAGTGGAACTTGGAACGCGGAACTGGACGACAACTTCCCCACCTTCAACGGTGTAACTGGTTCCGCCCTGACATGCCGTTGCGGTGACGGGCTGGCCGGTTATTCGTTGGGCTTCTGCGTTGCATTGCAGCTGCGTGACAGAATCGTTCTCCTCAAAGAACCTCCGTACCTGGTACTGAGATAGCGCGGAAATATTTGGTGGCATTGCGTGGTAGGTTGTTACCAATGATGGACTCGGAGGAGGCGTAAGTACAGTTTCTGGACAAAAGTTTATCCGGTACCCCCCCTTTTATCGCACCTACCACTAATTGCAGCTGTTATTGCACCACAACCAACGGTTGAAGAAGCTTCAAATTTCGTATGTGAATTCTGTAGTAACCGCTGATGTATCCTCGAAAAAGTTTGAATTCTATCCTCACTACCCTTAAGCTGTTCTATATCCGGACGTATTCTATAAACCCCTTCTTTCAGTCTAAACCAGAGGTTTTCGATGAGGTTTAGATCCGGGCTATAGGGGGGCCATTCCAGCATGTCTATACCCATATCTTCTAGCCATTGCTTTATACTTTTAGCACAATGAATCCGAGCGTTATCCTGCATATATAATAGGTCTGGTTCCCATATAGTGGTGAGGTTTTCCTCTAGGACCTGAAGATAGGAGCGAGCGGAGTAACCCTGCTTTTTGGCCAGTGGATCTTGACGTAGCCGGACAAGGTCTGATCTTCCTGTAGCCCAAAATCCAGCCCAGACCATAAAAGAATAGCAACCTCCGGCCTGGAGGGCCGCGCACGGGCCACATATAGGGCTGAGCTTATTTGCTTTGTAGTCTCCTGAGATTTCCATAGTTAACAAGATAAGAACGCAACCCATATACCTAATAGCACCTGTAAACGACGTGATATTTCAACTCATAACACTGATGTCGTGCCCTTGGAGTAAGGTTGAATCATCTCCTTATCCCATTTTTAATGCGGGAACCGAAATACCCAGAGCCTTCGCTTACCGGACCCCCTTTCAACCGAACACTCATCCGACCATTGTGATAACATTAAAAAGATCAAATTAAGAGATCAATTTGTCTTTGCCGCTCTGCAAGTTCTGCATATCATATCCGTAGATTTTTCAGCGGGTGATATCAGTTAAGCGTTGATGCATGCAACAATGAGGCCACAAACGTGTCACTGTATCTCTATGAATGCTAATGTGTTCGAGGACATAGGATGCATCAACCCCGGCTGCCTCGCTCCAGTCATCCTCCCTCCACCACCACCCCTACGTTCCCAGCCCACCAATACATTGCGCCACGTTCCTCAAACGTCCTCTACCTTCCTCTACCTTCCAACTCACCTTTCCCACACTATTAATTTCTAGGTCTTTGTCGTATCACCTAGTATATTCATACCCTACCACATTCCAAGCCTCCCGTCCCATATATTCCTTTACCTTCCTCTACCTTCTCTTACATGCTATCTTGTGATGAAATCTGATTTCCATGACATCCCATCAGCTGGCCTGCATTTACGAAGTCCGGGATCAGATCAACAGTCTTCACTCCATCCCAACCACCTACGGCCGTTTATTGGAAGACCGTCTGGTCATTGCATGTAGTGAGTTCAATCGCCATGACCGCAGCAAAAACCCACGATCGACGCGAGAAATCAAAGCACGTCATGCTCAAAAGAAAGCGCACAAGGTTTACCTCCATGTCCTGGATGAGGATCCTCAGATCTTCCTACCTTTCTTGCTGATCATCAATACTGACACAGGTTGCGGCGGATTCGACCTGACACGGTTCTGCGAACACCATGTCAAGAGAGCCAGCCTTCACCTCAGTAGGGCGAACAGGGCCATCCTCCGGGACATCGCCCGGCGCCGTGGAATTGGGAGCAGCATAGCCTTCCAGAAGCTAATTCAGGCCCTCTTCCCCACAACGACGGCCTCAGAGAGCCCCACCACCACAGCGGATGGCCCTGAAGCATGGCGCTACCAGGCTGCCGTCCTGGAAGTCGTTCGCAGCCAGTTTGCCATCAGCGTTTGTGAGGCCATCGCCAAAGCCCCAGCCGTGGGTGAGAGTGTCCAATATTCGACTCGGACGACGACGGGATCAGTTAGGATGGAGTTTCCTTCCTTCAACACTGAGGACTGCATTCTCTGGCTGCATGTCGGGGACGTTGAACTTTTCGAGAGTGTCTTGTTCCCGGCGACATTCCGAATACAAGAGTCAGGCAATGGTAAGTAGTGCGCGCTCATAAGGAGCAAACGGCCATCTCATACACAATGTCTCTAACTATATACAGTGAACAACGCCTTCTACAGTCTCAAAGGAGCGTGTCTCGCAGCCGCCGCCTTGATTTTTGGCTCGCAGCTCTGCGAAGCAATCGATACAAGTCAACTGCGGACGTGGGAGAAAGAAAAAACCGAACTGACCGACACAACGGACTGCATTACGATGAAAGTACATGCTCATGAGCCAAGCTATGGCATTCTGCGTCTACGCCTAGAATTCTTACGAGGGCTCCGGATCGCGCAGCGTCTATTCGCAGACCAAAACCCTAGCTGTTTTTAAGCTATGACGACGATGACAGAACAGCGCACTTCCACTTCCCCCGGATCAGGTAAACACCTAAATTTGCCGGAACGACCATCTCCCCATCGCCATTGGTCGTCCAGATCGCTTTGCCGCTTGTGGTCTGAAAGGCGAGGTTTTCACACCTCAGGAAGCAGATCTTCCTCTCATAGTTGACAGCACTTATGTAATCGATCGGCTGCCAGGCGACATCCTCAAAGAAGTCTTCGCCTTCCGTCAAACACTTCCAGCGCTCGCGCTACAGACTCATAGAAGTTAGACCTTTGTGATTTTATAGAGGGAGGAGTAGGACGAGGGCTCTGCATACCAAGGTCTCTGTCGTCACAGTTTTTTCCTCTGTCGCTGTCATGAGAGCGGTAGGATGTCTCTGTCTATGTAAGATTGAGGTCGTTGAGGGGTCTGTGTTGGCTGTTAGCGACGAGTGTGGCAGCTTGGCACCGCTCTTGCGCTCATTAGGCACCCGCATTTTGGGGCAGATCTATGGCTTAGCTCTGCGGTTGAGACACGACGCCACAGGGCAGATTCTTTGGCTAGACGTATATACTTTCGTATTTCCGTTATGCAGCGTAGCGCTTAGACTTTGCCGGATCCAACCTGTGGAGTGACAGGCTTACGCTTGCCACTGCGAATGAGCAGCAAGGAATGGAGGTGGGGTGAAGGGTACCAAGACCGAGAGCGAGCGATCATTGGTGCTTTAGCAAGCAGGGCCGCCCCTGTGGCGGTTATTATCACACACCCTTTATTGGATTTTGTTCCAGGGAGTCGACGGCGGCACAGTGACCATCCCCTTCTTCCCCAAGTCCTAATTGCCATGCATCCGCTTGGGTCGACTTCCTCATCGTCATGTGCAAGAACATACGCCGGGTGATGGTCCTTTTCCCCGTACTTTTCGCACACTCGTGAAGACCTTGTTGTCTCTCCTCAACATGACCGACGACGATGTCATTGCTTATATCTACCCGGCTGTAGGTACCGAGGGATACATTGGGGCAGCACTCACCATCAAAATGAATAAAAAAAACCCGGGATACGTTCCTCCAAGACGCCGTCGTCCTCAGGTTTTGGATTCACTACACGCTCTGGAGTCACTACATCGCGGGCCTTCTGAGATATTCAACAGGCTTGATCGAGAGCCGACGGAGGACGTGGAGGAGCACGATGCTCTGGAATACGAGGCCTGTATAAAGGTGACTTTCGGCAATATCCCCAAGACTCGCCTTGGCTTGAGAGCTGGACGAAGTGAGGATGCTGAGCTCCTTCTTGCGTCAATCCCAGCTGTCGGCTTCTACCACTTCGCTCTGACGTTTAACGACAACTATTGTCTTGTCGTTCGTGATCTGGGGTCTACGTGCGGGACCGCGGTCGTATATGGACAGAAAGAACGGGGTCGATGGATCTCCTGTGACTGGATCATTGGCGGGAGCGATTTTCTGAAGGGAGTGAGTCCAATCATTGTCAAGGTGTCTCAATTCCTTCAGTTCCGGCTCATCATACCACAACACAATGTTCAAGCCAAGTCTTATAGAGACGAGGTTGACAGATTCTGTGCTGGAATGATGAATACCGAACATCTTCTCGATCTTGGTCATGTCGGTCTTTCAAGCCGGCGCAGGACAGAAGTCCCATCAAGCATGCAAACACCGGTTTCAGATTCTTCTACGGCCGTTACAATGAGGACGAAGCTTGGCGAAGGGACTTTCGCAGTAGTTTATCGCGTCTGGAACGTCAGAACTGGAGAGCAGTATGCGCTCAAAAGACCGAAAGGGAGATCGTTCGACACCGCTGCGTGGGAAAGAGAAGTCGTCATAATGGATCGAATTCATCACGTCAGTTAGACACGATCTATGTGCACTTCACCAGACAGTTTCTGCTGACAATCTATTAGAAGCACATCGTTTCCTTGCTGAACTCTTGTTCTGGGTCAGCGCCATGGTTACATCTCGAATACATGCCTGAGGGGTCTATTGATGATCATCTTGAGGCTGGTCGTTACTTCTCACGTTCCCACTGCAAGCAGATTCTTGCACAGACGTTGAATGCTCTGAGTTATTTACACACGCTGAATCCACAGATCGTACATAGAGACGTTAAGCCGAACAATATTCTGATTCTATATCGTCGGCCTCATGCTATCTCTGTTAAGTTCGCAGACTTTGGTCTTTCCCGTGAGGGAGACATTCTTAAGAGCATTTGCGGTACGTTTCTCTATTTAGCACCTGAAGTCTATGAAGCAGATGCTATCCCCCGGAAGGAAAGGGCTCCTTATACGGCCCTTGTTGATATCTGGTCACTGGGTGTCGTGCTTGCCCAGCTTCTGTGTGGACTTCCCAAGCATGGAGAGCAGAACGAGAGAGTGGAATGGTGCAAGTGTGTTCGTCAGAGGGTGGAAATGAAGCTTGGGCCCACAGCAGATGACCTGTTGTCGTTTCTTCTGGAATCGATGCTCTGCCTTCAGCCAGAGGCCCGAAAGACGGCCAAGGATTGCCTCAAGGGAGCTTTGCTCTTGCTAGACTGTACAGAGGAAAGCGGTGAAGTGAGTGGCCATTGCTCGGACAACTTCGAAAACGAAGCGTCCACAATCTGCTTGGAGGAGGCCCAGAATGCCGAGAGCAGGATCACTAGTAAAGGAGACAACGATCCAAGCATAAACAGCTCGTCTCTGAACACATACATCATCACCAATCCTGAACGACATGTCCGCTCCAACACTCCCGTGTCAACCTTGAAACATGTCGGACAGCTTCTCTTCAGACTTAATGATCCCGAGGACAGTCTCTTCTACAAATCCAGCTTTGGCGAGGACTCCGACGACTGTTACAGCGATGAAGAGTCTGACTCGGCTTCGACAGTTATAACAGTCCATGACAGTAAGCCACAGAATGAAGAAGTCAAAGGGTTTTCCGAGTCTATGTTAGAGCTTGCAGCGCCTCCAGAGAGAGAGACTGAAACAGCGCTCTCCTTCAAGAGACGCCGGTCTCCCAGGTAGATACCTCAGGCTGATAACCCCTGAGCTGGATGATCTGGCAAGCTGACAGGAAAATTTTTAGGAGCCAAATGACGCCTGAGGACATCTCTCATGATAGGACCGTGAAGCGGAAAAAGACTGTCATGGGAGAAGCTGAATCAACTGATGTATAAGATTCATTCGTTTGGTTTCTTGTCGGAATTGTATACGTAGCGATGAAGGTGTATATACTTGGTGAAGCTCGAGATAGAGAGTACATGTATGACATCCGAAAACTTAATGTAAATATGCAACGGTTATAGACTGGTAGTTGAGTGGAATACCTACCTCCATTAAGCACTTCACAGCCTGTGGCTTTTGCACTCAAATGCCCGGTGAATTCGGCTGCGGTGGGGCTGTTGCCCGAAGGATCATGCGCTTGCGGGACCACCCTGTACTGTTCATCACGCATGCCCGCCACAACACCATCATCCAACCACAACACTTTGTGGACGAACAACCAAGCCATGACGGTTCAATTTTCAGTCGACGAAGCTCTCTGTCTCACTCAAGATCAACTTGTCCAATTTTTGAAGAAGAATCTGAGTAACGAAGGCGACATTTCGAACATCTCGAATATCGCGGACTGGGGAGATGTCTCCCAGGCTAAAAGGGACCAACTTGCCGAAAAGCTGCTGTGAGTTGATATCAATTGCCATTGTGATGTCAATCCATCACAATTAACACCCACTTAGGACGGCCCTACCGAAAACCGCAGGCCCTACATTTGACCCCCTAGAGCTCGCTACACTGTTGGCCCGGATACCTTCTGACAGAGACTCACCGATACGGCATATCACAACCACCCACCCTAGCTTCTCAAGATCACCGACCGTTGAACCTCCCGAAGGTGCCATCGAAGAATACGAAACTAGATGTTATCAAGCTCTCCTCAGTGATGGTTGCAGACCACTATACCCCATCGGTCTTCTTACACAAGTCTCCACGAATCCGAATGCATATCATGACATGCTGCGATCGTGGACGAGATATCCTGACACGCAGAATCCAGAAGACTGGGAGGTGTTTTCCAGACAGCTGCGTCGCTGGAAAGAATATCGCAGATGGCAACTGAGCAACAGAGGGCAGACTGTTGAGTTCTCTGAATATCTTGATGAGAAGCGGCAAGAATTTGAGAGAATGGGGGCCTCTGAGTTCACAGCTCAGCCTGTTTTCGAGGAGACAGTACGCCATCAATGGGAGAGTGAATATGGCGATCGTCAACCACAATTCGGCGATGACGTCCAAGCTGTCTTTTCCCGATATTCTAAGGCCACAAGGAGACTCCTTATGGACCATGGGTTCGCTCAGCCCTTCCAGCTACAAGCAGACCCAAAGCAGCAGGATCAATGGACGACGTATGTTGAATACCTCGGGTTCGAATGCTACTGCCTTGACAGGCTTGTTAAATCCGCTGAGAAGCTACGACCGCAGCATGACGCCGTGTGTGAGAGACTTATGAAAGCAGAGGTGGTGGCGAAGCCTTCCGATACATATAATGCTTTAGCAAATACAGAGGCTGAGGATGAGCGAGATCGTGAGCTTGAGGAAGCCGCGCGTGCAGTATGCTCGTTCATAGCAACCGACACGGCAGCAAGAAAAATTCGGAAACGACAGGGAACACGTCGTCGTCAAAAACTCCCAAGCCGGCAATCAGCGCAAAATCGCCTCGACATTATTGCTCGAAGGAACGATCTCATCACTGAATGTCTTCACGAAATACATAAATACCGGACAGCTAAGACCGAAGCAGACCATCAACAACGCAGGGTAGAGTGGGTTCGGTCTGAAATAAGTAAGATCAGGGCAGAGCCGAGTGCGGTGAGCAAGAGTGACAGCTCAGGAACAACAAACAGGAAAAGAAAGCCGACAGATGAGGCCATGCTGGAGCCACAGATCAAGAAACAAAGGCGAGTGGATGAGACAGAGCCTGGCAAGAGCTACAACTCGGGGACAGCACGAAGCAAGAAAAGAAAGCTCCCAACAGATGAGAATACCCTGAAACCGCGCTTCAAAACACAAAAGGTGGCTGGCAAGAGTGACGGCCCAGGGGCAGGGAGCAGAAAAAGACAGAAGGAAATTCACAGGACAGATGATGGTGCGGGTCCAAGCGGTGTACCGAATCTTGGGGGTTTCTCGGCACAAGTCATCTCGACAGTCACTACTGATTCCGGAACCCGTCGACAGTTCAAACGCATATCCTCCGGAACTGCAGTACTGGGTTCCCGTACTGATAGACTGAGAACACTGCGCACAAGGACTAAATGAGAAAGTGGTAGATTTTGTAGATTGAAGATACAAGGCAGTGAGACGCTGGGAGAGGCGTCGAAGAGAAAGGCCAGCGGTCGACCACGCTCAATTTATGGTATATCAAAGACAGGGAGGATCAGAATTGTACATATACATATCATTTCATAGAACTCATGAATATATCGCCCTTGACATGAAACCTCAGGTAGAGCTAATGGATTTTAAGTAACGTCATATAATGGACCAGAGGGCTTCGAACTATTCATACTTTCTGTGGACGGAATCAGAGTGTCGACTTTAGTGTATCTCTTAAGCGTCTCGCTAATTCTAGATCAATAACCGCAATTGAAGGATTTGTGGACATCTTGAACGCGCGGTGGAAAGCACCGAGCAGCTCTGGAGTGACGGAGACAAACGGTGTCGGTCCGTTTGGCACTTTGCTGATATGCCTGAGTGCGTGTTTTTGAACGTAGGGCTTTTACTGCTGATAGGAGGAGGTATATTTGTCTTATTCATAAAGCTACCAGCGCGAATACAAGTCGACGAATTGATGCCTTGGCTCTCGTCGCAAAATGCTCTGAACACGAGCTTGGGGATTCGGCTGAGGTGATGGATACGGTTCGGAAGCTGCGGTTTCTGAGACGAAGACGGCGGACTTAGTAGCATAGTCTCACCTTGCCTGGTGCCGGCCTTTGTAGGTGTTTGAAGATTATCGCTGAGCTGGCGTTTTGAGACTTGAGGAAAGACGGTGCCCTCCTCGTTCTCGAAAGAGCTGTCTTGAGATGGGAGAGGGTATCTCTTGATCTTAGTGACAAGCTGAGGTCGCCGGATCCCTTGGTATATCAAGGGTATCCTGATGTCGAAGCCATCTATGGATGCCGATGTCCGTTTTTGCAATACTAAGCCAAGCTCATTTGCGTTCTAGAGTAGCTCGAGCATTTCATAATCGATGTCTCATAAAATCTTGATAGCAATTTGAGGAAAAGAAAGATAAATAGATGGTTTTTCTCTGCTGTATGCTCTTCCTGTAGATTATTCTGCTGTCTTCAAGAATATCATACTTTGCCATATCTGTCTCTCGAATCGCTGATTCCATCCTGGTCCTTGTTCTGAGTGCTCGCTTTTCTGCCATTTTTAGCATTATCTCTGCGTGTTTTATTTGTCTCGGATAAGCTGCTCAGTGCCGGGTTTGATTGCGACTTCTATGTTTCTTGAGCGAAGGATCTTTCACCGAGATACTCATAGACATTCTTCAGAGCTCTCTTGACCTTGAATCTCTTTGGACCTGACTCCTAGCTGGCCAAGATTTGATGCCTTTATATATATATATATATCACTAACATTTGAACAATGGCTGGCTCAGATCTTGCCGGAACATGGTCAGATTTGGCATCGAATGCAACCAGGCATCAGTCTCGTGATCGATATAGATCTCTTGTCGGCCTTGTCTTGCTCAGTCGTCTGCAACACAGATTTCATTCGTCATGAACTTCGATGTTGTATTGGCAAACGTTGAGAATGCAGAAGCCTTGGATTCTTGGTTAGGTTTTTTGAAAAGCTTTTCACTTTATACATTTCATGTACTTTGTTTGTAGCTTCTTCGTCTATTCAGCGCTTTCTCTCAATCAGCGCCTTCGTGTATAATTGTGATCTTTCATCATAATTTAATCGCTGATGGTCTGATATTGATAGAGAAGCAAAGAGGGAATCTGAGCTGATTTGTAGTAGATTTTTCAGGGTCTGAAAAGAGATTTGAATAAATGTTTAGCCTAGGGGCAAGTGACGTCTTATCCCTAGCAGACTCGGCGCAGTTCGTAACGTTACCACCCTCTCTCAGCAAGGCATGTCCGCATGCCTGTAGTCTCATGTATTTAGCCTCTTGCCTTTGTAGAATTGAATTGCCTTTTGGTAGCAGGCTCCCTCGGTGGGTGCCATTGAAGCAGGCTCACTGGGTGGGTGTCATTGAGGCAGGCTCACTCGGTGGGTGCCATTGAGGCAGGCTCACTCGGTGGATGCCATTGAAGCAGCCTTGCGAAGTGGTCGACCACCAGGTAAACAGATTTCTTTAGACTCGATCCGTCTCGGTGAGTATCTTGAATGGATCTGGATATCAGTATCCTATGGTTCACGGATTCTTAGTATAATGTTGAAACCGTACCTAGAATCTATCCACACTGTCGTGATGTAGTGCATAGCTGAATAGAATGTTTGATCGACAGAGATATTACAATTAGAATACTAAGAATACAGAAGCAAAGAGGAAATCTGAGCCGTATGTGTAGTAGATTTATCAGATGCTATGCTGGCAATGAGATTGGCTTTGAGGTTGGTTCGCAACAAGGGTGGTAACCGGACTGACCACCAGGTTGCATACAACTATAACAAAGTGGATGGGATGTATAGATAGAAGTGGATGTTATGTTGTAAGGTGGAGAAGTTGGATGTGGAAGAAAGAAAGTATGGCGGAATATTTGGGGTTTATATAGTTTTTTGAACACAGCATATGAGAATAGCAAATGAACAGAAAAGGAATAAGTACATGAATCTTGAACAGAACGTCGAAATGGGAACGGAAATGAATCAGTATTGAACTTCATTGATGTATCACCGTAGTGCTGATGGTCGGCCCTCTTTAGATGAATTCTACATCAAGCATTGTGAGAGGCTGAAACTTGCCTTTGGCTACAGAATAGTGATGCAAACAAATAGAAATACATCAGGACTGTCAGTAGGGACTATAAACATCAAAACACCTTCGTCGTTATCATAGATCTTCTGGCTACAAGCATCGGACCTCGTTCTTCCAAACTCCCTTTCTAGAAGCAAAGCTCGCACTTGTAAAACTCGTAGCCTTTCTTTCACCTGTATGTCACCAAGATCTTGCTCCTGCCATTCGCACTGTAGATTCATCGATATCCTTCTAGAAAATCCTGCTGGCCCTGAGTGTTCAAAGGCCCTAGATAGAATATTGCTTCGAAATACACGGTTGCACCCGGCTGTATCATAGCTCCTCTGTCGCACCCGGCTGTACTGTAGCTGTCTGTCGCATCTGGAACCCCGCTATCTCGCCGTCAGTGACGCTCGTGCCTATGGCCTGATGCCTGGTGGGTGGTGTGTAGATAGATGGTGAGTGCTGAATCCTTCAATACTCGCTTTCTATCCTACTACTGCGCACCCTCTGCTTCACTTACACCATCACCAAAGTTCATTGAATTTCACACACTTCAACTTTTCAAACGTATTGTATAATTTCACTTGCTTCTCAACCGCCCTTTGCTTTACTTGTGACTATGCTAGACATCGGATAACACTAACATGGAGGCAGTGCCAACGCAACGCATACGCAACACCATGGCTAGTGCTAGACAAACACCCACTACTCAATCTGTTAAGAGGAAGAGGAATATTCTCTTCGAAGCTTATTCATCTTCCGAATCAGCCGAAACAACAGTTGTAGGAAGAGTATCACGCGTTTCGAAGCAAACAAAGAGGATAGGATCAGATGACAAAAAGTATAAGTTGTAAGACATCAAACATCTTCTCAGAGGTTTTGCCTTATTTACTGACTTGAACCCACGGCTTAGACAGGGCACACAGCGACGATTCGGACAGATCTTGAGTGTCAACGAGAACAGTATAAAGAACAGGATTGATTCATCTGATCCTGCGGTGGGGCCTTGGTTGCAGAAGGGGATTTCAGGAAGGGAGTTCTGGTTATCGCAGCCAAAGGGCCTACGATAGCGGCGAGGGTGTTTTGGTGTTTTGGTCTATACCGGCGATCCTGCTGTACCAATATTCGTTTGCCTCGCTACTCTGTAGCTAAAGCAAGTCTCAGCCCTTCACAATGCTCAGTCCTTCGAGAGTGATCAGAGAAACACTTATCAGTCGCTTCATTCTTTGAACGTGTTTCGGCTAGAAGTACTAAACAAACGGCGACGAGGAAGAGGGATAGATCCATTTCACTCGACTTCTCCCGCTTCTAACCATTCAACAATCAAAGCTCTAGAATCTTGAACTCAGTTGAAATTCCTAGCCTTGTGTGGCTTCTAAACTTTTTATCGAAACAAGAGTATCAAGTGCCCTTCGTACATTCCTTCAACTGTAGAACTCGTAGCTTTTCGCCTGTATATCCCCAAGCTCTTGCTCCCACCTCTCGCACTGTAGATCACTCCGGAGCTCGTAGGTATCCTGCCGTAGTCGGGTATAGAACATCTCTGGGAACTATATTGCTGTTGCGAGACCGACGGGGCTTTTCCGACGATGAAAAGTTAGAATCGACGGCTGATTTAGTTTCAACACTGTCAGAATCATCTGAGATTTCATAGAAGATCCGTGATATGTAGCGCAAGCCTCGTGTGTCTGTCATGACGATTGAAAATTTGAAAGCAGTGACTCAAGGTTGTGAGACTTTTGGTGCGACCGAGGTCATAATCCCTGTTGCCCATATGTTAACTCCAGGTCCTGCCCTTGTAAACCTTCAATAGGGAAAAGGCAGCAAGTACCTCAGAAGCTGTAGTGCTTCTCTTGAACTGGATCTTGAGACTGCAGTGAGCTTCGAGATCAGCGGCAGTGTTTTTCCGCTTTCAGTACTGCAACAACCACAAGTTTCTAACTGGCTTTCACATCTTTTGCCGCGAAATACCTGGCTTGAGACCGTGCATGCTGGTTTGTTGATGGGAACTTGATCAGTTGGTTGAGGAACAATGAACGCGGATTGAGCGAGTTCTGAGAATGACATAAGAGCCGTGTCGGTAGCTAGAGTAGAGACTGATCGGACATAGCTTAGCGAATGTTTCGCAGAAACAGCAGAAGCAAAGAGTAGGTGATGAAGGCAAGCCTACGTTCCGACGCGGAACAGGTTCATTTGATCTTCTAAGATATTTTATCGCTTCAACACGTTGTGATCTTGGCTTCTAGAGCAAGGTTGTTTCTGCCACACAGGCTTAGCACCTACTTTTCCGTGGCAATTTTGGCTCGAGTTTTGAACAATCGGCTCTTGTCTAGTGAAGGCAGCCAATCTGGATGGGAGACTTAATATCTGCCCTCGCAGACTTGGGGACTGGATATGTTAACGGCTGAGATGAACAATTCGAGATACCAACCTTTCAATGCTGTTTGGAGTATTGCATAACAACTCGCAAACCGTCATTGGGAACGGAACGTGTTGTTAAAACTGTGTAAGGTGGTGTTGCCCTAGTCGAGTAGATAATAGAATGTTCTACCAGATCTTATTAGGGAAATCTGTACTTGGCCCTTTGAAAGAAAAAGCGACGCAATGAAAATTAACGCTCTCCCGATCTACATCATTAAAGATGATCAATTCTTGTGATTCTTCGCGAAACTATCATCCGGCCTTTCATGTCAATTTCTGCAAGCTGTTGCGCCAGGCAGGATACTCGTGACTTCTGATGCGCTCTGTCGTGTTGAAGTAGCGGTGGCGATGACCTCGTACCCGGAATTCGTGGCTGGATTATCGGGAGAGAATGGTACAGTCCCTGTTCGCGAAGCCATGACTAAAGCGATGAGTTGTGGAAAAAGTTTAACGATGAATAGCTTCATGAGGGAGCCATGGAGGGAGCCATGGAGGGAGCTATGGAGGATGTCATGGAGGGAGCCATGGAGGGAGCCATGGACGGAGTCATGGAGGGTGTTTCGTAGGGAGCCATGGAGGGAGCCATGGAGGATGTCATGGAGGGTGTTTGGGAGGGAGCCATGGAGGGAGCCATGGAGGGAGCCATGGAGGATGTCATGGAGGGAGCCATGAAGGGAGCCATGGAGGGAGCCATGGAGGATGTCATGGAGGGTGCCATGGAGGGAGTTATGGAGGGTGTTTAATAGGATGTTTGATAGAAACAATATTTGATGCCCGATAGAGATAAATTTGATCCTCGAATGAAGCTCGTGATTATCAGCCACTAGAAGCTCCTCGACCTTGTCGTCCGCGATCATGACGTCTAGGTTGATAAGTGTCGGTGTATGCTTTAGGCGGCTCTTCTGAATATGGTGAATATGCGCTTGCCGCCCGCACTCGATCATCGTGATTCCCTTTTAAATCCCGATATTCAGCATCGGTGATCAGCCGATTGCACCACAGATACGTATAGAGCTCAAAGTCTGGCCCAGCATGAGCCAGTTTATCACCGAGTTTGTGATGATAAGCGACGTGCTCCATTCGTCTAGCCCAGCCGGAAATCTCTGCGGTGGAGGTGAACTGTGCATTGCAGAAGCAACAGCGATTAGAATCTGGCGGGCCAACGTTTCTGAAGTGTGTCAAGCTGTGTTCGACCCAGTCTTTCATGTTGGAGAAGGTCTAGAAACAGTAAAGAAGGTTGAAGGGGCATTCGAGGTTGCCTTGGGCTGGTACACGGTTGTCGATAAGAACACCGCCCTCTCCCTCGACGAGCAGCAACCCTGAATTAAGAATTCCCATCTGCGTAATACCCAACGACGAAGATTCAGACTTCGTAGTTGCAAAGCTCGCTGCTCTAGTAAGAGTTGGGATATCATGGCAGGAGGTTTGCTCACTGCTCGACCTTGGTGGCCAAGGGTTAGACATTGTCCTGATAGTGTGTATCAATTCCGGAGAAGGGCGCTACTTTTGAATCAGACTTCAACAAGGCAACAATGGGTATGTCACTGAAAAGGCGAAGATCATGGAAATAGGCCGCACTCAACACATTGGGAAAACTGTATCCTTTAAATGGGCGAAAAGTAAGGGGAACCAGAATTACGACTAGCAACCGCCCCAGTTACGAGCCATGTCAGAATGCCTTCTGGTGACACATGCTTTAGACCTTAGCGTACTAGAGCGCATGGGTTCAAACTCTGGACTATCTGATACGCTGTTCCCGCAAAGCGTCGCCCCCGGCTCAAGTCCGAGCTACAGCGTTGGGACCAATCCTCATTGCAGCTTTTGAGCTCAACATTAATCTGAGTGAAAGGCCGTCGAAAAGTGACTCGAAGGCTAGACCTGTCATGTTAGAAGGGCAGCACGATGTGCACGTACCCAGCCCAGAACCCTTGCCCAGACCATTCGATAATGGAAAGTGAAGATCTTCAAAGCTGTGAGGTTATCACTCTTGAAGAAGATCATCACTCTGCCGTCTCTCAATCCTCATGAGCACTTGCAGCATTTGCACCAATAAATGTGATTCCAGCTAATCAGCCACGAAAAAGGGGACTCGAATGCGGTGGGCCGTTCTAATACCAATCTGCAAATATACAAGGTCACTCAACTTGCGAGCGCTGAACTTTACGCTGGTCCAGAAAGCCCGACGCAAAGAGACCTTCCCCCCACCAAAAGGTCACTCCGATAATTTCCACTAAACCTCCAGTCCCGCTGTCTTGCACCATATTTAGTCCAGTACCATCACATTCTCCGGCTCCCTCAACCGTGCCACATCTTCCATTTCCTTCAAGATCGTGTTATCCAACACCATTCCTCACAAGAGTCTATGTCACTTGCCGGTAGTTTCTCTATCAAAGTGAAACCTCCCTCTTCGTCGTAGGCTGTCCTATGATCCAGTCGGTCCGTAGCCCGCTTTGCCCAATATCGATCCGAAAGTCCATCCAATCGTTCCAGTAAGGATGCTTCTTTGTGAACTGAAACGGCGAGAAGTTGAACCATATCCTCATACATATCCTCAAAGGTATCAAGTACCCGTAGGTACGAAAAACCCATCTTTTCGAAGATCATTCGCGTGTTACTAAGATCTTGACCATTTAAGAGAAAGTTTAGGTCGGCCAGATAGCCACCTTTGACGGGTTGCGCAGTATCGTTCGAAGTGTAAGGGAGAAGTCGTTGATGACACACTAAGGCAGCTAGAATCAATGCGAGCTGCTCGACACTTTGAGAACTTCGAAGATTCTCAAGCAGTTGTTGATATAACTTCGAACCGTCGACTGAGTTTGCCCATTCACTAAGTACTTGAAGAGGATGACCGTGAGCTATTGAGCTCCAAGTGAGAAGCAATAGTACATTGTTCTCTGGCTTTCGAAGGAATGAACGTTGGTGGTAAATTTGCTCGCTGCCTCTCATCAGTATTACTCTTCTGTATTCGCTGAAGAACGGCTTACCGATGTATGCAAACTTGATTCACCTGCCCTGGGCCTAACCTGCATAGAACCTGCGACGGAAGATCCTAGCAACATTAGCATGAATTAGATTCGCCCTTTCAGATATCGTACCAAATATCCCGCCGGAAAGCCGATGGGAAGAAAGCTCATTAATTGCAGACTCCATTCCACTGTATCCAGCGTGCTGATATCTGAGTCTCCAGCGAAAATTTCGGATTTCGAAAGCGCATCGTGCATTTGCTTAGAATCAAAACTTCCAAATCGGTTTGTACCTGCGATGCCGATAAGAAGGTCAAATAGATTGACGCTGTCGCTAATCGAACGTTCTGGGTCGAGCGCATGTTGTCGGCATTCCACCATACCGCCAGAATGTTCCAGCAGGCATCGGAGTAGTGAAATATCATGAAGTTCCGAGCCTTCTAACATCGATGCCTCGGTCTCTAATGTAGCCTCGAATAAACTACGACCATTCCGGAAAGATTGAAGTAAGTCATCTTCGTCTTTTGCCAGGAGCTCAAGGGCAAGAGAAGAGTCGTATCTTTCCAGCAAGTTCAAACCAATGAACACAAGACATCGCGTAAACTGTTTGCGAACTTGAGGAGCAGATCTCTAAAGGACGTTAATGGAATTACTAGCCCAATGAGCGAAGAGCCTACCAAGATGTCGTGGTTTAGGATGGCTCTTTCAAGTGGTATTTCTAGGCCATTTGATCGGGCAATATTACGATAAAATCCCTCGCGTTCTCGACCGAACCTAGAACGGATCGCATTTACAGCCTTGAGGAGGAAACGAGCATGGGCCCTCCTGGTCGCGTCCCAGATACCATGGACCGATATGTCCTTCTCTATTGGCATCGTTGGGTTATAGTCGAGGTTTAGTTCGACTATAACCCACTCAATTTGATTCGCTCGTGCGCAGTCAAGCTTCCACGGCCCATTTATGAGGTCTGTACTGAGCTTCTAGAGGTCATGTCGAATTAGCCCTGAGACCCATGAAGTTGTGTGGACTGTAAGTACTTGAGAAAGGCCAGAGCGTCCTACCTCCACGTCGGCTTCTAGCGAAGTCCACGAGCACTTGACCTCTGTGGTAACTTGAATATGCTTGAACGCTGCCCACGGCTCGGGCTCAGGTGGATTTACTACATGCATCTCGGGCACCTTGAGATGGGACAAGGCAGATTGATTAGGGAAAAAAGGATCGAGCCCCTCTAAAATACTTTATAGGCAAACATGCATGCACGTTGTGAGATAAAATGGAGATACGATGGTAGGGGGCTAGTGAGGTACATAGGGGTTGGCAGGTGGAGGATAGCCTAGGGGGAAGAGACCTGGTCCTCATCGGTAATTAGATGAGTCTTGCAAAGCTAGATCAGCAAGAGCTGCTTCAATTGAACTCATGTTGAATTTGTAGTTGATTTTTGAAGAAAGGTGAAAGTAGTAAAGTGGGGTGTGCACGGGATGGGAACGTGCATCGAGCCGGGCATACTTCTATTCAACTACGGCGCAATCCGACCATGCACGGTCAGGTCGCGCGGCCAGACCACGCGACCAATACAGTAAGGCGGATAATGCTTAAGCAGACGACGAGGTAAAAGAAGATGAAGTCTAGGCTTCAAGTGTTCGTACAGGCAGAACTGATTGGTCTTCCCTTGTCTATACTACCATCTCGTACGTATAGCGCATAACTTGTTAAATGACCCTCTCGAGATACGCAATAAAATGTGACAGCGGACTGTCATGGTCTTGCGCCACGGCAACGATCGATGGGGTGGAGCAAAAGAGGGAAATGGTAGTGGGGGAATAAATGCAGGGACGATTATTTTGGAAATGCACGAGGATAATATTCTACTGGAGGCGTGTTTCTCACAACGCACTTTTGCGTTAATCACTCTAACATGCACTCGGCACACCGGCGGTGCCCACAGACGCCGCAGATTCCATCAGTACGAAACCTGGTCTTATGCAGACAACTGCAGCATTTCCGCTCCCCTGCTAGCCATCGCACCCTTTGGTGTGCCTTCCTTTCGACTCGCTTTCTCTCCTCTTTTGGCCCCTTGTCGACTTTTGGATGATCCAACTTTCCTTGGGCCGGAACTTCTGCTCCTTGACCAACCCCAACCCCGGTCTTGCCCTGCGCCATCTCCTCTGTCGTCCCACAAGCTCTTTTGCGACTCTCTTCGCTTTCCCTGATAGCGTCCGTGCTTGTACGTTTCCGCAGGGCATTCTTGGGGATCTCAAGCTTCAACATGGCGGCGTTCTTTTGTCTGTGTCAGTTCGTCTTTCGGTGAGAGGGCTATAAAGCAATACCTGGCTGAAGCAGTCTCAAAGGAAGGAGATGGCTGTACTAGTACTGAAGCAACAAATCACGATGGTTTCTCTTCGAAGTGGCAAGCGGTTTTTGACATATACAGATAAACAAGAGCTCGTCACTTTCTTTGTTCGGACAAAGGAAGACTTGGAATGACCATTGGATTTCAGGGTCCTCTTTTCGGCGCGACCTTATCGTTTTCTCCAAGCCCTATTTCACTCGAACTAAAGTTTCCCCCCTGCTGACGTGTCCTCCACCCTCCCTATTCGACCTCACTTCTCACCAATTGCATCTTACTTCCAAATAGGAAATAGGCAGCGGAAGCTCGGGAAACACCACGCACTGCCATCCTCCCTTTCAAGCGATTCCTCAATTTTGCCCTCCTTCACTTTCTCTTGTCTTTTTGCCGACTTCTCCTTCTCCCAATTGTTCTGCGCAAAATCGTTGTGCTTCTCTCATTCGTCAGGCCTCGTCTCTTGAAACTCACGCCAGGCTTCTAGGACGTCCATGGCCTCAATCACATCTGGACTCACCTCCTTCGTTTCGTAATGCTCCCGTTTGTGAGGAGTGCTGTCATCGGTAGTCTCGAATCTTGTTCGGACCAAGAACCTTGTTCCCCTGTCGGATCGTCATTCCGCAACTACCTTTGATGTTGATGGCCGTTGGCCTGTCTTTTTTGCCTTACAAGATTGTAAGTACGGCCCAGATCAAACCAGTGTCCATCAGATTACCTGCAAAAAAAGCGGAGGCTGCATAGCTGGTACCGATGCAGGTTGCTCGAGCATGACGAGCTATAGGTCAATCAGAGGGCTGCTGTTGTCCACCTCGGGTGGAGGCAAGAGCTAATGCAGGTTCGGAGGAAGTGAAGGTAGTGCAAGCTTGCAGGACGAATTGCAGGAGACCAGGGTGAGCAGGCGAGAAGAAAGGGCAAAAGCACGGGAGAGTTTAGTGAAACAAGGCAAACGAGGAAAACAAACTAAAGTAATTTCTGAGCGCAGGTGTTTGGGCATGATATAGTAGTCACTCTTCTCCCTATCCGTAAAGTTGAAATCGAGAGATTTCAGAGCCCAATATGATCCGAGAAGAACGGCGCTGATCCTCTCCGGTGGCGCATTGTTTTCATGAGACTCCCACTGTGCCAGAAAAGCGATGGTAGTCCGGTGATTCGACAACGCTAAGCCAGATCCCGACCGGTGCCATCCTAGGATCGCTGCGGTCGGGATCTGGCTTAGCGTACTCTAATATTGAAAGTAGTTGACAGATCAAGAGCCTCGACGGCCAAAGTGATCTCTCAGAGCCACACCCTCGACTCAATAACTCGACTATGGGAAGCAACCTTAGTCATGTTATCGATGTCCTTTATCCTGTTCCAAGTGAGGATAGACTAGAAAGACTCAAGCGATTATTGATGGAAGATCAGAATGTGAGTAACAATGGATGAGATTGGCCTTGTTCTGACCGCTGCAGCTATATTCTGGCCTCATAACAGAATCAAAGTCAGCCGAGCTCAACATATCTCTTCAACCACTGAAAAAGGGGAAGCAAAAGCTAGCTTCATTGCGAAACCTAAAGGACGACCCTTTGATATGAAGGCCAGACAAGGACACCATCGACAGGTGATCTAGAAATACGTCGACATTTTGAACTTCTCCTACTTGGACAGCGACGTTCAATGGCCGACTGGCGAGCACATATCATAGTACTCTAACATTGAAGACTCGCCAAGGCAAAGACGTTTTGCGGTTCAGATTCTTATTTGTATTCTTTTATGATCTACTTAGTTTTCTCTATCCTCAGCACAGCAAAAATTCTTCAGTATTCACCTACGAACTACTTGCCAGCATCATTTCCGAACCGGGCTTCAGCAGTCACTTAATCAAAGAAATTAGCTCGAAGGTGCGAGATTGGGTGGGTAGAGGCCGCAGATATCACAAATTGACAGAGACCTTTGGTGATGAGATTCTGGTCGAGCTACCAGTCGACGTTGCTCGCGATGCGTAAGAGATCTTCAATTAATTATGATCCTACACTGACTGAGTCAACAGCGTGGAAAAGCGATTACCGCTCGAAGATGGGGATGCCTTTAAGGAGGCAGTAAGTGGCATCGCCAATTTAAGGCTCGGGGAAAGAGCAAAAAGGAACGGGTCAAATACACTGAGGAAAAGAATCAGGCAATTGGCTCTACAGTCATTTCATTTTCTGCAAGAGGATCCAGAGACCTATACTACCAGGCAACCTTCAATCAACTTGGCAATGGGAAATCGTCACACTGAGATCGAATTATCGCACGATGAGCGACAATTCAGTGCCGCCGCAGGTATGAACAATCGAGAACATGACGCTTCTCCTGCTGACCAAAGGACCAAAAATAGATTCTGCGCCTGAAGATAGCTCGAATTCCAGCCCTCAAATTGCCTCTCAATCTCCTAATTCAGATGGCAGCCCGTCCATCTCAAATGATGTCGCCAGGCTGTCCGGTACAACGTGGGGCGTCACACATAGTCATCGTGAAGTGAAAAGAACAAAACGTCGCCGCTTAGGTCTAGGCGCCAATTCATGGTCGCAGCCTGTTGGCTCTCAAAATCCTCGTCGATCGCAAGACACAGGTACCGTAAGAACGGATGTACCAGTCTCCGACGCTGTCAACGCTGAACTTCAAGGTCTGCTTGCCGCAGCAGAGTTACAGGAATTCGAGCATGAGCGCAGTCAGCTCAGTCACGACGGAAGAAATACGACGAACCCATCGACACTGAAGTCAACCCATTCGACGCTATCTGTTTCAACGACAGGCGGGATGTTCTCATTAGACAGCAACCCGTCCTCCTTAGCTCCGAACAGTATGGATTCCGGATCGGTAGCGCCCGAGATGCAGCGTTGGCAGCCATCCCAGAATAACGGGAGGTTGCCGAGGAATGAACAAGATGGCCAGCAAGGAAACGAAGGATACAACTCGGCATCTGCAGCCCAGGCTTTCCGGACTATGCCTCCGGAACCCTTCGCAACCGACACTATGGGAGCAGAGCGGCCGCAAGATTGTGGAATTGGTAAGTCACGCCTCGGATTACGCAAATATTTCAATAGCTAAAGCAACTAAGAAATGAATCGGACAGGAACGAACCAGAACCCGTATCTTCAGCCACTCGAGAGCTTCCAGACACAACAGCCATTCCAAAACCTCTATGTCCAGCAGCCCGAGAGCTTTCAGACATCACAATCATTTCAGAACCCGTATATCCCGCAACCCGAGAGCTTTCAGACACTGCACCCATTTCAAAACCCGTATGTCCAGCAGTCAGAGAGCTTCCAGACACCACAGCCATTACAGAACCCGTACGTCCAGCAGCCCGAGAGCTTCCAAACATCACAGTTATTTCAGAGTGCGTCTGTTGCCTCGCTCGATCGCTCTCAAGCAATGCAAGAATATCAGAATGCGTATCAGTCGCAGGACGAAGACTGCAATAAACTGCCAAATCCCGAATACGCGCCCGCCACCATGCACAACTTAAACCAAGAGAACAGTCAAAGTGGCCGTCGTTTGAGCCAGGGTGAAGCTGTAGTCAATACCTACGGGTGAACCTTTCGCAACACCAGCAGATATGCAATTCCCCCTCCTTGACCATCGAACGTCTGCGAATTGTCCTCAGATAAGCTCAGGTCTTGGCCCTTTTCAAGGGCTATCGGAGGATCCTGACGAGGAAGATCGTTGAATTGAGTCAAGCGACTGAGGGCAATGATTATCATAATGATATCAGGGTAAGGTTGTTCGATATATCCCGGTTTCACCGTCGTCGTAAGGTAGCGGACCGGTTTTGCAACGATGATATTGGCAGGGTCGATTGATTCCACTTTCACTTCATGCTTCTGCGCCGTTCGTTGTCGGTTTGATGGCGACTACTGTATTTAGCGCCTTGTTTTCTGTCACAGTAGGTTACTCACATCAAACCATTGACGCTTGACGTCGTCCACACCGTCCATGACGTCCGAAACCGGGAGGTACTCGAATGGAGTGTTTCGTGACTCTTGTGCTGGCCCTGCCTCGCGTTCAAGCTCGTCAAGAGCCTTTTCGGCGCATTCCTTCGTTACAGCTTGGGCAGGCATTTGTTCTGCGGGCTCGCAGATGTTAGCCCCACGCAGAGCTGAGTGATCGGATTGTTCGAAGGTGCTTCGAGTGCGAAGTAGAAAGATGTAACTTTGTCTGGCCCGCTAAGACTGAGTGTGTCGACGCAACGACCTGTATGATGGAACGCCCGAAGATCGCAAGTGTGGTAATTCGAATGTCTTGGCGGACAGGGTCTGGAAGCGAGAGTTAGGCTATTTGAAGAATGTCATGTGACCGGGTCTCATTCTCTCCCAGGTGACGTCATATGCCTGTGGTCATACACCAGGGGGTGACATTGCCCACGACAATTCGACTCTTAAAGTGGGTCGCGTAGTCCCTTTTGCTATCCAGGGACATACCGTTTTCTCCCCCGAAGCGATGAGAAAACTCGAGCATGATCACGCTGAAAGCATTGACATATGTTCAAACACGAAAAATCGCACGACTGCGTCCCTGGAGACCCATGATAAATGCAAACCCACAGGAATATGGCAATGGAGACCGATTACCTTGGAGCGATGCATCACCTTCAGTGAATGTCTAATCTTTGGTGAGCGCATATATAGGGGGCATTATTCCATCTGTTTCATTCTCAACAGCTCTCAGTACTACCCACACATGACCTTCCCCGAGTACGAGCAAAATGAGCAACTTCCTATTTTCTGAGGATGGCTATGCTCGATTTGAGGAAGCACAAGGAATCTCTGGCTATCATACAACGTAGACCAAGTCAGAATACGGAGCATGTCGGAGTATATATCAATCAGAATAGCCTCTCTCCAGGAGGTGTGCACCTTTTGGCTGAGTTGGTTAGTTCAACAGAGCATCATTTCCGCTTGTGAATCACATCACAACTTCCCCTTCCAAGACGCAGGGTACCCACGAGTCTTCCAATACCTGGTCACAAAAGCAGCCTCTGCACCTTGAGCTACCCCGAGGTCCTCAGCTTCTTACCCCACGTCAAATGTCTCTCCGCCTCGACCCAACCCAAGATCATCAGTTTCCACCCTCACGTCAGACAGCTCAGCATCCACCTTCAAGCCAGACACACGAGCTTTTCTTATCGCGTCGAATGCTTCACCTTCCGTCTGTTTCACCTTCGACGACTTCTCAGACTCAAGACGGTACCTTCAGCCTTATCAAGGAATCACTTGTTTACGTCAACGCCAAACAATTCGATCGAATTCAAAAACGGCGAATGGCGAGACAGCGACTCGCCGAGAATGCTGAATATACGCCAGGAATACGCAAGCCATACATTCACGAGAGTAGACACAAGCATGCAATGAGAAGACCAAGAGGACCGGGAGGCAAATTCCTGACTAAAGATGAGCTAAAAAGGAAAATAAAAAATGTTCAAAGCGGGACCACAGATAAATCTCAAACGCCTAAAACAAGGACTGGGCCGAACATAAGTCATGCGAAGATAGAAAGTGTTGATTGGGCGGCCCGTATACCAACGAAAGATGAGAAAGGAGAACGAAGTAAAAATGTTCGCAATGGCAGTCGAGATAAAGGGATCGACGAACCTCAAGCCAAGCAAGCCTCAAACGTCCGAAGCGAACACCAGATTGAAACAAAAAGACCATTTAAGATCAGCAAAGCGATGACGACATCGTTCTATGGGGCTACTGAGCTGAAAGACTTGCATAAAAGGTTTTCAACTAAGACGGCAGCGGATTACACTTGTAATCACTGAACATTGGGCGTATATGAGTTACATCTAGACATGACTTACCGGCCGCGTTTGGAAGTGACGGCGTGGCACATGGGTAACTCAGATAGATCCGTACCAGCATGCAAAGAAAACATCTCGTGCGGAATAGGAATTCTTTGGACAAGAACAGTCCTCTGCTTTCCGGGTCTTTCTTTTCGTAGCTGATATAGCCGGAATTTTATTTAATAGTGCAAATATTCAACCGCTGCATCTTGTGCTAATGCAGATTGGCTCTCATAGGCTCTGTAAAGTGTGATGACCCTCTCATGGCTTGCACAGATGTTTCAAGGCTGTGTTCAGTAAAGCCTTGTGCGTCGTGTTGTCCTTTGTTGAAATGTAACTTCTTCAATTGTTTTAAACTTTATTGCCAACAGGATCTACTGTGTGCCCACCAATTCATCGTGATCTCCGATTGAGAGACCATCTTCCACACATGGACCAGCATTGTTGATATAAGATGGACCATTCCCTCATGTTCATCTCAAGAAACACAGCAAAATTCAGTCAACCGCGGCTATATCTTCATTATCTGTTGAGAAGCAATCATGTGCAGAGTTTGTGATATCTTTAAAGAGACAACCGATGAGCCGACTGTGAGCTTGTGGTCCGTTTTTTTTGTGGCCCACTTACTTATATTCTATAGTCTTATCTTCAAAGAAAGAAGGATCGGCTCCATGAGCATTACGAGGGCAAGAATCGTTTGAGTAATGAGAAGGAGGAGGCGAGATACATCAAAGCCCTTATTAGCCATTGTAATGAGGCTGGACTTCATGATCTGCAGAAGCAACTGGACCGTCTACTAGATGTCTGAGAATGGTTCGTTCTCTGCTTTTGTCGGCATCGGAGGAAGTTTTGCTTACTTGATAATATAAAGTTTTCCATCTTTAATCCTCAAGCCCTTTCAAATGAGTAATCTTGACTGAGACGGCTGGAACGGAAGTACAGATAGCGGGCTTCGAATTACTGTTAGATCACCACTCTTTTCTGTTTTGTTAGAAATGGACCCAGGGGGGACCAGCAAGATAGAATAGAGACGATCCAGAAGCGAAGCAGGAAGTTCAGAGATATATTAGTACTTTTCTTTAGAACCAGCCCCTCACTCGGTCTTAGATAAAGACAGTTTGGTCGGATGAGTTGCATGTTGTCGCGTTCGAGTTATCTGAAAACATACAGTATGACTTACACAGCAAAAGCAAAGACACAGCAGTTCATCAGAAGGAATCATATCTGGTGAAAAAGGCAGACCAGCTGGCCCGATTGTGTCACGCGGATCTTGCACTGATCATCCGCAAGAACGGAAGGTATTATACTTATCGATCGACTGATCACGAACAATGACCTCCCACCATAACAGATATTGTACGTATGTACCCGATACATCGATCTTGAGCTGACTCGAGTCTAGAAAGCATCGTACCCGTTGCCTATCAACCTTCTGTTCAAAGACTTTGACCACGGGGCAATAAACCGAAACACCAAACCCCCTTCGTAGCACCTGTAAACCTCCTGTATATGCCCTGTAGACCTCCTAGATATGCCCTGCCAAAAACCACCTCCTAGAGCCCTATCCGACCGTAGGAGAACTCGTAGCCTCCACCTGTATGAATCTCCAGCTCCTTCTCCTGCCACTCGTACTGTATGACCCCCGAAATCGTAGGTAAACTGCTGCTATCGAATAGGGAAGGGTCTCAGGTAGGGTGGTGATCCTGAATCTGCTGTCGCACCTGGCTGCACTGTAGAACCTCTGCCGCACCCTGCTGTCGCTCCCGGCTGTCGCACCCGGCTGTACTGTCACTGCCCTGTAGCTGCTCTGTAGCACCTTCCTGTGGGTAGGTGGTGAATGTCGAATCGCTAGGTCCGCCTGATCCTGAGTGCTCCGAAACCCCCTCTTATCCTAGAACTGCTCGCCCCCTGCTTCGCCTGCTAACCAGGTCAAGCCTAGCCCTATGCTCCCTTCTATATCCATTCTATCCTTCCACAACGTCAACAATTATATCGACTGGGATCAGTACAACACACTATACGATGAAGAATTCTTAGAGAAGGGACGTCGAAAGGCGGACGAGCTTGATAGAGCTCTTGCTTAACTGCAGTGAAAACCCCTTTCTGTGTGCATAACATACATCAGACTACTTGTAGCAACTAGCTTTGTGATGAACTGGTCGTTTGGCTCAGTGGTAGAGCGTGCTAGGCCAATGGCCGGATCGTCAGTCATTGGATACTCACACTATCTTGACTGACGCGATGGCCTTATAGCAAAGACGTGAGTTCGAATCTCACAATGACCATTACTTTTGATTCAAGTCTACGCCATCAAAAGCATGATGACGCAATAACAGTGAAGAAATGAGGCTTTCTACCCCTTTTTACTACATTGACACCCCCATTTCACTACATAAACACCCCCCCTTCAATAGGTCTAGGGGCTACCCAACTAGGAGTAGCGAAGATAAGTTGTAACTCTTGAGGATACTTATATTTGGTTGAGTCCGTCACCTGAGATCAAGTATCTTTGAGATCAACATATTTTTTGACGATGTCGTTTGACTGGTGTGTAGCTGCTGATGTCGGACTCGTCTTTCGTCCGGGTTTCCTCATCTGAAGAAAGGCGTGACGAAAAGTGACGACGTTTGATATGACGCCGAAAATCGATCTTGCAATGTAAAGTCAATTCCGCGTGTAGGGGATTCTATTTTGACTCCCTCATCGAGCATCCAAAAACCACCCATCACCTTTGGGGAGTCAATTGTGGGTCTGTGAAAACCAGGGATCATCCAGACTGTAATTATATTAAGGCAACAGGTTTGTTGCAGTCCTGTAGAACATTCAACGCCTACTCTCTCGAAAATCACAAAATGCACTCCCCCAAAGCATTGCTCTACTTATTCTGATTGGTCAAATGTTCACAGCTCTAGCAGCTTCCAGCAAGGCCATTTCCCCACATGATGCAGAGGGTAAAAGCAGGCCGAAGAGCGATGATCCTTTTGCTAACGGGGTTAAAGGTTTGGAAACTCAAGTCGAGGGTGAGATTAACGAGCAACTGAAGCAACGACAGGTATGAACACGCATGTCCTTTTAAAGAAACGGCTAAGAATTACGACAGGACAAACCTTCAAAGATGGGAATCACCTTTTATAGCGAAGGAGACTGCAACGGGGTTTTGGAAACGGTGGACGATCTCACCCAATCTCCCGGGAAACCGTGGCTTCCCATGGAGGGTGGTGTCGCCTACAGTTTTGAATTACTCTATCGAGGTCTCCAAGGTCAAGAGCAGCTCGACATTTCCACCAAAAATCCCAGTAACGGAGATCCGTGCGGCGAGTTCATTGATAGTAATTTCGCGGGCACCTCTATGTTCTGTAATAATTGGGGAAACATTGGCTGCGTGAGATATTGGGACAATCCTGGTCTTTGAGTACAGGGTGTGATTATTGTCGCATGGTCATTGAAGGAAGCGCATTTGTTCTATAGAGGTTTATTAGCACGACATTCATTCTAAAGCAGTATTTGGTGTAATACGCTCTCGATATGTTGTTAAAGTCTTGTATACTCTAATGGACTAACAAGCAGAAGTATGTCTAATACCACGACGGATCATTCAATTTACCGATTCCTAGGGCTAGTCGCAGGGGATATCTATATTCACAATCCTCTCATCTGCTGAAGTGGTTCAGGTATGAAGGATCGCTTTGGTACAACTTGGTAGTCAGACGGAGGAGGCATTCAACCCGTCAAGGAGTGTCCTTATCGGCGCGAGGAGATCCGTACCATCTCGACGAGACCATCGTTACCTTCATACCATCAAGCCTTGATCGAAATCCGGCGACGGCATTCACAACTGGTGCTGTCATCCACAACTGATGCTGTCATCCACAACTGGTGCTGCCATCCACAACTGATGCTGTCATCCACAACTGGTGCTGCCATCCACAACTGGTGCTGCCATCCACGATTGGCGGCGGCATCCACGATTGGCGGCGGCATCCACGATTGGCGGCGGCATCCACGATTGGCGGCGGCATCCACAATTGACGGTCTAGGACCTGATTGCTTGTATTAATAAATTTTAATAAGCGGACGGCAAAATTACTGTCGTTTTCGACTAGCGCGAGTGCTGCTTTTGACCGTTTCTTTGCCGAATCCTTTTCCTTTGAATTTGTAACGTCCGCCAGTTCTTGATGAGATACTCACACCTCGCAATTAATCGTCTAAATTTCTTTCTCACTTGTTTCATACATTAGCGATGTCCCTTCCTCCATCTTTGACACGCTTTGTTCCGCTCTGCCCTTACTCATTCTCCTCTTCCAACCACTACTGTTCTGTCTCTGTTGCTATTGTCCACTCTCTACGATCGACAGTATGGCTGTTGAGCAGTCTGCAGAATACTACAAGCAAATGGAGGTCGATTTGAATGTTTTGGCTCTCTCCCAACGAGTCTACGCAGAAGGCACAGAGGATTTGCAGAGCTGGATTAAGAATCTCTGGTATGAGTAAGGGGAGCTTTTCATCTGTGTTCAATGAACCGGAGAACACTGACGGACCTTTGTAGATATTGTGTGTTTACAGAGAAAGATCCCATCGTCTCCCTGAAAGGCATTTCGATCAACGTCCTTTACGTCTTTTTCGACTGGCTCCTCACCAATCGAAAAGGTACTTTGGGTGCTGCCAGCACTCTGCAAACGTACTGGAATGTGTTCTGCTTGATGCGAAAGAAGGAGACGGGCTATCAAATGATTGACCCGCTTGTGAAGAGTCAAATGCACGGAGTAGGTTCGCATCGTTACATCTTGCTCTTCGCTAATTCATCACAGGTGCGGCAGCAGCTCGCCATCAAATATGGTTTACGAACAGAGAAAAAGAAGAAACCCATTATGCGTGCGGAGGACGAGTTTGAACTCCTCAAGACCCTTTATGTCTCTTCTGAGGTGGTGTTCAAACACGAAAGACATCGCGTACAATTGGCCTTAATTATGCAATTGGCCGGGATTACTGGGAATCGACCTGCTGCTCTCCTCGCAATCTGTTATCGGCATGTCAAAGTTACTTTGCTTGCGGACCCCAATGGAGGAGAACGACCACGAGTGATGTTGGAGATCGTGTATTCCTATACCAAGGGTTATCTCGGAAACAAAGACGTGTTCGTACATCCGTTACACGTTCCAATTGCGTTCGACTGCTAACGACGATAACAGGAATGAGTTTGGCATTCCCGATGTGCCAAATGAGCCATGTCTACTGCTTTGCCCCCACATTACGATGTTGGCACTGATCTTCGCTGATGAAGCCTTCGCGGTCCCTGAATTGACGTCAACGGAACAACTATTTCGTCTCCGAATTCCCCCTGGACAGAAACAGTTAGAGCTTCCCCTCAAAGAAGAGGTGCAAGAAATGCCCGTTTTTCGCCGATGCAAGAGCACGATTCATGGGGTGCAAATTTCGAGGGCAGAGGCCTTGGCGGACTCCACTCTTCGCCCACAAATGGTTGATTTGGGCAGCGCCACCGGCATGGAGCTGCAGACTGGTCCATATACCTTTCGACGTGGCAACGGAGAAGCTCTCGACAACAGTAGTGGGTGACTTAAATCTTCTGATTGATAACTCAACTTAACAGCCACTAGGCTTTATCACCGAAGCGCAACGAAACTTAATCTTGCAGCATCACAACTCCACGGTCTTTCAAAAGAACTATGCCTCGAGATACATGCCTGATACTCAAGCGGCCTACCGTGGCTTAAAGCCTCAAACCGCGTTGATGCGTGCCGCTAGTGGGATGAGTCGAACAATCGACCCTCAACGCCCTAGACGGCTTACAATCGCTCAACAAGCAGAGGTTCAGCGACATCCAGAGATAAAGATGCTGCGTCAAAGATTGGAATCGCTGCGGAAAACCTTTCGAGACCTGAAGAGAACTATCACCAGCATGCAAGGAACGTCTCTCTACGACAAATATCAGAAAGCTTGTCGAACTCATCGTAATGCGATACGACGACATGAGGAGGCATTTCTAAAAGAGGTTCGAGCGAAATATAAGGTTGAGCAACCGGTGCTCGATATTCAACGGCAGCTAAAAGGATTGCCCGTGACAGAAGAGAGAAAGATGAAGACGGAAGATTACGTGTTCGTGGAACGAGCTCGCGTTATTGACACTCTTTTCACCTTCGCCACTAATTCTATTGAGGAGGAAATCCAACGGCGCAGAGCAGCCGTCAGTGCGTTGACAGCTTTATGTCGATTGCAGGAAAGCCAAGGTTTTCGTCGTCGAAAGGACATTTCTTCCACGACTAAGCCTGAACGCGAGAAGACTGAGCAGGTCGTCCTCCGGCAAGCGAGTCTCTCCGAGTCCCTTCCCATTGAATGCAAGCCAACTCAATGTATCTTCTGCCTAGGCAACGAAGAGCTGTCGATGGTGAACCGTCTGTGGTCCTTCTCGACTCGTGGCGATTTGAAACGGCATTTTCACCGCAAGCACCTCCGGCATCATCCGGATGGGCAGCTTATTGCATGCCCCCATCCGAGATGCAATGTTGACTTGAACGACAAAATGCATCTGCAAAACCATGCGGAAGTGGTGCATAAAACCGCCACGTGATCGGTTCAGCTTTGACTCATCGCTTGGTTGCTGGTTTTATTAGGCTATCTCCATGTTGGGTTTCTCTAATCTTCCAAAAAAGAGCTATGTAAGCTACCGATTGTCCATTAGAATTCTTGAACTTAAAAAGTAGGTCGTTTCTCTTTTCCTCGTACAGGCGGTGCTTACTAAAGTGATGTTATTGATTGGCTCTATGGCATCCTTGATGGTTTCTTCGATCAGATCTTGGTATGTGTTTTGTATTCCTCGGAGCCCCGTCTTCTCGATAGTAATCGTCAGGCTTACAGAACTCGGTCGGGTTCCAGCCAAGCCCCATCTATGACCACAGGCCATCAGGGGCATCTTGTCTAGAGAGCCCCTCTTAATTGGCTTAGGGTGTTGCCTTGCCTATAGCGTTTTTGTGACCGGTCCTCCGATGTCCCTGTCCCGGGACCGGAGCTTCTCGCGATGCGACTGGTCTCATGGGCCATGGGCTGATCCACTTATACTGTGACTAGTCCTTCGTCCCTGTCTCGGGACCAGAGCTTGACTGGTCTCGCGAAGCGACTGGTCCTATGGGCTGTACACTTTATGCTGTGACCGGTCCTACATTTTCTTCTCAAGGCTCGGACCTTGGAATGACTGTAGCGAAGCGACTGGTCTCCACAGCGACTGGTCTTCACAGCGACTGTCAGCCGATGCTTGAACCAGCTCTGGGCTTGCGATCAGCTCTCAGCTTCAGACGTGGCTACAGCTTTCTTATTCTCGCGGACGGTGCAGCGCCAGCTTTTTCCTACCGGTGAGCAGGCTGCTTGTTCTCGTCGAGGCTAAAACCCTGGGACCCTCAGGTTGGACCAGGAGACACTGAGTCGTGGCAAAGTTGGCATTAGCTTAAGCTGATCGATGAGGTTGGGTGCAGCGGCACCTCCCTCATTGTCAAAGCTCTGTCCAATCCGGTTGGTCAGCTCTCTCCGCCTGTCCAGCGATCGAGATCCCTTACTCTGCTGTCGAGTCGTTCGCCATTCGCCTGTCCTTCGCGACTAAGCTCAGCCACGATCATAGGTATAAAGAGCATTGAGTCCCCTTCTTTCTTTCTACTTTTCTTCGCATTTAGCTTCCTCTCCTGTCTTCTTAACACCAGGGCCTTACGCTGCAGCTTCGCTTCAGCCGGCTATTAGGAAGCGACCAAATCGAACTGCTCTCGCTTCTCTCTTCTTGTGTCCCCGTCATCATCCGACTCCATTTTCACATCCAGTTTATTCACAATGAGGTTGGGAAAGGTAGCTGGCGGCCGAGAACGAGTTCTACGATCACGCAGATCAAGTGCTGTTAGCAAAGCGCACTACGGCAGACCTTCTCCTAGGCTCAACTCAAACCGATCGGCTCTTACTTCCATGACCTCCGAGGCCAGGAGTGCCGATCGCCTAGGACATGCCGAAGGGCTGCTGCACTCGAAGTCGAGCATCGTAGTGCTCAGCGGCGCTGGTATCTCAGTCAACGCGGGATGCAGGTGATTCCCTGCCTTACTCTGAGTGGCAAGAATTAATGATCCTCCTCTCAGTTCCCGACTTCCGTTCTAAGACTGGTCTTCATCGAACGCAGAGCGGGTTGTTCGACATCTCCGTGTATAATAGCAACGAACGAACCCGAGATTTTCATCACATGATCGGAGAGCTGTACGATCGATCCCTACGTGCCGTTCCCACCCAATTCCACCTCTTTCTGGAGAGGCTTGCTGCTTCTGATCGACTTGCACGGCACTACACTCAAAACATCGATTGCATTGAGGATCATCTGCCTCACTTGACCCCTAAAATCGGTCTAGTATCATCCAGGGAACAAAGGCCCAAAACCATCCAGCTTCATGGACGTCTTCAAACGATGGTATGCCAAAAATGCCGTCTTGAGGACTCTTTTACACCGGAGCTCTTCGATGATGTGAGCGTTCCACTTTGCTCTCGCTGCGAGGACAATGAGATGCGAAGAATCAGCGAAGGCAAGAGACCACGTGGTATCGGGAGGCTTAGACCTCGAATTGTGTTGTACGGGGAAACCAACCCAGATGAAGAGGTTATCGGAGAGACTGTCGAGGCGGATTTGCAGAAACCGATTGATGCTGTCTTGGTGGTTGGGACAACCTTGAAGGTCCCTGGCATGAAGCGTTTGGTGACGGAGTTTTCTCGTGCGGCTAAAGCACAAACGGCGAGCACAGTCATCTGGGTGAGTAAAGAAGGACCACCAGCGCAACTAGCGCCTATGTTTGACGTCATCCTGCTGGGCGATTGCGATAGTTCGATCAATCTCCTAGAGTAATCGGACGTGAGATTTTCTTTTGTCCTAGAATAGCAGCATGCCTTCGTACTTTTCTCGATTTGGTTAACGTTGTGACGGTCAAAACGATCATTGATACTTCGAAAGACAGCTAGAGATACGAGTTGCGGCAGAATACGTGTTCGTGATGAATGGTACTGGTCCCGGCGTCCTTTTGTGAATCGAAAAATGTCATCTAAAACTATGAAAGCGAGTCTGCAGAGCTTTCTCCGGTCCGCTGCGTTGCGACGGGCCATGTATATCATTTATTGCTGGCACCACGAGCAATTTCTTTTCTGGAATGATGCCAATGCGTTGAACGCAGCTAGATTGATGGCGAATCTGGAAGCGGCGAAGTATAAGGCCAAAAGGGGATGCTCCTCAGGGGACCGAAGTCAATGTTGTTCGTGAGCCGCGCATTGTCGATGGAGACTCTTGCGCAGCAAAATTCAATGTCAAGATGTGATACTGCTGATGCTAAAGTCAACTTGACCAAGATCCCCCATCTCGTCGACCTCCGTTTTATCTCGCGAGCTGCTGTGATCGCTTTCTCCGTCCCCGAATTCTCTTTAAGCTGAATCCAAAACTTTGAATTTCAATCCAAAGCGTCCGCGCAGCATCGCTCCCTCTCTCTCGAATCCCAAAATCTTAGTCGCAATGTGTTCGGCACCAGCGTTGGCTGGAAAGCTCAAATTCTGTCTGTTTATCGCAACATCCCTCCTAGGGCACCAAAGAAACTTGTGAAAAGTATTTGAATCTTAGATATCCAAACATTCTTCGAGCTCTGCTTGAGTACATATGATTGTCGCCGAGATATTCAGCAACGAGGCTGAAGTATACAATTGAGAGCAAAAGAGGTGGTGTTAAGGAAACAATCGGAAAGGAAAACAAGAAGAGAGAAGAGTAGTATAACGTGGAGGAGCTGAAGGAGAAGAAGGCGGTCCTCACAAGCATTGGAGAGATGAAAGAAGTCAGGGGTATGAGATGTGCGGACCAGGAGAAGCCAAATGTTGCTCCAGGTCGGATGGAGCAATGGATACACACATCTAACTGGTCGGAGAATTTGAACAACATGACGAATGATTCTTGGATGAAGCACAGAAGAAGACCAACATTAAGCGGTTGATGTATTGGTGGTAAGAAGCGTGATCTTTCAAAGCTTTAATGCATCGCGCAAAGACGACCAATGATGACCACGCTCAAATGCTGGTGATGGGGATCCTTCACGTTGTTGGCGGTGCTGATTGTCTTCTATGGTCAAAAACATCGTCTCGACTGTTCCAGACTACACCGATTCTTCGCTCCCATCTTCGAAAGATTTCAAGAAGCTGCGACCTTGATGCCATGGATTGGGATGTTCCAATCTCAGTGTCTCTGGGTTCCACGTAAAAACGCGCTGTATGTTCGAACCGATCTCGAATCGAAGCATTGATACCATTCTTAAGAAGTGCTTTGGCCATAGAAGGATTGTTCTCAAATATCGCCACGTGCAGAGCACTCATACCATGGACATCCACAGCGTCAAGTTCCGCACCGTACATAACCAACTTATTAACTTCGCCAGTACTTAGATGGCCACTCATCAGTACCGTTTGTCCTGCGTCATTTGCAATGGTGACATCAGCTTGTTCCTGCAATAGCTTGTCAATCAAGATTGACCTGTGAGATGTATGGTGAAGTTCGCAAGCAAGTTGCAATGCAGAATTTCCGTATGTATCAACCTTGTCAACATCTGCTCCGTTACGTAGCAAGCATTCGACACGCTCGAACCAGGGCTCCTCGTGGTGATTATCGAACCATTCACATTCTTTTGCTTCCTGAATCTGCCAGTGTAATTCAGGTATCGATTCATATGTCTCGTTGATATCTATGCCGACAGCCACAAGCATCTTTAATATTTTGTCCTGGTCCTCTGGGTCATAGATGGACTGTTTAAAAAGTAAGTGCAGCGGTCCTTCCAAACCTTCGGTCAATCTACCAACGTTGGCGCCATCATCCAGCAGACGCTTAACGAAGTTTGCGTGGCACGTAGCAATTGCACCTAACAGAGGGGAGCCCACTTCTTCTCCATCGACCTTGGCTCCAAGGTCAAGTAGTATTTCGCCGATGTGGCCGCGACCTTCATACGCCGCTCGCTCCAGGGGACTTTGATAAGTCTTATCTCCTTCGTTGATGTCGACGCCAGTCATGCCTGCCAGCTCGATAACGTATCGAGTCGGCGCTGTCTCCAAAGCGAACATTAGAGGCGTCTGTCCTTTCTTCTTTCGATTGATATCGGCACCCAGATCGAACAGGTATCGCCAAGGCTTCTGTTTCCAAATAGCGGCATGGATAGGATACGATCTTCTACCGTTGAGGTTAGCGCCATACTCTCTCACCAAAAGCTCTACTATTTCGCGATGTCCATGCGCAGCACCTATCGCCACCATTGATCCTTGTGCGGACACATAGTCGGCGTTCAAGCCAGTTGCAATTAGTATCTCCAAGGCATGAGACTTTCCCGCGGCTACAGCTGCTGCCATTCCCTCGTAAAAGCAGTGTCGAACGTCTACGACGCTAATCCGTTGAAATTCCACTGCAACTTTAAGCGCGAAAACGTTGCCATTTTTACTCCATGACACCATTCGCTCGGTGAGACTTTGAACATTTCCATAATCTACGCATCTGCGAAGTTCGAAAAGCATCTTTCTCTGTAACAAATTGTTCCAATAGTCTGTGTTTGATTAGTGCTGCGAGACGTTTGGATAGTCCTAGACCTTACGGCAGACACGCGCATAATTATATAGATCCTCAGTTAATTTCTCGTTGCTTCTGCCCTCCACTACTTTGAGTGCCCAACTACGACAAGAGTCGGAGAAAATGTTGGCCACAGTTTCCGGGGGTAGTCGTTGCATGCTCATTTTGAATGCTCCAAAGCTCTAGAGTGCCAGTCCCTTTGTTCTCCTTTTCTTGGGAGAGGTGATCCATGGCGCTTTTTGAACCAAGGTGTCTTCTTCATCTTTGACTGTACGGGCCAACAGCAATAGTGAGTGCACTGTTTTGGAAATCGGCGTTGTTCAGCAGCTTCCGAAAGAGCACATGTTCAGCATGCGTGACTTTTAGCACGGGTCTGCATACGATACATCACCCATCCTTGCCTAAGCACAAGGCTGGGGACATGCAATTTCCCCCTTCAAAGTCCACGATGCCGTCAATCCATTTGTGACATTACGACAGCTAGTTGAAACAAGGCGAGTGCAACCATCCGCCCGACGGCTTTTCAGCTTTTCGGCTTCCCGGCTTTACAGCTTTCGGCATGTCCTCAAGTACGGCGCGGACGCAAAATGAGCTTCCCGGAAACTCGCGAAGTCAGCGTTCAGACACTTGACAGCTGAATTGTACGAGCAAATCAAATCACGCGACCGTTTTACGATGTGGGAAGGCCTGTACTTTGCTCGTATCACTTTGGCGGTAATACATCTTCTTTGATTGGCGAATACAGTAGGGTGGTAGAAATTTAGCGCACGTTGTGCTAGCGCAGGATGTGCTAGCCCACGCTGTGTTAGCGCATATTGTGCCGCATCAACGTCCGACATCCTCATGACTTTAATGGACTGGAATGATTCCGGCTTCAGCCAGCCTCGCGATAGGATCAAAGAGGATCAAAGCGGATCAAATTGCGGGGCTGTGCGCCGTGGGATTTCTTGATTCACCCTTAAGGAGAGATCCTTAGGCAATGAGATGACTCGTATTCTGGGAGCGCGGCGTAGTGATCCAGTAACTTAAGGAGAATCCTGAGAGCACAGTGATAAGCAAGGATTGCACCTCTCCAGAACTTCCCTAGGGTACAATGTATATTCGTGCTCCGGAATCTCCCTAGGGTACAATCGGATACTGCCGTGCTCCCAGGAATTTCCCCTGGGGGAGAATGTTCCTTACGGTTACCATGCTCCCTAGGGGAGAATGTTCCCTAGGGTAGAATGGTTCCTTACGGTTATCTATGCTCCCTAGGGTAGAAATGTTCCTTACGGTTATCTAGGCTCCCTAGGGTAGGATGTTCCTTACGGTCATCCTATGCTCCCTAGGGTAGAATGTTCCTTACGGTTATCCTATGCTCCAGGGTAGGATGTTTCCTTACGGTTATCCTATGCTCCCTAGGGTATGTTCCTTACGGTTTATGCTCCCTAGGGTAGAATGTTCCTTACGGTTATCCGCTCCCTAGGGTAGAATGTTCCTTACGGTTATCTATGCTCCCTAAGATGTCGTCCCTAGGGAGATTCCTGGAGCACGGACGTAGTAAGATAACATGGGGGGGGTATGGCGTAACGACGACCCGTAGGGATCAATTTCTTCCCTAGGGATAAGTAGCCCATAGGAGGACGCCTCTTCGTTGGATTAGCCCTACGATCTAATGAGACGCTTTACAGGACGTACGCCCCTTGGGATCTCGTGCTGCTCCTTTTTGAGCGTCTCGCAGGAAGCATCCTTGCTTCTTCCCACCCTAGAGCGAATATGGAGATTATCCCGTTCGGTGTAGCAGGGGATGTGTGCCCACATTTTATCTCCTACTGGAGCTGACGTGCAGGGGTATCACGCGACTTAGATCTACGATCTGAGTATTGACATGCGTCTATAAATTCTGTTATGCATTCAGCCTTACTATTGATCTAACGGTAGTGCTCTTAGGCTGGGACATCGACCTGGCACTTGGATCTCGTCCTAGTCTCTCCACACTACTTTGATGTACAAAACCTCGTGGCGACTAAGCAAGCTATATGGCACATAAAGTCTACATTCACGCATTCCCTGTTAAACAGGATACGGAAATAAGTGTTAATTCGGGACTACCAAAGTCAATCTACCTGATTGGTCATCGAGTTTGTGACTCCTTGGGATCCCGCGGCATCAACAACAATTTCAACATCGTCGAATTCCTCCTTCTGGGGTGTTCTGATAGTTACGTTTGGGTTGTCTCTGCGAACAATATACTTCACGAGATCACGAAGTTCATTCAGGAATGGTGCCACTCGCTTGTTGTGCTCCTTCAGATTCCTTAAGCTCCTGTGGCATGAGTCAGCTTTATGCAGATAGAGGCACTCGCAGCACATACTCCGCAAGGCTCGTGACTCTGTTCCAGATGTTAGCGTGGTTCTTTACTTACCGCTTGATGTACTTACTGCTCATTGAGAATTGAGACTCGCTGTAAGAGCTCATGGAACTCGTGGCGAGAGATTGTCTGTTGATAACCATAGAACGAATCGTTCACGGACCAGCCAGTGCCCATGACGTTCCCTACTTGCTGCATCCCCATATCATAGCTTTGATCCATCACCATAGGAGTCGTGTTGAAATCGAAGTTGTTGTTGCTTGTCATATCGAAGAGGTTCTGATCATTGGAGGACTCCATGCTGAGGACTAAGATTGACAAAGGAAAGACGAAGAACAGATCCTTTTATTGTACCTAGGCACTTCAGATGATAGGCCAAGCAGAGAAAGAGCTAAGGTGTGAGGGCTAGGGGTGAAAGACCAAAAGATGACGGGCTGAAAGAAAGCCACATGTCGATCTCGGTTGATGAGGTGCAACCAAGAAACGACTAGTACCCCTGAACGATTTCCGAGCTTCCGGCCCACCCTTCGTTTTTAGCGTAATTTATGACATTACGAATCGTTAAAGTACTTGACAAGGTTCTTGCGCTTTCGACAATCAATGCAAATAATCATGGCAAATCCTGGGAGTGGAAAATGGACGGCAATCCAACGCGACCTGTTGAGGGCAACGTATGAGGTCACTTATGATGAGGAGTTAAGACCAAATTGGGACCGAATCGAAGAACGATATAATCAAGTTGCGACACATTTTGGATCTCCAACGAGGACGAACGTAAGCTTGCGCAAGCAGTGGAGCCGAATGATGAAAGAGATTGTTCCACAGCACGATCCGGAACGGGTGAAGTATTACTCTTCGCTCGTTCGGAGGCTTTTGGGTAACAACACGCTGGATTCGACAAATACGACAAGCCAGTTCTTTGCCGATAGTGCGTCAGAGACTCGTGAAGACACGCTAGATTCCACAAATACGACAAGCCAGTTCTTTGCCGATAGTGCGTCAGAGACTCGCGAAGACACGCTAGATTCGACAAATACGACAAGCCAGTTCTTTGTCGATAGGGCGTCAGAGACTCGCGAAGACACGCTGATTTCGTCATCTACCGACCCGTCAAGTCAGTTTCCGGCGGACTGGGAAAGCAACATCGAGATTCCTCCTCTTGCAAACGGCTACGAGTATGCGTACGACGTAAGTTGCGAGCATATCTCCTTTTTGGTGATTACGATACTAAATTGGCGTATCGTAGCCGTCGACGTTTCCGGCTTTGGAGCCGCAACAGAATCAGGCGGAGGAACCTAATCCGCAGAGCGCTCAGACGCAAGGGATAGTTTGGCCATCGCAGTTGTTGCACGGTTACTATAAATAGCTCTGAGCACGGAGCCATCCTAAGTTGGCATAGACTAGAATGGGTAGATTGACGCATACAACGTTAGACTGCGGTCAAGAGAACAAGGTGCAGCTCCTTCGTAGTTGTCATAACCACTGCGTGTCATTCATAAGGAAGCTTTCCCTTCGAGCTGATTCCCTTTTCTCCCATCATTCCGTGGTGCAGACCCTTTGGAAGATTGACTGCTGCGTATGCCTCCTGGAGAATAATCTGTTGCCTTACTGTTGAACGCACCTGTTGTACCCTATCCGATTGGCTGAAGGAAATATGTCTGACGCAAAGCATACTTTACAGGTATGACTTGTACAGTGTCAGGGACGATGTGCGCTAATTGAAATTACAGCTATCGACAGATGACAGCCTTCTCTGGGAATTCTTCAAGAAATGTGCACGCCGAGAAGAGGGACTCTTCCAACGAAACCAAGCGCTCACTCTCCAAATCAACAAACAGAACGCAAACTTACATCAAACAAGTCTACAACTTCAGCAAACACAAATGGATCTGAATACAGCTGTCGGTCGATACCAGGAACTTGAGGCGCTTTATGTAGAGTCTCAAAAGTTCTACGCTGGGTTAGAGAATCAACTTCAGGAGGAAAAGCAAAACCACAAGAATACTCGTGACGCCCTGGAGGCGGAGATGAAAGAACTTGCAAAGACCGAAAAGAACCTCGAGCGATACTGGTCAACACTTAAAGGTCTCTCGGAGTTCCTGACCATGGTACAGGTCACTTCGAGTGAAGACAAGGCAGTAGTCATGTCCGGTCTACTATCGGAAGGCAATGATATTGGGAGTTTGTTGATGGATATTGAAAACAAGAAGGAGTACATTCAGATCCTGGAAGAGGAACAGCGACATTACAGACAGCAACAGAATGAGGGAGCGCACCCACCGTTCGAAGATGTCTTGAAAATCAAAGACTGGCCCGTTGCTGAGCTTGAAGGCAAGGACCGCTCGGATGCTGAAGGTCATCTTCAGGTGGATCAGGAGATGGCCGAGTCCAAACAAGAGGCGGTGTACAAGAAAAGACCACGCTTCGATCGAAAATCATCCAGAAAGAATGGCCATTGATTGGCGTTCCTTCAAAGAGCGGTTGCAACTCGTGGCTAGTTTAGTTATCGAGACATGCTCGTCATTGATTCATACTGATGCTTCAAAGTGTCTACAATGCCTATAGGAATCTTGAAAATGGTGTGATTGCTGGTTTTGTAAGCTTGTCGTATAATTGTTTTGCCGTCGACGAATTTGAGCCCTGCCATATCACTGTGGCTCATATAAACGTGTTCCACATTTTGTCCGCGAACATCCAGAACTTTGGTCATCTGTAAAACTTTTTCCACGTTTGGTCTTTCCACTCGAAAGACGCCTTCATCGTAGGGTGAGATAGGAGAAATGACCGTTAGTATATTCCGTTCAGAAGGTGTTGAGTACTGTCGAGCCAGTTGCCATGCAGATGTTGAGTGTACCAGTTGAGATGAGATTTCACCTGGCGGTGATGTACTAGCCAGGGGGGAGCTTGGGGGCGAGGACCCCGTAGGCTCTGGGGCCGTAGGAATAGCAGCTTCAGGTCGCGGTGAGCCCTCCGGCGAGCCCAGTATCAAGTCTGATCCGGGTAACGAGCATGGCCGCGAATCTGCTGTCGACTGAGCTGGCGGGTGTAACGCCTGATAAGGTGACGGATTGATACCGTTCGCTTCTGTTGAGTGTCCAAAGAAAGCACGAAAGATGTCTCGTTTCACAGCAAACGTTGTCAAATATCGCATGGGAGAGCTTTCAGACTCGTAATCACGGTATATGTGCTGCAAAAAGAGATAAGGTGTCTTAACGAGAAATTCGATTGACTCGCGAAAGAATTTTACAAATTATGAAAATATTAACAATTAGCGTTCAAGAAGCAAAATCAAAGTCTATTGTAATGTAACGAGTTCTTGAATTATGACGTAAGATTTTATAATGATCGTAAGATTTGTCATACATTTAAACGCAATTTTAAATATTAATATAAATTATATACGCGTATTTATTCATCTTTAAATCGAAGTCAATATTATTAACTTTTTGATAACCAGTATATTTATTTTCTCAAGATTTTATTGCATTATCAACAAAAAGTCTCGCAATATCAAACATGATTATTAATTATATATATATTTCTATATATATAATATAAGTTTTCGCATTGTTAATACATCTTGCAAATACATATAGATTATATAATATTAAAATTTTCAAAAAAGAAAGAAAAAAAATTGAAAAACAATAATAATTTAAGTTAAATAGTAACTTAAATGATGTTATCAAAACATTAAATTTTTATTATTGCGCTTGCGTTTTATTAATGCAATTGTTGAATTTTAATAATAACATTATAATAACAAATTTAAGATTTATTAAAGTATTACTTTATGATTTTTTATTGCAAGTGACGAACAAGATAAGATATTAAGTATAAAACTCTTTTTCTTCTATATTTCAAAACGAGTAATAAGAGATTTTTAATGAGTTTTTAAATCAACGATAAATAGACATCGTATGATATTACGACGTAACATGCGCATTACTACTAGATTCTCTCGCACTAAAAAATCAATGTTTAAAGAAAAAAACAATTGTAATAATTTAGCGTTATCAACGTTTAAGAATCTTTATACTTTCGAATTAAGTAATTATATCAAGTGATTTAAAACTTAATGATAAATTATATAATATAATATTATTTGCAAGCTTCGCAATAGCGAAATCGAGCAAATGATTAAACGTTAAACAAGATTCGTATTATAATTACTATTAGATAAAAGTATAACTTAATTAATTATTGATTCTTAACAATTGATCTTATCAATAATTAGTTTATTTAATTGAGCGTTACTTATAGCAAATTTACTATTCTTCACGTTTTCATATCTAGAACGCGTTCGCAATAAATTAACACGCTAAGATTTTATGAATATACGCGTGATTGAGAACATGCTTGATGTTTTGACAAGCGAGCAAGTCTTGAAGACTTAACGTGCGAGTATTGCTTGATAAACTTAATGGCGAGTATAACGAGCAAGAAGAATCTCATTATTTATATAGTTTCTTATTATGACTTTTTTATGAAAACGTGTTCAATGTACTTTAGTTATCTCTATTTATTTTTTAGACTAGTTGATTGTTGTATGTACTATATCTTGCGTATGCTCTATAGATCTCTTTAATAGATTAAATCCTAAGATTTATTTATTCGTTAGAAGATAGAATCTTAACAATAATGAGAGTTATAATTATTATTGATAGAGAATTAATAAAAGCTTGCAAATATCACGTCAACGAGTGAAAATATAAAATATCACGTCGTTTAAGTGTCTAAGATTTACTTGAGACACACGTGAGTAATTGAGAAATTTATTCGCTTGATTACGTTATTTTTTATTAATCGCATTGAGTTTAGCGTTCTCAAGAGAAAGAGTATATGCGACGTCTTTAAGTCCTCTACAATCTACATTCTATACTATATATAGTTAAATTATCACGTTATTGATTACTTCTTTTAATTATAAATAATATTATTTGTATAACTTCTAGTATATTTTATATTTTATAATTTATAGATTATAGATTTTTAATTTATATATTTATTTAACTTGAATCTCTTTGAAAAGATTTTAAGTTATAAACGAAAAAAATAATATAATTTTCTAATAACATTAAATAATTTATGCTTCGTAAATTCTATATTTTCTTATTATTTCTTGTTAATTTTTAATTAATATAGAACAATATTAACTACTTATTGATAAGATTCTTTTATGATTTTTGTTAATATATTAGAAAGTATTAATTGCTACGTAGATACTAAAGTATTCAAAAACAACTAGTTAATTGCGATTAGATATTTATATTAAGTTTCAATTGACTTTTAATATTAGTGACTAACAACAATACGCGATGCGATCTTGAAAGACTAATACTTAATCGCAACATTCTGAATCAATTGTGCTTACTTTCTGTAAAATTGATAACTTGCAACTAGAAGTCCTCCATGGATTACGAAGTCGATGTACATAGCTCAAGTCCCGACTCTCAACATAGAAACTCGTAGGATCAGGAAGAAGTAAATGGTTTCCGTAGAAAGATTTCATTTCGTTGCATGTCACGAAAGAGTCCCATACATTTAGCTATCCCAGGCTAAGCAAGTGATTAACCAGCTTTGAGGAAAAGAGCTGGATCCCGCTGTGATATTGAATTGCATTGATCTGTCGAGGAAGATTCTCCACAGGGCAGAAAGCATCTATGAGGGTTCTGGAGGCGATAAGCTTATTCAAGGATTGTATTTACTCAATAACGAAGTCCCACCACATGTGCTCTCCATCTAGCTTTCATCAATCAGCACTTCTGGCTCACAGCCACTCCTTCTTTTACACCAGCCTGTTCAAATGATGAAACTTCCAGCTTACCCCCATCCACACAAGTCTCATTGTGGACTTTGATACTATACCTCGCAAATTTACTCGCCTGCCTGATTCTTCCCCCATACTTCGTGAAAACCACCGGAACGACACAAAACACCGTCGCGACAGCCGCCAGAATGGACGCTCCAATATTGGGCCTCAGGTTCGTGAATAGCTTCGTCCCGAAGAAGGGCACCGTGATCGAGAGCCACGGCCGCAGCAAACACATACCGGCGAGAGCCGACGCGGAAAAGACGGTATAACTGTCACCGATGTAGCCAATGAGAACACAGTCAAACTCGTTAACCGCAAAGCCCACCAAGACTAGTGGCAGCATGCCCACGATCCAATGGACATGGAGGACCATAGGTGGGACTGTCCACGAGAACCACCATAGGCCTACAGCTAGCGCCGGAGCGGCGAGGATGAACCCCATAAGTTTATCTTCCGGGCTTGTGGCTTTTCGCTGCTCCTGCTTTCTGCGAAGGATTCGGCGATCGTAGAACCGCAACGGGAGGCCAAGAACCACCCCTAGGCCAATGGGAATGAACGCGAGGGAGGCGTGGCGAGCGTCGAAGCCAAAGGACTCGTAGATGATGGGCATGACTACGGTAAACAGGTAGATCAGCCCGTATGCAACACTGGTCATGATGGCAACGGTGAACACTATGGGTTCGGTGAACAAGAGCTTGATGGGCCGGAGGAGTCCTGTTTTGACGAAGGTCTGAGCATCCGGCACGTGATCTGGGTTGTGGATTTGCAGGGACGTGTCCCCAGTCAGTGTCTTGAGCGTGTCTAGCCGTTTTTCAAGCAGGAGGCTTGGACGACTTTCGCGCATGGCGAGCATGAGGCAGCCGATGATGCCGGTGAGGATGGATACAATATAGAAGTTCCAGCGCCTGTTGCATGTCAGACACTTGGTGTCAAACCAAAGCGGAATGGTCTGGACAGACCAATTGAGCTCGGCGGTAACATATGCACCCATAATAGGACCGAGACAGAGCCCTAGATTCGCACCTGTGTTCCAAGCATACACTACCAAGGTGCGAGGGCCGGTGTCGAACATATCCTCGATGCTACCCGCCAGGACTGTTCCCGGTATGGCTGACAGCAATCCCGTGATGAAGCGACAGATGAATATTGAAGGTAGAGATACTACGGCCCCGGTGATAGCGCAGAATGAGGAGTAAAGGAATGCCGATGCGATAAAGATACGCTTGCGCCCAAACGATTCTGTGTAGGCAGACAGTACCGCCCCGCCGAGGGCTTGGCCGATCAGGTACCTGGTAAATTGTGAGAGATCCTTTGATATGTCCCATTGGTGACCAACTCACATTGACACGAAGGCGAAGAGCGAAAGACTGGTGCCAATATGAAGATCTTCAGTTGCTTGCTCGCTAGCTGAAGCCTAGAACACGGTAAGACACGCAACAAAACTTCGAAGAGCACGATACATACTGCTGCCGTGCTCAGTGTTATCCTAATTTCCATCTCTGTTAATCTCCATATATATGGGAAAAGGGTTGGGGAGGCTGACGCGATGCAATTATACACAATGTTTATGCCAACATCGAAGACCTTTCTCCCCATCGGCCAGTTCCGCGGATGGTCAGGGTTATCTTTGTTCCAGACGATGTGCTCATCGTTGCCCATCTCCAAGCTAAGACGATTCATGTTTTGTTCAAGAGCTGTGCAGCCCTCATCCGTAGGTTCCACCTGCTCGACCGCGGGTTTCGTGAATACTGCATCCATGGTTGGGCTGTCGTTGTCATTGGATGTTTTGATAAAAACAGACCTCCAAGAGACAAAACTTTGACTGTCGTCTCTTGAGATTAATAGCGGTTGTAATATAGATCAGGATAATGAAAAAGCCATCGAATCTGCGATGTTGAAGGTGAAAAGTCATCTTGAAGAGGTGCATGATGAGCCGGCTTTATATACATGTATATGACTCAAGATACTACCAAAACCTTCACTTAGCCTCCGAGTCAACAAGCTAATTCACAAAACCCATTGTGTAACAAGGGCGGCACAAATGCAGAGTCCGACACCCAGAACCACGCCCCGATTGGTGCCCTGCTTGACCGCTCCTACATGCACTCCTATCCACGACATAGCCCGGGTGGACCGCGTAGTGGCCGGCAGGGGTCTCGGGGGTGGTGGATTCAAGGCGTTTCGACCTTATATATGGGCAATTTTCAAATGTAATGAGACAGTGGAATCTGAGGTCGATTCTGAGCTTCCAAAAGAGATGTTCAGATTTTAATTAATCCCGGGAGTCGGGTGAGAAGGCATATCAAATTTGGTGCTGTCGAGGCGCAAAATAATGTATCTCCCATGGTGTCTCTTGGTATCCGAGGTCCGGCTGACTGAGCTAGACTGGCCGCGTCGGGTCGGGTACTCGACCTGAATCGAGTCGAATCCGAAATGTGGATCCAAGGACTCGGGTCGAATCCTATTATTGGATTCGAGGATTCGACCCGAATACTCGACCCGAATTACTAAATTAGGCAGGTAAACACCCCTTGATTAAGCGAGTTTATCTGATGCTTTTCGATGATGGGAGGCCTTGAGATATACATACGTTTAGGCCTGTATACTACCAAATTCCATATATCTTTTTGCCTCTCTCTCTAGACATTGATAATTCGAAACATATCTTTTCAAAGCTCTAATTCGAGCTCTAAATAAATTGTGTGAACGACAAATTCAAGCATCGTTCAACTCAAGGACCCGGAATTAGGACTGCAACTAGATGCTCATTGTGATAGATCTCATCGCGACATATGCTGCGAAACAGACCACTAGAGGTCAACATACAAGTACACTCGACCTCACAAATAGATGAGTAGATGATTGTGTGCAATGTACTACCTCCTCGAAGGGTTATATGTTAGCGTGACAGGGATTATTCTGCCCAGCTCTCATTAAAAAACCCTTGTCACGCTAACATATATTCTTCAAGAAGGTAGTACATGTAGGATTTTCGACTTCCAAGGATGATCGCGCGAGGGTGGTACGTTGAATTTGGTGGCGCATGACTAGTAGCGCTATGTACCTCCCAAAAGGACGTCCAAGGGTAATACTACCTCCCCGAAGGATTATATATTAGCGTGACAGGGATTATTCTGCTCAGCTCTCACCAAAATAACCCTTCTCACGCTAACGTATAATCCTTCGAGAAGGTAGTACATGTAGGATTTTCGACTTCCAGGGATGATCACGCGAGGATGATACGTTGTGTTTGATGATGCATGAATAGTAGCGCCATGTATCTTTCGAAATAGACGTCCAAGGGTAATACTATCCTCCCGGTGATCAAAATAAACGGTACTCAAAAAGTATTGAAATTCCTTCACAACTCTTCAGCCACAAGTCCTACAATAAAATTCTTGGTAGAGAATTTACTCAATTCATTTCAAAAAATCATTTTGTCACCGAGTATTTGATCACATAGTTATTCGTTGGTGAGATACAAGGATCCGTGACCGTATTCAAGAAGTCTCGCTTAAATTGATCACCGGAAGCTATCTTCTCGAAGAATTATATGTTAGCGTGACAAGGATGATTCTGCCCAGCTCTCACCAAAATAATCCCTGTCACGCTAACATATAATTCTCCGAGGAGGTAGTACGTCATAGCGTCGGCCCGTTGGGTATGGGGGTCGTTTTTAGGTCCCGCTTGGGTATGGGAGCAAATAACCGAACCGACAAATAGTCGGTAGCGTGGTATTTGGAGGGACCCCACGGTTAGGGCCGGGCGTGCCGGGCACGCACCATATTGACACCACGGGGAGGACCATTCAAGCTTCCGCCGCTTGACTACCATTGGGATTGGTACGAATATAAGCAAATTCGACACGTCCAACAACCCGCTATGAGTAAAAACAAAGATGACTAATCGAAATGAGGTTTCTCTCAGACCCGTGAGCTAATCGAGATCTGCCTAGCTTCCATGGAATCATCGAAGGAAAATTGCACCGATACAAGGAAAAGTTGCCGACGAGATATATACTGATAGGTACCACCAATCACGCACTAAAGTCCAGCACTAAAACGCCGGCTAGCGACCCGTGGCTTCGATGCAAGTTGTTCCTTCTCGAAGAGGTCGATGGTCGGCGATCTACAACCTACAGGTGGCATCCACAAGCGGGTGGATGGTGCCCGGAAAGCGTGACGTGATCTACGCAGTTCTTCACATCAAAACAATCCCTGTTCACTATCCTTGCAAGTAGCGGACAGCATCCACCCGCTGTGGATGCTATCTGTACTACTAGCAGATGTTCACGCCTTTCTCCTAGTTGGGTCACATGCATTAGCCTTTCTGCGGTCATCCTTTCCTAGGGCCGGACCGATGCTTCCCCGCTGCTGCCCGCTTTATAGTAATCAGTGGATACTGCTTGATTGATCGGTTAGGTTGATCTCGTCTCTTGGCGGAAACGGCCTACCGCGTATGAAGCCAATTGGTCTTGACACTCTTACGAAAGGGTTGATGTGCACAGTATAGTTGGGTCAAAGTAATCGAATAGCTGATGCAAGCATAATCAATCCTGCTTGTGAATTCAAAAACATCGATCGCGAACAGCTTATCTGCAAGGCATCTACATCCGTGGATAAGCTATCCGGTACTGAAAGACCATGATGACGAATGGCTTGCATGGATTGACATCCCCCTCATGCGTGTCCCTCAATTGATTCCCCAAGCAAAAACCCTCGCATATCTCAGGTAGGAGGGTCTACCCACGTGCTTCCCACTGAGCTTCGTGTAGATACACAACATATATCTACGTGGGTTAAGACCCCCCTTTTCATCCCCTTCCATCATCTCCGCCCTAACAAAAAACCTAGCATCAATAATCCAAAACATTTGCCAAAAATCCAAACATGGCGACCCAAACGGCAACCAAACTCCTCCCAGTAGAGGAATTATACGGCAGCTGGGGCAACGCCTACGACCAAGGCCAAGTTAACAACATGCAAGGTCTCGACGCTGTCCAGCAGGAGACTTATCTCCCCAAGTTCCTATCCCTCACACACGAAGCGCACTCGTCGCAAAAGAACCTCAAAATCGTCGACTTCGGCTGCGGCACCGGCCGTACGACCCTCAAGCTTCTGAACCTCCCCTCAGCAACCATCGTCGGCCTCGACGCCACTCCACAACTCATCGAGCTCGCGCGTGAAAAATCCGCCTCGCATCTGAATTCCCTGCCCCAAGACACCCGGGTCGCGTCGGTGCAATACGAAGTCTACAACCCCCTCATCCATCCCCAGGCGCCGGAATGCGCTCAAAATGCCCACGGCCTGATCAGCACCCTCGCCCTCGAGCACTTCACCCTCCCCGAATTCTTCAAAGCCATCAGCCCACTCGTGCAGCCGGGGAGTTACCTCATGGTGACTGATCTGCACCCAGACCTGGCTACTCTCAACAGTTACACCATCGTCGACGAAAAATCGGGGGAGCTAATGTGGACTTCCGCAAGCCATATCCATCCCATCGACGGTGTAAGAGCGGAAGCGCCTAAGTGGGGGATGGAGGTTGTGGAGGTTCAGGAGGCGAGTCCGAAAGACCCGAAGATGGTCGGTGCCATGCGAGGGAATTGGGAAGGCGTCAAGTGCTGGGTGGGATATCTTCTGAAGAAGGATTGAGAGAGAGAGGTGAGACGTTAGGTTCGATTGCAAAGGGGCTACAAACATGCGTATGGGTGAAAGAAAGATTATGGGGGCTTGAGTATATTATTATGGAAACGTCCTTGCACATGGCGGAAAGAGTGGTGAAAGAAAAGCAGATCAGCGAAACGAGGAATATCTCAGAATAGTTCGAATATGTAACTCAAACCTTCGTACCATCTCGCAGTCATTCTTACTTTCACTCTATCGCTTTTTCAATCGTGAAATACGGTCGTCGACATTCCAAAGGCGTTTCGAATATTCCAAAGAAAGTATCATACTTAACAACGCAACGTTTGTTTGGTTTTTTGTTTTCCATTTCTTGGTGGTTCAAGGGACATCTACCATTGCACCTCTCAGATTTAGGCGGCTTTTGTGATATTTCGACCTGCTGTTCAGATACAACGAACCATGCTAGTCGATGACCATTCTCGGTGGCTAACAAATTTACAATCGCAATGTATTGTAGTGCATCCCAGAAAACTTCAGCATTGCATTGCATGGCATAATGACCCTTTTTTGAAATGAGAGTGCTCATTTCTGCAGTCATGCAGTGGTTGCTTGAAGAGACAGGCTGACGATGACACAACGCTGACAAAATGCCGGGAAACTCTACGGTGGCATCTTCAGTTGCTGCATGTCGTCGTAGCCAACCCAAGGTGGGGCTCGGTCAGCTTCCACGCGCACCATTGCAGGTACTCACATCTTTCGATCAAACCTTTCAACTCAGAGTATTTCAATTTTCGTTCAAAGACCTACCCTCAGGTCAGTCCGAGACAGGAAGCCTCTCAAGCGACAGCGCATATCTCAATCAAAGCGACCGACTTAGAGAAGACCTTTCCTTTGTACAACTGATTTTCACTCCCTCAACGTTAGTGGGAGCATCAAGGTCTGTTCCTTCTTGCCACTGTGCGTCAGCGCTTAAGATACATAGCCATGGACGGGCTCGCACCTCCGGCTGGCGAATCTCAGTCGAGTCGTTATTCCGATTTTGACCAACGGCCAAACGTGCATGTTGCGCGCGAACTGATCCAAGTAAGTCGCCTCGATAGTAGATGCATTTTGAATACGACTTTCGATGCGTGATCGTGGCTTGACACTTTATCGAAGTCCTGGGCTGAATCGAGCATGCTCTTATGTATAGCTTCTTGATGTCGCACAAAACTTTGTTGTTCCCTTTGTTGGGCGCGCGAATGGCCGAGATCACTCTTCAGAAACAATACAGGCTGGCCTGCCTCAAGGATCGCCTCTAGTGGAGCAGCATGATTCACGAGAACTTGCGCACTCGCTCAACGCCCAACTCGGAGAAGAGGGCAAGGGGAAAGCTGGCTTCTCAAGTGTGCTAGACCGTATCCTACGTCATAGCGTTAATACCTGGGATCAAGGTTTTATGTCGAAATTGTACTCGTCTACTAATCCCATAGGGATAGTGTCAGAGTATATATTAGCGGTTTTGAACACTAATGTTAGTCATCCTTCAGCATTTCGAACAGGCGTTGTCATACTAACACAAAGATGCAGCTGCACGTTTATGAAGTCTCACCCATCCTCACCCGAATCGAGCAAACCACATCCCGAACGTTAGCCGCGCTATTCGGTCTCGAAGGCCCCTTCGCTGGCGGCGTCTCACAGCCGGGCGGTTCCGCTTCAAATCTTACCGCTCTGGTAGTCGCCCGCAACACCTTATTTCCGCATAGTAAATCCCAAGGGTACGATGGCCGCAAATTCGTCATGTTAGCGAGTGCGGACTCGCATTACTCGCTTGAGAAGGCAGCACAAGTGTGTGGCTTTGGAAGTTCGAACGTCTGGTCCGTCCCTGTCGATGCTCAGGGTTGCATGCGAGTATCTGACCTCGAGTCAATGATCCGGAAGGCCAGAGACCAAGATCTGACCCCGTTCTTCGTGTGTGCAACAGCCGGCACCACTGTTTTAGGCTCTTACGATCCTCTCCCAGCTATCGCCACCGTTTGTAAACGAGAGGACCTCTGGTTTCACGTCGATGCTTCTTGGGGGGGTGCTGTCGTGTTCTCCTCGAGCCTAAAGCATAGGATGGCCGGCTCTGAACGTGCGAATACCCTTGCTTTCAATCCTCACAAAATGCTCGGCGTGCCTGTAACTTGCTCCTTTCTCTTGACTCCAGACCTAAGGCAGTTCAAGAGAGCCAACACCATAAACGCCGGCTATCTGTTCCACCAGATCAACTCAAATGCCAACAGTGCAGCTGTCAATGGACATACCGAGCCGGAAAGCCAGCATCAAGCGCGTCTTCCCAATGGAATGGATGAAGCGACCATCACGTCTGACGCCGATGGTCCACATCATGCCATAGATGGTGTTGAATCAACATCTGGGTCGCTCGATGACCTTGGCGACCTTACTTTACAATGTGGCCGCAAAGGCGACTCCCTAAAGCTCTTCCTTGGCTGGCTCTATTACGGCAAATCATACTATGGCCAACAGATTGAAGAGGCCTTCGCCACTGCCGCTCATCTTGCAAACCTTGTGAATGCGCACCCAAGGCTACTGTTACTAAGTGAAAGGCCACCACCTTGTTTGCAGGTCTGCTTTTACTATGTTGGGAAGGAGGAAAGAGGACAGAAAGGGGAAGACTCGGAGCGGAATACTTGGCTGACAAAATTGGTTGCAAAAGGATTGGCAGGGAGAGGGTTCATGATTGATTATGCCCCGGGAAAGATGGGAATGTTCCTCAGGGCGGTCGTGCATTTAAGTGTGAAAAAGGAGACGGTGGAGTATTTGGTAAGAGACGTGGTGGAAGTGGGCGACAGCGTAGTGGGAGAGCATTCTGGTAAGCGGTGAGGTATAACTTTGCTTCTTCTCCAAGTGTCTAGATATGAACGTAATAATTTTGCGGGGTGTGTAAGGATTTTCTTAGAAAAATCTAATTACTATGAAAGTGCTCCTAGCATGCCGGTCTAGCTACACTCGCCACTTGCAAGTCTCAAGGCGCCTTCTATTACATTAAGGGCAAACATTCATTGTCCAGTGTTAAAGAAGGAAGCCTCGAAAAGATGTAAAAAATCCAAAAGACGATGTGTGAGACCCAAAAGACGTGTGGCGAACGTCCAAAAAGATATATAAGAGACTCGAAAGAGTTTGAAAGACTCAAAGATTGTGATGAAACGCGCGATGAAGTTTATCGTCGAACGAGGTGAGTACTCAACACGAGAGATCCTTCTTCTCCTTCTCATAAGGTCTCTAGTCTTGTCAATATTAGTCAATCTTATTGATCTTATGATAATTTTAGACGATTAATTCATTGTGATGTTTCTAGCACGATTCAATATCTTTGACGATTAAATCTAGTGATAAATTAAGCAAAGCGAAACACGAGAACGAAATAATTGATGATATTAGTCATGAAGACGTTGTCCATCTAGCTTCGTCAACGCTATCGATGCTAGAGGGGCGATGATTGCTTCGAAGGCTACTTTGAAGACTACTTGACTCAATAGCGCTTTCACTAACGGTAATCCACCATCTGATTGATCAAAATCCACGTCATAGACATATTTAGAAGCTTCCTAATCCAAGGAGTATACACGTAGACGATTGATGATTGAAAAAATAATAATTCTAATGACTTAACCCTAGACCCCCTACTAGCGCTATCGCATTAGAGGGTGTGCCGCATTACCAGGTGAAATTGAGTAGCACTTTGATTGGAGAACCCATTCCGTCCATTAGCTCGACCACAGAGCCATTGACTGTACGAGCACACTCAGCGCCCTTCGAACGATCTCCCAGTCCTAGTAGCGTGCGATTTCCTACAGAGGAAACCCTCCAGGCGAGGGTGGATCTTACTAACAAGAAATATCGAGCGCTTGTGGATCATGTTATTAGAAGCGCCCAAAGCGATCGAGGTCAGGTAAAGCTATCAGATGAAGTCTTTGTGCCAGATGAGGTCTTTGGTGTCCGTTCGACAAATCAACTTCTCCACGACATGAAGATTGGCGCTGCTGACGAGCTATATGTAAGTGTACACTTACTTCGCACGCCCCTGAAATCACGCTCACCGCTTGTGTAGGCTTTCGAGTTCTTGCTAGATCTTCTCCCCATATTCTCACGCGCGAACTGGAGAAGCAGAATTCGAAAGTACGTTTGCGTGCACGAAAGATACAGCGATATGACGAGCTACGATGGACTCGAGATAGCAGACATAATCTACGACGACCTAAACGACAACGAATAAAATAGTGTTAATAGTTCCGTATTTGCAAATACTACACCACACTATTAGCATTTCCTCACACTATTAATATTTTGGCTCCGCACTATACCACACTACTAATACTAATAGTATTGCGAATATAAATCAACGTCTTTTTATAGTATTTCTAAGCTATTCTCTTCATATATAAATGGACTCGTCGCTTATTTAAGAAGATATAAACACTTTTCTTACTACATATTATTTGTATGATATCAAGCTTCTCTCATTAATTCATGACATGTTCGTTAATAATTTAATTTAAAACTATTCAAAGCTTTTTTACGTTCTTCACAAACGAGAGAGTCTATATTATTGTTATGATAAAATTTTTCTATATAAATATGTCTATTTATAGTCAAGATTTAATGCATTGAATAGTTTTCAATGTTTCTAATCTCATACGATTTCTATTATCACATAGTATTCTCTTGAAGTTTAAAAACACTCGTTCTAATACAAAAAACATAGCACAAATAACAAAAATATTTAAAGTTATTCGTGTAAGTATTACTAGTCTTTCTAATTGATTCTTTTATTATGAAATAATATCAAAAGCTTTATATACAATAGACTTTGCAAAATATCTATCTAGCTCGTTTATATATGAAGACGTAGATTTTTTTACTCGTCTTTATCGTGTGAACTTCAAAATCTTCTCTTTTACTATTGTTGTTGTAAATAATTCAAGCGCAATGAAGATTTGAAATTTTTTTTTTAAAATTTCTAAAACGCTTTCTTTGCATTATTAACTCAATTCATCAATCAATGTTTAAAATATTTTTATTTATGACTAGAATCAAGAACAATAGCAACGATATAAATAAGAATTTAATTGATATTTTATTTCAATATTCTTAAAACTTGTTTCACTTAATATTTATGAAAATTACAAGAGACTTATTGTTATTGAATTAATATTCGCTTTTTTCAAATTTATAAAATAAGAAATCAAGTATAAAAAGAATTCGATTGATCGTGATTTTTCGTTTTTCAATAAATTTAATAATATCGTAAAAGTTTTTCAAGAAGTCGCGATTTTATATAAGCGTATATTACTTTGCAACGATTAATATATTCTTTGAAACGTCAATCTCATTAAGTATATATTGCTATATAAAAGACTTAATTCTCGTCAATGTTCAATCAAGCATGAATGTAATGCCGTAGCCCCCACGCCGTACGGGCGCCTCCGTACCGACATCACAGCGATATCGGACACTAAGGCGCCAAGCCCTAGTCTAGTGGCTTGGTCCCTCGGAGTATATCTCTCATGGATTTCCCTCGTGGAAACTCCACGGATTAATGCTCCTATGACTATAGTCCTACATTTTCATAGCCCTATAACTACTGTACTCTGGTGTAGCGCCGTCTATTACACGTCCGTACACAGCCTCACAATGAAAAATCATAAATTTCAATAAATTTTATTGTTACGATAAGACATGAGATTCTCGAAAAGTTTTCGAAACTTCTAAATATATTACAAATTGCTCATTATATACTTAATGATATTATGAAGCTTTTTAAACAATTTTAACTTTTGTTATTTTGCGAGCTTTTTTTTTATCAAAATCAAATATTATAGTTTAATTAGAATTTTTTAAATTTAAATAATCGTTAAAGAGAAAAATTTAAATAACGAGATTGATAATATGATTATTGCATTGAAAACAATATAAATTTAAATTATACTTAATTTTCTTTTTTTTGAACTTTTTAAAAAAAAATTTACTAAGAATATTATTACTCGAAGCGTTATTCATAACGAAAATAATTTAAATAATTGCAAATATCGTACTTGCAAAGCACTTAAAGAATAATTGCAATTTGATTTTCGTTATTATAAAATTCTTGAAGTTTTGTTAATAATAATAGAAGCGTTTTAAGTTCTTCTTTCTCGCTAGTGAAATGCGTCATAACTTCGAGTATTGCGAAATGATTAAAGAAAATTTATAAATCGCATGCAATATATATAAAGAATATGACGAAATAAAACATATGAACAAGAAGTTATTAATCTTCTTGAAAAAGCTTTAATACTCTCGTGCGAATAATAGATGCGCTAATTGCAAGTAGCTCGTTTACTAAAAAGAATATGTATTGTAGAAGAGTATAAAAGTTTATATTTATTATTTTACTAAATAATATATTTGTTTTAATAATTTACTCAATGAATAAATAATTCAAAGTCTTTTTATCAAGATCCTTTTGCATGTAATTTAAGACTTGTTCTTGCTATTTTATTATCTTCAATTGAGATTGTCGACTAAAAATCGTCTAAATATTATTATTATATTAAATATCTCATGTTTCTTTGTGAAATAAATTAGCAACGTCATGTTTTATACAAAGATATATAAATAGTATTTTTGTTTTCACTTAATTTGTATTTCATCGTGCAATACTTGCAACGAAAGTGCTAAGTATCATTGATTATAAAGAACTCTTTAGAATGATTTTAAATAAATGATTACTTGCTTCGTTTTGAATTTATTAAAGAAGCTTGTGAATTCGTAGAGATTTCTAGCGTTACGAAGAGAATTTCAAGATTCTCATTTAAAATAGCTAAATCAATAGACGAATTTATAAAAAGTAGTAAAAAAAAAAGAACTCTATTATAGATTGTGAATTAATACGTCGTCGTCGCTTGAAAAAGAATTGATATTCAAGAACTCATTGTTTATTAATATCTCGAGTTTTTCTAGCGATTGATATAGTGCTTGCAACGCTTCGTGCAATAATAAACGAATTATTGAATATATTAGAAGCGTCTATAGACGTTAAAAAAAATTTAGAATCAAGCATATTCGTGATATTGCATGCGATAAAGTTTAAAATGTATTAGTTTATTGTGTGAAGACGAATACGCAAAGTGAGAATTTGCGAATACTTTATATCACGTGATTATGCTAGTGATTGTAAAATACACGCGACTCGTGTATTCGAGTGACAAAAATCTTCACATCACATTAAAAATAATATTTTTGAAGAATGATATCTTCTTTGAACGTGTATTTAAGATAATATATTTTCGAGCTCTAGATTTAGTCCTAGATCAATATAAGCACTATCAATCATCAAATAAACATCAAATATATGTAAATACTAATAGTGTGAAGATCTCACACCACACTACACTATACGAAAAGTCGCTTGCACCATACTGAAACTATTAGTATATACTAATAGTGGACTGTTAACACCGAACTAATAGTGCACTATTTTATTCGTTGCAGTAGACGGTGTATTGACAGGCTACCTCGCTCGATGTAAATACATCGATGGGGAAATCTGGCGAGGCAAGACTCCGAAGTATCTCCTCGAGGTCAAGACAATGACGCAGGAGTGTGAAACCCGTTTCTTCATGAGCAAGGCCCAGGTGCAAAGTGTACGTGGTTTCTTGATCTACCGTAGCGTGACCACGAGAACGCTACATCATCAACATTATGGGTCCCGTAGTTTGCTAATGAGACTGTGAAGATGAAACAAATGAAGGTCCCGGCAGGGCAAGCGGCCGCAGAGGTAGATGTCATCATGCGAGTCTCAAACCTCGGCCATAACGACATCGACCTAGACTTTATCGTGGACCCAGCGACGCGTGAAAGCAACGAAGAGCTGAGTCGGAGTCCTACACTATCTTCCACTCTTGCCAAATGATCTTGGTCTTGGACCTCGAGCGCCATCGACCAATCGCTGAAGGGTGTAGCAATTACATGACATTTTGGTATTCAGAGGACATTTGGATGTTTGAATACGGTCTGCAGCTTGGACAGCTAACGATATTCTTTCCGTTTCTGATTATAAACATTTTTAACGTATATTGGACCATCATCCTAGGAAAGATATTGGTCCTTCGTTTCGATACGAAAAATGTACAGCAAGCCCAGAATCAAGCTTGAGTGTCCACTTTTACCTCCTTCGCCATAGCAGATTGCAAAATTGCCATTGATTTGATTCCGCTTTTGAGGCTGAACGCCTCTACGTTTCTCGCGCGAAGAATGCTTGTGGCGGCGAACGATGTGTCGCCCTGGTAGCACGCGACTACCACTAAACGCCCCTGCATGGACGAAAGCATCGACGGCGTCGAGGAAGAAGTATTTTCAACAAAGTACCCCGAAAGCTCAAGCCATTGTTCCTCTAGGAGCTTCGGGTCTGCAAAAGGCCTGCTTTTGATAGCACTCATCGAATGCAACGGTAAGCTGGTGGCATCCGGAAGGTGCCATGCCTCGAAGTCGGCGCTTGAGCGCAAATCCAACAAGAGCGAGTTGGGCTTCATTAAGTCCCCAGACTGCGCTGCTAAAGCATCCACATTGCATGTACCATACAGATTTTCCAGAACGTCATTAGCGCAAAGCTCCCATGCCTTTTCGTACCGATGGCGATCGACTTTCAGAAGGTTCTACAAACCGTTAAATAAATTCGAGGAAATCTACGGGGGTACGACCCACGTCGTTGATGATTGGGCGGAAATGCTCTAGCCCTAGCTTGCGGAAATAGTCATCGAGGTACTGATATGGCAAGTCGCAGCAGATAAAAACACAATGGATCTGTCCGTCGCTCTCGGCTAGGTCTTGTAACGTTCCATCCATCTGGCGTTTCTGCAGGTACTGGTACAGTCCCTGAAGGTTAAAGCCTGATGAGGGTCCACAGATTAGTCCCTCGCGAGACAAGGCCATGGAAAGTCGGTATGAGTCGTATGAACTGACTTCCTCGGAAGCATCGACCGACGCTTGCCAAGGAAACTTCCCAGCAGCTACTAGAGAATATGGACGCGGACCAGGTACGCTGTCCCCAGCCGCAGTCAAAACTCTGTCTCCCGCCGCTTCAATCAGTCCTCGCCGTTTCAGAAGCGAGGAATGGGCCGTACCCGACTCGGATGATTGACTCCTTAGCCTCTTTCAAGAATGTACCAATTCCAATCATGGTACCTGCATCCATGAAGTCGTCAGCCCTAGCAATCTAGGTTGTTATCTCTTAGAAGCCGGGAAGTTTCACCCGCAGTTCCCATGCCAGCCGCGAACACATTGATTTCAGGCAATTGCTTCATGATCTGTGGTCCTAGCCACCGAGTCAGTCCAACGTCGTCCGTTTGTCTGTATAGCTGGGCGGTGACGTTGTATTACCGGACCAGCGATAATGAGCGGCAGGATTCTGACAAAATGTCAGCATGCGTATAGAACAGCTTTTTCTTCTAAAGATATGCCATTACCAATTCGTTGGTGTATTGATTCGGATGCTCAATCCAATCATTCGCTTCCGCAAGCCGTTGTGCCATTTGGATAGGGCCTCGAGGGTCTGCGGGGTCGGATTGGGAGGGGCCTCCAAAGAGCGTGCTATGGCGAGTTACACAAACTGAGCACATGCCCTCAGGCAGCTACTGACAGGTTCAAACCAAAGAAACGCATCATCTTCATCTTCATCTCACTGGTTTTGTTACTGATGAGCGCGTGTGTATCATCGATTGCATGAAACACCCTAGCAACAATTGCCATAGAGATCACAGTGGAGCCTGAGCTACTCTCTACTATGGTTCTTGTCTTCCTAGTTATTTGGTCCGACCGTAGCATGTTCAGCGCTGCACCGAATGAAACCAGTCAGCATTGGCAACAAGAATAGGATTTAGGCGACAGTATAAAACAGAACAGCCGGTCATGAGCAAAGACCAACGCCTACCAGGCAACGCCTTGACATTGTGTGCAGGCAGAGCGCTCATCATCTTGGCATATATCCGGACCTTATCATCAAGAAAGGGGTTTAAGTTTCGAGGTACTTCGACGAGCGGTAGTAAAGGCTGACAATCCGGATCGTAATACTGGTGGATGGAATCATGCCCAGTGTATACGTTTAGTGGATTTGGACTGGTCATGTTGTTGCATGTAAGTGAATCTTTCTTGTCAACCTAGGGTGGAACGTTCACTTCAAGCCTTCGTGCTAATTTAATATCTTTTGATCGCCAGTCGTTTCGTCATAACAAAAAGTGAAGACCCAGATCGTCTTTCCGATACACATTTCCATATCATGCCGCTAATGCTCAGTGATGTAGCAGTCAGCTGCGGCTCTCCATTTCGAGTGAGCGGAGAACATGGATACATTGGAGAGACGAGAGGATCATTATGCATTCAGTGTACGCTAGTGTTTACCGACAGCACTCCTTTCCAGTAAATCCCGAACACGGTTTGGCTCATGCATTATGATCCGTGAGCATGCAAACAAATCCACCAGTCACGATCAGCAATGAGCCAGACTGTTGGGCAAGTACGCCGAACGTTATCTTTGTCGGATTACCGTGCCGCTCGACAGAGACCCTTTTGATAAAAAGCTTGGAGGTACCGCAAAGAAGCAATCATTACGTATCGCAAGGATCGCTACGGCAGCTAAGATCGTTGACGGCTGTCAAATGATGATCGCAGCGACTTCAGACCATGCGATGTCGTGCTGTGCCTGCCCTTTGCTTCTCGTTTTTCCCAATCATGTATGCTTGTATCTCCTGGTCTGCGCGTGTTCTTATACTATCTCGTCCGCTTCCACATATTCATCCCAAACAAATTCTGATTCGGGGGGGGGAGGGGGGCCCCCCATAAGTGTTCCGGGTAAGCTCGGTTATATGTTATCGTACAGCAGCCTACGGCGTTCGAGTGGAGCGGCGGTTTTGGTGGCTTCAGAGCAATAACAAGAGCAGTCAATAGCCCACCAGATCCATTGCACGTGTTGAAAATATGTTAAATCGCCATGGATTTCAGCCGGTTCTCCGGGGTTACCCGGGGGAAGAGTATCCCAGGAATGCTAAAACCCCTTGGCGAGAGACGACTAATTCTAAAATGACAATAAAAATTTAAAATTTTTAAACGCGAGTCATGATAATGAAACGATACAAAATTTGATTTATAATACGATTGTTAAATCATATAATTTAATATTAGTTGAAAACTAATTTATATTGTTTTGAACAAATGAGAGTTAAACTTAAACGTATTTGTAATATGTCACACTTTAAATCATGCATATGATTCGAAAAAACTAGTTACTGTCTAACTAGTAAAATATTAAAATATAATTATTTAAATCAATACATTAATTACGTTTCTATTTTGCTGCATATACATTATATTTCAAACATTCAAACGTTCGTGTTTTTGCATTTCTACATTTTTGACTCTTCGCGCACGATTTGAGAAAACTAATTATTATCTAAGGGGCATCATCCTTGAAAGACCGCTCAAAGGGTCTTCCACAACGGAAAGCGATATCGGGGCCACAGGATTGATAGTTCGAGGACAGTTGTGGGGTTACGTTTTCAGAAGGACGACGCTGAATATTTGCCAGAACCGCTCTGACATCTCTGATCTTATCTTTGAGGTGGTCTTCGTCTAATCGATAAAATTGAGGCGGCCGAGCATTGCGAAGAAACTCTCTGACAGTCATTTCGTCGGCGTCAGGATACATGTTGCGCAAGCTCCCGTACCCGCAGGCGGATGCAAGTGACAGGAACTCATGCCACCATCCACATTGAAGCTCGTTTCCATTTTCCTGCTGTGCTTTCCGGGCGTCTTTACGAGGTGCTTGGCCAGTCATGACGGGGAAGTGACGCCAAGCAAAAAGCCAAAGCTGTCGATAAGAATGCCACCGCGCTTGGAATCCGCTATTGCTGCTTCGAGGTATTTGAGTGTTCTCACTGCATTGTTCACTCCAATCGAGGCATCCATTGTGCTGATGTGTAAACGCCTGGCGAATAGAGCCTTTGAATCTGACCGGTAAGATAGACTTCATGATTTTCGCACAGGGTTCCAAATATTTGGTGTCCTCCAAGAAGGTATGAAGAGATGGGATGATATGTTTAACGGACTGCAGACGCGACAAAATCGAGGACCTTTGCTCGTTGAAAGCCTCGGAGGAGAAAATCTCTCGGTGCAGCAGGAGATCCTTGATCCGGCGGAAATCATCTGAGGAATAGTACACGTTCTTGCCCTCGATGATGGTGACCGTGTGACTGTCCAGATACCTAAACATGGTAGCCTTGCCACCTAGGATGTAATCCCAAGTTGCTCTTACGCGCTCTAAATACTGTGTCAATTCCTCTGGACAACGAAGTGTCAAAACCCTATGGAATGTGCCAATCCTCAACGCAGGCCAGAGACCCGTGAAGGGTACAAGGCTATCAAGCATGTCTCGAAGCTTCTGCATCTGCTGATCTCTGGCTGCGAGACGTTGAAGCTGTAGAAGATCCCTCCTCTTGCTCTCCGAGAGCCTGGCCAGCCATGACTGCTCATGTATACTATCTCCGGCCAAGCTGCATTGACGTGCGTGGCGAAAGATATCCCCGTCACAGAAATTTGAGGTGTTGGAGTAGGCTTCACGTATGGCGCGTTTTGTTTGCTCATTGACGCCTAAAGATGGATGAGAGACTTGTGCTAGTTGGAGCCGGGAATGCTTACGTTCTTCCAGGTATAGATCTGCAACCCACCACCTATCGTCGGGGTTTAGGAAGTTGTTGCCCGCTTCAAGCCGATGACCTCCATGAAGGTATGTGACATTCGTACAGAGTGATAAAAGAAAAGGCTCTTGAGCAGAGCGCAAATCTTCTATGGACTTTCGGTCTGCACGAAGAGCATCGTCGAGCTGTTGTCTACGAATGATGACGGGAACATGATGCTCCGACGTAAGTCGTAAACAGCCTTCGAGTTTAAAAATCTGAAGTAACCTGGACACATTTTTGGGGTCAAATTGCCGAGGATTAGTCATCGGCCCCTCGGGACGGAACTGCCTAATCCACAGCTTTACCGAGCAGCAGAAGGCTTGACTCTTCACCAACTCAAGATCTACCTCATCCGAATTGTCGGCCATAAATCTCTGCTCCATAGTTTATGAGCCAACCGCCTCATAAAAGGCTATTACTGATATTGTATAGAGAACAAGAAAACCCACTATGTCATTCCAGAAAGAGCACCATGTCAATTCCGAAAGTGACCTCATTGCAAGCCAATCGAAAAAGGCATTATTCTTAAACGGCTTGAAGAGTCGGACACTGCTATAATATTGAACAAGGTAAGGCTCATTTTTCCAAACCTCATACAATGGCCCCCTGCAATCATTCTACTTGGCTGCATATATCTGGGACGCACGAGCTCGCAGTTCACGACGAAGGTCGCTTCACTAGACTTTTAGATGATCTCACTGATGCGACAACCCAAAGACCCTCAATGCTCCTCTTTGTGGGTCAACAAGCCAAAAACACAGCACTTCGCGAACTTTTCCCTTTTAATTCTTTTAAAGGAAAGCGCAGTGTTGACGGCGTAAACCTTCGATTGGACACTACAACCATTTCATCAGACTATCCCATTTTCATTGCTGACAGCGATCCCAAGTTAAAGATCTCGTCTACTTCGTCTCAATGGCCTTGCCACGATGTCAAATCATATCGTATGCAATGGGAGTGCCCACCTCAATTTGCCATCTCCGATTGCATGTATGCTCGACTCCTATTTCCATTTACGGATGTCATCTGTGTCTTCGCGGATGACTTCAATAGTCCAACGAATGTTATCGATCTTCTGAAATCTTGGGCAGCGGCCGGCAGCGCCTCGCACCTCCCGTATTTGATTCGTCCGAAAATCGTTGTCGTCGTTACCGGCGATGAAGCTAGCGTTACGTTCAATGTTCTGCAAGCTCAGGACTTCAAGTTCGGTCTCGGCCAGCAAGACTTAATGAAGTTCTTTTCTTCTATCGTCATCCTATATCTTACCGAGGCGCCGATCTCCTCACTAGCTCGTCACAGAAGGTTGAAGGAAGTTCTTCTTCGAAATGCAGATGAGATGCGGCATTTACGCCAGCAATCTCGTTTACTCTATTCGGCCATACACTTTGATCGTTTGTTTGGGGAGGCAGTTCGACACGTTTCTCTGACCTTCAAGAAGTCCTTCAACTTCGTTGAGGCGAGTCGCTTGTGGAATCCCATTCATGATGAATATAGTGAACATCTCTCGACCTTCGTACGTTTGGCTGACCATCACAAGATTTCCTCAGAGGACCAAGCGTCTTTTCTGGCCTCAGGGATGCTTATGGATGCATATCCTCCTGGCATGCATAGTTGGTTTATCACTCACACGGCTTGGACATCTTACTTATTTAGTGTCCTAGGTTTCGACCCCACAACAGTCTTCAATATCCTTTATCAGCCTCCACTTTTTCGAGCGCTTACTGGGCACTGTACTACCACCTCAGCTGTTCAACAGTGTCAAAGAGTGCGTCACCATTTTGGTATCTGGACTTCTATGCTCTCCGAACAGAAAATAGGCGCGGCTCTTGTTCATCGAGGGAATACACTTAGAGCTTTCACTAGGTGGGCGCTCCTCAAAAGCAATCTTACTTGTTTATATTGTTTGCGGCGAAGACCAGAGCATATCCTGTCGTGTGGGCACGCGATATGCGACATATGCCTCCGTATTTTCGGACAACCCATTTCTCCTCGAGGCTATCAATTCGTTCTTCACAGATGTATCCTCTGCTCATCGGGCACGATCACTGCAGGCTTCAAGCCGCCGACGGCCGGTATCCGCATTCTTTCGATTGATGGTGGCGGAGTAAGAGGCGTTGTTCCTCTGACATTTCTTGAGCTCTTGCAGAAAACTATTGGTCCTCAACCGCCTCTCCAGGATCTTTTCGATCTCGCGTTTGGTACTAGTTCTGGTGGGATAACACATGACCTTTTCCACTTCCGCATGACTGATATCCTTAGCTTAGGAGGTCTCATTGTGCTCAGTCTTTTTGACTGTGGGTGGAACATCTCGCGATACAGCGAAGTATTTGAAACTCTAAGTCGGCAATTCTTCCGTCGTGAGCATACAGGCTACCTTCCTTTGCTACGTTATTTCCGCCATTTGCTCAAGTACTGCTTTTCGGACGGCTACTACGATGTACGAAGACTCGAGGCTTCACTGAAAGACAACTTCGGCGCCGACCAACGGATGTTTGACTATCGTCATCGTACGACTGATGCCAAGATTGCGGTGACTGCTACTACCATCTCCGATGCTTCTCCTTATCTTTTTTCAAACTACAATGGTATCAGCAAGAGACCCAAGGATTGCGGTGCGATACTCATATTAGGATTCCCTGGGGAAACTTAGCCTAACGTTCGACAGGATACAAACACGTTCGACCGTGGAATGTCGCAGACGAGCCGTATGTGTGGGAAGCGTAAGTGATCCAGTAGGGTTCACGATAGCTATATCACTGATCCTGTGTTAGTGGACGAGTGACATCTGCGGCGCCCGTGTAAGTGTTCATCGCTCCTCTCATCCCTGACTGGCGCTAATCCATGTCGCAGACTCTTTAAACCAGCACAGTTATCCGCGTTAGGAACTTTTCAAGACGGAGGCTTGAAGCACAATAATCCGATCAATCTGACATTGTGGGAAAGCCGCCATATATGGCCATCAACGAATATAGACATGGTACTTTCCTTGGGCACAGGCACAAACAAGGCTTCCGTCTCTCCCAGCGCTCCCAACTTTCGTCATGTTATTTTGGATGGGTTCATTCCCCGACTCTATCGCTCATTTATATCATCCTTAGACGGTCAAAGTGCTTGGCAGGACCTTCAAAATCGTCTGGACAACGAGACGCGAAAGGATTTCTTTCGATTAAATGTCACTCTGACCGAGAAATTATTTATCATTGACAACGTGAACTGCATGCAGGAGCTACGAGACAATGTTTACGAACAATCGGATTGTCAACAAGAATCAGAGATTTTACATGCAATGCTCTTGTCTTCTCTATTCTTTGAGCTAAGTCAGACGCCAACGTTTACTGATGGCGCCTACCATTGCTATGGCATCGTACGCTCTCGACTCGATGGTAGACATCTTCTCGATGCTCTGCGCAAACTGCAGCGATCGCATTGGGCTGTTGTCACAGATAAAGAGATCTTAGGGTATCTCGACCCGGAGCGAAATGTTTGTAAGTTATGCAGATGTTACAAGATGAATGTGGAAGTCACGGTTCGCCACCCAACGGATACAATAACAATCTATCTGCAGAGTGTCACAAAGGCCAGAAGAAAGATCAGTGGGTTTCCGCAGACAATGCAATGGTTTATTACTCAACAAAACCTGGACGCTGATTTCGGTACGCCTTATCACAATGCCAAGGCCTATTCGAACTGCAAAGCTTGTGGGCCGCCAGGTAGGCGCCGGGGCAGGAAACGTAAAACTAGTGAGGGAGACGATAGTATAACCTCGTCAAAGAAGACTCGCTCATCCGTTCTACATTAGCAGAAAGCAAAATGTAATAGACTAATTCAAAACAACCAGAATCAGCTGATGTGGATATGACCAGGTGCGGTTTGTGGCTTTTGCCAATTCGGCTGTTCCTAAAATAGCTTTCGGCGGTAAAAGAGCATCGCCGTCAGTATCGGATGCATTCGCCGATTCTAATTATCAGCGCAGTGCTTCTCACTTGCATTAGTCTGGCGCTTACAGTAGCACCTGAATGCTAGTAGTTTTAAAGTGGTCAGCGATTAGGTCTAGCGTTATTTCACCGATCATAAAAAAACGTCGCGTGTTCGTACTTCTTGACGCATCACCTCTTTCATATCGATTGAAATTAGTTTATTGGAGATGTTGCCCGAACTTACTACTGCGAAACAAAGGCAAGAGGCGTTTCGCAAGCGCAAAGAGACACTGTTGAGAAAGGTCCATGACCTTACGGTACTCACTGGTGCTGATGCGAAACTCTTCCTTCGTTACGGTTCTCAGATGGTAGCTTATAACCATAATCGGGGAAGAGAATGGCCCACACTGGACGTATGTTTCGCTCAGTCATTGACAAGCCTTCTCATTGACACATTCAAGGAAGCAGGTTCGTTTTTGCTCGGCCCCTCCGATATCTATCGGAAGCAGCAGCTTCAACAGAGCCTTGAAGAGAGCAGAGCTCTCCTACGCGGATCCGATCAGGCTGTTTCGAATTCCCCATGCCAGCCAAATCTCGGACGAAGACGCGCCACAGTTGCTCATGATCCTCCTAAACCCTGTACGGCCTCGGACCAGGCATTACCGCCTGTGTTTTTGGATACGCAGTTCGACGTCGCTTTAGCGGACCAGAACGACTCCTCGCACCATGGCCCTATTCCAAGTTATCATCCGCCTCAAAGCAACAACGGCTCAGAGAACAGCACCGAAACAATCCAGCAGCCGCAAAGCAACAATACCGAAGGAGTCCAGCAGTCACCAAGCAATAATACCAAATCCGTGCAGAAGCCGCTTACTAGTGACGTAGAGCAGATTAACGGCCGTTCGTCGCTATGCATCGGCGGGCACTCGGAACATGCATCTCGTGCTTCCCAATTATCATACCAGGACAAAGTGGAGCTGGTTAAGGTATGCTACGCATCAGCGGATAACGGGCTTGACCAACGTTTACTACCAATAGGAACTTTCACAGCTGTGGCCCTTAAGTGATGTTTATCACGAGGATGATCAACAGCTGAACAGCAAGACGGAAACCAACCAAAATCATCCTCAGGTGCCTTATACTTTGGTCAGTGCATGTGCAGCTCAGAGTTGCAATCGTACAGGTGAACCGCCGACAAACGGACTGCTTCTTCATGATTCATCAGTGCGGGCAGTGAGCCCCAAGAACGACGACAAATGCGACGATTCCGTCTCTACCCAAGAATTCTCTTGGGATGAGAAAGCAGGGTTGGTGCAGGACCACTGGTATCATCAGACTCAAAGTAACAGCAAAGAAGGTCTACCTATGCATTATCATGAAACTATGGAGTCGGAAGCTAAGGGCTCTACATCGAACCCCAAATCTGTTCCGGAAGCTCCTCAGATAGTCACGAAGCGCCAGACAAGATCTCAGACAAAGCGCAAATTGGAGCCCCATCAACAAAGTAGAACTAGACAACGGGTTTGCTAATTCAGAAATTATTGTATGGCTTGTGTGCTTTGATGCCTCGTGTACGACAAGGGCGCATAGATTCGAGATTTTGTTTGTTCAGTGCTATACCTGGTTAAATATCGTCCAGTCTATCTGAGCCGACACCTGAGCCATTAGGACATGAGCCTTGAGGCACGCACCGGTTGACTCCGGTGGTAGAAACGGATGCTAGAGATTCCGTCAACATCGTCTTTGCATTTCCTCTTGCAAAAATTACTGACGTTTCGAAGATCTAGCAAGCTAGACGTCCTAGTTGCATTCAAAAAGTCTCTAATGCCAGTAGCTTCTTCCCATTTCTCGGGGACTCGTAAGCTCAAGCTCTCTGGATTGGTCAGACTTGTTTCCGGCTCCATCATCTCCATCATCATTAATCCCACGTCTTTGATATCTTTACGCTCATGTTGTTCATTGCTCAAGCAGCCCCTCAGCATGCTCTCACCTACATTGGCTACAGCCATCAATTAGAGGGAGTGACTGTACCAGCTACTTGAGCTCACCTATCTTTACCTGACCCCTTCGATTCGCCAGCACTTGCCCACAGTCAAGTGATCCATGAAAGGTGTGCAGGGTCCTGTGAATGAAAAGCAGTCCATGTATTACCTCAAGCTGAATCTTAGCCAAGATACTCCACAACGCAAATAGACCTACTTCTCTGCAGATCGCCCCTATCTCATGTGGAACCAGTTGGCCTCTTGGTATGGCTAAGATGTGTCGCAGAGAAACGTCCATGCTTTCATATACTATGCAGACATCCACGAGGGTTGGGTACACTTCAATGACAGAGACCACGCAGTCGCTCTCAGAAAAAGGACGGACACCCTTCGCCTCTACACCGGCGTTTCTTTTGTACTTTTTGATGGCGTAAAGCTCGGGAGTGCTGTCAAATGCCATGATAGCTGGCCCCGCCTGATCCAAGGACATGAATTCATGATACAGGGTATGCGGCTCAAGCTTGTGACTCAATTTTGGTTTCTTCGCGCTTGGCTCTGATGCCTTGGTAGAGACAAAGGACAGGCGTTCCGCGTTGATCGGTATCTTGCGTGTAGGGGATTCATCAGCCAAAATGTGGCGGTTCAGAAGACGAGGGTGAGGAGAAAGTTTTCTTGGTCCAACTGGTATGTCGGACTCTGACGATCTGGGATTGTCGAAGCGGATGTCCCCGATTTGGGTTCCTTTTCGTTGCACGTTGGCAGCGCTCATGATTATCTGTGCACAGCTGGAGCTCGAGCAGGCAGATAGTGTAGTTATAGCTCGGGCTGGCTCGCCAGCCCCGCGGTCTTCTCTTCAAGGTCAAAAACGGCCGTTAGAGAAGCCGATTCCAATGAAAGCATTTGTTTCCCGCCAAAAAGACCGAAAGAGCAGACTTGTCTTGATAACTCAAAAGTTTACTTAAAAAGCTGGAGATCATACCTCGAATCACTCATAAAAATGCCTTCCCGCACACCACCCAAAGACGTCCGACGCCAGAGTACGGTGAGAATTGATACTATTCCGATAATTTTAGCTCCGCACCGTTACAACGAGCATCCTGCCGTCAGAAGTGAATACCACGGGAGGACGAAAGAGCCTGGCCAGCTTGAGGCCAGGAAGCCATCAACGCAGCCGCGACTGCCTCCGAAAAGTCATACAAGGCTACCCAATGCGGACTATAAGAAACCATTGCCAGGGCGACCGGTGGAAATAACACCATTGGATCATACAATTGAGCGACACAATGGGACCACTTCGAACCTAGATTGCCTTCCGCATCGCCTGCGGATAAGCAAGCAGCAAACCGCTGTTAGCCCGATGCAGCGAATCCACGAACTCACCCGCGAAAACGGTTATCTTCGCGAAGAGCTTGCGATGTACAAGGAGACACGGGGCGCGCTCCGAGATCTGCAGGAGAAAAGTAAGAAGGCACATCAAATATTAAATGACGCACTTCAAGATGTGTCCCGAAAAATCGCCCGATCCGAGAGGCGTTTATTGGACTATTGGGGGGTAAACATCGACGGCGCCAGTGAGGAGGCAATTGTCTTTTAAATGGCTATCTACAGGGGTACAAGAATACAGCGAGACGATGTGAACTCCGTAGAATTTCCTCCAATCAGCACATGGGTGCTAATTTCTATCGACCAAAATCTATATTCTTTGCCAGAATGAACTCCAACCCGTTCGCTGAATTGGGGGTTGAAATTCCAATTCCATCAATCTAACCTGATCTCGAACGCTCTCGGTAACTAGTGACCTGATCCGATCTCTGACTTCATCATTGGCAGAGACTGCTTGGTTTTAGCCATCCCATAGGAGCGGAAGCGATATAGGACTTACCAGTAACGAGCAATTCCCCCCTGCCTTTAAGTGGACTTGTGGTTATCGTGCCATCGCTATTGGAGTCATGGCCGTCACTCATTTGCGATCTCAACAGGTCGTCTAGACCCATGGGCCCTTTGTAGTACTTGACCCGGTTTCCTGCGCCGCCGCTCGTACCACCTTTGGACCTGTCTTCGTCTTTGAAGTAGATAGAGATACGGAGAATCTGCCGATTGTTAACTGACTGACAATTGTTTGAGTGCCAAAGGAAGTCCCACATGGCCTTCGTCGATTAGATCGTCATCGAGCATTCTATTGATTATACCTATTGCCCCAAGCTCATCATCTATCAATGTTAGATCCGCAGCATGCTCGGGGGCTGCCTACATACCAACGCGATCAACCTGCCATACCAAATGTATGTTGGTTGAAGAGCGACTATTACTCGCAAAACATGACGAGTACTCCATATGGTCGTGCTTCTGCTATTATGGGACCAGGAGGTACAATCGGCATGAATCTTACTGCAAAGGTGGAAAATGCGCCACCTCTTAAAGGAGATTCGTGGGCAAGTATACCGGCGGACATCAAATTGCCAACCTGATCATCCAGGAGTTGCTCAAGAAGGAGGCTGGACTTTCTTGGAGATGGATGATAATGTTTTGCACACACTATGCTATAGATTTTCTAAGAGAAAAGGTATCAGGCACAGTATGTGAGGTATGGTATTCAGAACAGTGCTTGTTTTCTTCTATGGACGGTGCTACACCATGGTGATTGTGCCGAGTATAGCGGCCCGAAGCCCATACATTATGATAACCTCTTCCGCTGATCACTGCATCTGCCAAATCTTCCAGAATTATAGCTCAGTCCCATAGACGCAACGTCCCTGTCCCCACACTCAAATGCTTCGTGGAGACCGTAGCTGTTAGCGCCGTTGCTCGCCAGCTTACTGATTCCTTAGCTTCTTGGATGCTGGTTCGGTTGTCTGAGTGAATGAAGTATTCGGCGTAATTTCTTGCGGGGCCAAGAAGCTCGATTGGCTGTCGCCTTCGCTCGATGCGGACCCGATATTTGATAGCTGGGAACTCTAAGGTGTAGAGAAAGAAGAGATTTGAGAAAGGTCGAAGCTGATATCGGCTGGCAAGTCATCAATAGCCGAACAAATCGTTTTGTGAAGTTTTAGCGAGTGATGATCGTAAACGTTCTTGACGAATTTGTAGGCGGTCCATCTTTCTCTGCCTCCTGGAGCTGTGAAATCGGACATATGAATTGGATGACGATAGAAGGTAGTCTTATCATCTTCGATAATAGCGTAATGACCGTACACCCTTACTGATCTATGATCATGCGAGATGGAAAAGGCTAAAATTTCTCGATTCAACTCTTTCTCGCGCTTCACCCATCTAAAAAGTACGACCAAAGCTCTGACGGCCACGCTCATGCTTTGAGCGTTTTGACGATCAGCAATATCGAGAGCGGCAGCGCCGCATTTCACCTCGCAGGTGAGGAAAGGAAAGTACATCCGCGTTGTGGCCATGAAATAAGTAACAACCTTGAATCCGGGTTCACCCACGAATGGTTTAAGCTTGTTCAGTTGTTCCTGAGTAAACGCAGATCGTCCGAACCCAACAGAGTAGTCCGGTTGTGGAAGAGTACCCTCGAACGCGGCCATGCTATTCCAGCCTTCACCAATACTTTCGTAGAGATGTTTAAGATGTTTAGCACCGTGAATTCTTAGAATTTGAGCAGAGGGGCAAATGAGTGGAGAAATATCCCGAACAATCATAGCTTCATTTCTTCCTTGTACGCTTTCGCAAGTTTCTTCGAACAGATCATCGCGAAATAATGTATCCTGCGGGATTGATTGCTCCTCCTCTAGTAAGATTCGGCAAAGATCTCTGCTTGTATCCAAAATGCCTAAAGTGGACTTGCGCATGTAGCTGCCCTTTTGCTCCAGACGAATTTCGTATTCTATATTATTGTATTGGGAGCTTCTGGATTCTCGGGACAGTTGATCGCTAGATGTCTGAAGGCTTGATTGTGATTTCTTGCGACGAAGGGAAGAGGAGGACTTCTTCCTCGCAAGGAAATGATGTAGATGCATGAGTCGAAACGGCGCGTTGATGTAAGGCTTCTGTAACCAATCCTTTCGTTCGAATTCGTCTGATGACTTGCCTTTCTCAAAATCTTCTCTGACCTGACTATTCTGTTCGAAATACTCTTTTCGCCACTTTCCGGTTTGAATCCAATACTGGAGCGGGTCAGAGCCGTCCTCGCTGATGTCAGTTGCCGCCTCCGAATGTAAATCCTTTTCAGCAGTAAAGCTTGAAGACTTGGTCCGTAGCCGCTTCGGAGGAGGTTGATCTTGGATTGGAGAACGATGTTCAGCTTCCTGCTCTTCTCGTGCTCGATTCCGTTTTCGAGAAAGCACGTAGGGGTTGCGGAGGACCTGTGGATACTATGGTACTTCCATTAGACGCCATGGTAAGGCAAATGAAGCAGAAAAAGTACGTACTTTTGTGCCCGGGATGTTGATTGTTGGAGGGAAGGGGGATGTCCGTACTTCCTGGATATAATTGCTTTTGGATAAGGATTGCTTGTGAGACTGTCGTATTGCTTGTAGACGTGAGCTTCTGCGCACAGCTTGCTGTTTCTTGATGCCCTGAGGCCGTTTCCCTATAAATTGTCAGCTCAAACACAGAATGTAGTCTCCAAATACACACTTTGGTCCTTCAGTACTGGAGATTCTTGCAGGTTATTCTTAATGTTTGACTTTCCTTGGCCGCAAGCCATGTCGACTGGAATCAAAGAGTGAAAATTTTCTGTAGCCGCCGAAATAAAACATCTTAAAATAATTGCAGGAGCAAAATGCTGTGGCCAATGGGCGCGAAAGTCTTGGCTGGATCCCAATTCGCTAAATTAGCGCCCACCCTAACACCGCCGATGAGTCACAAATGATTTGCAATGGTTACTTGAATCAGTTCGATGAAGATAGACCACTTTGTTCAGGACTGGATAGGAGGGTACGTTCAAATGGTCGCAAAGCTTTGAAACAAAGGATGTGGCTCTGAGGAGTTCCAGGCCCAGCCTCCCTTGGGGATGACCCCTCTATGGAAGCGCTAAAATATTTTGGGGGAACCCTAGGCAGCCCTCATTTTTTACATGGCTCATTCGGGTGCACAGCTGGTCCCGGGTGGGAATCGTTCAGCCGGCATTTGCAAACCCCGGGTGCCCGGGTGTAAATTCCCACCCGGAATTTGCACAGGGCATATACCGAGCATATGCCTAGAGAGCAAAAACTTGTAACTGCAATAACTTCTGTTCCCGCGCATATAATTTTGATATTAAAGACTCATTATGAAGAGCATAATGAGGACTTTTAAATAACGCAAAAATCATAAAATTCCATCGAGCGCGGATTTTTAACACTACGAATAAAGTCTAAATATCTTGAGTGAAGTACCTCGGCAGAGCAATGAAGTACCTCGGCACAAATTTGCAGCTTCAAGAACTTCGTTTTTTGCTATCAATCACGACACAAAGACTGCCTGTAATTCAAAAAGCTGTTTAAACGTTTAAATGTCTACGAGTGATTGTGAAATTTTATTCAAGAAAAAAAAGATAAAAATGGTTTTCCTAACTTTGGGTTTCTAACCCATGAGTTGCATACTAAGAAGAATCATATTCTAGAATTACTCGAGATCACAATCCAATCACCGCTAAACAAGTAGGCAAAGACAAATCAGTAATTGATCGAGCGACATAAGCATTGATTTAGTGCTCATATGACCTTTTCGTTCCAATTCCGTGTCAACTCCGGAGCATTGAGATGAGCAGCGTCTACCCAAGAAGGTTCCCATTGGATGAGATACTGTTTACGAGGCCGTCCACGTCCCTGCTTCGTGTACTTCTCGTCCATTATGACCCCTTCCCAACTCTGTTGTTGATAAACCACGGCCGTCCTCGTCGGAGATCTTCTCGATTGCTCATCTGCCTCAGGGCCAGTCATCGAGGTTTTAGAGGATTTTGGAGCTGTGTAGGTGCTGATGTCTGAGTCATTGTTCTCGCTTTCTTCACTTGAGGAGGGTAATGCCGTGAAGCGAAGACGCTTCAAGCGACGTTTGGGCCCAGGTGTTTGCCTATGGATAGGTCGAGATCTCTTCTTTCCAGAACGTCGCGCGTAGGCCAGACGCCGTCGATTCGTGGCCTTGGTATAATCCTCGCCCTCGGTTCTTCCTTCATCCCGGGCTGTATGTGTGTCTGCGCATTGGTCGTATTCGGTTCTAGCGGTGGAAGTGGGCCCGTTATGCTCGCCGTCTAAGCTAAGTGTGCACACTTTTTGAACGGACGGCGCCGCGTTATCATGATAATGGAGCGGGTAAGGCGAAGTAGGATGATGGTTTCTCAAGAAAGTCGGAGTTGCTCTACAGGATCCATGTCAGTCGGAAGGCTGATGAAGCAAACTTTGAAAACATACTCTTTGAACGAGTTCGTGCTAGCGGACAAGCGACTACTGGTATCCAGCTCTCCGCCGCATTCCTCAGCAAGTGAATTCGCAATACCGCGATTGACGTCTTCGAGACCCGGTGAACCACCCCATCCGCCGTTCGTTGTTGGCCCGTCTATAAGAGGTTAGCTTTAGTCTTAGCGAGAAAAAGGCCAACACTGACTTATCAAGTCGATGCTCTCACTTCTTGGTCTCCAGCTCAAGAGATCATCCCCTTCGCAATAGTCCCCAAATCCATGTCCAGAGGGAGTGGTACTCTGTTCACAAATCCAACTTGCTGGTTCGAGCGCACCCAATCCTGCGACATCATGTGGCAGTTCTTCGAGCTGATCAAATTTAATCTGATCATTCTCGACAATTGGATTTGAGTATGCGGCGTCTTGAGGTGCATCGTCTAAGAATGAATTAGTCAAATTCTCGGTCGTCAACGTCTTAATAGACGTACCATCTATCGTACAATTTCTGACGCCGGAACCTGCATCATCGAAGAAGCCCAGAGGCTTTTGTGCCATTGCCGCAACCACATGAGTGGATTTTACAGATTCGTCGCTCCACTGCCTGCCTCCTGGAAAATCAACTCTGCCAGCAAAATTTGCCGTGGCCGTCGCTGTTGCTGTTGAGACTCCGCGGCGAAATGAATGAGGTTTGACCGACGGTTGATAGAATTGGATGGAGTCCAGGTCGACAAAAGTCATGGCGCAAAGGAGCAAATCAACGACGCTTTGCAAAGGAGGTCTAAGATACAAGATCCAAGAGTGAGTCTATAACGGGAACGGAGGCCTTAAGATGGGACTCGCGATAAGGGGCAACCTGGTTCTCCGTTTTCGTGGTTGGACAGCCGAGAGCCCTCAACATGTGATGCGTCCTGTGCCCGCTCACCATTTCTTGATTGCTCTGCGCATGAAACCTGCTTTAGAGCGCCCGGCATGACCTCGAAACTTGCCGAGACATCGTCGTCCAATCCTAAGTTCTAGAGTTCCACTACAATCCAGCTAGTGCCCCTCGTGATCCGCCTTGGGAGATCCACGTTGCAACGAGAGATCCTTCTCAATGCAGCTGTCTAGTTCATGACTTCGCCTGATCATCGCCGGTTGCGCTCGCCAATGGAGGGACAGTCCATTTCGCACGTCCCGCCGAGACGTTGCAACCCGAGTCCAAAGACCGAAGGCCGCATTGACGATTCAGACAGTTGCCCTGGTGATTCTCCTTTACGGATCCACAGTGCAAGGAGGGATCCTTGTTAATGCAGCTGCCTACATCATGACTCCGTCTCATGATCGCCGACTGCGCTCGGGCTCGCTTCCAACGAAGGGACGCGTCGGGTGGGTCCCCCGGAGGTTGTAGGGGATTCAAGCCGGGGTGGCGATCCAGACAGCGATTCCTATGATCCTCCATCAAAGACCCACGTCGCTAGAGGGATCCTTATGCTTGCAGCCCTGACACGCCATTGCTGGACTCTGGCTCACCATCGCTATCTTTTCCGGCGTTCGGGACCCCTGACATAAGGCCGATTCTCGGCGCATCAGCCATTATGGAAGACACCAACCGCACGACAAGCCGGTCAACGTTGGTGCGATCTAGGCCTTACGCGCTGAGACACCTACAACGGATCAGCGGCACTGTGTACTTCCCGATCCATGGCGAAAAGCGAGATCGCTTTTGGCCACGTCACCAGAACGAGATGATTTGCGGTATCCTGATCGGCACAGCAAGACAGACTCGCAAAGCAGTGTTGATCGAGGCGAGTACAGCCCCTTCGTGCCGGATCACCTGAATCACAGCTGAATGGTGATCCCTGTTCACGCAGTCAGGCAGATGTGAGGGGAAGTCTAGTCTTTCGTAAGATGCCTCACCTTGGAAAGCTCGCCCCACTCGGGCTGAGGTTTTCCACCAATGTCGTCGCAAAGTGGCACATAAGCTGAACTGTGATGACATTATGCTGGCAAGGTAACATCGAGACGAGAAGGATAGAGCGAGAGGCGTTCCAACATGACCGAATAAGGAATCATCTCCGTTGGATTGAAGCTGCAGCGCGAGCGACGAAGGACTAGAATTAGAGTTGTCTGCAATAGCTCGCTTTGGTTGTGGAGGATTGTGAACAGGGGGAAAGGTTCAAGCACAGCAATCGGCGATGATCGGTAGAAAGCCAGCTAGAGAGCGGGAAGAAGGGCTGCGGCTCCCTGCAATACGAGAAGGAGCGAAACAAAAGGTAGAAAAATAAAAGAAGGAAATGGGAAAACAGTGAGCGATGACGATCTTTATACCTTGAGAAAGCGGCGAGTGGGCCTATACTAAACGCTTTACCCAAAGGGGCCACGCCAAGCCTAATCCAGACATACTTAAACTTAAAACAGAAAAGAGCCACATTTTTGCCGTCCCCTCCTTTATATTATAAAATGGCCCGTCTACTGCAGCAAATCTTAAAGAATCCATAAACCAAAAATCAAAAAGCAGATCTCAGATAAGGAAAATGTGCTGTTTCATCATTGTCCGACCAAGACCCTACAATGAACGACCACCGCAACCTCTTAAGAATGCATTAGCCAAGTGGCTTCAACGCAAATATCCACACCTCTTTGACGAGCGCGATATTTTCTCTGATTCCTACGAACCATTACCTTACGCTATGCCTGTTCCCAATGTGCTTACTCAAGAAGCATTCTCGAGTGTCCCACCGCAAGCAAACAAAAGCGCACCTCCGTACGCTTCAGAGGTACCTTCCTATCAATACAAATAGCACCGAGCTGCAGGGAAGCACTTGGTTATCTGCTTTATCGTCGCGGTTTGAGTGTGAGAGATTATGTTGAAATAAACTATGTTTGAAATTAGCTCGATTGTAGCGTTGTGGTAGAGCTAGCCCTAAGCACAGCTGCACATTCGGCCACTAGATAGCAATTCATATAACACACACTCGTGGAAGAGTTAGGCAACGCACAAAATGAGATCCTCGTACTCGGAAAGATGTAACAGAAGTGCAGACCATGTTGAACAAATGATTAACACTGTGAAAAAATGTCGAGAGGGACGATGCAGTTTGCTAGTAAGAGGCATGAAAGCTTTACTACTGGTGCTTATCAAACCTTGCTTGCTTCTCAACAGAAAACTCCCCATTGCCCTGTATAAACGGTGTACAGCTTCAGAACTGAATGCTAAAGTTCAGAATTGAATGCTGAGATCGGTCTTTCCTCATGAGCGCCCATGTTTCTAGTAATGGGTGAAGCGTCTGGCACCTTTCCTGGCCTTAAAACTTCTGACCGAATTACCACAGCAATGACAAGAGTGGGAAATCCCACTTCGATTTGTCAGCTGCAGAAGACAGCGGGCAAGAAGGCTGCACCGATCCTTGAAAGAACTCCCCTTGCGCCTACATGCGGTGTTGCCTTATCTATGTCGAAACTTACCGTTGACACCGTACCTAAATTCCATAGGGTTAGGGGTAATTTAGGTACGCACGGTACGGTGCGCGGTTCAACCTTTTGCGCGGTTGACTCGTCAATACGAGTATCGTATGTTTCACTGCTCTTAGCGCTGAATAGGGTCATCCATTGAGTTACAGTCTACAGAATTTTGGAACCCCGCAAACTAGCCAACGCATTTCCAGCACAAATTATAGAAAGCTTCAATCCCCCCTCCCTTTATCCGTCAATATGAACCTTCGCGTTACGAAGCGAGACACTGACAGAGGTCAGCCAAATCGTAAGAGCAATAATTTTCAATCCTTCAGATCTCAACATCGCTAACTGTGTATGACGTGTCAATGCAACAGGAAACCAGAGAATTCTTAAGATTGATAAAGTTGGCATCATTGTCGTTTGGAAAGGTATAAGCTGCTTCCTCCTTTTCGCAGTCTCAGTCTCTTCTCTCTCAATCATTTGGTCTTTATGGCCTAGGTACTACTGGAGAGCTACCGAAGAAACGAAAGTCTGTCAACGCTGGAGGGAGCTCATCCAAAAGATCAAGGTCCAACAGCCAGAGCCCCGATAAAGCCAAGCGGGACAAGGAAGTAAGCAGCCAAACGACGAGCCTCTATACCCACGATGACAGCTCGTTTGACAGCCGAATTTTCTGTTGCTTGGTGATCTCGCCAGCTGGTAGAGCGCTCCGTGATTTTCGGTCAATCCCAGAACTGCTGAAAGCCCTCCGCGACGCAGTCAAGGCGCACAAGTCTCTGTACATGGAGGGAAAGATATTGCACAGGGACATCTCGGAGAACAACATTATAATAACGGATCCAAAGGAAGCTAACGGCTTTAGGGACATGTTAATCGATGCGGAATATGGCAAAGAGAATGGCAGTGGAAGAAGTGGCGCACGACAGCAGACAGGCACAATGGAGTTTATGGCGATTCAAGTGCTACAGCGTGTCGCTCACACTTATCGGCACGACCTCGAGTCATTTTTCTACGTGCTTCTATGGACATGCGCCCGTCGCGCTTGGGAAAGGGAATTTTTGTGCTCGGCTGTTGACCGGCCCAAAAGAAACATCTTAAGCAAGTGGTATACGAGCAGCTACGATGACATTGCAGACGCGAAACGAGGTTATATGCATGTTGATGGATTTGAGGATATTTTGAATGCGTATCCACTGGCCTTCGGTTGTGTCAAGCCTTTGTGTAAAGAGGTACGGGGTATTCTCTTCCCTCTCCTTAAGAATGGAGCGTTATTCACTGGAACCCCATCGGATCTACCGGAAAAGTTATATGACCCCATCATTGAAGCGTTTGATAATACTATAGCCGGCATGGTCTAGGGAAGGACTCAGAATAGGCAGGATTTGTTCGCTGAGTGCATAGAACAAGGGAGATTTAATGGGCCTATTCTTGAGTCGTCCAGAACCTAGATATCGATTTGGTTTTATTTCCTGCCGCTCTTAGTACGCCCTTCAGATTTTCGTGTATGCCTGAAAAGCCCCCGTCATCGGCCACTGCCACGAGACTTGATAGAGATCGTACGTTTCGAGAGATGGGCTCAAGATCGGTTCTTCGACCAGGGCTGGCTCTCGAAACAGCTTGAAGCATCCGGTGTAGGCATGCGCAGAGTGACGGTGGTCGTGTCTTGAAAGCATCTGGAGGTTCCCATAGCTCACTCCTCAGCCTTGAAATGATCCTGGATCTGTCTAACTTCACGACCAGGTCAAAGAGCTCTTCGATACAGTCTGTCGAACAAAGCTCTGACTCGAGGAATCAGAATACCCAGTCAAGGATGTAGGTCACCATTACTTACCCTTTTGAGCACACCTTTCGAGCACTCGAGAGATCTCCCCAAAGGGCGTCTGAACAAATGCGTCGACACCAGAATTTGACGCGATGTTAATGGCCATACCTCTTCCAGTAGCCTGCGGCGTGATGGACGCTGCAGACACAGCGTTGGCTCCTTCCTCATAGGCCGCAATGAAGGCGAAATCTTGTGTCAATTGGGACTCGATTTCGAAAGGGAGTGCAGGTGAAGTTGCTTGATTAGCTTGCGGTCTGCTGTTGTAAACCCGAAAAACTCCTGCTGTCTGTCTTGATGCCGAGAAAACGCCTCTGACTGCTTTCAGGAAACATTCCTCTGATATAGGCGTCCATATTGTGTTTGAAGTCTTTGAGGCAGTGTGTTGCTGGACCATGTCTGCAAAAGGACCATCTTTGAATCAACCGTCGGGTTCTACAGCTCGGAGAACAAGATTAAGAGGCGCGTAGTCACTGGGTTCATCGGGAGATTGTGGCAGCAAGGCTATGCGTAGTTTGGGTGCTCCCTCAACTTATCACTACAAATAGAATCAAGAACATATGTATCTTCTCTGCCAACGAAGTAGCCGACGATCACCGGCCCTTGTCTGCACGAGCCGGTCTGCCCTGTTTGCATCCACGCTGAGCTCGGCCTTTCCCCTCGAATTCCCGTAGCAGTTCCTGTGCGTTTCCTAATTCGCTTCTGCGCAGCCATGTGTCTTCCCAACGCACCTTGTATTCTTGCCCCTTCCTCGTCAGTCTCGTGCCAAGAATCCTTATGATTTCCCATTCCTGCTCCTCTTCACCCTCGTTCAAATCTGCAGTGTCTGCTGTGCGTTTGGAATGCAAGTTGTCGGTTGCGCCCGTGGCCGTCATAGGCTCGGTGGCTGTAAGGAGCGTTGGGCCCCACATCCATGGCGAAGTAGCCTGGTCTGCCATTGGTCTTGCGACGTCATCTCTGAGTGGAGACTGCCCCGAAACCAGTGGCGGTACAGGAGCTGGCGAGGCTTTCGGGGACCGGAGAGAGTAGGGGAGGATATTGTCTGTACTGCACCTTGCAGGAGAAGCATCGTCGTTCTGGGTATCGCCGTCCTGGTCCCGGTCCTGGACTACAATTGGGGTACCTGTAGAATATTAGACGGCCATTCACTTCTTGAACAAGAAATGCACATTTCACACCCACCTTGATTATCGACAGCTTCATCTCGATACGGTGGCGGACAGTGGCGACGTTTGATCTGCCGCTGCGACGAAGGCCTCTCACGAGCGGCAAACCTGCATCTTTTCTTTATGGGAGGCAGCAAAGACGTCTTGCTCTTGTCGCGATCGTCATCGAATTCCTCTTTATCCTTCCACTCAGCTCCTTTGTCCCTAACTTTGTACCCATGTTCTTTTTCCTCACCGGCTGGGTGATCAGACTCCATATCGCCGCGGGGCTCATCGCTTGACTCAAAGGTTTGTTTATCGTGTGTCAATGAGAGAAGGGTATCGCGGGGTGAAGGGCGATCTGAGATGGAATCGATTATCTTCTCGTGAAGGGTGGGGCATCTAAGTCGGCACTATCTGTCAGTCATGGAATCATCGAGCGGGGGTTTCAATGGTCCTACCCAGCTTCCGAGCTCGCTATAGATGTCGGTTGGGTTTCAGACACGTCTCGCTCCTCATCCGATTGCTCAGCGCTCGGGTCATCGCTCGTATAACCCACCGCTGAGCCGATTTGCCGCCAATCATGTCCATCTTCTTCAGCGTCAATAAGCCCTGAACCAGTGTCAGTCTCGCTATCATCGCCGTCGTCCTCATTCAATAAAATGGGATCATCTAAAAGTCATGAGCAACGATGGTTAGACGGGGAAAATCATGCTACTTACCTTGAGAGCCGCCTGATCTCAAGTTGCTAGAATCGAACAATTCCTCCTGTGCGTCATATCCACGGATAAGAGCAAGTCCCCGCGGATATCTGAACTCGGCAGGCTGGCGGCGCACCTGCAAGAAATCCAGTTGCTCTGTATCAATGTCTCGCTCTACTTGCCGCGCAGCGAGATCTACTTCATCTGATGCCGTCGTATCCACGACTTGCACGACGTCGAGGGCTTGCAAAGTTTCGTCCCAGTAATCGAGTCTTGCGGAAATAGCATTACCGCTAACGGACGAAGCCCGGATATTCGTTCCTTGGATGTGTCGACCTTTGAAGGCGGATGTTTCCCTTCGAGAAGATGGCGGTTGCCAGAATTCGATGTCATCCATCACTCAATATCCACGAGGATCAAAATGGCTGATTGTTTGAAAGAAGGTGGGGGGGAAGGCGGTTTAAGTAAACGATGGACTCCAGACTTCATTCAAGAGCCTCTTCTAATCTCGCTCGGCATTCTCCTATTTCACCAGCCGAGCAATCGTCAATGGCTGAGACGATGGCCAATCGCGAGGCACCCAACATCAATGTTACACTGCATGAAAGTCCCGCCTCGATGCTACCCATGACTGGCAAGGCAGCTTCGCCCATTTTCAGCTCCGCCTGCAGAAGGCATAGACTGGTACGGCCCAATCATCCCTCCTTCGGAACCTGCAAGCCCAGGTCACTCATCCGAGCCTCGGTGATCTCCGTCGCTGGTTGTGCATCAAGATGCTCGAATGGTTCAGCTTCTTCTCTTCATGTCTTCAACATGATTCTACTTCAATTTGCTGCGGGCCATACGAGAATTTGGCCCATACCAAAGTCACAGTTTCCTAAGCCTCTCCTATTTTCGGTCACCGCTGGGGAATCGAGAAGCGGCCAAATGACAAGGCGCATTAACAAGGCGAAAAAATCGCCGGAAAAGCCATACCGAAAGATCGGCAGTCTCGGGGAATGAAAGGAGCCGGAAATCAGCCGATCCACAGTCGCCGCGTAATGAGAAAGATGGAGTCTTGGGGCTCAGACGAATCCATGGAGTGCAGATATGCAGGCCCCCATCCTCGCATGACGCATGAACACAGGCCATTCCGGCGTAGCCTAGGCAGCAACGCCATCAATCGAGGAAAGATCGCTGCGGCCATGTTGATGCATTTTCTCCATTGATCCGTTTCCCTTTGTGAAACTCGAGGACGCCTCCACCTCCACGCCCAGCCCCCCTGAGGCCGCGTCACCATATCACTGCGGATGTGGGATTGTATCGGCGCAGCCAGGCAGATTTGGGAAGACTGCTGCCAGCCGCAGTGAGGCATTCCCCTCATTGGACCGTGTTGCAGCAATCTCCGATGCGGCGGATTCGACTCTGCCGGTCCCCACTAAAGGCGAACACTTCGAACCAATGCCACGGCAAGCCCAGGGGTCAGCTGAGTTGAGATGAAATGAGGGCGGCGAAGAGGGGCAGGGATGGGACGTCCCTAAACAGGTAGAGTCGACCGAGGGAGGTTCAGCTCCCTGCTAAACGGGATCATGCGCCTACACCGGTCGCGGGAGAGACGGGGGCAGCGAATGAGATGGCACGACGGTGCCATTAGCTCGGGGTGTGGAGCAGGAGTTGGGGGAAAGGCGTGCAATCGTGAGACAGACTATGCAAAAAGAGGAGGCAAGTAGAAATGCCTCACACAGGAGCGGATCAGTCGGTTAGAACGACTGGCGAATGAGGAGGGTAGAGAAGGCGGCATTGCAAGGGCGAGACCGAGTGTTGAAAAGGAAGGATGGAACAATGATGGAAAAACAGCGAGGGGGGGCCGGTACTTATAGCTTGGTCGTCGGAGAGAAAGCGGCGAGTCGGCCGATGAAGGGCGCCTTGCCCCAAACAGGATGGTCAAACCCAAAGGGGCCGACGCCAAACCTGAAGCCGGAAAGGGCGAGCATTTCACCGAGACGAATATTATCGTAGTAAGCATTTTTTTCGAGCCGGATTGCAAAGACACATGGGTTGAACAGGATATCGAATATGGGAATGATTACGAGTCACCCACCCCTTTCATCTCTTTCAAACTTTCTCGGGTGTTGAAGGACAAGGAGCAGCTGGACATCAGCCGCACCGGTCAGGACTTCAGTCAACCTCTGAACTGGATCTGCGGCAATTACTTAGAGAGCTGGAGAGCTGGAACAACCGAAGATTGTCATAACAACCTTGAGCTTTTGGGAACTGGGCAATGGGCTACCTGTTTCCGGTTATTGCCCTATTGAATGTCTTTAGCTCTTTTTTGGTCGAGTCACTAGAGTTGTTATGGGGTTGAGAGTAAACGCCCAGGCAAAGGTGTTGTATTATTACAAGGCTTAGAACATTCCACATTCCGAATGTAGCAACATGAAATTGCAAAGGAACCTTCTTAAGAATTTCAATACCGTAAAGTTATGCGAAGAGACGAGAAATACAGCTTACTTCACCTATGTGTCTTGAAGTAGGGTATTGGAAAACACGATCGAAGAGACAATGTAGACGCTTGAGAGACGAGATAAGTATAACCAGCGACAAAGTGACCAACGCTCAATGATCCCTAAGCTTTTCGTTACCAACAACGCACTTCCTCTTGACTCGCTTGCTACCAAAATTCGTAGCATTGCTTGACGTGTTCGGTCGAGGGAAATACGGAGAGATGGGGGTCTTGACCTTCCATTGACGATTGACATGCTCTGTCAAAGTTTTCAACGTCGACCTCATCGCCTCGAAATATGGAGTCAAAGCCGCGAGATGTTGATTCATGTGATCAATCTGTCTATCGCCAGTATTAGTTCAAGTTATTGGTTGGGCAGAGTCTTTGTCCCAATACCTAGAGTTCTTCTCGAGCCTATATAATAATCAGCTATGTCATCGTCTAAGAGTCTCGTCCTTAGTCCTTACAATGTCTTGATCTCTTCGAATTCCGTCCTTTCACTTTCAACAGTAAAGGGTTTATCTTCTAGCAACTGCTGTTGTTGTGCTTGATCGGGGCACACCGACGTCGCAGTAAGATCCTCAACATTTGCTTGACCTTGAGGGATCTGTGAGAAGAATGTCTCCTGGGTACCGATAGCAGGTGCCTCATGGTCTACCGAATTTTGCAAAGTGGGATTCGAGTAAACGTAACCACTGCCAGTGGTGCTAAGAAAATCCTCCCACAATATATCGGAATATTGATCATTGGACATGGTCTTGTTTGCAGAAGTGTCCCACGACAGATCAGAGTATTGTTCTTCGAAGATGGTGTTCATTGCAGAGAAGGCTTGAAGGCTGATTACAGTTACGTTCAAGCCTTCTGTTCCTTTTAAACTTCGATCGAAGTATTGATCCGATTATGGCATGAAAAGCAGTCTAATTTGAAGCAGTAATTCTAGCCAGTTATATCACACAAACGGTCAGAATGCCGCTCGTACTTTTCAAGGATGCGCTTTCAACGCGCCGAGCGAACGTGCATAATGTCAGCCGATATAAGCGGATTGAACCATCCCAGACCCTGTCAACGGGCAAAGCAACTAAATAAAGACAGGTCGTTTTTGAACGTTATCACACCCTCACGTCAAGATATTCATACATAATTTGAAATAATGTTCCACAGATATTCATTTTGCAGTCTAAGATGTGGGACCCTGAGGTAAAAACTGAACGCTATGTGTGTGTACATCGCACAATATGTATTAGGGTAGGATTGCTTTATAATACAGCTTAACATTACCTTTGTATTCACTAAGAAACCTAACGAACCGGGCCTCATATATCAACTGATCTTTCGCTCTTTTACAGCCATAAACCCTACAGTCACAAGGTTATCGCTCTGGATTTGGCTAACCATATCATTGGTTTGTGATGGTTAATAAAGCGATCCGTGCGCACTCGCGCGCTAGCTTTGCCGCTTCCCTCGTCTCTAGCCTGTGACTTGAGGTGACTATCCAAAATATTCCGAGGCCGAAAATGGCGGCGTTGCAGGTGTATGAGATGAAAATGGCTCGGAGATGTACAGCCCCACCAATGTGGTCTATGTGTGAGAAAGGTCTACAAATAAAGCGTTCTCGAGCGAGAGTCGATAGTATAGAGCTTAGTATCAAAACTTCAAGCAACATTCGATTCCCTCAGACGTCATTCAACCCACTTTCAATCTTTGATGACCATGGCGACTCAAAGCAACATGCCGGGATTCCAGACATCTCAAATGGTATGGACGACTGCACTTCAGCCTTAGAACTTTTCTCTAACGTTAGTCACAGCGGCCTGGCTTTGTGTCAAGGCTGTGGTATTGATCTATCTGCCAACGAAAGACTTCGTAAGAAGAACCATGCCTTCAAAGCCGAGAACTCTATACTGCAGGGACGGCTCTATGAGTCTGGTCAAGTCAATCAGAGAAACGAAGTCTACCAGCGGAAGCTTAACTCTCAGGCGGTGGAGATTCAGCAGTCAAAGGACGCTGTCAGCAACTACAAAGAGGCCTTTGCCCATCAGCAGGAGACATGCGAAGCAACAAAACACGAGCGCGCTCTTCTATCTCAAACCTTGACTTTGGAAGTCAGAAACCACGAAGCAACTGAGCGGGCATTGGAGCAGGAGCGTGCCAATATTCAGGATGTGCTTAGATTTCTCCATTCCATCGAGGTTCCAAGACGAGCAAACCCAGATGAGAACGCAAGTATTGGCACAATTTGGATTGAAAAAAATGACATGGAGGTCAGACTCGAACAAGCTGACACAAAGATAAAAAGTCTGGAGGAGGAGCTTCAAAACACCAGAGATGATCTACAGCATAAGCGGCTTCTGCTAGAAGAACTATCGGGTGGCATCAAGGCCGAGCCACGGAGCGCACCAGTGTCGCCGGCTTCTCATAGCAGTGACGAGGAGAACGAGACAGCCGTACTACTGCCACGGAAGCGGTCACACAGTTAAGGTATTGGTGACGGATACCGCAGGCATTGCGCTTTTTGTTTGTTTTCTGGCGCTGGCGCCTAATTGTCTCAATAGTGCCATGTTAGTAGAGTTCCGTGTATTCTACTGTCTTCACAATCAAATTTCCGCAGGCTTTTTACTGAAATTGCTTCAGAGGCATCGTTGCTTTGGTTTAAGGTGGCAACTGCACGGAGTTGCTCTGTTGGCCGTCAAAATTGGATGCGCCAAAAGCGTCGAAATTTGAACAATTTCACATATATAAGCTCAACTATTGGTTCGTTCATATCTTGAATCTTCACGATCGGCCTTTGATTTAGATACTTCTGTTCAAATCTCTGTGCATGACTTTCTGCGAGCATCTGCCATGGTTGCAGGTAGTTGGTGCGAACGAGGCCAGACTAGTGGACCCGGGTCGTATGAGCCAGTTGGTAAAAACATTGAGGGATCCGGTTAATCAGCGGCCTTCCACGATCGTGCTCATTGAACGAAATGCGAAAAATGCAGCCCTAGAAGATATTTTCCCTACTAATCGCGCCTTTGGGAGCAGGTCTTGCGAGGGCTTTACAACCTTGCGGGTTGATGATGAGAGCGTAGGTTCCGCCCATCTCATCTTCTTCGCAGAGAGCAGTCCGGATCAAGCAATTTCCGTGGTGGCTGAAGATTCTAGCGATACCGAGTCGTTTCCTTTGCAATGGGCTGAAGGAACAACTAGACAAACTCTTTGCAGTCTCTTGCATGCTCGTTTACTCTGTCTTTTTAATCGAGCTGCAGGAAAGCGTGCAGTTGAACGCGCAATTAATGAAGAGCTCTGTACGCTTTGCTCATAGCGACGTTCTACTCCGAACTTGACACTCTTCCGACAAATCTATCGGGTCAATTCCAGTGCTTCGGATCGATACGATCTCGTCTTCCTGGCGAGGTTATGGTTAAGCTACTCGGACGAATACATCCTTCTCGTCTGGCGTTTGAAACAAGCAGCAAGACATTAGGATATTATGGTGGCACGAGTGACCTGTGCTCAATTTGCAAGCGATATCGAAAGCGCGTCGAATTTCACGTTCGTGACTTAGATCAGCTGGTGATCATACGGGTACAAACATCAGAAAAGCCACTGCGGAAGATTGACGCGTTCCCGCAGACAATTCAGTGGTTCATAGACCGGCAGGCTCTGAATGCTCCCTTTGGTACAGCTTTTCACAGCGATCTGAGACATCGCACTTGCCGGCTGTGCTTGACAAGTGGCATATGTCCCAGCTTGAAGAGACGAGCGTCGAACTATAAAGGGGGGAATTCACCACGTAAGAAGCCTCAACTGAGCTCCGATAGGGTTTTGCGAAGCCGAAGTAAGAAACCATAAAAGCTTGGTGTTTGAGCACAAGTAAAAGACTTGACGTTTAGTATTGCGAACATCCGACGTGTAAGGCAAACAGCCTAACCCTGCCTAGTGTGATGGCTTTCAAGAATCATACCGCCAAGGTGCATCAGATTAACCTTCGTGCCTAGTTCCTTTCGCGTGTTTCTTTCACTACGGAATGTTATTGAGCCTTGCAGCCGAGAATTGTTTGGGTAAAATCTTCGCAGCGGTCGTCCTGTCATCGAAAAGGAAACGAAGAGGCTTGATAGAAAATTACTTTTGCCTTTTAGAATTCTCTCTTTCTACTCTACTTGTCGTCGACGTTGATTTTATGTCAAGTTAGTTACTTTAGCTTTGCACGAGAGTTTTGCGTCTAAAGTCAAACAATGAAATTGCTTTTTATAAATAACCTGTTGTCTTATTTCGTCTCTACTTCTTAGTACCTGTCTTCGATGCTCAAACATATTCCATTTGTATATGTACTCAAAAGGATTCATTCTGAAGCCAAAGGAAAATCTCACCACAACCTCCATGACCGAAATATCAGAATGCGTCAATTGCGAAATTATAAAGACTGCAGCTAATTCTAACGCCTGACGTCGATTCACTAAATTGTGCCTCTAGATCCGTCGCTCGTGTGACTCCCTCAACAGCCTAATGGTCTTGGCCGCCGACAGGAGAACCACACTGCGGGCATTGAGATGTCTGCATCGGGATGCCGCAATCTCCAATCGTGGATGAATGCTCGTTTACGCAGTAATACCAATGTCCTGTACCACGGAAATCTTGCAACTGTGATCGCACGTTTGGAAGTCAGCAGGCGTTGCGGTAGCATCGCGCCTTCTCTGTTCACAGCAGAGGATATGTCTCGAGCATGCTGTGAGGCGAATAACGTTACCTGACTCGTTGTTTGTCTCCGCTTTCTAATTGGTTTAACATCACAGACAAGTTGATGAGATTCATCAAGTATATGAATGATGTGTTATATTCTAAATTTAATATCACTTCCGTATTCAATTTCGAACTGAGTTTACAAGGCGTATTACATAATCTTTGACAGCAAAGGAACTATCCACTTTCAGATCTATCTCCGCTTGTTGAAGGAAAAGCCTGCGCTATCGGCTATAGCCCCAGAAGATTTTGTTTCAAAAAGTCCATAGCTCGCTTAAGATAATGCAGACCAATTTCTCTGGCACGGTTGCGGGCCTGAGAGATGAAGATGTCGATGTCGGCTTCGTGTTGGGCGAGAAAGGGTTGTACATAGGATTGATAGAGGAGGCGGGCGCCTTGGGCTTGGGGTAAGACGAGGTAGGAGAGCAGGAAGAGGCGGAGGTAGGCGTAGAAGGGGAACCTGGGTGGTGATGCAAGGTTAGAGGGGGTTTGGTAAAGTTTAGGTTGGGGTTGGGGGAGAAGGTGGGCGGAGGGTAGTTACCAGGAGAAAATGAACCATGTCCAATATTCAATGAGGTTGAAGCAGGAGATGACGACCCAGTACATGAGCCATGGTGTTAGCTGAGCCGGGTCGGAAGTGCGAAGCGCTTTGTAGGAGGTGAAGATTGGAACAAGAATGGTGACGAATAAGCTGAGAATTTGTCAGTGAGGTTGTACGTGTTCATGTAGATAACATGTGACTATGATGAAGTATCGCTAGAGTTTTGACTTACGAGAGTAGGTTCGGGAGAATGTCGAACATCGTCAATCGCATCAAGTCCGATAAGAATGGTTGATCTGCTTTTTCTTCTTCTCGCTGACAAACGCAGAAATGTTACAAAACAACCCTTTAAATGCTGGTAGGTCTACGAAATTTTGACTTTGATGAGTGATAAGCTTTGTTACTGCGGATACTATGAAATAGCTGAAAGTATCTACTGAGACACATTAAGTCACGAAGCCAACGGCTTTAAAGCCAGCGCAAAGAAGCCATATTTGGAGAGATGTGCCATAATTTAAGAGGGCTTGGGGGGGGGCATGTTTGGGAGGGAGGGCCACCATATCTAGAGTGTGATGCCTCATTTTGAAAAAGGGGGAGCCGCCATATTTGGAGGAGATAAAGAACCATAAAGGTACAGAAAAATCATTCAATCCCTTTCTCGGTAACTTTGTACCGCAGAAAGCCTCAGAAAATTGTATTACAGCATCAATGAATCAGCTAAACATCGATCGCGCGAATGCTATGTCGTATGAATCATTTCATACTCCAACCTTTTCTCTTCAAAAAGGTCTCAATGATAACGATCGATTCCTGAAAGCTCATCCGCTCACTCCTTATCCTACGCTTTTCAACACAAAAAAGCGATCATTTTCCGCGTTTGAAACAGATGGCGACATAATACCTACGACGGAATATGAAACCAAGCGAAGGGAAAGGAACTCCGACTCATGTCATTACTTCTTCAACACCCCTCCATCTACTGGCCTATACCATTCTCTGCCAACTCCATCTTTGAATGTCTCATCGACTGAACTTAAAAGGGTGTTAGAGTCAATCTTTAATCAAGTTGATTGGTTAGAGGTGGCGTTAGCGGTAGCCAAGAATCGAGCGCCGTCAGTTTACTGCGAAGTCATTGAGAAGATATTGCAGGCACAAATACATCAGCTTGTAAAGACCGAGGTCAAGGACAAGTATGAAGTGGATCAGGATACGGATAAGCACGAGGATGAGGATGACGATGAGGAATATGTGTATGTGTACGGGGACGATGATGACAACAATGACGATGATGAGGATGAGGATGAGGATGAGGATAAAGACGAGGACGAGGATGAGGATAAAGACGAGGATGAGACTGACAACAGCGATGAGTACAATAGGGTATAAAGAGGAGTAATATAGGCGAGAAGGTACAAGGAAATTAAAGCGAAGAATTAGAAGTGGGTTGGCAGTAAATGTGCAGTTACTGTGATCATATCTGTTTTAGTCTTTAACGTTCCCTCCTTACCCGCTGACTCCTTACCCTACGATCCCAGAGACAAAGCATTGATCACCTTTCGCGCTTGAGACACGGGATAACCTGGTTCACATGACGAAGCCTGAAGCCGAGCGAAGGGTAAGAACTTACTTGTGCGAAGTAAGTCCTACTGGTTTGTCGACGGACGTTTATACCCTTCAGAACGTCATTCGATCTTTCTTCGACGACAACGTCTCTTGTACCCAGGAAATATGTGGTTTTCACTGCTCACTTGAAAAAGTATAGTTGATGGCTTGTGTAAACTTCTTGCTCAGAGGTACTTACCTTAGCTTACGTCAACGATATACAATAGAACTTTGGGAAGATAATTATGACCGCCGCTCACTGCCAGAGTTTGCTCTTGGCGACTAAGTTTGTATCCGTAGCCAAGACGAAACTGTCAGCTCTATCTCCACTGGGACTACTGATGTTTCCTCGGTCTCTGAGCATGTGATAGCGCTAGGAATTGCATTAGAACGCCGTGCGAACGATCAAGATTCTTTTGACATTGATTGAAAGAAGACAGAGGCAGTCTATCATCGAGATTTGACTCAACGTATATGGTGTACCGTTTGGAAAGGAATGGGGGTTGGATGAGGCCAAAGCAAAAGTATGTGCTGAGTTTGAGGGCTGGAGTACACCTGAGGACAAGGATACCACTATGTCTTGCTCTTGTTGCTGGCTTCCAGATCCATGCCCTCCCTTGCTCCGTTTCTGCCACCTTTAATCGTCTCAACTCGGCCCTTCCCACTCTACATATCTCTGTTGGAAAACGTTCTCTATAGTAGCAGAATAAACGATGACCCCGATTTTCAAGAGCAAGCAGCCAGCAGGAGCAATTACTGAAAGCAGATAAGATGTAGAAAGAGGTTTGAGGGTGAAGAGAGGTGGCTATATCACTCACTACCTATATGTGAGGAAGCGGGTGCTACCAAAAGAGCCCCCTTAGTTGCCGTTTTTGAAGCCCTTCGCTCCACTTCAGAATGCTTCTGGTTTTTTCGACCTCATTCTCAAAAGCAGCCATAGACGGAATCTTCGAAACCACAAACGGAGTTACACGACCAATAAATGAAGCTACTAGAGTCATGATCAAATGATAGGCAGAAATAAATTTCATGAATCGTATTCTAATCGATAAACCTATATAAGAACACAGTGAGAACGAGCTTACCATTCTTACAAACTCGCAACTTCTACTTACTCCATTCCTACAATCACCTACGTCCCTGTGAATAAAATTCCAGTCTATATATTACATTCATTTTCTGCTGGTCGGAATGATCTTCCCATCCACTCTTGTCGTTCTCATTGTTCTATCCGTCAGCCATCAGGTATGGGCCATCCTCCCCACCGCTGACTAACACTGACACAATCTAGGCCTCAGCGGTGTCCGCAAAAAGCCTACTTTCTAAGCGTCTCAGCGGTATAATCTGCGATCCTGTAAACCCCATCATTAAGCCGGTTGCGCGCTCGCAGGTTCAAGCCGCGATCGATGATTGGGAGAGCCGGCCCTCGCCCAACATTGCAACTATCGGCGGGAGGCAAGAGCCCCGCCTTGGTTCTTCGCCCCCAACAACATTGGATGATCACAAAGAGATAGCCGCGCTAGGATACAACAATATGGTAGGTGCTCCAAATACTTTACTCTCCCCACCCCGCACAACCCTTTAAACCTTTAACCCTGAACCCCTTTCCTCATTTTTCTCAGCGATTCATGTCAAACTAGGATTCTCAAGACGTTGTGGTCGTCATCAAGGCGCCAGAAGGTGATTCACTTCTGAACGCAGCAAATGAGATGATAAACAAGTGTTGGGGCACGGATAAGAATAAAGATAAGGATAGAATTGCATCCGCGCAATTTTTCTTTGGCGAGGGCGGAAATAACTTAATCATTCGAAAGCAGTGCAGTCCTAAAGATAAAGACGAGTGGAGCAACTGTGACTGAAATCCGGTTTAATCGTTTATATTTAGACGACAGAAGGTTAATTGTCTATTTTATCAAATTTGTAGCACGCTCTATCACTGAGTCAAATGATCAAATCTGCTGAAGGAAAGCTGTTATGATTTATAACTTGAAGAATAAGCATTAATTGACTGAAGATCTGACCGTTAGCTTGACAGTGACGATAGTCTTCTTCTTTTCTACTTTAGACGTCACTGCTTTTACGAGAGCTGCATTATTTCAAGTCTATCAAACTCATATACTAGATGTACGCTCGAATCTATGTTACCTGCGTGAAATTTGACACGTAGAGTGAAAACGACCATATGTCATAAGACTCTCAGATAAGCTGGAAATTTTTCTTCTTTCCGCATATTACAGATGACAGTGTTGATCAAGGGGGATGACCGATCTTCTGACGGTTAAAGAGATAGAAGATGTTAGTTGCATGCCTGCGAGAGATGACCTTGCCCTCATGGGCTAGCGAGGATCATAGGGGATTGACAGGTGGAGGATGGCTTATAAATATATTGAGACCATTCATGTTTCGAAACCGAAATAGGCCAAACAACGGCCTGGTGGTTGGATATCCGCGCATGAAGCTATAATGAGATGGGGCTGTATAAGGCCGGGAGAGGGCCTGGGAAAGAGGCATACCGACGAGAAAGTACGGGGCTGCTCTGAGGTCAATGATAGTATACTGGCAAGATATTCGGCCTGTGCCCTAAAAACTCCCTCATACCATCGATGATGATTCTCTTGCTATTCTCTGCCCAAAAAGTGGTCAACTATCACAGACATCTGTTTACGTGAGCCGGTCTTGCCTGTTTGCCTCGTCGCTGCGCCTGGCGTTGTGAAGGGCTGATACTTGCTTTGGCTACTGGGTAGCGATGCGAACAAATATGGTACACCTGGCGCCAGTAGGGGCAATAAACCAAACAACAAACCCCCTTCGTAGCACCTGTAGACCTCCTGTATATGCCCTGCCAAAAACAACCTCCTAGAGCCCTATCCGACCGTAGGAGAACTTGTAGCCTCCACCTGTATGAACCCCCAGCTCCTTCTCCTGCCACTCGTACTGTAGAACCACCGAAATCGTAGGTAATCTGCTGCTCCCAGGTGGGGAAGGGTCTCAGGTAGATGGTAATCCGAATCTGCTGTCGCACCCGGTTGTTCTGTAGGTCCTCTGCTGTACTGTCACACCCTGCTGTAGCACCCTGCTGTACTGTCGCTGCCTGTAGCTGCTCTGTGATACCTAGAACTCTGCTTCCTGTGGGTAGGTGGTGAATGTGTAGGATGGGTCCAGTGTTGATCCTGAGTGCTCCGAAACCCCCCTCTTATCCTAGAACTGCTCGCCCCCTGCTTCGCCTGCTAACCAGGTCAGGCCTAGCCCTATGCTCCCTTCTATATCCAATCTATCCTTCCACAGCGTTTCGTCTTAGGAACTAGAACCCATGAAAATCGCGACGGTCACCTGCCTTGGTCTCGCACTTTTTCGTGTCTCTTCTCGATGATCCTCACGATTTCCCACTCATGGCCTCTTTATCCAATGCCGAACCTTCTTGGCCCTCAGGCTGCTGGGAGGTGGTGGGCTGATAGCGTTGGAAAGGCTTGCCACCACTGCGGGGCTGTCTATCCATCTCGTCTCGTCAGCTGCTGTTGCCTGAATCTACGAGCTGAGACTTCTGCAATGGATCGGCGACACTACACCCTTCCATGAGGAATGGGGCATTCCTTTCATTGGTCGTGTGGCAGCTCGGCAGGCGTGCTCTGATTTCGGCAGTCGCTTCGCCGTTGGATCCTCGCCGCAAGCTGAAATCCTTAACCAGTATTGTAGCAGACTCCTAGATCAGCTGAGCAGTGGTGAAACGGCGGCCGGCAAAGGAAGGCAGAGGCAGTAAGGTCGGGGGCGGTAGAGTCGAGTGAGAAGGTGCTCGGGCGTGCTTCGAAAACGAATCGTCTCCGTTCGGTCCGAGCCGCAGTGCAGACGAGGTCCGAGGTAGCGAATAAGATAGCCTGCTAGATCAAGCCATAGACCAAACAATGGACTGTGGAGGGTGAGTTCAGTACAAAGGATTGCAATCGCCGTAGGACTTTCTTTAGCTGGGTCGGTAGCGCTGGAGCTGCGCCGGCGAAGCGATTGTCGCAGCTGTCAACATAGGGTCACGAGACGGAAACAGGAGCTGATAGTAGAGAAATTGAGGCAGGTGGAAATGGAGAGAAGAGATGAAGGAAAGATAACGGAGGGATGAAGGGTATTTCATGCACTTTGCGAATGGTTCCACGGCCCCGGGAAAAGTATTGACAGATACAGTACAGTGAAAGGACCAGGCCCTACCAAGCCACCTGATTGAATCGCCTTAGTCGGACGGAATGTGAGCGAAAGTGAACCTAGGCAGCAATGATTGGGGGGTCCTAGGCAGCAGCATTTTAGGCACCAGCGTGCCGACAATGAAGGCAATTGAAGCCGGGCTCAAGGGAGCCTGTTCAGGCTCCAGCGTACTGCGCCCCTGCACTGCCCCGCGGGGAGCTCAGCTCGGCTCAGGCACGGCTCAGGGTCGCTCACCCCGGCTCAACTTAAAGCAGCCGCTGCTCACCTTTGAGGCTAGAAGCGGAAGAAGGAAAAATGTTTCGTGATCATGTCTAGAGTGGTAAAGCAACAACAAAATATACCATATGTCCCAATATGACCTCGTCTTCAACAGTGACTTGCGAGAATCTTTCTTTGCATGCTGCACTAGGGTGACGAATCAGAGACTAGCGTCTTCCATTGCGCTTTCGTAGCGTCTGTAATCATTCTTCTCCATCACATCCGAAATACCTAGCCTGGATTCTAGCTACTCTTGCTTCAGCTACCTTAACAAAGCAGTTTTATAAAACCTGCTTTCTTAACTCTACCTTATGACAAACTCGAGCAGCCCATGGTCTGACGATTCTGTTCGAATCGTGCTTTTGCGGAATTCATTCGACACTGCGCGCTGAGAAGTTGACATCTCCTCAACATGGAAGTCCCACATAGGACTGAAGATCTAAACAGAATTTAGAGGCAGTAATTCTTGTGAAGATTAAGCTCTGATTAGTCCGAGATGTGTAAGACGATATTGAAATCACAGGAAAATAAGCAGGAAGGGATCCTCGGTCGTTTACTAAACAATTTACATTAGGTCGACATGACTGCTCACCGAGGTACCATTCTCCCATATATATAGAAGAACGGCCCAGTCTACTAGTTGCTCTATTCTTATCTCATTTTTCAAGCCCTCTGTATTCATACTGCTCCTGCTCGTTATTTGGGAATTTCAATACTCTATCCAGTATGATTAGTTCCAACAAAAACACTGTTGTCTGCCTATGCCTAGCCGTATTCTCTCTCTCATTTAGGGCACGAATAAAACCGTTTTTTCTACAAAAAGCGTGTATAATACTTCTTAGCGGCTTTTTTGCTTCGCTTTTTTGGTTTTTTATTATGTAAGCTAGACATGGATTATAGTAGGGAGGTTCACCTCGCTGTCGTCAGTTCTACTAGCTAACCTGCTTGCAGTCTTGCAGACCTCCAGCAATGCCTCCGCAACGTGGCGGTAGGCCTTTGAACCAGCTCGTCGTCGATAACTTCCAGCAGATAATCGTACCTGGAAGGCTTGCTACTGTTCAGTGCCGTCACTGTCATATGACCATGGCTCATGGAGCTACACGTCAGCAGATTCACCTAGATCAGTGTGACCAGTACAGAAGAAGACCTACAAATCCGGATCGTCACTCGATTCAGATCACCCTCGGTGCAAACATCAGACCCCTCGCCGTCGGTGTAGCTAAAAGATTACATCAAACTGCGGCAATGGCAGTAAATTGCTATGACCAGGCTAAATCCTTCGAGCGAGGATACCCTCAACGAGTATTTGAATAGCATCATCGACGGCCAGGTGCTTTTGGAGCTTCCTTTACATGGTGAAGGGGTCGACTGCAGGCTAATTAACCCCTCTATTAGTTTGTTACTATAAATATAACCCCTGTGTTTAAAACCTCCTTCAAAAAGCGTGTATAAAACACGCTTTGAGCTAGCCTAAAGAAGGTAGTCAAAAAACATGTTTTAAACATGTTCGTGCCCTACTCTCATTAGCTTCTCCCATTCAGAACCGATATACACCCGAAGGCGGACTATGCCGCGATTATGACATCCCAGTGACCGTCACCTCTAAGAATTATCCGTGGATTGCACCCAAATGGAGCGACAACTTCGGCTTCGTCGATCTTCTATCCGCAGGAGCTACTCGTAGTACTGCAAACTTCCCCCTTCCTCTCGGTGCGCCTGAAAGTCAGACCGCAAGCCATCAGATCTCTGGCACGTTCTGCAGGCCCAAGAAGCAAGGGAAATATTCGAAGACGGTTCTGCTCGCGACACATGGCCTAGGTTTCGACGGATCTTACTGGAACTCACCTTACAAGCCAGAAAAATACAACTTTGTATTGGTATATGAGGGTCAGAGCGAATATGTGCATGTAGGTATATTGACTATCTAGTAGGTAGAGCATACGGGATGAAGAAGGAAGGAAAGAAGTGGGCGAAGGGTAAATACCCATCCACTAGCGCCGGATCAATGCGGAGATTACTAACCACAGGGGTAACAGTACCGTTCCCTGTTTCCAACATTTCCAACACTTTGCTGAGTACGCGTAGGCCGTTCGTCCAAGTACGTTACAACTGCCAGCATTCCTTTCCGGACCAGTAGTAACAGCTAGACCAGAATTTCAGGATTCGACAACCAGTTGTCCATCCAAGTCGCTATTCTTTCTGCGCTTACCGATTCCATTCGCCAAGGCCACTACACCGACACCCTTGGCATTCCCACTTCAATCGTCCTTGTTGGGCATTCATTTGGCTCCTATGTTTCTAGCGCCCTTGCCGCCATCGAATCGTCCATTGCTGATGCCATTGTTCTAACAGGTTATAGTCTTAGCGGCGGAGACGCACGTGTTGTGCTTGAAGGATTTGGTCCCCGCGTCGCGACTCTCCAGGGCTCGGATGTCTTCTGTGATTTTGACTCGGGATACCTTACTACAGTCGACATATTTGCGAGCATTAATAACTTCTACAAAGCTCCGCTCTACGAACATGACGTTGCCGAGTTTGCTGAAAAGACCAAACAGCCCTTTGCCATTGCAGAAGCCCTTACCTTACCGCTTGCTCCCACGAACATCGAGGAGAGTAACTTCACAAGCCCAGCGTTGGTGATTTCGGGCGAGTTCGACTTTATTGTTTGCGGTGGTTACTGTCCGGGCGTGTTGGAGGAGCCTGCGAAGCAGATGTATGCGAATTCAAGGCATTTCGAATCGTACTCGCAACCTGGGACAGGGCATGCGTTGAACTTGGCGAAGAATGCCACGGGTTCGTTTGATGTGATATTTGGGTTCCTCGAGAAAAATGGCCTGTGATAGGGTGGGAAGGTACACCATAAACATCCGACGAATGACACGAAGCAAACGACCAAGGTCACAATTTCATAGTGTTGTTACAACTCTGCATCTTCACGGGCTCGCCGCTTACCCCAAACTAGAGCTACAAAGTCTGAAGATTGATGAGATTGGTGCGTCTATACAGTCCCCTACACCAGCTACATTTCGTCTTTTTGTACAGCCTCGTCGGTCCTGTCTTGCTCTCTTACGACTTACGTTCAAACACGGGTTTCGGTCAGTCTCCCACATTGCCGTCGATCTCCGACACGTTTTATCAACCGCTCAACATCCCCGCCTGGATTTGATCAACCGCGCAAGAGTTTCAACGATGTTCCTCGGGCCTTCGGTACCGAGATCTCATCGTTGGCCTCGGCGCTATCGATAATCGTACCGATGTGCCATCACTTGTTAATAGCTATTTCAAATTATTCCCATCATCAGATAAAACCACTCCCGGTACCTGCAATCTTGCCATCAAGCAATGCCTGATTGTACTCAACTGTACTCTGTTGGGGATATCGGCTGACCTCCCCAGGCATGTGTCAATGGACAGCATCTGCTAATATCAGGCGCCATTTCCCACGCTTGTGTTTCGCTGGCTCCAGAATTCCCTCCCGTTCCATAACCCGTCTTCATATCAGTCATGTCCAGATGTTTTTCTTTGTCTCTGTGATCCGCTCCCCCTTGTTGTCTGTAATTCTTCCTTTAGCAGCTTGGCCTGCACCTCTCCTTTACGAACCAAGAGTACACTACAGTCATTTCCATACCAGCAGCTAGATTTTCAGTTGACTTGTTGTCTTCAGGCATCGCGTCATTTGACCGAAATCTCCTCGTCATAAAGATCCACTTCTCAAGCCATCCTAAACGTGATATTTCCGATTACATCAGATATTGTCAACCCCTTGACAGTTACAGTAACACATCTATCCATATGTACTGAGGAGATTACTGTGAACGCTTCGTCTGATCCTTCAAGCACACCACTTTCCCCAACAAGAAGGTAGGAAGAATAGCAAACTAGCGACGATTGTGGCCATCCCAACATCGAGCGCCAAAGCAGCCAGCGGTACTAAGCATGGAAGCCGCAAAAGTAGCAGCTCCGATCCAAAGCTAGACAGCTTCGTATTCGCATTCATGGCCCCCTCTCCACCTCTACCGTCAATGCGATGGCCACAACCTCAAGCTCTGGAAACCTCCATCGATAACCGTATACCTACCGATGCAGCTATCTACTCAACCACAGGCCTCACTTCGACATGACAGCCTTCTACACCTGGCACTAAAACATCCGCATCGACTAACACGAAGCTGGCAAGTACGCTCCCAAATTCTAAGTCCAAGCAAGAAACTACAACCCCGTCCTCACCAACAGAATCCATAATACATTACGGCACCTCCAGGACTGGCGGCTGCGCCCTCGACCTGCGTGGCCTCTCCACAGACAATTCAATGGCACCATACCAGACAGCCCCTACCTTCTAATCTACGTTAACCAAGCCGGCCCCACCTCCACCGTCCTCGGCCCCACCTCCCAGCAAGACGTCCGCGGGATCTGGTCGCAAATAGAGTCCACCAGCGCCGTCGCTGACCCCTCGACCCGCTTCGACACGTCCCTCATTACGGTCGAGTTCGACGCCGGTCACAACACGAAAGTATGTTCCGACAACGGCGTCAAAGCCGCGAGCTCGAATACCCTGCCCGCAGATCAAGTCGGTGGTCGTGTCGAATAAGGAGCACTACACGCGGCTGGGGTATGATCTCTGGTGTATGAAAAGGAAGTCGCTCGCCGGAGTGTTTGTATAGCTACTTTTAGCGCCATGCCTGTGTAGGCGTTGAGAAGGGGTATTACTCGCCGGGATGAAGACATGGCTGGCTCAAAGTACCTTCCTCTCTTTCTGCTCCCCATTAACAAAGCCCCCAACCCCCCATTCCTCCCCTGCCCACCCACTAAACTCCCCCTTCCCTTACAAGTTAACGGTTTCAACGCCACCTCCGCCACTCTGCAAACACCTTTACCCAACCACCCCCCCCTCCGGCCCCAACCCTCCCGCAACAACCCCGCGCAGCCCCCGCGCACCAAAACCCCCACGTTTATAAACCGACTTATCGCGCACTTCGAGCTGTGCAAGTTCGTGCCCCGTGAGAGATGCAGCTAGGCATGCGTAGGATTTTTCTCAGCGTTGGGGTTGTTGTGTTGAGAAATGACGGGCGTAGTTTTGATACCAGGGGTGGGTAAGTTAGATGAGGGAGGTATTTGAGTACTGTTTATATATATATATATTTCTCTCTCGCTCAAAAGCAAAAACCCAGAAATCCCATATTATCGTTTTCTTAGACCGCGCGGATTGACTCGATCTTGGGCTATGCAAATAATAGATACGACCTTGTTTTCTTCACGTTCTTCGTATTCGTGCTTTCCCATTGCTTTACCCCCCCCCTTTTTCCTTCTCTGTCCCGTCGCCATCTTCACTTTCTCCTTCACCCCCCCCCGCGTCCCTCCGTCCCTCCCCTCCCCTCCCCTCCCCTCCTCTCCTCCCCGCCTCCCCGCCTCCCCTCCTCCCCTCCTCCTACCCTCCACCCTCCACCTCCACCTCCACCCACCCTCCCCTCCCCATCTCTACCCCCATATTCCTCGCCTCTACTTCCGTCTCCCTTCTCATCCTCCACTCTAATCCCTCAAAACTATCCATTCCAAGTCTCGATATTGATCTATCACTATAATATACCGCTTTACCAATTCACAACATTTCGTTTTGTGGATTTAAACCGGGGGATTCTATGGGGTGGTTTTGATTTGAAGGAACCTTTTTTTTGGTGAGGGGGAAAGAGAGAGGGAGCGGTTGCGCTTTTCCTTTTTTTCTCGAAAGCGGAATATCTTTGCTTTTCGCTTCCCCTTCTCTTCCGCCCGTTTCTGAATCTCACTTTTTACTACTTTCTTATTAATTCTCTCCCTTTTTTTTCTCTCTGCACGTTCTTATTCGATTCATTTGCTTGGAAATTCCTTGGAGATAGCCGGAGCGAGGGTGGGAGGTGTGTGGTGACGGTGACGGTGAGATGTTGGATTTGTCGGTTCTTGGTCTACTGGGGTTTTGAAGCGAATTTGTTGGAAGTTTTAGGGAATTTCCTCCCTTTCTTCTCCCACTCTCACACTCTCCCCTTCCTTTTCCCCCTCCTTTTCTCCTCCTCCCTCCCCTCGCCATTCCTTCCCCACACCCTCCCCTCCCATTGACTTCCTTCCTTCTCCTATCCTCGGTCCGTGAACTGATTTAGTCGAGTGCGTGAAATGCGTGTGAGAGGTACGAGGTTGATGTAACTATTTAGGGTTGGGTGGGGGGAGACGAGGTGAATGGGGAGGGGATAGGAGGGGGTTTGATGACTAATGTGGAAGGGGAAGCGGGATGAAGGAGATAGATGGAGCAAGAAGGAAGAAGAAGGGAAGGGAAGGGATATAGAAGTTGTGAGTTATATAACCTAATAAAAAAAGGGGGTTAGAAAGTGTAAGAACTTCGCGAGACGGTTCGAAATAATGATTAATCTCATGACTTTTTTTTTGAAAGAGCAGAACTTGTCTTTCATGCTATCATGCGGCTTAAAGCTGTACAGCACATCATCATCTTCTTTAATATGAATAATATGTTTCCACGCAAAAACGAACATATCTCGAGTCTCAAGTATTCAACTGATATTAAACCACAAGAATCAATTAATGAAAAAAAAAAGAAGGGCATCTATTCCAGTGGTCTAAACCCACCTCTATCATAAACTTTTCCCCTGGGAAACTATATCCACCATGCCAAAAAGAGACTCGCAAACCTGCACCCATGCCACAGAAACCAAGGTACTTTTGAGAAAGGGAATAATGAAAACTTTTCCACGTCCGTGCCTTTGCTCCTTCCAATTCATCCCATAGAAACCGAGATACTTTTAAAAATCCAAACAATAAAAACTTTTCCACTTTCCATGCCTTCGCCCCTTTTAGTTCCCTAACCCCAAGTATCATGAAGGAAGGAGATGAACCATGATGGAACATCAAGTCGATCAAGACTGCTTTTCAGTGTGTTGGACACTGGCCGCTGCTCATGTGTCCAAAACCCCCGTTATTCTGGGCGAGCGATCGGGGCAACGATTACAGAGCTACCGCTACCGCTCCGATCATCATTGTTGCCACGGCAAGCGTGAGGAGGAGGAAGTTGTTGCTTCCTGCGATTGCTGGACAATGATTAACGT